>Ga0255342_1000060_pt1 | contig 210077 bp, 205 predicted proteins | sample wastewater_treat_3_FD_192416 | JGI IMG/M metagenome (GOLD analysis project Ga0255342, IMG submission 192416) | Wastewater microbial communities from Lulu Island WWTP, Vancouver, Canada - plant14 | ecosystem: Engineered > WWTP > Wastewater > Unclassified | place: Canada: Vancouver, British...
TGTGGCTGCCAGACTAAGACATATAGTATCTACCAAATGGGGAACTCGAAAGTACATGGACATGGAAAAGCTATATGCATACGAAAGGGATCGTGAACCTGAGGTTATGGCCGGATGCGTTTTAATAAAATGACACCCTTGTTCGGGGAGACTGCTGAATATTAAGCCCGAGAAAAAAATGTGCGAAAAATTCTTGACACTACCGAAAGGATATATATTGACAGTATACAAGATTATGATATTTTATTGTCCTCTATAATGAACCATCGCGGTTTTTAGATTTCTCACCCGTGATTATTACATCCTGGTTTCGCTACTGCTAAGAAAAAGTCTTTAATGGAATAAAACAACAGGAATGGCCATATATACATCATCGCGGGAAAGAATTTTGTGGTTGCAAAGAATCCCCCACCTGAATGAACCATGAATAAGGAAGCAGCAAACCACGAATATATACTCAAACCCCATAGGTTTGATGAAGCAACTTTGAATAAAAAACCGCAAAGAAAACCTAGGAATGAAAAAAAGGCCAAAGATAGAAACAGGGGGAGATAAATCAAATATGTTTGTAAAGGAACGACATTTCCTTTTTCAGAGCTGTTCTTGACTTGTCGAAGGAAACCATGATGCCAAGATGGAGTGTACCGTAGCTTTGTGCCGAAATATTTATTCGAATAAATAAATATTTGACCAAGCCCCATGTTTAACCCGATATCTTCAAATGTAATTTTACGGTATGAAGGTGTTTCATAATAATAATTGAAGCTTGAAAAATTTCCGAAGGAGTAAGGGGATATTCTGTCTGGTTGTTCAGAGGTGCGACCTTCTTTTATAAACATGGATCCCATAAAAAATATAATAAGGAACAGAAAAAAGTATACATGGGTTTTTCTCACTTTGAAGGAATAAACAATGGGGACGATCAGATAAAAAATGGCGACAGTCAGGTAAAGAAAGGCAGCTCTTAGGGAGATAGAGAATAACAATAAAGGAACTAATGGCCATGTCTTCTTCCTGTCAGTAAAATTAAACCAGAACAAAGCTGCTATATTTGCTTGCCAAAGTAAAGTCCAGGAACTATTGAAAAAGGAACTTTCAAGTAAATAATGATTGTTTAAATACAAATCTATCAATAAAGATAAGTTGTGTATATCCATACCTTGGATTAATTTGAAGGAACCAATCGTTCCTGATAAGACGCATGTTAGAAAAGAAAAATGGTAAGGTCCTTTTTCTGATATTTCGTTTTTATTTTTTGTTTTAATACAAATAATCCCTATCAGCGAACTGAATAAAAAGAGGGTCGAAAAAGAGACAAAAAAAATGGCTGACTCTATTGAGAACTGATGCTCTAGTCTTAATTCCTTCGTGATTTCAAAAAACGACAGGAATGATAAATGGATTATTAGACCTCCACAGAAAAGGGCAGGGGGGGAAATAAACCATTGGGGATTTTTCATCACGTTCCGAAGAAATATAGAAAAAAATAAGAACATAATGCCGAATATTATTAATAACGTTAAGGTCATTTTTCAAGACCTCCGATAATCTCGTTAAAAAAATGAATAAGTTTTTCTATTTTTATGTTCCAATCTAATTTTTCCTCAGCGAAAGACCTAATCTCTTTCACCATGGCTAATGGTTCAAAATTAAAATATAGGCTTTCAACAAAAGTCACAACCTGGGCCAAGTTAATATACCCGTCCTTGTTTGGTTGAAGGTGCATGCCAAAAGGAAATGTCGGAGGGAAGTCGGGATCAATTGTGCCGTCAATAAAGGGTATTCCGCGAACACAATACTCTCTGAGTTTCAAGGCACAACCTTCAGACATTCCTGTTCGATGTCTGCCGAAACTGCCAACGCCAAGATGAGCATTGTCAAAAAAAGAATCCAGCGCTCTGGGTGACCTTGGTTCCCAAAATCTAATAGCATCTTCAATGTCTAACCTTTTTGAAATCTCTTTAAGCCTTTGATTGTTTTTTCCAGCTCCAACAATATTGAATGATATTTTTTTAGGTCCATTGTATTTTGCGATACTTTTAATAATAGAATCTAATCCATGCCATTTACTGATATTACCGACAAAAATCAAATTCATTTCCCGGTCAAAGATAGGTGCTTTCCTCCTTACAGGGGAATGTTTTAATGAAATACCGTTTGAAATGACCCTTATTGGAATAAGCTTTTTTGTCACTTTTGCTAAAATCGCACTTTGGTCCCGTGCTATTTCATTGGTTACGCATACCATGCCACTTGTTCTCGACTTTGTTATCGGACCTATTGTCTTTTCGAAAAAAAATTTCGGCCAATCTCGATTTGAAAGCAATTCTTTTATCTCGTTTGTTTGATGTTCTGTTATTACCGGTTTCTCAATTTCGTTAAGGAAAAACCCAAAAAAAGGATCGCCCGCGGGATATCTTAAGTAAACAATATCAGGATTCAGCTTTCTGATTTGTAGAAGTGCTTTTTCGTAGATAACTTTTTTTTGGGTTAATTTACGTAACCTAGAAAAGGATAATGAATTTGAGGAAATGGGCAAAGATTTGCTTAACTCTAAAGGACCATCATAAAGGGTACTTCCATCCTCATTAATTAGTAGAAGCCAAGAAGAAATACCCTTTTCGCATAATGCGTTGTGTTGTGATAAAATTTTCTGCCAAACTCCCAAATGTTGAGGAGAGAATCCTCCAACATAGAGAAAAACCACTTTCATTACTCCGGCACCACCCCTTCAATTGTTTTGCTTTCTTGAAATCCTATTAGCCATTTGGCGAAAATACTGTAATTTTTTGTTGCATCAAATCGGTTTTCCCAAAGGTAAAAGGCCTTGTCTCTTTCCGTGATATGCCATTCCTGTCTTTTAATGAGGGTCAGTAGATTTGCGATATCTTCTGGGGATACTTTTGGGGGTAGTAGCCAACTGCCACCTAGTTCCGGCGTGATTAATTCAGAAGTGCCTCCGACATTGGTCGCAACACTGGGGATTCCTCTGCTCACAGCTTCCATAATACTGACGGGTATTCCTTCACTGGAGCTGACACTAATGAACAGATCTACCGGGTTTGTCTCATAAAATTCCAGTACCTTTTCATTTTTAAAATAACCAATGAGATTGGCTGAAAAAAGCGGATTTTCTTTTTTTGTTTCGTTAACAGAACGTAGGACCCTGCTCATCTCGGGGCCGTCACCGATATGGGTCCATAAAACAGGAAAGTCTACTTGACGTAGGGCTTCTGGGATTAGATGGACCCTCTTCAATGGTTTAAGGGAAGAGCATGAAGCTATCCTAAAAATTCCATCGGTTGAAAAGCTCGCTTTCCCACCACGGGCGACCCCAAGCCGAAAAGTATGGACTTTATTTTTGAAACCGGGATACTTGCTCGCCAAATAGTTTTCTCCATTTTGAGAAATGGTCACCACTGCATCAATATTTTCCATTATGTGCCTCTGAAAAGGACAAAATCGGGGCGTATTGGCATAATCGTAAAGGTCGTGTCCATGGGCCCGGGTAATAGTGAGCAGGTCCACACCTGCTTTCCCCCGCGAAATAACCGCGGCCAAAGCCTCGTAGCTCATCCAGTAACTGTAAATTACCTGTATACCTTTCGTTCTGGATATTTCAGAAATAATTGGGGCAATGATCTGTGCCCTGACGGCCCTCCAAAAGGCTCTTATAAAACCAAGGGGATGAAGCAAATGGATCAAGTCATTCCTGCCTTCTTGAAAAAGGTACGGAAAAGAGCCAAGGCAATACCTAATTAAAGAGATCACGCTCCTTTTTTGGTTTGTTACGTATTGTGATTCAAGTTCAAGCACGCTGACATTTTCCGGGAGGTTATACACTCGTTGTTGGTTATTAGCCCCACAGGGCAAAATAAATACATTAAAATATTTCGAAATTATTTGTACTTCCAAATCTAAAAAGGGCTCCCCGCCTCTAAAGGGGTAAACGCCGGAAAGCAGTAATAAATTAGGCTTCTTCATGATCCGACCTATGCGCTATTAGCTTATCCAGAGTGATTGACATTTTCTCCGCCAACGCCGCCCAGTCGTAATGCTCCTCAGCGTAGGCGCGACCCCTGTATCCCATTTCCTGCCTTTCTTTTGGAGACATTTGGATTACTTTATTGAGAACGGAAGGGAAATCTTCAATACTCTGGGCGATCAGGCCTGCCCCCGATTGCATTACCGGGTTCTCTGCACAGTCTCCTATGAAAAGTATCGGCTTGCCCATCGCGTGGTAATCTGCCAGTTTGTTCAGGCTTATGCCGTAGCGGTAGAGGCGGCAGGGTTCAAGGTAGGTTAACAGCGCGTCGGCCTTGTTCAATATTGGGGGTAGTTCATTTTTAGGCACGGCGTCCAGGAAACAGACTGGAAGGCCTTCCTTTTGCGCTCGCTCCCTCAGGCGGGGTTTCAACGGTCCGTCGCCGACGAGGGTAAGGCGGATCTCGGGGTGCTTTCGGGTGACAGCGGGCAACTTGTCGAAGACCTGGTCGAGCCCGTTGGCTAGGCCGTGGGCCCCGGCATAGCAAATGTCGAAAGAATCTTTCCCCGCTTCTTCATCGGCCTGGGGCAAGTTCTTGAAAAGTTCCAGGTCCGTCCCGTTGGTGATCCATAGGAACTTCTCATCGGGGATGCCGAAACGTTCTTTGTAGTACTCCTTCATCAACGGTGCTGTGATTATCACTAGGTCCGCCGACCGAGCCAGTTTCCGGTCCAGATGGTCCAGGTAGACCAGGAAAGGATGCCATCGGGAGTAACCGCCCAGTTCTATGGGTGTAAGGGGCCAGAGGTCCCTCACCTCGTAGACGAAGGGGACGTCGAACTGTTTCGCCAGTATTCTCGCTGCGTCGGCCCCGAAAAGGGTCATCGTCGAACCCAGGATCATATCCGGTTTCCCATGCCGGCCCAATGCCATTTCGCTGTAGGCACGCCGCCTAAAAGCGATCATGTTTATAATCCGCCCTAAAGACCTATTGTCCCTGTAAGGCGGTGTGGGGATCGTCAGGAATTGGACGCCTTCGAACTCCGATAGCTGGACCTTGGGCTTTTTTGGCAGGTCATCGTTAGTGGGCTGCTTTTTTAGGTAAAGGTCAAAGCTCCCATAGATTATCAGTGTCCTTATACCCGACCCGATGAGCCTTTTAGCCAGTTCGAAATGCCGGGTCAACCCGGCAACGTCAGGCTTGGAAGCGTACTGGTTTATTACCCAGAGCTTCAAGCTATTTCCGCCCCTATCATCTACTTCGCCCCCCGCATGCCGAGCATGGTCTCAGCGGTCTCCAGGATGATCTGGATGTCCAGCAGTGTGTCGCGGTTCTTCAGATAGTACAGGTCGTACTCCAGTTTCTTTTTCGTGTCCTCTATCCCCGCGGCGTAGCGGTAGTTTACCTGGGCCCAGCCGGTGATGCCCGGACGGAGCCTGTGGCGGTGCGTGTAGAAGGGGATTTTTTCTTCGTATTCGGCGGCGAACTCTGGCTGTTCAGGCCGGGGGCCGACGATGCTCATCTTCCCCCTCAGCACGTCCCAAAGTTGGGGGATCTCGTCGAGACGGAACTTGCGGAGGAACGCCCCGACGGGGGTTATCAGGTCGGCGTCGTCGTCGGCGAAAGCGGCCTGCGCGTTTTCGCGGTTTTTCATGGTGCGGTACTTGTGCATGGTGAAGGTGTTGCCCTCCAAGCCAACGCGATTTTGTGTGTAGAACACCGGAAAGCCCGAGTCAATGATGATAGCCGGAATGATGACCAGGGACAGGAGAGCTCCGATGATAAAGCCCGGCACCGCCACCAGTAGGTCCAGAACCCTCTGGCCGGGTTGGGGGAAGGTCATCTGGAAGAGCATGTTGTAGTAGTTGCGGAAGGCATGGGCCACCACCAGGGGGATCCTGCCCAGGGTGTCTTCCGCGAGCTGGGGCGCGAACTCCAGGTAACAGCCTTCGGCCCGAAGCCGGTCGGTCCATTGCTTCACCGCCGGATCGGCATAGATTTCGGGATTGCCCACCAGGATCGCGCAGGCAGGGGCCGGAGTATGTTCCAGGGAATGCAAAATGGTAGGGTTGATGTAGGCCTTGACGTCCAGATTGTCTCCCAGGTGACTGGCTACCTCCCTGATCAGAGGTTCCCACCTTTCCCGGTCGCCGATGACGAATAACTTCTTGCCTTCCCTCTTGCCCAGGACGAAGTAAGAAGCCGCGGCACGATAGATACTCAGCCCAAAGAAGGTCGTCCCGAAGATCAGGGTCATTTCCAGTTTGGAGATTTTCTGGCCATAGAAAAGAATGAAGACGGGAATTGTTATGAGGCATCCGGCCAGGATCCCCACGAAGATGGAGATGACGGCGTGGTAGAGGTGGTGGCGGCGCACCATGTCGAAGCCGCGGAAGGCGTAGACACCCAGAGTGACGGCGCAGTACAGGATGAGATACTGGCTGAAAAAGTAGATGCCGCAATTGGACTTGACCAGTTGGATTATGTACACGGTCCCCCAGAAGACAGTGGTATGGACTAACAGCTGCAGGTATTTCGCCATACGCATGCGGTCCAGGGTCTCCCTCATGACTGCCGTCACCCCCTACACCAAGAATCAGTATACTCTATTATATCACGCCGGGAGGCGCGTAGAACCGGTAGACCACCCTCTGGCTGAGTTGGGCGGGGCCGAGGCGGTCGCGCTCCCACTCTTGGAGGGCCTCCCAGCTGGAGAAGGTGGTGTGGGGGCTGACCAGGGCCTCCAGCTGCAGGTACCAGGGGTCCTCCACCATGACGGCCACGACGCCCCTGCCGGAGGTCCTGCCCCAGGAGGAGAGCCGGTGTTCGTACCAGTTGCGCACCTGGCCGTTCTGCCAGTAGGTACGGACCCGCTCGGCAACAATCTCGCCCACCAGGACCAGCCCCCGGGGTTCGAGGAAGCCCCTTCGGCCGGGGGCCATGAGGACGCCCGTGAAGGCCGGCTCCCGGCTGGCGTCGAGCCGGGTGAGGCTGCCGAAGGTGCCCGAAAGGAGCGGCAGCTGGAAGGCGAAGCCCTCGGGGGCGCGGGTGTAGTCGAAGGCCAGGCCGCCCATCCACCGGGTGATGCTGTCCTGCTTGAAGGTGACCACGATGCCGGTGTAGGTCTGCTGGCCCGATATGTCCTCCCAGAGGAGCCCCACGTCCCAGTCTCCCATGCTGCGCCCCACAAAGAGGCTGTAGCCCCCACCTGTTTTTCCCATGGGCAGCGTGCGGAGGGGCAGATCGCCGAAACGGGCCTCGAAGTGCCACGGGGGGGAGGTGCGGCGGTAGAAGACGTACCGCTCGGCCCACTCGGCGGGGCGGTCGACGCCGAAGCACCAGTCGACCCAGGCGGCGTGGAGGCCGAAGCCCGATCGGTGGGCGTAGTCGACGGTGGCGATGACGCCGGAGTAGCCGGTGACGTCCACTCCCCCGCCTAGGTCCTCGACGCCAGGGACCTGGTCGAAGGTGGAGATGGCATCGGGGTAGGGGAAGCGGAGGTACCGCACCCGCCCGGCCTTGACACTGAAGCTGAAGACCCCTGAGGGAGAGTTGTGGAAGCCGTACCACTCGAGGTAGTGCTCGTCGAGGCGGGGTTCCCACTCTCCCAGGCCGTTGAGCAGCCTATTGGAGCGGGCGAGGGCGTGCCAGCGGAGCCCCGGCGCCAGGTCGATGTCGGCCCGGAGCTGGAGGTTGCGGAGGTCGAAATGATCGGCCCAGAGGTGGGCGCCGACGCTGAGCTCCCAGGTGCCGTTTAAGGACCCTATGGTGGGGAAGGTCCAGCCCTGGGGAACCTCGCCCCCGGCGGGGGCGGGTGTGCCCCAGGCGAGGGCGAAGACCGCCACGGCTATCGCGCCCAGGATCATCCCCCGTGAGGGCCCCCTCATGACGTCAACTCTCCCTGGGCGAGGGGCGCCGCCTCCGGGTGAACCTTTCCAGGTTCAAGGCCTGGGAGAATTCCTGGAGCTTGGCGCTCTGCTCGGGGTCCTGTTTGGCCCTCCGGACGAAGTCGGCCGCGAAGGCCGCGAAGACGGCCACGAAGAAGCCGAGCATCGTGGCGAGGATGACCATGAGCTTGCGCTTGGGCTTGAAGCGCAGCTCCGGCGGGTCGGCCTTGTCGAGGACCTGGATAACCACGGGGTGGGAGGCCTCCTCGAGGCGGGCGGTCTCGAAGAATTTCAGCAGGGTGCTATAGAGTACTTCCTGGAACTTCCAGTCGCGGTACTTTTCGAGGTATTCGAAGCGGGCGGCGGGCATGCCCCCTGCGGGGTTGAGGGGGTCGCCGGGGTCGGGCTGCTCCTCGAGGCGCTGGATCTCGGCCTTGAGGGCGTCGATCTGGTTGCGCAGTTTGACCGCCTCGGGGTTCTGGGGGGTGGCATAGGCCAGCAGGGAGTTGAGCTGGATCTCCCTGGCGGCGACCTGGGCCCGGAGGTTGATGCGGTTCTGGATGTTGGCCGTGAGCTGGGCCTCGCCCATGTAGACGCCCGTGGACTGCTGGTACTTCTGGAAGTCGGCCTCGGCCCGGTTGAGGCTGGCCCGGGCCTTTTCGAGCTCCTTTTCGAGGTAGAGGCGGCGCTGGGAGGCGCCGGTGACGGCGAAGGTGTCGGCCATCCACTTGAGGCCCTCGATGTAGGCGTTGGCTATGGCGGCGGCCTTGACGGGGTCGGTGTAGACGACGGAGAGGGAGATGGTGCCGTCCTTGTCCTCCAGGGCCTCGGCCTCGCCGATGTACTCCTTGACTATGTCCTTGCGGAGGTTCTCCTTGCCGTGGCCCGTGGTCTCCCGCCAGCCCTCGGGGCCGAAGCGGTCGAGGACCCAGTCCTGGAGGGTGCGGCTTTTGAGCATGCCCACGTAGACGTTTCCCTTGATGTCGGGCTTGATCAGTTCGGCCACGCCGCCGCCCAGCTGCTGCTGGAGGAGGGTGGCCATGGCGGACTGCTCCACGGGGTTGAGGATGCGGGCCGTGGCTTTGTACTGCTTTGTCATGACGAGGCTGACGATCACGGCGAGAATTGCGAAGGCCGCCGTGACGCGGAAAATGAGTCGCTTGTGCCTCGCCAGGACAAGCATCAGGTCGAGGAGGGAGAGTTCGTCGTCTTCGGGGCGGGGGCCATAGGCCTCTCGCGGCCGCTGGGCCTCTTCATGCTGTTTTTCAGTCATTTCCATTCTCCGTTGATGGCGCGGCCTAGTTGGTTATGTTGTGGATGCTCAGGGCCGTCACGGCCATCTTGTAGATTATGTCCACGTAGTCCCGGGTCTGGCGGAGACCCCGGTAGCTTTCGATTTTCTGGGGGACCACGATGGCGTCGCCCGGTTCGATGAGGTTCCACTCGATGTCCTGGTTGAACTCCTTGACCCAGGGCGTGGTGGCCCTGGCCGACTCCTTGGTGCGCATGGCCGTGCCGTCAGCCTTGAGGACGTAGACCCTCTCGGGGCTGGCCTCGCGGGAGTAGCCGCCGGCCATGAGGATGTACTGCTTGTAGGAGAGGTTCTTGTCGTAGACGAAGGACGACGGGTTGAGCACCGCCCCGATGACCTGCACCGTGGACGGGTTGCGGGGCACGTAGAGCTTGTCGCCGTGCTCCAGTTCGATGTCGTAGGCCGAGCCCTTCAGCACGGACGGGGCGGCGATCATGGTGGTGACCCGGCCCGTGGCCTTGGTGTTCCTCAGGGCCTCGAGGAGGCGGGTCTTCTGCTGGGCCTCCATCTGGAGCATCCTGGTCTCGTCAGGGGTGAGGGCCGAGGAGAGTTCGTTGAGGCCCACGGCCAGCAGGTCCTTCTCGAAGCGCTGGACCATCTCGTCGATCTGTTGCTGCTGGGCCTTCTTGACGCTCTCGCGGGTGAAGATGGCCCCGCGGGTGTAGGCGTTGAGGGAGAAGCCGCCGGCGCGCTCGATGAGGGAGGAGAGGCGTTCGCCGGGCCCGATGGTGTAGACGCCGGGGTAGGTCACCTCGCCGTAGACGGCGACCTGCTTGTATAGCTGCCAGTCGGGGACGGCCCGGACGAAGATGTAGTCGTTCATCTGGAGGGTGATGTTGTGGGCGGGGTCGCCCTTGAGGGCCGCGCCGAGGCTGACCTTGATCCTGGTGGTTTTGGGCCCGCTGTCGGTGACCTCGACGCGGGTGATCTCGGCTTCGTCGGCGGCGTAGTAGAGCAGGCCGCCGGCCCAGTGGATGACGTCGCTGACCTTGTTGACGCCCCCATTGATGGCGAACTCGCCCGGTTTGGCCACGGGTCCCGAGACGCGGACGACGCTCTGCCGCTCCACCACCGAGAAGAGGCGGAGGTAGTCGCCGTCCTGCAGGGTGGTGCCCTTGAGGGAGGTGCGGGAGAGGGCCTTGAGGTCGCCCTCGAGCATGGTGCGGTACTGGCGGTCCACGACGCGCATCAGCTGGATGCGCCCCTCGAAGCCGGTGGAGGTCATGCCCCCGGCCATTTCGATGAGGCCGTCGACGCTCAGGGGTTTCTTCATTTCATATATGGCGGGGCGCCGGACGTTGCCCGTGACGGCCACCTGGGGACCCACGTTGGGGATGAAGATGACGTCCTCGGGCATGAGGCGGATGTCCTTGGTCTTGTCGCCCTTCATGAGGAGGTCGTAGAGGTCGAAGTCGGTGACGACCTTGCCGCCCCGCTTGACCTGGACGCTCCTCATGGAGCCGCTCTCGTTGGGGCCGCCCGAGACGAGCAGGGCGTTGACCAGGGTGGAGAGGGAGGAGATGGTGTAGCCGCCGGGCCTGCGGGCGTTGCCCACGACGTAGACCTTTATGTTCTTGAGGGCGCCCAGGGTGACGCTCATCTCGTAGTTGGAGTAGAAGCGAGAGAACTGCTCGTCCAGGACGTCCTGCAGCTGTTCGAAGTCGAGGCCCGCCACGCCGATGACTCCGACCCGGGGGATGGTGATAGTGCCGTCGCGGCTGACGGTGACCGTCCAGGAGCCTTCAACCATGCCCCAGACGTCGATGCGGAGCTGGTCGCCGGGGCCGATGACGTAGTCGGGGCGGACCGGGGCGGCCTCGTCGGGGGCGAAGGTGGAGGGGGCGGTGCGGAAGAACTCGGAGCCGTAGCGGCTGATCTGGGTGAGCCGGTCCTCGGGGAGGGAACCCGTGATGAAGCGCTCGAACTCGGCCAAGGGGTCGGCATCGGCCCAGCCGGCAGGTGCCTCGGAAGCGCCCGGAGCCTGGGTGGGGAGGTGGGGCGTATCGGGCTGGGCGGGGAAGATGTCGGGTATACCGGGGCCGTTGAGGTCCGGTATGGCGGGGGCCTGGATGGTGCCCGCCTCGCTGGTGCCGGGAATGTCGGGGATGGCGATCTCGGCGCCGGAACCCCCTTCGGCCAGCTGGGCGAAGGCCGGGCCGCACCAGAGTAGGGAAAGACAAGTGAAAAGGAAAAGGACTTTTTTCACTGCTGGACCTCCTTCGGCGGGGTTGCGACCCCTTCAAGGGAATGGATGGGGACCGGAATACAAAAGTAATTATATTGTCATCCTCAGAGGATTTGCAAGGTTTAATTTTTTAGAACATTGGGGTCAGACCTTGAATTTGAGCATTTGTATACGAAAAGGACAAAATACGTGAATCGTGAATCGGAAAACCAGGCGACAGGCGGCAGGAAAACCTAAGGGGCGTAAGACGGGAGACGAAAGACGTTAGACGAAAGATCAAAAGAATAAGGCGAGGAGTATAGGAGGAGAATCGGAGGACGGGTTGAATATAACATATAAAGAGTTATAATAAATGGCGATATTAGCCAATTGTTATAACGTAATATAGTCTTGAGGTGTCGGCTATGAAGAGAAGCAACGCCCTGCTCATGCTCCAGTTCCCCGTGATCTTCGATACATCGGAAGCGGTCCAGGTCCTTCGAGGATTCGGGGACCCCAACAGCAAACTGCGGGACCTTGTCCGGGGAGGGTACATTGTCAGGATCAAGCGGGGCCTTTACGCGGTAGCGCCCGGGTTCCGCCGGGGCGCTTTCCCCCTGGAGGTCCTAGCCAACCGCGTTTACTGGCCGTCCTATGTCTCCCTGGAGTGGGCGCTGGCCTATCACAACCTTATCCCGGAGGCTCCAAGGCAGGTGACCTCTGTCGCCATGAGGAATTCTCCGTCATCAAGAGCAAAAAGGTTTCACACTCCCGAGGGGATCTTCACGTACCGGTTTATCCCGGCCCGAGCTTACCCCAGGGGAGTGGGGTCTTACGAGGCCTCCTTCGGTGACGGCGTGACCTTTTTTGCCATGGGGTTTCCCGAAAAAGCCCTGGCCGACAAGGTCTTTTTTGAAAAGGGCCTTTCGCCAGCCATCGGCGAGACGCGGGAATACCTGCTGGACAATTTAAGGATAGAAGAGGCCGCCCTTTCGGAACTGGACCCTGTCCTGATCGAGGAGATCGCCGAGGGGTACCGTTCGAGGAAGGTAGAGGCCCTAGCCAGGGTCTTGAAAGGGAGGTAGATGCTTTTGGATACGCTGGGGCAGCTTGAGAACGTTCTGAGGGAAGACCTCCAGAGGGTGATCCTTCTGGCTCTCAGCAGGGAGCGTTTCTTCGTGAGCAACATCTTTTACGGGGGTACGGCCCTGAGGCTCCTTTACGGTTTGAGGCGCAGTTCCGAGGATCTTGACTTTGCCTGCCTGGAGGATTGTGAATCGTTCTCTTGGGAGCCCTTTCTCTCTTCGGTGAGGAAATACGCCGAGGCTTACGGGTTTTCGGTCTCCGATGTTGAACTTAGATCGGGGCAGAGCACCCCGAAGATGCTTGTAAGAGTGATGCTGAGAGAGAGCCTGTCCAACAGGAGGGCCTATTACCCCCAGGGGCGGCACCTTATCGATGCTGTCCACGCACGGAAGCAGGTCATGGTGAGGCTGGAGATAGACCTCGACGATCCCTGCCGCCCGGAACCGGTGACAGAACAGGTCCTTTCGCCCGCCCCCTTTTTGGTCTCGACCTTTCAAAAGCCGGATCTTTTTGCGGGGAAGATGCATGCAGTCCTTTTCAGGAGCTGGAGATTCCGGGTGAAGGGGCGTGACTGGTTTGACATGCTCTGGTACCTGGGACAGGAGATCCCTTTGAGAATCGAGTGTCTGGAAAGGAAGATGAAGCAGTCCGGCAAGTTGGAGGAAAGGGTTTCTCTTACACAGGATCTTTTTAAGGAACATTATGTTGAAGTCTGCAGAAGAGTAAATTTCCGCAAAGCTTTCGATGATGTCGAGCCCTTTCTCGAGGATGAAGACGTCGAACTGGTGAGGGCCGCCTTCACGGAAGAAAGAATGGCGGACCTTGCCGACAGGTTCAGGTTTGAGGGATAGGGAAACACTAAGGGCGTGAGACGGTAGACGTGAGACGGAAGACGGAAAAACAAAAAACGAGGCAATAGGAGGCAGGGAGGGCCTGAAGGGCGTGAGAAGTAAGACGGAAGACCAAAAGCAAAAAGCGGGGAGCGGCTGTCGTCCACTGCCACTTTTTTTCGATCCCCGATTTACGAGTTTTCCTTTGGCTTCAAGCTTTTGACCCTACGTCTACCGTCTAACGTCTCCCGTCTCACGCCCTTATGTACACAATTGATCAAATTCAAGGTCTGACCCCAAGGCGAAGCCGAGGGCGGAGCCGAGGAGGGCGGCGTCGTCGCCGAGGGCGGCGAGGCGGAGGTCGAAGGTCTCCCTGAAGGGCGGGGCGGTGTAGCGCAGGACCAGCGGCCGGAGGGTCTCAACGAGGCCGAGGCCGCGGGAGAGGCCGCCGCCGAGGATGACGGCCTGGGGGTCGAGGGCGTGGGACACGGAGGCGATGAGCCTCGCCAGGGCGTCCAGGGCCTTTTCCCACAGCGGTGCCAGGCGGGGTTCGCCGCGTCGGAGCCAGAGCTCCGGGAGGTCGCCTTCTATGCCGGCTTCGGAGAAGGCCCGGCCCAGGGCGTCGGCGCCGAAGAGGGCCTCGGCGTGCCCCAAAGCTCCGCAGCCGCAGGGGGCGTCGCCGGCCACGGCCAGGTGCCCCAGTTCGCCGGCCTTGCCGTAGGCCCCCGTGACCAGGCGGCCCCCCGATACGATCGCCCCGCCGATGCCCGTCCCAAGGGTGAGAAGGACGAAGTCCGTCAGGTCCTTGGCGGCTCCGAAAGCCCACTCCCCCAGGGCGGCGCAGTGGGCGTCGTTCTCGAGGGCCACTTCGCGGCCGCATGCCTGGGCGAGGGCTGACCGGAAGGGGTAGCCCACCATGAGGGGAAAGTTGGGAGCCTGGAGGACCTTTTCCCGCCGGCTGTCCAGCATACCAGGGAAGCCGACGCCCAGGGCTTTGACCGAACGTTCCGGGTCCAGCCTCGATGCCAGGGCCGCGACGGCGGCGATGACGTCAGCGGGGGAGCGGCTTTCGGGGGTTGGGACCGTCTCCCGGGCCGCCACCGCCCCGCCCTCGACGAGGGCGGCCTTTATGAAGTGCCCCCCCAGGTCCGCCCCCAGGACTCTCATTAAAGGTCCTTCCATTTATGGATAAGGCCCGGGTCTCTTTTGAGCGCCCTCCCTACGCCGACGAGGTCGCAGTCGCCCCTCTCCAAGAGCCGCAGGGCCGTCTCGGCGGAGCGGATACCCCCGGTGCAGATGGTGGGGACGTCGCCGGCGGAGTCCTTGACGGTGCGGCAGTAGGGGGCGAACCAGGCCTCGCCGTGGCCGTCGTAGCCGCACATGTTGCCCGAGAAGTCCAGCAGGTCCAGGCCGACGGAGGAGAACTCCGCAGCCACCCACCGGGCGTCGTCGACGGTCTGGCCGACGGGTTCGGCCCCCGGGAGGGTGTCGGCCATGCCCAGCCTCACCGCGACGACGGCCTCGTCGCCGACGGCTTCGCGCACCGCCTCGTGGACTTCGAAGAGGAGCCTGGCCCTGTTCTTGATGCTCCCGCCGTAGTTGTCGGAGCGCCGGTTGGTCATGGGGCTGAGGAACTGCCCCAGGAGGTAGCCGTGGGCGGCGTGGATTTCCACGCCGCAGTAGCCCGCCCTGACGGCCCTTGAGGCGGCCTCGAGGAAGGCCACCGGTATCAGGGCGATCTCCTCGAGGGTCAGCTTGACGGGCATGATGAGGGCGGTGGAACGGGGGTGCCTTATCGGCGAGGGGGCCTTGGGGAGCCAACCGTCGTCAAGGAGGTCGTCGTCCTCCACGTAGGAGCCTGCGTGGTTGACCTGGACCAGCGCCGGGAGCCCGGCCCCGGAGAAGAGCCCCGCCAGGTCGCCCTGGTAGGAGAGCACTTCGTCCCGGTCGAGCAGGAGCTGGCGGAGGCGGGTCCTGCCCTCGGCATGGACGGCGTGGTGTTCCAGGATGGCCAGGCCCACACCGCTCTCCGTCAGGGGACGGTAGTTGTCGAGGGTGTCCACCGTGGGCAGCCCCGTCTTGGTGGACGTGAGCGACGCCATGGGGGGCGCCACGATCCTGTTCCGCAGGCGGTGCCCCCGGATCTCCAGGGGTTCGAAAAGCAGGGTCATGAAGGCATTCCTCCCATCAGACGTTGAACCTTATCTCGATGATATCACCGTCCCTGACGGTGTAGTCCTTTCCTTCTAGCCCCAGGAGGCCCTTCTCGCGGCAGGCGGCGCTAGAGAATTCGCAAGCCTCGAAGTCGTCGTAGCGGACCACCTGGGCCCTGATGAAACCCCTGGCGAGGTCGGTGTGAATCGCGCCGGCGGCGTCGAGGGCGGTGCCTCCCTTTTTGAGGGTCCAGGCCTTGACCTCGTCCTTGCCTATGGTGAAGAAGCTGATGAGCCCCAGCCGGGAGTAGGCCTCGCGGATGAGCCTCTCCCTGCCGGGTTCCGTCAGCCCCAGTTCAGCCATGAATTCGGCCTGTTCGTCGGGGAGGAGTTCGGCCATCTCCATCTCCATGCGGCCGAAGACTCTGGCGAGGCCCAGCCCCCTCTCGGAGGCGAGTTTTTCCATGGCCTCGCCCCAGGGGAGGTCCGAGGAGATTTGGGTCTCGTCGAGGTTGAGGACCACCAGTTCAGGTTTCTGGGTGAGGAAGGTGAAGCCCCGGAGGGCCTTCTCGTCCTCGCCGGAGAGGGCCATCTCCCTCAGGGGGCGCTCCTCGTAGAGGTGGTCGCGGCAGCGCTCCAGCAGGGCCTGTTCGGCCGCCTCGGTGGGGATGGGCCTTTTTTTCTCGGCCAATTTGCCGAGCCTGTTCTCGATGGCGGAGAGGTCCCTCAGGATAAGTTCCGTCTCGACGATGTGCCAGTCCCGGACGGGGTCGAGGGTCTCCTCCGAGTGGGGGACGTCGGGGTTGTCGAAGCAGCGTACCACGTGGACCAGGGCGGCCGATTCGGCGACGAAGGAGAGAAAGGAGTTGCCCAGGCCGGCGCCCTTGCTGGCGTCCCGGGAGAGGCCGGCCAGGTCGACGAACTCCACCACGGCCGGCGTTGCCTTCCGGGGGTGGCAGATTTCCGTCAATTTGTCGAAACGGGCGTCCGGCACGGGTATCACGGCCCTGTTGGGGTCGGTCTTTCCCCCCGCGTAGGGCTTGACCTCGGCGCCCGCCTTGGTGATGACGTTGAAGAGTGTGGTCTTGCCTGAAAGGGGCAGGCCCACGATGCCGCAGCTGAGCATGGACTTCACCTCGTAGATAGTTTATCACTCCTGGGAGATTGGGGTCAGACCTTGAATTTGTGGGAGATTGGGGTCAGACCTGATTGGGGTCAGACCTTGAATTTGAGCATTTGTATACATTATGAGGTAGGAAGGGTAAGTTCCGTAAATCGTAAATCGTGAATCGTGAATCGTGAATCGTGAATCGTGAATCGTGAATCGTAAACCTGAAGGGCCAAGGCTTAGGGGCAAAAAGCGGGGGCGCGGGATGGGGAGATGAGATGGCGGTGAAGGAGCGGGAGGGGATCGGGAGGGAAAATGTGGGTGGAAGGTTGAACCAATGCTGTCGTTAGGGGTCATGGGATCGAGAGGGCCTAAGACAAGGGCAAAGGTGAGGGCGAGGGAGGAACAGGGCAAGGGCAGGGACAAAGACAAAGACCAGGATCAAGACGAGGACCAGGATCAAGACCAGGATCAAGGCCAGGATCAAGGCCAGGATCAAGGCCAGGATCAAGGCCAGGATCAAGACCAGGATCAAGGCCAGGATCAAGACAAGGACCAGGGGCAGAGATCAAGGGGAAGGCCAATGACAAGGGGCAAGAAACAGCATTATTTGGCGGGTTCCGGTAGAATGGAATACTGATCATGGGAGGTGAGATGGATGAGGCGTGGATTCTTTTTGACATCCTTGGCGGTGATGTTGCTGACGCTGTTTTGCGGCACGGCCTTGGCGGCGGTGACGGCGGGGCGCGTGGACGTCTACCCCGGGGAAGCGGTCGTGAGAATAAGCCTGGCCGCGGAACCCGCTATGTCCCTGGAGCTGCCCTCGGCCTTTGACCCCTCTTCGGTCACGGTGAGCGGTGAGGGCGACGTAAAGGTGGCCGGTCTCGACGTGAGGGAAGTCCCCCGTACGGGGTGGGTGCCTCCATCGCTGGCCCCCCTCGCCGAGGAAGTGGAAAAGGCCCATGCCCAGGTGGAGGTGCTCTCCTCCAGGGCCGCCTCGATCGCCCAGGGGGTGAAGCACCTTGAGGCGGCCGTGCCCGAGGGGCTGAAGGAGGTTGAGCTGGCGGCCTACGTGGACGCGGCTTTGAAGAAACGGGAGGCCCTGGAGTTGAAGGCTTCGGAGACGAAGGGGCTCCTGGAGAAGGCCCAGAAGGAGTACGAGGCTCTGAAGGCGGAGTACGAGGGACGCTTCCCCGGCCGGCCCGACAGGGTCGTCCTCGTGACCTTTTCGACGGAGGGCAAGGGGGAGGTCCTGCTGACAGCCCGGACCGACAGCGCCCGGTGGAGGCCGCTCTACCGGCTGGAACTGAACAGTTCGACGGGGGAGATCCGGGGCGTCTACGGCGTCGAGGTGAACCAGAAGAGCGGCATCGACTGGGACGGCGAGGTGGTCTTCCACACGGTGAGGCCCAGGGGCGGGGTCCGTATCCCCGATATGCCCCCGCTGATAGCCGATATCCATGACCCCGACAAGAACAAGAAGGCCTTCGAGCTCGCTATGAGGGCGGCTGCTCCCGCCCTGGACGGCGCCGCCGGGGAGTACCTCGAAGAGGGGCTCACCGACGTGGCCATCAGGACCAGCGCGGCGGTCAACGGTTCCGGCGAGGACGTGACCATCGACGCGGGGACCTTCACGGAAGAGAGTGAGGTCTCGCTGGTCTGCATCCCCGAGTACTCGCCCGAGGCCTGGACGGTGGCGACGGTGAAGTCCCTCGGGAGGGCCTTGCTGCCCGGCGAGGCGAGGCTCTCCGTCGACGGCAAGGACACGGGCAGGACGCGCCTCGAGGCCCTATCCATGGGGCAGGAGGCGGTGCTGCCCTTCGGGACGACGCCCCTGGTGACGGCGGAGCGGGAGGAGATGATCCCCACCACGGGCACCAGCTGGATCGTGAAGGGCAAGCACCAGCGGGGGTATATAATAACGGTGAGCAACGGCCTGGATAAGGCCGTGAAGGTGAGGGTAAAGGACCGGGTGCCCGTGCCGGCCAACGAGGCGATCAAGATCCAGGATGTAACCCTTTCCCCCGCGCCCGCTGAGAGGGACGAGAAGGGTTTCCTCACCTGGGAGATCGCCCTCGACAAGGGGAAGAGCAGCCAGGTAAGCGTGAAGTACACCGTGACCTACCCCTCGGACAAGGAGCTGATCTTCCGCTGAGAGCGGGCCTCCCGAGAGGGAAAGGAGCCTTGAATGCGTGAGGAGGAACTGACCGAGAGCATCGAAATGTACATGGGGAGGCTGAAGTCGCTAGGCTTCAGGCTGACGAGCCAGAGGCGGATCATCGTGGAGACGCTCCTGCGCCACCTCGGGACACACCTGAACGCCAGGGAACTGCTCGAACTGGCCCAGCGGGAGGACCCCTCCATAGGGATAGCCACGATATACCGGACCATCGAACTTTTGAACAGCCTGGGCATGTTGAACATGGTGAACCTAGAGGAGGGTTTCTGGCGCTTTGAGGTGCCCGACGAGCAGATGCATTTCCACGTCTTCTGCCGGTCCTGCGGCAAGCTGGTGCACCTCGACGATGAGAACAGGAAGATGGCCGTCGTGAAGGAGTGGGCCGAGCGGGAGGGTTTTGAACTGCTGCCTCAGACCTTCGAGATGGCGGTGATTTGCGCCGAGTGCCGGGAGAAGGGCGTCCTCGACGAGCCCTTCGAAGTTTTCGGCATGGGCGGAAGGCGCCGATGCAGGAGGCACCACGGGGGCAGGATGCGCTGAAATAACGGGATGATGTGATATTATCTCTGGACTGGAAATATCCTTGAAAGGGAGTGATGGAGTATGAGGTCGAGAAGGGTGAAGTGGGCGGCGGTTCTGGCGGCCGCAATGCTCCTGGGGGTTGCATCAGCGGCGATGGCCCAGTCCTCCTACACGGGGACCTACAGGGGGACCTTCATCGGCGACGACTACGGCTGGTTCGTCGTCGAGGTGGAGCCCGGCGGGACCATCACCGGGACCGTCCATTCCAACGTGGCCCTCATGGACCTGGAGGTGGAGGGAAGGTGGGAACTGGGCGGGGACTGCGAGTTCATGACCGTCGGTGGGGAGGGCGCCTCCATCTACTTCCTGGGGCGGATCGATTTCATGAACCGCTTCCTGGGCAAGTGGTCCTTTGACGACCACTCCGGGAGGGGTTCCTTCTACGGGATCCTGCAGAAGGACTGAGGCCCCGGGCGATCCTACGCGGCCCCATGCGCTATGACACCTCGCTCCTGACGGAGCAGGACATATACCTTTTCAGGGAAGGGCGCCATTGCCGGCTTTACGAGAGGCTCGGCGCCCATTTTATTGACCCAGGAGGGGAAGCGGGGACCCACTTCGCCCTGTGGGCGCCGTCGGCGAAGGGCGTCTCCGTAGTGGGCGACTTCAACGGCTGGGACGAGAGGGCCTGCCCCCTGAAGCCCCGGTGGGACTCCTCAGGCATCTGGGAGGGCTTCGTGCCTGGGGTGAGGCCGGGAGCACTCTACAAGTTCTTTTTCCGTTCACCCGGCGGCGAGGCCCTGAAGGGCGATCCCTTCGCCCGCCGCTGGGAGACGCCGCCCGGGACGGCCTCGGTGGTCTGGGACGGTTCCCACGCCTGGGGCGACGGCCGGTGGATGGCCGCACGGGCCGGGCGGAAAACCCTGGAGAGCCCCCTTTCGATCTACGAAGTGCATCCGGGTTCCTGGAGGCGCGACGCCGGCGGGGGGTTCCTGACCTGGCGGGAGATGGCCCCCCTGCTGGCCGGGTACGCCGCGGAGATGGGTTTCACCCACGTGGAACTGATGCCCGTGATGGAGCACCCCTTCTACGGCTCCTGGGGGTACCAGGTGACGGGGTACTTCGCCCCGACGAGCCGGTTTGGGAGCCCCGAGGACCTGATGTACCTCGTCGACACCCTTCACAGGGCGGGGATAGGGGTGATCCTGGACTGGGTGCCCTCCCACTTCCCCGACGACCCCCACGGGTTGGCGAAGTTCGACGGGACCCACCTCTTCGAGCACGCCGACCCGAGGAAGGGCTTCCACCCCGACTGGAAGAGCTGCATATTCAACTACGGGCGGGACGAGGTGCGGTCCTTCCTGCTGAGCAGCGCCTCCTTCTGGGCCGACCGGTTCCACGTCGACGGATTGAGGGTCGACGCCGTGGCCTCCATGCTTTACCTGGACTACTCCAGGAAAAGGGGCGAGTGGGTGCCCAACATCCACGGCGGGAAGGAGAACCTGGAGGCCATAAGGTTCCTGAGGGACCTCAACACGGCCCTCTACAGGGACTTCCCGGGCATCGAGACCTTCGCCGAGGAGTCGACGGCGTGGCCCATGGTGACCCGGCCCGTCCACACCGGGGGGCTGGGCTTCGGGCTGAAGTGGAACATGGGGTGGATGCACGATACCCTCTTCTACCTGTCGAAGGACCCCGTCTTCCGGAAGTACGAGCACGACCGGCTGACCTTTTCGGCCTGGTATGCCTTCTCGGAGAACTTCGTGCTGCCCCTCTCCCACGACGAGGTGGTCCACGGGAAGGGTTCGCTCTTCGCGAAGATGCCCGGCGACGAGTGGCAAAAATTCGCCCACCTGCGGCTCCTCTTCGGGTACATGTTCGCCCACCCCGGCAAGAAGCTGCTCTTCATGGGCGGGGAGTTCGCCCAGGAGAGGGAGTGGGACCACGAGGGGCAGCTGGATTGGGAGCTGCTGGATCGGGAGCCCAACGGCGGGATCCGGCGCTGGGTGGGTGACCTGAACAGGGTCTACAAGGCGAAGAAGGCCCTACACGAACAGGACTGCTCCCCGGAGGGTTTCCGGTGGGTCGACGCCAGGGACCGCGACAACAGCGTCATCTCCTTCCTGCGCTTCTCGAAGGAAGGAGAGGTCGTGCTGGCGGTCTGCAACTTCACGCCCGTGCCAAGGCACGGCTACGTCCTGGGGGTGCCCCGGGGAGGGACCTGGAGGGAAGTGCTGAACAGCGACGCCGGGGTCTACGGCGGCAGCGGGGTGGGCAACCTGGGCGGGGTCGAGGCCGTGGAGGAGCCCTCCCACGGGTTCCCTTGGAGGGTGCAGCTGTCGTTGCCGCCGCTGGGAATGCTTTTGTTGGAGGCGGAAGGGCAAAAGCCGTGAATCGTAAATCGTGAATCGTGAATCGAAGGAGCAAGGCCAAACTTTAAGAGCGTGAGAGGTGAGACGTGAGACGGAAGAGCAAAGGCAAGGCGACAGGGAGACAGGGAAAAACCGGAGAGCGTGAGACGGGAGACGTAAGACGGAAGGACAAAAACCAGGCAACGGGGAAAACCTTGGGGCGGGAGACGGCTTTATGACCAGGTACGTTTGCATTCACGGGCATTTTTATCAACCACCCAGGGAGGACCCCCGGACGGGGAGGGTGGGGCGCCAGGAGAGCGCGCTGCCCTACCACGACTGGAATGAGCGGGTGACCATCCAGTGCTATGCGCCCAATGCGGCGGCGCGGCTCCTCGACGGTTCAGGGAAGGTGCGCCGGAGGCTGAACAACTATTCGAGGATGAGCTTCAACTTCGGCCCCACGCTGCTTTCATGGATGGAGGGGGCCAGCCCGGAGACCTATTCGGCCGTCCTCTCCGCCGACGGTGAGAGCGCGGGGCGCTTTTCGGGCCACGGCGGGGCCATGGCCCAGGCCTACAACCACATGATCATGCCCCTGGCGTCGGCCAGGGACAAGAGGACCCAGGTCGCCTGGGGGAAGAGGGATTTCCGGCACCGCTTCGGGCGTGACCCGGAGGGGATGTGGCTGCCCGAGACGGCAGTGGACCTGGAAACGCTGGAGGTCATGGCGAAAGCGGGGATCCTTTTCACGATCCTGGCGCCCCACCAGGCGTCGAGGGTTCGGGAGGGGGGCGCCTGGCGCGACGTCACCGCCGAGGGACTGGACACGACGGTGCCCTACCGGTGCGAACTGCCCTCGGGGAGGAACATCGCCCTTTTCTTCTACAACGGCGCGCTGGCCCACGATATCGCCTTCGGCAACCTCCTGGAGAACGGTGGGACCTTCGCCGGCCGAATGATCGACGGGGCCCAGGGGGAGGGGGCGAGGCTCTCCCACGCGGCCGTCGACGGCGAGACCTTCGGCCACCACCGACGCTTCGGCGAGATGGCCCTGGCCTACTGCCTTGAGACGGTGGAGGGGGGCGGCGAGGCGGAGTTGACCGTCTACGGCGAGTTCCTGGAAAAGCACCCACCGACGGCGGCGGTCGAGATCGCCGAGAACACGTCCTGGAGCTGCACCCACGGCGTGGAGCGGTGGAGGTCCGACTGCGGGTGCAGGGCCGGGGACCACCCCGAGTGGCGCCAGGCATGGAGGAAGCCCCTGAGGGATTCCCTGGACCGCCTCCGGGAGGAGGTGGACCGCCTCTTTGAGGAGGCCGGGGGCGAATACTTCGGTGATCCCTGGGAGGCCCGGGACGGGTACATCGACTCCCTCCTGGGCGGCGGAAGGCCGGAGGGGCGGGCGGAGGACCTGCTGGAGATGGAGCGATTCGCCATGCTCATGTACACCAGCTGCGGGTGGTTCTTCGACGACATCTCCAGGATCGAGACGGTCCAGGTGCTGGGTTACGCCGCCAGGGCGGCGCAGCTGGCGGGGGCGATCTCCGGAAGGGATCTCCTGGGGCCCTTTTTGAAGTCCCTGGAGGAGGTGCCTGGCAACACGGAGGAGGTCCCCAACGCCAGGAGAGCCCTGGAGGCCGCCTTCGGGGAAAGGCTTGGCATCGCCGGGTGAGGCCCGCCTCGAAGGCCCACCGCTTCACCCATGGTTCGACGCGATGTCAAGGGTGAGGGTTTGGCGCCCTTGAAATTTACGCTAAAATAAACGATACTGCGAACGTTGGATTTGGATCACCCTATACAAGGAGGGAAGCTTCATGGCAAAGGCAGTAGTTGACAGGGATCTTTGTATCGGTTGCGAAGCTTGCGTGGGGACCTGCCCCGTGTCGGCCATCAGCATGGAGGAGGGGAAGGCCCAGGTTGACCCCGATACCTGCATCGAGTGCGGTGCCTGCGTGGCGGTCTGCCCCGTGAGTGCTATTTCCCAGTAGTTGACGGGGTAACGTTCTTTCGAGGGGCGCTTCCCCAGGGAAGGGGCCCCTCTTTTTTTATCTTTCGAGGGATACTGCCCATGCCGACTGAAAGGACCGTCCGATGGCTGAGGTTTGCCTGGGTGGCGGGCATCGCGGCCTTTTTGGTGATATCGATCATGCCCTTGAGCCGGTCGCCCCTCCCGGAGGTGGCGATGGCCGACAAAGCGGCGCACTTCGGGGTCTTTCTCATCCTGGCGCTCTTCCCTACGGCCGGTGAAGCTCTCAGGACCAGGACGGTAGTGGTGGTGCTCGTCCTCCTGGCCCTGGCCTCGGAGGGACTTCAGGCGATGGTGCCCTTCAGGAGCTGCGAGGCCGCCGATATAGCGGCCGACCTGCTGGGTATGCTTTCCGGGATCGCCCTGGGTGCTTTTCTTTCGGGTTTCCGGCAGCGGTTATAATATTCGGCGACAATATCGATGATGAAGGTTGGTGAAGCGCCATGGCAGACCAAGGCAAGTCGATCGAGCAGGAAGTCCTCGCCGTAATGGAGAGGAACCTGCAGAGTATATGGGACGGGGACGTTGCAGCATACCGGGAGACCACTTCTGACGACTGCACTTTCTTCGAGTGGTACATTTCCCCCCAGAGGATAGACGGCCTGGATTTCCACCTCAGGGAGCTACGGGTGCACCGGCTGGTGGTCGGCGGTGGCCCTACCCAGTTGGGGTCGGAGGACCATACCCTGGAGCACGAGGTCCTGACTCCCCATGTCCAGGTCTACGGGTCGACGGCGATCGTTACCTTCACCCTCATGGTGAGGGCCGCCTCGCCGGGGAACGTGGTGCACAAGAGCCATAACGAGACCAGGGTCTTCAATAATTTCGGCACCGCGGAAAAGCCCGAGTGGAAACTGGTCCACTGCCACAAGTCGCCCATAGCCACCCCGGACAGCCTGCACGTCCTGAGGTCCTAGGAGGATGACAGCGCCATGGGGGCCGTAAGGGACTTCCTGGCCTGTTTCAGGATGGGACTGCCTCTGCCGGTCTGCCTGGAGGGGGCCCGGGGGAGGTGCCTCGTCCATGTCTCCGACACGCCGTCGGCGTTTTACGGCGACCTGGACAAGCTCCTGGGTTACCTCGAACCTCTTTGCCTCGTCCACACGGGGGACCTGGTGGACGAGGTCAAGCTGGGCCTGAGGCCGGGGGACGACGCCCTTTTCCGGCGCAGACTGAAGGGCCTGGTGAAGGCCATGGGCAAGGTCCCGGGCGAGAGGGTCACCATCGTGGCTGGCAACCATGACCTCGCCGGGGAGATTCACCCGGCCTTCCCCCGGGCGAAGGTCTTCGAACGGGGGGTGAGGCTGTCCCTCTGCGGGCTGGACGTGGCCCTGGCGCACTCCCGGGAGGAACTGCCCCAGCCGCCGGCGGCCTTCAACCTCTTCGGGCACAATGCCGACGTGGTGCCCGACAGCGAGGGCGCCCGTTACCTCAACGGCGTCCTCGGGATAAACGTGATCCTCGTCGAAAGCGGTGAGGTGTCGGTGCTGCCCTACCCCCTCTACGTGGACGACGCCAGGTCCTGCAAGCGGAAAAGGGGCCTGTGACCAGGGAGGGATGAGGGGATGCTTTCGCTGGTGAGGGGCGGCACGAGGGGGATGTTCCTCAGGTACAGGGACGAGTCGGTCCTGGGGGCGCTGGCCGGGGAGTTCCCCCTGGAGGAGAAGCGCTACAAGGACGCGCTGGACCACTCCGACGAGGGTCAGACGCTCATATTCGCCTTCAGCCGGGGCGGCCACCTGGCGGACTCGAGGGTCTTCCTCGCCGACGTGGGGCCCACGGAGATCCTGGTCTTCCTCCTGAACGGGAAGTATTGCGACAAGGTGGACGAGGTGAGGACCCTTCCCAGGACCATACTGTTCAGGGTGGACGGGGACTTCCCGGAGATAATTGAGCAGATGAGGCAGGATTACGACGGGAAGGTCGGGAGGATCCCCTTCTTCCTGCGCTGGGGCGACGCCGGCGACTGGGTGGCCGTCATGTTCACCCGGAACAACCTGAACCGCCCGATCGACAAGAAGGACCTCTTCCCCGAAGTGCTCTACGTGAAGATGCCCTACGAAAAACTTTTCAGGAGCCTCCGGAGCAGGGCCATGTCCTACTTCAACGAGGCCCGGGGGTACGCCGACTGGAAGAACCTGGAGATCCGGGTTTACGACGTGTGGGAGAGGTACCCCCTCCAGGCGAAGAGGCTCCGCCTCGTGCTGGACGAATTGGAGATAGGCCTCGTGCTGGGCGAGGGCCGGGGGAAGGATTACGCCCGCATCCTGATGCAGCTGATCATCTACCGGTTCCAGCTGGCCACCTTCCTGGAGCCCGAGCAGGTGAAGGGTATGCTCATGGGGATGGAGTACGGTGCCTCGGGGAAGCGCCTGGTGGACCTGGACCTTTTCGAGGGGAAGAAGAAGTACAGCTGGGGAGCCAAGGCGGAAAAAGGCGAGGACCGGGCGAAGGCCGGCGCCAGGTTCAGGGAGAGCCTGATGGAGGGGCTGCTGCCCTCCACGAGGGAGGAACTGGCCAGGATAGAGAAGGAGATGGAAGGGCTGGAACGGTAGGATCCTTTAGAAAAGCGTGAATCGCAAGTGCCGCGAGTTGTAAGGGCCGTTAATCGTGAATCGAAGGGGCAAGGCCAAATTTTAAGAGCGTAAGACGTGAGACGGGAGACGAAAAACCAAGAAACAAGGAGACAGGCGTCAGGCAACGGGCGGCAGGAAGGGCAAGGACAAAGGCGAAAAGTAAAAGAGCGTGAGAAGTTAGACGTTAGACGTAAAAGAAAGGCGCAGGCAATACGAAAAACGAAGGGCATGGATCGGCAGAACCAAAGTGTTCCCGGTACCATGCCCTTGAGTTTTCCGCAGGCTGTCGCCTTATGTCTGCTTTTTTATGGCCTTGAGTTCTTTCTGCCTCCTGACGACTGTTTCCTGTCGCCTTGTTTTCCGGTTTTTCGCTCTTCCAATTCCTGATTGTTGGTTTTGCCCCTTCGATTCACGATTTACGATTCACGTATTTTGCCCTTCCTGTATACAAATGCTCAAATTCAAGGTCTGACCCCAAAGGCTAGAGGGAGGTCCAGCTCTTGAAGCCGCGGCCGAGGACCTCCGAGGCGTCGGAGACAATCATGAAGGCCTTGGGGTCGTTGACAGAAAGGTGGCGCTTCAGTTCGACCGTCTGCCGCGGGGTCAGGACGCAGAGCAGGGCCGGGCGCTCCTGGTGGGTGAAGCCGCCCTCGCCGTGAAGGATCGTGACGCCCCGGCGAAGTTCGCCGGTGATGAAGTCGGCCGTCTCCCTGGGATGGTTGCTGATGATGATGACCTGCCTCCTCCGGTCGAAGGAGCGCAGGACGTTGTCGGTCAGCAGGCCGTTGACGAAGATGCTGACGAGCCCGTAGACGGCCCCCTCGAGCCCGATGATGAAGACCGACGCCCCGAGGATGACCAGGTTAATATAGAAGGAGAAGCGCCCCACCTCGATCCCGTAGCGCTTCCTGAGGGCCACCACCAGCACGTCGGTGCCGCCCAGGGAGCTCCCCGACCGCAGCACCAGCCCGCCCCCCAGCCCCTTGATGACCCCGGCGAGGATCGCCACCAGGAGCAGCTCGTTGAGCTGGGGGTGGGGCATGCTCTCCATGACTTTGAGGAGCGCCGTCATGAGGCCCACGGCGTAGACGGTCCACCCCACGAAGCGGAGAGACAGTTCCTTGAGCCCCCAGGCGAGGAGGATGACGTTGCCCACCCCCACCACCCACGCCGGTGAGATGCCGAAGGCGTAGTTGGTGAGGACGGCTACCCCCGCCACGCCCGCGGTGGGGAGGCGGTAGGGGAGCGTCAGTGCCATGATGCCGAAGGAGACCAGGAAGGTGCCGAAGGACACGAGGGCAAACGTCGGCAGCTCCCTCCGGATCGTCGACGCGGCCTGGTTCACGTATTTTACGGGGTCCCATCTCATGGGATAGAGTATAATCCCTCCGTGCGGGGCATCAAAGCCCGTGGGTTGCCCACGTGTTACAATGGGGCTGATTCCGTAGCAAAGGGGGATTTGGGGAAAAAAATGCAGATGCCGATGCAGATAAGTCTTGACGAGGTGCTGTCCATGCTCCTGGCCAGGGTGGACAGCCTGGCCTTCAACGATGAGAACCTCAAGACGAAGTTCAACATCCTGGCCAGGGCCATGTACCGCAAGGGCCTGATCTCCGATGAGGACATCGTCGATTCCATCAGGGAGGAGCACAGGATCCTCGCCGACCTGGGCCTCATCCAGGAGGTCCCCGCCGACGACGTGATCCGTACCGTCGCCGAGGGGATACTCCAATGGGTCAAGGGCGACGCGGCGGCCATCAAGAAAGCCATGGAGGATTACGAGAAGAAGCTGCAGGAACTGGCGAAGCAGCAGGCGGAGAAGCCGAAGATCGACGTGGCTTCGCCGGCGGTCCTCCAGCAACTGGACATGCTCAGCGGTAAGGGCAAGGGGAAGAGCAAGCTCATCTACTGATCTTGACCTCGCTTCGGAAGGGTCCCGGCGAATGCCGGGACCCTTTTTCATAAGGGCCGCCGGCGCGGCGGGGGGTGGTGCGGTTGGCTCCGGTCTTTTCGGTCATCTTCGTCCTTTTCTCGGCCCTCCTGGGGGCTTCCATGGGTTCCTTCCTCAACGTGGTGGCCTCGAGGACCGTCGAGGGCCGCCCCTGGTGGGGGAGCGAGCGCTCCCGGTGCGACAGCTGCGGCAAGGTGCTGTCCGCCGGGGAGCTGGTCCCTCTGTTGTCCTGGCTGGCCTTTTCCGGGCGGTGCCGCTCCTGCGGGGCGAAGATCCCCGCGAGGTACCTGCTGGTGGAGGTCTTCGGGGCCGTGATGGGCGGCCTCATTGCCTGGAAGTGGGGCCCCTCGGCGACGGCGGCCTTCGCCGCCTTGGTGGCCGCGGGGCTCTTCCTGAACGCCCTGACGGACCTCTACAGCGGCTACGTTTACGATCTCCTCGCCTGGGGGCTCGGCATCGCCGGGCTGGCACTGCGGGTCTTCGGGGGGTGGGGCGCCCTGGCCGACGGCCTGCTGGGTGCGGGTCTGGGGTTCGCTGTCATAGCGGTGATCATCATCGTCAGCCGGGGAGGCATGGGCTGGGGCGACGCCAGCCTGGCGGCCGGGATGGGGGCCGCCCTGGGGTGGCGCCTGGCGGCCTGGGGCCTCTACACGGGTTTCATGATGGGAGGCCTGACGGCTCTGGCCCTGCTCCTCTCGCGGAGGGTCAGGCGAAAGGACCCCATTCCCCTGGGGCCGTTCCTGGCGGCGGGAGGGGTCCTGTCGATGCTGACGGGGTCATGGTTTTTCTCGTACCTCGGTATGGCGCCGGGCTGGCCCTGGGGTTAGAAGATCGCCCGGCCCAGGTAAGAGGAGATCATCTCCAGGGGCTTCAGGGAAGGCGACCCCCTGTAGTTGCGGAAGGCGTGGTCCGCCCCCTCGATGACGACGAAGCCCTTCCTTTCCGGCGGCAATGGGGCCGCCTCCACAAGGGCGCGGCAAGCCTCCTCGCTGAAGGTGGAGTCCAGCGTGCCCCAGAAGGAGATGAGCCTTTCCGCTTTCATCCGCCCCGCGGCCTCGGCCAGGAACTTGCCGTCGGGCATGGTGTCGAGGATCGGCAGGTCCAGGGCGAGTTCCGCCTCGGGGCGGACCCTCATCCCCGAACCGGCCAGGATAATGCCGGCGGGGGTGAAGGAGAGGGAGCCGTCGCCGGCGGCCAGGACGGCGTGGATCCCCCCGAGGGAGAACCCGAAGGGCCAGATCCCGCCGGGGGCGGCCACAGCGGCGGCCGCCTCGATACCCGCCACGGCGTCGGCGTGGTCCTGGCGGAAGGTCTTGCCCCGGAAGGCCTCGTGAGCCCAGGCCTCCCTATCCTCGCAGAAGGTCTCCCGGTCCCGCCTCCGGCGGCTCGTCTCCACGATGGCGCACCTGGCGCCGAGCTCGAGGAGCATCCGGGCGAGGTCGCCGTACTTGTTCCCCGGGGTCGGACCGGCGCACCCGTGGACGCCGTGGAGGAGCACCACCAGGGGGGCGTCGGCGCGGGTCCCCGGCCCTTCAATGATATGGACGGGGACGAGGCCGTCTCCGAAAGTCCCGGGCACGTCCAGCTTTTTTGTCTCCAGGTCGAGGGCCCCTTTCTTCACTTAGTATGGCTCTTTGGGCACCTAGAGTTTATCATAGGGATGAGGCGAAGCACTTACCACGGGGAGGCTCACCGATCGTGACCGACGTCTGCGACTGGCTCAAGGAGAGGGACCTGGAAGGGGTCTGCGGGGATATCCTGGAACAGATATCCATGCCGCTGATCGCGGGGAGCATCGTCGAGGAACGGCTGGTGGTGGAGTCGGTCAACGGTTTTTTCGGCGATCTCATCGGCACGGCCTGTCTGGAACTGCCGGAGGCGCTGGACGTCCTGCTTTCCGGGCTGCCGGGGCCCAAGGACCTGGAACCCCTCCTGCGGGCGGTCATGGCGAAGGGATGGAAGACCTTGTGCTGGGCCCTCGTCCCCGGGGAGATGGAGCTCGACCTCAGCTGCTGGAGCGACGGCGAGCATTTCGTGGCCTTCTTCCACGACCTGTCCCCTCACGAGTTCCACCGCAGGCTCCTGGGTATGGGGGAGCGCCTCACCCAGGCTCTCGGGCTCTTCGATGCGAAGGGCACCATACCCCAGTTGCTCCTGGAGCTGGTGAAGCACATGGGGGTTGACTGGGCCGGCATATTCGTCTGGGACGGGGTCGGGCAGAGGTGGATGCTCTCCCTGGAGGAGGCCGACCCCGGAGAGTACGGGCTCGGCGAGAAGCAAAGCGCCCTCACCTTTGCCAGGAAACTCTCCGAGGCGCAGGGGGGGCCCTTCGGCCACCAGTTCGGCGGCCTGGCGATCCAGGAGGGGTCGAAGTGGTGGGTCCCCTGGGCCTGCGAGGGACGCGAGTGGGAACCCTTGATGACAGAGGCTGGCTTCGGGTCACTCTTCTGCGGGGTACTGCTGACCGGCTCGGCGCCGGCGGTCCTCCTCTGCCTCGCCAGGGCAGGCGGGGTCTTCGCGAAGATAAACAGGGGCGTGCTGGAGGCTCTTTGGCCCGTGTTCCTCTCCTCGGCCGAGAGGAACCGCGCCGTGGAGGGGATCACCAGGCTATACCCCCGCGACCCCGTATCGGGCCTTTTCGCCCGGGACATGACCCTGGGGCTCATGAAGGTGGAGATGGACCGTTCCAGGCGCTACGGGTACCCCCTCACGGCCATGGCGGTAGAGATCACCAACCTCGACAGGGTCTGGGCCACCGGCGGAGAGGAGGCCGTCGCCGAGACGGTCCAGGTGCTCTCCCGGGAGGTGCTGAAGAACCTCAGGAGCGTGGACATCGGCGGACGGGTGGGCGACGGCAGGATCGTCGTCCTGCTGCCCCATACACCCCTCGAGGGCGCCGAGGTGGTCTCGGGGAGGATAAGGTCCCGGCTGGGGGCGATATCGCCGTCGCAGAGCCTCTCGGTGGAGACAGAAGTGAGGATCGCCCTCAGGAGCGACGACTGTGGTGAGCCCGAGGACCTTCTCGCCCGGCTAGGTTTCACGGGCGACGGCCAGGGGTTCTCATGACAGGTCGGAAAGCCCCGACAGGAACTCCACGGCCCTTTCCAGGTCTTCCGGGGGAGGCACTCTGAGCCTGACGGCCGAATCGTCTAGGTCCAGGTAGGCGGACCCCGGTTCGCTGTCGATCCCCAGGCGGGCCAGGATCTCGAAAAGGTTTCCCCTCCTGCGGCGGGCCATCATGATGGGCGTCGACGGGTGGGTGACGGCCACTTCCATGTCCCTGCCGCCCGCCAGGGCGTCCAGCATGGCGGCCTTGGCACTTTTCACGTAGGACTTCGTCTGTTCGAGGAATTCCAGATCCCCCAGGGCCGCCATCGCCGTCTTGATGCCCGGTAGGCTCACGCCGAAGGGACGCTGGAGCAGTTGGTAGATCTGGAGCAGTTCCGGGTCGCCGATGACGGCGTAGCCGACCCGCATGCCGGCCAGGCCCCAGGCCTTGGAGAAGGACCGGGTGACGATGCAGTTGGGACGCTTTACGGCCACGGCGGACTCCTCCAGGGGGAGGTAGTCCCCGTAGGCCTCGTCGACGATGACCCAGCACCCCCTCCCGAGGCACTCGGCCACGACAGTCTCGAGGTCCCGCAAGGGGAGGACCTGCCCCGTGGGGTTGTGGGGCCTGTCGATGAAAAGGACGTGGGGGCGCAGCCTGGCGGCCCTCATCCAGGTCTCGAGACCTGCCTCGAAGCGGGGTCCCTTTAGGAGCACCGGGTGGTAGCGGACACTGCCCTGCATGGCCTGGAGGGGCATGTCGGTGAACTGGGGGGAGACGCCCGAAAGGAGGGAGCCCGGCGGGAGCAGCAAGCGGGTGAGGGTCACGAGCACGTCCATCGACCCCTGCCCCAGGACGATCTTGTCCGCCAGCCCTTCGTCCCCCAGGTAGCGGGCGATGGCCTTGGTGAGGTCCTTGGCGACCGGGGGCGGGTAGTCGCCGATGTTCCAGTCCCTGCAGGAGCCGAGCAGTTCCCTGACGGCCGGCGGGACTCCCAGGGGGTTGGTGCCGAGCCCGCAGTTCACCAGGGACGAACTGGGGGGGCGGTGAAGCTGGCTTTTGCTCCTCCGCGCGAAGCTTTCCTGGGTCATTTCAAGGATGTGTCTCGGGAGCCTGCCCTTCCACAAGTTGAACCCCTCCTGTCGGGTGTTATGATATAATATCGGTGCAACGGGTAAAAGAGAACAGGCCCTGCGGTGTTCGTGAACATGGTGAAGTGCCTTGAGCCAACACCCGGTCGTGGGAGACCGATCTACCCGCCGGCAATGGCGGCGCCAAGGCGCTACCCCGCAAAGGCGGGTGAGGTTTCCACCTAGTTTGGAACGGGTCAAGGCCTTCGTGTCACGGCACTCGCGGGGGTTTCTTCTTTTGCACGGGGAGCGGGGTATGGGGGCCATGGGTCTTCATGCCCCGTTTTCTTTATTTCTTACCGAGGAGGCGGATCAGATGGCTGTCGCCGCGCCCTTCTGGCACCCGTCGATGTCACGGGGTTTCATCCTCGACTGGGACGGGGTCCTGGCCGACACGAAGCTTGATTTCGGCCCCATCAGGGCCAAGTACTTCAAGGGCGAACGGGTCCCCCTGGTGGAGGCCGCCGACATGCTGGAGCGGAGCCGTCGGGCCGACCTGGAGAGGGAACTCTACGAACTGGAGATGGAGGGTGCCCGTAAGGCGACGCCCGTTCAGGGCGCCCATGAACTGCTGGAGTGGCTGGAGATGTGCAAGGTCCCTTGGGCCGTGGTCTCCCGGAACTGCCGGGACTCCATCTTCGAGGCGGCTAAGCGGAGCGGGATAAACTTGCCCGGTGTCGTGCTCTCCCGGGACGAGGGTCCGCTGAAGCCCGACCCCCAGGCGCTCTGGTCCGCCGCCGGGGCCATCGGCGTGGAGCCGATGCTCTGCCTGATGGTGGGAGACTTCATCTACGACCTCTACGGCGCGCGTAGGGCCGGGATGAGGGCCGTCCTGGTCGAGCGGAGCAACCCCGACTGGGAGAGGTGGGCCGACGCCTCCTACGGCCGCCTGGCGGACTTCGTGGCGTCCCTCGGGGCCCCGGAGCCGCTGGTGCCCTGGGAATACCGGGAACTGGAGAGGGAGCGGGGGAGAGAGTGGCTCGAAAGGGCCTGGGAGATAGAGGCGGCCCTCCCGGATACTTCGCCCGAGGTCCTCTCCGTGGCGCTGGCCGCGGCGGCACTCGGCGTGGGCGGGCTTCGGATCGCGCCCAAGGCAAGGCTATCACTGGAGCAGTGGGAGGAGGCGCCCTTTTTGCCCCTCTCCCTCGTCGACAGGCCCCTGCTTTCGGTGCTGGCCCAGGTCCTGGGGGAGCGCTTCCCCCAGGTGATGATCTCCAGGGACGGGACGCCCCTGGCACTCCCCTCGAGGGCGGACATGGTGGAGGAGGCCGTCCTCTCATGGATGAACTGAGGGACAAGAGGAGCCTCTGGGACGAGGTACCGGGGGAAGCGGCTCCCGCCAGTAAGTGGGAGGTTCCCCTGGCCGAGAGGATGCGGCCCAGGAGCCTCGAGGAGACGGCCGGGCAGGGGCACCTCCTGTCGGGGGATGCCCCCCTGGCGAGGGCGATCCGGTCGGGGCGGGTGCCCAGCTGCATACTCTACGGCCCCCCCGGCGTGGGCAAGACGACCATCGCCCGCCTGATGGCCTCCCTGACTGGGAGGGGCTTCCTCGAGATCAACGCCGTCTCGGCCAACGTCGCGGCCCTGAGGGAGCTGGTGGCCGAGGCGAAGCGCCTCAAGGACCTCACCGGCCGGGCGCCGGTGGCCTTCGTCGACGAGATCTACCACTTCAACCGTCAGCAGCAGAACGCCCTGCTCCCCTCGGTGGAAAAGGGCGACCTGGTGCTGGTGGGGACCACCACGGAAAATCCCTACTTCGAGATAAACAAGACACTCCTCTCCAGGGTCGTGGTATATGAACTTCGGCCCCTGGGGGCCGGGGACCTGGTGAGACTGCTGGAGAGAGCCCTCTCTGACAGGGAGCGGGGGCTGGGTGAGCTGGAGCTCTCGGCCTCGGGCCGGACCCTGGAGGAGATCGCCCTCGGTGCCGGCGGTGACGCCCGCCAGGCGCTGACAAGGCTCGAGCTTTCGGCCCACGCCGTGGCCGCCGGCGGGGGGAGCGTCATCGACGCGGAGACGGTGAGGAACGTCTCGCCCAAGGCTTTGCAGCGCTACGACCGGGACCAGGACGACCACTACAGGATCATTTCGGCGCTGATCAAGAGCATGAGGGGCTCCGACCCTGACGCCGCCGTCTACTGGCTGGGTCGGCTCGTGGCCGGGGGCGAGGACGTGCGTTTCGTGGCCCGGAGGCTCCTGGTCTTCGCCGCCGAGGACGTGGGGCTCGCCGACCCGAGGGCGCTCTCGGTGGCGGCCGGCGCCGCCTATGCATCGGACTTCGTGGGGCTCCCCGAGGCGAGGATAATACTCTCGGAGGCCGTCATCTACCTCTCATTGGCGCCGAAGAGCAACAGCGCCTACAAGGCCATCGACGGGGCTCTTTCGGCCATTGAGCGGGGCGAACTACAGGAGGTTCCCCTCCACCTGAGGCCCGGCGGCAAGGGGTACCTCTACCCCCACGACTTCCCGGGGCACTGGGTGGCCCAAAAGTACATGGACCGGCCGATGAGGTTCTACAGGCCGGGCGGCCTCGGCGAGGAACCGGGGATGGCCCGGCTTCACGGGCTAAAAAGTGATGGTCATGACGCCGATGAAGACGAGGACGATCCCGCCCGCCAGGCGGGGGGTGAGCTTCTCGCCGAGGAAGAGCGTGGCGAAGAGGGCCGCCAGGAAGGGCCTGATGGAAACGATGCAGACCACGGCGTCGACGGGGGCTAGCCCGAAGGCGTAGGTCATAAAGAGGTTGCCCACCGTGAGGCCCAGGGCGCCCGCCAGGGCCATCTCGACCATGGGACCCCGGGAAATACTTCCCGCCCCCCTGCACCTTTCAAGGATGTAGAACAGGACCCAGGAACCAAGGGTGATACTCACGGAGCGCCACCATTCCAGCTGTGGCACCGGTACGGTCTGCATCAGCACCTTGTTGGTGATCATGCCGAAGGTCCAGCAGGACATGGCCAGGAAGGAGGCCACCAGCCCTCCGAGGACCTGCCGTTTCCCGTTTCGGTCCTGCTTGTGGGGAGAGAGCAGCACGAGGCCGGCCACGATGAGTACGGCCGCTACGAGGACCATGGGCTTGGCGGGTTCCCCCAGGAAGATCCAGGCGGCGGGTACCACCATCAGGGGGTAGGAGGACGTGACGGGCACCGATATGGAGACCCCCAGCTTGTGGAGGGACGAGAAGTAGAAAAAGTCCCCCATGACGAGCCAGAGGACGGAGCAGGCGAAGATCTTCGCCATGGTCACCGCCGGGAGCGGGGCGAAGGCCGAGGGCCCCATGGTGAGGAAGAGGAAAAGGGCGGCGCTGACGAGGTAGCCGTTGCACCGCAGGGCGCCGAGGCCGGAGTAGGAAATGCGGTCCACCCCGCGGCGGTAGAGAACGGGCGCCACCGCCCAGCTGACGGCGGCCATCAGGGCCAGGAAATAGCCGAAGAGATGCGGGGACAGCATTGGGGGGAGGACCTAGCCCGAGGCGGAGAGTTCCGGGTGCTCCCTCAGGTAGTTCAGGAGCCCGTCCCTGGAGCGCTCGAGGTGGCCCCTCAGTACCGCCTCGGCCTTGTCGGGGTCGCCCGTCTCGATGGCGTCGATGATGGCCACGTGCTCGTGGGCGAAGGTGCTCAAGGGGATGCCCTCCACGGAGTAGTGCCGGCAGAGGTTGATGAGGTCGGCGATGTTGTGGAGCATCATGGTCAGGTAGCGGTTGCCCGACAGCTCGTAGAGGGAGGCGTGGAACAGCCGGTCCTCGGCAAGGTAGTGGTCCGTCTCGGTCTCGTCGGTCATGACCGAAAAGACGGGGCGCCAGCGCTCCAGCTCCTCGACGGGCTGGAGCCGGGTCACCAGCCGGACGGCGATGATCTCCAGGTGGGTGCGGAGGTCGTAGAGGTCGGAGGCGTCCTTGACGGTGGGAAGGGAGACGAAGGCGCCCCGCCGCGGCTCCAGCGTCACCAGGCCGGTCTGGGCGAGCTGCCTGATAGCCTCCCTGACGGGGGTGCGTGATACGGCGAGCTTGTCGGCCAGGTCGACCTCGGAGAGCCTCTCACCGGGCTTGATGAAGCCCCCGACGATGGCTTCCTTGATTTTTTCGTAGACGATCTGGCGAAGGTCGATGTTGCGCGCCGGCGAGAGCGGGTCGTTGAACATGGTACCGCCTCCTGTAAAGGGGTTGGGCGTTTTACGTATACTCTGTCCATTATACATATCGGGGCCGACGGCGCAACGTCTTGGCGGCCCCGGGATCTACCGGCCCCCGCGGTTTGCCCAGTCGGTCCAAAGGGAGAGGGCGTAAACGGCGTCGGAGAGGCGATTCAGCCAGGCGTAGGGAGCGTCGCCGATATCGCCCTGCCGTTGAAGGCCGACGGCGACCCGCTCGGCCCTGCGGGCGATCGTCCTGGCCAGGTGGAGGGCCGCGCCGGGGAGGGAGTCGCCGGGGCGGACGAAGCGGGAGGTCTCGCCCGTAACGGCCCGGACCTTTTCCACTATTTCGTCGAGGGCGCCCGGTTCGGGCTCGGGGAGACCCGGGAAAAGGGCCAGGTAGCCCATGACGGCGCCCAGGTCCTCCTCGAGGCGGAGGATCACCTCCCGGATGTCACCGTGGCAGCAGGAGGCTCTGGCCAGGCCGAGCGCGGCCTGGCATTCGTCCAGGGTTCCATAAAGCTCCACCCTGGGGTGGTCCTTGGGGAGGCGGGAACCGTCGCCGAGGCCGGTGGTGCCCTTATCTCCTCCCCTGGTCGTTATCCAGGGTTTTTTCATCAGGATCGCCTCCGTCCAATGTAAGGTTCAATTAAAAAGGGGCTGCCGCCGGCAGCCCCTGGACCTAGATCCCTCAGCCTCCGCCGCAGGTGCCGCAGCCGCTCCCGCAGCCCCCGGTGGAAGATAGGGCCACCCGGAGCAGGCCGTCGGCGATGAGCCCGGGAGGGACGGCCTGGTAGGTCTGGCCGGCCACCTCGATGGTCCGGCATCGGCCGTGGCCATCGCCCCCGTCGCAGCCGCAGGGCTTGGAGGAAGCCTCGTACCCCAGTATCTCGTCGAGGGGGGTTTCGGGGAAATCGATATCGGCGCTCTCGAGGGTCACCAGGTTGTTCTTTTCCGGATCCCCATCGGAGGAGGCCTTCTCGAGGGTCACGGGAAAGCCTATCCGGGCCAGCTTCGGCCCGAGTTGCTCCACCATGTTGCAGAGGGTGTCGTAGGTCTCCTTCACGGGGCCGCACTGGGCCCCCTCGGGTGCGTAGTGCCTGATCCTGATCGTTGAAACGTCCATATCACGAACCTCCTATATTGGCGTGTGCAGTTTTTGGTCTTTCGATTGCCTTGGTTTTTTGTTTTTGCTCTTACGATTTACGATTCACGGTTTTTGGTTCCCGATTCCCGATTCACGATTTACGATTCACGGATCTTGCCCTTTTCGTATACAATTGCTCAAATTCAAGGTCTGACCCCAACGAAGGTGGCCTTGGCGTCGACGTAGATTTTACCGTCCTCACCGACGATTCGGGCGGCGGTTTTCACCTTCCTGCCGTCCACCGAAAGGGCGCTTCCGTAGGCCGTGTACCCGGCGCCGGACTTGACGGGCCGCAGGAAGCGGATGCTCATGCCGGCCGTTACGGTCCATTCCCCAAGGGCCTGCCTGGCGGCCCAGGCCATGGCGTCGTCACAGAGCGCAGCCAGTATACCCCCGTGGACGATGCCCTCGTAACCGCACCAGGTATCGTCGGGGGTGAAGGGTATCACCGTCCGGCCGGAGTCACCGTCCCAGTAGAGAACCACGCCGAGGGATCTCGGGTTCGCGCCGCTGCGGTCGCAGACGAAGCACCCCCTGGAGCCCTCCAGTTCTTCCAAAGCCATCCTTATCACCACCGGCAGGTATTTTACCCCAAGGGGTATGGAGAGTACACCCCATTTTTCAAAGGGTTTTTGCCAAGTCGGAGCGTTGACAATTAAATCCTAGATTCTATACTTTTTCAAAAGAAAACGATATATCGTATATTGTAGACTTTGGGGTGAGTGTGAATGTTCAGATCCTGCTATAGCGGGCGCCGTCTTGTCGTTGACCTTCAGAAGAGATCTTTCGGATTCGAGATCATCGAACCCCAGGAGTTCAGGAAATACGTTGGCGGCAGGGGGCTGAACGCCCATTACGCCTACTCCAGGAAACTGCACCTGGCGGATGCTTTTTCCGATGAGAACGAATTGCTGATCGCGCCGGGGGCATTGGTCGGTATGCCCTGCCTTTTTGCTAACCGGACGACCCTCACTTCAAAGTCACCCCTGACCGGTCTGCTGGGCGATTCAAATGTCGGCGGAGATTTCGGCGTTTTCCTCAAGTGGGCCGAGATAGACCAGGTGGTCATCCGCGGGAGATCCGCTTCCCCCTGCTTTTTGGTTATAAAAAAGAACGGCTGTCTTTTCGAGGATGCCGCGGACCTTTGGGGCCGGGACGTGGGTGAGACCGAAGAGATTTTGCGTCAGCGCTACGGAAGTTCAAAGCGGTCCTCGACCCTTACCATAGGACCCGGCGGGGAGAACAGGGTGAGGTTCGCCTCGATCCATTCCGGCGCCCACGCAGCGGGAAGGACAGGGCTTGGGGCTGTAATGGGCGATAAAGGGGTCAAGTCCATCGTCGTTCAGGGAGGGGTCCCGAGGTTTGATGAACTGGGCCTGGACAAGGGGTTCATGAAGCGACTGGATTCCCTGGTCAAGAATGACCCGAGTTACGAAGGGGCCAAACAATACGGGGCCACCACGGCGATCGAGGGTTTTAACAAGATAGGCGTCCTGGAAGTAAAGAACCTGCAAACGGGAGTCTGGGACCAGCACGAAAAGATCTCGGGGAAATATTTAAGGGATACTTTTACAGTAAGGCACTACGGATGTATTTTCTGTAATATCCAGTGCAAGGGCATTTCAAGGTTCAAAAACGAGACTGACGGCGAGTATGAAGTCCACGGGCCGGAATTCGCCGCCATGCAAAACTACGGGGCCCGCATCCTGAACAGCGACCTTCCCAGCGTATGTAAAATGACAAAACTCAGCAACAACAAGGGCGTTGATTTCATGTCCATGGGAGCGGTCCTCTCATGGCTCATGGAATGCCTCGACAGGGACTTCATCACCGCCAAGGACCTGGACGGGGTCGGGTTGGGTTGGGGCAAGGTTGATGAATCAATTGAACTGATCCGTAAAGTGGCTACGAGAGAAGGTGTGGGTAATATCCTGGCCGAGGGGGGCGAGCGGGCGTCGAGATCTCTGGGAGAGAAAACGCGGGATTGCTTATTGACGGTAAAAGGGATGGAGTTCGAAGGGTGTGATCCGCGCGGGTACAAGGGGAGGGGGGTGGGTTTCGGCGTCGCCTCCAGGGGGGCGGATAATTGTCGGACCTTGGGTGCCTTTGAGACGGTTCTCACCAAGCAGGAAGCGGTATCCCTCTTTGGGAGTGAGGAAGCGGCCACGCTCACCGGTGTAAGAGGCAAGGGAAGGCTGTTGAAGTTCATGGAGGACTATACGAACGTGGCGGACCTGCTTGGGCTGTGCCGGTACGGAATGTTCGTCTTCGCCAAGAGCCTGGACTCGATCTTTGCCCGGTGTGACGAGATCGATGGGTTTTACAGGGCTGTCTCGGGTTTTGACTCCAGCGACGGGTACAAGGAATTGGCGAGATCCAGCGAACGGCTTATCAACCTTGAAAGGATCATGAACCTGGAAAACGGTTGCAGGAGAAAAGAAGACCTACTTCCGAAAAGGTTCAGGGTTGAACCTATGCCCGAGGGGCCGGCAGAGGGCAGCATCGTCGAGAATGAAGTTATTCTCGACGAGTATTATGAGGCAAGAGGATGGCACGAGAACGGGGTTGTGAGCAAAGGAAAACAGAGAGAATTGTTTGGGGAGGTTTTATATGATGGGTAAGACCAGGCGTCTTATTTTTGCAGCTTCGCTTGTAGCGGTTTTTATGCTTTCTTTGGCTGGTGCGGCGTTTGCCGTGACATTGACGGCCTATTCGGTGTACCCGGAGACCAATTACCAGGCACAGGGTCTCCTGGTCCTGGCTGAAAAGATCGAGGAATACACGAAGGGTGAAGTGGTACTTAACGTGGAGCTGGCGGGTTCCCTCGGCTTCCAGGGACCCGATCTTCTGAGGGCCGTCAGGGATGGTTCCGTTCATATCGCGGAGATCGTTTCCACCGGGGTCGCCGGCGATGAAACCATTTTCGGTATCCGGTCGCTGCCCTTCATGATCGATGACTGGGATTCCGCCAGGGATTTTGACGTGATGGCCAAGAAGTACTATGACGAGGCGGCCAAGGAATGGGGTCAGAAGATCCTTTACATCGCCCCCTGGCCCTTCGCGGGTTTATGGACCCAGAAGGAGATCAATTCCATCGCCGACATGAAAGGCCTCAAAACGAGGACCTTTGACAGGAACGGCGCCCTTATCATGACGGCCGTCGGCGCAACTCCTCTGGCCATGCCCTTCAGCGAATGCTACACCTCCCTGGCAACGGGGGTCATCGATTCGATCATCACTTCCGGCACTACCGTCAGAGATGGGAAGCTTTGGGAAGTTCTGAAGTACTACTACCCCATCAAGATGGAGATCACGACCAGCATGATAAATATTAACCTCAAGGCTTTCGAGAAACTGACCCCAAGTCAGCAGGAAGCGATAATGAAAGCCTCTGAAGAGGTAGAGGACTACCTGTGGCAGAAGGCGAGGCAGGAAGAAGAAGGCAACTTGAAGATCTGCGAGGAACACGGCTGCAAGATGATGGAGGTGGACCTCGGGATCCAGGAGGAACTGAAGAAACTGGGTGAGAAGGTCAGCAGGGAATGGATAGATAAGAACCCCAAAGCCAAGCCGTTGTACGAGGAATTCTGGAATAAATATAACTAGTTAAACTTTGGGTGCCTTGGACGGTTTTCCCTGAAGATAGGGATCCACGGGGGAAGGCTGACCGATAGGCAAAGGATTTATTGAGTGTGTTTCACGGCGGGAGTCATTTGTCCTTCTTCGACACCCCTCGACTCCCGCCCTTTTGTATGAAAAAGCTGGTCCTCGGAGGGCTTGTCATGAATAAGTTATCCAGGTTTTACGATCTGAACGGGCTGATCGTCGGCATTTTGATCCTTCTTTCCGCAGTGATGATGATAGCCGAAATAGTGTATCGGAGCGCCTTCGGGAAAACCTTTTTCGTGGTGACTGAATACGCCGGGTACATGATGGCGGTTATTTCTTTTTGGGGATTGTCCTTTGGTGAGTATTGCGACGCCCACATCCGTATTGATTTTATTGACAAGATCCGAAACGAACGGGCCCGGTTCGTCATCACCAAGATAAGGTATTTCGCGGGTTTCGTTTTTTCTTTATATCTCACCTACGTCCTTTTCCTGCTTTTCAGGGAATCCTATCTCTATAAAGCGGTTTCCCTCCAGGTCTCCGAGACCCCCTTAGCTATTCCCCAGTTTTTCATGGTCCTCGGCGCGTTTTTCCTGATGACCATTGTTGCCTACAAGCTCGTGGTAAAGGAGAATTAGGGATGCAGGCTCAAGCGTTGTTATTCATCTTGATCAGTTTGACCGTCTGCCTGGCCTCGGGCATCTGGATCGGGGTTTCGCTGTTCATCGTCAGTTTGTCCTCGATGTACCTCTTCCTGGACCTCCCCGTCGAGAAGATCCTTTCCGCGATGATGTGGAATGTGACGAACAGCAGCATCCTTCTGGCTCTCCCGTTGTTCATCCTCATGGGTGACATATTGGTCAAAACAAAAATATCCACCCAGCTCTTCAAAGGGTTGACGCCCTGGGTTTCGAGGATCCCGGGAGGGTTGCTTCAGATAAACGTCTTGGCGAGCGCCCTCTTCGCCGCGATAAGCGGTTCCGTGGCAGCCACTACGGCGGCGGTCGGCAAAATAACGATACCCGAACTGGAAAAGCGTGGTTACGACCCCAAATTGATCATCGGCAGCCTCGCCAGCGCGGGGACCCTCGGGATCCTGATACCCCCCAGCATGCCGATGCTCGTGTACGGGATCGTGGCGAATGTGAGCATCGGGCAGATGTTCGTCGCCGGTCTCGTCCCGGGGATCTTCCTCATGGCACTTTTTTCCCTTTACGTGGGGCTTCGCGACCCCGGCTTCAAGCAAAGAAAGGGTGAGATCTTTTCCCGCAGGGAATGGGCGATGAGCCTCCTGCAGGTCACACCCACTGTCACCCTTATAAGTGCAGTCCTGGGCAGCATTTACATGGGGTGGTCAACCCCGACGGAAGCCGCCGCCATCGGGGTAGGCGGGGCTATCCTCATAGGCCTGTTGTTCAGGTCGTTATCAGTCAGGGAAATGATTGAGATCCTGAAAAGCACCACAAGCACAAGTAGCATGATCATAATGATCCTGATAGGGGCCTCGTTTTTTTCAACGGCCCTGGGTTTCCTGGGGATACCGAAGTATTTGTGCCGCCTGGTGCTCGGGAGCAACGTCAGTCCTCTGGTGGTCATGACCTTGATCACCCTTGTTTACCTGTTCCTGGGGTGCCTGATCGACGGCTTTTCCATGATCGTCATGACGGTCCCGATCTTCATGCCGATAATAAGCGCCTTCGGCTTCAGTCCTATCTGGTTCGGGATCTACATCGTCCTGCTGATCCAGATTGCGAACATCACCCCGCCGGTGGGGTTCAACCTGTTCCTGATCAGCGGGATAACTCCCTACTCGGTCGTTCAGATCGCGAAATGGTCTTTCCCTTTTCTCCTGCTCATGCTGGCGTTCATTATTTTGGTGATTGCCTTCCCGTCGATCATCACCTACCTGCCGACAATTGCGTTTATGTAGCCCGGCAACCGAGTGGGGACATCGTTGATCTTTGCGGCGAAAGGGAACCGCGGGCACTTTGGTTTAACCAGCAACGGTAGGACCTTGAGAGCCCGACCTGGACCGGATGTAGCCGTTACAGATTTTCACGAGGGGGAGGGCCCCGTCACCTTTCCCCTCTTTTCTCTTGTTTGGGAATAAGGGGGAACGATTCGATCGTTGCGAAAGGGCCGGAACCTGCCGGGGCACGTTCCCCTGTCCGGGCCGGCCCTGCCTTTCTTCAGCTTGGGCCGGGTTGTACCTCCCGCAGCGTTATTCACGAAAGGGTGTCTTGGTGTTTATTGCACCTCACCTATACTTCTACCGACTCCGGGTTTTAGGTTGAACAGGGATTAACAGATTATGCTTTTACCGGTATAATTTTTTGAAGACCAGTCAATGCCCCGGGGAATGCCCCAGTCCTTCGGGCCTTTCTTGTCGAGGTGGGTTGGAATGAGCTTGAAGATCCGACACAGCACAATAGCGATGAAGATAAAAAGCATCTTGAAAGAGATGATCGTTGACGAAAGGATAAAGCCCGGTGAACGCATCAACATAGACCAGCTCGCCAAAGAATTCGGGGTGAGCAAGATCCCCGTGAGGGAAGCTTTAAAAGCCCTGGAGGCTGAGGAAATAGTGGTTTACCAGGAGTGGCTGGGGTGGCGCGTCGCCAGCCCGTCCTTCGAAAGGTTCAAGGAAACTCTGGAAATGCAGTACGTGCTGGAAAGGCATGTCGCGGAAAATATGGTGGCGGGGATCGATTACGGCAACCCTAAGGTTGAAAAGGTTTTACGGGAAATGCACAAGGTCAACCAAAAATTCTTATTGCTTTCAAGAGCTACGAAATACAACAAGGCCATGAACCAGAACCACTTGTTCCATTCTCTTTATTATTCCCTGTTCCCTAACAGGTTAATATCCCAACATTTGAGGATCTTGTGGAACAGGGACTTGCAGTGCCGCCGGGAGATCACCCTGGCGGAGGAATACCGGGAGGGTTTTTATAACGAGCACGTGGAGATGATAAATGCCATCAGAGGAAAAGAGACCGGGAAGCTGGTTGAAGCTATCACTTCCCATTTTGGGAAGTCCATCGATATAGCTGGTATGATCTGCCGGAAGTACTTCGAGAGGATTCGCAAGGAAGCTGGGCAAGAGCTGGATCGCCCAGAAGATATTCCTTGAAAAACCTCCTTTTTCAATTTCCATGAAGAAAGGGCCGCCATTCAGAACAAAAAAGCCGACCGGCGCCCTCTTTCTACCCCCTACGGAGATATCATTTCTTGTCTGGACAGAAGACCCACCCTGTGGTACTACTATCTTCGCTTGCCGGAGTGGCGGAATGGCAGACGCAGCGGACTCAAAATCCGCCGGGGGCAACCCTGTGGGGGTTCGAGTCCCCCCTCCGGCACCATTTTTTAAAACCTTACTCTGCTTTGAAGACCCGCCGCCGGACCCCTTGTCCGCGATTCCTTCTGATACCGGGGAGAAGACCATGGAGCCAGTCCGTTTCAAAGCCATAGGGAAGATCAGGACGCCCTTCACGTCGAGGGAGGGGACGCCCATCCAGCCAACGGGGGCCGAGGGGGTGCTGGGAAGGGTCGAAGTGGACGAGGCCTTCCGCGAAGGCATCCGCGACCTGGAGGGGTTCTCCCATGTCATCCTTCTTTTCCACTTTCACCTCTCGGAAGGTTTCGACCTCGCCGTGAAGCCCTTCCTGGACGACACGGCCCGCGGTCTTTTCGCCACGAGGGCGCCGAGGCGGCCCAACGCCGTCGGGCTCTCGGTGGTGAGGCTGGTATCCATCGAGGGAGGCACCCTCGTCGTCGAGGGCGTCGATATGCTCGATGGAACGCCGTTGCTCGACATCAAGCCCTTCGTCCCGGAGTTCGACGCCCCCGAAGATGAGGTCCGGACGGGGTGGCTTGAAGGCAAGGCCGATAAAGCCCGGGAGGCGAGGGCCGACAAGCGTTTCATCGAGGATTCGGCCCGGGAGTTTCCCTGACCTGACCCCTGAAAGCGTGAAAGGACGGCCGGGCTCCTTAAGGAGCCCGGCCGTTTTTATCGTGACGTCAAATGATTTTCAGCAGAACCTTTTCCTGAAGGCTTTTCTTGCCCTTTCGCTCCTGAGCGAGCATTCCTCGGAGAGTCCCTCGCCGAAGTCGAAGGAAGCACCGGTGACCGACAGGGCCCAGGCGTCGCCGTACCCTGTGCCGAGATCTCCCAGGAGGGCGAGGAACCAGGCCGGCCCGAAGGAGTGGATGTTCAAGCCCCGGTTCGACGCGGCGTCGGGGCCGATCCTCTCCAGGGCGAACCCGCCGTCGTATTCTTCCAGCGAAGCGTCCACGAAGATGAGTATGTCGTCGGGTCCTATCCCCAGGGCCGCCTCGGGCAGCAGCTGGTGCGAAAGCCAAAGGAAGGCCCTTTTGCCCGCCCTTTCCAGGTCCTCGACCAGGAGCGGCGCCAGGGTGTGGGCCACGCCGTCGTCCTGCCGGAAGGGGTTCCCGTACCCGAAGACTCGGAAAGGGCGGCCCTCGTCGGTCGTCAGTTCTTGACCTCCCCCTTCAGGCTGCCGTCGGCACCGTAGATCTCCAGGTGCAGGGGCATCCTCCCCACGGCATGGGTGGAGCAGGAGAGGCAGGGGTCGTAGCAGCGGATGACGTGTTCCATGGAGTTCAGGATCCCCTCGGAGGGTTCGCCCCCATGGATGTTCTCCCGGGCGACCATGTCGACGCCCCTGTTCATGGCGTGGTTGTTGTGCCCCGTGGCGACGATGAGGTTAACCCCGGTCAGGACGCCGTTCTCATCGATCTGGTAATGGTGGATCAGGGTCCCCCGGGGCGCCTCGATGACGCCGATGCCCTCGGGGTAGAGTTCCGTCGAGGTGACCCGGAGGTCGCTGCCCATGATGTCGGGGTCCTCCATCAGTTCCTCGATCCTCTCGACGCCGTAGAGCGTCTCGATGAGCCTTGCGTAGTGATAGTAAAGCGTCTTGTGGACCAGTCCGTCCTCGGCCCCTTCACGGAAGAGGGCCAGTTCGGCCGACGCTTCGGGGGTGGCGATGTCGTCGCAGGCGTTCACCCTACCCAGGGGCCCGACGCGGTAACTGCCGTGGGGGAAACCCAAGGGCTTGTAGAAGGGGAACTTGAGGTAGCTCCAGGGTTCGACGTGCTCACCAATAAAGTCCAGGTAGGCCCAGTCGGGGAACTCGTCGATGATGCGGCCCCTGGGCCCTTTCAGGCGGATGTCGCCGTCGTAGATCTCCAGGAAACCGTCCTGGACGAGCCCCATGTAGGCCGTCTCCAGCGTGGCGAAGGAGGCGGCCTTTTCGGCGTTCTCCTCGAGATAGCCCTTCACCAGCCCGATGGCGTCCTTTACAGCCGCTTTCATCTGGGGGACCTGGGCCTTGATGGCGTCGACCTCCTGGGCCTTCAGGGAGCGGTTGACCCCTCCCGGTATGCTGTGCCAGGGGTGGACCTTCTTGCCGCCCAGGACCTGGATGATCTCCTGCCCGAATTTCCTCAGCAGCACGCCCTTGACGGCCAGGTCGGGGTACTTCCTTATCACGCCCACCACGTTCCTGACGGCCGGGTCGGCGTCGAACCCGAAAAGCAGGTCCGGGCTAGACAGGTGGAAAAAGCTCAGGGCGTGGGACTGGACGAACTGCCCCGCGTGCATGAGTTCCCGCAGTTTGTGGGCCGTGGGCGTGATCTCGACGCCCAGCAGGGCGTCGCAGGCCTTGGCCGAGGCGAGGTGGTGGCTGACGGGGCATATCCCGCAGATCCTCGGGGTGATGACGGGCATCTCGCGGAAGTCGCGCCCCTTGCAGAAGTGCTCGAAGCCCCGGAACTGAGTCACGTGGAAGCGGGCCTCGTTCACGTCGCCCTTCTCGTCGAGGTGGACGGTGATCTTCCCGTGCCCCTCGATCCTGGTTATGGGGTTGATCTCTATCTTCCTGACGGTAGCCATGATCGTGCCCCCTCTAGTCGTAGCGCATCATTTCCGAGGGGACGGTGGGAACACGCCCCTCGAGAAGTTCCTGGAAAACCCAGAGTATGGTGTCCGCGTCGGGCGGGCAGCCGGGGACGTAGACATCGACCTTGACCTCGTGGTCCACCGGGATGGCCTGGGGCAGGAGGTGAGGGATGTCCTCGTGAGGTATGACCCCCCCTGGGTTGACGGTGCTCGGCGAGTCCACGTAGGCTTCCTTAAGGGCCTGCCGCCGGTCGGTGAAGTTCCTCATGCAGTTTATCCCGCCGAAGACGGCGCAGTCGCCCCATGCCACGATTATGTCGCACTGTTTTCTCATTTCCTTGGCCAGGTGGAGCTCTTCGTCGTTGCCGAGGGCTCCCTCGATGACGCCCACCGTCGCCTTGGGGATCTTCTTGCCGTCGACGATGGGGGAGTAGACGATATCGACCAGGTCCACCAGGTCCACCAGGCGTTCGTCGATATCCAGGAAGGACATGTGGCAACCCGCGCAGGCTTCAAGCCAGACCGTGGCCACCTTGACCTTAGCCATCACTTTCGCACCTCCTCGAGCAAGACCATCTGGGCCTCCGTGGGAGGCTTCTCACTGGCGTAAACGTTCTCGCAGGGCGATTCCTCTGGTCTCCCCGGTTGGACCCCCAGGTCGGCCGAGAGGTCCTTCAGTATCGACGCAAGACCCCTGACCTCTCCCTTGGGAGGGACGACCACGTTGAGCCGGCGCCTCTCGCCCTCGATGGTGCAGTAATGCCCGCTCCGCTCGTACCAGGCCGGCGCCGGCAGCAGCACGTCGGCCAGGTTCACCAGCGGCTGGGCCCAGAAGGGGCACTGGACGACCACGAACTTCGTGCCCGATATGGCGGAGAGGCTGGCCTCGTCCTCGGGGACCATCCCCGAGGAGTAGACGTAGAGGAAGTCGAGTTTCTTTTCGCCGATCCAGGGCTCCTTCGCCAGGACTGTGTTGATGGCGCCCAGGCTGTTGCCGCTCGATACCAGGGGGACGACGCCGATGCCGTCATCGAAGAAGGCCCCGCAGGCTATGGCCAGGTTCACCGCCGAGGTCACGGCGGCGGGGTTCCTCGAGAGGCATCCTCCCAGGAGGAATATGGGTTTGCGGGCAGCCCTGAGCCGCTCGAGGATCTCCTCGATGGTTTCCCCGGGGATGCCCGTCTTCTCCGACAACCGGGCCATGGCGTCCCGGCCGGATTCGCCTTGGCTGCCGGGGACCTTGAAACCCGCCACCAGGTCCACCAGCCCCTGGACGAGGGCGGCGCTCTGCTCCGGCGACGGGGCTACGGCGTCGATGTCGGTCAAGTCGCCGTAAGGGTTCGGCTTGCAGGAGATGTTCAGCAGGGCGGCCCCGTTCCGGAGGGCGCCCACCCTCATGTAACTGGCTATGACCGGGGCCTCATCGTCCGGTTCGGCCGAGAGGTTGACCAGGCAATCGCTCTCCAGGATATTATGGGCGGCTGTGAAGGGGCGTACCCCCTGCCTGCTGAAGGGCTCAAACCCCTTGACGAAGCCCCGGAGGATGTCGCCGTCGAAGGTGTCAAGGCGCTGCATGCCCAGGCCGTCCTTGAAAAGGGAGACGAAAAGGGCCAGTTCCTCGTCGGTGCAGAGGCTCGACACCAGCACACCGTCGCTGTCGGCCTCGTGGGCTTTTTTGAACTTCTCGGCCACCAGCCCCAGGGCCTCTTCCCAGTCGGCCTCCCTGTAGTGGGAGCCCTCCCTGATCATGGGTACGGAGATGCGTTCTCTTTCCGAGGACCTTGGCAGGGTCCAGCGACCCTTCCTGCAAAGCTGGCCGCCGTCGGGTTCGGTGACGGCCGTTCCCTCGACCCTGGCTATGCTGCCCGTCCGGACGTAGACCTTGATTCGGCATCCGACCGGGCAGAGGGGACAGACGTTCTCGACCACGTCGTCGCAATCCTTCCTCCGCCCGCGGTAGGCGAACTCCCTGAGGGTGATGGTCCCCGTAGGACAGACCTGCGCACAGGCTCCGCAGGTGGTGCAGGTGTCGCTCTCCCCCAGCCGGCGCCCCAGGTCGGAGACCACCGTGGCGTTCCATCCCCTCTTCTGGAGGTCCAGCGTGTGGGTCCCCACCTTTTCGGCGCAGACCCTTATGCAGCGGAGGCAGAGTATGCAGCGGTTGTGGTCGATCTGGATGTCCCTGTGGGTGGCGTCGTTCTCGAACCCCGCGTAGAGGTAGGGGTAGCGGACGCTGTCCATCCCGTGTTCTATGGCCAGGTCCTGGAGTTCGCAGTCGCCGCTTTGGGAGCAGTACATGCAGAAATGGTTCCGCCCGGCGAAGATCAGTTCCAGCATCTGTCTCCGGTATTCCCTCAGTTTTTCCGTCTGGGTGTGCACCACCATGCCGTCCAGGGCGGGGGTGGTGCAGGCCGTCAGCATCTTGGGGTTCTTCTCCACCTCGACGACGCACATGCGGCAGGACCCTATGGGGGTCAGACCCTCGAGGTAGCAGAGTGCGGGGATGTAGACGTCGTTCTTGCGGGCCACTTCCATGATGGTATCCCCCTGGGCCCCCTTGCATGTTTTCCCGTCGATGGTAAGGGTGATCTCTTTCATCCTTCTATCCCCCCGCCTCTTATACTTTGGAGACCGCCTGGAAGGGGCAGACCTCCAGGCATGTCCCGCACTTGATGCACTTTTCCTGGTCTATCACATAGGGGGTGTTCCTGTCGCCGGCGATGCAATTCACGGGGCAGTTCTTGGCGCAAAGGCCGCACTTCCGGCACTTCTCCGGGTCGATGACATAGGAGATGAGGGCCTTGCAGACCATGGCGGGGCACTTTTTGTCCCTGATATGGGCCTCGTATTCCTCCCTGAAATACCTCAGCGTCGTAAGGACCGGGTTGGGCGCCGTCTGGCCGAGGCCGCACAGGGACATCTCTTTTACCATCAGGGCCAGGTCTTCAAGGATCTTGAGGTCCTCCATCCGCCCCTTCCCGGAGGAGATCTTGTCGAGGATCAGGAGCATCTGCTTCGTGCCCTCCCGGCAGGGGACGCATTTGCCGCAGGATTCTCTTTGGGTGAACTCGAGGAAGAATTTTGAGACGTCCACCATGCAGGTGTCCTCGTCGATGACCACCAGGCCGCCGGAACCCATGATGGCCCCCGCGGCGGTGAGGGACTCGTAGTCCACCGGGAGGTCGAGGTGCTGTTCAGCCAGGCATCCGCCCGAGGGGCCCCCGATCTGGACGGCCTTGAACTTCCTGTTGTTCAGGATTCCGCCGCCCATGTCGAAGACTATATCCCTGAGGGTCGTGCCCATGGGCACTTCGACGAGGCCCGTGTTGTTGACCTTGCCGGTCAGGGCGAAAACCTTGGTCCCCTTTGACTTCTCCGTCCCTATGGAGGCATACCAGGCCCCGCCGTTGCGGATGATGTTGGGGACGTTGGCCCAGGTCTCCACGTTGTTGATGTTGGTGGGTTTTCCCCAGAGGCCCTTGTTGGCCGGGAAGGGAGGCCGGGGGTAAGGCATCCCCCGCTCGCCCTGGATGGAGGCCATGAGGGCGGTCTCCTCGCCGCAGACGAAGGCGCCGGCTCCTTCCTTGATGTGCAGGTGGAAGGAGAAGTCCGATCCCATGATGTTATCGCCGATGAGGCCGTACTCGCCGGCCTGGGCGATGGCGCCCCGAAGCCTCTTGATGGCGAGGGGGTATTCGGCCCTGCAGTAGATGTAGCCCTCGTCAGCCCCTATGGCGTAGGCGCCCAGCATCATGCCCTCGATGACGGCGTGGGGGTCGCCCTCGAGGAGGGATCTGTCCATGAACGCCCCCGGGTCGCCCTCGTCGGCGTTGCAGATGACGTACTTCTTGTCCCCCTGGGCTTTCCTGCAGAATTCCCACTTGGTGCCCGTGGGGAATCCGCCGCCCCCTCTTCCCCGGAGGCCCGAGGTCCTGACTTCAGTGATCACTTCCTCGGGTTTCATCGTGGTCAGAGCCTTGGCGAGGGCTTCGTAACCGTCGCGGGCGATGTACTCGTCGATGTTATCGGGGTTGATGTAGCCGCAGTTGCGCAGGGCGATGCGGAGCTGCTTGCTGTAGAAGGGTATGTCCCTGTAATGGGGGACCTTGAATTTGGTGTCGGGCGTGGTGTAGAGGAGCCGCTGGACCAGGCGTCCCTTGTAAAGGTGCTCCTCGACGATCTCCGGTACGTCATCTACGGTGACCCTGCAGTAGAGGGAACCCTCGGGGTAGATCACCACGATGGGCCCCATCTCGCACATCCCGTGACAACCGGTCTCGACCAGGGCTACTTCCTGGTCGAGACCTCTTCGTTCTAACTCCTTCTTGAGAGCCTCGTAGACCGAAGGAGACCCGCTGGCGGTGCAGCCGGTCCCTTTGCAGACCAGCACGTGGGCGCGGTAAAAGGCCATGACCGCCGGGCCTCCTAGTCGGTCTGCCCGATGACCTTGTCTTCGACGATGTGGCCGTTGACAAGGTGTTCGGCTATTATCCGGACGGCGTCGGCGGGGCTGACCTCGCCGTAGGTCGTCCTCGGCTCGCCGGGCCTGATGATATCCACCAGGGGTTCCTTCTGACACATGCCGATGCATCCCGTCGTCTCGACGGCCACATCCTTAAGGCCCCTCTTGTCCAGCTCCTCAAGGATCGCCGTCATGACCTCCCGGGCCCCTGCCGCGATACCGCAGGTGCCCATGCCGATGATCACCCTGGTCGCGCCCCGCGAACGGGCGGACGTGAGGTCCTTGGCGCTCTCCTTGATCTTCCTGAGGTCTTCCAGGCTCGTCACTTTCATCGGTGTTCACCTCCAGCGTGGTCCTATTCGTAGGAACCCAGTATTTCCATCACTTTGTCCGGCGTGAGCCGCCCGTGGGTCTCATCGTCGACCATCATCACGGGAGCGAGCCCGCAGGCCCCGAGGCAGGCGACGGGCTCAAGGGTGTACCGCAGGTCATCGGTAGTGCCGTTCTCCTCGACGTCGAGGACAGTCTTGATCTTGTCGAGGATGGCGAGGCTGCCCCTGACGTGGCATGCCGTCCCCCGACAGACCCTGACGATGTGCCGCCCCCGGGGTTTCAGGTGGAACTGGGCGTAGAAGGTGGCCACACCGTAAAGTTCCGAGGGCGGGATCTTCAATTCCCGGGAGATCTCCATCAGGGCCTCCTCGGGGAGAAATCCGAAGGCCTTCTGAACCTCCTGGAGGACGGGGATCGTTCCTCCCCGCGCGCCTTTCCAGGGGGCCACGATCTGCCTCGTCCTTTCCGCCACTTCCTGCTTTTTCGGGTTCACTCCCTATCTCCCTCCTTCGGGTCTCGAAGTCATTATGCCCCCGACTGACGATGCATTGGCCCGTATCCCCGGTACGGGATCTCTTGGGTCCGCTTTGGGATACATTGAAACCGATAGTGAAAGGGAACGCAACCAGGAAAAGGGCCGGTCTCCCAGGGAAAAAATGCACCTTGAGGCCCATTATCGACCATGGGTTGAAAAGAAGTCAAAAGAAGGACAGGACTCGGACCGATACACCATGGCCTCCGATCCCTGACCGCAGGTCCCTGAAAAAGGACAGCGGAATAATGTATCATGACTTCAACAGAGTGTTGCCACGGGCAGCTGATACCAGTTTTTCACGAAGGGGATGATGTCGTGGTTTCGTGGGGGATCATGAAAAAAGCGGAGATCGAGCTCGATGTGGTGGTGCTCCTCGTCGCGGCCTTGACGATGCTCTTGACGGGGGCCTTGCTCTTCCCGGTATCTCGGGGTCTTCTCCCCTACTACGAAAACGGGGTTTACGGGCTTTTTCTTTTTATCTTCGCCCTCCAGATGGTCACCTTGGGGCGGACCCCCTTCGGCGATGCCCCGCGGTCAAAGGCGCTCATCGCCGTCGGGGTAGTGGTGGCCTCCCTGGGGATGATCACCTGCTTCATCCCCGAGGTCTTAAGCCGCGTTCCGCAAATCCTCCTATCCATTAGTTTCGGCCTGGGCGGCATCGCCCTTCTTCTGCAGATGATCCTTTCCCCGGACAGGTTCCCGACGTGGAGGCGGTACGGGGGGGTCTTCCGACACCTCATCGCGGGCTGCGCTGCGGTCTACGCCCTGTCGGCCCTGATAGGGCTCCTGGTGGTGCGGAAGGACCTTCTCTCCACCCCGATGACCGCCGTCGTGGTCCTGGTGATGGGTTTTTCCCTCACCTACCTCGCCGTCACGTTGCAGAAAATCTATAACACCTACCCCGAAGCAGTCCAGGAGCCGAAGGGTGAGCTGGACCTGCCCATTGAGAGGGCCATGATCCTTCTGACCGGTGTTTTCATGGTCATCCTCGGCGTGCTCCTCGTGCCTGTGAACCTCGGGAAACTTCCCTTTTCCGGGAGCGCCCAGTTGGGCCTGCTGATGGTGATCATGGCCATCCAGATACTCGCCACGGGGGCTTCCCCCATAGGTTCCTTCCCCCGGACATGGCTCATGATCATCATCGGCCTCGTCTTTGTCGCCCTCGGGGCGACGTCGTGCATCATCCCCTGGGTCCTGGTCGCCCCGCTGACGCTCCTCATCGGTTGCACGAACATCCTGGGAGGGGTCCTGAAACTCAAGGAGATCCTGGTGCCCATCATCAAGGGTCCCCGGGGGGCCGGGCCCGTCCCCCCGGTCCTGGTCAGGCTGAACCTCGTCCAGGTGGCCATGAATCTGGTATCCGTCACCTTCGGCGCTTCCATGCTCATCCACGACCTGCTCCCCGGCATGGTCATCGGTGTCGTCCTTGCCGCCAACGGAGGGCTCCTGCTTTACCTGATGCATATATTGTATGAGCTGGACAGGTTGCAGAAGACGATGTCGCAGCCGGCCTCCTGAGGGACTTCGAAGCCGAGAAATGAGCGGCAAGGTGATCTAGCGATAAGGGTTATCATTGTAACGGTAAGGGTAATGTGTTAGTATCCTTGGTGCCCGGTCGCCGGGCGTCCTCCGAGTCGCGTCCCCTTGCGGGCTTTCGCCCATGGGGAGCGACCGATGGGTTTTCCTGGAAACGGGAAGACCTCCCGCGTTTGGAAAGGAGGAGCGGTCAGTTGTGATACGAGGCCGCCTCCTGTACCTGGGGGGCGGTCTTTTTTTGCCTGGGGGTGTCTTTTTGAACCGCAAGTTCAGGGAACGCTGGTTCATGCTCCTCATGGGGTCCTTCCTGGTGGTCTACATCATCTGGCCCCTGGCGGGAATGTTCTTCAGGGCCGACTGGAACATCGTCGCCTCGACCACCCGGGACAAGGTGGTCATAGGGGCCCTCTGGAGGAGCGTCTGGACCGCCGCGGCCGCCACGGGGGTGATCGCCCTCTTCGGCACCCCCCTCGCCTACTTCCTGGCCAGGCAGGAGTTCAGGGGCAAATCGGTGCTTGAAGCCGTGATCGACGTCCCCATAATGGTCCCCCATACCGTGGCGGGCATCGCCGTCCTCATGACCTTTTCCCCCAAGGCCCCCCTCGGGGCGATGCTGGTGAGGGCCGGGTTTTCGCCCGTCAACAGCCACCTGGCCATAATCCTGGCCTGCATGTTCGTCTCGATCCCCTTTTACGTGGACGCGGCAAGGGACGCCTTTTACGGCGTGTCACCCAGGCTGGAGAACGTCTCCCGCACCCTGGGGGCCTCCTTCTTCCACGTGTTCTTCCGCATATCCCTGCCCTTGGCGAAAAGAGGTCTCGTCTCCGGCCTGATCATGAGCTGGGCCAGGGGAGTGAGCGAGTTCGGCGCCATCGTCATCATGGCCTACCACCCGATGGTGGCCCCCACCCTGATCTACGACCGTTTCGCCACCTTCGGGCTCAAGTTCTCCACGCCGATCGCTGTACAGCTCATCCTGGTCTGCCTGGGGATGTTCGTCGTACTGCGGGTCCTGGTATCGGGGAAGCGCAAGGAGGTCATTGGCGGTTGATACGACTGGCAGGCCTCTCGATCGACCTGGGTGAGTTCATGCTGGACTCCTTCTCCCTCTCGGTGGATGAGGGGGAGTTCTTCATGGTGGTGGGGCCCAGCGGGGCGGGGAAGACGGTCCTCCTGGAGGCCATAGCCGGTTTGAGGCAGCCCTCGGGCGGAAAGATCCTCGTCGCCGGCCGGGACGTCACCGACCTGCCGCCGGAGAAGAGGAACGTCGCCCTCGTCTACCAGGATTACGCCCTGTTCCCTCACTTGAGCGTGGAAGAGAACATCCGCTGGGGGCTGAGATTCGCCCCGAGGCCGGACGGCCCCCACGTGGAAGGTCTTGTGAGGCTGCTGAGGCTTGAACACCTCCTCGAAAGGCGGCCGGAGACACTCTCGGGCGGTGAGCAGCAGCGCGTGGCGCTGGCCAGGGCGCTGGCGGTCAAACCCTCGGTCATCCTCCTTGACGAGCCGATATCGGCGCTGGACCCGCGCTTCAGGGAGGACCTGCAGGACTACCTCTCCCGGATCAACCGGGAGGGAATGACCATCATGATGGTGACCCACGATTTCAACGAGGTCCTTTCCCTGGGGCACAGGGTCGCCGTGATCGTCGAGGGGTCCCTCCAGCAGGTGGGGGAGGTCAAGACCGTTTTCCGCGAACCCGCCAACAGGCTGGTGGCCGATTTCGTGGGCATGAAGAACCTCTTCCCGTCGAACATCAAGGGCGGTCTGGCCAGGCTGGAGGGAGGGCTTTCCCTCGTCCTGGACGGGCAGAAGGCCGGCGGCGAGTGCCTCATAGGGATACGCCCCGAGGACGTGATGATCGGCCAGGACCTGGCGGAGGGTACCGAGAACGTCTTCGGCGGCCGCGTGGTGAGCATCGTACCCCGGGGGATGGCCTTCGAGGTGGTCTTCGAGGTCGGCGGCATCAGGCTGACGGGCAGGATGCTCTCCTCGGCCCTGGTGAGGGAGGACGTCCGGCCGGGAGCGGATTGCAGGGTGGGGTTCTGCCCTGGAGCGATACACGTGTTCGAAGGGAGTCACAAAATTTAACGGAGGTGTTCTGTAATGAACAGGTTCAGAAGGATCACGGTTTTGGCAATGGCCCTCGTCCTGGCCTTCGCCGCTACAGCGGCCATGGCCGACGAGAAGGTTATCGTCTTCCACGCGGGCAGCCTGTCAACCCCCATGGAGAAGGTCGAGAAGATCTTCGAAGAGGCCCACCCCGGCGTCGATGTCCAGCGCGAGGCCGGTGGGAGCGCAGCCCTGGCCAGGAAGATAATCGACCTCGGGGGTGCCTGCGACGTCTTCATGTCGGCAGACTACATGGTCATCGAGAAGATCCTGAGGCCGGCCGAGGCCGACTGGAACATCCTCTTTTCCAGCAACGCCATCGTGCTCATGTACAGCCCCCAGTCCAAGTACAAGGACGAGATCAACAAGGACAACTGGACCGAAGTGCTCATGCGCCCCGATGTCCGCTGGGGGCACTCCGAGCCGGACCAGGACCCCTGCGGTTACCGCAGCCTCATGGTCCTGCAGCTGGCTGAGACCTTCTACCACGACAAGGATCTCTACGCCAGGGCGCTGAAGCACCCCGAGAGGGCGGTGCGCCCGAAGGCCATCGACCTCGTGGCCATGGTGCAGAGCGGCGCCATGGACTACGCCTTTGAGTACAAGTCCGTGGCGATGCAGCACGGCCTCGAGTACCTGGACCTCCCCGACGAGGTCAACCTGAAGAATCCCGACTTCGCCGACCAGTACGCCGCAGCCTCGGTGGAACTGGCGGGCAGCGAGCCGGGCAAGACGATCCTCGCCAAAGGTGAGCCCATCGTCTTCGCGCTGACGATCCCCCGGAACGCGCCCAACCCGAAGCGCGCCCTGGAACTGGTGGAACTCATCCTCGCCAAGGACGGCGGGCTGAAGATCCTCGAGGAGATGGGGCAGGACACCGTCGGCCCCCAGACCTACACGCCGGGTGAGAAGATCCCCGCTGAGCTCCAGCCGCTGATGGTGAAATAGCACGTCAAGAACAAGAAAGGGCCCCGGCACATTCCGGGGCCCTTTTTGTATCAAAACTTACGTTCGATGAGTTACTCCCTTACCGTCAGTCGATGCCGATCATAACGTTGGTGGCCTTGATGACGGCGTAGACGTCCTTCCCGGGTTTCAGACCCAACTTCTCGGCCGACTCCTTGGAGATCATGGAGACCACCTCATCGCCGCCGGGGAGTTCCACGACGACCTCGGTGTTCACCACGCCGGCCGTAACCTTCTTGACCTTGCCCTTTAGCGCGTTGCGGGCGCTGAGTTTCAAGATATCCACCTCCCGATATATACCTATATAGGGTTTATCTTTTATTCACACTAAAATCCTATCACAGGGTTCTACCTTAATCAAGCCCCTTTACGAAGCGGGCCCGGTTATCGCCCCTTTGCCAGGCGTCCCAGAGCCCACGCGGCGACAAGGCCCGCGGCGAAGCCAGCCGCCATGTTCAGGTAGACGGAAAAACCCGCGGTGACGGCCACGACGGCCCAATCCCTCGGAGCACGCACGGATCCCACGAATTTAGCCATTTCGACGCCGACCATGATCATCATCGACCCCACGATGGCCATCGGGAAGGATCTGAAGATGGAAGCGATGTGGCCGGCGAGGAAAAGCCCCAGCAATATCTCGAGGACACCCTCCATCACGTTCGCCCCTCCCGTCCGGGCCCCGTAGTAGTACTGGCCCGCCAGGCCGCCGGCGCCATGACAGAGGGGGATGCCGCCCATGAAGGGTCCCAGGAGGTTCATGAAGCCCATATTGAGGGAAAGCTGCCTGGTGGAAACGAAGCGACCAGGCCAGTACCGGGTGATCAGGGCCGAAGTGGCGATCACGGCGTTGGTGGCCGTCAGGGGTACCTGGGAAAAACCGCCGTCCCTCATAGCGGGCCAGAGAAGTTCCGGGCGGAGTGCCTTCAAGGGGGGCAGGGAGAAGGAGATCGACTGGATGTGGGAGAGGTCGCCCTTAAAGGCCATCATCAGGATCCCTCCGCCGACGAGGACCAGCGACGCCGGCGCGAAGGGGTTATCCCTTAGAAGCAGGATGATCAGCAGGGAAAGGGCCGCCAGGATCCAGGCGCCGTCGATCATCCTGAAGCCCTGGATCGCCAGGAGGAGCCCCAAGGAGAGCTGGATCCCCCGAATGACAGACTGGGGCGTCCTGGACCCCACCCACGTTATGGCCCCGGAAAAACCCAGCAGAAGCCATGTGATCCCCATGGCCAGCCCCGAGGCGAAGATCTTGTCGGGGCTCCAGGCCTGGGCTATGGCCATGACGGCCAGGACCTTCATGGGTTCGATGGGCATCGGGAGCCGGTAGACGACGCCGGTGATGATATTGGCAAGGCCCAGGAACACCAGCATCCCGGCGGGGTCTACGCCGCAGACAGTGATATAACCGACGGCGAGGGGGAGCAGGGTCCCCAGATCTCCCAGGGAGCCTCCGAACTCCCGGAGGCTGAACTCAAAAGAACCGATCTTCGCCATGGCGCCTCCTTCTTTTGACGGTCAGTGCTGGGTGAATGCAAAACAGGGCGAGTTCAACTCCACTATGCTAAGGGAAAGCATCCCACAGGGTCAAACGGCCTTTCCAATGGGTGCTTCATCCTCTTTCGACGCCCTTTTTTCCTTCCTAGCTGGATCTTATTGTTCCCGGGGGATCGGCAGGGTGGAACCGCCGGCGGGCATCACGATGACCCCGGCTCGGGGCCCCGCCAGGGAGAAGGCCTTTTCGACGGCCCTTTCAAGGTTTTCGGCGGGTTCGACGAAGATGGAGCGGACCACCTCGTCGTCGAGGTCCGAGACCATGAGGATCGACGCTTTTTTCAGGGCTAGGGCGATAGCTGCCGCCTTGTGGCCGCCAAGTTCGAAGTCGCTCTTCACGCGCTCGATGAGGTCTTCAGGCTTCTCAGCTTTTTTGATCCAGTCGGAGAAGGTTTTGGAACCCAGCCCCTCCCCGCAGGAAGCTACCCAGATGACCACGCCGCCCCTTAGGACGGCCCAAAGGGCATTGTCCAGGGCTTTCTGAGCTTGGTAGACGTTGATATCCTTTGGGAACCCCCCGGCGGAGACGATCACGATATCGGCCTGTTCCTCGATGGGGACCTTGCCCAGGGCGTCGAGTTTTTCGCACCCCGCCCTGTGGGCTTTGATGTAGTCTCCTGCCACGGCATGGATGACCTTCTTGTCCTGGTCGAGGATCACGTTGAAGGTGAAGTCGATCTTGATGAAGCGGCCGATCTCCTCCAGGTCCTCCCGGACGGGGTTACCCTTGTTGTTGCCCGTCCTGGATCCCTCCTCCAGCATCATCCGGTGGTTGGCCCGGATAGCTTCGATCGTCGAGACGCCGGGAAAGACCGCCTTGGCCCCGCCGCTGTAGCCGGCAAAGTAATGGAACTCGATGTTCCCGACGCAGACACGGCGGTCGGCCTCCACGACGGGCCTGAAAAGATCGACCGGTGTGCCCCTGGAGGTCTTCCCGAGGCTCACGCAGTCCGAGGGGTCGTGGTCGATGCAACGGTAGCCCTCGTAGATCCTGTCGCCTACGAGAGACTTCATCTCCTCCTCGGTGTGGGGACGGTGGCTCCCGAGGGCGAAGATAATGGTGATGTCCGAGTCGCCGATGCCGGCTTCCCGAAGTTCCTCAAGGACAGGGGGGAGCACCACCCTCGACGGGCAGGGCCTGGTGATGTCACTGGTGATAAGGGCTATCTTCTCACCGGGCCTTACTATCTCTCTCAGCGGGGGCGTCCCGATGGGGCTGGAAAGGGCCTTTTTCATGATCTCCCCCTGGGCCTCCCCCCGGGGGATGCGAAGGGGCTCCAGGACCGCCACCAGGTTTTCCCGCGGCACCGAACAATCGACCGTCCCCTTGCCGAAACGCAGTTGAAATTTCATGGCCATTCCCCCCAAGATCATCGATCTCCATGGTAGGGTCCAAGTGTACCCGTCCGCCCAAAACCGAACCCAACCGAGGAGAAATGCTCAATACCCGGCGGTTATCCGATATGATACCTCCCAGGAGCCACCCGCGGGGTTAGAAATGGTCTTCCGAGGGTGGCACCGCCGGTTATTGTAAGGGAGGAGAACCCATGGTCAAAAAACGTGCGATCCTTTTCCTGGCCGGACTTTTCCTCGTCCTTTCGGCGCCGGCCCCGGCGTGGGCGGAGGCGCAATGGCCCAGGATCACCCTGTCCGCTGACGGGGTGCCCATTTCCTACGAAGTACACGGCGACGGTGAGCCCACCCTCGTTTTCGTCCACGGCTGGAGCTGTGACGCCCGCTACTGGGGCGCCCAGGTGCCCTATTTTTCGATGAGGCACCGGGTCATCACACTGGACCTGGCGGGTCACGGTCATTCGGGCCTGGGGCGGTCCAGGTACACCATGGAGTCCTTCGGTGAGGACGTGGCAGCCGTGGTGAAGGCGGCGGGGGCGGAAAGGGCCATCCTCATTGGCCATTCCATGGGAGGGCAGGTCATAGCCTGCGCCGCGAGGATCCTCCCCGGGAGGGTATCGGGGCTCATCGGCGTGGATACCCTGGAGAATGTCGGGTACGTCATGACGCCCGAGGAGCGGGAAGCAATGCTGGCCCCCTTCAGGGAAGATTTCCCGGCCGAGACGGCCCGTTTCGCCGGGGAGATGCTGTCACCGGCCGTGGAGAGGTCGCTGAGGGAGTGGATCGTATCGGACATGTCCTCGGCGCCCTCCTGGGTGGCGGTGAGCGCCATGGAAGAGATGACCTCCCAGTACGTCACCGGTGAGGCGGCCCGCGTCTTCGAGGAGGTCCGCCTCCCCGTGGTCAGCGTAAACGCCGACAAGTGGCCCGTGGATTTCAAGGCCAACCGGGAACACATGCTCTCCTACGAAGCCATCGTCATCGCCGACGCGGACCACTTCCTGATGATGACCCGGTCCGAGGAGTTCAATGACGCCCTGGAAAGGGCCATCGGGATGATCCTTTGGGAGGCGGGCAAGTAGTCAGGCGGTGACGGCCTCCAGGAAGCCGGACGCGCTGGAGAGCATGAAGTACATCTCCCTGGACCGCACGTCGGAGGGGAGCATCGGGAACGCCTCGAGCCAGGGGTCACGGCTCAACAGGAAAGACAACAGTCCGTCCATATCTACTTGGTCGGCCCCGGGGCGTCCCTTCCCCTCGAGGAACTCCGCGAAGAGTACTCTCCATAATTGGATCTGCCGGGCAGCCTCGTCCAGCATCCTACTCACTTCTTTGGAATAGCCGAAGTGGGCATAGCAGAGCAGGATGGCGTTTACCGCCTTCAGTGTCTCTATGGACTGCAGCGCCTGGTCTATATAGAACCGGGGCGGCGAGGCCGGCCGTAGCACGTACTTGCCTTCATCGGCCCCCGGGACGACCATGTCGAGGAGGGTGAAGGTGCCGGCGGCCTCGCCGGCGAAGAGGACCGGGCCCGCCGGGGTCTCGTAGAAAAAGGAACGGTGGTGGGGCGCGTGCCCCGGGGTGTCGACGGCGAGGATCCCCGGGATCGGTGCTCCTTCGGGGATGAAGCGGCCCTCATCTACCGGCGCTGGTTCACCGTAGGCCGGTGCCATTTCTGGTATGACCCGCAGGCTGCTCTCCCAGAGCCTCGCGGGGTCCGCCAGGTGGGGTTTCCCCCTGGGGTGGACGGCCACCATGGCGGCAGGGAAGGCCTCGAGGAGTTCGGCCAAGCCGCCGGAGTGGTCCAGATGGATGTGGGTCAACAGGACCAGGTCCAGCCTGTCGACGCCCATGCCGCCCAGGGTTTCGAGAAGGAGTGGAACCGACGAGGCCGGTCCCGGGTCGACTATGACGTTCCGCCCCCCGGCCTCGTCCCTGACCAGCCAGACCCCAAAGAAGTGGTGATAGCCCTCCATGCCGAGGGGGAGGTCGATAAGGCTCAGAGTGACATCGGGTGCTGCCTCCAGGTCCAATACTTTCATGACTGTTCACCTCAAAAACGATCCCGGTTTATGATCCTAACCTCGCACCTGAAACATTATCCTGTAGCGGCGCCGATTAAACAACGGCCGTCGCACTCCATCCCCTCGGCCACACCCCTTTCTCTGAACACTTGACAATCGAAGAAAAGAGGTTTAGCTTCTGCATATCGGTTATATTTCGGATGCATAACAGTTGTATACCGGTGAGGGGATGCGAAGCTTGAGGAAGAGATCTAAGACCGACCTGGTTTACGAAGAGATCAAGAAGTTGATCCTCCGGGGGGAGCTATCAAGCGACACACCGATCTCGGAGAACCACCTCGCCAGGAGGTTCGAAATAAGCCGGACGCCTATCCGCGAGGCTCTGAAACGGCTCCATATGGAGGGCTTCGTCAGGATCATCCCCAACCAGGGCGTATTCGTCCGCGACGTCTCCATAAATGAAGTAAAGGATATATATGACCTTCGGATAGCCCTGGAAGAGTTCGTAATAAAGGAATTGACCGACACCCTTTCACAAGATGACCTTTCACTGCTCGAGGGCAACCTCGCCAGGCAGGAGGAAGCCCTCCTGAAGAATGACGCCTTCGCCTTCCACGAGGAGGACCGCAATTTCCACGATTATTTCATGAAAGTCTACGGCAACGCCATGATAACGGACTTCATAACCAATCTCCGCGACCGGATCGAGGGGATCAATATAAATATGCTCAAGCAGCCCGGCAACATGAGACTTTTCTGGGGTGAGCACAAAAAAATCCTGGAAGCCCTTCATAAGAGGGACGCCGAGGGGGCGACCAGGGAGATGGACGAACATCTTAAAGGCGGCAAGGACAGGCTTCTCAGGGGCTGATCCACCGCGTGAAGCGCGGCGGTGACCCATACCGGGCAGGAGGAGGGATGGCGAGGATAGCGAAAGGGTGGTTTCCCCGGCCGGGGGATCAAAAAACCTGTGTAAGGAGGTGAACTGTCCGGGTTCACCGGACAGGACGTGAAGATGAGGAAATTGCTGACAGGAATACTGGCGCTGGTTTTGGTTTTCGGGTTGGCAAGCGTTGACACGGCCCAAGCGGCACTCAAGGGCGAGTACAAGCTCACCATGAACGTCACCACCGATACAGCCTGGGGCCAGGGGGGGGTTAAGTTCGCCGAGCTGGTCAAGGATTACACCGGCGGCAAGGTGAACGTCAAGGTCTATCCCAGCGCCCAGCTCGTCGGCGGCGACCAGATGCGCCAAGCCGAGATGGTCTCCAGCGGTGCGATAGACTTCATGCTCAACTCCACGATAAACATCGCCCCGATCATCCCCGAATGCAACGCCTTTTCGCTCCCCTTCATGTTCCCCAGTTACGAATCCGTTGACGCCGTGACCGGGTCGGCGGCGGGCCAGATGGTCCTGGACGCCCTGGAGAAGCACAACATGGTCGGACTGGCGTGGGGCGAGAACGGGTTCCGTGAGCTCACCAACAATGTTAAACCCGTAGCGCACCCTGATGACATGAAGGGCCTCAAAATCAGGGTCGTGACGCCTATTTATATCGATATCATGAGAGCCCTCGGCGCGAATGCCATAGCCATGAACTGGGGCGAGGTCTTCACCTCGCTGCAGCAAGGCGTTATCGACGGGCAGGAGAACCCCATCGTCGGGATAATAATCCCGAACAAGATCTACGAGGTCCAGAAGTACCTCACCAACTGGCACTATTCTTACGACGCCCTGATCCTGGCCGTCAACAAGAATGTGTGGGAGAGCTTCGACCCCGATATCAAGGAGCAGATCAAGAAGGCCGCCGTCGATTCAATGCGATGGCAGGTCCACGACGTGAGCCGCGTAGGCCTGGGCGACGGCATCGAGTTCCTGAAATCCCAGGGTATGACGGTGACCGATCCTACCCCGGAGCAGCTTGCCGCGTTCCGCGAGATGACCAAGGCCGTCTATGAAAAGTGGTCCGCTAACGTCGGCGCCGATATCGTAAAAGCCTTCGAGGAGGCCGTTTCGAGTTTCAAATAATGGGTCATGGTACGGGGGCCGCTGCCGCGGCCCCTTTGTCCCCTTCCCGGGGGAGGGATCTGTCGGGGATCAACCGATAGGAAGGGAACGGTGCTGGGGATGTTCAAGCTGCTTGACAGGATAGAAGAGTGGACCTGCGTTGCGATGCTTTTTTTCATGGCCATTCTGGCCTTTGCCAACGTGATAGTAAGGTACCTGACGACCTTTTCTTTTTCCTTCTCGGAAGAACTGCTGGTTAACCTCTTTGTCTGGATAACGATGCTCGGGGCCTCGATCGCGACCAGGAAAGGCTCCCTGCTCGGGGTCACCTATCTCTTCGACAGGATGCCCTCCTGGTTCAAGAAGTTCTCGACGGTGGTGATCGTCCTATGCGGGATCACCCTTTTCGGTCTTCTCACAATGCATGGGATCGATATGGTCAAGAGCGAGTACAGGTCCGGGATGACCACTTACTCCATGGCGCTGCCGATGTGGATCTTCGGTATGGCTGTGCCGGTCTGTGCCCTCATCCTGGTCCTGAGGACGATCCAGAGGGGAGTTCAGGAGTGGAAGGGCCTGTCCATACCACAAGCGAAAACCTGCCCGGAGGTGGATCATAAATGAACGTCGACCCGGGTGTCATACTGTTGGCCCTTTTCTTTATCTTTCTTGCCTTCAAGGTGCCCATAGCCGTCGCTCTCGGCATGGCGGGGATGGCCGTCGTCTACTGGTACAACCTGGGAGTGCAGATGTTCGCCCCAGTCTTCTTCGCCAATATCTCCAAATTCTCGCTGCTGGCCATTCCGTTCTTCATCCTCGCCGGCGTCATCATGGGGAGGGCGCAGATCTCCGACAAGATCATCAGGCTGATAATGCTCATGGTGGGGCCTGTTAGCGGAGGCATGGCAATTGTGACGATAATCACGGCCCTTTTTTGGGGGGCCGTTTCAGGTTCGGGGCCGGCCACCGTAGCCGCTATCGGCACCATTCTCATCCCAGGCATGGTAAAAGCGGGTTACGACAGGGGATTCGCCGCCGCCCTGACCTCATCGGCGAGCGGGTTGGCCATAGTGATACCCCCGAGCATCGGCTTCATCGTCTACGGCGTTATCACGGGGGCATCGATCAGCGAACTGTTCCTGGCCGGGATCATCCCCGGGATCCTGGTGGGCCTCTTCCTGATAGTAGCCGCCTTTATCATCTCGGTGGCGCGAGGCTACAGGGGCGACAGGTTCGGGACGGCCAAGGAGGTCCTCGGGGCCTTCAAGGATGCTTTCTGGGCCCTGCTCACGCCGGTGATCATCCTGGGGGGGATATACGGAGGGATCTTCACGCCCACGGAAGCCGCCGCTGTGGGAGTGGCCTACGGGCTTTTCGTGGGTTTTGTCATATACCGCACGCTCACCTTCAAGGACCTCTACGAACTCCTGGTAGACGCCTGCACTTCCTCCGCGGTGGTGATGCTTGTCGTTGCCTTCGCGGGCATATTCGGATGGGCGATGATGGTCCTCGGGGTCGTCGAGAGGGTTTCAGCGGCGGTCATAGCCATGAGCTCCAACCCCTACGTGGTCATTGCCCTGATAAACGTGATACTGCTGGTCGCAGGGATGCTCCTGGATGCTATATCGATCTATTACCTCCTGATGCCCATTTTCATGCCCGTCCTCGCCCATTTCGGGTGGGACCCGGTCTGGTTCGGGGTGGTCACGACGGTCAACCTCGCCATAGGCCAGGTCACACCCCCCGTGGCGGTCAACCTTTACGTGGGCTGCAATGTGGCGGGTATCTCCATGGATGAGATATCGAGGGCGGTGGTGCCCTTCCTCCTGGCTTCGGTCGCGGCTTTGGCGGTGATCGTCTACGCACCGGGCATCACCCTTTGGCTTCCGAAACTTTTGATGCGTTAGCAAATAACCGGGACAACCAAGTCATGCCTGGCCAAGGGGACCAGGCTATCATTACCCGAAATGAGGTGGGGATCCTTGAGCGCAAGGAAAGTTAAGGAAAAGAAGGGCCCGGACGAGTACCCCAAGGCGCTTCTGGCCCAGTTCTACAAGACCATGAGCACCATCAGGTCTTTCGAAAAAAAGGTGGAGGAAAAGTTCCTGGCCGGTGAGATCCCGGGCTTCGTTCATCTTTACATCGGCGAGGAGGCCGTCGCGACGGGAGTGATCTCGAACCTCTCAAGGGAGGATCTCATCCAGAGCACCCACCGCGGGCACGGCCATACCATAGCCAAAGGCGCCGATCTCAAGAGGATGATGGCCGAGATCTTCGGCAAGAAGGAAGGGTGTTGCAAGGGGAAAGGCGGCTCCATGCATATCGCCGACCTGGGCGTAGGCATGCTGGGAGCCAACGGTGTCGTCGGGGGCGGTTTCAACATCGCTACCGGGGCGGCGTTGGCCATCAAGATGCAGGGCAAGGACAACGTTTCAGTCGTATTTTTCGGTGACGGGGCCTCCAACCGTGGCACCTTCCACGAGGCCGCGAACATGGCCGCCGTCTGGGACCTGCCCGTGCTGTTCGTCTGCGAGAACAACCAGTACGCCTCCACCACTCCCTACAGGACCACTACCTCCGTCGATGACATAGCCGACAGGGCGGCCGGGTACGGCATGCCCGGGGTGATAGTGGACGGCAACGACGTGTTCGCCGTGTACGAGGAGGCGCGGAAGCTGATCGAGCGGGCGAGAAGGGGTGAGGGCCCGGCCCTCCTGGAGTGCAAGACCTACCGGGTGAAGGGGCACTTCGTGGGGGACCCGGAGCAATACAGGACGAAGGAAGAGGTGAACAAGGTCTGCGAGAGCAACGACCCCATCGACCGGTTCGAGTGTACGGTCCTGGATGGGAAGCTCTTCAGCAGGGAGGAACTGGACGGGATAAAGGCCTCGGCCGTGAAGGAAGTCGAAGAGGCCCTCGAATTCGCCAGGAACGCCGCGGAGCCGGAAGTATCGCAGCTCTTCGCGGACGTCTACGCGTAAGGATGGGTTGGTGACAGGATCATGAGAGAGATCACATTCTCACAGGCCACGCTGGAAGCGATGGACGAGGAGATGACCCGTGACGAGAGGGTCTTCGTCATGGGTGAGGATATCGCCAGGCAGGGTGGCATCTTCGGCCAGTTCAAGGGGCTCCCCGACAAGTTCGGGAAGGACAGGGTGAGGGACACCCCTATAAGCGAGACGGCCATCGTCGGTGCCGCCATAGGGGCCGCATTGACAGGTATGAGACCCGTGGCGGACATGCACTTCGCCGACTTCATGGGGGTCTGCATGGACGAGATATTCAACCAGATGGCCAAGATCCACTACATGTTCGGCGGCCAGAGGCCGGTCCCCATGGTGTTAAGGGCGCCGGACGGCCTCATAAACCAGGCGGCGGCCCAGCACTCCCAGAGCATTGAGGCCTGGTTCATGCACATCCCGGGCTTGAAGGTGGTCATCCCCTCCAACCCTGCCGACGCGAAGGGACTTCTCAAATCGGCGATCAGGGACGACAATCCCGTGATCTACTTCGAGCATAAGGCTCTTTTCAACACCCGGGGGCCCGTCCCTGACGGCGAGGTCCTGACGCCCATAGGCAAGGCGAAGGTGGTGAGGGAGGGGAGCGATGTGACCCTCGTGTCCTACTCCCGTTGCATGGGCCTTTCGCTGGAAGCGGCGGACGTCCTTGCCGGGGAAGGAATATCGGTGGAGTGCATAGACCTGAGGAGCATTTCGCCCATCGACAAGGAGACCCTCCTTGCCTCGGTGGCCAAGACCACCAGGCTCGTCGTGGCCCACGAAGCGGTGAAACAGGGAGGGGTAGGAGCTGAGTTATCCGCCATAGTCGCCGAGGAGGGGATCGACTTACTCGACGCCCCGATCGTCAGGGTGGGGGCGCCCTTTACCCCGGTGCCCTTTGCCCGCCCCCTCGAACAGGCCTACAGGGTCACCTCCGAGAAGATCGCCGAGGCCGTCCGGGGGCTTTTCTGAGGGGGCTGCCGGGAATGACAGGGGAGGATAGCCGATGGAACAGGTGACCATGCCCAAGCTCGGCCTGACCATGACGGAGGGCACCGTTTCGCAGTGGAAAGCCTCTCCCGGGGACAGGGTGAAAAAGGATGAAGTCCTCCTGGTCGTAGCCACCGACAAGCTGACCTACGAGGTGGTATCGCCCATCGATGGCGCCGTCCTTGAAATACTGGTCAACGAGGGCGAAACCGTTCCCGTCGGCACCGTCCTGGCCGTCCTGGGCGCGGAGGGCGAGAAGGCGCCCGCGGCGCCCCGGCAGGTAGAGAAACGGGGCCCCGAGCCCGTTTCGAAGGAGCCAGAGGAGCGGTCCCCGGTTTTGGTTCCTCCTCCAGGCGGGGCCGGGGCGAGGGTGGACCTGCCGAGAGCAGGGGCCAGGGGGAAGGAGACCGCGGCGTCGCCTCTCGCGAGGAAATGGGCCAGGTCTTTCGGGCTGGACCCGGCCCTGATCGAAGGGAGCGGCCCCGGCGGCCGGGTGGTGAAAGAAGACGTGATGAGGGCCTCCGCCGCCTACCGTGCGACCCCGCTCGCAAGGAAGCTTGCGAGGGAAGCGGGGGTTCCCGTCCGGGAAATACCCGGGACGGGGCCGATGGGAAGGACCACCGCCGGGGATGTGAAGGCGTACCTCGCGTCGCCTCCCGGGGGGAAGGTCAGGGTTTCCCCCGCGGCGGCAAGGCTGGCGGAAGATCTGCGGGTGCCCCTGGAGATGATAAAGGTCCCGGGGAGGATCATGAAAGAGGACGTCCTCAGGGTGGCCGGCGCGGCAAAGGGTGGCGAGGCGGAAGAAAGAAGGGTCCCTCTCACCCGGATGAGGAAGGTCATCGCCGACAGGATGTCCTTCAGCGCTTCCACAATCCCGTCGGTTTTTTTCAACATCGAGGCGGACTTCACAGAATTCATCGCTTTCAGGAAGGCCTTGAACGAGGAACTTGAAGGGAGCGGGAACAAGGTCTCCTTCAACGATATCCTCATGAAGATCTGCGCCAGGGCGTTGGTGGAGATGCCCATGGCCAACGCCTCTTACGACCCCGAGAGGAACGAATACATCCTGCATGAGGACGTTAACATCGGGATAGCCGTCGCCGTTGAAGGCGGGTTGCTGGTCCCGAACATCAAGAAGGTGCAGGAAAAAACCTTGACGGCGGTCGCAGGGGAATCGCTGGAATTGGTCAACAAGGCGAGGAGAGGGGAACTCCTCCTGGAAGAGATGCAAGGGGGAACCTTTACGATCACCAACCTGGGTATGTTCGGTATCCACGACTTCATACCCATCATCAATCCGCCCGAGGCGTGCATCCTTGCAGTGAACGCCGTCACGGAGCGGCCAGCCTACAGGGACGGCCAGGTGGTCGTAAGGCCCATGTCAATGATCGGTCTTTCGGCCGATCACAGGATCCTCGACGGGGCCGATGCGGCGAGGTTCCTTGCCAGGGTCAGGGAACTGGTGGAAAAACCCTGGATGACCCTCATTCCGGAGCGCCGGACCGAAAATGGAGCGTGAAGCGATGGCGACGATGATCACTATGCCCAAATTGGGGCTTACGATGACCGAAGGATCCGTACTGGAATGGAAGAAGAACGAGGGAGATACCCTGAAGAAGGGCGAGATCCTACTGGTGGTGGCGACGGATAAGCTCACCTACGAGGTGGAGGCTCCCATTGACGGCCTGCTCCTCAGGATCGCCGTCAAGTCGGGGGAGACCGTCCCCGTCGGGGCAATACTGGCTGCCGTCGGGGAAAAGGGGGAGGAGATAGACCTCAAGATCGCCGCCCCGGAAGAGGCCGCACCTCCGAGGGAGGAACTCGCCCCTGAAAAGGAAAGGGTGCGCCCCTCCGGTGACCTGGAGGTCATAGAACCCGCCCCGACGAGAGGAGGCGCCGGCCGACGGGTGGCTGTCATCGGCGGTGGCCCCGGGGGTTACGTGGCCGCCATAAGGGCGGCACAGCTGGGCGGCAGGGTCACCCTCGTGGAGAAGGAGAGTCTGGGTGGCACCTGTGTCAACGTGGGCTGCATACCCACCAAGGCCCTTCTTCACTCGGCGGAGGTGAACCGCACGATCGGGGAAGCCACCGAAGCAGGTGTAAGAGTCGGCTCCAGGGAAGTCCGATGGGATGTTGTCCAGGAGCGCAAGGACAAGGTCGTGAAGCAGCTCTCCGAGGGGATCAAGGCGCTGTTGTCGGCCAACGGCGTCGATGTCGTCGCCGGCGAAGCCTCCTTCAGTGATGAGAGGACCCTCGTGGTCCGGTCCGGAGGAGAGGTCGGGGAGATCGAAAGCGATGCCGTGATCCTAGCCACCGGTTCGGAGGCAAGTATCCCCCCCATCCCGGGCGCGGGGCTCGATGGTGTCGTAACGAGCACCGGGGCCCTCTCTTTCAAGGAGATCCCTTCGAGACTGGTCATCATCGGCGGCGGCGTAATAGGGACGGAGTTCGCATCCCTCTATGCCGACTTCGGGTGCGGCGTGACGGTCATTGAAATGATGCCCCGGATCCTCCCCGGCGCGGACGGCGAAGTCGTCTCTGCCTTAAGGAAGGTACTCGAGTCAAGGGGCGTGACGATACACACCGGGGCGCAGGTTCGATCCATAGAGGCCGCCGGTTCTTCCCTGGTCGTTTCGGCCGACCTTCCCGGCGGTGAAGGGAGGATCGAAGCCGACAAGGTCCTCCTCGCGGTAGGGCGTAAGCCCTTCACGGGAGGATCGAACCTGGAGGCGGCGGGCGTTAAGGTCGAAAAGGGAAGGGTCCGCGTCGACCGGTCCATGCGCACCAGCATGCCCCATATCTTTGCCGTGGGGGACTGCTGCAGCCCGATCATGCTGGCCCACGTGGCGATGATGGAAGGAGAGGTCGCGGCGGCCAACGTCTTCGGCCTCGATGAGAAGATGGACTACCGTACCGCTCCCGGTTGCGTCTACACCTCACCGGAACTGGCCTGGGTGGGCCTTACCGAGGAAGAGGCGAAAAAGAGGGGGCACAGGGTGAAGATCGGCGTCTTCCCCATGATCGGGAACGCCAGGAGCCTGATCTCCGGGGAGACCCGGGGCATGGTGAAGATCGTCGCCGACGATAAGTACGGGGAGGTCCTGGGTGTCCACATCATGGGCGCGAGGGCCACGGACCTCGTGTCAGAGGCTTCCCTCGCCATCAGGCTTGAAGCCACCCTGGAGGAACTGGCCGAAACGATTCACGGTCACCCCACCTTCTGCGAGGCCACGAGAGAAGCGGCCCTTGCCGGCCTGGGGAGGACCATCCACGGCATGCCGCGGGTTTGAACGGGTCCCGCAGCCCGGGAAGGAGAGGGTCGATGAAATATATCGATAACCGGAACACCGACCCCCGCTTCAACCTCGCCCTTGAAGAGGTGCTCTTTCAGTCGGTGAGGGACGAGGAGGACGGTTACTTCCTTCTCTGGCAGAATGAGCCTACCGTCGTTGTGGGGAGGTTCCAGAACACCCTCGAGGAGATCAACGTCCCCGTGGTGAAGGACAGGGGCATCCACGTGGTACGTCGCGTTTCCGGCGGGGGCGCCGTCTACCATGACTTCGGCAACCTGAACTTCACCTTTATCTTGAGGACCAGGGATCCCCAGGGCCTGGACTTCAGAAAAATGACGGAACCGGTGATTACGGCCCTGTTGAATCTTGGTGTGGACGGAAACCTGGTGGGCAGGAACGACCTGGTGATCGGGGGCAAGAAGTTCTCGGGCAACGCCCAGTACATGCGGGAGGGGAGGTTCCTCCACCACGGCACTATCCTTTTCGACAGCGACCTGGATGTCCTAGAAAAGGTGCTCCTGGCGGACCCGGACAAGTTCAAGTCCAAGGGGGTCAAGTCCGTGAGAAGCCGTGTAACGAACATAAGGCCCCACCTGAAGGGGGAACAGGACATAGAGGAATTGCGGGCGGCGCTTCTTTCAGCCGTGAGGGAGCGATGGCCCGGTCTCGAGACGACCACACTGGCCCCTTCGATGATGGCACGGACCAAGGCCCTCGAGGAGAGCAAGTACGGGACCTGGGATTGGAACTACGGGGCATCGCCGGAGTTCGACCTCCGTAAGCAACGGCGTTTCAGCTTTGGGAAGGTAGATGTCAGGCTCAACGTTCGACAGGGGAGGGTGACCTTCTGCAGGATCTTCGGGGACTTTTTCGGCAACGATGATATCGCCTGCCTCGAGGACGGCCTTGAAGGAGTGGAGTTTTCCGAGAAGGGCCTTATGGAGGCACTCGCGCAAGTTGAGGTCAGCCGTTACATAGCGGGAATGGACGGACCCTCATTCATCGAACTGATCCTGGGATAGCGTCAACGGTAACCGTTTTCAAGCCGTTCCTCCTTGTCATGACCGGCCCCCGGATGAGAACGTTATGGTCCGGGCATCAAAACGGGAAGGGGATAGAACTCGTCCTTGAACCCGATAAACTCATGTTAAAATGCTATAATGCCGGGGTCCCAAAGGATGTCCCACGCCGATAATCTATTGACCCCCGACCCCGGGACGCAGGCTGAACGAGCTTCGCGCCCGTAAAGACGGAGGTCTTGTTTTGTCCCGGTTCGGTTTTTTACACGACCAAGCAGAGAGGAGAGCATAATGAGGAGAGGAAATTTGAGCGGCCCGGCATCGTGGGGCCTTCTGCTTTTGGTGGCCTTCCTGCTCTTTGTCCCGGCCTGTCCTTCAACGGCGTCAAGCGGGACCGTGACGGTGAGCACCTCCTACAAAAGCCTTCTTTCCACGCCCGAACAGACGGGCATGCTTGACCTCCTGGTTAAGGAGGCCTTCAGAAGGATAGGCCTGGAGGCTGAAGTGGTCTTCAACCCCACGGGAAGATCCCTCGAGGACGTCAACGAGGGCCTTTTCGACGTAGAGATCAACAGGATCGAGGGCATGGAGAAACAATACACCAACCTCGTTATGGTACCGGAGCCCAATATGGTGATGCATTTTGTGGCCTTCGCCAAAAGGGATCTGCCCATCGACGGTTGGGATAGCCTTCGCGGCCTGAATATCGGTGTCGTCAAGGGGTGGAAGATCCTCGAGGAGAACACCCGGGGTTTCCCCGGCGTGACCCTGGTCCCCACCGAGACAGAACTGTTCAACATGCTCGACCGGGACCGCATCGACGTGGCCCTCTACGACGAATTGACGGGCTACGAGCAGATCAGCCTCAGGGGTTTCAAGGGCATGCGCCGCGTCGGGTCGCCCCTGGCCTCCCGGGAGATGCACCTTTACCTGCACAGGAGTAACAGGGACCTGGTCGAGCCCCTTTCCGAAGCCCTCAGGAGCATGAAGGAGGACGGCACCTACGATGAGATCGTCCGGCGGGCGACGTCCCACCTTGCGATAGACCCCGGCGGGAAGGATTGACCATGTCGGTCGGCGGGCGAAGATGAGGAACTGGCGAAATACCAGCACCTGGAAGCTCTTCCTTTATTTCTTTACCGGCTTCGTACTCCTTTCGGTGATCGTGACGGTCTTCCTACACCAATTCATCCAGAGGCTCGAAAAGGACCACCTGGACCGAAACATCACCCGCGTGGAGGAGGTCTACCTCCCCTTCCTTATACCCGCTCTCTGGATAACCGATTATGGATCCCTCCAGGACCAGATCGAGGGGATCGCCGACTTCGACTACATCGAGAGGGTCGAGGTCATCGACGACCGGGGTGAGGTCTTTTCCGCCGGCGCTGAGGCGCGCCCTTCACTGGATGTGATCACCCGCGACCTCGTCTATGTCAACCGCGGCCGATCCCAGAATATCGGCTCCGTCTCGCTCTTCATCGACAGGAACGAGTTCGCCGCTCGCATTTTTAAACGGGTTCGGATCCTGTTTTTCCTCCAGCTGATGATGTCGGTGGTACTGGCGACGATCATCGCCTGGGTCTATCACCGCGTGATCGGCAGGCAATTATTCCGCATCGCCGAGTTCATCCAGGCCGACGATCCGGCGGGACCCGCCAGGGATCTCACCCTCGAAAAGCCCTCCCGGCAACCCGCGGAACTGCGGTTCCTGGTGGACCATATCAACAAAACCAGGTGCAGAATGGAGAGCCATATCACCGAGATCCAGGAGTGGCGGAACCTGCTGCAGTACATCGTGCGGCACGACCCCAACGCCATTTTCGTCCTCGACAGGGATATGAGGTTCATCCTCGTCAGCGAAAGGTACCTGCAAAACAACCAGCTCGAGAGGGACAAGGTCGTGGGGAGGACCTTCGCCGAGATCTCCCCTGCCATCTACGAGAAGTGGTACCAGGTCCACCGTCGCGCCCTGGGAGGCGAAACCCTCGGCTCCGAGCAGGACCAGCTCACCCGCCCCAACGGTGCGGTGGATATCATCCGCTGGTGGTGCCGTCCCTGGTATGAGCCGGATGGCTCCATCGGGGGCACTGTTTTTTACTCCGAGACCATCACCGAGCGCAAGCAAATGGAACGGGCCCTCTTCCTGGAAAAGGAGCTCTTCAGGACCACCTTGCTCTCCGTCGGCGACGGGGTCATATCGACCGATGACGAAGGCAGGGTCCGCCTGATGAACCACGTTGCCGAGAAGCTCACCGGGTGGAAGGCGGAAGAAGCCGCGGGGGAGGATTTCGGCGTCGTCTTCCACATCATCGACGAGTCATCGGGCGAGAGGGCTCCGGATCCCGTGAGACAGGTACTGGAGGACGACCAGCCGGTCGAACTCATGGAAGACAGCGTCCTTGTCTCGAGGGAGGGTTTGATGGTGCCCATCGAGGACAGGGCCGCCCCTATCCGGGACCGTGACGGCAAGACGACGGGGGTCGTCGTGGTCTTCAGGGACTGCGCCGAGAAGAGGCAAAGGATCAAGGAGATCGAGTACCTGAGCTACAACGACCAACTCACGGGCCTCTATAACCGACGTTTCTTCGAGGAGGAACTCCGGCGCCTCGATGTGCCCCGTAACCTGCCTCTTTCCTTCGTCATGGCGGACTTGAACGGCCTGAAACTTTTCAACGACGCCTTCGGCCACGCGGCGGGGGATGAAAAACTCCGGAAGGTGGCCCGGGTACTCCGGGAGGAATGCCGCGCCGATGACATCATCGCCAGGGTCGGCGGTGATGAATTCGTGATCCTGCTTCCCTCCACAGGGGAGGACCACCTTGAACCGATGATGGAGAGGATCATCGCGGCCGTATCCAGGGAGAGGGTGGAGAACCTCCCCATATCAGCCTCCCTCGGCGGGGCCACCAAGACCGACCCCTCCGAAAGCGCCGAGAAGATCCTGCACAGGGCCGAGGACCAGATGTACCGCCGCAAAATATTCGACAAGAGCAACTACCATAGCGGGCTGGTGAAGCTGATCCTGGAAGCCCTCTACTCGCGGCTCCCCACAGAAGAGGCCCATTCGAAAAGGGTCGCCCGCTTGAGCGAAGCCCTGGGCCGGGTGATGGAGCTGGGGCAGCCGAAGATCGACAGGCTCGTGTCAGCCGCGGTCATGCACGATATCGGCAAGATCGCCGTGAGAGGCGAGGTCCTGGAAAAGAAAGGACAGCTGGATGAAAGCGAGTGGGAAGAGGTCAAAAGGCACCCCGACGTGGGGTACAGCATCCTGGGGTCGGCCAATGAATACAACCTGCTGGCCGAAATAGTCCTCGCCCACCACGAGCGCTGGGACGGGAAGGGGTACCCCAGGGGGCTCAAGGAAGAGGAAATACCCCTCCTGTCAAGGGTGATCGCCGTGGCCGAGGCCTACGACGCCATGGTGTCGGAGAGTTCCTACCGCGAGGCCATGAGCCGGGAAGAGGCCGTCGCCGAGCTTCGTCGCTGCGCAGGGACCCAGTTCGATCCCGCCGTGGTCGAGGCCCTGGTCGAGAAGGTCTTGGGCAAGGGGTTCCTTTTTGATTGAAAGGAGATCTACCCGGCCTGGTCCTCCATGGGTGTCGTGATCGCCGCGAGGTAAAGGGGGAGCAGGCTCCGGAAGTCCTCGGGGTCCACACCGGTGATCTTCCTCACCTTTTCGAGGCGATAAAGCAGGGTATTCCTGTGGACTTTCAGGCACTTGCCCGCCCGGGAAAGGCTGAAGCCCGTCTCGCACCAGCACCGTATGGTATCGCAGAGGTCCTTCATGTCCTTTCGCCCCCTCAGGGGTTCAAGGGCCGCCCCGAGGAAGCGCCGGCGCCTCCCCTCGTCGGCGGAGAGGAGATAATCCTCGGTCAGGAAGTCGTCGATCCGGTACAATCCCGGCCCGTGCCGCATGCTCTTGCCTATCCTGAGCGCGCTCTGGGCGTCCCGGAAGGCCTGCCCCAACTGGGGAATATCCCGGGCGATACCGCTCATGCCGATGCAGATCTTCACCCCCTGCCTAAAGAGGTTCTCCTGCAATTCAAGGCACTTCTCCGCTCCCCTTGTCAGGGCAGCCTCGTCGTCGGTGGTGGGGCTTAACTGGCTCAGGATCACCGATTTGTCCTCCCCCCAGAACAGGGAGAGGTCGCTGTAGCTGTTGAAGATCTCCCTTATCGTCGAGAGCACCTGCATCTTGACCGCCTGGATGCGCATTTCCGCCTCTTCCATCAACCCGCCGGAGCTCTGTTTTTTTATCCTGTCGGTGACCTCACCGAAATGGTAAAGGTCCACCAGCATGACCAGCCGTGGAACCTCGAGGTCGAAACCCAATTCGGTCATCTTTTTTTTGAGCAGGAAGGGGTCGCTCCGGCCGAAGTCGAATTCGGCCACCTCCTGGAGAAGGCTCTGGAGGGTTCTTTCCTTTATGAAAGCGGATTGCATGTAGGCCTTCTCCCGCAGGAAGATCTCCAGTTGCTGCTTCACGAGACGACCCCAGGCGGTGACTTCTTCGGGGTCACCGGGGATCCCGAGGGTCCCGATCACCTTACCCGAGAGTTCGATGGGGAGAGTGATTCCCGGCTTGACCCCTATCATCCTGCCGGCCTCGACCTCGTCATGGCTCCGGGGTTGCCCGGTCTTTATCACCTCCAGCGACGCCTCGTGGAGCGTGGAGAGTCGGGATGGGTCGTCGGAGCCGATGACAATGCCATTCTCATCGGTGATGATCAGGTTCCTCCCTATGAGGGCACCCGTCGATTTGGCGAACTCGATGGCCAGGTCCAGAAGCATGCTTCTCCCCTCCCTTTTTCGATCCCCACTCGACGGGGTCGGGTTTGGCACCTTGCGGGTACTTTTGTGTAAAATATACAGGATACTTAGTGCGCTGGGAGATCATCCGATTGATAATATGTGAAAAAATACTCAATTAAAACGCTCCAAGAGGCCCTGTTAGGGAGTTTTTTATCAGTAAGCATTTAAAACAGAAGAAATGTAGTTCCATCGAAGCATACCATTCTTGTATGAAAGGTACAATAGAAAACTACCTGGGAAAAAAATTTCGTATCATTCATACATTGTTCGATGAACCTCGGTTGACTAATATGTAAGGCGGCGTTTTTTCGAAGAATCTCGAAAACGAAAAGGGGTGCGGCTATGGATTACGAATCCTTATTGGCGAAAGTACCAGGGCACCTTAAGAACCCTGCCGAGTTCAGAACGGCCGGTGTAAAGGGCAAGGGGAAACTCGCGGTTGGTTTCGGCCTCGTGAAGACCCTGGGGGAAGAGACGGCGAAGCTGGGGTCTGGCAAGGCGCTGCTCGTGACGGACAAGAACATGGTCAACCTCGGTATCCACCGGTTCGCCGTCGAGCCGCTGGAGAAGGCCGGTTTCTCCGTGCAGGTCTTCGACGAAGTCGAACCCGAACCTCACGTGGAGACCTGCCAGAAGGTCCAGGACCTCACGAGAAAAGAGGGCTTCTCCGTCGTTATCGGTCTTGGCGGGGGGAGTCCCATGGATGTCGCCAAGGCTGCTTCCCTCGCCCCCGGCAACCCCAGGGAGATGATCGACTACATGACCGGCACTCCCCTTGAAGGGGAAGGCCTGCCCTGCATCCTTGTCCCCACCACTTCAGGTACGGGCAGCGAGGTCAGCCCCTATATAGTGACCAGCAAGGGCGATAAGAAGCTCTTCATCGGGAATCCCCTGGTCTACGGGACCGTCGCACTGGTGGACCCACTGCTCACGGTCACCATGCCGCCCAAGGTCACGGCCTGCACCGGGCTCGATGCCCTCTCTCACGGTGTGGAGGGGATGATCGGGAAGACCAACCCGCTGACGGAGACCTTCACCTTGAAGTGCGTGGAATACGTCTTCAAGTACTTGGAGAGGGCCGTCGCCGACGGCAACGATCTCGAGGCGCGCTACCACATGTCCTTCGCCTCCCTCTTCGGAATGATGTCCTATACCCAGGGCGGCGGCCTTTACGCCCACAGCATGTCCTACATCCTCACCATCGATTCCGGCGTTCCCCATGGCCTCGGGTGCGGCTTGGCGCTCCCCTATACTTTTATGTTCAACCTCGACAACGTCGCCCCGATCCTTATGAAGATGGCCCCCCTGGCCGGTGTGGACGCCTCGGGGAACCCGAAAGAGGTGGGGCGCAAGGTAGCGGCCCGCTTCAAAAAACTCGTATCCGATGTGGGCATACCCTCGAGCCTGAAGGAACTCGGCGTCCCGGAGAAAGAGGTGGAGCGCTTCGCCTCTGACATGGTGGCGAAGTACTACCGCGTCAACAATCCCAGGCCGATGAACTCCGAGGAGGGCCTCGCCCTCGTAAAGTCCATGTGGGAAGGGAACCTCACGGAGATAAAGGGGTGATCCCGTTGTACGGATACCACGGAGTGATAGCCCTGGTGGACCTGGCCGCGAGGAGGGTCCAGAGGATCGAGATCGAGGAAGATATCGCCAGGAAATACATCGGGGGATCGGGGATCGGGACCTACCTCCTGGTTAAGTATGGTCTCCCGGCCATGGACCCGCTTGACCCGAGGAGCCCTCTCATCTACATGACCGGCCCCTTCATGGGAACCGGCATACCCACCTCGGGGAGGCACCAGATCCTCGCCAGGTCACCGCTCACGGGCGGCTTCGGTGAGGCCGACTGCGGAGGGAGTTTCGGTTTCCACCTGAAGAGATCGGGTTTCGACGGCCTCGTGATAACCGGCAGGTCCTCGAGCCCCGTGGTAGTGGTCGCCAAGGATGACGAGATCTCCTTCTACGACGGCGGCCACCTCTGGGGCAAGGATACCTTCGAGACCGAGGAGACCCTCTCAAGAGAGATGCCCTGGGGAATCGGTGTGTCCTGCATCGGCCCCGCCGGTGAGAAGCAGGTGCCCCTCGCGGGGATCCTCCATGACGGGGTCCACGCCCGCGCCGCGGGGAGAGGCGGGCTCGGGGCCGTTATGGGGTCAAAGAACCTTAAGGCAATCGTAGCCAAGGGGAAACGCCTCCCGGCTATCGCCGATCGCAAGGCTCTCAACGAACTGATAATTGAATCCAACAACAGGATGAAGGAAAAGGGCGCCGGCATGAGGCTTTACGGGACCGCCGGCGGTATGGAGAACGCGGAGAAGTTCGGCGACCTGCCCATCAGGAACTGGAAGCAGGGGTCCTGGCCCGAGGGGGCCAAGGCCATATCAGGCCAGGAGATGGCCAAGGGGCTTCTCACCGGAGATTACGGCTGCATCGCTTGTCCCATCCGTTGCGGCAGGGAAGTAACCCTCGACGGGCTGAAGATGGGCGGTCCCGAGTACGAGTCCCTGGCGATGCTGGGTAGCGCTTGCCTCGTTGATGACCTGGAGGGCCTGACCAGGGCCAATGAACTCTGCAACCGCTACGGCTTGGACACCATATCGACCGGCGGGACCATAGCCTTCGCCATGGAGGTGTTCGAAAAGGGCATCCTGACCAGGGAAGAGGCCGGCATGGATATCCCCTGGGGCGACGCGGAGGTAGTGCTCGACCTGGTTCACAAGATTGGCAGGAGCGAGGGGATAGGGTCTGTCCTGGGGATGGGGAGCAGGAAGGCCGCCGAGAAGTTCGGCAATGGGGCCGAGGCCTACGCCATCCACTCAAAGGGCATGGAACTGCCCGCCCACGACCCCAGGTGCTTCAAGGGACTGGCCTCGGGCTACGCTCTTTCGCCAAGAGGGGCCTGCCACCTCTCGAGCTTCACCTACCCCTGGGAAAGATCGGCGACTTTCCCGGAGTTTGGTTACGATACGGTCCAGGACAGGAAAGCCGACGAAGGAAAGGGTATAATGACAGCCCGTTTCCAGGACCTGATGGCCGTGGCTGATTCGCTGAAGGTGTGCAAGTTCTCCATAAGCGTCGGGACCAGGGTCGAGGAATACGCCCGGTGGCTTTCCCTGGTGACCGGCTGGGACGTCTCGGTCGAGGAATTGCTCCTGACCGGCGAGAGGGTCTTCACACTAAAGAGGCTCTACAACGCCGCCCTTGGCATTGGCAGGGAAGAGGACACCCTGCCGGAGAGGATCCTGAAGGAGCCCAGGGGGACCGGCGAGTCGGCCGATACGCTGCCCGACCTGGAGAAACAGCTGGATGAGTATTACCGTTTCCGGGGCTGGTCCAGAGAGGGACTGCCCACCGACGAGACCCTGGAGAGACTTGGTCTTGAGAGACTTTAAAAATTGATCGCCCCTGACTCCCTCCTGTCGTGGAGGAGAACCAAAACGTGAGAGGAGGAAGCGCGGATCGTCGGACCTTACCAGCGGCAACGGGCATACGGAACGCAATAATGAAACCGGATACCCCAATACTGAGAGGAGGAAAGGATCCATGTCCAAAAGAGTGAAGCTGTCGGTGTCCCTTGTTGTTGCAGTTTGCATGGCTGTCTTCCTTGCGGGAGCCTGGTCGTCCCCATCGGAAGCGAAAGCGGAGATCACCCTCAGGATGGCGGGGCAGAGCCCGGCCGACCACCAGTCCACGCTGGGCATGCAGAAGGTGTCCAAGTGGGTCGCGGAAGCCACCAACGGCCGCATCGATATCAAGACCTACCCCTCGAGCCAGCTCGGCGACTACACCCTGGTCTACGAGGAACTGATCCGGGGGACCATCGACATGGCCCTCATTTCGATACCGAGCCAGTTCGACTCGAGGCTGGAGCTCATCTATGTCCCGTACCTCATGCGGGACTATGGCGAAGCCGCCGAGGTCTTCAAGCAGGGCGGGTGGCTCTTCAACAAGATGGCCGAACTCCACGGGGAACTGGGTGTCCTGTTCCTGGGGTTCAACGTCGAGGGCTTTGGCGGCCTTGGGCTGACGAAGGAGCCCAAGGAAGTGCTCAATCCCCTGGTCAAGAAGGACCTTCTCCTGAGGGTTCCCCCGATGGACACCTTCAAGATCGGCGCCGATGATATGGGCTATACCACCGTATCCGTCCCCTACGCTGAACTCTACACGGCCCTCCAGACTGGCATAGCCGAGGGGTGGACCGGTGGGGCGCCCCCGCACTCCTACCAGGGCTTCCGCGACGTGCTCAAGTACTACTACCAGATCAACAACTTCGTTGAGACCGAGTCCTACCTGATGAGCAAGGTCACCTGGAACAAGCTCAGCGAGGCCGACAGGAAGATCATCGCCGATGCCTGCGCCAGGGCCGCGAGAGAGAGTATCGAGATCTCCGAGAGAGAGGACAGGGAGTACTTCGACAAGCTGCAGGACTACGGCGTGAAGAGTTTCTGGTATACCGCCGAGGACGTCAAGGACCTCGCCGCTCATGCCCGGAAGGTCACCTGGCCGAAACTCGAGAAGCGCCTCACGAAGGAACTCATCGATGAAATGATGGAGGCCTACAACGTAAAATAACTGCGCTACCCTTCGCGGTAGAAGATCAGATACCGACTGGTGCGGTCTTCCCCAAAGGCACCTCCGGGAAGACCGCACCGGAACCTTGAAGACCTGCTTCTTTCGGGGAAGCGGATAGGAGGTATAACGTGACGGGAACATGCGGCTACGAGGAACCGCACCCCATCAAGATCCATAACTTTCTCTGGGAGTTCCTCCTGAAGTTCCAGAGGTTCGTCCTGATCGTGAGCAGCCTTTTCGTCGTGGCCTCCATAGTGCTCACCGTCATCCTCAGGTATATTTTCAAGACCGACCTTTACGGCCTTGAAGAGATCGTAGTGATCTTCGCCTTCTGGCTTTACTTCATGGGGGGGTCCTACGGCAGTTACACCGGGACCCACATTACGGCGGACCTTGTTTCGGTGTTTTTTCCCGAGGGCAAATTGAAGTCTTCAGTCATCGCGTTCAGTTCGACCATCACATTCCTGTTCAGCCTGCTTTTCTCCTGGTGGGGGCTCGACTTCTTCATGTTCGGCGTGAAAATGAGCGCCCGGACCCCGGTCTGGAGGATCCCCATGGTGGTCTCCTATACTGCGGTTTTTCTTGGGATGGTTTTGATGACCTTCTACTTTTTCCTTGCCTTTCTGGAAGACATTAAAAAGCTGCGGAGCCACTTCGGACAGGGAACCCCTCAGGCCGAAGGAAACCGCTGAGAGGAGTTCATCCCATGGTCCTATTTTCGCTAGTCCTGCTCGTCATAACCTTGATCATCGGAGTCCCCGTCCCCTTCGCCTTTCTCGTCGCCACCACGCTCCTGGTCATCACCGGCGGGTACTCGCCCAGCTTCCTTTTGCCTTACGGCTTCAGCAAGATGAGCACCATCGTCCTCCTGGCCATACCGCTTTTCATCATGGCGGGGGGGATCATGGAGAGGGGCAATATCGGTGACAAGCTGGTGGACCTGGTGGACCTCTTCGTGGGGAGGATCAAGGGAGGTCTTGGTGTCGTCGCGGTGGTATCCTGCGCTGTCTTCGGCTCCATAACGGGCAGCGCCTGCGCGACCCTTTCGTGCATAGGCTCCATCATGTTCCCGAGGCTGGAGAAGGCCGGCTATCCGAGGGGTCACTCGGCGGCCCTCCTGGCCAACGCCTCGGTCCTGGGTATGCTGATCCCGCCCAGCGCCATCATGATTCTCTACTCCTGGGTGGGCAACCAGTCGGTCCTGGCCAGTTTTCTCTCCTCGGTGATCCCCGGGATAATACTCACCATTCTGCTCTCGGTGATCAACATGTTCCTTCTGCGCAACAACAAAGACCTGATCCTCGCCACCCCCATTTCATCCAAGGAAAAGTGGAGCCTCTTCCGAGTCCGGGGTAAACGGGCCATCCCGGCCCTGATCATGCCCGTGCTGGTGCTGGGTGGTATCTACGGCGGGATAATGACGCCGACGGAAGCGGCGGCCGTGGCGGCGGTCTACTCCATCCCGGTGGGGTTCTGGGTCTACAAGGGGTTGACCCGCAAGGGTTTCTTTGAAGTCCTGGTCGAGTCCGGCACGACGACGGGCGTGATCATGGTCATGCTCTACGCGGTCATGATCCTAAGCAGGCTTTACATAATGGAAGATCTCCCGACCCAGGTCCTGAACCTGCTCATGGCGGTGAGTACCAACCGGTACGCCATACTCTTCATGATCAATATCTTCATGGTGATCATGGGTATGATCATGGATGATGTGAGCGCCGTGCTCCTTTCAACACCGATACTGCTCCCTATCATCATCAAGCTGGGCTTCAGCCCCGTCCACTTTGCCGCCATCGTCGGCGTTAACCTCGGCATGGGCAACATCACGCCCCCGGCGGCGCCGCTCCTTTACCTGGGCGGCAGGGTCGGCAACGCTCCGATAAACGAGATGCTGATGCCCACGGTCTGGATGCTCATCTTCGGGTGGCTGCCCACGCTGGCGCTTACGACCTATGTTCCCGGCCTGGCCACCTTCCTGCCCAACCTGATATTAGGGGTCAGGTAGGACCCATGAAAAAAGACCTGCTGGCGGAAGTGCTGAGTAAGCATGTGTTCGTGACGGTGGGTTGCACCGATCCCGTGGCCATCGCTCTGGCGGCCTCCCGGGCCTACCAGGAGGTCCCCGGGAGGGTGCGGTCCGTCACCGTCACGATGGACAGGAACATCTACAAGGACGCCTTTTCGGTGGGGATCCCCGGGGTCCTCGAAAGCGGCATGGACCTGGCGGTGGCGCTGGGCATACTCTACGGCGAACCGGAAAAGGGCCTTCGACTCCTTGAAAGGGTCGAACCATCCCACCTCGCCCCCGCCCGGGAATTCCTGAAGAAATGCCCAATCCGGTTCAAGGTGGCCGAGAACGTAAAGGGCATCTATGTCCTGGCCGAGGTGGAGACCGATGCCGGGTCCGCCCGGGCCCTGCTGCGCCACGCCCATGACGGTCTCGTGGAGGTCACGAGGAACGGCGAGAGGGTCTTTTCTCTCCCGGAAGAAGCCGGTCCCGGAGGGGACGGCCTCCTGGAAGAGATCGGGTCGTTGACCCTGGAAGAAATGGCCGGTCTCGTGGCGGAGGCTCCCCTCGAGAGCCTTTTGTTCCTCAAGGAAGGCGTAAGGATGAACAGGGAGGCTGCCCGGGCCGGCGAATCCTCCCCCTTGGGGCTGGGGCTGGGCCGGCGCCTTGCCGAGCTCCGGGAGTCGGGTCTCCTCTGTGATGACATAGAGAACGATGTCCGGCAAAAGGTGGCCGCCGCTGCCGACGCCCGGATGTCCGGCCTCAATGTCCCCATCTACGGCATTTTCGGGAGCGGTAACCACGGCATTACTTTCTTCCTGACCATAGGCACCGTGGCGGAACACCTCGGTTCTACCGACGAGGAGCTGGTCAGGGCCCTCGCCCTGGGGTTACTCGTGGTGGGGCTCATCAAGTCCAATACGGGCATCCTGACGCCCCACTGCGGCTGTTCCGTAGCGGCGGGTGCCGGGGCAGCGGCCGCCATCGTCCGCCTCTACGGGGGGACTGTTAACGAAATGGAAGCCGCGGTACACCTGCTGCTGGCGGATATCACCGGCATGCTCTGCGACGGCGCCAAGTTCGGCTGTTCACTGAAGATGGCCACCTCCTCCGGGGTCGCTTTCCAGTCGGCCCTGCTGGCCATGAAGGGGGCGTCGGTCCCCGAAAAGAACGGCCTGGTGGGGAGAACCCTGGCTGAGACTATGAGGAACCTCAGGGTCATCACCGACCCGGGAATGGCCGGCGTCGATCGGGCTGTCCTCGAGATCCTGACGGGCGGTGAAGATCAAGGTGACTGTTGAGAGGAGCGGACATCCATTATGACTGGTGAAAGTGGAAGGAAATGGGTTGAAGAACACCTGAAGGTAGGGAAGGAGATCCTTTACCTTACCCAGGAAGAGGTGAAAAATATTGGCCTTTCCGACGGTGAGATCCTGTCCCTAACCGAGAAAGCCCTCGCGGCCCACGGTGAAAAAAGGACGGAGATGCCCGCCAAGATAGGCCTGCACCCATTAAAGGATACCCTCATGCACGCCATGCCCGCCTACCTGCCGGACCACTCGGCCTGCGGGATAAAGTGGGCTTCCTGCTTCCCCGACAACCGGGAGCGGTTCGGGATGCCCCAGACTTCCGGCCTCCTGATCTACAACGACCCCGAGAGCGGATGGCCCCTGGCCGTGATGGATGCCGTCTGGATCACCGAAAAAAGGACCCCGGCGGTAACCTGTGTCGCGGCGAAGCACCTGGCGCCCGCGGGGGTTACGACCTTCGGGATGATAGGTTGCGGAGTCCAGGGAAGGGCTCACGTTGGAATGATCGAAAGGGTGCTGGCCCGCCTAGAGACTATCTATGTCTACGATGTCTTCGAAGAGGCGGCCCGAAAGCTGGTCCTCGACCTGCAGCCGGCGGTCAAGGCGAAGATCGTAAAGGCCGGATCCATCGAGGAAGTGGTCCGGTCCTCCAAGGTCGTGGCGTCGGCCACGGCGATCACGGCCCAGCCAAGGCCCAGGATCAGGGACAGCTGGGTCAGGCGGGGACAGACTATCCTCATGTGCGACATGCACTCCCTTTACGAGGACGCCACTATGAAGAGAGCCGACAAGTACCTCGTCGACAGCATCGAGGAACACGAACTTTTCGTGGGGTACGGCTATTACCCCGACGGCCTCCCGGAGATATATGCCGAGACCGGCGAGGTGGCCGCCGGCCTCAAAAAGGGCAGGGAGAACCCCGAGGAGCTCATCGTCTGCAACAACGTGGGTATGGCCGTGGAAGACATGATGGTGGCGAAGGCTCTCTTCGTCAGGGCCCTCTCCACTGGTGCCGGCAGAAAACTACCCCTTTAACCGGGTTGTAGGGGAGGCGATCCTTTGCCCAGGCTTACCGATGCGGAAAAGTCGGTTCTCGACGGCCGAGAGGGTCCACTCAAGCGAGTGGCCCTCCAGTTTATCGTTGATTACGCCGAGGTGATGGGAGCGGAACGGCTCTGCGACGTCACCAAGGCCCACCTCTTCGCGGGGGCCCATCACTACATAGATGCCTGCACCTCCGATGATATCGATGAGGTGATCTCTGAGATGCTCCTCTGTTCCACCGAGAAGGTCAGCCTGGATTGCTTCGCCTGTTACGCCCAGGCCGACGTGGGACCCACGGACCCAGTCAGGTGGCAGCAGCTGGGAGTATCACCGGAGAGGCACGACAGGAACAGAGTGATCCTGGAGAAGTATACGAAAGCCGGACTCTACCCGGCGGCCACCTGCACACCCTACCTTTCAGGCTTCCTCCCCAGGATGGGCGAGCACTACGTCTCCACCGAATCCCACGCCGTGACGCTCATGAACTCCCTCTGGGGGGCCTGCGCCAACGCCGACGGGATAGAGGCAGCCTTTTGTTCCGCCGTTTGCGGGAAGACGCCCCTTTGGGGGAACCACATCATGTCGAACAGGGGAGGGACCCATCACTTCAGGGTGGAGTTCACCCCACAGAATGTCATGGAGTGGGACCTGCTGGGTTATGTCATCGGATCCAGGACCCCTACCCACTCCACACCGGTTCTTTCGGGCGACCTGGGTACACCCGGCATGGTGGAGCTGAAATCGTGCTTCGCTTCAATGGCGACCACGGGAGGAGCGGAGCTGTGCCACATCATAGGGGTGACCCCCGAGGCGCCCGATTTCGACCGGGCCTTCAGAGGCCGGAAAGCCGTCGCGGAAGAGGTGATCACCCCACGGGATCTCGGGGAGGCGGCGGTACTCTTTGCCGGCGACGGCGAGGTAGTGGATTATGTCAGCCTGGGTTGCCCCCATTACTCTATCGACCAGGTCAGGGACGCCGCGTCCCTTCTCGAGGGGCGCAAGGTCCACGGCGATAGCCGGCTTTTGGTATGGACCTCGCCGGCGGTGAGAGAACTGTCCGACAGGGCAGGTTACAGCAGGACGATCGAGCTCTCCGGCGCCCGGCTGGTCACGAGTTCATGCCCCCTGGTCAGCGAGACCTGGCCAAGAGATGCTTCCACCCTTGTCTTTGACTCGCTGAAGCAGGCCCATTACATCAGGCCCGAGACGAAGGCAACGGTCCTCTTCGGTTCCATGGCGCAGTGCATCGACGCGGCCGTTGCGGGCCGTTGGGAGAGGAGGTCCACCCGTTGAGGAAGATAGTGATCAAGGGCAGGGGCGTATGGGGCGGCGTCGCCGAAGGCCCTGCCATGGTCAGCAGGGATACGATCCAGGGTTGGAGCGGTCTGGATGATGAGACCGGCGTGGTCATTGAAAAGGGGCACCCCTTCGAAGGCATGTCCATCAAGGGCGCCGTCCTGGTCCTCTCCGGCGGGAAGGGTTCCAACGGCTGGTCGAGTCACTTTCACACGGCCAGGCTCAAAGGCCTGGCCCCGGCGGCGTTCGTCTTTCCGAAAATGGATTCCCGCACAGGAGTGGCGGTGGTGGTGACGAAGGTCCCCGCCGTGACCGACCTGGAGGAAGACCCCTTTGAAACGATCAGGACCGGGGACTGGGTTCGCGTAGACGGCGACAGGGGGATCCTGGAGGTCACCCGCGAGGGATGAACCGAAAGGGACGATGCACCCTATTTGAGGAGGAGGTAAAAGAATGAAAGCTCTTTGGCTCTCGAAGAGGGATGTGGAATCCCTGGAGATACCTATGACGGAGGTCATGGATGCCGTCGAAGAAGGGTTCCGGCTTAACGGGCTCGACCAGAGTGAACTGCCGGCCAAGATAGGTGTCCACCCCCGGAAGGACTGCTTTATCCATGCCATGCCCTGCTGGATGGGCGGCGAGGTTGACGCGGTGGGCATAAAGTGGGCCGCCGGCTACCCCCCCAACCAGGCCAAGGGTCTTCCCTATATCAACGGCGTTTGGTGCATGAACGACCCCGAAACGGGGATGATCAAGTCCGTCATGGACGCCAACTGGATGACGGCCTGGAGGACCGGTGCCGCGTCGGGTGTGTGCGCCCGCCACCTGGCCTCACCGGGCTCTGAAGTGGTCGCCATGATCGGTCTTGGGGTCCAGGCCCGGACCAACCTGGCCGCATTGAAGGAAGTCCTCCCCGGGATCAGGGAAGTGCGCATCCATGACGTCTTCCCCGAGCAGGCGAAGCGCTTCCAGGAAGACATGGCCCCCCTTTTCCCGAAGGCCCCCCTCGTCATAGAGGACAAGGCCGAATCGGCGGTAAAGGGGGCCGATGTGGTGGTCACCTGCACCCCCATCGTCGAACACCCCCGTCGCTTCGTCATGAGGGAGTGGATGAAGGAGGACGTGCTCTGCATCGCCGTCGACTACGATTCCGCTTTCCGTGAGGAGGTAATGAAGGGCGACGCTTTCGTCTGCGATAACAGGAACCAGTACCTCTGGACCCAGGAGCAGGGCGTCTACTTCCAGGATGGGTACCCCCTGGAGGCGGAGATCTACGCAGACATGGGGGAGATCTGCGCCGGGAAGGCCGCCCCGGTGAGGAAGGGCCTAAGGGGCGCGGTCCTGATGGGCATAGCCAGCCATGACGTGATGACGGGGCGCCTGATCTATCGGAAGGCCCTTGAGAAGAACGCCGGCACCTGGGTCGAGCTGTGATCCCCCGAGAGCCTGAAAAGGAGGTTGATCATTCGATGGGCGGACTAAAAAAGTTTGCGGTCCTTGGGAGCGGAAACGGAGGGATGGCCTTTGCGGCGCAGATAGCCGCGAAGGGATACCCGGTGGTGATGTTCAAGCCCCGGGATATGACCGAGGATTTCATCAAACTGAACGAGACCAGGGAGATGTTCCTCGAGGGCGACATCACCTGCGGCGGCAAGATCCTCGGTGTCACCAACGATATGGCCGAGGTGGCGAGGGGGACCGATGTCTTCTTCGTAGTGCTTCCCTCCTTCGCCCATGAACTGGTCTTCGAAAAACTCATCCCCTTCCTGAGGGACGGACAGCACGTGGTCATTGTGCCGGGCAACTTCGGCGGCTTCCTGCTCAAGAAGATGATGGCCGACGCCGGATGCGAGGCCGATGTGGCCGTCTCGGAGACCTCGAGCCTCCCCTACGCCTGCCGGACCGCGCGGTTCGATACGGTGATGGTCTACAAGAAAAAATTCAGGCTGAAGCTGGGCACCTGCCCGGTTTCAAAGAACGAAGAGGCTCTTAACATCATTAACGACTGTTTCGGCGGGTATATCGAGTTTTTCCCGGCGTCGAGCATCCTCGAGATGGATTTCGATAACGTCAACTACACCCTGCACCCGATGCCGGTTCTGCTGAACTACGGAGATATCGAGAAGAACCCCAAGACCTTCCGGCATTACATGGACGGGATAACGCCCCTGGTCTCGGAGAAGATGATGCAGATGGATTCTGAGCGCCTGGCCGCGGGGAAGAAGCTCGGCCTCGAACTCATGCCGATCATGGACCAGTTGAAGATGTACTACGGTCACAATTCTACGGAGACGATCTACGAGTACGCGAACAGCCCCGAGAGCCCCTACAAGGACATCGTCGGGCATGGCGTAAGGAGCAGGTATCTGACGGAGGACGTCCCCTTCTCGATGGTCCCCTGCAAGTTCATCGGTGAGAAGGCGGGATACCCCATGCCCGTGGTGGATCTCGTCATAAGAATGGCGTCCTTCCTCCACGACACGGATTATGCCGCCCAAGGGCACACGCTGGAAAAACTCGGCCTCGATAAAATGACCCTGGAAGAACTGAAGGAATACGCCAAGACCGGCAAGGTTTCCTGAAGGATATCCCGGCCCGGATCATAAGCAATAAACTCAGGCCCCGGTCCAGTACCGGGGCCTGATACTATTCGCTGTCGGGGCCGCCCAAGGCCCTAACCACCAGGTCGAGATCTATGAGGGCGTAGTCGTCCCCGTCGGCTTCGGTTACGCCGGCATGATCCTCGGCACGAAGCCTCCGGAGTGCCTCTTCGGCCATGGCTACCTGTTCGGGTGAGGCGGGGGTCCCACCCTGATCGAGGATCATGGTCCTGAAGGGGTTTCTAAGTAGCCGGATGCTTCCCGCCAGGGGGTGGCAGTGAAACCGCCACCCCCGGTGGATAAGGTCCCGAGCCTGTCTTGCCACCTCGGCGGCGTCGCCGTCGACCCAGCGGCAGGACCGCCACCCCTCCCTGATCCTGGGGTTGTTACTCAGGATGACCCGGTCGCCCTTCATTCGAAAAGGGTCTGCTCCTTTATGGGTTCGCAAAGGGCCCGGAGGGCCTTCTCAAGGAGTTTTTTCCTTATCTCGAATTCGACGGCCGGCTCCTCCCCGGGGTCGCCCACCGGGTGGGGTATGGCCACGCCCCGCACAACCCTGTTCGCTCCGACGGTCAAAGCGATGGGAGGTATAGCCGTGATCAACACCGCGGGCAGGCCCGTCCGCTCTATCTCCCTGGCTAGCGTTGCCCCGCAACGCGTACCGGTGCCTCAGGTGGATGTGAGGATCACGCCCTCGACACCTTCGGCGGCCAGGGCTTCACCCATCTGGCGGCCGTACCTTTCGGCCGACCTCACGGCGGTGACGTTCCCCACCGTGACGGGGTACCAGTCGTGGAGCTTGCGGAACCGCCCCTCCCTCTCCAGGGCGCGGGCCGCGTCCAGGGGGAGCACCCTGTCGGGGTCATCGTTGGCGGGGACGGGGTCGTAACCGCCATGGGCGACCTCGTAGTCGCCCTTTTCAAGGCCATCGAGGGAAGCTATGTCGTAACGGCACCACTTGGAGGCGTTGTGGGCCTCGATCCTATCGGGGTTCCCCCGGGGTACGATGCCGCCCTCAGTCCCGATAGCGATGGTGGCTTTCGCCAGGTTCCGAACCGGCGCCGCGGGGAGGACCCTGTCATAGGTCGGCATGGGCAGCTCCGTCTCGAAGGGCTCCCCGGCGAGTTTCTTCAGGAGCATCTGCACCGCCCTGGCGGAACCCCTTTCCGAGGCCCGGACGTTGACGCGCACGCCCCTGGGCAGGTAACCTTCTCCACCGGGACTACCTATGGGGAGCCCGTCGACAAGCCTGGTGCCGATGCTAACCATGAGAGGGAGGACCCTCTTCAGGTCCTGGGCGGTATCCTTCGCCTCGATAACGAAGACCTCGGGGCCCGCGATCGAGGCGCCTGGGTTGACGGGGTGCATGGCCGTCACGGCGGGTATCCCCAGTTTTCCCCTCACTTCCTTACAAAGGGTTCCGGCGGCGATGCCGTACCGGCCCGCCCCGAAAGCGGGCCCCGCGAGGAAGAGGTCCGGTGAGATCTCCGAGACCCACCGGAGTACTTCCTTCGCCAGTTCCTCGGTGTTCTCGGCGGCGTAATTGTCCCCACAGATCACTGTTCTTACGATCTCCACCCTGCCGCCGGAGGCACCCTTCAGGGTGACGCCGAAGCCTACGGGCCCGTCGACGATACGGGGAGGCAGGTTCGCCATCTCCTCGCCGCCGAGCTGGCCGAAAAACTGGTTGAGGTAGTGGACCACACGGATGGTTTTCATCTTTTCCGCCTCCTACATCGCCACGGTCGTAAGGTTTTCAAGACCAAGCTCGTTGGTGGATCCCATGATCCCCGCGATCTCCATGTCCACGGAGCCGTCGGGGCTCAAACTGCCGGCGTGGCCGCCGGTTATCCTGTCGATGCTCTCGGGCCACCCGATGACGGTATCCATCGGCGGCAGGATCACCCTCTGGTTCCCGTTCCCGTTGGTGACCACGGCATCCGCCTCGGGCGTGCTGTCGGCCAGGCCCGGTGAAGCCCCGTCGGAGCCTGCGTATTCGTCGGTGACCAGCACCGTCTTTATCCCTGCGCCTTCGAGCAGGCGGTCCAGGAGCATCAGGTCGTTTTCCGGGTTGCCGCCGCCGTCCTCGGAAATTATCACTCCTTGGGCTCCCAGCATCCTAGCCATCTTGAAAGCCTGGGTGCAGATCCTGACCTTCTCGACCAGGGCGGTCTTGACGGGTGTGACCAGGACCCCCAGGAAGTTGAGGGTTTTACCGTGTTCCTTGAGGAGGTCCTCAACGATGGGGTTGTTCTGGTGGTGGAAGGTCGTGTGCTTGTGGCAGGGGGCGGCGCAGTTACCGCTCACGATGGCCCCGTCGAGTACCTCACCCGGGGTCATGAGCAGGGGAAGGCACCCCTGGGCGTTGAGCCCGTAGATGTAGTTATCATGGAGGAGTCCCTGGGCTATCACCTGACACACGTACAACACCCTGGGAAGGGAGGGGTCCATACTGTAAAGGTCGGGGAGGTCCGCCCCGGGAATGCGGAGTTCCTTTTCCCACTCGGACGGGATGCCCGCCCTTCCTAAAAAGGCTGCGGCTCTGAGGCCGGCCATCCTGACCACCCGTTCGTGCTCGTGCTTGCTGAGCCCCGCGACGGGTTCGATGACCAGGACTACATTGTTCTTGCGCGAAAAGGTGGAGAACTCCGCGCCGGGCCCCGACATGTCGATGACCCCTTCCTGGAAGTTGACCATTTTCCCCGTTGTCACGACGCACACCCCGTCGAGGGAGACGGTGATGCCCTCACCAGCCACGTGGGGGTCCGAAAAAATGCCTGGGAAGGGACTCTCCTCTTCCGAAAGCCTTGCCCGGGGTTCAATGACGTCCTTCACGGGGACGATGCGGACGCTATCACCGGGGGCGGCGATCCGGATATCGACGCTTTTCATCTGTCGGTCCTCCAGCAGGACCTCGGTGAGGGTGGCGGCTTCGATGGTAAGGCAACCGTTTTTCACCTCGGTATATTTCCCGAAGGCCACCTTGTGGACCTTGACCTTCCTTAAAATGAATTCTTTCATGGCAGGATCCTCCTTCATCGGTGTCTTTCGAGCCCTTCAGGTGCTAGAATAGGTTTCCATTGATTCAACAAATCCGCCTTTTGAAGGAGGTCGCCCGATGGCCGGGGTTTTTGAAAAGGTCTCTTCCGACAATGAAAGCAACCAGATCGACCTCCTTATTGGGAGAAGGATCAGGGCGATCCGGCGGGGCGCCCAATTGACTCTGGATGTGCTCGCGCAGCGGACCGGGCTTTCGAAAGCCCTCCTTTCCAAGATCGAGAACGGCAAAGTCAGCTCTCCCATATCCACCCATGCCAAGATCGCCCGTTCCCTGGGCGTCTCCCTGAGCGAACTCCTCAGGGAAGCCGAGGAGACCCGTTTCCTCCTTATCCGCAAGGAGGAGAGGAAGCCCCGCTCCAGTCGGAAGACGCCCTACGGTTACTCCTTTGAATCCCTTGGCGCCCGCTGGCCCAACAAGAGCTGGAGCCCCTTTCTGATGACTTATGAACCCCTCCCCGAACCTCACACCTCGCCGGGTTTCAACTACGAAGGCGAGGAATTCATCTACGTCCTGGAGGGCAGGCTCGAGTTCTTCTGCGGCGAGAGCAAGTACGAACTGGACCCCGGGGACTGCCTCTTCGTCGACGGCAGCCTCCCTCACGGAGGGAGGGCCCTGGGCGATAAAAAATGCCTCGCACTCCTGGTGGTCCTCCCCAGGAACCCCTAGCGGCGGGCCCGGCAGGGGAGGGTTGTGCCCTTAGGCCTCACACGAAGTCGAAATGACCCCCCAATCCTTTCTCCCTGGCCCTCTCGAGTATGACCGTGGCGACGGCTATGTCCATGGCACCCGTCCCGATGGGGATGCAGAGGACCCGGTCATCCTCGGAGAGCCGGCCCGGCTTCTTGCCCGCCACGACCTCGCCGATGGTGGCGTCGATGTCCGACTCCTGAAACTTACCGGCCTCGACCAGCCCCTTGAGGGCGCCCCTGTGGAGGCACTGGCCGACGTGGTCAACGATAACCCGGTCGGCGGACAGTATGAAGTCATCGTCCACCTCCTGGTAGGAGCCCATGGGGAAGACGTTCGTCCTCCGGGCTATCCACTCGTTCTTGAGGAATTTTTCCTTGGATTGGGTGACGCAGACGATGGCATCCCCCCAGGCGGCGTCCCTGGGATCGTCGACGACGGTCACCTTGCCCTTGACGATATCCTTCATATCCTCGGCGTACTTCAGGGCGGACTCGCGGTTTATATCGAACACCCGGACTTCCTCGATATCGAAGACGGCGGCGACGGCCTCGGTCTGGGTGTGCCCCTGGCCACCGGCCCCGTAAAGTCCGAGCCGGATCGACGGCCCCTTGTGGAGGTACTTGAGGGAGACCGCCGTTTGGGCGCCGGTGCGCATGGAGGTGATCCACTCACCGTCCATGACGGCCTTGAAGTTGCCCACCCTGGGGTCGATGAGGAGTATCAGGGAGGTTATGTAGGGCAGGCCCAGTTTTTTACGCTCTCCCAGGAACCCGCCGGCCCACTTGATCCCCGCTGTGTCCAGCCAGCCCACGTAGGCCGGCATGGCGTTCATGAAGCCCTCGTAGGGGGGGTACTCGGCGGTCTCCCCGAGGTCCAGGCCCACCTTGGTGGGGTTGATCGTGGTGCCTTCGCCGAAACCCTTGAAGGTCTTCTCGGCGATCTCGACCACTTCCTTCATGGTCATGAGGCTTTTCACTTCGGAACGGCTCAGCAGTACCGTCGACATGGGACGATCCCCTCCTTGAAATGTGTAACGGGCATTACCCCGGCCTCCCGCCTCAACGGCCTGGAACGGTCTTTCACTATCGGGGGTGTCACCCGCGCTTTGTTTCATGTCATGCCAATAAGTTTATTGTCGCTCAACAAGAATGTCAAGAGCGACGAGTCACCTCAACCGAAATCCAGGCGGAAGCGAGCGATTTGTTGCCTCAACAAGGGCCCAGCCGTAGGACCAAGCATCTTCCTTCAAGGGGCTTGAGCTTGGTGAAGAAAGGGGCGGAAAGGGCCGCAACGGGAATGGGGCGGGGGTCCCGGAACTGGCCGGTCCCTGACCCGCCACCGCGGTGCGTCGGGGGTGATGTTCCGTTATCATAAAGGGCAGGCATTTCACGAAAGATCCCGGGAGGGGAAGAGATGGCTGACACGAGAAGAATGGCCCAATTGGTGGAGAGGATAGAGTCCATACTCGGATCGGGCGAGGTGACCGATATACATCTCACCGCCGATGAGAGGATATGGGTGAGGTCCACGCGGGGCGAAATGGCGAGGCTCGCCGGCCCCGGCCAGGGGTGCAGGCCGTCGGGAGAGACGCTGGATGAACTGCATGGTGCCCTTTCAGGGGTTGACCGGCCCGACTATATCGCCGTCTTCCCTTCCGGCAAGAGGGTGCGCGTCAGGAGAACCTATTCCCTGGGCCGATCCCAACTCTTCCTCAGGGCTTTCTTCAATGAGATCCCTTCCGTGAAGGATCTAGGCATCGACGGTTTCTTCCGGGAGGCTTTCACTATCCGCCCCGGCATCATCTGGATCTGCGGCCCTGTGGGCAGCGGCAAGACGACGCTCCTGGCGTCGCTGCTTTCGTGGTACGTCCAAAACGAGCCCCGCCACATTGTGACCATCGAGGACCCCGTCGAGTACGTCCTCGGCGAGGGCATGGGGATCGTCTCCCAAAGGCAACTCGGCGACGACGTGGAGTCCTTCGCCCTGGGGGTGAGGAACAGCCTGAGGGAGGACCCCGATATAATAATGATCGGCGAAGTGAGGGACCCCGACACGGTGTCAGCGGCCCTTTCGGCGGCGGAGACGGGACACCTGGTCCTCGCGACCATCCACGCCCCCAATGTGGCCGGGATCATGGAGCGCGCCATCGGCATGTTCCCTCCGGGGGACAGGCAGGATAAGTGCATAAGGCTATCCCAGACGTTCTTCGGTGCCGTGGCTCTGCGGCTGGCCAACTCAGAAAAGGGGAGGGTCTGGCTCCACGAGGTGGCCTGGGGCGACCCGGCCATCAGGAACCATATAAGGGAGGGCAAACCCCACCAGATCCCCAGTTCCATTGAAATGAGGAAGGACGCCGGGATGCACACGCTGCTACAGAATATCAAGGAAGCCGTGAAGAAGGGGAGGATCACCGAGGAGGAAGCAAAGAAGCACATGCTCCTCGGCGATAGCTTGTGACCCTCGGTTCTTTATAGGAAGCGCCTCGGGGGGCCCGCTAGGGATGGTCAGTGATCTTTTTCCTCCGGCCTCCCGTAGAGGTGTTCAGCCACGTCGTCCGCTTCGGCCTTGCCTTTCAAAATATCGCCCAAGCGGGAGATCTTTATTCTGACGGGCAACCTGAGGTCATCCACTACCAGGTCGCCCTCCTTTATCTCCCTGGTCATCTTTTCCCTCTCCACGGGCCAGTAGCGCACTCCTATGGTGGGGGTGTCCCTGAAGAACCGGTCCAGGACTTCGTCGAGGTTCTCCGCCAGCGCCAGGGCCCGCAGGATGAAAAGGGGCCTTCCCTTTTTCCCCAGACCCTGCAGTATATGGGCCTCCAGGGAGACCTCCTGGAGCACCTCCAGGGCCCTGCCCATCTCCTCCCCCGTGGCGTCGTCGAGGGACGCCTCCACGAGCCAGACTTCCTCCATGCCGCCCACCTCCTGGAAACGTTCCATCTTGCCCCGTTCCAGCCCCTCCAGGTCAAGGGACACCACGGGGAAACCGATACCCTTCAGGGCTTCGACGATCCTCTCCCGGCGGTCGAAAAACCGGGGCAGGTCGCTCCTCTCTATCTCCAGGGAGGCCAACCCCGGCGGGAAGACGCGGACCCTCGAGTTCACGAAACCCTCTTCTGCCAGGAAAGTTTCCCCTCTTTCAATTTTACCGAGCAAGGGCCGTGAAATAGGGACTCCTGGAGGGAATCTTGTCGCAAGGCAGGGCGCCGCCGGTCTTTCACTGTTGGGCAGTCCCGCCTTCCTTGCCAGTTTCCGCACTTCCAGTTTCGTGAGGCCGGCCTCGGCCAGGGGATGGATCACTCCGTCCTCGGCGGCGGCCCTCACGCCGGGCCTGTTATCTCCAAGGTCATCGGCCTGGAGGCCGTCGGCTACGAGGGAGAGCCCCGCTTCTTCAGCGTACCTTTTCGCCGCCCGGTGAAGGGCTTTCCTGCAAAAATAGCAGCGGTCAGGGGGGTTGGACAGGACGCCCGGAGCCAGCAGAACATCGACATCCATCACTTGAAGGTCCAGGCCGAGTCTCTCGGCCGCCTCCCGGGCCATCTTTACTTCGTCTTCTTTTACCAGGGGCGTGCTGAAGGTCAGCGCCCTGACGCGCCCCGGTGCCCCTTCCGAAGCCAGCAGGGCCAGGACTGCGCTGTCGACCCCGCCCGAAAGGAGTACCAGGGTGGAGGGGTTTTCCCTGAAGAAGGATCGGACCCTTTCGGCCTTATCCAACGGCGTCCCTTCCTTTTCCATACTTTTTGAACCACCACCGGAAACGATACCACATCTTTCTGCCGCCGGTCTCAAAGTCTCCCGGCGGGCACGCTGACCAAGATCCCTTCGTCGAGCAAAAGCCCTCCTTTTCGCATTTTCGAGGCCCTTTTTTAGTATAATGAACCGCAGCCCCGGGGCGGGAGCGTTTCTTAAAGGGCCTCGTCCCCGCGGAATGGAGCGAACAACGACCATGGATGAAAGGGAACTCCGCCTGCTGGCGGACAAGTTGAGAAGGAACGAGATAAAGATCGATGATTTCATCAGGTCCCTGAAAGGGCTGCCCTTCAAGGACTTGGGAGAGGTCAAGCTGGACACCCATAGGAGTTTGAGGAACGGCTTCGCTGAGATCATCTTCTGCCCGGGCAAAACGAGAGAGCAGCTTGAAGGAGTGGCCGGAGCCCTGGCGGAATGCCCCGGCAAGGCCCTGTTCTCGAGGATGACGCCGGAACAGTACCAGTGGGTCCTGGGAACCCTCCCGGGCCTCGAGTACCTGCCGAAGGCGCGGATGGGACGCCTGTGGCCCGAGAGGGAAGCCCCCTCGAGGGGCATGGTCCTTATCGTCACCGGCGGGAGCGGCGACGTCCCCGTCGCAGAGGAGGCGGCCGTCACCGCCGAAACGATGGGGTGCGAGGTCCGGAGGCTTTATGACGTGGGTGTAGCGGGCCTGCATCGCCTGTTGGCCCATCTTGACGTCCTTTTCGATGCCGACGTGATCGTCGCCGTCGCCGGCATGGACGGAGCCCTTCCCGGCGTCGTGGCGGGCATCGTGGGTTGCCCCGTCGTGGCGGTGCCCACCAGCGTAGGCTACGGGGTCGCCCTGGGCGGCATCGGCCCCCTGGTCACGATGCTCAACTCCTGCGCTCTGGGCGTATCGGTGGTGAACATCGACAACGGCGTGGGTGCCGGCTTCACCGCGGCGCTCATCGCCGGCGGGAAGAAGGAAAAGAACAGGGAAGGGGACCGACAGGAATGAAGAAGACCCTTTACCTCAACTGTTACTCCGGTATAAGCGGGGACATGACGCTGGGCGTCCTCCTCGACCTTCTAGGGCGGGAAGATATAGAGCCCTTTCTCGCGGGGCTGGTGCTCAAAAACTACGAGGTAAGTGTATCGCGGTCGAAGAGGGGAGGGATCACCGGCTTGGACGTACGGGTCATGCCGGGGGAGGACCACCCCCATCGGGGCTTGGCGGAGATAATGGAGATCATCGAAAAGAGCTCCATCGGCCCGGGGGCGGCGGCAAGGGCCTCTGAAGCCTTCCGGCTCCTGGCCGAGGCCGAGGCCGCCGTCCATGGCACATCGCCGGAGAAGATCCATTTCCACGAGGTGGGCGCCGTCGATTCCATCGTCGATATCGTCGGGGCCTGTATCCTGCTGGAAGCCCTAGACCCGGCCAGGGTGGTCATCTCATCCCTGAACTTGGGTTCAGGTACGGTAAAGTGCGCCCACGGCGAAATGCCCGTCCCCGCACCGGCGACGGCCAAGCTCTTGGAGGGGGTCCCCGTCTTCTCCCGGGGGGAGCCCATGGAAAGGACGACACCTACGGGTGCGGCCCTGGCAAGGGTTTTCGCCTCGGAGTTCGGTACCATCCCGCCCGGCGTCATCGTGAGGACGGGTTACGGCCTTGGAGACGCCGATACGGAACTGGCCAACGTCCTCCAGGGGACGCTGCTGGAAGAGGCGGACCTTGAGACCGGTGACGCCCACCTCGGCCGTCGGGGCGAGGGGCGCCGTCACCGGCACTGAAGTACCTATCGAAGGTCCTCGCCGTGGATTAGGATCGACGAAGTGGCCGTCTCCCAGACCTGGACCGAGTAGAGGCCGCAGTTGTCGCCCCTTACTCCCTCTTCTATCTGCCTCCAGATCCAGAGGGCGATGTTCTCGGCGGTGGGCTGGGGGATCGTGTCGTTCAGGAGCGAGTGGTCCAGGCGGTCCACCACGAGGCGCTCCACCAACTCCTTGAGCCGAACGAAGTCCATCACCATCGACTCGTGGTCGGGTTCCCCCTTCAGGGTCACCTGGAAGCGGTAGGTATGGCCGTGGAGGCTCTCGCACTTCCCGTGGTAGTGTTCCAACCTGTGAGCGGCGTCAAAGGAGAAATCCTTCTTGAGGTACATGGGGGTCTCAACTCCTTCAGGCAGCGATAGATCCCTGATCCCGTGTCCATTATAAAGGAAGCCCCTTCAAACCCATCCCTTTAAAACTCCCCTGAAGGAACCTTGGGGGCGAACCCTTGCGCAAACGTTTATTACGAAATAGAATAATCGTAATAATTTTGCCTTCGAGGTGATAGTAATGTTCTCCTTCGTATCCCCCAAGCGCCTTGTTCTCTCCGGTGTAATCGTCCTCTTTGCGCTTCTCGTCGGCGTCGCGGCCGTTTCGGCTGCGGAGGTCACCGTGACCGATTCCTGGGGCAGGGAGGTCTCCATCCCTGAAAAGGTGACCCGGGTGATCTGCTCCGGATCGGGGTGCCTGCGTTACCTTGTTTACCTCCAGGGACAGGACCTGGCCGTGGCCGTGGACGATATGGAGAAGTCACGGAGCATGTTCGAGTCCCGACCCTATTACCTGGCCCACCCCGAGTTGAAGGATAAACCCCTCTTCGGGGAATTCAGGGGTTTCGACAACCCCGAGCTGATCGTCGCCCTGGACCCCGCTCCGCAGGTCATATTCAAGGTCAACGGCAAGATGGGCCATGACCCGGTGGAACTGCAGAACAAGACGGGGATACCGGTGATCATCCTGGAGTACGGGCAGCTTGGCATCGGCAAGAAGGAAATGGACGAAACGCTCCTCCTTATGGGGCGCGTTATAGGGAAGGAACAGAGGGCACGGGAGGTCATCGCCTTCTTTGACGGGATCATCGAGGACCTGGCCAAAAGGACGGCCGATATACCCGAGGGTGAACGGCCCAGCTGCTACATCGGCGGCGTAGCCTTCAAGGGGCCCCACGGCATGACCTCCACTGAGCCGGCCTACCCTCCCTTCATGTTCGTGAAGGCCGGCAACATCGCCGCCGACCCCACGAGAAAGGCCTCCGAACAGCTGCAGCAGTCGACGTTCTCCACGGAGAGCCTGGTGTCGATGGATCCGGACAAGCTATTCGTCGACTTATCCACCCTCCAGGGAGGGGCGGAGGTGAACGCTCTGAACCAGTTGCGGACCGAGGCCCCCTACCGGGTATTATCGGCGGTGGAGAAGGGGGAGATTTACGGTGTGCTCCCCTACAACTGGTACTCCCAGAACCATGGCTCCATCCTCGCCGACGCTTACTTCATAGGGAAAGTTCTGTATCCGGAGAGGTTCGAGGACGTCGACCCGGTTGAGAAGGCTGACGAGATCTATACCTTCCTGGTGGGCAAGCCCGTCTTCGACCGGATGAACGAGGGCTTCGGGAGCATGGTCTTCAAAAAGATCGACCTATAAGAGGCCGGGCGAAGTGCACCTGGAAGAAGGGACCATCCCGGCGGGTTACGTAAAATACATCCGGACGAAGATCCTTCTCCTCCTGCTGGGGCTGGTCCTCCTTTTCATTCTGGCGGTCCTGTCCATCGCGACAGGACCCGTCAGCTACCGGCCCGTGGAGGTGTTGAGGACCCTCTTCATGGGTCACGTCTCGAGGCAACTGGATGTGGTGGTCTTCAACATCAGGTTGCCCCAGGTCCTGGCCGCTGTCCTTGCCGGCGCGGGTCTCTCCGTGGCGGGAGCAGTGATGCAGTCCGTCCTGGGCAACCCCCTGGGTTCACCCTTTACGCTGGGGATATCCCAGGCGGCGGCCTTCGGGGCGGCCTTCTCTGTGATGGCCCTGGGGTCGGGGTTCATGCAGAGCGCCGCCTCCGACGCCATCACCGTGGTGCGGCCGGGGATGACCACGGCCTTGGCCTTTGCGGCGGCCATGGCGGCCACGGGCGTGGTGATCGTGATCGCCAGGCTCCGCAGGGGCTCCCCTGAGGTCATGATCCTCGCCGGCGTGGCGATGGGTTCGCTGTGCTCGGCGGCGACGATGTTCCTGCAGTACTTCGCCGACGATGTCCAGTTGGCGGCCATGGTCTTCTGGACCTTCGGGGACCTTTCCCGGGCCGGGTGGAGAGAGATAGGCATCATTTCCCTCGTTACCGGGTTTTGCAGCCTCTACTTCGCCTTCAATTCGTGGAACTACAATGCCATCGACGCCGGTGACGAGACGGCCGCCGGCCTCGGCGTCAACGTCAGGATGGTGCGCTTTCTCGGCATGAGCCTGGCCTCGCTGGTCACGGCGGTGATAATCTCCTTCGTGGGTGTTATAGGCTTCGTGGGCCTCGTCTGCCCCCATATGGTGAGGCGCCTCATCGGCGACGATAACCGCTACCTCATCCCAGGTTCGATCATCATGGGCTCCATTCTTCTCCTGGCGGCCGATACGGCGGCGAGGACCATGATAGCGCCCAATGTCCTGCCTGTGGCGATATTGACCTCCTTCGTCGGCGCACCCATGTTCCTTTACCTCCTGGTCCGGGGGTACCGGCGATGATCCTCGATGTTCGTGACGTATCCTTCCGTTACAACAGCAGGCCCGTGCTGGAAGGGGTCACCTTCAGCCTTGGGAGGAACGAGCTGCTGGCCATCCTCGGTCCGAACGGGGTGGGTAAGACGACTTTGCTGAAGTGCCTGAACGGCATTCTCCACCCGGCGACGGGGACCATCAATGTCGAGGAGAAGGACCTCCTGCGCATGAAGAAGCTGGAGATAGCCAGGGACCTCGCCTATGTCGCCCAGCAGGAGCAGGGCGGACGGTTGACCGCCTTCGACGCCATCCTCCTGGGCCGGAGGCCCCACATAACCTGGAAGGTCGGCAGGGAGGACATCCGAAAGGTCGACGCCATCATCCGTACCCTCGGCCTTGAACACCTTTCGCTCAGGCACCTCGACGAGATGAGCGGCGGCGAACTCCAGAAGGTATGCATAGCCCGCGCCCTGGTCCAGGAGCCCAAGGTGCTGCTCCTCGATGAGCCCACCAGCAGTCTTGACCTCAAAAACCAGCAGGAGATCCTGTCCATCATCAGGCACATCGTGACGGGCCACGGGATGGCGGCGGTCATGACCATGCACGATATAAACTCCGCCCTTCGCTTCGCCGACAGGGTGGTGTTCTTGAAGGGCGGCCGGGTCTTCGCCGTCGCCGGCCTGGAGGAGATCACGCCGGCGATGGTGAGGGAGGTTTACGGCATACCCGTCGTGATAGAGAAGGTCCAGGGGTACCCGGTGGTGGTGCCCGTGCAACCGGATAAAGCTACGCCTGGGGTGTAACGGTCGGACCTGAGGGGCGAAAAGAAGATCCTTTTCCACCACAGGGGACACAGAGAAAACCCATTTATATTTGAAAAATCAAACCATTTGCACCGCAGGGGACGCAGAGAAAACCCTTTTATATGTGAAAAATCAAACCATTTGCACCGCGGAGGGCACAGAGGGGATCCTATTTATTGGGTACAGGGGCAGGGTCGCAGAAGCCTAAAGCAAAGACAGACCTTTTTCACCACAGGGGACACAGAGAAAACCCATTTATATGTGAAAAATCAAACCTTTTTCACCACAGGGGACACAGAGGGGATCCTATTTATTGGGTACAGGGGCAGGGCCGCAGAAGCCTAAAGCAAAGACAGACCTTTTTCACCACAGGGGACACAGAGAAGGGCTTTTCCTGGTGGAGTGCAAAACCTCGACCCAAGTACCAAACCTTGCACCGCGGAGATACCGTGTTGCAAGTCAAGTATTGTTTTGAACCTTGACAATCTGGTTGTAATCTTTTCAGGACTATTTCATCGAACTTTCGGCATACAGAGAGCAGGGTCGAAGTATGCCTTGTTCTTCATGATCCCGTACATAATATGGAGCATTTTCCTCATGCAGGCCGTTATTGCAACCATCTTTTTCTTGCCCTTCTCCAGGAGCTTTTCATAGAAGCTTTTTATTACAGGGTTGCACCTTATTGCTGCGAGTGTCGGCATGTAGAGGATCTGTCTTAGTTTCTTCGACCCTTTTTTGCATATTTGAGCTTTGCCCCTTATGGATGTACCTGACTGTTTTTCCATGGGCGAAAGTCCAGCATAGGCGACTATCTGCTTTATTCCATCAAACCTTTCTATTTCTCCTATCTCTGAAACAAAGCACGTCGCAGTCAGATCCGATATGCCTGGTATGGACTTAAGCCTTTCTATGTCCTTTTCGATATCCGGGAAATTACCATGCTTGATATTGTCTTTCAGTATCGCCTCCAGTTCCTTTATCTGTCGGGACAGGTAGGCCACATGATCTTCAAGGATCTTCATTGCATGGGGTGAATTGTCCGGGTTTTGTTCCAGACCTTCTATCCTGTTTTTCTCCATGTTCTTCATGGTCAAGAGGCTTTCTCTCAGTCGCACAAGCTGTTTCAGCTCCTCGTGCTCTTTACGGGAAGGGAACCAGGGCCTGAATAGACCATTTTCAACTCCGTCCCTGATGCACATGGCAATGATCCTTGAATCCTGCAGGTCTGTCTTGGTTCTGCTTCCCCTGTACTCCATGTATTTCTTGACCTTGTTGGGGTTGATGACGTAGGGGGTTACCCCGTCTACCTTCTTGTAAAGAAACTTCACAAGTTTCAGGTAATATGTCCCGGTGGCCTCCATGCCTGCATAGATCTGGTATTCTTTTGCGAGATTCAACGTTACCCCGGTTACTGCTTTCATCATTTCCCTGAAACCTGAAAGCTGATTCTTGAAGGACCCCCGGAACAGTTCCTTTTCTTCATCATCCATAAGGGTTGCAACTATTTCCGACTTGCCCACGTCAAGACCAAGAAAGAACCGAACCATTTTCATGATAAGCACCACCCTGGTTGTATTACAGGTCGGGGAAAAGCTCCACCAAAACCGACTCATTCATTCAAGCTCAAAGGCCTAAGGATACCGTTCGTTTTTGAGGTGGAACGGGAGATCTATCTCTGCGACAGGTTTAAAAACCTTGGACACAAACCGATCTTTCCCCTTCCTGTGATGTATGTTTCCTAAAAGTTTACAACCAGATGGCTCTTCACCAATATATGAGGACACAAAGAGGGTCCTATTTATTGGGTACAGGGGCAGGGCTGTAGAGCCTGAAGCAAAGACAGACCTTTTTCATCGCAAAAGACACAGAGAGGGACAAGAGAGGGTCCTGACCTAAGGCCTCAAGATCCACTAGCCGCGATCCGCGGTTCACGAATATGTCGGACCCCTTCCCTCGTGGGTCCAGGATGGCCGGTTCTTTGATCGGCCGGCGGCAAGAGACCGGTTATCGATAAAGGGGAGTGAATGACTTGGGATCGAAGATACCTGAAGAGAAATTGAAGGCCCTTATAGCGTTCCACGGGCACTGGTGCCCGGGGCTGGCCACGGGGATAAAGATATCGGAGGTCGTCCTGGACGAGCTCGGCCGGACCACCGACGAGGAGATCGTCGCCGTAGCAGAGACCGATAACTGCGCCGTCGACGCGATCCAGTTCCTCACGGGTTGCACCGTGGGGAAGGGCAACATGATCGTAAAGGACTTGGGCAAGTCGGCCTTCAGCTTTTACCGGAGAAGTGACGGGAAGTCCCTCAGGATAGTGAGCCGCCCCGACGCGGCGCGGGGAGGCGGCGAGGAGTACAGGACCCTCCAGGAAAAGAGCAACGAGGGCGCCCTTACGCCGGAGGAGTCGGAGAGGTTCGAGGCACTCCGGAGGGAGCGGAGCGCCCGCATCCTCGAGTCGGAACCGGAATCCCTTTTCATCATCGGGGAGCCCCTGGTCCCCGCCCCGCCTTTCGCACCCATGAAAAGGAGCGTCCTTTGCGATGCCTGCGGAGAGTCGGTCATGGAGACCAAGGCCAGGCTCTGCGACGGCCGTGTCCTATGCCTCGCCTGCTTCGAGAGGCTGGTGCCCCGGCCGTGACAGGGGCTCAAGACAGCAAGACCGTACCAGGAACTGATCCCCTGCCTGTGGTGCTGGACCTTTTGAGAAGGTCCTTCGCTATTGTCCCCCACCCCCTTGCCCCCAAGGGTCTTAGCAGCCGGTTGAGAGGGAGCCGCATCGTACTTGTCCATCTTGCTGAACAAACTACAGAGTAGGAGAAGACTCTTTTCGGGACAACGGCAGGACTGTAGCCGATGGTTTGATCTGCGGCAGCCTCTTCGCGGGGGTAGGGAAAACTACGAGCAGTTGGCAGGATTCCAAGGAGAGCTACTCCCTGGTCTTAACAGCCCTGGAGACAGGAAAATCCCTCTTTCCTTCGGGAATGGTCGACCGCTACGAAGACCTGGGTCTTTATAGCATCGCCTGCCAGGTCAAGAACAAGAAGGAGCTGAGGGTTTTTCTGGAAGAGACGGTCCTGCCTCTATTTTAATATGACTCCTGTCATAAGGGAGTTCGCTGCCGTACCCTGAGGATGTTCCTCTAAAACAGGAACCTGTGGGAAAGGGCGGACAAACTAGTAATCCACAAGGCGGACCCTGGGGTACCGGCTCCGCGAGATGTCGGAAGTTGTAAGGGGTGATCTCAACTTCCCGAAAGACAGGTTCGACCTGTACATGAGGGTTGCTGATATTGGATATTTTTGATCCCGACAGCTTTCAGCGCCTGTTCTATTTTATTTTCCTGAAAGTATTGACATCGTCCAGCCATCGGTTGTCATCATTATGATGCATGGCCTTTTCGGAACCATCCAGGACCTTGTCCCATGAAGGGACATCCTCCAGCTTTCCGCTGAACTTTTCTCTTTTTCCTGGAATGACGAAACGGGTATTGGTTATTCTGAAGTTCCCGGGCAGACATGTCTCGTCCCACCCTGGATTGTCCTTCACCCTCTCAAGGGAAAACCGCCACGACCAGGGGATGGTCTCGATCGGCAGCCAGATGGCCTTCCCGTCGGGCCCGGGCCTTATAAGAAGGGTAGTGCGGAAATCCTGGAAATGATGGATATTCAGGGTCAGTGGACCGATCTCGTCGCTGGGAACATCGTTTATTTCAAGGCTTTCCTTCCCTTCGAGCCCGGCGTAGGGGAACCTTGTGTCAAGAGAGAAATTCTCCGACACAAGCTGGAAGTAGTCTCCTCCCTGTTGCCCGAACCTGCCTTTCCTTTCGAGGATGTTCTCCCTGAGCAACTGGACATAGCAGATGGAGTGTTCCGCCTCTTCCTTTTCGAAACCGGCCGGGAATCTTGCCTTGCCCTTGATCTCCATCCCCGGGATGGACAAGGGCGGGGCTATCCTTCCGAGGTATGCCGAGCATCCTTTACCCGAGGAAACGCCACCTATGGAAACCCTCTTTTCCGGGATGACGTCGATGTCCGCTTCGGGGGAAAATACTTTCACCGTCCCTTTTGCTTCGACCTTTTCCCCCTTTATCGTCGCAGCATAAGCTATCTTTTGGTCTTTGCCCTGGAAAGCCCCGTCCAGGCAGTAGAATTCGATCCGCCTCCTTCGTTTTTCTTCTTCGGCCAGTGGGATAGCCTTACCCGTGGCGAAGTTCCCGCGGTCATACCCCTCGAGGCCCGCGATAAAAGAGGGCGGGAGCTCCCACTGCCCTGCTGAGGCTTCATCGGCCTGGGGGTAAACTTCCGCCTCGAGCCTTACCTTCCTTCCTGCCATTACCTCGATCTCTTCACCGGTGAATTCGACCCTTTCGGTCTCCTTTACCCAGTAAAGGGCTACCACTGGTTCAATTTCCCCGAAGGTCCATGAGAAAGTCACGCTGCCGTGTTTTTTCGTACCTGGTTCCGGGCCGTAATGGATCTTTTCCCCGACCGCGAAAAGAGATGCCCCGCTTTTTGGCGGATCCTCAGCATCCCAGGAATAACTGCCGGTCAACCCGGTAATGCCCATTTCCGAAACAGCGTTTGCAGCAAGGGCCAGATCAAGGGTCTTTGTGAACAGGGTTTCGCACCCGCTCACCTCTTCCACCGATGCCGTAACCGGGACCATAAGGAAGAAGGAGTAAACAGTCCTGTCGGGATCATTCGCCATTTTCTCGATAAGGCCTTCGGGGTCGAGGATAACCGGGTCTGCCGTAGCTTGAAGAAATGCGCCGACTCCAAGCGGGCCGGTGAAGGACTGCAAGAAGAGAGATGCCTTGTCGGTTCCCGGCTCAAAACCGACATCAATGGAACCGGAAGCAAAGACCTTGCCTATCTCCCCTCGGCATTCGCTCTCTTCGTCGGATGGGCGGGCTATGATAGATTCATCGTAACGGTAGGAAGCCGTGACGCCCGTAGGGATGTAATGGGAGAAAAAGATGCTGTCGCCTGCGCTCCTGACCATCTGTCCCGAGACATGTAAGCTGCACGATCCCGTCTCGAAAAGTTGGGAATCCCCTTCATCGGTGTTCCAGGACGCTTCCAGGTGGATCGACACTGGAATACTGTCGGGAAGTGCTCCTTGCGCACCCGAATGAATGCCGACAAGTACAGCGCAAGCGAGCAGGACCGTAAGGGCGATACGTTCAACTGCTCTGTTGAACATGGCGTTGGGCCTTAAAGCAGGACCAGGTCGACCCTGCGGTTTTTAGCCCTTCCCGATGCCGTTTCATTGTCGGCTACCGGGCGTGATTCTCCAAAACCCTCGTATTCAAGACGCTCGGGTTCAATACCCTTTTCTACAAGTGACTGAACCACCGCCATGGCTCGGTCCTTCGAAAGCGCGAGGTTATCGGCTTCATTCCCGACCGAATCGGTATGACCTTCCACCTTGAGCCTCATCCGGCCATCCTCGGTCATCATCTGGAAGATCTCGTCGATGATCACCTGTGATTCAGTCCTGATGACAGCCTTGCCGGTATCAAAATGGATGGAAAGGGATACCCTTCCTGCGGTTTTCAGGGTCCGGGCCATTTCATCGGCGGAGATCCGCTGTTGAGCCACTCCCTTTTCGACGATGACCAGCCAATAGGTCTGGCCGTCACCCTGGCTCATGACCTCCGCCCAGGTCTCTGTGCTGTCCTGTTGAAGCGTCAGGTAGGTCATATCCTCCCTGTGACGGTAAAAACTGCCTCCTGCTCCCGAAGCGGCCCTTTCGTAGTTCATTATCACGAAAAGATCGCCCGGAGGCGGCTCCCCTTCGTTGATATCGTATTCGATCTGGATACGGCGTCCTTCCACCGTCAGATAGTTGCCTTCGGGGTCGATAAAGTCGTGTGAACCGAATTCGACCTCCTGGTAGTCTCCTATGTAGTAACCCGTGATCCGGGGCAGAAGCGGGTAATCCTTGCTTCCGGGCACATCGGATGGGAACGCCGGAAAAGCGAAAAGGGAGACAAGAACGGCAATGAATATTACTCTTACTGGACATCTCACTGGAGCTCACCTCCCATTGGTAGGTTCGTGAAAGTGCTTTTTGTTCCACCTGTTAACAGTATAAATATTCATCGTAAAAAAAATCAATAGTACACAGGAGCTTGCAATTGTAGTTTTTCAAGACAAGAGTGGGAGTAGTTATTGTCCCGGGAGAATACGATGAAAGGCACAAGGGTATTCTGTGCCGGACCTCCAGAGCATACCTTGGGAGGGGAACAGGCAGTGTACCGCCAAGATACCGATAATCCACAGACAGCCCCTGTGGGTTACCGGCTGGTCCAGGTGTCTCAGGTTCGATCTGTTCATGGGGTTGCTGATCATGGACATTCCGATCCCGGTATTCCAAGGGCCTGCCTGGCCGTCTTTATCACGGGGCCCTTTAGGGTTTCGCAATGGGCCACATCCTTTTGTGCAGCCAAGAAGGCGATCCTATCCGCTACCGATACAAGCGTCGGCACGAAAGCCATTTCAGTCATTTCTGTCAGCACCTTCTCTCGGGACCGGGGTTAAAGACCCCTTACTCGTGCAGGCCTCGAGGACCCGGATGACAGGAAAACCTGTTACTCTCTATCGGGTTCTTCAATTGAGCCTTTTTAGGGGATGCCTGATCATGTTAAATTGTAAGGCGTCGGGCTGTGAAAAATCTTTTCCTTGATAAATGGGGGTTAAAGAGATGCGAAGGAAGGAAAGGGAGATAAAAGACCTGGCGACGATGGAGAAGATTATAGGGGGGTCTTCCGTATGCAGGATGGGTTTGTGTGATGGAGACAGGCCCTACGTGGTGCCCATGAACTTCGGTTACCGCGAGGGCAAGGTATACATGCACTGCGCCCCGGAGGGGAGAAAACTCGATGTTATCGGGAAAAATCCTCATGTCTGCCTCGAGTTCGAGGCGGACCTGCAGATGAAGTACGCCCAGGAAGCCTGCGATTTCACCATGTACTACAAGAGCGTCATCGCCTGGGGGAGAGCCGAAGTCCTAAAGGAACCCGAGGAAAAGGCCCGCGGGATGAACGTCATCATGGGGCACTACACGGGGAAGGAGTACGACTTCCCGGCCCAGGCCCTGGCGAGGATAGTGGTCATCAGGGTCGATGTCGACGAGATGACGGGGAAGCAGAATGGGTGAGACCGGCAGGCCGTCCGCCATGAAGAGAGGGCCCCTCGGCGCCGATCCGGGCCGGCTCCCGTCGGCGCTGGATTGCATGGGGATCATCGGGGAAGCCGCCCGGGGCAGGCGGCTTTTCGCCTCCTTCGATTTCGACGGCACCCTAACACCTATCGTGAAGGACCCCTACGAGGCTTACCTTGACCCGGCCATGAGGTCGAGGCTGGAAACCCTTTCCAGGGTAGCCGCCGTCGCCGTGGTGACGGGGAGGGACCTGGGAGATATCCGAAGGAGGGTGGGGATTCCGGCCCTTTTTTACTCCGGGTGCCACGGTTTCGAGATAGCCGGTCCCTCGGGGAGCGGTGTCGCCTTCCGGACGGGGGAAAAGTACGCCTATGCCCTGGAAGAGGCGGGCGAACGCTTTGAAAAGATCCTGGTCGGTTTCCACGGAGCCATCCTCCAGAGGAAACGGTACTGTCTGACGGTCCACTACAGGCTCGTGGCCAAGGAGAAAGTGGGCGCGCTTATCTCTCTCGTCAAGGAGGCGGCCGCCGGCGTAGGAGGCTTGAGGGCGAGGCCCGACAAGAAAGCCGTGGAAGTGCTGCCCGACATGGATTGGAACAAGGGTTCCGCCGTCCTGTGGCTCCTCGACCATTTAGGGATGACCCCGGCCGGTTCCTTTGCCCTCTACGTGGGGGACGACATCACCGACGAGGACGGCTTCAGGGCCGTCGCGGGGAGGGGGGCGGGGGTCATCGTCGCCGGGGCGGGCACTGGAAGGGTGACCCTGGCGACCTACCGGTTGGAAAGCGTCGAGGGGACGGCGCTTTTCATCGAGGGGCTGACCCGTATCGCTTCACCTGGAGCGCCCTGACCTGCCCGAGGCCCGCGGCTTCGATGGGCCGGCTCCCCTAGGGTGCTTTTCCCTCCAGGACCACGGTGTCGCCGGGGCTCACCCCGCCGCCGGTCAATACCTTAAGGAAATAGCCCACCGTCGGCAGGAGGCACCACCCCCGGTAGTCGTAGGAGTGGGGCTCATCGGGCCTTTTCCCCTTTTCGACCACTTCCAGGACGACCTCGGTCCCAATCCTGAGCAATGATCCGGGGGCCAGTTCCGCCGGCAGCCCCCGGACCACGAGGTTCTCCGCCAGGGAACCGGGGGGGAAGGGGAAACCGGCCTTGGATTCCGCCAGGGCCAAATCCTCGGAGCGGAGGAGGCTCACCTGGCGGTCCCCCATACCGAAATGCCCGTCGCCGGCGATGCCCATCCCCTCGACGAAGCGGGCCGCTTCAAGGGCGTTCTTGGCTTTCTGCCGGTCCTCGCCGGCGCAGACAGCAATTATCATAGCCATTCCGATCCCTCCCCAGGGGTGATACTCAAGGGATCAACTCCCAGGCGTCGGATGACCCCGGCGGGTCCTCCCCGGGGTCAACGTACCATTTAGCCCTGTATTGCTTCCCGTTATAAAAAACTGAATCGCCGCCGGCATATTTGTTCGATGCGACCCATTGGTCGGTGCCGATCTGTTGCCACGGGGAACCCACCGTGCCGGGGGTGTTATCTTTCGTCCAGTTCCAGGCCTGGTACTGTTTCCCCTCGTAAACTACGATGTCTCCCTGTTTGTACTCGTTGAAGTCTCTCCATTCATCGGTGATCTCCTGCCAGGGGCTGTCCATCAGGCCTGGTTGATTCCCCCGGGTCCAGTAGCGGGCCTCGAAGACCTTGCCGTCGAATTCGACCCGTTCGCCTCCCAGGTAAGCCCGGCCGCTGTCCCATGTATCATGATCGGGGCGGGTGCCGCCGGTGTCCGACCCGGGGCCCTGGCCGGTGCCGCCGCCGGGGCCTTCCGGCCCGGAGTGATCATCCTCTCCGCCTTCGTCGGATCCCGGCCCGATGTCCTTTACCCTCACAGCCACGACGGGGTCGGCGCGATAGGGCTCCAGATCTCCGTTGAGGAGGCCGTACTCGGAGGAGTCCCTTTCCAGGAACTTCCTTATGCGGGTAGAACCGCCGAATTCGTCGGCCACTCTCGCGGCGGCGTAAACAGTCCCCAGGGCTTCGTGCCTCTTGATGGCGTAGACCCCCGAATCCTCGTCCCAGGCCTGGAGTTGGATGTGGCCTGTCATGTAGGCGTTGAGCCTTTCGTAGTCGCTCTCTCCGGGCCAGCGGCCGTTATCGGAGAAGAACAGCATGGCCGTCCTCTTGAGGGTCATCAGGTCCGAGACGATCCTCGTCGCGGCGGACCGGTCCCTCGATATGCCCGAGGTCAAAAGCAGGTTCCCGGCGAGGATGGCTATGATAAGTATCGTGAGGAGGATCTCCACCAGGGTGAAGCCCCGTTTTGACCTTGACAACTCGGCTAACCCCCCCGCGTCCGTCATATCCCCGTTCAGAGAATTCTACTTGGCCCGAAGGGTTTTGTCATCCGTCCTTTCTTCCTTGCTATAATGGTTGACCTTGAGGGGGCCCTTTTTGTCCCGGCCCCCGGAAGACGGGGAGGGCGAGGAAGATGAATGAAGATGCCGCCGCAGGTGTCACCCGGATACTGGCCGAGGCCGGATTTCACGACCACCAGTGGGTGCGGCCCTCGGAGCTGGTGATATCCCAGTGGGTAAGGGTGAAGTGCATGTTCGGGTGCCCTGACTACGGCAGGAACGCCTCCTGCCCGCCTCACGTCCCATCGGTGCCGGAGTGCCGGGAACTGCTGCGTGAGTACTCCCGGGCTCTCCTGATACACTTGCCCTGCAAAGTGCCGCCCGACGGGAGGCGGCAGTGGTGCCTCGAAAACCAGGAGAGGCTGGTCGAGGTGGAAAGGCGGGTATTCCTCTCGGGTTTCGAGAAGGCCTTTCTCCTCTCTTTCGATAACTGCAACCTCTGCGATGAGTGTGTGTCCGAGCCCAGCGACTGCCGATTCCCCTATAAAAGGCGTCCCACCATGGAGGCCTTTGCCATCGATGTTTACTCCAGCGTGAAAAAGTACGGGTATACCCTTTCGGTCAAAAAGAATCGTCTCGAAGAACCGGACCGCTTCGCCCTGCTGCTGGTCGAGTAAAGGCAGGCATCGTTCTTTCCCCGGACCAGGGTGTGCCTATTCGGAACCGCCGGAAGGTCTGAAAAGGAGGATATCCCTTCAAGCACTTCCGGGGTGGCCCGAAGCCTCTTAACCATCCTTTACATTTCTCTACCCCGTCTTCATCATTGAGAGATTAAAATTGTGGGCAAACAAAGCGAGATAGGTGGTAAGCCATGGCGCTGACGAAAAAAGCGTTCCCCCTGGTTTTACTGTTACTCCTGCTCTCGGTCCCGTCGAGTGCGGCGAAGGAAGCCGCCCCGGCGATGATGAGCCTCGATGAGTGCATCGAGAGGGCCCTCGCCGGTCACCCTGACCTAGCCGCCGGACGGGCGGACATGGCCGCTTCGGAAGCCAGGACGGGTCAGATCCGGGCGGGCTATAGCCCATCGATGAGCTTCTCCTCGGGTTTTTCCGAGAGGTCCTCCCCTGGATCGGGTTCCTCGGAAGGTTCGTGGTCGAGCGGTTTAACCCTATCGCAGGTCGTGAGCGACTGGGGGAGGACCCACATCTCCCTCAGGAGAAGCCTGCTCGACGCCGAGGGGAAGGCCCTGGCGCTAGAGGCTAAGCGATCCGATATCATCTTCGAGGTCACGAGGTCCTATTACCAGGTTCTGAAGACCATGAAAAATCTCGAGGTCGCGGAAGAGAGCCTGGCATTGAACGACGAAAGACTGGGGCAGGCCGAGGCCTTTTTCGAGGTGGGCCGCGTATCGAAGTATGACGTAACGGCCGCCCGGGTCTCAAGGAGCAATGCCAGCCTGGCCCTCGTGCAGGCCGGGACCGCCCTCAAGGAAGCGATGACCTCGCTGAAGGCGGCGATAGGTTCCCCCGGGATGCCTGACTTCTCCCTGGCGGAGGTCGCCGATGGCCAGGGATCGCTCCCCCCGACCAGCCTGCCGTTGCTGGAAGTCGCCTTGGACTACGCCCTCGGGAACCGGCCCGACCTTGAGATCTACAGGGTGAACCTAGCGTCGGCGGAAGCGGCTGCCACCCTCGCCGGACTGGACAACGCCCCGAAGCTGGACCTGTCGGCGGGTTACGGGTGGGGTTCGACCGATTTCTGGGGGCAGGACAGCTGGAGAGCGGGGCTGACCCTCTCCTTTCATCTTTTTGATGGGGGCCTGAGGAGAGAAAAGATCCGGGAGGCCGGGGCCAACGTCGAGGGCGCGGAAGCCCGGCTCGAGTCCTACCGGCAACAGGTGATGAAGGATGTCACGAACGCCTGGCTCGCCGCGTCCGATTCGGCCGAGGTTGAGGCCGCCGCCGCCGAGGGCCTGAAGATGGCATCGGAGAACCTGGAGATCGCCACGGGAAGGTACAGGACGGGGGTCGGGTCGCCCCTGGAGGTCTCCGACGCGACGAAGAACTTCGCCGAGGCGAAAGCCGCGTGGTACGGGGCGCTCTACGACGGGATGACGGCGAGGGCCGCTCTGGAGAAGGCGATGGGAGTGGAGCGATGATGAAGGTCATGCTGAAAGGTCGAAAGTTACTGGTGGCGGGGTTCCTTTTACTGGCCGCGGCGGGCTTCCTGTTCTACCACGGCCGCTCTTCAGGCCTCCCCGAGGTCCAGACCACCGCCGTCCTGAGGGGGAATATCGTGAAGACTGTTTCCGCCACGGGGTCGCTGAACGCTGTCAACACGGTGAACGTCGGGGCCCAGGTCTCGGGCACGATAAAGAAGATCCACGTGGACTACAACTCCGTCGTGGCCAGGGGACAGCTCCTCGCGGAGATAGATCCGTCGCTGCTCGAGGCCAACATCAGGCAGTCCCAGGCCAGCGTGCTCTCCGCCTCCGCTTCGCTCCAGGAGGCCCGGGCGAACCTGGCCGAGGCGAAAAAGAACCTGGAGCGCAACCGGGACCTCTTTTCAAGGGGTTACATCGCGGCCATGGAACTCGACCAGTCCCAGACGGCCTACGAGACCTCCCTCTCGCGCCTGAAGAGCGCCGAGGCCTCCCTCTCCCAAGCCAGGGCGGACCTGGAGTACAAAAAGATCAACCTCGGGCACGCCAGCATCGTGTCGCCCATCGACGGTGTCGTGATCGACAGGGAAGTGGATGAGGGCCAGACGGTCAACGCGAGCCAGTCGGCGCCGACGCTCTTCACCATCGCTGAGGACCTAGCCAGGATGCAGGTGGAAGCCAACATCGACGAGGCCGATATCGGCCAGGTCCGACGGGGGCAGACCGTCCAATTCACCGTGGACGCCTTCCCCGAGGAATCCTTCACCGGCGCCGTCAAGGAGGTCCGCCTCGCCGCCGCGACCACAGACAATGTGGTGACCTACAGGGTCGTCATTTCAGTGGACAACGAGAGGAAGATCCTGATGCCGGGCATGACGGCCAATGTTTCGGTCGTCGTCGAGAAAAAGGGGGATATCCTGAAGGTGGCCAGTTCGGCCCTGAGGTTCAAACCAGCGCGGGAGGGCGGCGGCTCCAGGCCGAAAGGGGCCGTCCTCTGGACCCTTGAAAAGGGAGAGCTGGTGCCCCACCCAGTTAGGACCGGCATCTACGACGGCATGTACACCGAGGTCTCCGGTGAGGGGATCTCCGAGGGCATGGCGGTGGTGACTTACATGTCTGCCACGACGGGGGGGAGTGCCCCCAGCGCCTTCGGGTTCGGAGGCCGACCCCGGTGAGGGCCTGATGGCGACGGACGGGATGGTCCTCCTGGAGGGCATCACGAAAATATACGACCTCGGCGATGTCCAGGTGGAGGCCCTCAGGGACGTCAGCTTTTCCGTGGCCGAGGGGGAGTTCCTTTCCATCATGGGGGCTTCCGGCTCGGGCAAGTCAACGCTGATGAACATCCTGGGGTGCCTTGACACACCGACGAGGGGCCGTTATTACCTGGAGGGCTTTGATGTCAGCGGCCTTTCGAGGGATGAACTGGCGGACATCCGCAAGCACAAGATCGGTTTCGTCTTCCAGGGTTTCAACCTGCTGCCGCGCATGACGGCCCTGGAGAATGTCCAGCTGCCCATGCTCTATAACGGCGTCCCCCCCTCCCTGAGGGAGGGGAAGGCCATGGAGGCCCTGGAGATGGTGGGGTTGGGCAAAAGGGCCCACCACCAGCCCCAGCAGCTGTCGGGCGGCCAGCAGCAAAGGGTGGCTATCGCCCGCGCCCTGGTGAACGACGCCTCGATCATCCTAGCCGATGAGCCTACGGGGAACCTGGACAGCAGGACCGGCAGGGATATCATGGGCCTCTTCACTGAATTGAATGAAAAGCTCGGCAGGACCATAATCCAGGTCACTCACGAGGCCGAAATGGCCGCCTACGGGAAAAGGACCATCACCTTCCGGGACGGAATTATCCTGAAGGACGAAAGGGCCGGTGGGTCATGATATCCCTCTGGGAAACAACGAGGATCTCCTCCAGGGCACTGGCCGTCAACAAGATGCGCTCGGCCCTGACCATGCTGGGGATAATCATCGGCGTCATGGCGGTGATCATGATGTTTGCCATCGGGGCGGGCGCCAATCGGGAGATCTCCGACCGGTTTTCCAGCATGGGGAGCAACCTGCTGACGGTGAGACCCGGGGCCGTACAGGCGCCGGGCGGCGTGCGGAGCGGTTCGGTCAACACCCTCACCGTGGACGACGCCAGGGCGATCGCGGAGGAGTGCGCAGCCGTGGCCTACGCCGCCCCCGTATACGGCGGCAGCGCCCAGGTCGTCTACGGCAACCAGAACTGGTCCACAAACATCACGGGGACGACGCCCGATTACCTCTTCGTCCAGGACTGGACCATGGAGTCGGGCACGGTCTTCACCGACCAGGACGTGAGGAGCGCCACTAAGGTCTGCATCGTGGGCAAGACCATTGTGGACAACCTCTTCGGCGGGGAGAACCCCCTCGGGAAGACCGTGAGGGTCAGGAACGTCCCCATGGTTGTGGTCGGGGTCCTGGGCGAGATTGGGACGAACCTCATGGGCAGGGACCAGGACGACATCGTCCTTGTACCGGTGACGACAGCCCAGAGGAGGCTCTTCAGCTCTTCCAGGTCGGGTTCGGTCTCGACCATCATGGTGAAGGCCCAAAGTTCGGAATTGCTGGGAGCAGCCCAGGACCAGGTCGCGTCGCTCCTTGCGATGAGGCACCGCATCCGCGAGGGTGGCGAGGAGGACTTCACCGTGCGCAACATGGCCCAGATGATCGAGAACGCCAAGGCCGCTACGAGGACCATGACGCTGCTCCTCACGGCGGTGGCGGGGGTCTCCCTTCTCGTGGGCGGGATAGGGATCATGAACATCATGCTGGTCTCCGTCACGGAGAGGACCCGAGAGATAGGCATCCGGATGGCCCTGGGGGCCAAGACCATCGACATAAGGCTCCAGTTCCTCGTGGAGGCCCTTATGCTCTCCCTGCTCGGGGGAGCGACCGGCATAATCCTCGGCGTGGCGGGAGCCCTGTCCATATCGAGGGGCTTCGGCTGGGCCGTGGAGGTCTCCCCCTTCTCGATCTCCCTGGCCTTCGGTTTCTCGGCCTTCGTGGGCGTTTTCTTCGGGTATTACCCTGCCTGGAAGGCCTCCCTTCTCAACCCCATCGAGGCCCTGAGGTACGAATAGGGACAATACCGCATGGGAGGGGGCATCCCTTATAATCGGGCCATCTCGTCAGACCGGGAGTGATGCCCCCTTGTTGAGGGAACCCGTCGTCCTATACCTTTTCTCCGGCTCCGGGAATACCCATGCCGTGGCCGGGAGGGTCGTAAAGACCCTGCTCGAGGAAGGGATCGCCGCCCAGTTGAGGCCCCTCGAAAGGAGCGATCCCGGGTATACGATTCCCGCCGGCACCGTCGGCCTGGCCTTCCCGGTGGCCCTGTTCTCAACCTATCCCTTCGTTTGGGAGTTCGCCGAAAATCTGGCCCCGGGACGGGGCAAGGGGATCTTCATGGTGGACACCCTGGCCGGCTTCAGCGGCGGGGTGGTGGGTCCGATGAAAAGGGTCGTTTCCGCCAGGGGTTACCACCCCGTAGGGGCCGTTGAGATACGGATGCCCTCAAATTACGCCAGGACCGAGCAGGAGGGACCCAAGGACGACCGGTTGCGACGCCGTGGGCTGAAAAAGGCTGCTGCCTTCGCGAGAAACCTGGTCGCGGGGAGGACTTCCTGGCGATCCATCCCCCTGCTGCCGGAGTTGATAAAGAGGCTGGGCCGAAGCCCCCAGGGAAGGGCCTGGGCGGCTCTTCGCGGGAAGTACCCTCTATCGGTCGATGTGGAAAAATGCGCCCGGTGCGGCCTTTGCGCCGAGGTCTGCCCCGTCTCGAACATCACCATGGAGGCCTTTCCCCGTTTCGGTGAGGGTTGCCTCTTCTGCCAGCGGTGCGTGTCGCTCTGCCCCAGGGAAGCCATCGGTGTGAAGGGCCGGCCCTTTGTGCCCTACCGGGGGTCGCCCCGGCGGGAGATGCTCGAACTGGCCGGCGTGAGCCTCGATTACTATCAATACTGAGACCCCGGCAAAGCTACGGGCGAGGCCAGGAACGCGAATAAAGCGCGGACAGTCAGGCGGAGGTGACCGGATGGGCTATTTCCCCGTCTTTTGGGCCTTTCGCTGCCGGTGGCGTATGAATATGACCCGGTTGCCCGATTCTCCATTTACGGCCCGGGATTCCACCTCGAAGAGCCCCGTAGCCTTCACCAGGGAACTCAGCTTCCTGAACCCGTAGTTCCGGGAGTCGAAGGAAGGGGACTGGTTGGAGATGTGCTGTCCCACGTTGCCGAGGGCGGCCCAACCGTCCTCGTCGGCCACGGCGTCGACGCTGTTGCGGAGAAGGTTAGTCAGCTTCGTGTCGCCCCTGAGCAGCTTCGGGGTCTGTTTCTTTTTCGCCGCCTGTTCTTCCTCCCCGGCGGGATGCTCCGATTCGTCCTCCTCCGCCTGTTTCTCCAGGATCTCGGTGTAGATGAACTTGTCACAGGCGCTGACGAAGGCGTTGGGGGTTCCCTTTTTCCCGAACCCGTAGACGGTGATCCCGCCCTCCCTGATGCGGGTCGCCAGGCGCGTGAAGTCACTGTCGCTGGAGACCAGGCAGAAGCCGTCAAAACGGTTGGAGTAGAGCAGGTCCATGGCATCGATGATCATGGCGCTGTCGGTGGCATTCTTGCCGACGGTGTAGTGGAACTGCTGGATGGGGTGGATGGCGTAGGTCAGCAGGACCTCCTTCCAGCCCTTGAGGTAGGGTGACGTCCAGTCTCCGTATATCCTCTTAACGCTGGCCATGCCGTACTTTGCGATCTCGGCGAAAAGGTACTCGATCACCGACGGGGACGTGTTGTCCGCGTCGATCAGCACCGCCAGGTTCTGTTGTCTTTCGGGTTCTGCGACCATTTCTCTTCCTCCCGGGTTCGTCTTGAGCAGCCGACATGATTATAAGCCATCGACGGGCGGTCCCCGTCATCTTATGCCGGGGGGCCTTGAAACCCCCGGGTCTTGGGAGTATAAATATCGCTTGTGCCGACAGGCCGACCCCGAGGTCGCCCCTTCATCATGTTACAGGGTGATCCGGGGCGGGCTTGACGCGATTTATCCTTTTACTACAATGAATATCCGTCCGCCCTGTAATGGCGAAGGGATCGGGCCGGATAACGGGGGAAGGTACCTGGGCATGTCGATCCAAGCAGTAGCCGCATCGGTGGTCTTCATACTGACGATAATGGTCATAGCGACGGGCAAGATGCGCAGGAGCGTGGCGGCGCTCCTGGCGGCGAGCTTGCTCATGGGGTTGAACATCATCCCCGCCCAGAAGGCGGTCTCCTACATCGATTTCAACACCATCGGGCTTCTCATGGGGATGATGATCATCGTAGGCGTCATCTCCGGCACGGGGCTTTTCCAGTACATCGCCGTCCTCACCGTCAAGGCCACCGGCGGCAGGATCCACTTGACCTACATAGCGGTGCTGGCGGTAACGGCGCTCCTCTCGGCTTTCCTCGACAACGTCACCACGGTCCTCCTCATAAGCCCCGTGGTGATATCCCTCGTGGACCTGATGGACGTAGACCCCTTCCCGTTCCTCATAGGGGAGGCCTTCGCCTCGAATATCGGGGGTACTGCCACCCTCGTAGGCGACCCCCCCAATATGATCATCGGCTCCTTCGCCCACTTCTCCTTCATGGATTTCATCGTCAACCTGACACCGGCCGTGGCCCTGGTGATGGTCATCGTGACAGCCTGGCTCCTGTACCACTTCAGGAAGGACCTGGAGGGCGGCGAAAGGGCCACGGAGCGTATCGCCAAGGTCGACGAATCAAAACTGATAAAGGACAGGGGGCTCATGATCAGGGCCTCGACAGCGATGGCGCTCGTCGTGGCCGGTTTCGTGGTCCATCACATCCTGGACCTGCCCGCTTCGGTCATAGCCCTTTTGGGCGCGACGGTCCTTCTAGCTGTGGTCCCCGTGGACGGGGACGAGGTGATCCACCGGGACATCGAGTGGCCAACGATCATGTTTTTCGTCTCGCTCTTCATCATCGTCGGCGCCCTCAACGAGACGGGTGTCATAACCGCCGCTTCGGAACTGTTCATTTCCTTTTTCAAGGGCCGACCGCTGGCCGCCATGGTCGCCATGCTGTGGTTTTCCGGCCTGGTCTGCGCCTTCATCAATAATGTGGCCTTCACGGTCACCTTCGTATACGTAGCCCGGGACTTGGCCGCCTCCACGGGGATGGCCGCGGCCCCCTTGTTCTGGGCCCTGTCGCTGGGGGCCTGCCTGGGAGGCAACGGGACTTTCCTTGGCGCCGCGGCGAACGTGGTCGTGGCCGATATAGCGGAAAAAAGCGGCAACCGGATCAACTTCAGGACCTTCATGAGGACGGGGCTCAAGGTGGTCTTCATCTCCCTGATCACCGCTAGCCTCTATATCGTGATCCGGTGGGGGGGGCTTTTCTGATGGGAGGCGTCCCTGTTTACCTCCCGCCCCGGAAGGAAGATACTTGTCGGAACCAGGAAAGGGGGGCTCACCAATGCTCGTGGGTGATCTGATGGACAGGGACCTGACCGCCGTTTCACCGGGAACGACCATCGCGGAAGCCGTGGAGATAATGGCCGGGCAGAGAGTCACGGGTATTCCCGTCGTCGGTGACGACGGGAAGGTCGTGGGCTTCCTCAGCGAGAAGGATATCGTAAAAGCGGCCTTGCCCGGCTATTTCGACCTTTTGCGGGATTCCTCCTTTTTGCCGGATTACGGCCAGTTCCAGAAAAGGCTCCAGGGGATAAGCCTCGAAAGGGTCGACAAGTACATGCAGACCCAGGTGATCGTGTTGGACGAGCAGGATACGGACCTGAACGCCGCTATGGTGCTGATAACGAAAAGCCTGAAGAGGGCCCCCGTCGTGAAAGACGGGGTCTTCTCGGGGGTTCTGAGCAGGTCAGACCTGTTGGATTACATACTTCACTCTAAAAAGGAACCCTCCGACTGATGAATGAAAAGGGCGTCCGCATCAAGTTCTTCGGCCCCTGGCAACGGGCCGCCGGGACGGTGGAGCTCTTTTTGCCGCTTGAGGAGCCCGTGACGGCCTCCAGCCTTGTGGAGAGGCTGGCCGGCGTTTACGGGGAGAGATTCCCCGTCCGCGAGGAAGGGCTGATCTGCCTATACGACGAGGAAAGGGGCCCCAAGGCCCTCGACGGGTGCGAGGAGGTACCCCCGGGTTCCACGGTCCTCTTCCTGGGGGTCATCGAAAGTGGATAAGGAATGGAAGGATCGGTATGTCTCCTTTTGAGCAGCCGAGGGTGCCGTTATTTCATTTTCTTGAAATATTCATTGGGTGAGGCTATTGTTGACAGGGGAAAATAAAGTTATACTTATTGTTACAGTTTCCTAATACGCTGAAGAGGGGATCGAAGGCTACAGCGGAGAAGTATCGCGGAATCCAGGGGGAGGGCGATATTCCATGGAAGTTCTCAAGGTCTCTGCAAACTCTCAGCCGAAGTCTGTTGCCGGTGCGATCGCGGCGGTCGTCAGGGAGAGCGGTGCCGTCGAGATCCAGGCGGTGGGGGCGGGGGCCGTCAACCAGACGGTCAAATCCATCGCGATAGCGAGGGGGTATGTCTCGCCCAACGGGATCGATCTTGTCTGCATCCCTTCCTTCGCCAAGATAGATATCGATGGCGAGGAAAGGACGGCCATGAAGTTCCAGCTCGAGAACCGCTGAGCCTCCTCGTAAACGATCCGGCAAGGAAAAACCGCGGCCCCCGGGGTCCGCGGTTTTTTTACGGTCTCCAGCGGGTAAGTGACCCGAGGCGGGTTCGTCCCGGACGAAAGTAGTGCTACAATCTAACGATCCCGATCAGGCATAAAAAAGCAGGGAGGGTTTTTTCATGTCCAGCATCAAAGCCCCGCGGGGGGTCCGGGACATACTCCCCGGTGAATCGTGGAAGTGGGAGCATGTTTTTTCCGTCACGAGGAAGGTGGCCGGTGATTTCGGTTATCGCGAGGTCCACCTCCCCGTGTTCGAACATACCGAGCTTTTCTCCCGGGGCGTCGGAGAGACCACCGACGTGGTCGAGAAGGAGATGTACACCTTCGAGGACCGCTCCGGCCGAAGCCTTACCCTTCGCCCGGAACTTTCGGCATCCATGGTGAGGTCCTACCTGGAGAACAGGATGGACAAGCAGCACCAGCCGGCCAAGCTCTGGAGCGCGGGGCCCATGTTCCGCTATGAAAGGCCCCAGAAGGGGCGATACCGCCAGTTCTGGCAGATAGACTTCGAGGCCATAGGAAGCCAGGACCCCCTCCTGGACGTGGAGTCCATAGAACTGTCCCTGGAGCTGTTCAGGAGGCTGGGCCTTTCCAACCTCGAGGTGCTCGTCAATTCCGTGGGGTGCCCGGCATGCCGGCCGGTCCACAGGAAAGCCCTCCAGGATTTCCTGAGGCCCAGGCTTAAGGAACTCTGTGAGTCCTGCCGCGGGAGGTTCGACCGCAACCCCTTGAGGATCCTGGATTGCAAGAATCCCGCCTGCCAGGCCATCACGGAGGACGCCCCCAGTACCATATCCTGCCTTTGCGACGAGTGCGCCGCGCACTTTGACGCCGTCAGGAAGGGGCTTGCGATGATCGGGGCCTCCTTCGAGGTAGACAACCGGCTCGTCCGGGGGCTTGATTATTACACCAAGACGGCCTATGAAGTCCTCTCGGGGGAACTGGGGGCCCAGAACGCCGTCTGCGGCGGGGGTCGCTATGATAACCTCGCCGAGTCCATCGGAGGTCCCCATACCCCCGGTATGGGTTTCGCCGCCGGCGTGGAAAGGATCGTCCTGACCATGGAAGAGCAGGGCTGTTCCTTTGGAGAGCCGCCCCGATGCGATATTTTCGTGGTCCACGCTGACGACTCATCCCTGGACGCGGCAGTTTCAGCTCTTTACGATATCCGTCGGGCCGGGATGGCCGGCGACATGGATTACACCGGCAGGACCCTGAGAGCCCGCTTCAAGACGGCCGGCGCCAGTGGAGCGGCCTTCGCCTGTGTCCTCGGCCCCGAGGAGATAGCCTCGGGGAAGGTGACCCTGAAGGACCTCCGTTCCGGGGAACAGCAGGCTGTCGGCAGGGCGGAACTGGTGGGTTTCCTCAAGACGGTGCTTTAAGAAGCGGGAAGAAGGGACTTGGATGAAAGACCGTTTTTTCGACCAGGAGTGGAAGAGGAGCTCTTATTGTGGGAATATCCCGGCAGCCGCCGGTGAGGGGGTCGGGGTGACCCTCAACGGGTGGCTTCGTCGGCGGAGAGACCTCGGCGGCATCATCTTCATCGAGTTGTGGGATCATACCGGCACGGTCCAGGTGGTATTAGGCCCAGAGATGGGAAAACTCTACGAGCAGGCCAAGGGTTTGCGGAACGAATTCGTCCTGGCCATAAAAGGCAAAGTAAGAAAGAGGCCCCCGGGGACGGAAAACCCCGCCATGGCCACCGGCGACAGGGAGGTCCTGGCCGAGGATTTCATCGTCCTTTCGCCCTCGAAGCCCCTTCCCTTTGAGATAACCGAAGCCGACGGCGTTGACGAGAACCTCCGGTTGAGGTCGAGGTACCTCGACCTCCGGAGGGGCTCCATGCAGGACAACCTGAGGTTGAGGAGCAGGGCCGCGGAGTTCACTCGGTCCTTCCTCGCCGGCGAGGGATTCATCGAGGTCGAGACGCCCATGCTGACCAAGTCGACCCCCGAGGGGGCCAGGGACTACCTCGTCCCGGCGAGAGTGACGCCCGGCCGTTTCTTCGCCCTTCCCCAGTCGCCACAGATCTTCAAGCAGATCCTCATGGTGGGCGGCATCGATCGCTATTACCAGATAGTCAAGTGCTTCAGGGATGAAGACCTCCGGGCTGACCGGCAGCCCGAGTTTACCCAGATCGACGTCGAGATGGGTTTCATCACCGAGGAGGACATCATGGCCCTCATGGAAGGGCTGATGAAGGGGCTTTTCCAGAGTGTCCTGGGCGATTGCCTGGAGGTCCCCTTCCCGGTGCTGCCCTGGCATGACGCCATCGACCGCTTCGGCAGCGACCGGCCCGACCTGAGGATCGAGGGGGAAGTGCAAGACCTGGACGAGTGCTTCCGGGAATGCACTTTCGAAGTCTTCCTAAAAACCCTCGAAGGGGGAGGTGTCGTCAGGGGGCTTCGCGTACCCGGCGGGGCCTCACTCTCGCGTAAGGAGATGTCGGACCTCGAGGCCAGGTCCAGGGAACTGGGGGCCTCAGGTCTAGCCTTCTTTTCACTCCGCGAGGCGGTCCTCAAGGGTCCCCTGGTCAAGCACCTTTCCAACGGGGCCCAGGCACTCCTCGTTGAAAGAACCGGCCTCAAGGAAGGGGACGCCCTCGCCGTCGCCGCGGGTCCCTGGAAGAAGACCTGCGAAGTGCTGGGCCAACTCAGGCTCGAGATAGGGGCAAGGTTCTTCCCCAGGAGGGAAGGGGCCTGGCACTTCCTTTGGGTCACCGATTTCCCCCTGCTGGAGTGGGACGACGAGGAACTCCGCTGGACGGCGGTCCACCACCCCTTTACCTCGCCGAACCTGCAGGACCTGGAAAAACTCGAGTCGGACCCCGGCCAGGTCAGGTCCAGGGCTTACGACCTGGTCCTGAACGGTACCGAGATAGGGGGGGGCTCCATCAGGATCCATGACCCCTCGCTCCAGCGGAGGGTCTTCGAGGTGATGGGCTTCACCCCGGAACGGGCCAGGGAGAGGTTCGGCTTCCTGATCGATGCCCTCGCCTCAGGTACTCCTCCCCATGGAGGGATTGCCATCGGTTTCGACAGGCTGGTCATGTTCCTGGCGGGCGTTCATTCAATACGGGATGTGATCGCTTTCCCGAAGACCCAGAAGGCCCAATGCCTCATGTCGGGCGCTCCCAACATCGTCGACCCCGGGCAGTTGGCCGAACTCCATATTTCCCTGGTCCCGAATGGGAAGGACCCAGGATGCTCCTCCGGGGACGGGGAGTGACGACCGGGGGGAAGAAGAGGCCCTGGCGCTTCCTCCTGGAAGAGCGGCAGGGCCGGTTAGCGGGCGAACTGCAAGCCGACGGCTGGAGTGGTTCATTCAAGATGAACGCCTGGTTCGAAAAGCATGCCGGGAAAGAGGTGGAGCTGGAAGTTGAGGGCTTTGGCCGGGTCCTCCTCACCCCCAAGGGTCTCCGGACTCACGAGACGGGCCACCACAGCGAGAGCAGCGTGAAGGTAGAGGGCTGCCTCGTCTCCCGCGATGGACCGGAGGTGTAACCCGCCGGGCTTTTAAAGTTATAATAAGGAAAAAAGATATGAAAGGGAGGCGGGACAATGGCCAGGTTGACCTTTCTTGGGCACGCGGCCTTCCGGGTCGAGGGCGGCGGCCTCGATGGCCTGATCGACCCTTTCCTCACGGGGAACAGCATGACCCCTTTCTCCCCGGAAGACTTCAAGGACGTCAACTTCATTTTTGTGACCCACGGGCACGGTGATCATCTCGGGGACACCCCGGCCATCGCGAAGAGGACCGGGGCCACGGTGGTCGCCACAGTGGAGATGTGCGACGTGCTGAAAGGGGTCAAGTGCCACCCGTTGCAAATAGGCGGGGCTTTCACCTTCCCCTTCGGAAGGGTGAAGATGACGCCGGCCTGGCACGGTTCGGGCGTCCAGGGCGGCGAGGGTGAGGGTATGGCCTATGGGGGCGTGGCGGGAGGGTTCCTCTTAGAAGTCGACGGCCGCAGGATCTACCATGCCGGCGACACAGGGCTCACCGTCGAGATGGGGCTCCTCGCCGAGGATGGGGTGGATGTGGCCCTTCTCCCCATCGGCGGGAATTACACCATGGATATTGACGACGCCGTCAGGGCCGTCAGGATGATAAAACCCCGGGTGGCCGTCCCGATGCATTACAACACTTTTCCGCTGATAAAGGCCTCCCCCGAGGAGTTCGCCTCCAAGGCTTCGGGGCTCGCGGAGATAAGGATCCTGAAACCCGGGGAGATCCTGGAAGTCTGACCGCCGCCGCTTTAGTTCAGGAGTACTTCAGCCCGAAAACGGGGTGGAAGATCCTCTCGTCGTGAAGGAACTCCGACTGCTCCTCCAGGGCTTTCCTCGCCGAGTCTCCCATGTTGACGGCGAGGACCGAGGTAAGGATGTGCACCAGGAAGAGGGGGCCGATGACGCTGCTCCCGAACATTGGGCTCGCGGCGCTCACGAAGAAGGAAAGGTCCGAGTACCGGCAGATCGGGGCCGCGGGGTTGTCGGTGATGGTGATGATCTCGGCCCCCTTCGTTTTGGCCCTCTCCACCGCCTGGGTGACCTCGATCACAAAACTCGGGAGTTCGCACACGACGACCACGTCCCCCGGTCCGACGCTCCTGGCCTGTTCCTGCAGGGTCATGGCGGAACGGGTCATCAGGAAGGCCTTCATTCCCATGATCCTTAGCCTCATGAACAGCGATTGGGCCACCAGGGTCGAGATCCCCCACCCGGCACAGTAGACGGCATCGGCATCGCGGAGCTTCGAGCAAAAGGCGGAGACCTTTTCAGACCTCAACTGGGACCATGTGTCATCCAGGTTCGCGTGCTCCAGCCTGTGGATCGTGACGGGGAGTTCCTGCCGGTTGTCCATCACCCGGGCGAGCATCGCGGCCGGATTGACCTGCCCCAGCACGGCGTCCTGTAGTGTTTCCTTCAGGTCGGAGTAACCTTCGAAACCGAGCAGCCTCGAGACCCTCACCATCTGGGCCTTGGACACCCCGAGGCCATCGGCCACATCGCCAATTGACCGGAAGGCCGCTTCCCTCATGTTCATCAGGAGGTATTCGACGACGCGCCTTGCCTTTTTGGGCATGCCCTGCATTTTTTCCCTGAAAAGTGCCTGGATCTGTTCGGTTTCCAATTCGGGATCCTCCATAATGAAAAAATAAACCATCCTATCAGAAAATCAATCGTAGTATACTCTTAATACCGGTGAAAACCAAAGGGTGTTTTTTTATGCCCCCCGTGCCCGGACCCCAGGTCAGTCCCCGCCGTAGCCCGATCGTATCTCTTCCCTGATCTTCTCCATGACCTTGAATATGAAAAAAGTCGACAGCAGGAAAGAGGCTAAGGCCGAAAGGGGTTGACACCACCAGACTCCCGACAGGCCGAAGAGCCTTGAAAGGGCGGCCGCGGAGGGTATACGTACCACCAGCGTCCGCAATATCTGGGCCGCCATGCCGTATACGGGGCGGCCGCTCCCCTGGAAGATCCCCCAGAAGGAGATATCGGCGGCGGCAAAGAGGTAGGCCGTCGCCGAAGCCCTTATCGAGGCCACGGCCATCCCCATGACCTGGTCGGAGGGGCGGAAGAGAGCCAGGACAAGGTGGGGCCACAGGTATACCAGGGTTCCTATCACGCCTATCATGGCCGTCGAGGAGAGCAGGACCACCTTCAGGGCCCCGCGGATCCTGGAGAAGTCGCCCTTGCCTATGTTATAGCCGATGAAGGGGACGAGGGCGCCGTTGAAACCGAAAACGGGCAGGAAGACGAACATTTCAACCCTGTTCCCGAGCATGAAGGCCCCTATGGCGGCGGGGCCATAGCCGGAGAGTATCCGATTGAGCAGGGCACTCCCCACGGCCATGCTCCCCTGGGATATCGCCACGGGGAGCCCGATCTCACCGACGCTGATCCACTTCCGCGGGTGATCGGGCCTCCAGGTTAAGCCGGGTATGAGGGGGCTCCGTTTTTTCAGCCTTGACCAGAGGTAAAGGCATGAGGCCAGCCGTCCGATGAAGGTGGCTATCGATGCGCCGGCGATCCCCCACCCGAAGGTGAATATCATGATGGGGTCGAGGATGGCGTTGATGCCGTTGCCGAGGATCATGCTCTTCATGGGTGTCACCGTATCCCCCTGGCTCCTGAAGGTGGAGTCGGCGATCAGGGAGAAGGCCATCAGGGGGGTGCCAAGCACCAACCAGGTGGCGTAGCGGTAACTCTCCGGGAGCACATCGCCTGAACCGCCGAGGAGGGAGAAAAAGGCGTCCGACGATGGACGGAAGAGCAGGGGGAGGGCCGGCGTAGTGAGGATAAGGACAAGGAGGAGGGCCGAGTCGGCGTAGCCCTGGGCTTCATCCACCTGCCCGTGGCCAAGGGAGTTGCTCATCCTGGTCGTGGTCCCGACGGCCATGCCGTTCACCAGGGCGAAGATGACGAACATCAGTGGAAAGGTGAGCGACATGGCCGCCAGGGAGGACTCCCCCAGCCATGCCACAAAGACGGTATCCACCAGGTGGAACAGGGTATGGAACAGCATGGAAAACATCGAGGGCAGCGCCAGTTGCCAAAGGGTCCCGGCGACGCTCCCGGCTCCCATGTCGATGTTCCTCTTCAGAATAGCCATTGATCCCTCCGCGACAAAAAACTCAAAGCATTGTAGGCAAAATCTTCCCCCGTGGCAAATGTCCTTTCGGCGGGATCAAGGGACCCATCGCACAAGGCCTCCCGCTCTTTCGACGGTCATCCCTGAGAGGGTTGCCAGTTCCCTGAACCCCCACCGGCCGTGGCCCGAAAGGAGAGACCGGGAGCTTGTGGGGACAAGCCACGGTCCCTGGGGGCTTTCCTCGACCAGGGAAAGGGCCAGCGCGAAGGAACGGGCCAGTTCGCCCAGGGCCGGGTGGTGAGGCCCCGCTACCACGCTGCCGGAGAGGGAGACCGTCTCCTGGAGGCCCACCCGCAGGAGTTCGAAACCGGCCTCCCGGGCGTACTTGATCATCCTCCCGGCCCAACGGGCGCTCTCATCGACGCCGGGCGGAGTGTAGTCTCCGGAGAGGTACATTCTCTCGAGGAGAGTGCCCTTCAGGACGAGGCAGGGGTAGATCCTGATCTGCATGGGACCCGCGCCCCTCACGGCGGCAAGGTGCCGCAGGTCCTCCAGGGACGACGAAGGGGTCTGCCCGGGGAGGCCGGTCATCAGCTGCGCCCCGGGGATGAAAGCCGGGTTTGCGGCTACCAGGGAGAGCCTTTCCAGGACCTCGGCTCCGGTGTACCCCCTTTTGCAAGTCTCCAGCACCTCGTCCTCGAGGGAGGAAACACCCAGTTCAATTATCCTGACCGGGAAAGGGGAAAGAAAGGCCAGTATCGACGGGTCGACGCAGAGGGGATGGGTGGAGATCCTGAAATTGACAGGGGAGGGGGCGGCCAGGGCCGCCTCGAGGTAATCCCGCTGCCGGCCCAGCGGCTGGCAGGTGAAGCTGCCGCCGAAGAAGCAGACCTCGGTGGGTTCGGTGATTCCCCGCAGCGCCTCCCTCACGTCCCGGGGTTCCGGGGAGCCGGCATGACCGGTTATGGCCCTCTGGTCGCAGTAAACGCACCGGTTGGGGCAGTCCCTCATGGGGAGGAAGAAGGGGGCGCGTTCCATCAGCCGGCACCTTCGCCCCATTCGTCGATTATGGCGGCCCAGGCGAACAGGTCGGCCTGGTATTCAAAACTCGTCATCGGGGTGGCGGTGTGGGACCAGAAGTCCTCGCCCCTGGCGTGGTGGGTGAGGTGGTAGATCTCGTGGAAGAGGGCGAAACGCCTCCATATTTCCGGGAGGAGGCCGTTCACGTAGATGCGCGCCCTCCGCCCCCTGGCGACGTGGAGGCCCCATAGGGAGACGGGCAACGGAGCCCTTACTATCTCGACGGACCTGCCGCAGGCGGCTTCAACTTTCGCGAGGAGGTCGAAGTCGTCAAGGTCTTTCCACTGGCGGGCCTCAAGGGAAGCCCATTCCGGGATGAACTCGGGCGGCTCGGGCCATAGGAACCCGTCCTCCGTCCTCCCGCCCAGGGCCGTCTCAGTCATTCTCCCTGTCCCAATCGGAGAGCGCCGCTTCGATGAGCTTCTGTACAAGTTGCACCTCTCCCCTGGAGAGCTTCCTGCTCCGGTACCAAATTTCGACGGGTTCACTGTCGTTGAGCACCTCTTCGAGCATAAGTCTGCCCGAACCGTCCCTGCCTGGGTCGTGGACCAGATCGACCACTTCCACATCGAGAGCCGCGGCCAACCGTTTGAGGAGCTTCATCGAGGGCAACCGCCGGTTGCTCTCCAGGGACTGGATATAAATGCGACTGACATCGACCATTTCAGAGAGTCTTTTCTGGGTGAGCCCCTTCGACCTGCGAAGGGTCTTGATCCTCAGTCCCAGGCTCATGGCCCACACCTCCGTACGTAATGTTACACATATTATACCTGTCACTCTGAATGTTTACAATGTCCTCCGGAAGGGTATCGCAGTCGTGAAGGAACAGGGTGCAGGTCAAAAGGTCCGCGGCCCCGCCGGGGCTGATGTCCTGGAGTCGGAATTGTTCGTCGGCTTCCTTGAGTGAGGCCAGGGCGTTGTCGTCGTAGGGGGGCGTTCCCAGGTCCAGGAGCCCGCCCACAAGGCGCCGGTAGTCGCCCCTCCAGAAGGAATACCCCTTCCGGGCGATGACGTTCGTGTCCTCCCCGTGCATCATGAGGTCGAAAAGGGCGTAAAGGGCGCTGTCGTGCCTGGCAGCCCCGCGGGAGAGGGCCTTCCTGAAGGAAGGCAAACCGTGCCTCAGGACGGTGGGGAAGCCTCCCTCGGCTTCGCCCCTGATGCCGGTGACACCGTGCTCCAGGAATATTCTCTCTCCTCCCGTCAGGGGTCTGGAGGGAGGAGACTGGGCCAGCGAAAAGAGTTCCCTTTCGCAGCAGCCCCGGGCCGCCGAAGCAGCGGCGGCGGCCACCTTCGAAGGCTGAAGACCCTGGCCGAGCAAAAGGCAACGCCCGGCCCCGTAAAGAAGAAGGGAAAGGGCGAAGATCAGGCCCTTATGGGTATTCACGCCGGAGGTGGCCCGGTACATGGCAGCGTCCATCTTGAGCCCCGTCCGCCTCAGGCAGGGGAGGGCCTCCCCGGGGGGGATCCCTGCCAGGCCCCATAAGGCCTGGCGCTGCCAGAAGGGTGCGAGGGCCGTCATGCTAAGGAGAAAAGTGGCAAAATCCATGTCCCGGTGGGAGCCGGGGCCGAAACGGTCGACGAGGCCGGGTTTGGGGGCGATGAAGACCTCCATGGCGGCCGCCGATGCGGCTATGGCGCCGAGGACCACGTGAATGTTCATCCCTTCTCTCCCTTGACGGTTCGCCCCATCGGGCGGATACTTATAAAGATAATAACAAAAGTAGGCGAGGCTAACAATGTCAAAACTGAGCGCGAGAAGCGAAGATTACCTCAAGGCCATATTGAGGCTCCAGGACCAGAAAAAGGTGGTCCGCGTCAAGGACCTGGCCCAACTCCTGGGAGTGAGGTCGCCTACCGTCGTCGGGGTCGTGTCGGGCCTCAAGGAAGGCGGCCTGGTCGACCAGGAGCACTACGGGTACATCTCTCTCACTCCCGAAGGCAAGGTCGTCGCCGAGACCCTACTTCAGAACGAGGAGCTCCTCAGGACCTTCTTCGAGGAAGTGCTGAACCTCGATAGCGGGGAAGCGACCCAGAACGCCTGCAACGTTGAGCATTTTATCACCCCTAGGTGCAGGGAACGGCTTGTCTCCTTCATCAGGTTCCTCGAGATCTGCGGAAGAGGCGCTCCGAAGTGGCTCGATCACTTCCGGCACTTTTCCCTGACCGGCGAACCGCCCCCCTGTGACCGGTGCGGGGAGATCTTCCCAGGAGACCGAAGGGGATGCGAAAAAGCCTGAAGTATTTTGGGGCGGTCCTCCTCATGGTCCTCCTTTTTCCGGCGTCGGAAGTGAAGGCCTCGGAAATAGAGGACCTTTTCTGGTCGAGACAGTGGACAGCCCTCGAGACGAAGGTCCGATCCCTCGGCGACCAGGCTTCGCCGAAGGAAAGGGTCATCTTCGCAAATGCCCTCTGGCTCCAGCGCAAGTGGGCTCAGGCCCTCGAGATACTGCTGGAGGAGAGGAAAGGCCTCCCGGAAGGGTTGAAACCCTTTACCGATATGCTCATCCTCCTGGGTTTCGAAAGGACCGGCGATGACCGGAAGGCCGAGGAGGCGGCCCTGTCGCTCTGGAAAGGGGATGACTGGGTCCTGGCGCCTCACGTGGCCTACGCCCTGGGGAGGCTCTCCCTGAAGGGGGGCCGGGTGGAAGAGGCGAAAAAGTGGTACGGGGCGATGGCTGAAAGCGCCAAGGATACCGCCCTACGGAAGCAGGCCCTTGAAGCGCTTTTGAGGCTGCCGGAGCCGGACCCCAAGTATGCCCTGGCGCTGCTTGAGATAGCCCCCTTTCACCGTGAGGCCCTTTCGAAGATCCGGAAGGACCCGGGGCCTGAAGACCCGAGGACCGCCTTTCCCCTGGGGTATGCTTCCTTTTTCTCCGGTGATCTCGAAGAGGCCCTCGCTCAACTTGGAAGGGTCCCCCGGGAGGCCCCGTGTTTTGAAAGGGCGGCCTTCTTCAGGGCGAGGGCCCTTTCGAACCTCGGCAGGGCCGATGAGGCGCTGCCGGTCTGGAAGGAGCTGTCCCTGGGCGGGTCGAGGTATTCCCAGCCCTCGATCGAACTGATATCCAGGATGGCCAGGGAAAAGGGCGGGGAAGCTCTAGAAGCGCTAGTGGAGATCTCGGATATCGCACAGGGCGACCCGGCGGCCTCGGCCCTGGCCGAGTTGGCAGGTCTCTTTGCCGGGACCGGTGATGAGAAGGAAGCCTCACGGTACGAGGCGATCCTCTTGGATCGTTACCCGACGAGCCGTTTCGCCGCCGCAGCCCTTTGGGAAAAGGGATGGTCCGCCTGGAAGAAGGGGGATATCAGGGCCGCTGACGGGGCCTGGACGAGGGCCCTCGACGCTGGGAACGACCCGAGGCAGGAGTCCCGCCTCCTATTCTGGGCGGCCAGGGCGAACGAGAAGCTGGGGGACTCGAGGACCTCCTCGGGGCTCCTCGAGAGACTTCGAAAGGGCTACCCCACGGATTACTACACTTACCTGGCTTTTCCCTCCGAACCGCCGAGGATCAGGGACCTCCCCGCCCAAAGGGCGGCCGGTGAGGGGGAAGAACTGGCGGAATGGGGGTTCGTCATCTACGCCAGGATGGTCCTGTCCCTGTCTTCGGACGCCGCGACGAGGGCCGCCTCGGCGAAGCTGGCCCTTTGGCTTGGCGACGCCAGGGGGGCTTTCCTCGACTCGATCCCCTTCGCCTCCATGCTCGGCCGGACCGACCCCCTTCCCCGGGCGCTCCTGGAGGGGCTCTACCCGAGGGCCCGGGAAAGGGACGTGATGGCGGCCTCGGCCAGGTTCGGCGTCGACCCGGTGGATGTTTGGGCCATCATGCGGAGGGAGAGCGCCTTCGACGAAGAGGCTGTCAGCAGCGCCGGCGCCATGGGCCTGATGCAGCTGATGCCGCCTACCGCCAGGGAGAACGCGCTCATGCTCGGGGAAAAGGAAGGCGATTACTTTGATCCCGCCAAGAACATCCTCCTGGGCACCCATCACTTTTCCAGGCTGACCCGGATATTTGACCGGGTGGAGTTCGCCGTGGCGGCCTACAACGCCGGCCAGGGGGCCGTCGGTCGGTGGCTCCCGCCGAAGGGGCCGATCGAGGAATGGGTGGAGGATATCCCTTACGGGGAGACCAGGGAGTTCGTGCGCCAGGTCATGGCCAACCGGTACGTTTACAGGGCGATCTACCCGGATATCGAAAAAAGGGGGAGCAGCAATGAATGAAGGAACGCCGCTTTCAAAAAGAACCAACGGGGACCCCGTGGAGAGGGTCCGTGCCTTCCTGGCAGACGCCGGGTACCAGGGGCGGATCCATTTCAGCGAGGAGACCATAAGGACCGTGGAGGACGCCTCCAGGAGCGTAGGCGCGCCGCCGGAAGAGATCCTTAAGACCCTCGTCCTCCTGGCCGACGACAAGCCCGTGATCGCCTTGATGTCTGGGCCTAACAGGATAGACCTTAAAAAAGTGAAGATCCTTCTCAAAGCCAGGAAAGTGTCCATGGCGAAGGCCGAGTGGGTCCTGGACCACCTGGGGTTCGAGGTGGGCGGCGTTCCGCCGGTGGGGTTCCCGACAATGCCCTGCGCCCTGGTCGATGAGGACCTTTTTCGGTTCGAGACGGTATGGGCGGCCGCCGGCACCGACCACAGCTTCTTCCCCGTCAACCCGGGGCAGCTGACCGGCTACATCGGGGGGGTCAAGGCGGACCTAAAGAAGGAAAGCTAGCGCTTCTCAGGCACTATAGCCTCCAGCCAGCCGTCGTATTCCCGGTTGAGTCGGATCGACCTAAGGGGGCGGATGAAGACCTCCATGTTGTGGAAGGCGACGACCTTCAGGACGTGCCCGCCCAGCGAGGCGTGGTCCATTCCGTTGAAGACGGCGTGGATGTGCGGGTAGAGGGCCCCCTCCCTTCGGCTGACGTCCCCGCTCAGCGACGCGACCTCGAAGGTCCCCTCCACCCGCTCCCGGAGGTACTCCTTCCCGGTGTACCAGCCGAAGGTTATCTCCCGGGCCATACCCAGTCCGCCCAGTATGATTGCCGAGTCGATGGAGTACTCCTCGCAGGCTGCCGCTATCGAGAGGTGCAGCTCTTCGCCGTCGCTCAGACGGAGAAAGGCCTCGCCCTCGGTGATGGCGTAGCGCATGAGTTTTCCCCTCCCTTCTTGCGTTAATTGATTATATCACCCCAGAGCGCTGCCGCCCGGCCGTTGTATGCTAGAATGGCGCCTGGTTGCGATCTGAGTTCCCATGGAGGCGTCTGGTTTGACTGCAGCAGTAATGGTTCTCGCGACCCTGCTCGGAGGAGTGACCGGTTTCATCAATGTCGTGGCCGGGGGTGGGTCCCTCCTCAGCCTTCCTTTCTTGATCTTTCTTGGCTTGGACGCCTCTTCTGCCAATGCCACCAACCGGGTGAGCATCCTGCTCCAGAACCTGGTCGCCACGGGGCAGTTCAAGAAGGAAGGCGTGCTGTCCCTGAGGGAGTCTCTCTCCCTGGGGATACCGGCCTCCATCGGGTCGGTGGCGGGGACCCTTCTCGCCGTGCAGCTGGATGAACGCTTTCTGAAGATGACCATCGCCCTCCTGATCTCCTCGATGGCGGTCCTCCTCATCGCCAGGCCGAGGATGTGGGAGAGCTGCAGGGTCACTTTATGGCCTGCCTGGGCCAAGTGGCCTCTTTTCCTGGTCATAGGCGCCTATGGGGGGTTTTTACAAGCGGGGGTGGGCTTCTTCCTGATCTGGGCCCTGGTGGCCACAGCGGGCAAGGACCTCTTGAGGGCCAACGCGCTCAAGGCTTCCATCGCGCTTTGCTTCACCGCGGTCAGCTTCGTCATTTTTTTCTCGCGAGGGCTTATCAACATGGAGTACGGCCTGGCCCTCGCCGTCGGCAGCATGATCGGGGCCTGGATGGGGACGCGGTTTTCCGTGGTAAAGGGTAACAAGTGGATAAGGTACGTCCTGGTGGTAATGGTGGTGATCAGCGCCCTGAGGATGATCTTCCAGGTGTTCGGGGTTTGACGCGGCGGACCTTTCCCGAGGGGCCTTCATTTTTTGCCCAGGAGGTAAAGCTGCAGATCCTCCCTTGAAAAACCCGCCCCAAGCCCTACGGCGAGCCTCAGCCTCGCCTGCTCCGGCCTCAGGCCGCCCCCGTCAAGAAGGCCCATTTCGAGCAGTCTTTTAGTGCTTCCCTCGTAACCATAGAGGGTGGCAGTGTGCCCCCTCCTGCAGCGCGTGGTTATCACTATCACCGTGCCGTTCTTCATGATGGGTTTGAGGTACTGGATCCATGAGGGGGGTATGTTACCGGCGCCGAAACCAGCCAGGACAAGCCCATCGAGGTTTTTTGACTTGGAAAGGCATGAGAGGGTCCAGTCGCCGCCCCCGAGGGACGCCCAGAGGATCTCCACGTTCCTGGCGGGCATGATCGCCCCTTCCAGGGCGGGAGGCCTGTTAGGTTTTCTGATGACCCTTATGTCCCCGCCTACGAAGTCGGCCACGGGTCCTCTTCCCGGCGCGGCGAAGGCATCCCTGCGGTGGGCCACCTCCTTGGCGACCTCGGAGGCGGCGAAAAGCTGGTCCTGGAAGCACGCGAGGATGCCCATGCCCCACAGGTTTTCCGAAGAAGCCGCTTTCACGGCCTGGGCGAGGTTGGCCAAGGCGTCCGATCCCTGGAGGCCCGGCGGCAGCATGGATCCCGTGAAGACCACCGGCTGGGGGTAGGCCCAAAGTAGATCGGTCAGGTAGGCCATCTCCTCGAGGGAGTCGGTCCCGCAGGTCACGACTATCCCGGAGGCCCCGTCCTTCACGTGCTTGCGCAGAAGTTCCACGAGATCGGTGGTCATCGGTATGGTATAGTGACTGCTGGGCTGGTGGCTCCAGTCGATCACGTCGAGGTCGTTCCTGAGGCCCGGGGGGAGCATCCCCGCCAGGTCCCCGGCGGAGAGAGTGGGAATGAAACCGTTCTGATTCTCGTTGAAGGTCATGCTGACGGTCCCGCCTGTGCCAACGAAGGCGATCTTCTCACGGCGCGGCATGGGTCCACCTCCCTTGTCCGGACTAGTTTACCACTTTCGCTTGGCAGGCAAAGTCGGGGTTGTCCCATCCCGGGGGGTGTATCAGGTTTGAAGATCGTGGTGGTCGGGGCGGGTGAGGTCGGGTTCAGCGTCGCTTCCAGCCTTTCGCAGGAAGGGCATGACATCACCGTCGTGGAGAGCGATGAGGAAAGGGCCGCCAAGGCCGAGAACGAACTGGACGTCATGGTCGTCAGGGGGAACGGCTCAAGGCCGCCCGTGCTCGAACAGGCCGGGATCTGCCCCGGTTGCGACACGGATCTCCTCATAGCATGCTCGAACCATGACGAAGTCAACATACTCGCCTGCTGGATCGCCCGTCGGGCCGGAGTCAAGAGGGTCATATCCAGGGCCAGGGGGCTGGAGTATACCGACAGCCCGACCTGGGCAAGGCAACTGGGGATAGACGTGATGATCTCCCCGGAGCGCTCCGTCGCGAGGGAGATCGAGGAGTTCCTCTCCGTGAGCGCAGCCGTGTACACCGCGGAGTTCTTCGGGGGCAAGGTAGGAGTGTACGCCTTTCGGGTCAGTCCCGATTCCGCCCTCATGGGGGCTTCCCTGAGGGACCTGCGCCGTATCCACCCCAAGAAGACAGCCCTCATCGTGTTCATAGAAAGGCAGGGTAAGGGCTTCATTCCCTCCGGCGACGACAGCCTCGAGGCCGATGACCTCTGCTTCACCGTCACGTCAAAATCCCAGGCCCAGGACATGGAGGTTCTCTTCACGAACAAGAAGACCCCCGAATTGAAAAGGGTCATCATCGTCGGCGGCGGCAAGATAGGCTTCCAGGTGGCCACCAGGCTGGGGTTGAGGTACCCGGGGCTCGACCTGAGGCTCATCGACGAGGACCGCGAGAAGTGCGAGAAGTTATCCAGGGAGCTCGACAAGGCGATAGTAATCCACGGCGACGGGATGGACGAGGAGCTCCTGAGGAACGAGGGGATCGACGAAGCCGATGGTTTCGTGACCACCACGGCGAACGACGAACACAATCTATTGATCGGCGTGGTCGGGAAGGCCCTGGGGGCGAAGAAAAGCGTGGCGGTGGTTAGGCGGGAGATGCTCATGCGTCTGACGGACTACATCGCCGTCGATGCCATGGTCAACCCCAACCAGGCCCTGGCCACGGTGATAATGAAGCAGGTGCGCTATCCCTTCGGCACCGGGGCGCTCTCCATAATCGACGAGATCGACGCCGAGGTCCTGGAACTGACGATCCCCCACGGGAGCGCAGCCGGCGGGAAGAAGATCATGGACCTGGGGCTCCCGAAGGGGATACTCATCGCCCTCGTCTCGAGGGGGACGGAGATGTTCGTGCCCTGGGGCAACAGCGTGCTCCGGGAGAACGACGAGGTCCTCATCTTTTCCTCGGAGGAACTGATGAACAAGGCCGTGGAGATACTGGGGGTAGGGTAGGGTGCGACCCGCCGTCGTCGCCAAGATACTCTCCCTGCTCTGCGCCATCGTCTCGCTCTTCATGGCCTTTCCTGCCCTCTGGTCCCTGGCGGACGGGTCCAGTGACCTTTTCCCCCTGTTGGCGGGGATGGGTACCGGTCTGGGGGTCTCGGCGCTCCTTTTCGCCGCCGGGTTCAAGGCGAAGGCCGGGGACCTGGGCGTCAGGGAAGCCTTCGCCGTGGTCTCCCTCTCGTGGGTCCTGGCCTCGGCCATCGGGGGCATCCCCTACCTGCTGTACGGGACAGTCCCAACCTACACCGAGGCGTTCTTCGAGGCCATGTCGGGTTTTACTACGACAGGTGCCACGGTGCTCACCGATATCCAGTCCAACCCCAGGGGCATCCTCTTCTGGCGTGACCTCACCCAATGGCTCGGCGGCATGGGGATCATCGTCCTGAGCCTCGCCGTCCTGCCTTTCCTGAAGGTCGGGGGGATGCAGCTGTACAAGGCGGAAGTACCCAGCCCCATGCCGGAGAAGATCACCCCCAGGGTCCACCAGACGGCCCTGCTCCTCTGGGGGGTGTACCTCCTGCTCTCCCTGCTCCAGGCCTCGGCCCTGCTCCTGGGCGGCATGAACCTCTTCGAGGCGCTGACCCACACCTTCGGGACCATGGCCACGGGAGGGTTCTCACCCCTGAACCGAAGCATCGGGCAATACGGCAACGCATACTTCGAGTGGGTCATCACCCTCTTCATGTTCCTGGCGGGGACGAACTTCGCCTTGCATTTCCTCGCCCTCCGGGGCGACCTGGGGGCCTGGTGGAGGAACGAAGAGTTCCGTTTCTACGTCAAACTCCTGGCACTGTCCGTGCTTGTCGCGGCGGCCTTTCTTTTTTCAAGCGGGACCTACGGCAGTTTCTCCGATTCCATCCGTTACGGAGCCTTCCAGGTGGTGAGCATTGTCACCACCACGGGGTTCGTCACGGCTGACTTCGGCCTGTGGCCGAACTTCCTGCAGTTTTTGCTCCTGTTGCTGATGTTCGCCGGCGGTTGCGCCGGTTCCACCGTGGGCGGCATCAAGAGCATGAGGATCATGGTCCTCGGCAAGCACGTGAAGACCGAACTCCAGAGGCTTCTTCACCCCAAGGCCATTTTCACCGTCCGGGTAGGGGGGAAGGTCCTGGAGAGGGAGGTTATATCCTCGGTCACCGCCTTCTTCGTGATGTACATAGGGCTCTTCGCTCTGGCGGCACTGGTGATGGCCGCTCTCGGTCTTGATGTGCTGTCGGCCATAGCCAGCGCCGCGGCGGCGATAGGCAATATCGGGCCGGCTCTGGGTTCGGTGGGGCCTTCGAGCAATTACGCCCATGTACCTGCCGCCGGCAAGTGGGTCCTCTCCTTCTGTATGCTCCTGGGGAGGCTCGAGATCTACACAGTGATGATGCTGTTCCTCCCCGGCACGTGGAAGAGGTAGTAATGATCGTGAATCGTGAATCGTAAGTCGTAAATCGTGAATCGTGAATCGTAAGTCGTGAATCGTAAATCGTGAACCATGAACCGTGAGTCGTGAATCGAAAGGGCAAGGCAAAACCTTAAGAGCGTGAGGCGTTAGATGAGACGAAAAAGCAGAACCCATACCTTTCACCTTTGCCCTGGTTTTGAAGTTTGCTATTGCCGTTTACGCTTTTGACCTTACGATTCCCAATTCACGATTTACGATTGACGTGTTTTGCCCCTTCGATTCACGATTCAAGACCTACGGCTTTTTGTCTTATGTCTTTCCGATCCTAATACCCCAGGTTCGTCCCGACGATTATGACGTGGGCTTCGCGGCCCATGGGGTTCCTCTCGAGGACGAGGGTGGCCCTGCAGTACCGGTTCGGCACCCTGCAGTCGACGCAGAAGCCGGTCTTGACGCAGGGGAGTTCGACACCCTTGCTGATGGCGTTGAGCGGCGTGGCTACGTCCCTGATCCTCTGGATCGCTGTTTCGACATCGCGGCTGATCTTGTTGATGCCGACGACGAAAATGATCCGGTTCCTCGCCCAGGCCATGGCCGCCACGCGGTTGCCCGTCCCGTCGATGTTCACCAGTTTCCCGTCCAGGGTGACGCCGTTGGAACTGGAGAGGTAGATACCGCTGGTGTTCTCGTCCTCCAGCCTTTGGAGCTTGTCCTCCGGCGCCAGCGCGGGGTCCCAGTGTTCGAGTATCTTGCATCCCCTCGCCCGGAGCGTCTCGAAGAGCCCCAACTCCCGGATGGTGGATGACCCGGGGACCCCCACGGTGGATCCCTCGGGGATCAGTGCCAGTACCTTTTCGACGGCTTCTTCGGCGGTCGGCGCGTAACTCGCCTTGAACCCGTTGGCCTCCAGGGCCTTGACGACGCTGGCGCCGAGGTGTTCGTTGTAGACCCTCCTGACCTCGAGGTTTTTCTCCTGGGTCGAGTTCATCAGCATTACCCCTTTCGTCATTAGTGATCCCGCGGGACCTTCAACCGACGGCCTTCATTTTATCAGAACGGCGGAAGCCCCGTGGGAGGGTCGGACTTTTTCGGAAGAGATTTTTTGTTATTCGTGTGACAGAATCCCCGGCATGTGTTATTCTCTTATGCCGAAGACAAAGGAGGTATGACCATGTGCAGAGTGATCACACCGGACCAAGGCGGGGGACACGGCCACACTGATGACCCCCTGTCGATCGCGGAGCTCCTGAGGGAGACTATCTCCCAGGAGCTCGACGCCTTGACGGAACTCGCGGCACGGCATCATATGATCGAAGACGAAGAGGTCCGCCACGTCCTGGGACACCTGATAGGCTCCAGGAGGAAGGACCTGGCGGAGTTGTGGGGCCTTCTTCAGCGCGTAGAGGATAAGGCCTTCGGCGATCATCCCCACGGGCACGGACACGAGCATTAATAAGCGGCCCTTCGCTGAAGACCAGTTCTTTTAGGAACAGGGTTAGGACTTTCATGCCGGGGATCGAACCCCGGCTTTTCCATTCTCCTTTTTGGGGGAACTCGAGGTTGAAAGCTGTCAAGGGGCGACGCTTGACAGGCCTGGGGAGACTCCTTATAATCATTGTCCGTGTGCGCTTGGAGGTGCCCCGTTGGACGACCTGATCGAACAGAGGGTGACGTTTTCACGCCTTTTCGATATTTACGAACCAGCCCTGACGGAAAAGCAAAAAGAGGCCTTCCGGCTTCATGTCATGGAGGACTGGTCGCTCTCGGAGGTCGCCGAAAGGCTCGAGGTCACCCGCCAGGGCGCCCATGACCTGGTGCAGAGGGCGAGGGGCCGCCTCCTGGAGCTGGAGGGCCTGCTCGGTTTCTCGGCAAGGGAGGCCGCCTGGGAAAGCCGTATGGAAAAACTCCGTGAGTGGCGCCGGCGTCATCTGTCCCGGATCCCTGCCGAGGCCGCCGCGGAATTGGAGGCCCTCCTTGCCACGGAAGAAGGGGAGGTCTGACCCCGTCCATGTTCGATTCACTCAGGGAGCGCCTTGAATCGGTATTCAAAGGCCTGAGGGGCAAGGGAAAACTGACGGAAGAGGATATATCCGCCGCCATGAGGGACGTCAGAAGAGCCCTCCTGGAAGGGGATGTCAATTTCCGGGTCGTCAAGGACCTGGTCGAGAGGATGCGCGAACGGGCTGTCGGGAGGCAAGTCCTCGAGTCGATAACCCCCGCCCAGCAGGTGATCGCTATCGTCTACGAGGAAATGGCGGCGTTGATGGGGTCGGGCCGGCGGTCGCTCTCCTTTTCCCCGAAGCCCCCGACCAGGTACATCCTCGTCGGGCTCCAGGGGTCGGGCAAGACAACGACCTGCGTCAAGATAGCCAAAAAAGTCTCCGACCGCCACAAGCCCCTGGTCGTCGCCTGTGACCTGAGGAGGCCCGCAGCGGTGGAACAGCTCAGGATACTGGCCGACCAGGCCGGGGTGGGGTTCTTCGGGCCTTCCGAAGGCGAGGGCGACGTGATCCGGCTCGCCGGGAAAGCGATGGAATACGCGGCCCAGAGGCTCTATGACGTACTCCTTTTCGACACCGCCGGCCGGCTTGATATAGACGAGCAACTGATGGGTGAACTGGCCTCCCTCGGGGAAGCCCTCTCACCCACGGAGACCCTTCTCGTGGTGGACGCCATGACCGGGCAGGAGGCCGTCAACGTGGCGATAGCCTTCAACGAGCGGGTCCCCCTGAGCGGGATCGTCCTGACGAAACTCGACGGTGATTCCAGGGGCGGAGCAGCGCTGAGCATAGGGGCCGCGACGGGGATACCCGTCAAACTGGCCGGGGTCGGAGAGAGGGTCCAGGACCTCGAGCAGTTCGACCCCCAGAGGATGGCCCAGCGCGTCCTCGGCATGGGGGATGTCCAGGGCCTCGTGGAAAGGATACAGGAGGCTGTCGACGACAGGGAGATCGAAAAGATCGCCGCCTCGGTCAAGAAAAAGAAGATGACCCTTGAGGACATGCTCCTCCAGGTCAGGCAGGTCCGGAAGATGGGCCCCCTAGACAAGGTCCTGGAGATGATCCCCGGGGCGGGGAAGATAAAGGGGCTGGAAAACGCACAGCTGGACCCTCGGAGACTCGCCCACGTGGAGGCCGTCATCCTCTCCATGACGAGGGAGGAGAGGCAGAACCCCCATATCATCAAGGGGAGCCGGCGGAGGAGGATCGCCCAGGGGTCGGGGTGTTCCGTGCAGACGGTCAACCAGGTCCTCAAACAATACGAGCAGATGAACTTGATGATGAAGCGTTTCGCCCAGGGGAAGGGGACGAGATTTCCGAAGGGGTTTCCCCCCATCCCCATGTGAAGGTAACAGGCTTTCCGTTGAGATAAAGATGAAACCACCCCCGGAACCCAACGCGGGGACGGGAGAAAACCAGGAGGTGCGAGAGAGATGGCAGTCAGAATCCGCCTTGCGAGGTTCGGCCGAAAGAAGAGGCCCTTTTACCGCCTCGTCGTCGCCGATTCGAGGGCGCCCCGGGATGGCGCGTTCATCGAACAGATCGGCTCCTATGACCCCATGACGGAGCCGGCGGCGATGAAGGTCCAGGAGGAGAGGGCCCTTTACTGGCTGGGTGTGGGCGCGCTCCCGTCGGACACGGCCCGGGCGATCCTGAAAAAGACAGGGGTCTGGGACAAGTTCTCGACGGGGAAGAAACAGTAGCGGGACCTGCCCATGCCGGATTACGAAGAACTCGTGAGCTTCATCGTCAGGAATATCGTTTCCGATCCTGACGGCGTGACGGTAACGTCACAAAAGAGCAGCGCCGGAGTGGTAAGGGTAATGATAAGGGTCTCACCCGATGACATGGGACGGCTCATCGGCAGGCACGGCGTTACGATCAACGCGATCAGGGTGGTTGCCCGGGCTGCCGCTGTCAAGCCCGGCGAGAAGGTGGAAGTGGATATCCTGGAAGACTGAGGTGTCAGCCTTGCAAGGACCGGCGATGGTGACCATAGGACGGGTCCTCGGGGCCCACGGGGTGAGGGGCGAGGTCAAGGTCCTCCCGCTCACGGACTTCCCGGAGCGGTTCCTCGGCATGACTCGGCTGGAGGTCTTCCGCCCGGCGGGGCGGCTCATGGCCTCGCTCACGGTAAGGTCCCTGAGGTTCCACGAAGCTAAGGGGCTCTTCCTCGTGGAAACGGAGGAGATCGGCGACCGCGACGGGGCTGAGGACCTCAAGGGCGGGGTCGTGATGATCAAAGCGTCCGAAAGGGTGCCATTACCGGAGGGGAGCTTTTGGGTAGAAGACGTGGTAGGCCTCAGGGTTGTCTCGGCCGACACGGGCGAGGAGATAGGGAAGGTGGAGGCGGTGCTCCCAACGGGTGCCCATGATGTCTATTCGGTCAGGACGCCCCAGGGTGACGTCAGGATGATACCGGCCGTGCGAGAAGTGGTGCTCAGGATCCTGCCGGAAGAGGGGATCATGGAGGTCAGGCCGCTGGAGGGGCTCTGGGACTGATGATCGTGACGGTGGTCACTCCCTTCCCCGAACTGCTGGAGCCTTTTGCTACCTCCGGCGTCATTGGGAAGGCTGTGGAAAAGGGCCTTATCAGCATCCGCTGCGTAAACCCCCGCGACCATGCCGACGGTCACTACGGGCAGATCGACGACTACGCCTTCGGCGGCGGGGGCATGGTCCTGATGGCGGAACCGCTGGCCAGGGCCGTGGGATCGGCCGGGCCCAGGGAGGAGCTCTTCGTCATCCACCCAGGGCCCCAGGGCGTTGTCTTCGGGCAGTCCCTGGCGGAAACCCTGGCAGCGAAGGGGCACCTCGTGATCGTCTGCGGCCGCTACGAAGGCATCGATGAAAGGTTCCTCGAGCATTTCGCGGACTTGGAGATATCGATAGGGGACTATGTCCTGACCGGCGGGGAGCTGCCCGCCATGGTGATCATCGACGCCGTGGCCAGGCTCATCCCGGGCGTGGTAGGCCAAGGGGAAGCCGTGGAGGAGGACTCCTTTTTCAGGAGTATGCTGGACACGCCCCATTACACGAGACCCGCCACGTGGAGGGGGGTCCCCGTCCCGGAAGTCCTCACCGATGGAGACCACGGGAAGACCCGTTCCTGGCGCCGCCGGCAGTCGATCACCAGGACCCTGGCCAGGAGACCTGACCTTATTGCGAGGGCCAATATTGGGCCCTACCTTGACAGGGGTGTTTATGTCATACTTGTCCCCGCGACGGGGGAAGTCTCCCGGAAAGAGGCGGAAGCCCTCGGCGACCTTAGCTGTTCCTTTGGGTGTGAGAGGGCCCTCCTGGTCGTCCCGGTGGCGGAAGACCGCAGGCAACTCCAGGGGGATCCGGAGCTGAAGGTCAAGGTGGTCCCCTCGGCCGAAAGCGCCCTGGAATGGGTAAGGAAGCGTGAGAAGGAAGAACCCTTCGTTATCGCCTTCGGCGACGAGGAGGAGGGCTCGACCCACTGGCTCGAGGCCAAGAGGCTAGCCCTCGTCTCGGGGAGGCCCGTCGTCTTCCTGGTCGACCACGGGACCGCCGGAGGCGCCGAGAAGGTCAGAGCCGACGCGGTCCTCGCCCCGCCCAGGGGGGGCAAGGACGATAAAAGCCTTTTCAGCCGGCAGGATAGGCTGGTCGTGCTACTGGACAGGTTTTTCGGCCGGCGTTAGCATTACACGGCAGTATCCAACAGGGAGGTAATGGCAATGGATCCAAGGATAGCCTTGATAGAAAGCAGGTTCCTGAGAAAGGAAACCCCCGATTTCCGTGCCGGCGACACGGTAAAAGTCCATGTCAAGGTCACCGAGGGGAGCAGGGAGAGGATACAGGTCTTCGAAGGGGTCGTTATCGCGAGGAAGCATGGCGGAACCCGGGAGACCTTTACCGTCAGGAAGATCTCGGGCGGTGTGGGGGTGGAGAGGGTCTTCCCGCTCAACTGCCCGAGCGTGGACCACATCGAGGTGGTACGTCACGGCAAGGTCCGCCGGGCCAAGCTCTACTACCTGAGGAAGCTCAGTGGTAAAGCTGCCAGGATCAAGGAGCGGCGCCTCTAGAGATTCCACAGACCAGCCGTACAAGGGCTCCTATTCGACCCGGGCATCGTTTCCTTCGGTGCCCGGGATGTTCCGGTAACGGGAGGGTATTTTGGCTTCTTTCCTGATGGTCCTACCTGTGGCCCTGGTCATGGGACTTGGGGTCCTGTTCCGCCGCATCAGGCTTCTGGATGACGAAACGGTGCTCCGGCTGAACTCAATTCTGTACTGGGCGGCTCTTCCGGCCTTCATCTTCAGGTCCATCCTGGGGGTCGGCCGCGAGATCCTCTCCAACTCCAGCCTCTTCTGGGCGCTCCATCTATCCTTTCTCCTCGTCCCTGCTGTGGCCCTGGTGCTTGGTAGGCTGTTCACCACCGACAGAAAGAGGCTAGCCGTATCCGTATTGACCTCGATAAGGTCCAATAATGTCTTCATGGGTGTTCCGGCCGTGATGATAGCGATGGGCCAACCGGGAGTGGAAGCCGTTTCCCTGTACCTCGCGGTCGGCCTGTTGGGTTATCATTTCTTCTCGGTCACATGGGCCCAGGTGGTCCTGTCGGGAAGAACGAATATCAGGTCCCTTTTCGATACGCTTGAACAACTGCTGAAAAATCCGCTGATACTGGCATGCTTGATGGGCGTGACTGGTGCCCTGATGGGCTTCGATAAGTTGCCCTACTGGCTTGACGCCGCCGTCAAGATGGTCGGTAATACGGGAAGCGGCATAGCACTTATCGCGCTTGGGGCCTCCATCCGTTTTGAGAACCTCGGCGAGGCCATAAAGTCGACCTGGAAGGACTGTTTATTCAAATTATTCATCAGCCCCGCGCTCATCCTTGGTATACTCCTTGCCTGGTCCATCGATCCCCTGCTTCGTAACGCCGTCGTCCTGGTTTCGGCCATGCCGGCTGCCGTCAACAGCTTCGTACTGGCCCACAATATGGGTATGGACTTTGATCACGCCGGAAAGATCGTAACCCTCAGCACGGCCCTCTCGGTCTTCTCCCTTCCCGTCTGGGTATGGTTGCTGGGGATATAAAACCGCCCCTCTCCGGTTCTCCTTGACGTGCCTCTTCGTCTTGAATATAATGCTTTCGCAACTTGAAGACGCGGGGGTGGCGGAACAGGTAGACGCGCTAGGTTGAGGGCCTAGTGGCTTACGGGCTGTGGGAGTTCAAGTCTCCCCCTCCGCACCATTTAAAAATGACGGCCGCCCTGCGAAGGGGCGGCCGCTTCTTTTGGCGTCCGCTTCCTTCAGGAGTGCCGCCGGGAGGTTGCGATCCCCGCCTGCATGATATATCTTCTTCCCATCGCTTCCTCAGGGTCACCCAACGATCCCGCTGGCGAAGGGAAGGGAGGGAATAGGCAGGGATGCGCTTCCGACCGGCTCTTTTCCTGTTACTTTTTACCTTGACCATGGCTTTTTGCCTGGTGTTGGCCGTCCCGGCTTCAGCAGAGGGGGAGAGGTACGACAGGCTTGAGGTGCCCGTGCCGGTCCCCCTGGTCGAGGAAAACCCGTCGAGGGACCTCGAGGCTGAGGTCATCGTTGCGGCCTTTACCCGGGCCAACAAAAGCCTTGATCGGCCCACGGCGTCAAAGTACGCCCACCATGTCCTTGAAGCAGCCTTGGAATTCGGCGTGGACCCCTTCATGATAGCTTCGATAATCATCAGGGAATCCACGGTCCGGCAGAACGCCCGCTCCCGCTACGCTCTCGGCCTTATGCAGGTCAACTGGAAGGCCCACCGCAAGGGTTTGACCAAGGCCTTCCGCGAGATAAACACGGCTGATGACCTGTTAAAGCCGAGAAACAATGTCCTCGCGGGCACCTACATTTTTTCGTGGTACCTCAACTCCTGCGAGGGTGATGTGGATAGAGCCCTTTCGCGGTACCTGGGCCGTACGGGGGGGAAGTACGTCTCCAAGGTCCAACTCTGTGCCCAGGATATGAAGAAGGAACTCGAAAAATACCGCAAGAAGTACGGAATCATGCCTCTATGCAGTACCCTTTCCAAGGCCTATGCTATAGAATGAGCCGGTTACCCCGTAATGAACTCAAATCTTTCTGAGGAGCGTTGAGATTGGCAAACCCCTTACCGGTTTTGAAGATCGGGAAGCACGCCCCCCGGTACCCGCTCATCCAGGGCGGCATGGGCGTGCGCATTTCCGGCCCCAGCCTGGCCGGGGCGGTCGCCCGGGCAGGCGGCATCGGCACCATTGCCAGTGTCGGCCTGGCGGTCGCCTCCGATATCTACAACGGCAGGAACTATTTCGAGGCCAACCAGGTGGTCCTCAGGCAGGACGTGGCTGAGGCCAAGAAGAGTTCCAAGGGGGGCATCATCGCCGTCAACGCCATGGTCGCCCTCACCGACTACGACCTCCATGTGAGGTCCGCCTGCGAGGGCGGTGTCGACATGATCATCTCCGGCGCGGGCCTTCCCCTGAAACTGCCCGAGCTGACCACGGGTTTTCCCGACGTGGCCCTGGTCCCCATCGTCAGCTCCGTGAAGGCGGCCAGCCTGATAATCAGGCGTTGGGAAAAGCTGTACGGGCGCCTCCCCGATGCCCTGGTGGTGGAGACTCCCCTTTACGCCGGGGGGCACCTCGGCGTCACCAAGATGGAGCAGGTCTTCGACGAGGCCTACTCCCTGGGGTCGGTCATCCCTGAACTGGTCCGTTACCTCGATGAAGAAGTCGGTGAGGATATCCCCGTCATCGGAGCGGGCGGGATCTGGGACCGCGACGATATGGACGAGGTCTTCGCGATGGGGGCAAGGGGAGTGCAGATGGGCACCCGTTTCGCGACCACCGCCGAAGGGGATGCCGACACCAGGTTCAAGCAGGCCCTGATCGACGCCGGCGAGGAGGACGTGGTGATCATAAAGAGTCCCGTGGGCATCCCGGGAAGGGTGCTTCGCTCCCCCTTCATCGAAAAATACCTGGAAGGGACCGTGGAGAGCAAACCCTGTTTTGCCAACTGCCTTTCCCACTGCTCCTACCGTACCGAGAGGCAGGCCTTCTGCATAGCCCAGGCGCTGGTGGACGCCTTCCGCGGCAACTGGGAGGAGGGTCTTTTCTTCTGCGGCTCCAACGTGGCGAAGATCACGCGGGTCGAGACCGTCGAGGAGATCTTCGCCGAGCTTTTCGGCCCCGCCGAGTGACCTTTAACCCGCCGGCGCGGTACCTTGTCAGGCTAGGAGCGCTTCCAGTTCTTCCACGGTGGACCTGAAAAGGTCCACCGTTCTTTTCACCGGTCCCGGCCCGGCCATGTCGACCCCCGCGTCACGGAGCACCTCCAGGACGGGGGCTGAGCTCCCCCTTTTCAGGAAGCCCATGTAACGGCGGACGGCGGGTTCCCCCTCGTCGAGGATCTCCCTCGAGAGCGCCGTGGCCGCCGAGTAACCCGTGGCGTACTGGTAGACGTAAAAGGGCGAATAAAAATGGGGTATCCGCGCCCATTCCATCTCGATCTCCCCATCGAGTTCAACGCACTTGCCGTAGTATTCGCTGTTGAGATCCCTCCAAAGCCCGCAGAAGCTTTCGGACGTCAGGGCCTCCCCCCTTTCGGCCCTTCCGTGGATCTCACGCTCGAACTCGGCGAACAGGGTCTGGCGGAAAACCGTCGTCCTGATCTGCTCGAGCCGGAAGTTTAGGAGGTATATTCTTTCCTCGCGACCGGGAGCTGAACGGATAAGGTGGTCCAGCAGGAGCGCCTCGTTGGTGGTGGAGGCCACTTCGGCGATGAATATGGGGTGGCCCGAGTAGACGTAGGGCTGCTCCCTGTCGGAGAAGTACCTGTGGAGGGCGTGGCCCATCTCGTGGGCCACGGTGAAGACATCTCTCATCTTTCCGTCGTAGTTGAGGAGGACGAAAGGGTGGACCGGGTAGGCCCCCCAGGAGTAGGCCCCTCCCCGTTTTCCCCTGTTCTCGAAGACATCGGCCCACCGGTGGCTGAAGCCCTCATCGAGGGCGGCCAGGTAGTCATCCCCCAGGGGGGCGAGCCCCTCGCGGACCATGCCCACGGCTTCAGGGTAGGATATCTCGCGGCGATACTCTTCGACCAGGGGGACGTAAAGGTCGAACATCCTGACGGGGGAAACGCCCAGGACCCTCCCTCGGAGGGCCACGTAGCGATGGAGCGCGTCAAGCCCCTCCCGGACGCCTTCCACGAGGGAGTCGTAAACGGAGGGGGGGATATCGTCCTCGTGAAGGGCCGCTTCGAGGTTCGACCCGAAGCCCCGCGCCCGCGAGTAGAAGAGCGAAACCCGCAGCGCAGCGTTAAGGGAGGCCGAAAGGGTGTTCCTGTACCGACCGTAGACGCCGTAAAGGTTTTTATAGGCGTCCTCCCTGACCCTCCGGTCACGGCTCTGCAGAAAAGAGCCGAACCGTTCCTCCGAGAAGGGTGTCTCATGATCCAGTTCGTCGCGGATGGGCGGAAAGGTCATGTCGGCGTTGGTGAGCATGGAAAAGATATTCTCCGGGGCGTGGGCGAGTTCCGCCGAGGAGGCCAGCAGCCCTTCCTCCTCCCGGGACAGTACGTGGGCGCGCTTGCGCTGCAGTTCCTCCAGGAAAAAACGGTAAAGTCCTAGCCCTTCCTCCCTCTCCAGGAAAAGAGAGAGGGTCTCTACCGGTATCGACAGGATCTCCGGGGTGATGAAGGCTCCTGAACGGGCCGCCGCCGCGGCCAGTGTGGTCGCCCTCGCGGCGATGGCCTGGCCGTCGGGGTCCCTGGTGTCCTCGTGGCTTTTCATGTGGGCGTAGGCGTATACACGGGAGGTCAGTTCACCAAGCCTGTCGCGCAGCTTAAGGCACTCCAGCAACCTCGACGGCGAGGATGCCAGGGTGCCGCTGAAGGCCTCGAGGGAGTTCATGAGAGGGCCGGTCTCTTCTAAGGCCCTTTCCCAGTGAGCCCTATCCTCGAATAGGTCTTCCAGGGCCCACTGGTAGGCCCTATCCAGGTCCTCCCTCTCGGGAATGGCATTGCCCGACCCTCGCTCCTTTTTCCCCGTAAAAGCCATCATCGGCCGGCCTCCTCAAGATCCCGCCCCGGCAGGGAAAGGACTTCCCCGCCCCAGGATGTTCAAGACCCCCCGATGCTAGCACAAGGAGGAGAAAAACGCCCCGGGGGGAGATGGTGGAGGCCGGCGGGCTCAGCCCGTGAGAGCAATGTCACAAGGTGAGTATTTGTTCCCCCTCGAGGGAATAGGATCTACAATAGGAGGCGATCGGATCGGGTCATTGGGGAGGGTAGATATTGCCGGGAACCTTTGGTTGGATAGCCCTTTTCGCTTTCCTGGCCGCCTTCGTGAACGCCCTGGGAATATTGATGGTTTTCAGGTACCGTGAGCGGGCGGAGAAAATAATGGCGTACCTGATGTGCTTCGCGGCGGGTGTCCTGATAACGACGCCGCTCATGCTGGCGTTGCCCGAGGCCGTCCGCAGGTATCCCCAGGCGGGTTTCCTGGCCCTGGCGGGTTTCCTCTTCATGTTCTTTTCCAACAGGGTGATAAGGCATTTTACCCACGAGGAGGCCCTGGCCTTCGGGATCACCGCCGCCCAGGGCATAGGGATCCATTCCTTCGTGGATGGCCTTGTCTACACGATCACCTTCAAGGTGAGCGTGCTGGTGGGTGTGCTCTCGGCGGGGGGGCTCGTGGCCCACGAGTTCGCCGAAGGGGCGATCACCTACCTCGTGCTCATCAAGGGAGGGATGGAAAAGAGGGCCGCCATGGTCTACGCCTTCCTGATAGCCTCTCTTACCACTCCCCTCGGGGCTTTTGTCGCCTACCCCTTCATAAGCCCCTTGGGAGGGGAGGTCCTGGGGATGCTGCTCGGTTTCGTGTCGGGCGTCCTCATCTACGTTTCGGCCTCGCACCTGCTCCCCGAGGCGAGGGAGCATGAAAAACGCCACTCCTTCCTGGCTTTCATGGTGGGGGTGGCCCTCGCCTCCTTTATCGTCTTCACCCACGGTCACTGATGGAAGTGCCGGGCCCACTCCAGGGACAAGAAGCAATGGAGGTAATGGCATGAGACCGGGCAAGTTCGCGGCAACGGCCGCTGTCCTGATCCTGGTGCTATCCTTCGCCGCTTCCGGTGAGGCCTTTTCACCGGGTGGATTTTGGCGGGGCGACGCCTCCTTGCAGGCTGCGGGGGCCTTCGAAAGGGTCTTGGAATTCTTCAGCCGACTCCTGTCCGAGGCCGGGGAGGGACAGGGCCCTGACGGCGGCGGAGCGGTTTTTTCCAAAAACCCCTACGTTTACATTGCCGCTTTCTGGAAAGAGATCGTGAACGCCCCCCGGGAGAGGACCTTCATCGAAAGGGTGATGGCCTTCCTCGAGGCGGTAAGGGTTAGGCAATACCGGCGATCGATCTAGCGATGGAGCCCCCGAAGGGCCCGCACAAAAACCCGCGGTCTGCCGCACCGGGAGGGGCCCGCAATTCCCGCCCTTTGGCATATCTTTTCTCCCATCCACCTCCGGATGTCATGACTTCCCTCTCACACCGCCGCCGACCCTTGCCCCCAGCCCCACGGCGGGCGCCGGAAGTTCTTTCACGACAGACCTGGATCGTTTTTTCTGGTATCCTTGTCCGGGTATTGCCGCGAGGGGATACCCCGATCCCAGATCGCATGAGGTGCACCCATGAAGATAAGAACCCTGGATGGGCCCCGCCTCCACAGGGGGTTTTCCGCCGGCGCCAATAGCATCAGGGCCAGGCAGGGAATCCTCAACAGCATGAACGTATTCCCGGTGCCCGACGGAGACACCGGGACCAACCTATCGGCTACCGTACAATCCGTTTCGGAGGGGGCGGTGGTCAGCCGGTCCCTTTCCCAGACCAGCGCCTCCATGGCCGACGCGGCCCTTACGGGGGCCCGGGGCAACTCGGGCCTCATTTTCGCTCAGTTCCTGTGGGGTTTCTCCCAGGGAACGGAGGGGCTGGATGAACTCGATGTGGCGGCCTTCGGCCGGGCCGTCTCTGGGGCGGTCCCCTACGCCAGGGAAGCCCTGAGCAAGCCCGTGGAGGGTACTATACTGACGGTCATGGAGGACTGGGCTTCCGAGGTCGCGGCGCTCTCCAGGCGCTATGACGATTTCGCCCATATCCTGCCGGGGTCGTTGGAGACGGCCCGGAGATCACTCGGCGAGACGCCGTCGAAATTGCCCGTCCTGGCAAAGGCGGGCGTCCTTGACGCCGGCGGCCAGGGCTTCGTCGACTTCCTGGAGGGGATAGTCTCCTTCCTAGAGAGCGGCGATCTCAGGGACCTAACCCTCCTTTCGGGGACTCCGACGATCCGACACACCCACGAGAACTTCCGCAATGGTGAGCCGGCCTTCAGGTACTGTACGGAGGCGCTCCTCCAGGGGAGAGGTATGGACGTCGGGAGCATCAGGGCCGACATGCAGCCCTTCGGTGATTCCCTCATCGTGGGCGGTCACGGGGAAAAGGTGAGGGTCCACATTCACACCGACACCCCTGACAGGCTCTTTTTCACGATCAAGAAGCACGGGTCGCTCACCCAGCAGAAGGCCGACGACATGAGGCGGCAGGTCGATGTTTGCAGGAACAGGATGCACTCCGTGGCCCTCGTCACCGACTCGACCTGCGACCTGCCCCAGGAGTACCTCGACAGGAACCAGGTCCACGTGGTGCCGCTCCGCCTCGCCTTCGGCGAGAGCGTCTACCTAGACCGGGTGACCCTCTCGTCGGACCAGTTCTACACCCTCCTTGAGGGGAACGGGGAAAGCCCCGTCAGTTCCCAGCCCCCCATGTCCGATTTCGAGAGGACCTACCGTTTCCTCCTTGAGCACTACGACTCCGTCATCGCCATGCATATTTCATCTAAACTCAGCGGGACCTGGAACGCCAGCAGGGCGGCGGCGGAAAAGGTGGGTGGGAAGATCACCGTCATTGACTCGAGGACGGCCTCCGCGCCACTGGGACTCCTGGTCATGAGGGCCGCCGAAGCCCTTAATGAAGGGAAAGGCCATGACGAGGCCGTTTCACTGGTCGAAAAGAGCATCCCCGGGGCTAAGATCTTCATCAGCCTCAGGACCCTCAAGAACATGGTGAGGGGAGGAAGGATCAGCCCCGTCAAGGGGTTCCTGGCGTCCGCGCTGAACCTGAAACCCATCGTCTTCGTGGATGAAGAGGGTTATGCCAGGTCCTTGGGACAGACACGGGGCTGGGAAAAAAATGTAGAAAAAATCAGAGATATCATTGACCAGGAGCGTCAAAAAGCCCCGATATGGAAATACGCCATCGTCCATGCCCATTCCCCGGCGTCGGCCGATATCGCCGCCTCGGGGCTGGCCGAGATCGTGGGGCGGGAGCCGGCCTACGTGATGGATATATGCCCGGTGCTGGGGGCCCACACGGGGCTGGGGTCCGTGGCGGTGGGCCTGCTGGCCGAGTAGGGACGCCATGGCGGAAGGAAGAGAGGACGACCTCACGGTCGAGAAAAAACAGGTATCGGAACGCCTCGCGGAAGTGATCGAAAGGACCAGGGTCATGGCCAACCTGGAGATGCTGCTGGACAAGCGAAAACTGCTCTGGAACAATTTCCTGGCCGGCCTTGCCAAGGGGCTCGGCTTCGGCGTAGGCCTGACGGTGCTTGCGGCGATAGTGATCTACTTCCTGGTGGTCCTGCTGAAATCCTTGGTGGCGCTGAACCTCCCAATAATAGGTAACCATATCGTCGACCTCGTCCAGTTCGTCCAGGAGCACATCAGCAATCAACGCTGAAAGGGCGAGTCTGAAAAAAGGGGCTGGTCATTACATGCTTTCCGCCAGGCGAAGGCCGAGGCTCTTACCAAAGTTGCTTATCGCGGCGCTGATCATCCTCATCCTGGCGACGGGGGGATACCTGCTGTGGCAGAGGAGGCTCGCCGCTTTTGAGGCCGCCCAAGAGCCGGGAGGACCCGGAGAGGTCCCCCCCGTCCTGGTTTCGCAGGAAGGAGTTCCCGACCCCGGGGAGGCGGTGGCCCTGGTCGCAGCCAACGACCTGGAAGGTAAGTTCTGGCTGTACATTCGAAAGGACCGTTTCGAGCTGTCAGCCTGGAACGGAAACGTAAGGACGGCCCTTTACACGGTCGCGGTGGGTGAGAACCCCGGCGACAAGGAAAGGGTGGGCGACAGGAGAACGCCGGAGGGCGTCTTCCGGGTCGAGAGCATCCACGATTCACGGGCCTGGGTCCATGATTTCGACGACGGGAAGGGCCCCGTGGAGGGGGCCTACGGTCCCTTCTTTATCCGGCTCGATACGGGCCGTTGGAAGGGCATCGGTATTCACGGCACCCACGACCCCTCCTCGTTGGGCACCAGGACCACCGAGGGTTGTATAAGGTTGGACAACAAGGCCCTGCTGGAGATAGTGGATAAGGCCGTACCCGGAACGGTCGTGATCATCGAGCCCTAAAATAGCCGGCCCGGGAGGAATGCCGGGGCGGCCCTTCAGAGGGCCGGCGACAGGTTTTTCCGGCCCCCTTGATGAGAGGCGGTATCGATTAAAGTGAAGATAATCCGTTTTTCCGTGGAGGGAAGGAACGATCCCCTTTGGGGCGTGATCGAAGGCGACAGGGTCCATGTCACGGGCACCCCCGGTGGGGACCGGACCGGGGGGTCCTTCCCCGTCGCGCTGGTAAGGCTTCTCGCGCCGGCCTTGCCGACCAAGATCGTCTGCGTGGGGCGGAATTACCACGGCCACATCCGGGAGATGGGCAATGACAGCCTCCCCCTCCCCAAGGAACCCGGTCTCTTCCTCAAAAGCCCAAATACCCTGGCGGCGCCCTTTTCGGAGATCCCTTACCCCCACTTCACCAATGAGTTGCACTACGAGGGGGAACTCGCGGTGGTGATAGGAAAAAGGATCCTTCCCGGGACCGAACGCCCCATGGACCATGTGTTGGGCTTCACCGCCGGGATTGACCTGACCGCCCGCGACTGCCAGAGGCAAGACCTCCAATGGGTCCGGGGAAAATCGGCCGACGCCTTCTGCCCCCTGGGACCATGGGTGGAGACCGGCATCGACCCGGGGGACACGGTGGTCAGGACTTTCGTCAACGGAGCCTTGAGGCAGGAAGGGCGGACGAGGGACATGATCTTCCCCGTTCCGGTGATCCTGCGATCCATTACGGACTTCATGACCCTGGAAGCGGGGGACGTGGTGCTGACGGGGACACCCGAAGGGGTAGGGGAGTTATTCCCCGGCGATAACGTCGAGGTCGCCATTGACGGCCTCGGTTCCCCTCTGGTGATGACCATTTCGGGAGAAGGTGCCTGAGGCCATGGTCAGGCCCGGGGGAAGCGCCCAGGACCTGTCGACCCTTTTGTCGCCGCGGTCGGTGGCGGTGGTGGGAGCCTCAGGGAACCTGGAGAGCATATCCGGCCGCCCTATAAAGCTGCTCAAGCGCTTCGGTTTCAAGGGTCATATCTTTCCCGTCAACCCCAATCACGATAGCCTGGCCGGTCTCAAGTGCTACCCCGACATCCGGTCCCTCCCCCTCTCACCGGACGTGGTCCTGGTGGGCGTGAGAGCCCAACTGGTCCCGGGGGTCGTGGAACAGTGCTCGGAGCGGGGGGTCCCCTTTTCGATCATCTTTTCCTCCGGTTTCGCCGAAAGCACCGACCCCGCAGCGCAGGATGAGATCCTCCAGAAAGCCAGGGCCGGAGGGATGAGGATCCTTGGCCCCAACTGCCAGGGCCTTGTCAATTTTGCCGATTCTGTTCCCTTGAGCTTTTCCGCCTCCCTGGACAGCGACAAGCGGCCCCTGGGCGGCGTGGCCTACGTTTCCCAGAGCGGCGCCTTCGGTTTCGCTTCCTTCGCCATGGCCGCCGACAGCGGTGTGGGTTTCAGGTACGTGGTCACCACCGGGAACCAGGCCGACCTGGACCTGGTGGATTTCGGGATGGCCTTTGCGGCCGACCCCCAGGTGCGACTCCTGGTGCTGTACATGGAGGGTTTGTCGAGGGGCGACCGTTTCATAGAGCTACTGAGATTCGCGGCCGAACGAGGCGTCCCCGTGGCGGTCCTGAAGGTGGGCAGAAGCCCCACGGGGCAGGCGGCGGTCAAGAGCCACACCGCGGCCCTTACGGGTGAAGATGAAGCCTGGAGGACAATTTTTCGGCAGTACGGAGTTCTGGAAATAGAGGATTCCGATGACATCGCAGACCTAGGTAAGATCTTCGGCCCCGTGAAAACCCCCCGTGGAAAGAGGGTTGGTGTGATCACCACGTCGGGTGGCGCGGGGATAATCATGGCCGACAGGGCCTATGACCTCGGTTTGAAAGTAGAGCCGCTTCCCCGCGAGACCAGGGAGGCCCTGGAGCGGTTCGTCCCACCCTACGGTTCCACGAGGAACCCCGTGGACCTCACGGCCCAGGTGATAAATGACCCGGGGAGTTTCAAGTCATCCCTTGAAACGGTCCTGGACTGCCCGGAGATAGATATGGCCTCCGTCGTGATCTCCATGATCACCGGGGATTCCGGTTGGTCCGTCACCCGCGATATCATCGAAGTCTCGAGGAAAGCCTCCAAGCCCATGGCTTGCTGCTGGCTTATAAACAACGAACAGGGCGGCCCCTTCCTGGAGGAACTCAGGTCGGAGAAAGTTCCCCTCTTCGCCAGCCCCAGGCGTTGCGCCTGGGCCCTGGCCAGGCTTTCGGAATGGGTGACGATGCCCGCCCTTCCCGCGAGGGCCCCCTCGGACCCGAGAGACCCCTTTTTACCCCGTTTGCCCGAGGAACTGACCGAGTACGACGCCAAGAGGCTCCTGGCCCGGTGGGGCGTGCCGGTGACGAGGGAGATCCTCTGCTCTTCCCTGGAGGACGCACTGTCGGCCGCTTCGGAGATCGGCTACCCGGTGGCTCTAAAGGTAATGTCGCCCGACATAATCCACAAGACCGAGGCCGGGGCGGTGGCGCTGAGACTCAAGGATGAGGAGGAACTCAGGAACGCCTTCGGCCGGCTTCTCGAGAGGTCCCTTAAGGCCATGCCCGGGGCCAGGGTCCGGGGAATGCTGGTGCAGGAGATGGTCACCGGCGGCGTTGAATGCATGATCGGTGTGAAAAGGGACCCCGTCTTCGGGCCCTTCGTCGCCGTGGGCCTCGGCGGCATCTACGTAGAGATCCTCAAGGACCTCTCCCTGAGGCACGCCCCCGTGGACGTCGAGGAGGCCCGCAGGATGATAGCTTCCCTCAAGGGCTTCCCCCTGCTTTCCGGCGCTCGGGGGAGCGTCTCCAAGGACACCGAGGCCCTGGCGGGGATGGTCTCCCGGGTTTCGCTGATGGCCCTCGCCGAGGAATCCTTGGCCGAACTGGACATCAACCCCGTCTTCGTACTGGACGAGGGCGGCGGCGCCGTCGCTGTGGACGCGGCCGCTATCAGGGGTCCCCGATGATGACGGTCGCCGCGTGGGTGATCGCCGGGTACCTTTTCGGGTCCATACCGTCGGGATACCTCGCCGTCAGGATGCTCCTGGGAAAGGATATAAGGACCCTCGGATCGGGGAACATCGGGGCCACCAACGTTACCCGTTTCGCCGGCAGAAAGTGGGGCGTCGCCGTGGCCCTCTTCGACATGGCGAAGGGAGGGCTTGTCGTCCTCGCCGCACGCCTCTTCGGCGTACAGGAGCCCTTGGTGCTGGCCCTGGCCGGTTTCGCCGGCGTCTTGGGGCACAACTTCCCCCTCTGGCTGAATTTCAAGGGCGGCAAGGGAGTCGCCACGTCCTTCGGCGTGATCTTTTTCTGGAACCCCGTCCCGGCCTTGATCGGGGGAGTGGCCTGGTACCTGGTTATGAAACTTTCGAAGTACGTTTCCGTCGGTTCCATGGTCTCCCTCGCGACGGTCCCGGTTTGGTTTGTCCTCTTCAAGGGCCCCCCCGCTTATATCTGGACCTCGGCGGCCATGGCAGTGCTGGCCGTGGCGCGCCACCATACGAACATCCTCAGACTGGTGAAAAGGGAAGAAGAACCCATAGGGTCGTGACAACCCCCCAAAGGTCGCCCTTATTATTGACGAATATTGACCTTAACCTTATAATTTGACTTGTCAAAGAAGGTCAAAGGAGGAAACGCCTTGGCAAGCCTGACGAGGATAATAGAAAGACATATCGTGGAACTGCTTGAACGGGGCAGCGAAGAGTCGGTCTTTCTTAGCCGCAAGGACCTCGCCGAACGTTTCGGCTGTGTCCCGAGCCAGATAAATTACGTGATACGGAGCCGGTTCACCCCAGAACGGGGTTACATCGTAGAGAGCCAGCGAGGCGGCCATGGGTACATCAGGGTCATAAGACTCTGCCTCGATATGCCCGAGGAAAGGGCGAACCACATCGAGGAATTGGTGGGTGACGGGGTGAACGAACAGGATATCAGGAGGATCCTCGCCAACCTGCAGCACAGGGAGCTCTTAACGGCCAGGGAAAGGCTCCTGGTCGAGGTGGCGACGAGGTTCCAGGAGGAGATCGGGAGGGATCTCCTCGACCTCTCTGCTTACAAGAGGGAATCGCTCCACGCGGAGCTTCTCAAGCGGCTTTTGCGCAGCCTGGCTCTCGGTTAGGTCGTGAGGCCATGAAATGCGAAAGGTGCGGGTTAAGGGAAGCGGAAGTTCACATCAGGCACCAGAAGGGTAAGGAGAAAGTCGACTTTCACCTCTGCCGCCAGTGCGCCGAGCAGATGGCCAAGGATGGCCTGCTGCCGGACATCCCGCTGGACATGCCTCTGGATTGTTTCCCCTGGGGGCTTTTCCCGTGGCAAGGCGCCGCGACCCCCGGTCTCGAAACGGACTCACCGCCCGCCGATCAACGGGCCTGCAGCCACTGCGGTCTCGACCATTCTTCCTTCAGGAAGACCGGCAAGTTCGGGTGCCCCGACTGCTACGAGGTTTTCCGCGAAGATCTCAGCCCCCTCTTCAGGAAGATCCACGGGTCGGACATTCACCGGGGGGCAAGGCCCAGGAATGCCTGCGGGGACGTAGTATCCCCGGAAGGCCTGGGGTCCCTGAGGAAAGAACTCCAGGAGGCCGTCGAGAAGGAAGAGTACGAAAGGGCCGCGGTCATCAGGGACAGGATAAGGGAGATCGAGGAGTGCCATGAAGGCGAAGGCTAGGGAAATCGCCGACAGCCCTCTCGAGTGGCTTGATGGGACCGGCGAATACTCGGATATCATTCTTTCAAGCCGAGTAAGGCTCGCCAGGAACCTGAAGGGGCATGCTTTCCCCTGGAGGGCCGGTAAGGAGGAACTCGAAAGCTGTGCCGAGAAGGTCGGCTCGATCATCCGCTCGGAGGACTTTTTGAGGTCCTTCAGGCTTTTCGAGATCGATGCGCTGGAACCCCTGGCGAAGGGGGTCCTCATTGAGAAGCACCTCATAAGCCCTGCCCTCGCGAAGGGGGGGCCCGGTCGAGGCGCCGCCGTGGACAGCCGCGGAATAGTCTCGATCATGGTGAACGAGGAGGACCATATCAGGATCCAGGCCATACTCGGGGGGATGAGGCTCCATGAAGCCTCCAGGATCGCCAGGCAGGTGGATGGACCCCTCGAGGCGCTGGACTATGCCTTCGACAGCAGGTGCGGTTACCTCACCTCCTGCCCCACGAATGTGGGGACGGGCTTGAGGGCCTCGGTGATGATCCACCTGCCCGCCCTGACCCATCTCGGGAGGATGGGCAAGCTGGCTTTCGGTTGCGGCAAGGTAGGCCTGACCGTCAGAGGCCTGTTCGGGGAGGGGAGCGATTCGCCCGGGGCGCTCTACCAGGTCTCCAACCAGGTCACCCTGGGTCAGACCGAGGATGAACTGGTCGAAAAGGTCTCCAGCGCGGCCCTGGGGCTGGTGAAGCAGGAACAGGCCGCCCGGGGCAAGATCCTGTCCGGGAAGGGGATCGACCTCGAGGACAAGGTGTGGAGGGCCTGGGCCCTGCTAGGTTTTTCCAGGGTAATGGAGGCCAGGGAAGCCCTGGAATTGCTTTCCCTGGTCCGGATGGGATCCGGGATGGGTATTCTACCCTATGTAAGGGTTGGCACGATGAACGCCCTTCTCCTGGATACCCAAAAGGCTCATATACAGGCCAGGGCGACCGGGGAACTATCCGTGGAGGACCTGGCGGCGAAACGTTCGGCCATACTCAGGGAAGCGCTCGCGAGTGGGGAAAAGGGAAGTTGAACGCAGGGCCTGCTCGCCCTTCCTTTTAATGGAGGTTTAGTTAATGTGGCAATATTTCACTGAAAGAAGCAAGAAAGTGATACAACTGGCCCATCGGGAAGCTCTCAGGATGGGTCATGACCTGATCGGGACGGAACACATCCTCATGGGACTCGTTGCGGAGGGGGATGGTGTGGCCGCCCGGATCCTCCAGTCCTCGGGCATAACCCTCGAAGGGCTACGGGATGCCGTTGAGCAGTTCGTCGGGAGGGGCGACCAGAAGAGCAAGCCTGTGGACCTGCCCTTGAGCCCCAGGGCGAAAAAGGTCCTCGACCTGGCCATGCGCGAAGCAAAGGAGATGTCCGTCAATTACGTGGGAACCGAGCACATCCTTTTGGGTCTCATCTCCGAGGGAGAGGGCGTGGCCGCCCAGGTCCTCAACGCAGCGGGCCTGGACGTCGAGAAGATCAGGGGCGAGGTGATCGCCGCCGTTTCGGCTGGAGAGGGTTCTCCCGCCGAATCCGCCCCCGATGCGGAGGAGGAGGGCCCCCAGAAGCCATCGGGGCGCTCAAAGACGCCGACACTGGACCAGCTGGGGATAGCGCTGACGGAGATGGCCCAGCGCAACGAACTGGACCCCGTCATCGGCAGGGCCAAGGAGATCCAGAGGCTCATCCAGATCCTATCGCGGCGGACCAAGAACAACCCGGTGCTGATAGGCGACCCCGGCGTCGGCAAAACGGCGATCGTGGAGGGCCTGGCCCAGAAGATCATCGCCGGCGACATCCCGGAGGTTTTGAAGGGGAAAAGGGTGGTGCAGCTCAACATGGGTAACCTCGTCGCTGGCACCAAGTACCGGGGCGAGTTCGAGGAGAGGATGCGCAAGCTAGTCAAGGAGCTCCGCGATTGCCGGGACGTGATACTCTTCATCGACGAGGTCCACACCATTGTGGGTGCCGGGGGTGCGGAAGGGGCCGTCGACGCCGCCAACATCCTCAAGCCCAGCCTCTCCAGGGGTGAATTCCAGGTGATAGGCGCTACCACTATCGACGAATACCGGAAGAATATCGAGAAGGACGCCGCCCTGGAAAGGCGGTTTCAGCCGGTCATGGTGGAAGAACCCGGCGTGGATGACTCGATAAGGATCCTCGAAGGGCTGAGGGACCGTTACGAGGCCCACCACAGGGCGAAGATCACCGACAGGGCCCTTGAGGCCGCAGCCAGGCTCTCGGCCCGTTATATTACCGAACGTCACCTCCCCGACAAGGCCATCGACCTGATCGACGAGGCGGCGGCCCGGGCGAGGCTCAAGACTATGGAGGCCCCGGAAACGGTCAAGGAGATGGAACGGCGGCTTGAGTCCCTCCGCAAGGAGAAGGAGGCGGCCGTGGCGTCCCAGGAGTTCGAAAAGGCGGCTTCCCTGAGGGACGATGAGAGAAAACTGGGAGAAGAGATCGAAGCCGGCCGCAGGGAGTGGCACAAGGCGCGAAACCAGGAAGAACCGGTAGTTGATGCCGAGCAGATAGCCGAGATCGTCTCGGAGTGGACGGGCATCCCCGTCGTGCAGCTCACCGAAGAGGAAGCGGCCCGGCTCATGCGTATGGAAGAGGAGATCCACCGACGCATGGTGGACCAGACCGAAGCCGTCAACGCTGTTTCCAGGGCTATCCGCAGGTCCAGAAGCGGTCTCAAGGACCCGAAGAGGCCCGGCGGGAGCTTCCTTTTTCTGGGACCCACCGGGGTGGGTAAGACGGAGCTGGCCCGTTCACTCGCGGAGTTCCTCTTCGGGAGCGAGGAGGCCATGGTCAGGTTCGACATGAGCGAGTACATGGAGCGCCACGAAGTGGCCAAACTGATAGGAGCCCCGCCCGGTTACGTAGGCTACGAGGAAGGGGGCAAGCTCACGGAGGCCCTTCGGAGGAGGCCCTACTCGGTGGTGCTCTTTGACGAGATCGAGAAGGCCCACCCCGACATCTTCAACATCCTCCTCCAGATACTGGAGGACGGGCGCCTTACCGATGGCCAGGGGCACACCGTCGACTTCCGGAACAGTGTGGTCATCATGACCAGCAATATCGGGGCCAGGGATGCCATGAAGGGGCAAAGCCTCGGCTTTGCCGCCCCCGGCCAGGGCGAGACGCCCGACTGGGACAGGGTCCGCGCCGGGATTGTCGAGTCGGTGAAAAAGACCTTCAGGCCGGAATTCCTCAACCGCGTAGACGAGATGATCGTCTTCGAACCCCTTGGCAGGGAAGAACTGCTCAAGGTCCTGGACCTGATGATCGGGGAAGTCGGCGAAAGGCTCGCCGAAAGAGGCATCCACATCGAGGTGCCCGACGATGCCAGGGCGCTCCTGCTCGAGCGGGGTTACGATCCGAAGTACGGGGCCAGGCCCTTGAGAAGGGCCGTACAGCGCTTCATCGAGGACCGGTTGGCCGACCTGGTGCTTGAAGGCCGTGTCGGACAGGAGAGCCGGGTCCTGGTCTCCGTGAGGGACGGCGAACTGGTACTCCTCCCGGAGGCGCCCCTGGGGGGAGACGATGACGGCGCGCCTGGTGGGAAGGAAGCGGAGAGAACGGCCGAGGTCTGATCCGGTCGATCTAACCGTAAAAGGGGATCCCTTCCGGGGAGGGATCCCGTTTTTTGATAAACGAGAGGAGTGGTGGGAGTGTTCAAAGTGGACCTTTTCTGGATCCTGATGCTGTTCTTCTTCGTCTTCCCCATGTTCAAGCAGTGGAACCTCGAGCGCTTGAGAGTGGGCACTATCAGGAACCTCGAGAAGAAACGGGGCAGCAGGGTTATCACCCTTATCCACCGTCAGGAGACTGTCGGTTTCATGGGCCTTTTCGCCAGGAACTATATAAATATCGAGGATTCCGAAGAGATCTTGAGGGCCATCCGCATGACTTCCTCGGACACCCCCATCGACCTGATCGTCCATACCCCCGGAGGTCTGCTGCTGGCCGCCTCCCAGATAGCCGCAGCGCTTAACAAGCACAAGGCGAAGGTGACGGTCTTCGTCCCCCACTATGCTATGTCCGGCGGCACCCTGATAGCCCTGGCCGCCGATGAGATAGTGATGGATCGCCACGCCGTCCTCGGCCCGGTGGACCCCCAGATAGGGCAGTATCCGGCCGTCTCGATCCTGAAGACCGTCGCCGAGAAACCCATCGCCGAAATCGACGACGAGACGCTTATCCTGGCCGATATATCCCGGAAGGCTATTGAACAGACCCGGCAGTTCGTGGTAAACCTTCTCGTGGACAACGTGGCCCAGGAAGAGGCGGAAAGGCTGGCGGCTTTGCTCACCGAAGGGCGCTGGACCCACGATTATCCCATAAGCAGTGAGGAAGCGGCTGAACTGGGGCTGTTCGTTTCCACGGACATACCGGATGAGATATGCCAGGTGATGAGACTTTACCCCCAGTCAGGCCAGCGCCGCCCGTCGGTCCAGTATGTGCCCATGCCCTACCACGGGACGCCCAATGGCACTGGGACGAAATGATCACCGGTTTGGACCGGACATTCTATTCGAGGAGTGATCTTGTGAGAAATCTTTCAAGAAAAGCGGTTCTCTTTGCAGTAATGGCATCTCTGCTCATGCCGACCCTGGCCCTGGCCGCCGACAGGGGGCCCGTGATCACCGCGGGAGGGGAGAGCGTCAGCGAGCAGGAGATGATCGGCCTGATCATGGACCAGTCCGGCGTGGACAGAATGATGGCCCCCTTTGTATTGTCCCAACTATCGGTGGAGGACAGGGAGAACTTTGCGAAGCAGGTGTCGGTGGCCCTCCTCCTCTCGGAGGCGGCCCGTGGAAAGGGGCTACAGCTGGATCCCTCCGTCGCCGCCAAGCTGAAATGGAACGCCGTCAATATACTCGCCCAGGCCTTTGTCTCGTCGGCTTCATCGAAGTGGGACCTGGGAAGACCGGCCCTGGAGGCCTGGTTCAGCCGGCACAAAGATGAATACAATATGCCCGAGGCGGTCCACGTCAGGCACATCCTCGTAGGGTCCGAGGAAGAGGCCACCGATGTTCTCCTTGAGGTCTTTGCCAGGGGTGCGGATTTCGGCGCCGTGGCCGCTAAAAGGAGCATCGATCCCGGGAGCGCGAATTCCGGCGGTGACCTCGGTTGGGTCTCCAGGGGACAGACGGTGCCAGGCTTCGATGAACTGGCCTTTTCGCTGGAACCGGGGAGGATAGGGGGACCCGTGGAGACCAAGTACGGGTGGCATGTCATCCAGGTGCTGGAAAAACGGCACGCCAGGGCGACCACCCTTGACGAGGTTCTCCCCCGGGTGAGGGAGGACATCCAGAAGCACTACCTCGACCTCGAGGTGGAACGCCTGGAAGCATCACTGGGATTGGAGATCGACCACGAGATCCTTTCAACCTTGGGGGGCTTCCCGGCCTTCAAGAAGGACCAGTAAAGGATAATGATACGGCCGGCGGACCCGAAGGGGCCGCCGGCTTTTTCTAAAGGTACAACTCCCCTTTAAGGACGATGCGGGCCTTGCCGGAGATCATCACCCGGTCCCCCGCGAGGGCGACGTTCAAGGCGCCCCCCCTTTTTGAAGCCTGGAAGGCATGGAACCGGTCCTTCCCCATGATCCCCGACCAATAGGGGGCGAGGACCGTATGGGCTGCCCCGGTCACCGGGTCTTCATCGATCCCCTCCCAGGAGCCGAAGTACCGGGAAACGAAGTCGTACGTGGAGGACCTGGAAGTGACGATCACCCCCTGGAAAGGCGGATCCCCCCGTTCGACGGCCAACAGGGCCTCCACCTTCGGACGCAGGCTTCGAAGGGTGGGTTCGTCCTTAACCCTAAGAAGCAGCATCTCGGCGCTGGGCGAGACCTGGACGTCCTCCACGGCTTCAAGCCCCAGGGCCTCCAGGAGCCCGGCGGGGACCACCGCTGGTTCGCTGTCGTTCCGGGGGAAGTCGAGGGTCACTCCCTCACCTTCCCGGGTTGCCGCCAGCGTGCCGCTGGCGCTTTCGAAGGTTATGCGGGTGGCGGAGGTCTCTTTCTCGGTGAAGATGACCCAGGATGACGCGAGGGTCGCGTGACCGCAGAGAGGTACTTCCACGGCGGGTGTGAACCAACGGATCGAGAAGGACCCCCTCTCCCCGCCTCTTGTCGAAGGCGCTACGAAGGCGGTCTCGGAGAGGTTCATCTCCAGGGCGATCTTTTTCATCGTCTCCTCGGGGAGGAACGCCTCTACGAGGCACACCGCCGCAGGGTTCCCCTCGAAGGGTTCCTCTGTGAAGGCGTCCACCTGGTACACCGGAATGGAGAGGCTTTCTCCTGGTATTGCCATCCCTTCACCCCCAGTCATTCTTGGTGTCACCAGTATACCCATCCCCTGGAATTTGGTCCTCCCCTTGGGTTATGATCGGAAACGGGGTGAGGTCGATGATGCTCGCGATGGCCCGGTCAGAGATAGTGGTCTTCGGCAAAAGAATGCTTGAGAGGAGCCTTGTCACCGGGACGGGGGGCAACTTGAGCGTCCGGTCCGGCCGGCGCGTGGCTCTCTCGCCCAGCGGCGTGGAGTACGAAGCTATGAAGCCGGAAGATGTCGCGGTGGTGGACCTGGAAGGACGGCTGCTCGAAGGGGGGATGAAGCCCACCAGCGAGATGTCCCTGCACCTCGCCCTCTACCATGCGAGGCCCGACATCACCGCCGTGGTTCACACCCATTCCCCCTACGCCTGCGTCCTGGCCTGTCTCGGCCGGGAGATCCCGCCCTTTCATTACCTCGTGCCCCTGGTGGGCGGGAAGATACCCGTGGCGCCCTACGCCTGTTTCGGCACGCCGGAACTGGCCCGGTACGCGGTGGAGGCCATGGGTGAAGGGAAAGCCGCCCTTTTGGCCAACCACGGTATGGTCTCGGTGGCGGGATCCCTCTCTGAGGCCTTCCGTGTAGCCGAGACGGTCGAATTCCTGGCCATGGTCTATTCCAGGGTCCTGTCCCTGGGTGAACCAAGGGTCCTGACCGATGAAGAAGTAGACCAGGTGCTGGAGGCTTTCAAGAGTTACGGGCCTTCCAGGGCTACCGTCGCGCCTTTCGAGGAGGGATAGGAGTGAGTGACGACCTGACGCTGGAACTGGAAAAAGTGGTCCGGGAAGCGGGAGGATCGGGGTGTGGGTTTTCGGACCTTTCGGACCTTCAGGACCTTCCCTACCCGGGCCTCACCCGGGGTGTGACCGTCCTGCTGGCCCTTGCCCCGGCGATTATCGCCGCCATTGGCGAGGGCCCGACCCGCGATTACCACGATGAATACGAGAGAGCGAACAAGGAATTGGCGAGGATCGGGTTCGAGGTCGTGAGGTTCCTCGAAAAGGCTGGATACAGGGCTGGTCTCATCGACCCGACGACGCAGGAGTACGACGAGGGAACCCTCAGCGCCCCTTTCCCGCACAAGACCGCCGCCCTTCGTGCCGGCGTGGGGTGGATAGGGAAGTGCGACCTCCTCGTCACCGAGGAGTTCGGCTCCGCCTTCAGGATGTGCACCATCTTCACCGATGCTCCCCTCACCCCTGGGGATCCTTCGAGGGAGTCACGGTGCGGGCCTTGCACCGATTGCGTCCTGGCCTGCCCCGTTAAGGCCCCGACCGGCAAGGACTGGATGGAAGGGGTCTATCGGGACGAACTGGTGGATATCTTCGCCTGCAACAGGTACGCTAGGAAGCTCTCGGCGGATAACGGGTGGTCCCATGTCATCTGCGGGATATGCATCCAGGCTTGTCCCTGGACAAGGAGGTACATCAACTCCAGAAGCGTTCCTTGACGAAACACTCCACGGAGGAGAGGAAACGGTCCGTATCCAGGGGGGGCTTCGTGGCAAGGCTGACGGCGATGAAGACCGCTCCCGACAGGAGGATCCCCCAGAGGGGAGGCCAGTGACCCAGGGGCTTCATCCCCTCGACGTACATGAAGCCCACCGCAAGGCCTCCGACGACCATGCTGGACACGGCTCCCGCCGCGGTGGCCTTTTTCCAGAAGAACGCCCCCAGGGTGGCCGGCAGCTGCATGAGCAGCCCTCCCGAGGCCATGGCGGACAGGACCGCTATGAGGCCGAGCTGCATCCTGGCGAAGAAAAAGCAGGCGATCGTTATGATCGGGATGAGGAGCCTGCAGATCCGGAGTTCCGACTCCTCGGAAATATCGGGGAGTAAGGCCTTCACCACGTCCCTGCCGAACATGGAACTCAGGGTCAGGATGATGGAGTTCATGGTCGACACCGCCGCAGCCATGATGCTGAGGAAGACGACGAGGGCCAGCGGGGCCGGGACCGATGAGAGCAGCATGGCCATGGCGTTGTCGGCTTTCTCAAGCCCCGGCATCTTCGCCGCGGCCGCCAGGCCGAAGACCACGCACAGGACGGTATAGACGAAACCGAAGGCGGAAAAGCCCAGGATCATCTTCCTGAGGTTACCCACGCTCGATGGGATATAAAGGCGTTGCACCACCTGGGGGTTCGTCACAGCGAAGAACGCCCAGGGAAGGGTCATCCCCAGGAACAGGGGAAAGGACCAGGATACCTCCAGGAGGTCGCGCCTGGCCAATAGGGCCCCGGGCAGCCCCTCGGGGAAGAGGGCGAAGGCTATGAAGCCCAGCAGCAGCAAGCTGGCGGCGAGCATTATCACGGCCTGGAAAGCGTCGGTCAGGGCCACCGACCTCAACCCCGCCCACCATGAGAAGACGAAGGACACGCCCGCCGCGATGATCATGCCTGCCGTAAAGGATATGGCGCCCCCAGAGAGGATCTCCAGGAGGTAGCCCGTCCCCATCAGTTGGACCGAAGCGTAGGGGATGAGCATGACCAGGCACAGGACGGCCGACACGGCCCCCGCCGATGGGCTGCCGTAGCGTTTTGAAAGAAGTTCCGACGGGGTCACGAGCCGGTAGATCCTCCCCGCCGCCCAGTACCTGGGGGCGAAGATCACCATCAGTATCACCGTCGCCGCCAGGTAGGTCATCTCAAAACCGAGGCTGCCTATGCCGGAGGAATAGGTGAGCCCCACGAGGCCGACCATCATGAAGGCGCTGTAGGTGGTCGCGCTGTAGGTCATGGCCGAGATGAACCCGCCGACCTTGCGGTCCGCCAGGAAGTACTCGATCATGCCCTTACCGAGGTTCCTCCTGGCATGCCACGACAGGAGGGAGCCGAGGGTGAACCAAAGGGCGATGCCCGCCAGGATCAGCGTACGGCTCATCACCGGGCCTCCCCTTCATGGTCGGTTTTTCCCGCCCAGCCCGAAGTCACCCATACCCCCGCAAGGAGCACGGCCGCGGTGATGAGGTTCCAGAAAGCGAAGGAACCGGCTTTCCTGAGAATGGTGAAGGGCACGGCCACGTTAACGATCCCATAGAGCAGCGAAAAAAGGACCCACAGCTTCTCCTTGCGAGTCAAGGCCTCGCCTCCCGCGAAAGTGTTCAATCCATCTCCAGGTAACCCTTGTCCGCAAGGGCTTTTTCAATAGCGTCCAGCGTCATGTCATCGTCGGCCTCCACGGTGTGGGCATGAAAACCTCGCGACAGGGAAAGCAAGGGCGACTGCCCCGTGCTCCTCAGGATGTTGACGAAGCGGGCCACATCCTCCCTGGAAGCCAGGTCGAGGTTGCCACGGATCTCGCCGTAGACGGGGTGGTCCACCACCACGTCTATCACCCGCCCCCCGGCCTCGATCATGGTGTTGAGTTCGTCGGCGATCTCTTCCACGCCGTGGCGGACGGGGAATATCCTCCTGGGTTTCGCCTCCCGGTGGACGTAACCCCGCGCCGTGGCCATAACCCGGAGGCCGCGGTCCCTCAGAAGGGCGATGTCCTGGACGATGGCCTGGCGGCTGACATTGAAGAGTTTGGCCAGTTCGGCGCCGCTCCTTGGGTCGTCGCTTTCGGTGAGGACCTGGGCAAGTTTTTCCAGCCTTCTTTCTCTCTCTGTCAAAATGGAGCCCTCTCTTCTTCTGGCTGCTACCGGCAGATAATAGCAAAGATTCCCCTTTCTTCCAACACTTGGATTATCATGTCGGTGGAGGTGTCCATGGACCGACGAACATCTCACGGGGAGGTAAGGATTTGGAAGACCAACAAAAGATGATGTCTCTCTCACCCAGGGAGGTCAGGCAGGCCGTCAGGGAGGGCCGATGGGCGGGCCCCACCGCGGGGATGGCCACCGGGTTCGTCCAGGCGAACCTGGTCATCCTGCCCCGGGACTGGGCCTTCGACTTCCTGCTTTTTTGCCAGAGAAACCCTCGGCCCTGTCCCCTCCTCGAGGTCACCGAACCCGGGGATTGGGAACCCCGGGGGCTCGCGGAGGGCGCCGACCTCAGGAGCGATCTTCCCAGGTACAGGGTCTACCGGGAGGGTGTTCTGACGGAAGAGCCGACGGACATAAGGACCCTGTGGAGGGAGGGCCTGGTCTCCTTTCTCATCGGGTGCTCCTTCACCTTCGAGGGGGCTCTCCTTGAAGCGGGTCTTCCCGTGAGGCATATAGAGATGGGAGTGAACGTGCCCATGTACGTCACCTCAGTGGCCTGCAGGACCGCCGGCCGGCTCAAGGGCCCCATGGTGATGACCATGAGGCCCATCCCCGCCGCGATGGTGGCCAGGGCGGTGACGGCCACGGCCCTTTTCCCTTCGGTCCACGGAGCTCCCCTTCACATCGGCGAACCGGACGCTATAGGGATCAAAGACCTATCCCGGCCCGATCACGGGGATCCCGTTGAAATAAGGGAGGGTGAGGTGCCGGTCTTCTGGGGGTGCGGGGTGACGCCCCAGGCGGTCCTGGCGGCATCGAGGCCGCCCTTCGCCATTACTCACGCCCCGGGGCACATGTTCGTGAGCGATAAAAAGAACGTTGATCTCTCGGTCTTCTAGTCAGTCTCGACCCTTGAAGAGGGGGTCAGGAAGGGTTCGAGAGGAAAGCTCCCCTCGCCGCTACGCGCAGGTCGGTCAGGGTCATGTCCCTGACCCTTTCAAAGACCCTTTCCACTTGGGAAGCGTACCGATTGGATATATCCCGGTGGGCCTCGAGAAGGGCCAAACCCTTTTCGCCGAGGTCCCTCCTGAAGCCCTGGGGGGTCTCCACGGATAACAGGTAACCGTCGTAGAGCATCCTTTCCAGGAAGAGCTGTAATTCGGGGGAAACCGGCCTTTCGCGCTCCATGCCGAAGACGAAACCCAGGGGTACGTCCTCCTCGACCTGGAGGAGCAGGATCGATTTGCGGAGCCTCGCGTAACCCCACAGGTCCGGGTTGTCGCCTTTCCTGGCCACCAGGCTGAGGATGACAACACGCCTTTCCAGGTCGTCCATCGAAGTACCCCCCACGTCGTGTACACTTGGAGCTAACATACTTTACCAAAGCGTTGAGAAAAAACAAGGGCGCACGACGGCCCCTGACGGGAAGGCAGCCCCTTTTTTTGAAACCCCCCGCGGGGGGCGATCCACCTTTGATTGACTCTCCTTTTATTGCCATCTATACTAATTTATGCATACAATAATGTGAAAAGGGCGGCCATTTTTAAAGGAGTGATCGGGATGAAGGCGGTGCAGATCGGCGGGGGCCTCGTAGGCCAGGTAATAGCGGCGGACATGATGAAAGACTTCGAAGTGACCGTTCTGGATCATGATGCCGACGCCCTCGGCGAAGTCGAGAGGAAATGTCCCGGGGTCAGGACGGCCTTGGCATCGGCCACGGATCCTGACCGCCTCGCCCCCCTGCTCGGGGACGCCGATATCGTGACGGCGGGGGTCCCGGGCCGTTTAGGCTTCGAGATGATGAAGACCGTCATCAACCTGGGGAAGAACCTGGTGGACATCTCCTTCATGGCGGAGGATTTCGAGGAACTGAACGGGCTCGCCAGGGAAAAGGGCGTGACCGTCATACCCGACATGGGCGTCGCTCCCGGGATGTCCAACTTCCTCATGGGGAGGGGGGCTTCGCTGCTCGACGAGGTGGAAGATGCCTTCGTCTTCGTCGGGGGCATCCCCGCCAAGGCCTTTCCCCCTTTCAACTACCAGGTCACCTGGTCCCCCAAGGATTGCATCGAGGAGTTCACCCGCCCCGTGACCATCGTGAAGGACTACCGCCAGGAAGTGGTTGAAGCCACCTCGGGGCTCCACCTCCGCGACGTCCCGGGCGTGGGGACCCTCGAGGCCTTTTACACCGACGGCCTGAGGAGCCTGGCCAGGAACATCAGGGCCAGGAACCTCGGCGAGATGACCCTGAGATGGCCCGGTCACGTGGAGCAGATGAGGCTCCTTCGGTCCATGGGCCTTTTCGAGGAGACCCCCAGGACCCTCGGGGGCAAGGAGGTCATCCCCCTGGAGGTCGCCGCGGACCTGCTCTTTCCCATGTGGAAGATGGAGCCCGAGAAGGGCGACAGGGATCTCACCGTCATGGAAGTGGACGTGCACGGTTTCAGGGGCCCCGATGAAATGACCCTCTCCTGGCGGCTGCTGGACCACTTCGATGAAAAGACCTGGAATACCTCCATGAGCCGCTGCACGGGGTGCTCCTGCGCTATCTTCGCCAGGGCCGTCGCTCATGGGTTCGTGAAGCAGAAGGGCGTCCTGCCGGCGGAGACACTGGCCCATGACGACGCCCTTTATCACTTCGTTATGGAGGAACACAGGAAGAGAAGGATAAAATACACTGAATCAATAAAGAAGGTGTTGAATGTAAGGCGGCCCTGAGGGCCCTATCACCGTTGGGGTCGCTGATTAAAATAAAAAAATCATGTATAATGACCTTGTATCGATCGGAAGCCTGTGATACTTTCCATAAGTGAACCGTCCCTCAGGCGGGGGGCAGGATATCGAATTACGGGTTTACCGATGCCGCCCACGGGCGTTGCGAGGACCGTTCCCGGAGCGCCCGCGTAATGGTCTCCCTGGAGAGGAGGTGGGGCTGGGCGTTATTACTTAGGGTTCCTTAGGGTCACCATGGATTTGAGTTTTAATCCTTTGAGAAGGAGGTTTTTTTCATGTCGGAGAAACAGCAGGTTAAGCCCGGTCTGGGTCTTTCCATCGCTGTTTTCGTGGCATCGGCCGCCATCATCAGTTACGGTGTTCTCGGGTTGGAAGTGGATGCCCACGTTCCCATCGTCTTTTCCACCGTTCTCGTCGGCGTCCTCGGTCTGACCGTCCTCAAGATGCCGTGGTCGCAGATCGAGGAAGGAGCCCTTAACGCCATTTCCATCGCCCTCCAGGCGATCGTCATCCTGATAATCATAGGTATGGTCATCGGTATCTGGATCCAGAGCGGAGTTGTTCCCACCCTGATCTATTACGGCCTGTCCATCCTTTCGCCGTCGATCTTCCTGCTGGCCACCCTCCTCATCACTTCCGTCGTTTCGCTCGCTACGGGCTCGTCCTGGACGACGGCAGGTACGGTGGGCATAGCCCTCATGGGTATAGCCTACGGGCTCGGCATACCCGCCCCGTTGACGGCCGGCATCGTGATCTCGGGAGCTTACCTCGGCGACAAGCTGTCGCCCCTCTCAGACACCACGAACCTGGCCCCGGCCGTGGCCGGCGCAAACCTGTTCGACCATATCAGGGCCATGATCTGGTCGACGGTTCCGGTCTACGTGATAGTCATGGTCATCTGCGTCGTCCTCGGGATGAAGTACGCCGGGGGCACGCTGGATGTCGAGAAGATCGCAGCCCTCCAGCAAATGATGAAGGCCGAGTTCAACATCGGGCTTCTGGGGTTCCTTCCTCCCATCGTTGTCATCGGGCTCGCCGTGATGAAAACCCCGGCCATCCCGGGCCTCTTTGCCGGTGTCCTGCTGGCCGCGATCATGTCCTTCTTCCAGGGCAACGGGCTGGGGGACATCATCAATGCCATCCACTATGGTTATGAAGCCGCCTTCTCCGCCGAGGTCGCCGGAGCCGAGGGCGAAGCCCTCCTGAACCTGCTAAGCCAGGCGAACCTGAACATCGTCCCCGAGGTAGCCAAGGAAGTTGGGGAGATGGTCAGCGAACTGGTCACTGGAGGCGGCCTCGACTCGATGATGTGGACCATATCGCTGATCTTCTGCGCCCTATTCTTCGGCGGCTCCATGGAGGCTTGCGGCTTCCTGGAGACCATCGTGGGAGCCGTCACGAAGCGGGTGAAGTCCGTGGGCGGGTTGATGGCTTCTGTCGTGGGCACCTGCTTCCTGGCCAACCTCTTCCTGGGGGACCAGTATCTTTCGCTGGTCATCCCGGGGAGGATGTTCAAGGTATCCTTCGAGGAGGCCGGGCTCGCCCCGAGGCTGCTCTCCCGTGCCTGCGAGGACAGCGGCACCATGACATCGTCCCTCGTTCCCTGGAACACCTGCGGCGCCTACATGAGCGGCGTTCTTGGCGTGGCGACCCTCGCCTACGCTCCCTTCGCCTTCATGAACTGGATGAGCCCCATCGGATCCATAATCATGTCCTACATGAAGATAGGGATCTACTGGAGGAAGAAGGACGGCACCGACGTGGTAGCCAGGGAGAGGCCAACGGATTAACGCCTGGCAGCAAACAGCGGTTGCTTTTCTGCGGCGGGGTTTCCCCGCCGCCTTTTCTTTCCCTGCCGAAGCTCTACGAGCGCGTCGCGTGTGATTTGACACCCTTCAAGACCAGGGTGTAGCATAAAAACCCGTAACGAACGATGCGGCGCATTATCCTATTATAAGGAGGTGGGGTCATGCCCTCGCTGAACAGGAAAGAGGTGCCCCTGTGGAAAGGGGTTTCCGACGGGGAGTGGAACGACTGGAAGTGGCAGGTCGCGAACCGCATTGTGACGGTCGACCAGCTTAGACAGGTCATCGACATCGACGATGATGAGGCCGACGCCATTGGTAGGAGCCTGGGTAAGCTCCGGATGGCTATTACCCCTTATTACGCGTCGCTGATGGACCCCGTTGACCCCAGGTGCCCTATCAGGATGCAGGCGGTTCCCACGGAAAAGGAGACCAGGCTGGGCAAGGCCGACCTTCTTGACCCATTGCACGAGGACGTGGACTCGCCCGTACCCGGCTTGACCCACCGCTACCCCGACCGGGGGCTCTTCCTCATCACCGACCAGTGCAGCATGTATTGCCGCCACTGCACCAGGCGTCGGCACGCCGGCGAGACCGATAAAGCCTACGGCGATGAACAGATCAAAAAAGGGATCGAGTACGTCCGGAGGACCCCGACCTTCCGTGATGTGCTCCTCTCCGGTGGGGACCCCCTGACCGTCGACGACGACAGGCTCGAGTGGGTCATTTCGGAACTCCGGGCGATACCTCACGTGGACTTCGTCCGCCTGGGGACCAGGATGCCCGTTGTGTGTCCCCAGAGGATAACGGACAAACTGTGCTCCATGCTCAGGAAGTATCACCCCGTTTGGCTCAACACCCAGTTCAACCACCCGAAGGAGATCACGAAGGAATCGGCCGAAGCTTGCGCGAGGCTGGCTGACGCCGGGGTACCCCTGGGCAACCAGTCGGTCCTGCTCAAGGGCATCAACGACTGCCCCTACCTCATGAGGGAGTTGAGCCAGGGGCTGCTTAAGATACGGGTCAACCCCTACTATATCTACCAGTGCGACCTATCGGAAGGGATAGAGCACTTCAGGACCAGTGTCGGCAAGGGCATCCAGATCATTGAGTACCTGCGGGGCCATACTACGGGAATGGCCCAGCCGCTGTTCATCGTTGACGCCCCCGGCGGAGGGGGCAAGATCCCCGTCGGCCCAAATTACGTGGTCAGCCAGTCGGACCGGAAGGTCATACTGCGCAACTACGAGGGGGTCCTCACGGTTTACACTGAACCCGACGACAACCAGAGCCATCCCGAGGACCTCTACCATTGGGAGGAGTACACCGCCAGGCAGAGGCATCTGTCGAGGGAGGGGCTAATAAAGCTGTTCGAGGGGGACCTGCTCTCGCTCGAACCGGCCCACCTCGACCGCCGGGAGAGGAGTAAAAAAGGCCGGTGACGGGGTCATGAAGAGTAAGAGGCAGGAGGCACCTCCCGTGGAGGAACTGCTCGTATCGCTTACCGGCACACCCTTCCCCAAATGGATGAAGTGGTTCGCCCTGGTGGTGGGGATACTCCTCGTCGGCGATGGCATGCGCTCCTTCGCGTTCCACAAGATCCTCGTCGGGGCCGTCCTGGCCTATGTCTCAGGTTTTGACAAGAGGATCGTGCTCTCGCCGGAAGGGATAGTCAGGCAGACCAGGACCTGGATCACCAGCCATTCGACCACCATCCCCTGGGAGGAAGTGCAGTACGTCAACTTCGCCTACAGGGGTTCGAAGATGATGTGCTTCTTTGAAAAGGGCGTTACCGGGATCAAGGTGCTCTTCAACAGGAGCGATGAAGCCGAGGTGAAAAGGATCCTGGGCCGCTACATTCCCGACGTGGAAACCGGCACCTTGGGAGAAGAGGCCGGTGAAGGAGGGTAACCCTCACCCGGCGGCAGCGGGCCTTTAGGTTCGAGGGACAAGGTGACCCCGGGCGGCGGTTCCCGCCGCCTGGGCGGGTTTTCTGTGGTCTAGCCCCGTAGCTTTTCCTCCACCGACCGGACCTTGCCCTCCATGGTGATCTCCTTGTCCCGCCTCTCGTCTATCCTCAAGGTGGTACCCACCCTGAGAGCCCCCTGGCTGAAGGGTACCTCGTGGGCCGCCCTGACGGCCTGCAGCACCACGTCGAGGTCGCCTTCGACGATGGTGCCCATGGGTGTCAGCATCGTTTTGAGCCCGTACTCCTTGAGCTTCCTTTCGACCCCGGCCACGTAACCGCTCAGGCTCGTCGTGCCGGTCCCGTAGGGGACGATCACTATTTCGGCGATCACCTTCGCCATCATTGCCGCCTCCTCTCCTGGAGCCGTCTTTGAGCGGCCCCGCATCAAGTATAATCAAACCCGACTGGAAGCTGCCGACCCACTTGGCGCGGAAGGAGGAACCCTTATGGAATGGACATCCCTACAGGCGAACGTAGGCAGGTTTGTCATGCCCGTCCTGGTTGTCCTGGGATGGTACATAGCGGACCGGGTCCTCGTAAAACTGGCCGGAAGGTTGTTTGACGGGGGAATATCAAGGGTCCGCAACGGTACGACAGTCCAGCTCGACGACCACGAGCGCGCGTCGAGGGTCAAGAGGCTCGGGACGCTCAAAAGCCTGGTCATCGACCTCCTGAGGTGGGGCCTCGGGGCGATAGCTTTCCTGACGTTCCTCGGTACAATAAATGTCAACATCATGCCGATACTGACGGGGCTCGGCATTGCCGGGCTGGCCGTCTCCCTGGCAGCCCAGAACATAATCAGGGACTTCCTCAACGGTATCTTCGTCGTGGTGGAAGACCATTTCTCCGTTGGGGACGTGGTGAAGATCGGCGAGTACTTCGGAGTGGTCGAGAATTTTACCCTCAGGACCACCCATCTCTCCGACCTCGATGGTAACTACATCATCATCCCCAACGGGAGGATCACCGAACTGGTGAATGCCACCAAGTACTGGTCCCAGGCACAGGTAGTGGTGGGGGTCTCCTACGATTCGGACGTACGGAAGGCCCTGGGTGTAATGGAGAGGGTGGGCAGGGACCTCAAAAAGGACTTCCCCGACAAGGTGAGGGAGGACCCACGGGTCCAGGGGATCCTCTCCTTCGATGAGCGCGCCGTCTCCCTAAGGGCCCTCATAAGGACCGTCCCGGGTGAACACTGGACCATCGGTATGGAATACCGTCTGCGTCTGAAGGAGGCCTTCGACGCCGAGGGCATCACGATACCCTTCCCACAGATGGATGTCTGGCTCCGTTCCCCCGAAGGGCTCAGGGTGGCCGGTCAGAAGACAAGGGCGTAAGGCACAGGCCGCACAACTCCTCCGGGCGGGAGGTTGACGATCTTTCCCGACCACCAGATCGAGGAGGAACCCCCACCATCCAGGTTCAGGGCGTCAATCAAGCCGAGCCTTTGGGTGGCCGCCGCCGTTTCGGCTATGGTCGTACCGTTGCTGTGCCAGGGGTCCCTTCCGTCGATGACCACGAACCAGAGCCTTTCACCGTCGCTGCCCACGAAGGATCTCGGGTGAGGCACCGACAAGGTCCTGGGGCTGAAACCCTCCGGGTCGAAGACCTTTTGCCCGCCCTTCACCAGCATGGGCCCCGCCTGCAGTATATTATCGAGCCCCGTGAATCCATCGTCGACCCATTGGATCCTGAGGGTCAGGGGAGTCCCCGTCGGGATGTCTTTGAGGAGTTCACCGGCGGCCCCGCGGCCTATGACCAGGAAGCCCTCCCTGGTCACAAAGTGGTTTGACGTGGAGGCGTGCCTGACACCCGAGACTATCCCCCCCTTCACGGTCACCTCCCATCCATCGGTGGGGGCGCCGGTGATATAGCTCCAGACGTCGGGGGTGAACACCCCTATTCCGCCCAAGGGTGGGATACTGTTCATGCCCGACACGGGGAGTTCCTTCCCGCCGAAGGAAAGAAAGGTTTTGAAATCACCCCTCCCGAAATGAACCTTGAGGCCGTCACGGCTCCACCCCATGGCCGACCTGGCACCGTGGGGTCCGCTCAGGGGCTTGGACTCCGTCACCAGGGAACCGACGATCCTGGTTCCGCTGAAAAAACCGCCGTTTATGGCTCCCCGGGCACCGGAATTCTCGGCTATTATCCCCAGGGGAAGCCGCTTTCCCGATATGGAGGCGGCGGTCACTATCCTCGGTGGGGAAACAGCGGGGTCGAAACCCAGGGCTGCGGTGAAGAGCGCCTTGCCAGGGTCGTCACCGAAAGGGACTACCGTCATTTCCGGCGTGGGTATCTTCATCATGGTCTCCCAGGCTTCCATGTAATGCTGGAAGGGCCCGACCCTCACGACCCAGGTCCACTCAAGCTTGTGCACCGTCGTCATCATCCCGGTCTTCCGAAGGCTCCCCGCCGCCCTTTCGGCTTCTTCGGGTTCCTCGAACTCGACCGATTGAACCCCCCAGCACGATGGGGGCCTTCCTACATGGTCACGCCGGAGGACAAGGACGGAATCCTCCCCTTTGAACTCCTTTTGCCAGGATAGCCTCAGGGAGCACTCCTTCAGCCAGGTCTCTAGCGAGAAGAGGTCCTTTTGCGATACCCCTTCCCGCGGTTCCAGCAGGAACTCTCGAGGGGGCGACGGTTGGATCTGTGAGGCCAGGGTCATATAGGGCAAGATGAAGACCGGGAGGTTCGGCCAGCTCCCCGGCTCAAGGGAGTTCGTTATCGAGGCTTCGTGACGGAGGCCCATCGATTGGAGGGCGAACATCACCGCCTCGGCCCTGGTCGCCTCCATATCGGGGTAAAAGCGCTCAGCCGGATCGAGAATGCCCAGGGCCGACGCCGTCTCCACGGAGCGGCCGAAGGGATGATCAGGCCTGATATCGGAAAAATGTTTCTCGCCCGCCCATACGGGAAGGCCTAGGGAAGAGACTATAACGTCGATCACCTCCGCCCTGGTGGCCGCCGATGAAACGGAGGTCACGGCAGCGATCAGCATGACCGGGAGCAACGCTGCTGCCGCGCTTTTTGCCAACCTTTTCCCTTCCATTCCCGTCATCCCCCCACTCCTGAAAAAAGCACAACGGTGCCGGGAAATTGCTTTCCCTCACCTATTGTAATCTAGAAAGAGGGATGTATAATCCGCGAAGAAAGAGGCATATCGAGAGTCCGGCCTTCGACTTCCCATCAGGGTTGGCGCCAATAAGCCCCTTAAGGCCCCCGGGCGCTGATCTTCCGGAAAGGAACGCCGGTGTGACGGGCGACCCACGTGAGCCCGTTACGTCGGCGGGACCCGAAAGGGCCGTGAAAGCGGCATAGGATGTGGAGGTAGGGACGCCGGGCTCGAAGGCGGAGGTGAAGTCTTTCGAAGGACTGGATGACGGGGCATATCACCAGTCACGGCACCGGCCTAAGGGTCGGTGTATCCATTAACGCAGGGGGCGAATAAGAAATGAAGAAGGAAGATCCTGGATCATCCTTCAGCGGTGCTGGCCCGGTCCGGCGGATCGGCATCACCTTCAACCTGAAGAAAAAGGAATTGCTTCCAGGCGAGTCGGACGACCGTTACGAGGAATATGACTGCCTGGAAACGATCGAAACCCTCGAAAGGGAGATCAAGCGGCTCGGTTTCGAGACCGCGCGTTACGAACAGGACGAAACCTTTCTAGAGAGGATCTCCCAGAACCCCCCCGACTTCGTCTTGAACATAGCCGAAGGCCGAGGGACCACAAGGGGAAGGGAATCGCAGGTTCCCAGCGTCCTGGAGAGCCTCGGGGTCCCCTTTTCCGGGTCCGACTCAATAGCTTTAGCCGTCACCTTGGACAAGTGGCTGACCCACCATGTGCTCGCGGGCGGGGGGGCTGCCGTCCCGGACCTATACATGTTCACCGCCGAGAAGGAATTCGGCCGTGCGCTGTCCATCTTTGAAAAGCATAGGGAATACATCGTCAAGCCGAGGTGGGAAGGCTCTTCCAAGGGAGTCTTTCCCGACTCGGTCGTGGACAACCCCGTCGATATGGCCGACAGGGTGCGCAGGATATGGAAAAATTACAACCAGCCGGCCCTGGTGGAGGAGTTCCTCCCAGGGGCGGAGATAACCGTCGGCATAATGGGCAACAGGACCCCGGCCGTCATCGGGATGATGGCCATAGACCCTGAAGCCGTGAAGGGGAAGACCGTCTATTCCCTGGACCACAAGAGGGATTGGAAGGAGAAGGTGCGTTACCTGGGCCCGGAGACGATCGACCCGCGCCTGCGGAAAGCCGTAGGCGCGGAGGCCTTGAAGGTGTTCCGCATCCTTGAACTGAAGGATGTCGCCAGGGTGGATTTCCGCCTCGACGTCGAAGGCGTGCCGAAGGCGATAGATATCAACCCGCTCCCGGGGATCTCCGAAGCCTACAGTGACCTTCCCATACTTTACAGGCTGAGCGGGGGCGATTTTCCCTCCCTCTTGAGGGGTATCCTGAAGGAAGCGTTCCAGAGGCAGGGGCTCCGGTGGCCCCGGATCTCGATGAAGGCCAGGAACCGAAATGCTGCCTGAGAAGACCGTCGCCGTCGTGGCGGGAAGGGAAGAGACCGACCGGGAGGACGTTCTCGATGTTCTCCGCTGCAGGCAGAGCGTTATCGAGGGGCTCCTCTTGCGGGGATTCCGGGCATACCCCGTCGATATTCTCAAGGAAGACCTCTTCCTCAAGGGCGGGGTGACCAGGAAGCTCAGGGAACGCTCACCGGACTGCGTCTTCAACCTCTTCGAGGGATTCGGCGAGGCCTCCTACCTGGAAATAAGGTTCGCCGAGATCCTTGAATCAATGGGCATCCCCTTCACCGGCAACCCTTCCAGGGCACTTGCCCTCTGTCTTGACAAGGACCTGGCGAGGAGGGCCCTGGAGGCGGCAGGGCTGCCCGTGGCACCGGGGAGGTGCGTTCTGCCCGGTTATGGACGTAATATCGCGGAGGGCCTGAAGTACCCTCTCTTTGTCAAACCCAGGATGGAAGACAGCAGCGTCGGCATCGATAACAGGTCCCTGGTGGCCTCCGAGGATGACCTGCCCAGGCTTCTCGACGAGAGGCTGGCTCTTTTCCCCGACGGATTGATCGTCGAGGAGTATATCGACGGCAGGGAGTACAACACGGGGTTCATGGGATCCTACCCTTACGACCTGATGGCCGTGTCCTCCATCCGTTACGCGCCCGGTACCGAGGCGGGGTCCTTCCTGGGTTACGAGTCAAAGTGGGATACGGGGAGCGATGATTACCGCAATTCCGTCTCGGTCCCCGAAGAGGACATAGCGGCCGGGACCAGGAAGGAGATCATCAGGCTCTCCAGGGAGGCCGGCAGGGTAATGGGTTGCCGGGGCTACTTCAGAGTGGACCTGAGAGAGAGAAGGGGCGGGCTCTATATCCTGGAAGTCAACCCGAACCCCGATATTAACATCGACAGCGGTTTCGCCAAGCAGAGCTTCAGGAGGGGCTTAAGCTACCCCGACATGGTCGCGAGGCTGGTCCATACGGCACTGGACAGGAGGGCGCTCCATGGAAGAAAATTCCCGCGAAAGTATCAAGAACGCGTTGTCCCTGGCAAGAAGGACGGGGGCCTTTACGGAGCGCGAACTGGCCGTTCTCGATGAAGTCCTGGAGGATTGCCTGCTAGAACAGGAGGAGGGTTACCGCTTCGAGGGGGTAACGCAAGAAGGGGCCCTGTCGGGTTTCCTCATATGGGGCAGGACCCCTATGACCGAAAAAGGATATGACATCTATTGGATAGCCGTAGACCCCGCCCTCCAGGGCAAGGGTTTGGGCAAGGCATTGATGGCCAGGGTGGAGGAGGCGGCCCGGGAGGAGACCCGCGGCTGCATCCTCCGCCTGGAGACCTCGGGCAGGGAGGATTACCGGCGCCAAAGGCACTTCTACGGGTCCTGCGGCTTCGTGGAAGCCGGCAGGATCCGCGACTTCTACCGAACCGGTGACGACCTGGTCACCTATGTAAAATTCGTGGCGCCCCAACCCAAGGCGGTAGATCCCAAAGGGGAGGCCAGGGGTGAAGAGTGAATAGAGGACGAACCAACGTGCCTCGGGATCACGGAAGGCGGATCGGGGGAGTCGCAACAGATGGAACAAGGTCGGTAATTTGACAGCAGGGCCGCCGCTTCGTATAATGAGCGCCGTCGAATAAAGGGGGTTTAGCTCAGCGGGAGAGCACTTGCATGGCATGCAAGGGGTCGGGGGTTCGAATCCCCCAACCTCCACCAGGATAATTTAAGCAGTCCCTAGGAAGATCCAGGGGCTGCTTTTTTATTCTTATCAAGAGTCCCACCCCCCCGGTCCTTTCAGGGGTAGAGCTCTCACTTTTTCTCCTCAAAGGGACTGATGCCTTTGTTACCCCTGTCGGGGACAGCCCGCCCAGGCATAAGGCAGGCCTTCACCCTTTGCTTTACGGGTACAATACAGTCGCCCGTTTCCGGTGTCTTTTCTTGACAAAGGTTTTTTTTTAAGATAATTTGTCTAGAACAGTCTATTGTCGACCAAAGGAGGATGATGCGATGCAATTCGATCTGGGGCAAGAAAACCTGAGCACAAGGGTCGCGGAATATATTAAAGATTATTTATTATTCTCGGGTAGATTTGGAAATGGGCAGAAAGTGACGGAACACGAGGTGGCCAGGGCCTTGGGGATAAGCAGGTCCCCGATAAGAGAAGCTTTCAAGGAATTGCACAATGAAGGTCTTCTTGAGTTTAAACCCAGGAAAGGTTCTTTCGTGGTCGAACTATCTGACCAGGATGTGAGGGAGCTTTATTTGCTCCGGTTCTGGATCGAGTCGCGTTTGTACGAAGTCATCATTCAACGGAAGACCCTCACTCAAGAAAAATACGACGAGGTTTTCAAACTGGTCCAAAAAATTGAAAACATAGTTGAATCAGACCTGGACCACCATAAAAAAACAATAGAATATTCCCGATGCGCATTGGAGATCCATACTGGCCTTTGGTCCTTGTCGAATATGAAATGGGCTGTCCAGGTCCTAACGAGGCTGCATAATCAAATGAGGCTCGCGATGATCCAGGACCTGGATTATGCGCCGGACCTTAGAAAAAATGCACTGTTGCATTATGAGATCCTCGATGCTCTGAAGAACGATCAATACGAAGAAGCCGTAAGAGCGCTCCGGGAGGACATGAAACTATATATGAACGGGATCCTGTGAAGTCCCCTGCCTCACGGTTTCAAGAGGGCTGTTCCTCAAATGATGAAAGGGATTGAAAAAGGATCCGCTTCACAGAAACTCATGGCGGGGACGGGAGAAGAAAAGGGGAAGAGGGGGCTTGGGTTCATGAGTATAACCAAACAAGTAGTAGAGAACCTTCAAGGCACCAAGTTCGATGACTTTCCTGAAAAAACGGTGGAATATGCCCGATTCGTGATCCTTGATTCTGTCGGTTCCGCCCTGGCAGGTTCCGGGACGGAAGTCGGTAGAATCTTCTACAGCCTCCACAATGATGATGAAGCGGGCCCATCGTTGGTCTGGGGCTCTGATCGTTTATCTTCCCTGAATGCAGCCTGCTTCATCAATTCCTCCTTGTCCCAGATCCTCGATTTCGATGATACCTATGAAATTAACACCCTCGCTGTTTCCCACCCTGGCCCTGCCATAGTTCCTCTCGCCCTGACAATGGCGGATAGATTCGACATAAAGGGTGGGGAATTGATCCGGGCAATTGTGCTGGGATACGAGATGTGCATGAGGTTTTCTTCCGCCATCGAACCCAGGTATGATGATTATTTCGGTTTTTCCAATTCCCAGATGATCGGGGCTGTAACGTCCTCATCTACACTTCTCGGCCTGAGCGATGAAGAGTTTATCAATGCCTACGGACTTGCCGTTTCCACTTCGACGGTGGCTACCACGAAAGCGATGTGGAGTCTTGAAACCAGGCCCATGTCGTGGATAAAGGACGGAGTGGGATTCGTTTCCGAGGCAGCACTGATGTGTTCCAGGATGGCGTCAAAGGGCTTCCGCGCCACGAGAGAAGGGCTGGATCCGGGCGATAAATTTCCTCTGCTTTGCGGCTCCCATGACTACAAGTATTCAAAACTGACGGGGGGCTTCGGTAATACCTACCAAATTGAAAAAATCAGCTTCAAACCTTACCCGACGTGCAGGTTCATGCAGTCCATCCTTGACATCATCGACAGAGAAATTGTCGTCAAGGGCTTTGCCGGAGATGATGTTGAGAAGATCCAGATCTTCATCACTCCCTACTTGAAGAATTCCTTTGATGTCAGGGATCCCCTGACAATGATCGATGCTCAGTTCAGTTTGCCCTACGCGGTAGCCATGCTCCTCTCCGGGAGGTCCCCTTCGCCGGCGTGGTACGAACCGGGAGCGATGAAAGACCCCTATACAAGGACACTCGTGGACAAAGTCGAACTGATACCGGACGAGGCCATAGAAAAGGGAAGGAAAGAAAGCAGCGAACTTAAGAACAGGGTGAAGATCCTTTTTAAAAACAACAGGGAGTGTGTTTTCGAAACGGGTTTTGCCAAGGGACACCCGCGTAATCCCTTTTCCAAGGAAGATCATCTGTCGAAGTTCCGACAAAATCTGAGCGGACTTTTTGGGGCGAGGAAAATTGAAACCCTGGCCGAGATGATCCTTGGAATGGGGAAAACAACGGACATAAGGAATATGGTGTCCCAGTTCCGTCCCGGCGATTGAGCGCCGATCAAATTCTTTATTGAGGAGGAAGAACTTCATGGGTCAGATCACGAGTGAATTCATGCTCCAGGTGCAAAGGACATCCTTCGATGGTTTTTCGGAGAAAACCCTTCATGAAACCAAAAAAGCGGTAATAGACACGATCGGTTGCATGCTGGCGGGGACGAGATCGCCCATCGGCAAGGCCACGATGGAAGTCTTCGAGGGTTTCGGTGGACAGCCTGAATCTTCCGTTATCGGTTCAACGAGAAAAGTACCCGCAGCCATTGCCGCCTACATCAATGCCGAGACCTGTGTCGGCCCCGACCTGAGCGACAACTACCAACCGGAATCGGTGATCCTTTCCCATCCCGGGGAAGCCGTGATACCCGCTGTACTGGCCCTGGGTGAGAAGAAAGGCTGTACCCTCAGGGACCTTTACACCGCCGTAGTGGTCGGTTATGAGACCGCGGGGAGATACGCCCTGGCCATCGAACCACGGAGGCCCGAAGTCTACAGCTTTTCGACCCATTACACGCTGGCGGCCGCCGTGGGTTGCGGCAAGATCCTAGGCTTTTCCGACGAGGAGATGGAGAAAAACCTCGGTATGGCGGGGGCGTTGGCCTCTTTGCCTGTCACGGGACAGATGTGGGGATTTAGGAAAAGACCGGCTTCCTGGCATCGGGATATGCCCGGCCACTCAAACTTCTCAGCCGTGATCGCGTCCCAATACATCAGGGCCGGCTTTGAAGGTTCCCGTTCCCTTTTGGACCCAGAGACGGAGTTCTACAAGATAGCCGGTTCCGATCATTTTAACCCCGACCACCTTCTCAAGGATTGGGGGAAAAAATATGTTATCGACGAACTGACCTTCAAGCAGGTCCCCACCTGATACTTCCTCCAGACCGGAGTGGGAGCCGTGCGCTCCCTCATCGAGAATGAGGATATCAGGAACGAGGACGTGGAGAAGATCACGATCTGGCAGCCCTCTTATTTCGCCGAAAACTTCGTAGCCTTCCCACCGACCTCTTCGGTGGATACCGCTTCCAGCCTGAAGTACGTTGTGGGCGCTTACATGATCCTCAGGAAAATAGGGGTCGAATGGTATGAAAAATACCAAGAGATCATGGCGGACCCGGCATTCAAGGAGATCTCGGGGAAGATCGAGATAATAAAGGACGAAGGATTGCAGGCCCTTTTTGACAAGGAGAATATTGTCAAGGGGAAGGTCGAGATCCGGACCAGAAAAAGGGTTTTCGAAAAGGAGATGAGGCTGGAAGAACTCAAAGGCAACCCCAGGAATAACCCTATGAGCTTTGAAGACGTGAAGGAAAAATTCCTTGAACTTGCTGTTCCGGTGATAGGGGAAGACAAATGCCGGTCATTCCTGGGATCGCTGGATAAGGGTGATCCTTCGCTCAGGATATCGGAACTCATGAGGTCGCTTGTATTGTAGAACATTGGTTTTTTGAAAGACCGCCCAACGGCGAGGCTTGTCACATCAAGGTGATAATTCATGCTATCGGACACTTCTATCGCTCAAAATGCAGTCTTGAAACCGATCGGTCAGGTGGCGGCGGATCTTGGGGTACCTGAGCAATATGTAATTCCCTATGGTAAGACAAAAGCGAAGATCGACCTGAAATTTCTTAACGAACTGAAGGAGATACCCGACGGGAAACTGGTCCTCGTCACCGCGACGACACCCACCCCTGCGGGGGAGGGGAAGACGACGACGACCATAGGGCTCGCCCAGGCCTTGGTGAAGATGGGCAGAAAGGCAGTCGTATGCCTCAGGGAACCTTCCCTGGGCCCCTGCTTCGGTGTGAAAGGCGGTGCGGCCGGAGGTGGGTATTCACAGGTGCTTCCCATGGACGAGATAAACCTTCACTTCACCGGCGATATCCATGCCGTCTCGGCGGCCCATAACCTCCTGTCGGCCCTAGTGGATAATCATCTCCAGCAAGGGAACAGGTTGGACATCGACCCCAGGAGGGTCGTTTTCCGCAGGGTCATGGATATGAATGACCGGTCGCTCCGCCAGATAGTGATCGGCCTTGGCGGCAAGGGGAACGGAGTACCCAGGGAGAACGGCTTCGACATAAGCGTCTCATCGGAGGTCATGGCCATTCTATGCCTCGCCGGTAACCTTAAGGACCTCAAGGAGCGCCTGGCCAAAATAGTCGTGGGCTACACCTATTCCGGCCAGGCGGTCACCGCCCGTGACCTCAAGGCCGAGGGGGCCATGACCGCTCTATTGAAAGACGCCCTGAACCCTAACTTGGTCCAGACGATAGAGCATGTCCCAGCTTTCGTTCATGGCGGTCCCTTTGCGAATATCGCCCATGGGACCAACTCCCTTTCGGCCACGAAGATGGCGCTGAAACTGGGAGACGTGGCCGTCGTCGAGGCGGGCTTCGCTTCGGACCTCGGGGGGGAGAAGTTCTTCGATATCGCCTGCCGTTACGGGGAGTTCTCGCCGAGATGCGTAGTGCTTGTCACTTCCGTCAGGGCCCTCAAAATGCACGGGGGGCTCAACAAGGAGAACCTGAAGGAGGAAAACATCCCGGCTCTGACCAGGGGCTTTGAGAACCTGGACGCCCATATTGAAAACCTCGCCCAGTTCGGCGTACCTGTGGTGGTGGCTCTTAATCGTTTCCCCACGGATACAGAAAATGAGATGGGGGAAGTGATCAGGCATGTCCGCGCCAAGGATGCAGAAGTCGCCCTGTCGGAAGTGTGGGAAAAGGGCGGGAACGGGGGCTTGGAACTGGCGGAGAAGGTGTTGAAGGCCTTGGAAAAACCGGCCGGTTACCGACCGCTATATGAATTGGACCTCCCTTTGACAGAAAAGATCGCTCTCATTGCGGACCGCGTCTACGGCGCCGCCGGTGTGGACTTCACCGACCCAGTACGTACAGCTCTGGCGGACCTCGAGGCGGGAGGTTACGGGAAACTGCCCGTTTGCATGGCGAAAACGCAGATGAGCCTTTCCGACGACCCCAAAAAGATCGGGCGACCCAAGGGTTGGCGGTTAACCGTAAGAGAAGTACGTCTTTCAGCGGGCGCGGGCTTTGTGGTGCCCATCTGCGGAACAATAATGACGATGCCTGGATTACCCCGTGTACCGTCGGCGGAGAGCGTCGATGTCGACGACCAGGGGCGTGTGATAAGACTTTTCTGAACCTGTGGTAAGGCGAAAATGCAAGACCAACGGGCGACGCCGGGTGCGATGTATTCGTCCCGGTGATTGATGGGGCTAAAATTTTAATTTTGTTGTGTTTTATTGACTAGTCGGCCCTTCGATCAGCACAAGTTCGCGATGTCCGCTGAAACGCTTTTGTTGAAGGATTTCTTATGGAAGGGGAGGTTTTCTGATTTGAAGAATACCTTGAACAAGGTCTGGAAAGCGATAGACACAGTTAATGAAAGGACAGGGGTCATCATAAGCCTTTTGTTTTTCCCCGGGTGGTTTTTGGTCCTTTACTCCGTGGTGGTAAGGTACTTTTTCAATGCTCCCAGTAACTGGGCAGGGGACCTGGCCAAATTCCTGTTCGCCATCTATTTCATGATGGGAGGGGCCTATTGCCTTATGAACAATTCCCATATTAGGGTCGATGTGATATATAACCTTTTCAGTTATAAAATCAGAAGACTGATAGAACTAGTGGTGGTGATCCCCTTACTTTTCGCCTTCGCGTTTCCCCTCGTCTGGCAGGGTTCCGCTTTTGCCTGGAAAGCGTTGAAGTACATGGAACTATCCCCCCCTCCAACGAATTTACCTGTTTTCCCCGTCAAATTCGCCATCCCTATAGCGGGGGGCCTTTTCCTGCTCCAGGCGCTGGCGGACCTGTATCGCTTCTGCTTTGTCAAGAATGCCAAGGAGGAAACCCGGTAATGAGCATTGAGTGGATCCCCCCCATAATGTTGTTTTTTGTCGTCCTGACCATGTTATTGGGGGTGCATGTAGCGTGGGCCATGGGAGGGGTAGCGGTAGTATCCATCATCCTGGCGTGGAACTTCAACAGCCTCTTCATTGTCATCAGTTCGGTCTACGGGGTCATGACGAGTTCCTTTTACGTTGCACTGCCCCTATTCATCGCTATGGGGGTCATACTGGAGCGTTCGGGGATCGCCGATGACCTTTACCAGACCTTCTACGTCTGGGCGGGGCGAGTCAAAGGGGGTCTTGCCGTGGCCACGGTATTGATCTGCGTGATATTCGCGGCCATGACAGGCTTGACCGGAGCCGCCTGCATCACGATGGGCCTGATAGCGTTGCCGTCCATGCTCAAGAGGGGTTACAACAAGGATCTCGCGATAGGGACAGTGATCGCCCCTGCGACGCTGGGAATCCTTATCCCGCCGAGCGTCGTCATGATCATGCTCGGGACGATCGCCCGTGTCTCCGTGGGGAAACTTTTCTTCGCGGGCCTGGTCCCGGGGCTTTGCCTGGCGGCCCTGTTCATCATTTACATACTGATAAGAGGTTTCCTCAAACCCGAGCTTTGCCCTTCCATCGAGGTGGAGGTCTCTCTCAAGGATAAGCTGATCGCCTTGAAGGCGGTAATACTGCCGTTCCTTACGATTTTCGGCGTTCTAGGGGCCATTTTCTTCGGTATTGCGACACCTACCGAATCCGCCTCCATCGGGGTCTTCACTATCCTGTTATCAACGGTTTTCAACCGGACTTTCAACTGGAAACTTGTTTTTGAATCGTCCCTGGAAACTTTCAGGCTGACGGTTTTGAACATCTGGATCATTTTCGGGGCCCTGGTCTTCGCTTCCACCTTTACCGCCCTCGGCGGAATAGAACTCATGGAAAAGCTGATCATGGCGTTTCACATGACTCCCTGGATGGTAATGTTCATAATTTTGGTAATACTATTCATCCTGGGGATGTTCATCGACCCCTTCGCCATTATTTTCCTCGTCGGCCCCTTGACGTTCCCGATGATGGACAAACTCGGGTTTGATGTTATCTGGTACGCCATTGTGTTCATAATGCTGATCTGCATCGGCTATATCACGCCCCCCTTCGGTGCCAATTTGTTCTACATGAAGTCGGTGGCGCCGCCCGATGTATCCATGGGAGATATCTACCACTCCTCCTGGCCTTTCGTCATAGTCATGCTGATCGGCGTCGTACTGGTCATAATATTCCCTGACATCGTTTTATGGCTTCCCAACAAGATGATCGTCCATTGATCAAAATAGCATGAGGCCGGCACTGTTTCTGCACGGGGCCGGCATCGCCATTGGCAGGATGGACGGGAACCTGGTCCGGGTTTATCGTTGAGAGCGACTTAGGAAGAATACCAAGACCCATGGCGAAGCTGATGGGACCGGGATCTCCTGTTGATATCGATAGAAAGGTATTGAAGGTGGAAACGGTCCCTGATCCATGAAGGGATGCAATCTGCAAGTTCGCCGGCAAAATGGGAGGGGAGCGATGCCAGTGCGCCTGAACAGGTTTGAAGAGGAGATGTTGCACGGTAAGTACGGCGAAGGGGTTTCTCTTGCGATGAGAGTCCTTGTCGGGATCGGCGAAACTTTCGATGCGGAGAGGCTGGTTGATATCACCAGGGCCCATGTTTCCTCCAGTTCGCAGGACGCCGACATCTGGTTCGCCGAAAAAATGGCTGACCTTGGGACGACCTGCAGGGTGCCCCCCACGCTGAACCCGAACTTCGATTTCCGGTATATCGATGATCACCTCTTTGAAACCCCTGAGAAGGGGAAAGCCATGATAACCGCCACAAACGAAGCATACAAGAAGTTGGGGGCCATCCCGATACTTTGCTGCACCCCCTATTTCGAACAGAACGTCCCTGGCTTCGGAGAGATCGTGGCCTTCTCCGAGAGCAATGCCACGGTCTACGTCAACTCCGTGATCGGGGCGAGGACCAACCGTGAATCAGCCCAAAGCGCGTTATGCGCGGCGATCACGGGGAAGGTGCCGGAATACGGGTTGCTCCTGGAGGAGAACAGGAGGGGGGAGGTCCTGGTGGAAGTGGAGGCCGATATAAGGAGCGATTTCGACTTCCAGCTTCTGGGGTGGTGTTACCCCTTGAAGCATGACGGGTTCGAGATACCTGTTTTCACGGGTTTGAAAGAGAAACCCTCACCCGAAGCCCTGATGAATTTCGGCACCCAGTTGAACACCACCGGCGTGGTGCCGATGTACCACATCGTCGGAGTCACGCCGGAGGCCCCGACCCTGGAAGCGGCTCTTGGGGGGGACGAGGTAAAGGCAAAGGTCACCATCACCAAGGAAGACATAGAAAAGACCAGGGCGGAATTTTACAGAAAACCCGGGAAGATCGATTTCGCCATGCTGGGCTGTCCCCATTTGACCCTTTCCCAGGTTGCCGAGATATCGCGCTTGCTAGAAGGCAAAAGGTCGATGGTGCCCATTATCCTGTTGACCAACTCCTTGACAAGGGAAATGGCGCAACGCATGGGATATTTAAAGGTCATCCAGAGGGCTGGGGGCCACTTGATCCCCGGTACCTGCGTAGATATACCTTCTTGCTGGGCCCCCTTCCAGGGAAAAACAGGGGTGACGGACTCGCCCAGGTGCGCCTATTACAACGAGTTGTTGAACATCACCTTCAACATAATGCCCATCGAAAAATGCATCGGATCCGCTGTCCTGGGGGAGGTCGTCGAATGAACGGTACAGTGAGAGACACCTTCAAATGTCGAAAGATATCAGGAGGCAGGGCCGAAGGCCCGGTTCTCATTTCAAAAGACCGTGTCTGCTTTTACCTGGCCGAACCCGGTTCGGGAAAGATCATGGAAAAGGGTCATGACCTGGAAGGGAAAAGCATAGCCGGGAAAATACTGGTCATGCCTTCGGGAAAAGGCAGTTCCGTGGTCCAAGCCGATGGCCTTTACAAGCTGTCGAAATGTGGCAATTCCCCGAAAGCGCTTATTGTAAAAGAAGCAGATACGGTATTGGTATCTACCGCCATTATCCTCGAGATCCCCATGGTCTTTAAAGTGGAAGACGATTTTTATCGGAAGATCGAAGATGGTGCTATCGCAAAGCTTGACGCCGATAACGGGTTGATCACACTGGAGGGCACTGAAGGCAGCTATCGCTTGTGAAGGAGTGTCCTGACCGTGGTATGAAAAAACTGTGCGGGCGGACCCGGGGAGACCCAGATTCTTGCCCGCACAGTTTTTTCTACTTTCAAAAGCCTTACGTGGAAAGGCTGGAACGCGAGGCCCGGGTTATGCTACTTTTTCCCCTTCATGTACTTTGCGACCGCGTCGTCCACGATCTTTTCGTCGGGGATGAAGGGTAACGTGATGTGGTAACTCCCCTTGTACTTTTTGTTGACTTCCCGGCTCACCTCAATGGCGTGTTCGCAGCGGGCCCATGCTCGCCTTGCAACACCGCCGAGAACGTCCCACATCATGGCCGATCTCAGGACCTTGTCAGCCTGCTCCGACCCATCAAGCAGCATGCCGAAGCCGGAGTTTATGGCCTTCCCGATCCCCACGCCGCCGCCGTTATGGATCGCGCAGAGTGTCATCCCTCTGGCAGCGTTGCCGGCGAAGCACTGGGTTGCCATGTCGGCGCAGACGTTGCTCCCGTCCTTGATGTTCGCCGTCTCGCGGTAGGGTGAGTCAACGCCTCCAGTATCGTGGTGGTCCCTCCCAAGCATGACGGGACCGATCTCACCTTTTCGGACCATTTCGTTGAACCGTAGGGCAATTTTCAAACGGCCTTCCGCGTCCTGGTAGAGGATGCGAGCCTGGGTCCCCACGACCAGGGCGTTCTTCTCAGCGTCCCGGATCCAGACCCAGTTGTCATAATCCTGGGAACGCCGGTTCGGGTCGATGCAATCCATGGCGGCCTTGTCGGTTTTTCTGAGGTCTTCCGGTTTGCCGCTCAGGCAGACCCAGCGGAAGGGGCCGTAACCGTAGTCAAAGAGAATGGGTCCCATGATGTCTTCTACGTAGGAGGGCCAGATGAACCCGTCGTAGGTGTTCTCACCGTTCTTGCAAATTTCCTTCACACCGGCGTCAAAAACGGCCCTCATGAAGGAGTTGCCGTAGTCAAAGAAGAAGGTCCCCTTCTTCACGAGTGTCTTGATCAGCTCGAAGTGCTTCTGTAAAGAAGTGTCTACGCGGCGTCTGAATTCTTCGGGGTCGTCGCTGAGCATCTTCGTCCGTTCCTCGAAGGTCAGTCCCTGCGGACAATAGCCGCCGTCATAAGGGGCATGGCAGGACGTCTGGTCCGACAGGAGGGGTATGGTCTTTCCATGGTCCACGGCGTACTGGAGCAGGTCGACGATGTTGCCGTGGAAGGCGATGGAGAGGGGTCTCTTTTCCTTGAGAGCTTTTTCGGCCAGGGTGAAAGCCTCTTCGCATGTCTGGGCTACTTCGCTGACCCACCCCTGCTTGTGGCGGGTCTCGATCCTGGAGGCGTCGACTTCCGCTATGATCCCTACGCCGCCGGCGATCTCGATGGCCTTGGGTTGGGCGCCACTCATGCCGCCAAGGCCGGAAGATACGAACAGGATCCCCGCCAGGTTACCCTTGGGTCCGACCCCGAGCCTTTGCCTGGCCGCGTTCAAAAGAGTGTTGAAGGTGCCATGGACGATACCCTGGGGACCGATGTACATCCAGCCTCCGGCGGTCATCTGTCCATAATTGCTGACGCCCAGCTGCATGGCCCGGTGCCACTCATGCTGGTTGTCAAAAAGACCCACCAGCAGCCCGTTGGTCAGTATCACCCGGGGGGATTCCCGGTGGGATTGGAAAAGCCCGACGGGATGCCCGCTCTCCAGCACCAGGGTGGTATCCTCCGTCAATTCCTCGAGGTACTTTTTGATCAACCTGTATTGCAGCCAGTTCTGGCAGACCTGACCTGTCTCGCCGTAGGTGACCAGTTCATAGGGGTAAAGGGCCACGTCAAAGTCGAGGTTGTTGTCGATCATGACCTGGAAAGCCTTGCCGGCCATGCACTTGCCCTTGTATTCCTGGATGGGCTTCCCATAGAGTCTTCCTGCGGGGCGGAACCGGTAGGCATAGATCCTTCCCCGGGTGGTCAATTCCTCCATGAATTCTGGGGCCAGAGCCTCGTGGAATTTCTCGGGGACGTACCGTAGGGCGTTCTTGAGGGCCAGTTCAGTTTCGGCCTCGTTAAGGGTCCAACCCCGGTCGGGGGCGCGCCTGATCCCTTCCTTGAATTCGGGATAGGGTGGAAGCTCCATGTCAGGACCGATCACCATGGCTTCCTGGTTCAGCTTGTTCACTTCTTTCATTTTGTTTCCTCCTTTCGAAATCCGACTGGGACACAGATCAGTTGCAACGGTTCACCAACGGCTCCGCTGATCAGGCTTTTCCCTTGGCCGTTTCAATTATAACCCTCCTTTCAAAAAAGAATTGGACAAAGGGTCTTTTCCTTCTTTCAAACACCGGCAAAAAATCGTGGGTGGCCACGCTGAAGGGCCATTGTGCCTTGACAAAGGATCTCCGTTAAGATATTGTCTTACAAAAATAGTCTTTTGTCGACCAAAAATCTCCATTTGCCCCGCGAGAAGAGAGTGTGGAATTGTGTCCTAGTTGTCCTGGACCCAATCTCAGGTTCTGTTTGGCGTATTTTGCGTCAAAGTAATCGTTATCGGGCGGGGAGGTGATATCAAAAAATCCAGTTCCTGACAGGTAACGGTCTTTCGAAGAAGAAAACGATCTTGGGAGGGGTTAAAGTGAAAGGCACGAAAGGTATCGTTTTTGGGATTCTTATCGCTTTGTGCGCGTTTGTTTTCCTCTTCGGTTCCTCCTTGGCTGAGGCCGCAGCCCCGGAAGTGTTCAAGTGGCGTCTGCAGGCCGTCGGACCACGGGGAAGCACTGAAACCGACGTCATTGAAAGATTTGCCGATCAAGTGAAACAGGCCAGCAACGGGAGATTGGAAATAAAGGTTTATGGCGCCGATGAGATCGTACCGACCTTCGAGACCTTTGATGCCGTCTCGCAGGGGTTGCTCGAAATGCACTGCAATGACCCCAGTTATTGGGTGGGAAAGACCAACCAGTGCTCGGGGATCATTACGACCCCCTTCCTGTTCAAGAATGCCTTGAGCCAAAAGATCTTCCTGGAAAACTGGGGCGGGCTTGAAATACTCCGGAAGGTCTACGCAAAGCACAACATTTACCTTATCAACCAGTTCGGAGAGACCCCCGGGACGATCTGGACAAAATTCCCCTTCAAAGGGCTGGAGGAATTCAAAGGCAAGAAGATCAGGGGTCACGGCCTGTGGTCTGAGGCTCTGAAAAGGGTCGGCATATCCTCAGTGACCATGCCCGGCGGCGAAGTCTATGAAGCCATGGAAAGAGGCGTGATCGACGGGCTCATCTCCGCGAATGTGGCCTGGTGCTTTGACTACGGCTTCCACGAGGTTTCGAACTATGTCTATGCCGGTGACGGCATCAATATCGCCAACCTGGAATTCGCCGTGAACATGGATGCCTGGAACAAGCTGCCCGACGACCTGAAGGCCATCGTTTCAGTCTGCGCGAGAGAGGCGGAGGTCGCGATGCTTGCGATCAACCAGGACGCGGATCAGGTCAAGCTCCATGAAGCGGTCGAAAAATGGGGTGTGAAAACGCAGCCCTTTGATTCCGCGAGCATAGGCAAGATGAGGGCGGCCATGATGGGCGCCATCGAGGAGTATGCCAAGGCCGATGAATCCTACGCCGAATTGCTGAAGGTGTTGAAAAAGTACCTGGAGGTTACCGGCGATTAGGATGTACCTCGAACAAGAGGTAACCTTAAGATCTTAAAAGAGGGTCATTTTGTACGACCCGATGGTAGATTCACAAAGGACCTGACCCGACAACGAAGAAGGTATAGGGGATTCCCCAAAGGGGGTCCCTTATACCTTTTGTTTGAACGGTGCCGGATGTCCCCTGTCAGGTTCCGAAGCTCGTTTTTTTCGCCAATTCTCGGAAAGGCCAGGAGGAAGGACTAATGGATCTGAATCAGAAAGAAAAGGATATGCTGAAAGGAAAGTACGGCGTCGGTGTTGCGAACGCCATGAAGATACTGGTAGGAATAGGGGACGCCTTCTATGCGGAACGCATGGTGGAGGTCTCCCGGGTCCATATCTCGCTGAGCAACCAGGAAGGCGACCTCTGGTTCGCGAATAAACTGGTTGAGGAGGGGGCGAGGTGTTGCAAGATCGCTACGGTGAACCCCGCCTTTAACAAAGAATATTTTGAGAACGTCTGTACCTTCACTGAACAGGAACTGAAGGTCTTTGAAGATACCATGAGTGCCTACAGGAAGATCGGGGTCGTTCCCACCTTTCAATGCACGCCCTACTTCGTGAATAATGTTCCCGGGTTCAAGGAAATAGTCGCCTTCGCCGCCACCGGTGCTTCCTGTTTCGTCAATTCCGTCTGTGGAGCAAGGACTAACCGGGAATCCTCCCAGAGCGCCCTTTGCAGCGCGGTGACCGGACTTACCCCTTTGTACGGGTTCCTTCTGGATGAAAACAGGAAGGCCGACACTTTGGTGGAGGTCGAAGCCGAAGTCAAAGAAGATTTCGATTACCAGCTCCTCGGGTACTGCCTGCCAAAAAAGATCTATACAGGCGTTCCCGTTTTTCACGGGCTGAGTCACAGACCCTCGAGCGAGGCTCTTATGAATCTCAGCACCCAGCTGAATGTCCACGGTGTTATCCCCATGTTCCACGTCGTGGGGGTCACCCCCGAGGCCGCCACCCTAGAGGATGCCTTGCAGGGAGAGAAGCCCAAAAGAAAGGTATCCATTACGAAAGCCGACCTTGACGAAGCAAGAAAGACCCTTTCCCACGGGGAGGGCAAGATTGACTTTGTGGTAATGGGTTGCCCCCATCTGACCATACAGCAGATAAAGGACATTGCCGCAATGCTGGAGGGCAAAAAGCTTAAGTCCGAACTTTGGATATTCACGTCCTGCCTGAACAAGGAACTTTCCAAGAGGATGGGGCTCGCCGACATTATTGAAGGAGCCGGGGGCCGCATTGTAGAGGACAGTTGTGTGGACCAGCCCATCTGGGCGCACCTGGAAGGCAAGAAGGGCCTAACCGAATCCCCGAAATGTGCTTATTACGTATCTAGAAGGAAAATGAAGTTGATCGTCAGGAGTATTCCCGACTGTGTAAACGCAGCGATTAAGGGGGAAGTGAATTGAACAGCCCTGAAGTTTTTAAAGGCAAATGCCGGAAGATCACCGAGGGGAAGGTAGAAGGGGAAGCGGTGGTCACGAAGGACTACGTAAACTTTTATCTCGTGGACCCGGAGAGAGGGACGATCATCGAGGAAGGCCACGACCTGGAAGGAAAAAAGATCGCGGATAAGATTCTCGTTTTCCCGGGAGATAAGGGCAGCTCCGTCGTCCAATTGGACGGGCTGTACCAGCTGGCCATGAAGAATAACAAGCCCAAGGCCCTCGTAGCGGGAGAATTGAGCACCGTTTTGGTCAGCAATGCCATTATCATGGAAATACCGCTGGTTTGTGACGTGGATGAAAAGTTTTACGAGATCATAAAGAACGGAGACCACATCGCGATAGACACGGAGGAAGGGACGATATCGATACGAGCAGGGGCGTGTTAAAAAGTGGTCATGGAGATGAAGGAGAATTATTATTCCAAAAGCCTCAACGCGTCACGGCTCCTTGATGTATACCAGACGGGGATCGACCGGGTCAGGCGGTACCTCGAAGCCGAGATCGAATTCGTCAAGAGGCACCTCGACGGGGTGGAGCGTGTCCTAGAGCTTGCGGCCGGTTACGGACGCATTATGAGAGAATTGGCACCCTTCGCGGCTTCGATCGTGGGTGTGGAGTTCTCTAAGGACTCCGTTCTTTTCGGGAACGAATACCTCGCGCCCTTCCACAATTGCAGTTTCCAAACCTTGGATGCCCACCTTATCGATTTCGATTCTGAATTTGACGTGGTCCTATGCCTCCAGAACGGTTTGTCCGCCATGAAAGGCGATCCACGGAACTTGGTTGAAAGGAGCATCAGGGCCCTTGCCCGTGGGGGAAAAGCCTTCTTCAGCACTTATAGTGCCAAATTCTGGGATCATCGCCTGGAATGGTTCAAAGAGCAGTCCGACAAGGGCTTGCTTGGGGAGATCGACTGGGAGAACACAAAAGACGGCAAGATAGTGTGCTTTGATGGTTTCAAAGCGACCACCTTCTCGGAAGAGGACCTCGATGCCTTCGGTATCCTGAGCGGTCAACCCTATCGCATTGAAGAAGTGGACGAGTCGAGCCTTTTCCTCGTGGTTCAAAAAGACGGAGCCTGACTCTATTGGCCCTGATGTCGGCCGACAGCACCAGGTCTGAATGACCGCCCAGAGGGAATGGGCCGCGGCTTCTTAAGCAGCGGCCCGTTGTTTCCTGGACCATCGCAGGATCCTTGAAGAGTTGATGACGGCCAGGAGGGTCATCCCCACGTCAGCGAAGACGGCTTCCCAAAGGGTCGCGGCGCCGAAGGCGCCAAGGGCCAGGACGGCCGCTTTCACCGCGAGGGACAAGAGGATGTTCTGCCGGATCACTCCCCTTGTTTTTCGGGCTATCCTCAAGGCTTCCGGCAACCCCGACAGATGGTCGTTCATGATCACCACGTCGGCGTTGTCGACGGTTATGTCGGAACCTACCTTCCCCATGGAGATGCCCACGCCGGCCCTGGCGATGACGGGGGCATCGTTAAGACCGTCGCCCACGAACGCGTTGACGCCCCCTCCCGGGCTGGCTGCTTGCATTTCCTCAAGGAGGGCCACCTTCTCCTCGGGCAGGAGCCCCCAGAAGGACCCGTCCAAGGAGAGCCGCTTCTCCACGTCCACGGTGGGGCCCTCCAGGTCGCCCGAGAGGAGGAAAATACGGCCGACGCCCAGTTCCCTCAGTGCCTTGATCGCGTGGGGCGCCTCGGCCTTGACGGTATCAGCCAGGACCAGGTACCCCGCGTAAACGCCGTTTTCCGCCACGTGGATCACCGTCCCCGGCGATGTGGGGTCGGGCGGTTCGATCCCGCTTTCAAGCATGAACCTCCTGTTGCCGGCGAGGATATGGGACTCGGGAGTTTTCGCCTCGATCCCGAGGCCGGGACGCTCGATGGCCGAAAGGGGGAGTTCCGGCAAGGGTCGGTGTCCCCACCCGGACCTTACGGCCTCGGCGAGGGGGTGATTTGAACCTCTCTCGGCTGTCACGGTCAGAGCAAGAAGGGAGTCGGCCGCCCTCCCCTCCTGGGGGTGGACCCCGGCCAGGTGGAAACGGCCGGTGGTCATCGTTCCGGTTTTGTCGAGGAAGACCGTGTCAACCAGGGGCAGCCTTTCGAGGACGTCGCCGCCCTTGACCAGGATCCCCTTCCCGGAGGCGGAGCCTATGCCCGCGAAAATGCCCAGCGGGATCGAAATGAGGAGAGCGCAGGGGCAGGAGGCGACAAGGAAGATCAAGGCCCGGTAGAGCCAGGTCTCGAAGTCGCCTGCCCCTATAAGCGGCGGGATCGAAGCGATCAGGATCGCCAGGATCACCACGGAAGGAGTGTAGACCCTGGCAAAGGACGTGGCGAGTCGTTCGGTCCGTGTCTTTTTTGAACCCGCGTCGCCTATGGCCGCCAGGATCCTTGACGCCGCCGAGGACTCAAGCGGTCTCGAGACCTCGACGCGAAGAGTGCCCTGGCTGTTCAGGAACCCGGCCAGGACGGGGTCTCCCGCCGCAACATCCCTGGGGACCGACTCCCCGGTGATCGATGATGTGTCCAGGCTGGAAAACCCCTCCGATACGACACCATCGACGGGTATCCTCTCGCCCGGTTTCACGAGGATCCTGTCACCGGGTTTAAGGGACCGGGAAGCCACCGTTTCCGCCCTGCCGCCTTCGTCGAGCAGGTTAGCCTTGTCGGGGATGATCTCCACCAGGGAGGAGATCGACCCGCCGGCCTTTTCGACGGCGCTTTCTTCCAGGATCTCGCCGGTCCTGAAAAAGAGCATTACCGCGACCGCCTCGGGGTACTCTCCTATGGCCAGGGCGCCCAGGGTGGCTACGGTCATGAGGAAGTACTCATCGAAAACTCTGCCCCGGAGCAAGTTTTCGAGGGCCTTCAGGACAATGGGCCACCCGGACAGGATGTAGGCGGCCAGGAAGAGGGTTGTCCGCAGGGGTGTCCCCGGCGCCAGCGTAAGCGCGCCGCCCCATAGGAGGAGCCCCGGGAGGACCCTGGCCGAAAAGGACTTCAAGGCCTTGCTCCCTTCCTTGTGAAAACCCATACTTACCGGATCATCTTCGGACAAGACCCTGACGCCGGGTTCGATGCCGTCGACGATCTCCTGGATCTTCGAAAGGGATTCCCCGGGAGGATCCGATCCCTGGCGGATGGTGAGGGTCAGCTTCGAAGTGATGGGGTCGACGGAAGTACCTTCGACCCAATCCAGCATAGCTGAAGACCTCTCGATATCCAGGGCACATACGCTGCAGTGAAGACCCTCCAGGCGAAAAACCAGTTGACGGTTCTTTTGGTCTTGTTGACCTTTCTTCATGACAGGATCACCTTCTATCACCATGGCTCAGGTGTTTGGCCCCTTCAGCGACTATACTTTCAACATGTTCGTCGTCGAGGGAGTAGAGGGATATCTTTCCCATCCTTCTGGCCTTGACCAGCCGTGCCTGCCTGAGGACTCTTAGTTGATGGGAGATGGCCGATTGGGTCATTCCAAGCAAGCAGGCTATGTCGGCCACGCACATTTCTGAAAGAGCGAGCGCCAGAAGTATCCTCACCCTGGTCGTGTCACCGAGTACTTTGAAGAAACCAGCCAGGGAGTGACAGAAACCTTCTTCAGGCATCCTGTTCTTCGCGTCCCTTACGATCCCCCCGTGGATGGCCTCGGGTATATTCACCCTTTGTTCCACTGGATCCACTCCATTCATGAATGTATGAACAACTATTCATATAATCGAAAACCGCATCTTTGTCAAGTTGTTCCGTGAAAAGTGAACGTGACCAGGTCGGCATGAACCCATTGCCCTTGCACAGGCCACGTATTTCATGGTAGAATCCCTTGTCAAGTCCTAACGGACAAGGATAATGATGAAGAGGAGCCGAGCCTCCCACCCGCCGACGCCCCGGATGGGGTTGTTCAAGGGTTCTGTATCAGCGAAGCGAAAGTGATTTCGCACAGCTGGGACATATGGGATATAGGGGCCGGACTTTTCTGAGTCCGGCATATTTTTTTTATGGAGGTGACATGCTATAGCTAAAAACAGCGAAGAGCCGCGCACAAACGATGAGATCCGGGCCAAGGAAGTCCTCCTGATCGACGACCAGGGGGTCAAGGTCGGGGTGGTTCCCCTGGCGCAGGCACTGGCCCTTGCTGAAGAGAGGGAACTGGACCTGGTGGAGGTTTCCGCCCAGGCCGACCCCCCCGTCTGCAGGATACTCGATTACGGCAAGTACCGGTTCCAGCAGCAGAAGAGGGACAAGGACGCGAGGAAAAAGTCCAAGGGGCAGGTCGTCAAGGAAATGAAGATGAGACCGAAGATAGACCTGCACGACTACAACTTCAAGGTGCGCGCCATCAAGGATTTTCTCCTCTCGGGTTACAGGGTCAAGGTGGCCGTCTTTTTCAGGGGAAGGGAGATGGCATTCCTTGACCGGGGCCGGGAGGTTCTGGACAAAGTCGTAAGGGATTGCGAGGGCATCGGTAAGGTCGATATGCCTCCCCGAATGGAGGGAAGGTATATGCGCCTGATGATGATGCCCGTCCCGCAGTCGGTGAAGAAGCCAAAGGCGGTGGTGGCAAGCGCCGCAGCCGCCGGGGAAACGGAAAAGACAAAGGTTTCCGTCGAAGAGTGACCAAGGGCGGGTCTTTTTTTCCCGTCGTTTCAGAATGAAGGAGGAATTGGATCATGCCTAAGATGAAAACCCACTCGGGAGCCAAGAAGAGGTTCACGAAGACAGGGACGGGGAAATTTGTTTTTCAAAAGAGCGGCCGCAGACACCTTCTCAGGACGAAGGGCCCTGCGCGCTTACGCCGCCTTCGCCGGAAGGGTGTTATACCCTCTTCCCTCGAGGAACGGATGAAAACTCTTCTGCCCTACGCCTAGGCGTCGGAACGAACGATCTGGTATCAACCAACCGAAAGAGGTGAGCGGTCATGCCCAGGGTCAAGGGCGGAAGCGCCAGTGATCAGAAAAGAAAGAAGCTTTTTGATGTTACAAAGGGCTACTTCGGGAGGAAAAAGAACGTTTTCCGGAGGGCGCAGGAAGCGTACCTTCATTCCATGTCCAACGCGTACAAGGACAGGAAGGCCAGGAAGAGAGACTTCCGCAAGCTCTGGATAACCAGGATAAGCGCCGGGGCTAGGATGAACGATATGACCTACAGCACGTTCATGAACGGTCTCCGATGCGCTGACATCGAGATCAACCGAAAGGTGCTCGCGGACCTGGCGGTCCAGGACATGCCGGCCTTCGCCAGGCTCGTCGACAGGGCCAGGGAGGCGCTGGTGAAGTAACTGCCTCCCCACCTGACGTACCGGACCGTATCGGTCGTACAACCCAGGGTTCCTGTCCGTTGTTTTGGCGGGGACCCTTGCCGTATTACCGGCGGTGAAGGGTAGAATAAGGGCCGATTCAGCCCCGCAAAGGTATTATACTGGTCGGGGCCGTTCCTTCTCTCCCGGGCCTGGATTTTACGATTTCTTGCAGGTCCGCCTCGGTCAGGACGGGAGAACTCACGGGTGCATGAACCCGCCAGGGAGGGGAAGCGCTTGGGTGATATTCACGATGACGTAAGCCGGATCGAGGCCTTGTTCCGATCGGTCCTTTCAACGGCCGATTCCGTGGAGGCGCTGCAGGGCGTGAGGGTCCGCTTCCTCGGCAAGAAAGGGGAGGTCACCTCCCTGCTCAAGCAATTGGGTTCGCTCCCTGACGATGAGCGCCCCGAGGCCGGCAGGGTGCTCAACGAATTGAGGGATTCCATGGAGCGGTCTCTGGCGGAAAAGACGAGGCAGTACGCCGGCGCCCAGGTGACCGCCCGCGAAAGGGAGGAGTGGATCGATGTGACCCTCCCCGGCAGGGGCCGTCCCTGGGGTGCCTTCCACCCCGTGGCCCAGGTCACCCAGGAAGCGATCGACATATTCGTCTCCATGGGTTTTTCCGTGGCCTATGGTCCCGAGGTGGAGGATGACTTCCATAACTTCGAGGGTCTGAATATACCGCCCCACCACCCGGCCAGGGATATGCAGGACACCTTTTACCTCGAGAACGGGTTGCTCCTGAGGACCCATACCTCCCCGGTAGAGGTGAGGTCCATGAGGAAATGGGGCGCCCCCCTGAGGATAATCGTCCCCGGGAAGGTTTTCCGGAGGGACAGCGATCAGACCCACACCCCCATGTTCCACCAGCTTGAGGGGCTGCTGGTGGACGAGAACATCTCCCTGGCCCACCTCAAGGGTTGCCTGGAGGCTTTTGTCAACCGGATATTCGGCCGCCCGTTGAAGGCCCGGTACAGGGGCAGCTACTTCCCCTTCACGGAACCCTCCATAGAGATGGACGTGGAGTGCGTAGCCTGTTCGGGGCGGGACCCGGGTTGTCGGATATGCAAGGGGACCGGCTGGCTTGAGATCTCGGGGCTGGGGATGACCCACCCCAACGTCATTCGGGCCGGGGGGATTGACCCAGTCCGCTACAACGGCTTCGCCTGGGGGATGGGACTCGACCGTATCGCCATGCTCAAGTACGGGCTGAACGACCTGAGGGTCTTCTTCGAGGGCGACCTGGCTTTCCTCAACTCGAAGGGAGAGCGCCGATAATGTTTGCATCACTCAACTGGCTCAAGGAATTGGTGGATATCCCCGTAGATACCCCTATGCTGGCCCAGAGGCTCACCGACACCGGGGTCGAGGTCGAGGGACTTGAAGTCCCGGTGGCCCTGTTCCGCGGCGCCGTGACGGCCAGGGTCGTTTCCATCGCTATTCACCCCGGGAGGCCGGACCTTTTTGTCCTCACCGTCGATGCCGGAAAGAGGAAAGGGGTGTGCGTGACAGCGGCCAGGAACCTGGAGGGGGGCGACGTGGTCCCCTGGGGCCCCCCAGGGTGCGTCTTGGCCGACGGAACGGAGATCTCCTGCAGGGATTTCCAGGGTGTGACCAGCGAGGGCATGGTGCTGTCGGCCGAGGAGATCGGCCTCCCCGGGATCGCTGATGAGTACGGGATACTCAGGATGGGGGAGGGCTTTACCCCCGGGGAGGACGCCAGGGCAGCCCTCGGTCTCGACGATACGGTCCTGGAACTTTCCATAACGCCCGACAGGGGCGACCTCCTGAGCATGGTCGGCCTGGCCAGGGAAGTCTCAGCCCTTTTCCCCGAGGCGAGGTACAAGGGAATAACCCCGGCGATCCAGCCCAGGGCTTCGCGGCTCGACGGTTTCGAGGGGATCACCCTTACTGACAGTGGTTGCCCTTTCTACGCCCTCGGCGCTCTGGAGGGGGTCAACATCAAACCTTCACCGATGAGAGCCAGGGTCAGGCTCCTTCTCTCCGGCATGAGGCCTATTTCCAATGTCGTTGACGCGACCAACCTGGTCATGCTCCTGGTGGGACAACCCCTCCATGCCTTTGACGACGCCCGACTCCCGGGCAGGGATATCACCGTGAGGCTGGCCCGGGAGGGCGAGATGATCCTGACCCTCGACGGCAAAACCAGGGTCCTGGACGGTGAGGACCTCCTTATCACCAGTGGGGGGAAGCCCGTCGCCGTCGCCGGCGTGATGGGCGGGGAGGAAAGCGAGATCAGCGGGGATACCACTCGGGTATTGCTGGAATCGGCCCACTTCGACAGCATAAAGGTCAGCAGGGCATCCCGGAAGCTGGGTATCCCCAGCGAAGCGGCCTACCGGTTCTCCCGCTTCGTGGACCCCTGCAAGGCAGAGACGGCCCTCGCGGTGGCCATGGAAATGATGGCCTCCTGGGGGGCGGGCGTCCCCTCCGGTTGGATCGCCGCCGGAGAAGCTGCCCAAAAGGAACGGAAGGTTGCCCTTACCTCGAAGGTCCTCGGCAAGATCATCGGGACGGGGGACCTTGACATGGCGACGGCCATTCTCGAGAGGCTGGGGATCTCCACCGGCGACCATGACCCTTCCGTCAGGCACTACAGCATCCCTTCCTTCAGGCCGGACATCTCCATCGAGGAGGACCTCATCGAGGAAGTGGCCCGCATAAGGGGTTATGACAAGGTGGCGGCGGAGCTGCCCCCGGTCATGCATGCCACCGGCGACATCACCGACAGGATGAGGGCCGAACGGGCCGTCCGCTCGACCGCCATGGCAAGGGGTTATTCCGAGGTGGTGACCTACTGCTTTGTCTCCCCGCAGTCCATCGCGGCGCTCCGTTTTCCGGGGCCGGACCCGAGGTCGTCCCCGGTGGCCCTCTCCAACCCCCTGAGCGTCGACATGTCAGTCTTGAGGACTACCCTTGTCCCAGGGCTGGTTCAGGCCGTTTTGAAGAATATCAGTTCCGGGTGGAGGAGGGCCATTAGGATCTTCGAGACAGGCATGGTCTTTTTCAGGAGGGGCCGGGAGGTCGAGGAGGTCTTCAAACTGGGGGGGTGCGTCTGTACAGGTGTCGACAGCCGTTCACCTTGGGGAGACCAAGGGACGGAAGACTTCCATTCCGTCGCCGCCGATATCGAGGCGATATTCGCGAGCCGGGGGGTTGCCGTGGACCTCGTCCCAGGGAGCGAACCCTTCGGGCATGCCGGGAAGACGGCACGAGTGCTGGCCGACGGGCGGGATGTCGGCTACCTTTCGGCCCTCAAGCCGGAGATCGAGTCGGAGATGGAACTACCGGCGCCGGTCTTCCTTTTTGAACTGGACATGGGACCCCTGGTCCATGACGGGAAGGCGACCTTCGGTGAGGTCCGGAAGTATCCCCCCGTCTTCAGGGATATTTCCCTGGTGGTGAAGGAGGGGGTCTATTCCTCCGATGTCCTCGCCCTTATCCGTGAACTGGGGGGCCCGCTCCTGGAGGAGGTGAGACTCTTCGATATTTATAAAGGAAAAGGCATCCCGGAGGGCCATCGAAGCCTCGCCTACACCCTGGCCTACCGTGACCCCGAAAGGACATTGAGGGATGACGAGGTCGACCAGGTCCAGGGAAGGCTCAGAGATCAACTGGCCCAGAGAGGGATAAGACTAAGATAAGGGGGAGAGGACGAAATGCTTGACCAGATCGACAGTCTGGAGAGCCTCATCGACAAGGTATCGGCGGCCATGACCGAATTGAAGGCCGAAAAGGACCGGATGGGCGAGGAATTGAAAACCCTCAGGAGCGTCCTGGACGGGAAGGAAAAGGAGATGGACAGGCTCAGTGAAGAAAGGGAGGTCACCGAGAAAAGGCTTGCCGCCCTCCTGGAGAAGTTGAGGGCCTCCTGGGAGCCCGCGGCAGAACAGGATCCCCCAGCAGACCAGGACCCTCCGGAAGCGGAAGAAGAGCCTGACCCTCTTGAGAGCGACGAGGCTCCGCCGGAGGCACCCGCGGGGGAACTTTTCAGGTTCGATAAGGACCCCCACCAGGGCGACCTTGCGGATCGTTTCTGACCCAGGAAGGAGGGCCCCAGTTGCAAGAGGATCCGCGCAGAGTCCTTGTCACGCTGGGCAAGAAAAGTTACCCTCTGCTGACCCGCCTTGATGAGGGCAGGTTCGAGAGGGTCCTGCAGATAGCCAAGGAGAGCGTCGTCGGGCTTGACCCGTCGATGGAACAGGACGAGAGGCTCTTGCTGGCCTGCTTCAAACTCGCCTTTTCCATCGAGTCCGCCGAGATCAGGATGAAAGAGCTGTTGGGGGGGAGTGGATCTCCTTGACCCTCGCCCTGGGAACGGACATTCTCTTCGCCCTTCTCCTGGTGACCTTCTGCGTCAGGGGCGCGGCAAAGGGTTTTTCCGGGGAGGTCATTTCGCTCCTAGCGACCATAGGCGGTTTCCTGCTGGCCTGGAAAGTTTCGGCCATCGCCTCGTCCTTTATCTCTCCTTTTTTGCCCCTGCGCCCCGGGGCGACCCGGGCCGTTGTGCTCGTAGTATTCTACGTCCTTTTTCTTGTGGCGGGGGTCTATGTCGGCAGGTTGGTCAAGAGCTTCCTCAGGTTCACCCATCTCTCGGGCATCGACAGGGGAATGGGGATCGTCGCAGGGGCCGTCAAGGCCTTTGCGTTGCTGGTGATCGTCTACGCGGCCCTCATGGCCCTTTCCCCCGTCCTCTCGCCCTACTGGATGAACGAAAGCGTGGCCATGAAGATGGCCGAAAAGTCGTGGCCGACCATCGAAAGGACCCTTTCCTTCATCCGGCTCCTCGACCCCGCATCGCTCCCGTGGGAACGAGGCCCCCACGACCCGGGGGATGGCGCGGGAATAGCGGAGCCTGTAATTTGAAGATCGAACAAAGAACCGCTGATCTGGCAGAGATCACCTCCGTCCTGGAAAGGATGTCCAGGAGGACAAGGTCGGAGGCCGGCAGATCCATGCTCCGGGGTATGCTGCCGGCCCCGTCGATCAAAGCCGCCCGGCAGCGGCAGGAACTCTTGAAGAGCTACGCCCGTTATGTCGAAACGAGAGGCGAACTGCCCTGGGATGAAAGGATGAAGCCCCTGGGGCCTCTTCTGGAGAACGCCGGCGAGACGGCGCTCCTTTCAGGGGTGGAGTTGCTTCCCTTCCGGATACTGATAGGGCTGTCCAAGAGGATCAAGGAGAGCCTCCGGGAAGCGCGCAATGATATACCCGGGGTCGAAAGGCTCGCCGAAGGGATCAGGGACCTTGACGAGGAATTCGAGAAGCTCCAGGTGCTGTCCGATGACGGGGAGCTCTACGACGGCGCGTCGGAGAAACTGGCCGAGTTAAGGCTGTCCCTCAGGGACCTCACGTCCAGGGCCAGGTCCCGGTGCGCGGCGATCTCGGTGGAGCCCAGCCTGGCCCCGATGCTCCAGGACAGGGTCGTACACTTCAGGAACGGGCGCTTCGCCCTCCTGGTCAGGGCGGAGGATTCCGGGCGGTTCGACGGGATAGTCCTGGACAGGTCCTCCTCCGGCAAGGGCGTTTACCTGGAGCCGAAGGAACTCGTCCCGCTGAACAACAGGATCCAGGTCCTCCGGCGCGAAGAGAGCGAGGAAGAGAGGAGGATCCTCTCCGCCCTCACCGCGATGATCCTGGCGAGGAGACTTCCTCTCCTCGAGACCGAGTCCGCCGTGGCACGGATCGACGTCCTTTACGCCTGCGACCGCTTTTTGGTCGAACCTCCCTGGACCCTGCCCGAACTGGATGACCGGTCCCGCTTCCACTTCAAGGAGCTCTGGAACCCCCTGATCGGCAAAGAGTGCGTGCCGGTGAGTATCCACTGCGGAGAGAGGTTCCGTCAGCTCATCATCACAGGTCCAAACACCGGCGGTAAGACGGTGGTGCTGAAGTCGGTGGCGATCGGCATCTTCCTGGCCCTGTCGGGTTTCCCCGTCCCCGCGGCCGAGGGGACCCAGGTGGGCTGGATCGACTTCATGGCGGCCGACATCGGCGATGAACAGGGCATCGAGCAGAGCCTCTCCACCTTCAGTTCCCACATTCGAAGGATCATAGCCATGATGGAAAAAGCCGGCAAGGACAGCCTTCTCCTGCTGGATGAACTCGGGGCCGGAACGGACCCCCAGGAGGGGGCCGCACTGGGGATCGCCATCCTTGAAGCATTGAGGGAAAGGGGTTCCCTGGTCCTCGCGACGACCCACCATAACCCCATAAAGCGCTACGCCCTGGGGAGCAGGGGGGTCGAGGCGGCCGGAATGGAGTTCGACCCGGCCACCCTGGCGCCGACGTTCAGGCTGATCATGGGGCTCCCTGGAAAGAGCAACGCCCTTTTCATCGCCGACAGGCTGGGGATGCCGATGAATATTATCGACTCGGCCAGGGAGCACCTATCCGAAGAGACCCGCACAGGGGAGAAGGTCATGGCCGAACTCTTCGATAAACAGGTCGAACTGGAGGCCACCGGGGCGGCCATGGCCGAGGAGAGGAAGGAACTCGCCTCTCTCAGGCGCGAACTCGAGGAGAAGATCCGGGGCCTGGACGAAAAGCAGGAGAGGATCCTGGAGGCCGCCGACAAAAAGGCCAGCGCCGTCGTGGACGAAGCGGAAAAGGCGGCCTTGGAAATGCTCAACCGTCTGCGGGGGGCGTCCGAATCATCGGCCCGCAGAGAATACGGAAAGGCAAGGAAAGAGATGCAGCCCTTAAAGGATGGGTTGATCGACAGGGATGGATCCCGGTCGAAGAAAAGGATGGAGAGGGAAGGCGTACCCCGGGCCGGCGACGTCGTCAGGCTCGCCGGTACCGAGGTCAGAGGGGTCGTCGAGTCGGTTAAGGGGGACAAGGCGACAGTGGTGGCGGGTTCCATGACGATAGAGGTCCCGCTGAAGGACCTCACCAGAGAAAAAGGAAAGGCTCCGCCCCAGACGGCGGGGCCGGCCCTGGTCTCCCATGTCCCGGCTCCAAGGGGGGTCCCCCCTTCAATAATGGTGAGGGGCATGACCGTGGATGAAGCCCTGCCAGAGGTGGAGGTTTACCTTGACAGAGCCTTCCGCGCCGGGTACGGTGAAGTGGTCATCATTCACGGGCGGGGAGAAGGGATACTCAGGAGGGCGGTCCACTCCCTCTGCCGCAGCCTGCCCTACGTCGACGATTTCCGGCTTGGCAACGCGGGGGAGGGGGGCTACGGGGTGACGGTAGTGTCCTTCAGGAGATGAGGGGCGGATGGTGGACGATGAGGCGCCGGAAATAAAGGTCCCCTGTCAACGGACAGGGAAAATGTCATGGGTTAGGTACTAAAACGGGACAGGGAAAATGTCATCCCCCCTAGGGTATCTGCTCAAGACAATGCTCACGGCTCCTCTTTCTGCTAGCCATCCTTTCGTACTCCCTTTTCCATGGATGGTCAGGTCCCGGAGTCCAGG
>Ga0255342_1000079_pt1 | contig 177787 bp, 162 predicted proteins | sample wastewater_treat_3_FD_192416 | JGI IMG/M metagenome (GOLD analysis project Ga0255342, IMG submission 192416) | Wastewater microbial communities from Lulu Island WWTP, Vancouver, Canada - plant14 | ecosystem: Engineered > WWTP > Wastewater > Unclassified | place: Canada: Vancouver, British...
CGCTCGCGGTGGCGGCGTAGCGCGCGATTTTGCCCCCTGCGGCGGCGCCGCCGCAGGGGGCAAGCCAAGAAACACCTTGAGTGGAAACCATGACGACCAATTTGCTGAACTTGACGGACACAACTCGTTTTGCCGACAGATTGCTTTTGAAACCGGGGCGCATTTGTGCTACAAAAGGGCCTATGAAAGCGATACGTTTGCTGGTGGTTGCCGCAGCCGCAGCCTGGGCATGCCTGCTGCCGGAGATGGCGGCGGGAGCGGCGCAGAAGTCTCCGGATAAGATTCGCCTGCTGGTGATCACCGGCGGACACGGATTCCAGAAGGACTCCTTTTTCCAGCTCTTCGCGGATAACCCCGACATCGCTTATCAGGCGGTGGAGCACCCGAACGCGCATGCGCGGCTGACGGCCGAGGCGGCGAAGCAGTACGACGTGATCGTCACTTACGACTACAACCAAGCGATCTCGGAAGAAGCGAAGGCGAATTTCCTGGCGCGGCTCAAGGAGGGGAAAGGCCTGGTGGCTCTGCACCACGCCATCGCCGCTTACCCGAACTGGCCGGAGTATTGGAACATCATCGGCGCGCGCTACTACCTGGCGGCAACAAACATTAACGGCGTAGCCAAACCGCGCTCGAAGGCCCGGGATGATATGACTTTTCGGATTCACGTGGCCGACCCGCGCCACCCGGTGACCCGCGGGATCAAGGACTTCATGGTTCGCGATGAAACCTATAAATGGTTCGACGTCGCCCCAAAATGCCATCCACTGTTGACCACCGACGAACCGGAGAACAATGAAGTCCTCTCATGGGCCAAAACCTACCGGCGCGCCCGGGTGGTTTATCTCCAGCTTGGCCACGATCGCCAGACCTACGAAAACCCCAATTACCAGCAACTGCTCCGGCAAGCCATCCGCTGGGTGGCGCGCCGGCATTGAACTGCCCGGGCTGCGCATGGAACAACCGGGTTAAATCGGAACCTGCTCGCATTCGCCCCGGCAGCTTCGCGCCTTTATCCTGTCAGCCGCCGCCTCCCTCATGTTCTTCCACGTCATCGCCTGCGAGATTGCCTTTCGCGAGCTCTGCCATGCCGCATCCCAGTCGCAGAACCTGGTTGACTTCGACTTCCTGACCCAGGGCTATCATGATATTCCCGGGGCGGGGCGCGCGGAAATCCAGAAGCGCATTGATGCCGTGCCCGCCGGCAGGTACGACGCAATCCTGCTTGGCTACGGGTTATGCAGCAGCATCCTCCCCGGGTTGACGACGGCGCACACGCCGCTGGTGATTCCCCGCGCGCACGATTGCATCACGTTCTTCCTGGGCTCAAAGGAACGCTACCGCAAATGCTTCGACGCCCGGCCCGGCACCTACTACTACACCTCCGGCTGGCTGGAATGCACCACCCGCCGCCGGGGAACGGGGGCCACCTGGGACGGCGCTTCCCTGCCCGCCGGCACCAAGGACAGCATCAAGGCAACCTATTATGAGGAATGGGTGAAGAAATACGGCGAGAGCCAGGCTGATTACCTGCTCACGGAAATGAATCGCTGGGCGGATTCCTATACGCATGGCACCTTGATCCACTTTGATTTAGTCCAACACCTGAAGTTAAATGAGCAGGTGCGGCAGATCTGCGCGGAGCGAGGCTGGCAATACGACGAAATCCCGGGAGACCTCCGGTTGCTCCATCAACTGCTCGCGGGCGAATGGCCGGAATCGGATTTTCTCATCGTGTCCCCGGGGCAAACGGTGATTGCCACCAACGACGAGCGGATCATCGGCGTTGCGCCGGCATCTTCAAACGGTCCCACTGCCGCCTAGCCTCTCGGCTTTGTGGCTCCCGCCTCCGGGTTGCGGCCAGCGTAGAAAGCAGCGACCCTTTTCCCCTATGGCGTTACGCGGCTGAAGCAGGCTCCCCGGGCGCTGTGCGCGCGCAAACAACTGGGTCTTATAAATACCCGGGGCCGCCGCCGGAGGCTGGCAAACCTGTTCGGACTTCCCGAGAACAGTCCGCGGAATCCTGATCGTCAAATTATCAGTTTTGCGAAATTACACGCCGGAGAGGCGGAAAAAACCGGCGTTCGCGGGGTTGAACCTCTCTGGCAGAGGTGTTTTTGGCAAATTTAGCCGCCCGGATTCGCAATTTTGCGCCAGAAAACGCGTGGCACACGTTGTGCCCTGCTCAAACTGAGAAAGCAACGCTGGTTATGAGAATACTGATAATAGCATGTCTCGCCCTCCTGGCAGTCGGCTGCCAGACTTCGCGAACCTCCGTCAACCCGATAGCTTACCAGGGCGGCGATGGTTCTTCGTACGAGCAGGCCATCCTCATTCGTGAAGCGCACTGCCGGGAAGCAGGCATTCTGGCACAAAGATTGTGGCTGGAGCGAACTTATCCAGGATATCGCGCGGCGAAGGAGTCAACGCAAACCCTGGCCAACCGGCAATATGCCGTGTTTGAGATTGCCACGGCGGAAGGTCAGACGCGAACCGTGTATTTTGACACCACCGAGTTTGCCAACAAATGATGGGCATCCCCGAAGGGCGCGCGGAGCACCGCTGAACTCCAGCACGCCTGCCAATGCTGACAGTTGATTAATCGCTTCTCCGTCGCATCGTGCGGACGTCATTCCCACCCGGAATCTCCCTTGGTCGACAGGCTCAAGACGATGGCTGCTCAATAAAGGCAGTCAGGGTATCTTTGATTCGATCCATCTCTGCTCCGGGATTATTTTCGACCAGCAGCGCGAGGCTGGTTCCATCCGATCGAGCTGCAACGTAAACCCGAATACAATCAAAGACCCAGCAGTAGTGGGCCGCTTGCTGGTTGGCAGGTAAAAGGGTTTGCCCGGCATAAACCAGGCCCGTCAGCATATCCTCCGCCGCCGAGGGATAAAAAGACTTGCTCAGGCATTGGACCTCGAGCACACGATCCGGCAGGTGGATGCTATACGCGACCAGGCCGGCTATCGGCAGGCGCGACGAAAGAAAGGTCTCCAGTGCGTTATTCATTCGGCGTCGGAGGCGGGTGGCAACGCGCTGCGCACCAATAGTTTGAAGGCAGGCTGGATTTGAACCAGCATCCGGCTGCTGCCGGTGCTCATCCACATCCGGTGGAATCGTCCGCTGGGCGTGCCTTTGGCCGCCTGGTTCGCCTGTTGCTCAAGTTTGGCAAACAGTTCCAGGCGGTTTTCAATGGACTCACACTTGGACTCGTAAAGGACTTCCCGGGCATTCGAGCAGAGCAGCACCTCCTCGATCTGAGTTCCGCGGGCTTCTGTGGGGGCGGAAGCATCGAACGACGTCGCGCCAAAGTCCGCTGGGCGCCCCAGCCCGCCGAACCCCCGCCCCGGCTGCAATTCGCCCTCATCCCGCAGCCGCGCTGCTTCCATCAGCAGGAATTGGTATTGCCCGGAAATGGTGCGACGGGCCGGCTCGGCAAAGGGCTGGAGCTTGAATTCGCCGCCCTTTAAAGCCAGCAGGCCGTATAACGCCATTTCCCCCTCCAATTGCCCGGTTTGCGCGTGAATAATCTCTCCCTCGCTAATATATATCTGCCCCTGCCGCTTGCCGGTGGTCACCTTCAAAATAGACGACTTGCGAGCCAGGCACTCCATTTGCAACACATCATCCAACCCCACCTGCTGCATGACTCCGCGGAATCCCGATGCCGACCGCGCCGTCGCCAGGGAATCCAACGTGATAAACAGGTTGTGAAAATCTTCCGGCGAAGACGGCTTGGCCAGGAACAAGATCGCCCCCAGGTCCAGGCAAGTCTGGCGCACGGTTTCCTCCATGCGTTCCGAAAGCATGACCACCTGCTGCCCCGGATGGGTGCGTCCCAGCAGGCGCAGGAACTCGACGCCGTCCATAACCGGCATCTCGACATCCAGCACCACCAAATTCATCGGGTGCGCTTTCAAGTGCTCCAGGGCCTGGGAGTGGTTGGTCGCCGTTCGAATCGCCCATCGCCCCCCGGACAATTCCTTGAACGAAGCCCCGATGGCCGCCAGGAACTGTGGATCGTCATCGATAATCAAAAATTGATGGTGCTGCGGGTCGTTCTCTTGCATATCGTCTTAGCTGCCGCTCTCAGTTCCGAGCGCCTGCAGTGCCATTTGTATCGCCGCGGCCACATCCCCGTCCACATCGGCCGCGGTGCGTGCCAGCGCCTGCCGGGCCCGTTCGCCGCCCAAACGCCCGAGCGCTTCGGCAGCGGCCTGGCGGACATCCCGATCCGGATCCTCCAGCATGCCGATGAAGAGATGAGTCGCCATGCGCTTGCGTTTTATCGCCGGCGAACCCAAATGGTCCTCGGGCGTAAATTCAAACGTGTGGTCCGCCGCCATCTCTCCCAGATTCACCAGTAATTGGGCGACAAAGAATCGAATCGCCGGCTCTGCATCCTGGATGGCCAGCTTTAATTGCTCCGCCACCCCGCGCGTTTCCGGCAGCGAGGCCCAGTCCGGATCAATACGGGCGAGACTGGCCGCGGCAATCCGCCGCACGCTGGTAACCTCATCTTTCAAAGCCAGGATCAACGGCGCCACCCCGCGACGATCGCCGATCCGTCCTAGCGCCATCGCCGCCGCTTCGCGCACATCGGCATCCGTATCATTGAGCGCGCTCGCCAGCGGTTCGCAGGCCGCCGGGTTGTTGAACCGGCCAAGAGCGATGGCGGCTTCCTGGCGAACCTCCCATTCCTTGTCACGCAGCAGTTTGCAGATCGGGCCGATGGCCTCCGCGGCTCTCAACACCCCCAGCGCTTGCGCGGCCGCAACTCGCACCTGCGGATGGCTGTTGCGCAGGCTGGTGGTCAGCGCATCCACAGCCTCGCCTCCGCCAACCTTTCCCAACGCATCCACCGCGGCAACCCGCACCGTCGGCTCTTCGGCTTGCAACGCTGAACGCAACAACTTGATTATGCGCGGATCGGAAATCTGGCCAAGGGCTTCCACCGCCCCGGCCGCCGCCTGAACCGGCCCCGTCTGAATCGTCAATTGCAACGCCGGAAGCGCGTCAACCCCGGCTGCCGCGGCTCGCCGGTACCATCCCTTGGCGTTTTGAAACCAGATGCGTTCCTCCCGGTCTTTAGGCGTCCATCGCACGGTATCAATCGCTTGCGCCGCCCCGACGCGCACGTGAAAATTCGGGTGGCGGAGCAGGCGCACCAATTCGACCAACACCCGCTCGTCAACGATCTTTCGCAAGCCGAACAGGGCCGCCCGAATCACCTCCGGGTCTTTGTCCTCCAGCGCCTTCAGCAGCGGTTCATAGCGCCCGGGATGCTCCGACCGTCCCAACGCCGTCGCCGCTATCCGCCGCACTTCCACATCGGAATCGGTCAACGCCGCCGTTGCCAACGCGCTCAATGCGCGCGCTTTAGGATCCTGCGAAAGCTCCTGCGCTGCCTTTCTGCGCGTCGCTGCCGTCCCGGACTTTAGCTGTCGTAACGTCACCCAAAGCATGCAACACCCCATCCTAGCCGAAAGCTCCAGCCCTGTCACGGACTAAGCCATGTTTTTCATTCCTGAGCTTCACGCCGGCGCCTGGCATTAAATCATCCCAAAGACAACCCTCGCGCCGCGGCGGGATTTCCCCGGCATCGCCGTATCCCTGCCACTGGCCGCCAATCCCCAACCAGAACATTTCCTTGCGCTGCCGCGGTCGAAACCCCATTTCTCAACCGGCTATCGCTTTTCCACCCAGATATTGCGATACTGCACCGGATTGCCGTGGTCCTGCAGCAAAAGGCCCCCCGGCTCGTTCTCCCGGTCATTCAGCGCGCCTCCCGTGACGCCCGGCAGCTCCAGGTTATCCTGCACCACGACACCGTTATGCACCACCGTAATCCGCGCCCGGGCGGTCTTCTTGCCGGCGGCATCGAATTTGGCAGCCGTAAACGTGATATCATACGACTGCCATTGCAACGGCGGGGCGCACATATTTACCCGGGGCCGGCTCACGGTGTAAACGCCGCCGCATTCGTTGTCCTGCCCCTCCAGCCCGTAACTGTCCAACACCTGCACCTCGTAGCGTCCCTGCAAATAAACCCCGCTGTTAGCCCGGCCCTGGCCAAAGGCGGTCGGCATATACGGCAATCGGAACTCCAGGTGAACCCGCTGATCGAGGAACTTCTCCCGGGACATGATGTCACCGCCGTTTACTTCCATCACCCCATCGGGCAGCACCTTCCATTTCACCGGCTTGCCCTCCTCGCGGTGCCGCCACTGGTCCAGGTTCTTCCCGTCAAAAAGCACTATCGCTCCCGCCGGGGGCGCCTTGCCCAGTTCCGGCGATATCCGTTGTGTCTGCTTCCATTCAAAAGTGCCGCGCAACCGGCCCGCCATCGTCCCCCGGGCGTTCCCGCCCTCAACAGCGCCGGACCACAAAGCCGCGCTTAGCACCACCCCGTTTCCCGTGGTGCCAAACACCCGGCTTATATCAAAGGGGATGTCATCCATGAACCTGACCTGCCCGTCGCGAATCTCACCTTTCAACCGGTAAAGATACGGTCCGCGCTGAAGAAAATCTGATACCAGTCGCGCCTCGTACTTTCCCCCGCCCAGCGGGATCATATAAACCCCCACCTTTTGGGATTCATCATTGACGCTGATCTCGCCCTGCCAATCGCCCATGTATGGGTCCGTCGCCTGCTGGGCAAACAAGGTGGACGCCATTAACACTCCCGCCAGAATGCCGCCCAAGTTTGTATTCATTCGCATACGCCAAGTCTGAACATTCCCCACCAACGCGCAAGCCTGGAATCCGCCCAACTCGCTCGCGGCTCGTCCCGGTATAGCCAGCCCCCACAAGCCCGGAGCCGTGGCCTTCTACATACTTAGCGGCAAAAACCGAAACCACGCCGACAAAAACCGCAACCCGCAGGCCGGCAAGGTTCTGCCCCATCGCAGTGCCCAGCAAGCTAACGGTTAAATTGCGGCTTGTGCGAAACGGGCCGGTTCTCCTCAAGCTACTCCATTCTTAACTGGCGCGTCCGGCAGGACTCGAACCTGCAACCTTCTGATCCGAAGTTCGGACAAGCAGGATTGTGTCCAGTCGTCACCAGTTGCACCAAGTTGCAAATCCTCAACATTATCAGGGCATTCCGCGTCCGATGACAAGACTCAATGCAACTCGATACAACTGCCCAAAACCGAAAAATTGGCCAAGAATTGGCCAAGCATTTTCCGGCTTGGGCGACAGCGTGCGCTTCTCGTGTAGCTGATACACCAGCGCGCTCCGATTTTCTGATGGTATCGGCGCATGAGCGCCGAAAACATCGCTGACGATTCAAACGGTGCGGATGCCAAAGTCGCAGAAACCGCAACGAAGCGGTTCTATCCCAAGACGCACGCCAGCTACTGGAAATCACGACTCGAACACCGCTCCTATTCGCGTGATGGGAAAACATTCGAGGTCGCCGAATGGTCAGTCCGCATCCACTTCAAGGGCATCCGTAAGAGTTTCGATCTGGAAACCGCCAACAAGGAGGAAGCGGCCTCAAAAGCGCGCGACATCTATCTGTCTCTCGTGGCGAAGGGCTGGTCGGCCACGGTCAATGAACTCGCGCCGCCGCCAGTAGCGGTGGCCGAGATTGACAGTGACTCCGCCACCGTTGGCGAGTTCCTCGCCGAAGTGGAAAGAACAGCGAATTTGAAGCCGAAGACATTTCGCTATTACGGTTCATGTTTGCGACAGCTCGCTGCCTATGTTCAAGGGGGAAAATCAGATGCCTCACGGTTTGACTACCGCAAAGGTGGGTTCAGGGCATGGCGGCAGCAGGTTGACGCGACTCCCCTTTCAGCACTCACGCCTGCCGCCACCGCCGACTATAAAATGCTCCGTCTCAAGAAGGCGGGGAACGACCCGCGGCGGAAGCTCGAAGTCAACCGCTCGTTCAATAGTTGGCTGCGCTGCGCAAAAAGTCTTTTCAGCGAAGCGATCATCTGCAAACCGAATTTCCGCGTCAAAGTTCCCAGATTCAAAGTGCGCGACGGCCAGCGGGGGGAACGCGACGTTTACTGGTTTGAGACGGTGAGCTTTGAACGCCAAGGCTCGATGAAGTTCCAAGCACCGACCGGGATCACGTATGAGGCGCTCGTGACAAATGCACACCAGGAATTGCGCACGGCGAGTCCCGAAGCCTACAAGTTGTTCCTGCTTTGCCTCTGTGCCGGACTTCGCCGGGGCGAGGCTGATGTTTGTCTGTGGACGCAACTGAACGCCGATGACAGCTCGATTCGTCTCGAAGCCAACCAATATATCGAGCCCAAGCACGGCTCTGGCGGCACGGTGTATGTTGACCCGTCATTGATGAAAGAACTGCTCAGTTTCAAAGGGCCGGAGCAAGACGGATTCGTGGTCAATTCCCCGTTGGGCTGGAAGGCGACAACGTATCGCCGCTATCGCTGCGAACCGCATTGGCGAACACTCATCGGCTGGCTGGAGAGCAATGGCATTAACGCGCGGAAGAAGGTCCATGAACTGCGGAAGCTCTTTGGCGATGCCATCGTTAAGCGACATGGAATCTTTGCCGGCAGCGCGCAACTACGACATTCGACGATCCAAATGACCGCGAGCCATTACACCGATCCGCGCCAGCGCGCGGCGTTGCCTGTTAGCAATCTATTTTCGGACGGATGCGAAAGCACCTCTTCGGAGAACTCGAAACAAAACCCCCAATCATCCATTCAAACACAAAATGGAAAAGGGGTGAGCCATGCTCACTGATTTACCACAGGAGGATTCCGCGCTGGCCCGTGCGGGCGGTTGGCGGCGCTCATTTCGCTCCGCCAACCCACCGCACGCGCCGCGACGGTCAGGGGCATCTGCGGTCCGTGCCGCCGTCCGTCGCGCCAGCGGAGACTACTATGCGTTCGTCCCGCCTGTCGCGCCGTCCAGCCGCACCGACCGCTTTCCCATATTTGCCGGATTTAATCCGTTTACACAACGAAGCGTCAGACGCTACGATACGCAAACGATGAAAAATCTTAAACGCCCCCAAGAAGCTCGCCAGATCGGTGCAGCGGACGCTTTTGTTGAAGCGCGCATGGCTTTGGGGCGTGTCGCCTTTTCGCTGGAGGAATTGACCAAGGAATCCGGGTTGTCGGCCATAGCCGCGAAGTTCCAGTTGTTGCGGCTTCGGGGCAAAGTCGTTCGGGTATCGCCGAGGCAGCCGTTCTACCTGATTGTCAGCCCCGAACACCGCAGCATGGGCGCACCGCCCGCGACTTGGTGGCTTCAAGCGTATTTCGACTGGCTGGCTCGCCCCTACTACTTGGCGCTTCAATCAGCGGCTAGTTCCTACGGTTCAAATCCACAGGCACTCCAAGTCACTCAAGTGATGACTGACAAGTCGTTCAGACCGATCAAGGTTGGAAGAACCCAGCTTCGATTCTTCGTAAAACGCGGGATTGAGCGGACGCCCAAGCAACAACCTGAAGGGACAGTCGCGCCACTTTTGATCAGCACGCCCGAGGCAACGACGTATGACTTGATTCGCTATGCGACCAGTATCGGCGGCATCGAGCGAGCGGCGGAAACCATCCGCCCCCTCCTGCCAATGCTGCGCGCCCGCGAACTAAAGCGCGTGCTGGACGCGGAGAACGAACCTGCCGTCGCGCAGCGGTTGGGATTTGTCATCGAAGCATGTGGCAACAAATCACTGGCGAAAGTTGTTCGCGACTGGCTGCCCGATGAATTGACGCCCGTAGCGCTCGCTCCGGCCAAAGGCAAACGCGAGAACCTGCCGCTCGTCAAACGCTGGCAGGTGCTCAACAATTCCAGTGAGTTGAAAGTATGACGCCGATCACCCGCCAGGATATTCTGGCGCACCAAGCCGTTGTGCCGTGGGCGGCGCAGTATCAGGTGGAGCAAGACCTCCTCCTATGCCGCGCGATGGTCGCGCTGTTCGACGACAAGTTCCTGAGTTTTCAAATCGCCATGCGCGGCGGCACGCTTCTGCACAAGGTCCATCTCGCGCCAGCCGCCCGTTACAGCGAGGATATTGATTTGGTCGTGGTTGGCAGTCGCCCCGCAGACCACATCCGCCGGGCCATCCGCCGCGTGCTGTCCGATGTCTTGGGAACGCCGAAGGCATCCGTTTGGGACACGCTTGCATTGGCGATTCGCAACACCGTCAAACCGTCGCGCGTATTGCGCATGACTTACTCGGCGCGCTCAATCATCGAGCCGAACCGGATGCTCGAAATCGTCGTCGAAGCGAACGTGACCGAACGCAAGCCGCATCGGGCTGTGGTTGAAATGCCGTTCAGCTTCCTGTTCCGTGACAAGGCCGTTCAAACGCGCATCAAAGGCTTCGACATTCACGAAATGCTGGGCACGAAGATGCGCGCCATGTTCCAGCGCAAGCGCGGCAGGGACTTGTTCGATCTGTATTGGGCGTTGACCAAATCGCCTACGCCCGTTGAACCAGCGGCAATCATCGAATCGTTTCAGCACTACATGAAACAGGAAGGCACAGCGGCAGGCCGCGCGGAATTTGTCGCGATTCTCGACGCTCACCTCAAAGACCGGGGGTTTTGTTCCGATACAGAACCGCTGCTGCGCAGTGGAATCACCTATGATCCGCAGTTAGCCGGGAGGTATGTCAAAGCCAAGCTGTTGAGCCTGTTGCCAGACTAATTCTTCTGGCAGAGCTACCTGATCAAATAGCGCCCTGATCCCCGCAAGTGCGCGTCACTCTGTCGGCATCCGCCGATGAAGTTCCCGTCGTGTTCACCCGCCTGTGCCCGCGCCTCTGGTTGCTCCGCGCAACCTCGCGCCAGCGGTCGAAACATCTTTTCGCCCGCTGTCACTCAGTTGCTGATGCTCCGCTGCCCGGCGGCGCGAGCACAGGCGGGTGCGTTTTGTCCGGAGCGGTCCTGCTCTCTCTCGGTGGAGGTGAAGAGAGCAGTCCCGCTCCTTCAGAACAAAACGCAAAAAATGAACACGACAGAAAACCTCATCTCCACAGGATGCCCCGCAATCGTTCCGCAACCTGCGAACAACATCGTCAAACCGATCAAATTCCCAGCTCAACCGCAGGAATGGAAAATCGTTTCACTTCGAGAATGTCCCACACCCGACACCATGCAACAGTGCGAAACACCGGATCAGGCAGCCGCCTATTGGAGAGCGCATATCGCGAATCATCCATACTTCAATCCTGAATGTGAATGTTTGGTGGTATTCATCCTCAACACCCGCCGACGCATAAAAGGTCACTACTTGGTGTCCATTGGCACGATGGATACGATCCTTTGTCATCCGAGGGAGATTTTCAGGTTGGCAATAATGGCAAGTGCTGCCGCAATTATTATCGCGCATTCTCACCCGAGTGGCGATCCAACCCCATCGGAAGCGGACATCAAAATCACCCGTGACCTCATTCGAGCCGGTCAACTTCTCAAAATCGAAGTTCTCGACCACATCGTCATTGGAAACCCAAATCATTCCAGTCTTCGCAGTCTGGGCTTCTTTCATAGCTAATCGATCTCGGCTTCCGAGAAATCGGAGGCCAATTTTAATCCTCATCACGCATCAATCCTCAAATTGTTTGAGGAATTCTCCAAAGCACCAGAATCACTGCGAACCATTCGGAGATTGCCTCTCTTGTGGCTTGGCCTCGGTAACGGCGATTTCAACGACGATTGCCTGGCCGTCAGGGACGAGCGACCGCTGATTGCCGGGCAACGCAGCGAGGAATGATAATTCCATCCGTTGCATCGCAGTCTCGATGCGGCGCAAAGAATGGCCGCGCAACGAGACTTCGTGCGTGGCGAAGACCAAGCGCAGGCGCTGCTCCTTCCCATCGCTCTTGAGTTCGGCGAAGGCGAATTGGTCAAACGGCAGCAGCAGACTCTGCTCAGCCGACAGTTCGACTTTGACCGCGCGAGCGTTCGGATCGCTCGCCCAACATTCGGGTGATTTTGTGCTCATGTGCTTGTGTGGGTTGAGGGTTATGACGACGAGAAAGCTTGAGGCGGCAGAAACTGTCCGCCGCGCGACGACCGAAGCGAAGCATGTAGCCGTGAAGGCGATCCCAAAGGCGAGCACCGCGCCGGGGCGCGACCCTGGGCGCAAGTTCCAACGCCAATGGCCTGTGCCCGGAGCGTGTCACGTTTTCGCGAAGTTGCTCCTTGTCCGGTGTGAAGATGCGAATGCCGCGTCGTCCGCGCGAAATCGTCACATACCATTGCTGGGCGTTCGTTGCCGCCTTGATGGTCGAATCGGAGAACAGGACGTAATCCACCGTCTTGCCTTGCGAGCCGTATGACGTGACGGCGTAGCCGGGGAGAAATTCGCGAAAGCTCGAATCCAAGACACGGCCGTCGGTGAGTTCAATTCCACCATCGGAACGAACTGACTTCACCGTGACGAGTTCGCCATTGGTGACGCGACTCCCGGAATCCAATTTGCGATTCGCTTTCAGGTGCAGCCGGTCGCCAGCGGCAAGTGCCAATTCGTGAGACTGACACACTGAAATGCGGTCGAGCATCTTGTTCGACACGGTAACGAATCGCCCACCGACCTCGACCAACACTCCCGATTTCACGATGCCTGCCAGCTTTCCTTTTGCGCCTGGCTCAGCCTCGCGGATCTTCTGGTTGAAAATCACGACGGCATCTTTCGGGTAAAATCGCTCATCGCGCTTTTGCGCGTTCGTCAGGTCGAGTTTGTCCAGCACCTGAACCGTCGCGTCGGTTGGTCCGAGCAATCCCTTTGCTTTCAGTGCATCGCGCACGCGCGAGTTGACGTGATGAACTTCCGCCCAGGTCTGCGAAACAACGACCGCCGATGCGCTTTGCTCTGCGAGATGGATGTATTCCTCGGCGAGTTTGTCGGCTTGAGTGCCCAGGCCACAGGCTACGACTGCGCCCATCTTGTCGAGCCGTTCAAACGATTCGCTCAACTTGCCATCTGCCGCTGATTCGACCGCTTTCCGATACTGTCTGATCCGAGTGCGTTCATCGGAGTCCTTACCAAGCGCCGGGTCTTGCCGGCGAATCTTGTGGAGTTCGACGGGACGGACACCGGAATGTCGCTCAATTGCGAGCAGAGCGTCCGAAGCCTCGACCGCCCCATGTTGCCGCGTGTCGCCAGAAAGTATCAGCCGTGCATTTCGCTCGCGGACCAGTCGAATGAGTTCGAGCATCTGCCGTCCGCCTATCTGACCGGCTTCGTCCACGACGACAACCGCACCGGCGACAAGCTCACGTTTGAGGAGGAAACTTGCGACCGTCGAGGGTGACGGAAGCCCAGCCTTCTCCATATCCACGACTTGCTGACGTTGCGGGGCAAGGACGATGACTCGACGGCCTGAATGTTGAAGTTGCTCGGCGAGTTCCCGCAAAACGAAACTTTTGCCCGTGCCCGCGCCACCTCTGAAAATGGCCACGGCGTTGGTCGAGGAAAGCAAGGCATCCAGTGCCTGGCGCTGTTCACCGTCGAGTTGTGGATTCACCGGACGCGGATTCGTGATCAGCGGCCAGGAATCGCCGACGCCTTCTTTCGCAGTTTGAACAATCTCCCATTCGCGCAGCAGCACATCACGCAACGTCACTTCGCCCGGACGCGCTTCGTCCCGGATGTAGCCGCGCTGCCGGGTGAAATCCGTCAGTTCAGAAACCGAGAAAGGCTCGCCTCGCGCCCGGCCCAGGGCCTCCTGCCACACCTGACATTCGAGCACAACGGAGTTGCGGTCGAATAGATGCTCCTCTGCCCATTGCACGGCATCGGCCAAAGACACCCGTTTTTCGTCCGACGGACTTTGCGTGGACTGATTGCGAAGGCGGCTGATTGCTTGTCGCTCATCTAGCGTCAACTGCGATTCCCACAAGGTCAGCAATTCGTCCCGGCTCAAGTCCCGCTGCTTGCGTGCCCGTTCTGCCGTTGCCAGCAATCGGCGTGTGGCCATCACATCCCCGGCCACAAGTTCTGGTTTCTCCTCCAGCAACTTTGCCAGCGCCTTGTCAATCTCGGCGCGCTGCTTTGAAAATCGCTCACAGAGTTCATCTGAAACTCCCTCGACTTGAAAATCTCCGCGTGCCCGGTTGCGAATCTGGTAGCCGAAACTTCTCAATTCGCGGGCGAGTTCGTGGTAGTAAGCATTCTCGGCAAATTTCCTGGCGCGTAACAGTTCGTAGTTTTGTAGAGCCTTCCAGCGATTCTCCACTGGATCAAACGTTGCGTTGAAGACAATGCAGTGCGTGTGCAGATGCGGGTCAAGAGCGCGCGATGTATCATGCGTGAACAGAGCCGCAGCAAAGTTGCCCGTGAGACGGTCGCTTTGTGCGCCGCTGGTCCGAACCCGAGTCGCTGCGAACGCCTCAAATTCCCGGACTGCGGTTTTGACGGCCCGCGAATGCGCCTCAAGAATCCGTTCGTCTTTGCCGACGAACGCCGCGATGGACACCGACTTCGGCGGGGAGAACGTGAAGTCGTAGAATATCCGACGATTGGCCGCGTTCTCGCCGTCCTCGGTCCGCGTGGTGTTCATCCGCTGTGTCAGCGTTTCGCCAGCGGACGGATGCTGGTTTTCGCACAGCCGCAGAAAGTCATCGGCGCGGACTTTGCCGGACAACCCGAGTCGTTCCGCGCCCAGCCCAATCCATTCGCCAGCCACGCGCTGCCCCTCGTTGTAGTAATCACCGACGCAGAGGTGTTCCTCGAAGTATTCCCGCGCGTTCTTCAGGTTGTATTGCGTCTTTGCGGTGACCACGCATCGGACACTACACGGACTGTGCGCGCATGTTGTGTAACTGATACACCATCGCAAAGACGGGTTGTGCTCAACTACGACCATGAGCACGACCGCGACTCTGAAGCCGGGCAACCAACTGTGGGGCATCTACCACACCGACCGTGAATATGCCAAGGAGATGGGCGATCCACTCCGCACCGTCGTCGAAGCTCCCAACAAACTCGCCGCCGAGGAGGCTGCTGCGCGACTCGGCTTCGGTGAACCCTGGGCGCATCCCGTGACGCCAGAGGAGGCACAGCGGGCAGGATGGCTTCCTCAACATCGGCAAAACCACCGCCAACGATTCGGCCACATGCCCTCACGCGGTATCCACATTTGATTATGCACACACCGACGACCGCTCAAATCCGAACCGCCATCCAAGTGCTGAAAAAGTACGGCGAACACATCAACCACAACGCCGCAAACCTCATCATTGAGTTGCCGGAAACCCGATTCGGCGATCATGTTGCAGCGCGGGCCAAGGTTGTGAGCATCGAACAGGTCACACGAATTCAGACCGTGGCCGCGCAGTTGGAGAAGTGGCGCGACGATCTGCTGCATGAGAGGAGGCAGTGTGTTGCTCATCATGTTTAAAACAAGGCACGCGTTACCCCTTCGTGCCGAAGGTTTCCAGGTCCGCGAGGGAGTCGCGGTGAATACGGCGAACAGCCACGCGATATGAATCGCTCACGGCCACAGACGCGGCAATTCCGCGAACGCGAACAGGCCACAGGCAGGTCGCAGACGCGAGTAATCCATGTCCGCGAACAGTCCGCGAACATGGCCAGTCCACGAGCACAGACACGGCTGCAAACTGCCCACTTCCGCGACCAAGCAACAACTTCAGATGGCCGCGACCGGGAATCGGCAGCGGACACAAACTGTCCGCAGACAGTCCGCAGCCTCGCACTGTCTACGACCGTAATCTCGCCGTTGACCAACATTGGCCGTGAACCTCGACTGGCAGAACACTTTCCGAGCCGCCGCATTGTCCTGTCCATCTTCCCGCCCGTCAGTTTCCCGGTTCGCATCCGAATCATTCCATCCTATGACCTCATTTGACCCAGCCACAGTCCGCAAGGCGGTCGAAGAATTCACACCGCGCCGTCCACAGAAATTCCAAGATTTGCTCCCGGCAAAGGATGTCATCACGGAGTTGCGACATAAGCGTGCTTCGTATCGTTCCATCGCCGATCTCCTGACCCAGCATTGCCTGCCGACGAGCAAGACGGCCATCGCGATGTTCTGTCATCAAGTGCTCGGTGAGAACGTCCGGCCACGCAAGCGGCCAGGGCGGAAGCGTCCGCCTGTTTCCGCGTCCGCGAATGGTGACGGGACAACCCTTGAATCAGCGCCGGCCAGCGAAGTCGGCGCACCGGCTGAATCGTCCGCGAATTCCGACGGCGGCGAAGCTCCGCAAACCCGCAGTCGCGGACCACGCATTGCCCAAGTTCGGATTCTCAAACCCCAAACCACATGAAACGTCTCGACCTCATCCTCAACGGCAAAGGCGGTGTCGGCAAAAGCTTCTTCGCCGTCAACTTCGTCCAGTTCCTCAAGGACAAGGGCATCGCTCACGTCGCAATTGATTCCGACAACGAGAACTCGACGTTGAAACGGTTTCATCCCGATACCCGGTTTCTGGATTTGGACAACCGCCGGGAACTCGATGGCATCTTCGCCGCGCTGGAGAATGCCAGCCTCGTTGTCATGGATTGCCGCGCCGCGTCCACCGACCTCTTTATTGATTACTTCGCCGAGATTGACCTGCCCGCCGTTCTGTCTGCGATGGGCGCAACGCTCACACTCATCATGCCGGTGAATCACGAATCGGACAGCGTTGATCAGGTGCAACGCCTGGCCGATCAATTCGGCAAGAAGTGCAACTACGTCGTGGTCCGCAACGCTGCGCATAGCGACAGCTTTGCATTGTTCGAGTCGTCCGAAGTGCGCGCCCAGCTCAAGGATAAGCTCGGCGGACGTGAAATCGCCATGTTCCGATTGCAGGATTGGCTGGTCGAAGCGCTCAACGCGGAAAACCTGACCATCACGGCGGCGACGAAGCATACCACCTTCAGCCTGCTGGACCGCCAACGGCTGCAAACATGGCAGCGTAAGCTTTACACCGAGATCGAATCCGCCGCTGCCTTGCTTCTACCCCCGAAGTAATCCCCATGCCGAACACCGAACAACCCAACTTCGACGAAGAGTTCGACGAGGCCGTCGCCGAGTGGCGCGATAAACATCGGCTGCGAGAAGACGACGCGGTGATGCTCCTCGTCGAGTTGTTCCGAATCCACCAGCAGCATTGGGATGAACTCCGTCGCCGGGAAATCCCTTCGTTTGAGCAGTTCCGAGCTGACATCGCCAAGCTGGCGGAGACGACGCGGACATTTCAGGGACAATCTGCGACCCTGCTGGATGTGCTGAGGAAGCTACCCTCGACGCACCTTGCAGCACGGGTCACACGCACCGCCGCATTCTTCGCCGCGCTCGCCAGTCTGCTGGCCGGATACCTGATTGGGAGGACGTGGCCGTGAAGCTTGATTTCATGCCGTTCAGCCCGATCGCATTTCCGCCAGACTTGGAATTGCTTCTGCGGAATCCCCGATACTTGCTGATCGTGGGCGGAATTGTGTTGGCACTGCTTGCCGTCTGGCTTCTGTTCGGTCCACGGAAAGGAAGCTTTGCCACGCGCCTTGGCGGGCTGACGTGGAAGCGGAGTCAGTTCTGTCGCGGCTGGCTCATCACTGGCGATACCGGTTCTGGCAAGACGAGTTCCGGCATCAACCAACTTGCCCACCAAGTTTTCAAAAATGAGCCGACGTGGGGCGGACTGTGCATAGACGAGAAAGGCGTCTATTGGGAAACACTCGCGGCGATGGCACGGCACTACGGCCGCGAGCACGACCTGATTCACCTGCAAATTCGCGCCAACGACACGGACACAGAATGGACGCCGCCAAACCGTTACAACCTGACCGGCAACCGTAGCATTCCGTTCACGACTTACGCCAAGTTCGTCGTAGACACGGCGACGAGCCTCGGCCAAGGCGGCGACAAGGGTTTCTTCAAAAGCCAGGCGCAAACCCACATCGCCCATGCGCTGGAAATGCTGTTCGAGTTGAATCGCCCGGTGACGCTCCAGGGAGCGTTCGAGTTGCTGTCCGACCGGGAATTGCTCGAAGAGGAAATGGAAAACTTGGAAGGGCTGCTGGAAACGCCTCGGCGCGAAGCCGTTTACGCCCACTTTGCCAACCGCTTCCTCACCCAACCCGACGAGCAGCTTGGCGGCGTTCGGGAAACCATCGCCAACTACCTGCAATACTTCCTCACGCCCGAAGTGGCGGAGGTGTTCTGCGCCGAGGAAAGCACGTTCGACTACGCCGCGATTGACCAGGGCAAGATCATCCTCACGACCATGCCGCAGAAGTTCCAGACCGAGCGCCGCTACGTCAACACGTTCCTGAAGCTGCTCTATTACAACCACGCCTTGCGCCGCTTCGACAAGTCGAAATCCGAGCGCACAAAAGACAACCTGCTAATTCTATGGGCCGACGAGGCACAGCGGTTCATGACGGCCAGCGAGGATGGCACGAGCGACTACAACTGCGTGGACGTGATCCGCGAGGCCGGCGCAACGGTGGTCGCCGCCGCCCAAAGCACGACCTCGCTTGTGCCGCCCTTGGGTAATGACAAGGCCAAGGTCCTGACGCTGAATCTTCGTAATCGGATGATCTTTCGCGCCGCTGACGAAGCCGACGCTGTCCAAGCCGCCGATTTCCTTGGCAAGAAGCGGGTCGTGAAACGCTCATGGGGCTACAGCGCCGGAAAGCAAAACACGAACTACTCCGAGACCGAGGAGCACAAAATCAAACCGCACAAACTCCGCAATCTACACGACCACGAGTGTGTCCTCGTCCACTGCGAACGCGGCTTTCGTCGCGTGACCTTGCCACCCTTGGAGTCGAACGGGACAGTAGCGCCGTGGTTTTCATGTTGGAGGCGATACCTTCCATGATTCAAACTTAGGCCGGTTCATTCGGGCTCCGCACCAGCCGCCCCGCTTTCCAATTTAGCCTGCCGCGCCGGTGAGGGTGACGAAACTGCCCGGCGTGAAATCTTTCCTCGTTGCCCCTGTTGCTGGCGTTGGTCTGTGCAACGGGTGAAGCGATCAAGCGGCTGGGCCGCATCACGGGGCGAGCGCCCTCCGTTTCGGAAGAGAGGGGCAATGAATGAACCTGCGAGGCGGGAATCGAAGAAAGCCCGACGCTATTTTCCGGGCTTAACGACACAATCGCCGTTTGTTCCGACTGTGACGTCTGCCTTTATTTCCGTAGGTCCTGTGCCCGCCTTGTGCGTGAGATGTGCGGTAACGTCATGTCGTCCCGGTGAAAGAGATGCTCGAATTCGGCCTGCCTGAAGCTGGACGTTCTTCCCGTCGATTTGCCAATCGGAGGTCGCGACCGGGGAATCCGGGAAGTTGACGCAACGGATGACGAGGATCACCAGCAGATTGCCATCGTGTTCCATCCCTTCGGTTTTTTCCTTGAAAATCTGAACCTCGCCCAGTGTGTATCCGGGTGGAGTGAAATTGATTCTCCTGGAAGAGGGATTGTCGGGCAGTGCCGCCGCCAGCGGGGTCGGCGGAGGTGGGACGGGAGTTTCCGCAGCCTTTGTTGCTTTCTGCTGCGCCAGCTCGGCCTCCGCCTTCCGCTTCTCTTCCAGCTCTTGTTGCTCCTTGGCCTTCCGGGCTTCCTGGGCGGCCAGTTCCTTTTGCCTCTCCTGTTCGAGGCCTTCGGCCTCCTTCCTGGCTTGTTCCTCCTTGAGCCGATCGGCCTGGCGCTTCGCCTCGGCCTGCGCCTGCTCGAGCGCCTGGCGCTTCGCCTCGGCCTGCGCCTACTCGAGCGCCTGGCGCTTCGCCTCGGCCTGCGCCTGCTCGAGCGCCTTTTGCCGCTTCAGAAAGTCGAAGGTGATGTTGGTCATGGCCGGCACACTGCTGGTAGCACCGTAGTTGTCCACGCACCACACTGAGATCGTGTATTCGCCTTCTGAGCCGTAGGTGTGGGCTGCCTTTTTCGGAATAGAGGCGAGGTTGTCCTCTTTGCCATCACCCCAGGTGATACGCCAGCTCTGGAGCGTGCCGTCCGGGTCGTGCGAGCCGTTATCGGAGAGTGTTGCGACCCGGTTGGTCTCATCGAGGGAGTCGAGGCCCAGGGCGGCGATTGGGGGCATGTTGGAGGCCTTTGCCTGCCGCGATTTGAAGACCAGCCATGCAGCCACAACAGCGCAGAGCAGCAGCAGGACGGCGACGACTGCGAGGGACTTTTTACTTTTCTTAGGTTGAACCTTGCCAGTTTCCTTCTTCGGCGGCATGACCCCAGCCGGGATGTTGGGAATGTTCTCGGCCATAAAACCTATTGTCGATCCATGATAGATTCCTGTGCCTGCGTGTCAACTCACAAAACTGAAGAAATTAGCTCATTCAGCTCATTAGTCAACCACCTCCGGCAAAGCCTGTCGAAACTCGATGAGAATGTCCCCTGTTTGCGTTTTACTGAACGCGTGACCGCGCCGTCTATTCGAGCGGGCGGGCGAGCGGCGGCGACGAGCCTTCGAGTACTTGGCTCGCGTCGCCGCCGGTCGCCACCGCGTAACGGACTCGCCCCGCCCGCTCGAATAGGCGCGCTCAGGATGCTCGAACGTTTCCGTTTTTGCTGCCGCCAGTACCGCCGGCCCACGCCCATTCCAAAGCGCCGCCAAGGATGCTCCAGCCGCGGCGGCTTCACCGCTCCCATCGCCGGGCTCGCCCGCGGCGGCGCAGGCCGCGCTGCCCGTCCGGGCAGGGCCCGCCACTGGAGCTTCGCGCCCCGATAGAGGATCTGCTGCCGCCCGTCCCGGAGGGTGCGCACTACCACGCGCCGGCCCGCCAGACTCAGCGGCTCGTGTTGCCGGTCCAGTTGATACCACTGCCCATCGCAGACGAGCGTCCAATCCCGTTGTACCACCCGTTCCACTTCCCAGCTCAACACTTCGTCCAGGTTTCGCGGCACGGCCCGATGCACGTCCAGCGGGCTGGCCGGGGGCCGCTCAAATTGCCGGTTGAAGGCGCGCAGATACCCCGTCTCCAGAAAACGGTTCGCGCCTTCCAAATCGTTGATCCCGGCCAACCGCAGTTCTTTGACCAGCCGATCCTGCAACACCCCGTTCATCCGTTCCACCCGCCCTTTGGCTTGCGGACTGTTCGCTAAAATCAGTTTCACGCCCAAGCGCTCCATCGCCCGTTCAAATTGCGTTTGCGGCGCGGCTTTCCCCGCCAGTTGTTCGGCCACACTCGGCGTGCCTTCGCACCGGTAGATGCTGTCCCGATCCACATACAAGCTGGCCGGCAGGCCGTGTTGCCGCACCCACCGCTCCAACACGTCATAGCTGGCCCGCGTGGTCTCCGCTTCAAAGAACCGCGCCCAGACCCGGTTGGTCGCGTCATCCACCATCACCATCAGCACGCACGGGCCACGCCGCCCTTCCAACCAGTCGTGGTGCGACCCGTCCAGTTGCACCATCGCTCCAAAGCAGGGTTTGCGTTCGCGCCATTGCCGATGCTTCTGCCGCCGTCGCCGCACCGCCCACTTCCCCTCGGCCAGCAGCCACCGGCGCAGCGTGTTGTGATCCACCGCCAGCCCCGCCCGCGCCAGATGTTCGCTCAACAGCGTCGGCCCGAAGTCCGCGTAGCGCGGCTCGGCGCAACGGGCCAGCACGCGCTGCCGCAGCACGTCGGGTTTGCGCCGCCCGCCAGGCTTGCCGCGCAACCGATGCACCAGCCCCGCGTCGCCTTCGCTCCGATACCGCCGCCAGATCCGCTTGGCTTGCCGATAGCATACCCCAAGCAAATCCGCCGCCGCCACCAACGTCACTGCCTGGGCTTTGACTCCGGCCAAAATCACCAGCCGTTCCCGTTCTTTCCGACTCATATTCAATGTCTCCATCGTGGGCCGGATTGCTACCGCAACCCCGCCCTCAAGGGGACATTTTCATTGAGTTACTCAGGGGACATTCTCATCGAGTTTCGACATTCTCCAAACAGGCACTTGCTGAAGTGGCAATTTCCACTCAAACTCCCGACCGCTATGGAATTCAAGTCGGCTCATGAATTGGCTGACAAGCCAGGGTCTGCTCGCCCGCTCGCCGCGCAGGCTACAGGGTTGAGAACGGCACTCGTGGCTCTGGTGGGGGCGCTCGTAATCCTGATGGCGATCATCATCGTGATGCGTGACCGGGCAGCCAAACAGCACAGAATTGACGCGGAGATGATCCTGATTAACTCAAATCAATGGCAGCAGGCGGAAGCGAAATTGCGTGACGAGAAGAATGTAAACGCTCAACTCGGTGAGGACTTGAAAGCCCAACGCACCGCTGTCGCCGACTTGAGCAACAGTTTGTCACAAATATCAGGCAAGCTGACAGAAACCGCAGCAACGCTCACTTCCGCGCAGGGAGCGGTTCAGCAAAAGATTGTCGAGATCGCAAAGCGCGACGAACAGATTGCCGAGTTGGAAAAACAGAACAGGACGCTCGACGAGCACGCTGCTGAACTCACCAGCGCGATTAATATGTTAACGAGCCAGATTGGTGACACCGAGCAAAAACTTGCCACGCACAGTGGTGACAAAGCATTTTTGGTGAAGGAACTCAAACGACTCCTGACAGAAAAAGCTGAGTTGGAACGTCAGTTCAACGACGTGAAGGCACTGCGATCGCAGTTGGCAAAGGTGAAAGAAGGAGTGAATGTGTCGCGCCGATTGCAATGGCGCACGAAAGGGTTTGTCATCTTCCACCGAGCAAAAAGGCGCCTCACTGTTGATGCAGGGCGGCAACCGCGGCAGAGATTTCGCGCCAACAACAAACTACGATTTGAATGTCGAGGTCAAATCGGACGGGTCGAGTCGGATAGTGCCTGTGTCGCCTCGATAATGGTCGGCACCATTCGCGGCGATCGAAAAGCAACCGGCCGCACTTTCGGCTGCACCAAATCTGACTTCCTTTTTCCACGGCTGCGGCGGCCGCTCAAGGTGTTCGAGTTAGTAGAAATTTGCCCGCTTCAGTTGCAGCGATTTGTCCAGCGCCCCCCCCGACCCACCGGACGGCAAATTCTCCCACCCAAGAGCTCTCAAAGTTCCGACCGTTCCTCCTGTGGCGTTCGGAACACCCTCGCCTTATCGATTGCAACCCAGTCAATTCTGCTTCCCTGCGTCGCCTCCACTCTTGCTTTTACCCGCTGCGCCGCTATTCTGCGTTGCACAAGAGGGGCCAAGCCAGCTCCCACCATAAGTGGTAAGAGATCATCTCGCCGGGCCTCAGTGGACCGAGGCATTTGCCATTCCGCAGAATTATGAACTGCCCAAGGATAAGAAAACAGCGACTAGGTTTGTGGACGCCGCCGTGACCAACGCGCGGTTTTGCTTCGCTCCGCGGGCTGCCGGTCGGCCCTGTCCCCCTCTCGACCACGCCCGTTCCACTTCACAAACCGCGCGCTCGTCACAAGCGGGCATCCGCGAAGTGCCGCAAGAGCGGCGGGCTTCCGTCTGCGGCTCGGCGGCGGGCGTTGCGCTCCGGTTGCGTTCCGCTAGGCGCTTCTCTCCGCTCTCTACTCCACTTTCCCGCTCACCGACCGCAGACCGAAGCCGAGTGTCTGCAATTGCGGACGGGCTGACGCATTCGTCAATCAGCGATTGACGCATCTCGCATTTTCCAATCACGGATTGGGAATTATCAGGCCATTCGGCTGGTCGCAGTCACAGCGCGGCGAAAACCCGGTTGATTGTATGGCGGCGTCGGGCGCGTCAAGGATACTACGGGTCGGCTCGCTTAGACGCTCCCGCTTCCGTTCCTCCTTTGACCCACCCGCTGTCGCCGGGGACTTTTGCGCTTAGGTTTTCATCGCGGGAAACTGTCGCTGGTCAGAGCCAAGGAAGCCCCACAATGGGGTGGACACCCGATTCGCTTCGACTTGCCGACTGGGAAGCCTCCCGTCATTGTGGTAAAAACGCTGGTTCTGCCCCGCCAAAGCGTGTTTAATGGCGCACAGGGCCGGACGGTGGGGCTGTCGGTCTGATGCAGAAAACGCGTGGTGAACACCACCATTCAGCGACACTTTTATCGAGCCGGGCTGCTTCGCGAGGAACTCCGCTTGCGAAATGGTCGCCGGCATGGTTTGCACCGAACCTGGCACAAGAGCGGGCGGCTCGCCTCCGAAGAGCCCTACCAAAACGGCCTGCTGAACGGGATTTGCCGGCAATGGAATGAACAAGGTCGGTTGCTGGGCAAATACAAAATGACCCGCGGCACGGGTCTCCAACGGGCTTGGCACGACAACGGCCAGCTTCAGATGGAGGTGTCCACCGTGCGCGGCGAATTCTGCGGACGAAACCGAATCTGGTTGCGGGATGGCACGCTGCTTTCTGAACGTTTCTACCTTCACCGCAGAGTTGTCAGCGCCGAGCAATACCGTGAAGCCGCGACGAAGGACAAAACGCTGCCAAGATTTCTCGGCGCACCCGCCAAAGTTCCGCCCAAGAACGGCGCGATGCAGCAGCACATCTTCCGCGTGTTCATTGAGTCGCTTCTGGAGAAGCCGCACAACAGCGAAGCCCGATCCTGGCTGCATCGGAATGGCGGGCCGAAAATCGGACATTCGCTCGGACGATTCAAACGCGAACGCGACGCGGAGAAATTCGTTGAGCAGCTATACCACGCTGGCGCGGCCAAGGTGATCGCGCCCGACATTTACGAGAGCAAGGCGGGTGACCAGTTCGCTGATTGTCTGCTCGTGCGCCTGCCCAAGAGTCCGGCGAAACGGAAAGCCGTTCGCCGCGTCTGCGCCCAGTTGCGGAAACGCGACTTGGGCGCACTGAAGCCGGAGAAGGACATCGGCGAGCCGTATTTGTATCTCTACCTCGGCTGAGTCACAGAACGGCGAGGCAGTCCCGCGTATCGTCCAACGCCAGCACGCCGCACGCAGGTCGCGCATCGAGCAGGCACTCGCTCACCGCGTCTCCGACCAATCTTTCAACGGCATCGCGCATCGGGCGCGCGCCGAGCTTCGGATGAAATCCCTTCCGCACAAGGAACGGCAATGCGGTCTTGTCGAGTTCAAGCTTGTGCCCGCGCGCCGCGAGAAATTCAATCTCGCGCGACAGGAACTTCTCCGCGATTTCCAACTGGTGTTCGTAGCTCAGGCGATGAAAAACTAGCTTCTCGTTCACACGCGCGAAGATTTCGGGGCGCAGGGTTTGTTGCGCCCGCGTGAGGACGTGGCGCTCCAAAGTCGCGTCGTTCGAGTGTTGCAGGCTCATCAATTCCGCCGAGCCGATGTTTGACGTGAGCCAAATGTAGTAGCCGCTGAAGTCGAGCGTCTGGCCCGTGGCAACCGTGATCCGCACCGCGTCGAGCAGTTGTAGCAGGATGTCCAGCACTCGCGGATGCGCCTTCTCCGCCTCATCGAATAACAGCGAGCCTTCCGCCGCGCGTTCGCGCACACCACCGAGATAGCCGACCTCGCCGAGACGAGCGCCAAGCAGCAGGCCTAGCGCCTCTTGATTCTGAAATTCGCTCATGTCGAAACGGAACAACTGACCCGCACCGAAAATCTGATTCGTCGTCACGACCACCGTTTCGGTTTTCCCCACGCCCGTTGGTCCGAGCAGCAAGAAACTTCCGCGCGGCCGGCCGGGCTTCGTCAATCCGAGCTCCCCGCGCCGCACCGCGGACATGATGCGCGGCAGTGCGTGGGACTGGCCGCGGATTTCGCGCGGCAACAGGGAGGTCAGTTCGTGGAGTTTGGAGAGCTTCGTCGGGTCTGTTGTTTTGTTCATCCCTGATTTGTAGCCCGGACTGTGCGCGCATGTTGTGTAGGACCTACACCAGCCCTTCGCGCGCTTGTGAGATTGTCATCGCGTGTTCGGCGGAGAAGCCGCTGACGACAGACAACAATAACACAAACGCGTATGAAGTTCATCAAACAGACCAGCAGAAAAATCCGTTCGCGGCTGCCCGCCATCCTCATGGCCGCTGCCATCCTCACCCTCAACGCCATGCCGGCCTTCGCGCAGGCGTTCAACTCCACCGAACTCAAGACCGGCATCAGCAACAGCCTCGCCGTGATCATGATGTTCGGTTTCGTCCTCGGCATCTCGGCCGTCATCTACGGCGGCTTCGCCATCCGGCGCGGCGACGTTGACCAGGGCAAGATGAGCATCATCAGCGGCGCGATTATCGCGGCTGCCCCGGCTGCCGTATTTGCCTTCTACAAAATCTTCGGCATTGACGCGAACAGCGCCGTCGGCGTCGGCAACTTCTGATCTTGCCAGAACCCGCCACACACCCCGCCACCCCGAGCCGCCATGAAAACAGATCTCCGCCTCACCGATACCAACGCCGCCTCCGATTCCAAAGGCCGGACGTGGGGATTGGAAGGAGGTCTGTTCTGGTGGCTCGTGGGCGGCATCGGCGCGGGCATCACGCTGTTCTTCGTGCTGCTTGTCCCGCTGAATCAATCGTTCCTGACCTCCTTCGTCGTTGCCCTGATTCCCATTGCGCTTTGCCTCGCCTACATCTTCGGGCTGCGGCAGGGGAAGCCGCCCGGATACGATCGCGATATCTTCGAGCGTTGTTTCACTGGCAGCGGCTTCGCGCCGGAGGCCCAGAACAACCGCAACGTTCGCTACCCGCTTTCGGAGGAACAACCATGACTGCCGCCGAATCCAACGCGCCCGACCTGAATCGTCATGCGCTCCATGTCCGGCTGCAATCTGCCGACACTGCGTTGCGCGCGGGTTTGAACCAGCACTGTGGCGAGGCACTCGTTCGCTCGCACATCGAGCGGGCGCTTGCTCACATCCGCGAAGCCGAAACCGCCCTCCACAATCTCGCCCGCGCCCGCACCGTCGAGCAACTCGCCGAACAACTCGCCCGCATTGACGAGATGCGCGAGGAGCTTCGCTCGCAGGAAGTCGCCATCACCACTCCGTCCATTCGCATCTGACTTATGCTCGAACGCGCTCCCAACGGTTTCTTTGTCCGCGACATGATAATCTTCAATCATCTCCGGCGTGGCGGCTTCGTCGCAAAGGGTTTCATCGTTGAAGCGCCCGACCTCACCAACAGTCCCGCCGCCGACCTGAACGACTTCCAGGATCAACTCTGTCTCCTGCTCGCGTCCCTGCACGAGAACCAACGCTTGCAAGTGCAATACTTCTGCGATTCCGACTACAAGGGGGAGTTGCTGCGTTACCAGCAGGAGACGGAGACGTTTTCCAACGTCTGGACCAAGCGCGCCCGCAATGAACGCTTCTCGCGCTACTGGCAGGCGATGTCCGAACGAAAGCTCCGGCGGCAACGCGTTGTCTTTTACATCTCACGGTCGCTGGAGAACGTGCCAAAGGCGTTCCAAACCGCCGCCGCCCGCCGCGGCTACTACAACACGCTGATTGATCAGCTCGAAACCGAGTTCGGGCATGTGCATCGGCTGCTGCTGGAAATCTTTGGTTCGGGCGGAGCGCGCATCCTGCCGATGTCGGACCTCGACCATTTCCGGCACTACAAACGGTTTCTCAATCCGTCGCTCAACGACCGGTTCGATTTCGATCCGGCGGACGGATTCGCGCCGGAGCTTTCGATTCAGGAGAATTGCTGGCACAGCGAAGGGAATGGCCAGAGCGATTTCGGCTTTTTCCTCGACGGACATTACCACTCACTCATCGTCCTGACCCGCTGGCCGCGCACGACCTACCCAGGTATCATCCAACGCCTCACTAATCTTCGGCTGCTCGACTACACCATCACAGTGAATGTTGATCCGCTTCCGATTTCGCGGGAGATCAGCAAGGAGGAGAAGGAGCACGACCGTGTGGCGGGCGATTACGCCAGTGAAAAGAAAATCTCCCTGCTCACGGTGATGGAAAAGAAGCAGAAGAAGATTCATGCGCTGATGCAGGGGCAGACCATTCCGTTTCACGCAATGTTCGCGATCCGCGTTTGGGACAAATCGCGCGACGGACTGAACGCCAAGGCCGGGGCAATCAAGAACGCCATAAACTCGATGAACGCGGCGCAATACTTCGAGAGCAACTTGCCCAGCACCTCGAAGAATCTGTTCTTCCAGACATGGCCAGGCTGGACGTGGGGACGTTACGAGCACCGCAAGCTCTACGCCGAGCATCGTTTCCTCGCAGATATGCTCCCCGTGACCAGCACGTTCACCGGACACTTGGCGACAGCCGAAGCGATTTACGATGGCCCACACGATAATCTCGTCGGCATCCAGACCTTTTCCGGCGGCAAGGATTCCGCCTCCCCGCAGCACGCCGTTTTGCTCGGCATGTCGGGTGCGGGGAAGTCGGTCACCGTTTGCGATTTGCTCACGCAAACGGAGGGCTATTTCGCTTACACCGTCATCATCGAGGAGGGCCTTAGCTACGGCATTTACACGGCAACGGTCGAGGAAGGCGCACGCCCCATCATCATCCACCCGGACGGCGACCTCACCATCAATTACCTCGACACGAAAGGACTGCCGCTGACGCCGGATCATTTGTCCGCCGCAACCGCACTCGTCGCCCGCATGATCGGCACGAGCGCGCAGGAGGACAAACAGATGCTCCGGCAGGCGCAGATCGCCAAGTATCTTAATCTCCTTTACGAGGATGCGTTTCAAGATTGGCAGAAGAAGCGCCACGACCAGTTGCTCGACATCGCCCGGCACGCGCTGGCGCTCCAGCAATTCCGCGCCGAGCGAATGCCGCCCGGTGCGACCAGCCTCGAAGCCTTTGCCGACTTTCGCGACTGGAGGGCGAGTCACGCCGACGAGGCGCAAACGTATTTGAACCAGTTCGTCGAAGCTGAGGCGTTGAAGTTTCTCAAAGACCCGAAGACCAGCAAGGAAGTCCGCAATCTCGCCTTTGCCTATTTCACCCCCGACGAGTTCCCAACGCACCGGATGCTTCAAGAGTTGATGATGCTCGATCCGATGGGCGCGGAGCGCGACCAGATCATGGAGATTGCGACCCTCATCCTGCCGTGGTGTCGCGACGGCAATTACGGCTGCCTCTTCGACGGCACGAGCAATCTGTCGCTCACCGGCAAAATAGCGCACTTCGAGTTGGGTTACATCCCGGAATCGGCGAAGGAACTGAAGGCCGCAGCCGGTTTCCTCATTACCAACCACGCGCGCAAGCACATCATGACCCTGCCGCGGGCCTTGCGGAAGCGGAACATCTACGAGGAAGTCGCGCGATTCCTCGACATTCCGGGCGGCCAGGAAATCGTGCAAGAGAGCTACGCCCAGCTTCGCAAGTTCAATTGCTGGAACATCTCCATCGTTCAGCAATATGCCCGGTTCAAAGCGTCGCGCATCCGTTCCGCCGTCTTCGGCAACAGCCGTCAGTTTTTCATCATGCGCCAGAACGACCGCGCGGACTTGGACGATATGGGCAAGGACATCGCGCTCCCGGAGGTCACGCAGCACGCGATCATGAATTATCCGCTGCCCGACCACCAGACCGGCCAGAAGTATTCGCCATTCACCTACCTGCACACGGACTCAGCGCGAAATCTGTGCGGCACGGTCCACAACGTCGCGTCACCGGAGATGCTCTACTGCTCCAGTTCGAGCGGAGAACACTTCGACCGGCGTGCGCGCGAGCTGCGCCAGAGTCCGAGTGTCGTCGATGGAATCATCCACCACGCCAACCGCCGCAAAGACGGCGAAACCAAGAACCATTGAACACCATGAAAACCAAACTCATCACAAACGCACCCAAACTTATCCTTCTCGGCCTTGTGGCTGGCTTGTTCGCCGGTTGCGCCGCCACGCGCCCCATCAGCGATGTCGCGCTCGGCGCGGGCGGCGCATACCTCGGCCATGAACTCTCCAACGGCGATCCACTTGCCACCGCCGCGGGCGCGGCGGGCGGAGTCATCCTCAGCGAGACGCTGCATTACGCCGCTAAGAAACAGGCCGAGAAGGCTTACGCAACCGGCTACGACAAAGGCAAGAGCGACGCCGTGAAGCAGCAGTATTGGCTCTACGTCTCCATGCAGCGACAACGCAATCAAGTTGGCAGCGTCCGACTTTACCCCGTGCAACTGCCGGAACAGCGGATTGACGGGGTAACGTTCCAACCATCAATAAAACTCCTCCGCATCGAGGAGTGACCCGCGAGGGCAAGAGGTGTATTGGGTTCAAAAGTCTAACGCAGAAAGAACGGTCAATCAGAAGAATCAGTTGGGTCGCCCATTTTGTCTCGCCTGTGGCAAGAAATGGCCGACGAATCGCCGCCAATCTTTGACAATACGCGGCTTGTGTCTGGACGGGCGTTTGCTAAAAGAGTGGTAGTTCTTTCTCAGAACCGGAATGAGGTTCTTCCGGTCCGGGTCTTTCGCGTTTGCGAGGACTCGAATCTCTCCGAAACACTACCACACAGTTTCAAGGCCAGAATTCACCTCGATGCGCGAGCAATTGCGCGCCCCGGTGCATTTCAGCCTGGGCCGCGTGGTGGTGGCCTCGGAGGGAGTCTGCTGGGCGGGCATTCTCTCTGATAGTTCGTAGGAGGTTCGAGTCCGGGCAAAAGCTCGGCAACAAACCATATTGAAAAGGGAAAACATGAAAACGATCAGACAAACATTGGGACGCTTGATCGTGGGAGTTGCTTTCGTGTGTGGCATCATTCCCAACCTCCAAGCTCAACTCGTCATCCAAACGCCGGTCGTTCGCTCAGACGACTACCGCACAGTTTTGTTGCGGTGGAACGCTGAAACCGGCGCTGTGTATCAAGTGGAATCGGCGGATGCCCTCGAAGCTGAAGGCCCGCAAGGTCTTCAATGGATCATTCGTGAGGCGGAGTGTGCGTCGAGGGGGACGAACGCCGAATGGCTGGACGTTGGCGACACGCGCTGGATTCCGCGTGTTCTGCATCCTGTTTTTCAACCCCAGCGATTCTACCGAGTCCAAAAGGTCGGCCAGGCAACGGACGGCACGCCAACGGTTTTGATTTCACTTTCTCAAACAAATCCGATTTCCGGTTGGCTATCCGTGACAGGCGCGGTTTCTTACGCCAACACGAACCAGCAAATGTCTTCGGTAGGCGTATTCGTGGACGGTCAGAGAGTTCATTCGAGGGATACTGAAAACTTCAGCGTGTGGATCAATACGACCGAATGGCCGAATGGCCAGCACGAGATTTACGCCGTGTTGACAACCGTGGATACGGGGGAAACGATCACCGACGATGACACTGTGGCGACCAACAACGCGGTCCAAGGGATCGGGGTGTCTGGTTCAGTCGCTGCAACTTTTGCAAACTACATTTCGCAGTTCTTCGTCGCCGTTCCCTATTTTGATCCAAGTCAGGGACAAACGCAGGAAGTCACCGCCGTCTTTGCGGAAGATTCGTATTGGCGGGTGACGGTCGTGGATTACCAAGATACGCCAGTCCGCTGGTTTGAAGGACAGGGAGCATCCTGTTACGCAGCATGGGATGGCAACGATCAATCCGGCTTCCCGCTGCCATTCGGCTATTACGATTACATAATCGAGGCCCGCCCTTCACAATATGGCCCACTCAGTTTGACCAGCGGCGGAGGGGGTGGAGCGGCCATGATGTCGGCTGCGGCCACTAGTGGAATAGCCGTTGCGGCGGTTGACCCCGCTGCCGACTACAAGCGCACCAGCGCGGCCGTGCAGTTCAGTCGAACCAATTCCAGCGTCCGAGAGACCCTGACAATTCCGAGTCTGAACCCGCCCACATCCGCACTTGCAGAGTCGGCAGCAGAAGAGGAAGAGAAACTGTTTCCATCGTCAGCCGAGGAAGCTCTGATGGCGGGATTAACTTCGTACTTCGTCAAAACGCCGCCAATGCCACCCGAGCGAATCCTGACCAACGGCGTGTGGGTGACTGTCCCTTGGGAGGTCGTTCACGGACCTCATCCACCGATGGAGATTCAAATCTCAGAGGCAATTCAGGAGCAGTTCCTTCAAAAGCTCTCTGGCATGTTGCTGGGTGAGGGAACGCAGGAGAATGGCCCGTTGGATGCGAATTGGCCTGATGCGGTTTATACAACCAGCACGCCGCTTCGCTTCCCGGGTAGCTTGTTCATGGGATTTGCCGGCACTGTTGGAATCGGATTTCAAGGCCACCACCCGAACGGCAATCATTTCGCTTCACCTGCGGGCGGAGTCATTTCTGGCGACACGCCGCCCTACGGGCCAATAGTGAACAGTGCCACGATAGCGAATTGGTTTTCGATCAACATGGGATTAGGAGGGTGGCGGACGAGCTTCTATTTGGGCAACAATAGCCTTCGCCCCACGAATATCCTCTACGCTGCCGGCCGCGCCGGAAAGTTTGCGTCGAATTGTGATTTTGGCCTTTACGTCGGGCACATGACTGCGGCTCGCAATAGTTCGTCCTACGGCGCAACGCATTCGTGGTTGCCTCTCTACAATTCCGATGTTTCCACCGCGACCTATAGTTGGTTAGCTTTACCGCAGTTTGACCTCGGACAAATTGGCCGTCCTGATCCACTCAAGTGGATGGCGTTGTATGGCTGCAACAGCCTGCGGCAGCAGGATTTCACCGACATGTGGACGAAATTTCTGCTCCCAATGCCACCGAACATGCGGCTGCTGCTTGGCTCTGAAGAAGGCGTGTTCATCCACCCGGTTTTCGGCTCGCGTTTTGCCGCCAACATGCATGGATGGACGACAACTAACGGCGCGCCAATGACAATTTTCGAAGCATGGTGCGATGCAGCCCGAGCGGCTGACACACAAACGGCGAAGTCGTGGAAGTTCAAACTTACGATGGGGACTCGGCACATGACCACCGTGCATCGAACCACGCTGATGGGTGGCAGTTGGAATACGCTCAACGATTCCATTTGGGGATATGGCGGCAACATCAGCTACGACTGGTTCGATGTCGACCTCAGAAAACAGCAGGTCTATCCATGAAGCGTATGTTCATACTGGGGTTTGTGTCGTTGTGTGTTGCTGCACATGCCGGCACAAATCAGTTCACCATGCCGCTTCGCGGGGTGGCGTTGCCAGCGCAGGATTTCAAGCTGGTCAACCACATCCCGCGAGAGCGGCTCGCACGATTGCCGAAGAAACTGCCGGTTTACAGATACACCGACCAGGTTCGCGAGTTTTCGGTCGCGGGTCTGCAAATGTTGCTGAATCAGTCCACGTTTGCCGGCACGAACATTGCCGATCTGTTGCCGAAGGGCACAAATCGAGCCGTGACGGCGGATAGCATCCGCTTGGTTAGTCAAGATCGGTTCGACTATTTCATTGTCAGTCCTGGCGAGGGGCGGATTATGGTGAAGAGCGGCGAAAGAGGCCGAGAAATGACCTCGCCTGACGCCGTTCCAAGTTTTGATACCATTCAGGCGCAGTTGTTCCGTCAGGCGGGAGGATTTGGCATCACTACAAACGAAATGGAACGGCAAGCGGATGGGTCGCTTTTTTTGCGAAACCGAACCGGCGAGAACTTTAGTTTTGGCGGCGCGGTGAAATCCGTTGTTTCACGGGAAGTTGAAATCTGCCGCGCAATATCTGATTTTCCGTTCAACTCCATTAACGACGATCGAATCGCGCTGAATCTAGGCGTGAACGGGCAGTTGCGCAGCTTCAATCTGACATGGCCGGTGATTGAGCCGGTGGCTACAAACCGACTGATAAGCATCTCGAAGTTGTTAAAGCAGATCAAACGCGGGCAAGTTCTTTCAGACCTGATGAACGAATATCCGAAAGGCGGCATTTCTGAAATTGAGTTGAAGGACATCACCATCGAATACTACCTCCCCGGCCAACCGTTGCCTTTGGCCGCCGCAGTGAAATCCGACATCTACCCAATCGCGTCCATACTTGCAGTGTTCAAATCCAAATCCGGAGAAACGGAAGAAGCCGGGCTGTACGCGCCAATCATGGATTCAAAATAGATGCGTCGCCATGCTCGCAAGATTCTGATCGTCGGGTTCATCATTTCATGCGGAACTGCCGCTTTGGTCTTTTGGAACGCAAAGAGAGTTGGCAACGTCTTGGACAAGTATCGCGGCGTGCCAGTTTACGATAATGGTCTCCTGTTTTTCCGCAGCTACGGACGGCACTACGCTAAGGACGGTTACTACTACGGCCAGAAATGGCAATGCGTGGAATTCATCAAACGGTTCTACCATGATGCGAAGGGTCACAAGATGCTGGACGTGATGGGACACGCCAAAAGTTTCTTCGATGACAAACTTCCTGATGGTGCGCTCAATCCTCGCCGTGGCCTTGTCCAGTATCGAAATGGTTCAACTGAGAAACCGCGTCCGGACGACTTGCTTGTTTTCACAGACACGAAATATGGGCATGTCGGAATCGTTACTGAGGCGGGCACAAACACGATTGAAATCATCCAGCAGAATATCCTTGGCCACACACGTCAAAAGCTGTCGCTCGTTGTAAGCAATGGCCACTATCTCGTAACTGAACCGCGACATCCTGCGGGATGGTTGCGCAAGGCATCGGATTAAGGCTGATCCGACTTCTCGTTTGCCGCCCCAAGTCTGTTAAACGTAATCGCCACTCCGTCTATGTTGGTCGTCGAAGGGTATGAAGACCACGGGCCGCTCACTTGGTATTCCACAACCAGATTGGTCGCCGACAACCAGCGAGCCATAAACTGATCACCCGGTCCACCGGCAAGCACATTCCCACGCAGTCCGAGTTTGTCTCCCGGTCGCCGCAAGGAAACTTGCGGGAAGTCACCCGTGGTGCAATGACAGCACATCTCAAAAACTGTCGCGAAGTATTGATCGTCGGGCGATGGAATATCGCGGCTGGATACCATCACCCAATCCGGCTCGGCGGAGCAGCCAGCCACAAGAAGAATGAAGGCCACGTTCAGCGGAATTCGCATGATTGTAGAATAGCGGGGTGTCGCGGCTGAAGCACGCTGTTTCCCGGACAGATTGTGGATGTCTTGTGTCACCTCGGTATTCGGGACGCGGATTGAATTCGACTTCGTTGCGTTCACTCCGTTTTCGGTGCTTCGGACTTCTCCGCGTCTTGTGTAGCTGATACACCACCCCTTCTTCCCTTCGTGGTAAATCCTCTTGCGTGATTGGCGGCGTGTTGCCGCCGACAGCAACAACAAAATGAAAGGCACACCATGAAACAATTCATCGCACTCACACTGGTCACGCTCGGCGTCACAATCTCCGCCCGCGCGCAGTGGATCGTGTATGACCCGACCATGAACATGCAGCAGATCATGGCGCAGGCGCAGAACATCGCGAAATACATCCAGATGATCCAGAACCAGGTGCAGCAGATTCAAACGCTCACCGACCAACTTAACGAGTTCAAACACTACGAGAGCCTGTTCGGCGATCCCAAGGCGGTCCTGCTGACTACGGTTCAACCGCTCGTGACTGACCTGCGCAAGACCGAACTCGGCCAGACGCTGACGGCGCTCGAAGGTGCGGTGGACGCGGGCGACGCCATGCTCTACAACGCCAATGGTCTGTTCTCCAGCATTGGCACGACGTTCACCACGCCGAATGGAGCGACGGTCACTCGCCGCGAAGCACCGTATCTGCCGGTCGCCGCCGTTCAGAAAACGACGGACAACTACCTCGCTGTCGCCGCCGACGCGAGTGCCCGGCGGATTGCGTTAAAGGCGGAAATCGCCCGGACAACCGAGGCGCTCAAGAGCGCAACCACCGACGCCGAGGTGCAGAAGTTGCAGGGAGTTCTCACCGGGCTGTCCGCCGCGCTGAACAATACGGAATACGAAATCAGTCAGGCGACCACGGCGGCCTTGGTGCAGGACATCGCCAATCGCAACGAAGCCCAACGCCAGGCCGAGGCGAAGAAGGAACAGCAGCACGCCGAGTTCACCGAGGCGGTGACGAAATACAGCCAGACGTTCCGCCTGATGAACGCGCCCACCGCGTTCCCGACTCCGTAACCCCAACCTCAAATCGTCCCGACGTATGGCAACCTTTGAACAACTCTTCCCGACGTTCCTCCAGAAGTGCGCCGAACTGCACGAGTTGCTGCGCATCGTCGCGTTCATGTTGTTCATCGTCGGGACGATTCTTCAGGTCTTGCACGGCTTCACGGGCAAGACGCTCATCCTGCACATGGTGCGTTTGTTCGTGCTGACCGCGTTGCTCGTTATGCTTCCGCAATGGGGCAACGAGGCACAGCGCATCCTCCAAACGTCCATCCTCGACGGCCTCGGCGTTGACCCATCCCAAGTGCAGGAGCAATACAGCCACCTGCTCGAAGTGCGCCGCGACACCGGCAGTGACCGCTCGTGGTGGGACATCCTGGGCGACCTGAACGCCTTCACCGTCGAGTTGCTGATTTCCGGGATTCTTTGGTTGATTGGTTATTTCGCGGCACTGCTGCTGTTCTGGGCCTACATCATTCAGAAATTCATCCTGTTCTCGGCTTACGCTCTTTCGCCGCTGCTCATCGGCTTCATGGCGATCCGACCGCTCCGCTCCATCGGCAGCCGTTACCTCATGCACATCGTGGGTGTGTTGCTTTGGCCGCTCGGCTGGGCTGTCGCCGCGCTCATCACCCAAGGGATTCTCGATTTCATGACGGACCAATCCATCCGGTTCTTTGACCCGACCGCGCAGCTCTATTCGTTGCAGGCGACATTCGGGCTGGCAGTGGTGGCATTCTGGATTGTGTTCAGCACGATTGCCGCGCCGCTCGTGATTCAGAAAGTCATCGCGGCTGGCGAACTCGCGGGTGGCCAACTCATCGGCGGAGCTTTCAGCAGCTTCCTGCAAACCGCCGCCACCACCGCAGGTGCAGCCGCCGTCGCCGCTCCCATTGGTATGCCCGCCGTGACCGCCGGCACGGCAGGCATGGCCGCAATCCTCAGCACGTTGTCCAGCGCCGCCGGACATGGCAGCGCCGGAGCAATCATCATCGCCGGTTCGGGCCTGCCGCCGCGCTCCGCTCGTGGGCGACCGGGCGACGACATTACCGGCGACAAGGCTGTGCGCGAACTCATTGCCAAGACCAAAGGCCATTACTACTGAACCTATGCAACCCACCGAAATCAGCCCTCGTGAAACTTCCACCGGCAACGGCGCAACTCCCGCGCGCCTTGCCCGCAAGAAATTCGATCCGACGCAGCTCTTTGCGCAGCGCGACCGACTGCCGTGGTTCTGGTTCTTCGTGGCCGTCGCCGTGTCCGTTGCGGCAGCGCTCGACCGTTACCACATCATCAATCAATTCAAGCAACGCGAGCGCGTTGTCATCATTGACCCGGCGCAGACCTACTACGTCAGCCCGCTGCTTCAATTCTCAGAGGCGAAGGATTTGCACGCGCAACAGGCCGAGCTTGCGACAGTCACTTTTCTCCAACGCAACCCAAAGGATTTCGATCACCCCGAATTGCTCCGGCAAATGTTCCTGAAGTCGGCTTTGGAGAAGGCCCGGGAGCATCGCACGCGCGAGGCAGTGGAGTTTCGCGCGAAGCAACTGCACCAGAAGCCGGAGATTGCGAAGATTGAAATTCTCGCCACCCGCGAAAATGAGGTGCTGGTCGCAGTGTATGGCCAGGTGATCCGCACAGGAATCTTCCAAGAGAAGGCCTTTTCCGAGGCGTTCACTTTCAAACTGAGTCTCCGTCTGCTCCGCAACCCCAACATGGCTGCCAACGGTCGTTTCCCCACCGCTGTCGGCGACTTCAAATATGAAATCACCCATTAGCCTGCTCGCGCTGTCCGCGACGGAGGCAAAGGGGTGTCAATCAGCTTCAACTATGCGGAAGAACTTCGCTTCACCTGTAATTGGAATGTCCACCGCCGCGTTCGTCGTCGTGCCGACAACCACAAAACCGAGGTTCGTCCAAAGTGGTACGTTCAAATTGTCCTTCGCTTGAACCTGATACCCCTTCCCGATTTCGGAATGCCACTTCAGGCGGATTTGACCAGGGCGAGCGATTTCAGGCGATGCTTGAGGCACGCTCACCGGCTTTGCCCCGGCGCGAATCGCAGTGTTTGGCCGCGTTTCATAGGCCCAATCCACGATCACGGGCGAACCTCGCAGCGCGACGTGAACCCAGCCGTAATGCACGCAGTCCGCTGCGTGGAAGAGGATGCCGAGATAGCTGTCGGGTTGATCCGCCAGCGGACCGCTCCACCGAGTGCTGTAGGTGTCCGTAAACCGGTCGTAGTTCCAATGGAAACCCATCAGATATCCCGAACCGCCGGGCGTGTTCCAAGCGCCGTTCGTTACGCCGGTTGAGCGGATAAGTGTTCCCGCTGGGAAAAGCGCGAGGTTGCCGCCGGCCATCGTGATTTGATTGGTGCTCAACGCGGTAAAGTAGTACGGCGTCCAGCAGGCGCTGGTTGGAACATCCGTCGTGCAAAGCGTCATGCCAAAGGTGAAACGCAAGTCCGATTCACCATCCGCATTCAAATCGGTAGCCCCGAAGTAGGGGAATTCCAGGTACGGGGACACCGGCCCTGGAAAATAGGCGATTGTGCTTTGGCTTTGCGCTATCTGAACGCAAACCGCAAATGCTGCCATGGTGAGAAAGCACCTCATGGTTTTTTCGGCCCTGCTCCGGCACGAATCGGGGTGTTCGTGCGGGATTCATAAGCCCAATCGGCAATCACGGGAAAAGTGGACGGCGGATTTGTTTGCGGAACGACGAAGCGAATCCAGCCGTAATGCACAGCGCCGTTGGAAAGGAAGCGGACGCCGAGATATGCTTCCGGTGGTTTGCCGCTGAATCCAGGCCAAGCATTGCCAGAGGCATACGCAATTGCTTGTGATTCCGAATCGCGGTGTCCCCAGCTTTCGCCCGGTGCGGTCTGCGGGCCAAGCGTGACGCCCGTCTGTTTGAGCACGATCCGACCTTCAGAGTCCATCAGGTAGTCGTTTCGGTTGAAGGCAAACGTGTCGAGATAAGGTGTCGAAGTGGAGGGCAGCCCGGGGCTTGGCAGGCTGGCCACTGTCCCGCCACTGAATCGAAAATCAGGCACGCCATCCAGATTCAGATCGAGGTCTGCGGAGGACTGGTCCAAGGTAACTGGGCCTTGACGGTAAACAGCCGTGCTCTGAGCAGAGCAACCATTGCCGCACGGGAGCAGGCTCATCAGCAGCACCACGGCCACACTCTGCTTTTTCTTGAACATGGCTGCACACTCACTTCCTGCGTCTGAAAAAGCAGAGGGCCGCGCTCGCCAAGGCGAGCAGGGCAGCGGCAGACGGCTCTGGTACTGTGCCGGCGAGTATCGTAGCCCCGGGCCGAGTGTCGTAAGCGTATTCATAAATCCAGCCGCCGTTTAGTTCAGGTATGGGCGCACCCAAACGCAGCCACCCGTAGTGCGTTTGGCCGTCCAACTGAAACTCCAAACCAGCGTACGCGGAGTCCAGACCTGCATAGAAGCCAAGGCATCCGATTTCGCCCACGCAACTGCAAAAAGTCGAACCGCGAGGTTCGCCGGAAGGAAAGTACTCTGTTTGATACCATTCATACCATGGTGACGTCATGCTCGGCCCAATAGTCTCCCCGGCATTCATGGCGACCGTAAACCAACTCTCTGTCGGATGGTAGCTCCACACGCGATTCTGCCCGAGTCCCCACATCGTGAATCCGCGGGTGGAGAGTGGCCCGGAGGCATAAATGACAAACTCCGCCGTGCCATCGCTGTTAAAGTCGAGATTGTACGACTGCGGGTAAAGCCCGTTCAGCCGCATTCCTTGATAATCCCAGGGGAAATTGGGGTCAGGATTCGGCGTGCTGAGGCGCGTGTAGGCAATAGTGCCTTGCGCCAAGGCGGGCGAATGGGAAAGCACAAGGGCCAGCGCCAGCCCCGGCCAGCGCCAGCCCCATATTCTGTGCAGCATTGCCTTCACAAATCACCGCAACTGTACCACACGATAGAACCGTGTGTCCACTCCGCCTGGTACGGACAGGTTGACAGCAACATTCGTCTTGGTCGCACTGATTTCGCCGGTGCTGTTGGACCACGCACCGGTTGCAACATCGTTTCGGTGTTGCACCTGGTACACACGGCCGACAACCGAGTCCCATTTCAGCGCAACCGTGTTTGAACTCGACATGGCAATGCTCGTTATCAGAAGCGGCGGCGCTGCCTGCGCTATGTTACCCGAAACGAAGATCGAAACCCATTGCTCATTCGTTGCTCCCGCTGTTCCTGCCACGAGATTCGTGCCCTTGTGAGTGAGTCGGATCGTATAAATGCCATTCGTTGCTGGAGTCGAGATGAGAACTTGCTCGACGTTGTCCCGGATGTTGTCGCCCGTGGTTGCCGCATTGGTGGGATTGGCGGGATTAAGCACCCACGGAAAGTTCGTCGTGCCGTTTGGTGCAAATATCCGCAAGTCGAGGTCGTTAACGAGCATCCGATTCGTCGGGTCAAGGGACACGGCTGGAGGTGTCCCAGCCGGGTCATTCCACTGCGCTGTCACAATGAGCGGCTGCGCACCGGCGCTCACCACCGGAAATTCGATGTAGTCGCCTCCAGTCAATCTCACTTCTTTGATGTGCGCGAGCGAAGCGCTCGCGTAATTGCTTTGGACAAGCAGTCCTGCCTTACGAGCGTTCAGCAGTCCCCAGCCAAACCGATAGTCCGGCCCGGCAGCAGACCCGGCTTCGTCGGCGGTGTGGATGGCCAGCCCCTTTAGCGTTGACGCCAGCATGGGCTGGTTTGTGCCGTAAAGCCGGGTGTGAAGCTCCATCAGAAGCGCCAACGAACCGCAGGTGTTCGGTGTGGCCATGCTTGTGCCACTGTACGTGGCGTAGGAGCTGTCATTTGTTGCGACGGTCGAGTAGAGGTTCACACCATCAGCGACCACGTCCGGCTTGATACGGCCATCGTCCGTCGGCCCGAAGCTGCTGAACGTGCTCATCACGACGCTGTTTGACCCCGCGTAGCCATTGGTAATGCCGTTCACCGCCCCGACCGTGAAGATGTTTTTAGCGGACGCCTGTTCCGTGAGCGTGTCATAGCCGCCGGCGTCTCCATCATTTGGCCGGCTCGCGGTCGAGACGATTGTGACTCCATTGGAAAACGTGTAGTAGCCAAAGGCAGGCGAGTAGATGGGCGCTCCGGCAGAGCCGCGCTCGTTGGCTGCCGCCCAAACCGGCAAATACGTGGGAGCGTTGTTGGCGATTTGGTCAATCGTCTGAGATGCCCCACTGTAGAACCCAAACAAGTGACTTTGGTTTTGATTAACCACGATGTCTCCCCACCAGACCATGTAAATCGTTCCGCCGATGCTGGCGTAACCCCAGCCTGCTTGATTGCCGTAGGAATGGTTGGAAACTCGAAATCCGTTTGTCGCGACTGCGGTCGGCATCTCCACGAAATCATCGATGTAATCCGCCGCAAGAATTCTTCCGCGATGGGCCATGCCGCGAGCGCGATTGGTAACCCCGTACGCGGCGAGCGTCCCCGAAACATGAGTCGGGTGGTCGTTTGTTCCCAACGTGCTCGGTCCGTCGATGTCGGTCACTCGCACGCCATTGGTTGATAACTCACGATGAGTAATTCGGACGTCGCCGCCATCCCACAGGCCAATAGCCACGTTTGTACCGGTGAGGTTGAAACCGGTGTTTCCCCCCGGCCAAAGCTCATCCGTGCCAACCGTGTCCGCCGCCAGGGTGTTGCATGTCGCCACCGCCCGCGGCAAACCGTTTTCAACTGCAACAACGGCGCTCACCCCGCCATCTTCGAGCTTCGAGAACTTGTCAAACCCACTGCCTGCCAGGAATTCCGTAACGGCTTGACGATTCTGCTTCGCCTGAACAGCGAAGGCTTCGGAGAGTGCCTGCAAGTTCGCCGTTTGCGTGGCGAGCTGGTCGTCCAAAGTTGGAAGTGTCCCGTCCGGGGCAACGATGTCGTGATGCAGCCACGGCAAAAACTCACTCGCGAACTGCGCCTGGCGCGCTGCCTCAGTTGCCTTCTCTTGCGCCTCTCGTACTGCTTGCGCCAAGGCAGGGTTGGCTGCGAGTTGCTTGGCGTAATCGGCCGCCTCCTGTCGCAGTTTCCTTGAAACAATTTGCTCCAGCGTGTCGGGAATCGATGTGTCGTCCACCACAAAGATTCCTGGCTCAACCTCGACGACCGGTAATTCGGGGTAGCGGTTGAACGGGAGCGGAACAAAGTCCGGGTCTTTGGCCGAGTAATACGTCCCGGGTGGGGATTTTTGGTCTTGTGCTTGCAGGTTTGACGTGGTGCTGAGGGCGAGAACACATCCCACAGCCACCGTACCGATGATTTGTTTGATGGCTTTCATGGTTCTTCAGCTTTCATTTCTTGGTTTTTTCAGTTTCCGACCGTCCGTCACGAGGATTCTCAACACCGGTGCTGAAGACTACAGGGGCGTGACCTACTCACGCCTCAACACAGGCACGGACATGCCCAGCAAGAAACGCTTTCGGGCACGCCCGTTCTGGGCGTGCTCCGAGTAGCTGTTCTTGCTGTGCCCACTGCATTTCGAGCGCAGTGGGCTTTCCGAAATTGTCCGTTTCGTGTGTTGAACAGCAGCCGAAGCCGCAAATCAGTTGTGGTTCTCGTGGTTACATACGTTGTCTTTCCGAACGGACGGAATTCAACCAGAAGTGGGAAATCTCGGCAAGACGGCGTTTTGCGATTGTGGCTGGCCTTCTGCGCTGGATTAGCCCGGCGGGCCGTGGCACTGAACTCGCCTTTGCGATTCATCGCGCGAGTTGTGTAGCAGCCACACCCTCGCCGTGCGGCTGCGTGGTATCCCGTGCCTGTGATTATGAAAACAGGCTCAATGCTCCTCCTCGGCAACGCTCGCGCTTGCCGAACCGCCCGAAGCCATCCAGCGCATCACGCTCGACGAGCGGGTTGTTGTTACCGTGCCCGTGGCAACGAACCGGGTCACCACCATCAGCCTGCCCGGACCGATTTCAGCGATTGACGCGGTGGGCGTGACTGCCGACGGCAAGACGCCAGGGCAATTCCAACTGGCGCACACGAAAGGCTCATCGTTCCTGTCCGTCCGCGCGCTGGCCCGGAAGGCGGCGACGAACCTGAACCTTCGTTGGAACAAGCGCACCTATGTCTTCGAGTTGGTGGAGAGCGATACACCCGTACTGGCGCTCAACCTCGAAGATCGGACGACGACAGCGGAAACAGTCCAATCCGCGCCGCAGGTTACGCCGACGCGATTGCTTGCTTTGCTGGACAAGGCAAAGGCGTTCCCGTTGCTCAAGAAGCAGCAACCGGAGGCAGTGGCAGGCGCTGAAGCAAGGGTGTTTGGTGACCAACCGCAAATCACGGATTTCAATGACTACGAGATTCGCGTCGAGGAGGTGTTCCGTTTCAACCCGGAAGACACGCTCGTTTTTCATGTCACGCTGCGAAGCAAGTCTGAGCGGGAGATCCGCTATCTGCCGGAGAGCTTCTGCGTGCGCGTTGGCAACCGGCTTTACTTCCAATCCATAAGCGACGCGCCCGGTTTGCTCCCCGCGAAATCGGCGAGCACGGTGTATTTCGCCGTTACCGGCACGCCGGATGGCGGACGTAACGAACTCTCCCTCAAGAACGAGTTCAGCGTGCTGGTGAGTCGGTTGCCTACAGCGCCGACGAGTACAACGCAGTCCACATCGCCATCGCTACAGCCGCCACCAGCGCAATCGCCCTCACAACTGACCGAAATGACTCCAGAGGAGGAAGCCCGCGCCCGCGAGGCGCTCCGTCGCACGATTGCAGAACTGGAGCAGACAAATGCGCCCAACGCTAAACCTACTAACCCATGAAACCCCGCGATTTCCTGAATTTCTTCAAAACCCGCAGCGGCAAGCTGGTTCTGTTCGCCGTGATATTCGGCGGCGGCTTGTTCCTGTTCAGCGTGTTCCGCGACCGATCAGGTTCTGGCGACATGGATGTTCGTGTCAGCAACCTGACAACGAACGCTACCGACCGCCCCCAGGTGGTGCAGAGCATTGAGCGGCCGATGCAACCGTTCCGCCCGCCGACGCCCAAGCCGGAGCTGCAGCCGTTACCATCCAAGACAAACGAGCCGCCAAAAGTTGTCACCGAGAAGCCCAAACCAGAGCCGCCTGCGCCTCAGCTCGCGCCCATCAGTTTGTTCGCCGACGCCAGCGTGGGTGTTGCTGAACCAAAATCGCTCGGCTCGATCTACGCGCCGTATGGACGGCTGATTCCTTGCGAAACGGTCATCACGGTGGACTCGGCTTCGATCCAAACTCCCATCGTTGGCCTCGTGACCGAGAACATCTATCACGGGGGCAAGTTGGTGATTCCCGCCGGAACGGAAGTCCACGGCTCGGCGCAAACCGACCGGCATCGCGAGCGCATCGCCAGCGGCAGCAGTTGGACGCTGGTCTGGCAAGGCGGCGAGGAGCTTCGCCTGAAGGCCATCGCGCTGGACCGCGAATTCTCCGGCGACCAGGAAGGCTGGGGCATCACGGACGGCAGCGCTGGGCTGCGCGGACGCGTCATCAAGTCCGACAACATGGCGGATATCAAACTCTTCGCTGCGACGTTTCTTTCCGGCGCGGCGGGCGCGTTGACGGAGAAACAGCAAACGGTTTTCGGCCCGATCAACAGCCCCTCGCTGGCCAATGCGCCATTTGAAGGCGCGCAGAAAGTTCTCTCGGTTTATGCGCAGCGCATTTACGAAGCGATTCAGCGCGACGGTTTTTACGTCCGCGTGCCGAGCGGAAAGCAATTCTATCTCTACGTGCTCCAAACCATTGACCGCAGCGAGGCCGTGATCGGCGGCACGCTGAAACCCTTCGCCGAGGAGGACAAAACCAACTCTCCGGCCTTTCTCCCAACCGCTGCATTCGGTGTAGGTCATACACCAATCCCGGACGCGGCTGCACCAAACTCAACCCCGATGTTTTGACCATGAAATATCTCGCACTCATTCCACTCGTGCTCGTGGCCTCGTGCGCCTCGCGCCCGCAACTTGTCGTCCGCCCCTCATCGCCGCCGGCCGTCGAGCCGGTCGAGGCCGTTCGCTACGGCGAGGTTGTCCGCGCCTACCACATCGGTCGCTACGTTGATCCGAACCACCCGGAGGCGATGCACGAACAACACCCCGTCTATCGGATCGAAGTTTCCGCGCGTTGGAATCTGCATCCTGGCCCGCTGAACACGGCCAATCTGCTGAATCCGCCGCCAGATGCCGCGTTTGCTCCGCCGCCCACCAACGATGTGCTGATCGCTGAGATGAATCGCCAGCGGGAAACGACCGCTCGTGTGATGCTCGAAGCAACCAAACTCGGACAGTCCTACGGTGAGTTGCAGGCGTTGTTCACGGAGATGAGGACTGTGGCCCGAAACAACGCTCTCTTGAACGTGCGCCTTGCGACCAACGAGCAACGAGTGGTGGAGTTTGGCCGGGAACTTCAACGGCTTTCAGCGTCACCGCCGCCAGCCACGAACGACGTTCCCGCGTTCGCTCCTGAATCACCCGACGTTCCGAAACCATGAAAACACTTTGCCGGAGCGAGGCGGTTACTCCGCCTTGCGTCGGCGAACACGGCAGATGCCGCGCTAACCAACAACAAAACACGAATCGTTATGAGCAAACCGAAATCCTCAGCGCCACCGAGCGCCGGCGGCAATGCCGCCCCCACCGATCAGCCCACGTTCCGGAGCAATCCCGAAGTGGATACGAAGATTGATGCCTACATCAAAGACAACCCCAAGTATTGGGCCTACGTCCAGGCGATGCCCCGCGAGCGGCTCGAACGCACCGTCGTCCTCAACGAGGTGCGCGAACTCGACCGTCAGCAGCGCATCCGCGAAGGCGTTCTGAAGCAGATCAACCGCAACCCGGAGATGAAGCGCGCCTACGACCTTCTCGTGAAGGACCTCCCCGAGGACCAGAAGGAGAACGTCATCGCGCAAATCGCCCGTCAGGCCCGGAGGGCAGTGGCCCGTTCTCAGGGGCAGCAGGTGCAGCAGAACCGCGGCGAAGGGGTGACGGTCTGACAGACGCCACGCCCCGGCCTCACGTCAAGCGCGTGCAGGCAGGGAGAAATCCTTTCAGCGTCGCCGACGAAGCATGCCAATCGCCAACACTCCGACGCTCAACAAAACCCAAGTTGACGGCTCAGGCACAGCACCGGCAACAATCGCAGCGTTTGGTCGCGTGTCCCAAGCCAGCGCCAGCAGGTTGCCCGCATTCGCTCCGACGAAACTCACATCCAAGTAAAGATAACCGTAATGAGTTTCCGCGTTGCGAGTGAACTGCACGCCCAGATGCGCGACTTGGCCAGTGAACAAACCAATCGCACCGTTGTTTCTAGCGGATGTAAGCAGCGAGCCGTTGACGCTGAAATCCCAGAACGTGCCCACAGGCGTGAGCGAATCAATCTGCTGCCCGGCAGACAGAGGCAGCCCATACGAATTGAAATCCAGACTCCGGGCAGGGGCGGCCAGAACTACCGCTCCGGTCTGCGGAAATATCGCGAAGCCGGGCTGCCCGCTTTGGAAGACAAAATCAGTCCTGCCGTTGCCGTCCATGTCCAAGTTGTATGGATTGCTCGGCAGCCCGATCACCGGCCATCCGTTGGACGTTGGAATGTCGAATTGCTGATACACGATCGTGCCCTGCCCAAAGACAGCGACAGCCAACTGCCATCGCACTACCAAAGTGCAAACGGTTCTCTTCAGTGCAAACATCTCCTTCTCGAAAAGACCAGCACCGAGATTCCGAACCCGAACAAAGCCCAAGCGGACGGTTCGGGCACTGTGCCCGCCAGAATCGGAACGCCAGCGCGTGTCTCCCAAGCGTAGTCATAAATGTATCCCCCATGAATTCCGACCAGTGGAACACCAACACGAATCCATGCGTAGTAGGCATCAGGGCCAATATAGAATTCCACCCCGGTGTAGCCTTCGACCCCCTGCCAAAGACCGCCATACCCAGTATTCCATGCCCCATTGTAGGTTGCGGAATAGGGCTGTCCGTTGGGGGGCAGATTTATCGCTGCCCGCCAGATTAGGTTGGGGTCAGGTGGAGCAGGACCGATTTGCGCCCCGCTGGCCAACACCGGCAAAAAAGAGTTCACGTCGGGCGGGATCGGTGGATAGGTCAGAACTCGTGTTGGTCCAATTCCGTATATATGAAACGACACGTCGTCGTCGTAGAATCCAACATCCGCTTGGCCATCTCCATTGAAATCCAAGACCAGTCCGTTCCAACTGCTGAACACAGGATAGCCGGATTCATCCCAAGGTGGCGGAATTGGGGATGGCGGATACGGATTGGTCAACCGGCCATAGACGATTGTCCCCTGACCGTAGGTCGCCGCCAGCCCCAGCCAGAACATGGCCAGGGCAAGCGGGGTGAGAAAGATGGTCGCGGATGCGTGCATACTGGCCTTCACCGAACTTGCGCGACCCGATAGAACCGTTGAGCCGACGAGGCCGAAATCGTCAGGCTCACGTTGGTCTTGGTCGCGCTGATTTCCCCTGTGGCGTCAGTCCATGACGATGTGGTGAGGTCGTCATTGTATTCCACCCGGTAAATGCGGCCCACGACCGACGGCCATTTGAGGTAAGCGTTCGTGCCGTCAATCACTGGCGGCTCAAGCACCAAATCCGGCTGCGGTTGCGCGACGTTGCCCTGCACCAGGACCGTCACCCACTGCTCGGATACCACGTTGGAGTTGTTGACGAGATTCCCTTTGTGCGCCACACGCACAAGGTAAGTGCCATTGACCGGAACGGCAATGTCCACGCGCTCGGCATTGTCGCGGAAGTTGTCGCCGGGCGTGGCCGCGTTCGTCACCGCCGCCGGATTCAAAACCCAGGGGAAGTTCGTGACACCGCCGGGGCTGACGACTCGAATGTCAATGTCGTTAACCAACATCCGGTTTGTGGGATTAAGACTCGGACTGACTGGCGTGCCGGGCGGGTCGGTCCAGTAAACGCCGACTCGAAGCGGCTGGTTGTTCGTAGCGACGACAGGAAATTCGATGTAGTCCCCGCTCAACAAGCGCACCTCCTTGATGTGAGCCAGCGACTGGCTGATGTAATTACTCTCGATCAACAAGGCCGCACTGCGGGCGTTGAACAACCCCCAGCCGAATCGGTAGTCCGGGCCGGCGGCCGGGCCGGCTTCGTCCGCAGTGTGGATGGCCAAGCCCCGAAGCGTGGAGGCCAGCATCGGCCGGTTCGTTCCGTAAAGTTGGTTCTGGCGACCGACCAGCAAGTCCAACGACCCGGCCACGGCGGGAGCAGCCATGCTCGTGCCGCTGTCGGTGTAGTAGTGCGTGTTCGAGGCAGAGCCAGTCGAGAAAATGTTCACGCCTCCGGCAACCACATCGGGTTTGATACGCCCGTCATCCGTTGGCCCGAAACTGCTGAACGTGGACATAATGACGCTGTTGCTGCCACTGTAACCACCGACGATGTTACTCACCGCACCAACTGTGAGACCGTTCTTGCAGGACTGTTGCGGAGGGAGGAGATCGTAGCCGCCGCGCAAGGTGTAGTCATGCGGATGGGCAGCGAGAACCAGTTGCAGCACGCCGTTGACAAACGCGGCGTGGACGAATGCGTTTGTGCTGGGGGCTTGCCCTTGCGGGCCACGTTCGTTGGCCGCAGCCCAAACCGGCAGATAGTGCTGTGCCAAATAAACGTCCGAATCAATGTTGGCTGAACTTACGTTGTAAAAGCCGTAATTGTAATCCCCGGTTGTGCTGATGGCGACATCGCCTGCCCACAGGTAATATGGATTGCCGCCCGTGTCGAAAACAACTCCCGCCCAGCCGCAGCCGCGTCCGTAGGAATGGTTGGAAACGCGGATGGCATTTGTGGTAGCTTCACTCAACATTTCGGTGGTGTCATCAAAGGCATCCCATGTATGCGCGGTCGCCTGAAAGGCCATGCCCCTTGCCGCGTTGGTCACACCCCTGCCAACCAATGTGCCGGTGACATGTGTCGCGTGGTCCGTGACGCTGTAGCGGTTTGTTGTTTCCAATTCAAACACTCGCCGTCCACCGTTGGTGAATTCCAGGTGGTTTGTGAAGACCCGGCCCGCCTCCCAAACTCCGATAACTGTGTTCGTGCCTGTCAGAGCCAGGCTCGTGTTCCCACCGGGCTGAAGCTCATCGGTCGAAATCGTGTCCGCCGCTTCGGTATTGAACGAAGTGATGAACCCAAGACCGTCGCCCGTGCCCACCAACGACAGCACCCCGCCAAGCTGATTTGTGCCCATGTCCATCAACCCAATGGCAGCGGCCTGTTCCCGCCCCGCCTCCAATTCGGCAGCGTTTTGTGCAGCTAATCGTGCAATCTCGTTCTTGGTCTCTGCCAATCTGTCCTGCAACTGCCTTGCAAATGTCGTCTGAGTGCCATCAGCGAGCTTCGCCTCGACATGCAGCCACGGAACGAATTCTTCATGGATTCGCTTCTGCAGAGCCTCCTTTGCTACTCGCTCCGCTTCCGCCGCTGCCTGTTTGGCCGCTGCCGCCAGGAGGGGATCAGCAGCGATGGCCTTGGCAAGCGCGTCAGCCTCTTCCCACTGCTTTCGGGCTGCGGCCTGCTCCGGCGTGTCGGGAATCATTGTGTCGTCTATCAGGAAGACTCCCGGTTCGATTTCCACAGCCTGCAGTTCCGGGTGTGGATTGAAGGGCATAGGCGGTTTCCACTCGAAGTCCTTTGCCGAGTAATACGTCCCGGGTCGCGACTTCTGGTCTTGAGCCTGGATGCATGGCGTGGTGCTGAGGGCGAGAACACATCCCACAGCCACTGTGCCGACGATCTGTTTGATGGCTTTCATGGTTCTTCAGCTTTCATTTGTTGGTTTGTTGTTCCGGTTCTTCCCTCGCGGATTTCAACCTCGCCACTGAAGACTGAAGGGGCGTGACCTACTCACGCCCCAGAACGGGCACAGGCATGCCCTCCACGGAACGCTTTCGGGCACGCCCATCTTTGGGCGTGCCTCGAACCGTGTCCGTGGAGCGGAACACTTTCTTTCCGCGTCCTGAAATTGCCTGTTTCGTTCTGGACAGCAGCCGAAGCCGCAAATCTGTGATGGAATCTTTCGTTACATAGTTTGATCCGAACGGAGACAATTCAACCAGAGGCAGAAATTCCATGCAAGGGCGGTTTTCAAGTGCGTGACGCGGTGCGCGACTGCCTGCGCGCCCAGGTGGACGGCAGCCCGGTAGAACGCGTCGTCGAAACGCGCCAGCAACTCAACATCGCTTACGACCGGTTCGCCGCCCGGTTCGGCCCGCTGAATCTCCGCGCCAACCAGCGCGCCTTCGACGGTGACCCGGATTTGCCGCTGCTCCTTTCGTTGGAGCACTACAACGACGAAACAAAGCGGGCGACCAAGGCCACCATCTTCACCGAACGGACGATTCATCATCGCAAGCCGGTTGAAACCGTCGCCGAGCCGAAAGAAGCACTTCTGGTTTCCCTGAACGAACAAGGTCGCGTTGACCTCGACCACATGAGCGGGCTGCTCAACAAGCCAGCCGACGAATTCCTGCCCGACCTGAAAGGAATCATCTTCCTCAATCCACAGACGAGCCAATGGGAGACCGACGACCAATACCCTTCCGGCAATGTGCGGGACAAGTTGGTTGTCGCCGATGCCGCCGCTGTCACCGACGCGCGCTTCGCTGAAAATGTCGAAGCGTTGAAATCAATCCAACCGGAAGATTTACCCGCGACGGAGATTGACGTGCGGCTCGGCGCTTCCTGGTTGCCGCCGGACGACGTGAAGCAATTCATTCACAAGCTGCTCAATGTTCCTTCTGGCGTCGAAGTCGGCCACGTCCACGCCCTTGGCTCCTGGCACTTGAACGCGAATTGGGAGGCGAAGGGCGCGACTGCAAACACGACGGATTGGGGAACAGACCGCTACACCGCACTCGAACTCATCGAGGATGCGTTGAACCTCAAGACGCCGACGGTGTACGACATCGTGGACAAGAAGCCGGTCGTGAACGCGCAAGCGACCGAAGCCACTCGCGAAAAGCAGGAACGCATCAAAGAGCGGTTCAAGGAGTGGGTGTGGTCGGATGACGCGCACCGCGAACGCCTCTGCCGCCTCTACAACGACACGTTCAACCACACGCGTGTCCGCACTTTCAACGGCGACCACCTGACGCTGCCCGGCGCGAGCGGGGCGATTCAGTTGCATGGACACCAGAAAGCGGGCGTGTGGCGCATCCTGCAAACGCCCAACACGCTGCTCGCCCACGTTGTCGGCGCGGGCAAGACGTTCACGATGGTCGCGGCGGCGATGGAACTGAAACGGCTTGGTCTCGCCCGGAAGCCGATGTTCTCCGTTCCGAACCACATGCTCGGCCAGTTTTCAACGGAACTGCTGACACTGTATCCCGGCGCGAACATCCTGGTCGCGGGCAAGGAGGATTTCGAGTCGCAGAACCGGAAGAAGTTGTTCAGCCGCATCGCCACGGGCAATTGGGACGCCGTCATCGTCACGCATTCCGGTTTTGAGCGCATCCCGCTGGCGCGCGAAACGCAGGAACGGTTCTTCGAGGAGCAACTTCACGAGTTGGAGATGATCAAACGGCAGCACGCGGATTCATCCAATCGCCGCCTCGTCAAAGAAATCGAGAAGGCCAAGAAGCGGCTGGAAGCCAAGCTGCAAGCCCTCGCCGCCGAACACAAAAAGGACAATACGCTGACCTTCGAGGAACTTGGCGTGGATCGAATCTTCGTGGACGAGGCCCACTACTTCAAAAACCTGCTTTACGTCACCAAAATGACGCGCATCGCGGGACTGCCGCAGACCGCCAGCGAGCGGGCGTTCGACATGTATTTGAAGGTGCGTCACGTGCAGTCACTCAACGGCGGGGGCGGTGTGGTCTTTGCCACGGGCACGCCCATCGCGAACAGCATGGCCGAGATGTTCACCATGCAGCGGTATCTCCAACCCGAGGCGTTGAAACAACACAACCTCCATCACTTCGATTCCTGGGCGGCCACATTTGGCGAACCGGTCACCGCGATGGAGCTTTCGCCCGATGGCACTGGCTACCGGCTCAACACACGCTTTGCTCGATTCATCAACGTGCCGGAGCTGATGCAAATGTTCCGCCAGTCCGCCGACGTGCAGACCGCCGCGATGCTGAATCTGCCGCGCCCGAAGCTTGACGGGGAGAAGCCGGCCATCCGCAACGCGCCGGCAACCGAGGAATTGAAGGAATTCGTACAGGAGCTTGCGGCCCGCGCCGAGCGGTTGAAGACCGGCCGTATTGACCCGCGTGAAGACAACATGCTCAAAATCACGTCCGAGGGGCGGAATGCAGCGCTGGATCTGCGGCTGATGTTTCCGTCCGCTCGGGACGAGCCACAGGGCAAGGTCAATCAAGCGGTCGAGAACATCCATCAAATCTGGCAGGCGACATGGAAAGAACGCGCCACGCAGCTTGTGTTTTGTGACCTGTCTACGCCGAAGGACAAAGGCTTCTCGGTTTACCGGGACATGGCGGAGAAGCTGCAAAACCTGGACGTGCCGGAACAGGAAATCGCGTTCATTCAAAACTGCGACTCCGATGCCTCGAAACTGGCGCTATTTCGCGACGTGCGCGCCGGCAAGGTTCGTGTCCTCTTCGGTAGCACACAGAAAATGGGCTCAGGGACGAACGTGCAGGAGCGTTTGATTGCCTTGCATCATCTCGATGCGCCGTGGCGACCGGCGGACGTGGAACAGCGCGAGGGGCGCATTCTCCGTCAGGGCAACAAGAATGCGGTCGTCTCGGTCTTCCGCTACGTCACGGAAGGCTCGTTCGACGCCTACATGTGGCAGACCTTGGAAACCAAGGCCAAGTTCATTGCCCAGGTCATGAGCGGCGATATGACCATCCGCCGCTTGGAAGACCTCGACTCGGCCGCACTGACCTATGCCGAGGTGAAAGCCATCGCGTCCGGCAACCCGCTGGTGATTGAGAAGGCGCAGGTGGACGCCGAATTGATGCGGTTCACGCGATTGCGCTCCGCTCACGCCGAGGAGCAATACCGCATCCGGTCGAATCTACGCCGCTCGCACGAGGATGCAGAAATGTTCACCAGTCGCCTGACGAATCTTCGCCAAGACATCTCGTTCCGACTCGACACGTCCGGGGACAAATTCGTCATCGAACTCGATGGGCAGGAAACCAACAACCGGGGCATCGCGGGCGAGTTGATTCTACGGCGAGCCGAGAAGCTCAAGAATCGATTCGGCGATGATGTGCGAATTGGCCGCTTTGCAGGTTTCGATTTGTTCCTTCGCCCCAGCTTCAACAACACCGTCGAAGTCGTGGTGCGTGGCAAGAATAGCTAGTCGGTCCTGAAAAACATCTTTTGCATGGATGGCAGTGAGGCTGGTGGGAGTAGTGGGTGAAGATTTTCGACCGGAAAATTGAATTGGGCTTTCAAAATCCGGTCGAACGGAGCGATGCAAACCAAGCCTTCAGCTTCCCGCCAAATCTCCTTCCTCATGCCTAGCTTGAGCGAGCAATTGGACCCACGCCAACCCTTGAAGCAACTGGCCGAGGCGATCCCGTGGTCGGAGTTCGAATCGGCGTTTGGAAAGTTTTATAGTGAGGAAGGCCGCCCGGCCAAACCGGTGCGGCTGATGGTCGGGCTGCTCTTGCTCAAGCAGATGTTCAACCAGGGAGATGAGACGGTGGTGGCGGCCTGGGTGCAAAATCCCTACTGGCAATACTTCTGCGGGATGCGCGAGTTTCAATGGCAACTGCCCTGCGATCCGAGCGATCTGGTGTATTTTCGCCAACGCATTGGGGAAGCCGGCATGCAACGGATTCTCAAAGTCAGCGTGCAATTGCACGGCGACCAGGCCCAGGAGCCAGAAGTGGTCGTGGACACGACGGTGCAGGAAAAGAACATCACCTATCCGACCGACAGCAAGCTGGCGCACAAGATCATCCGTCGCTGCTGGAAGCTGGCGGACCGGCACGGGGTCAAACTGCGGCGGCGCTATCGCAAGGCGGCGCGGTACTGCGTGCGGGCGCAACGGTGGCGCAGGGACCGGCGCAAACGCAAACTGGCGCATCGGGCGTTGCGGAAGCTGAAAGTCATCGCGGGTCGGTTGATTCGCGAACTGGAGCGCAAGCTCCCGGAGTCTGTTTGCGAAGCACAACAGGCGAACTTCGCGCTCTATCGGCGCGTGTTAAAACAACAACCCGCCGACCGGGACAAGATTTACTCCCTGCACGAGCCGCAGGTCTATTGCCTGAGCAAGGGCAAGGAGCACAAGAAATATGAGTTTGGGAGCAAAGCCTCGGTGGTGATGACCAAGCGGGCGGGAGTAATTGTCGGTGCCGTGGCCCACGAAGCGAATCTTTACGATGGGGACGCGCTCTCGCCAGCGCTGGAACAAACAGTGGCGATCACCGGCCAAACGCCGAGTAAAGCGATCGTGGATCGGGGTTATCGCGGGCGCAAGACCGTCAACGGGACGGAAGTGTTAGTGCCCGACAAAGCCAAAGCGGGACAAAGCAAATACGTCCGCGCGAAGATGCGCGCGCGATTTCGACGACGGGCGGCGATTGAGCCGTTGATCGGCCATTTGAAAGGCCAATACCGACTGGCACGCTGCTTCCTCAAAGGATTCGTGGGCGATCAAGTTAACCTGCTGCTGGCGGCAGCGGCGTGGAATTTGAGGAAGTGGCTGCGAGTCGCGGCCCTTTTTCGGCTTCAACTCCTTCGCGCCTTGGTTTTACCCGTGGAATTGCGTTGTTGCAGTCTCGGTCGGTAAAAGGGTTTTTCAGGACCGACTAGCTACGCAGCCTGCGTAACTGACACTGCGCTGGGCACGATCCGATCGCTGGAAGCAACGGTCCAGGGATTTGAAGAACGTGCCGTCAAGCTGGAAACGGACATCGCGGACGCCCACAAACGCACAAAGGAACTCGAAACAAAAGTCGGTGCACCGTTCGAGAAGGAGGACCATTACCAACATCTCTGCCGCCGCCAGAGCGAGATCGAGGAGAAACTCGACCTGACCAAGAACCAAGCGCCCAGCCAAGTTGAAGCTGACTCGCCGGACGACACCATGCAGAGGAATTCCGAAACCCAAAATGTCGCCAAAACCACTCGTCAAAAGCGGCACGCAGGAATGACTGTATAACGAGCCGACAACTTGACACCCCAAACGTCATCCACGAAGATGCAGTGGCGAACAGCATGAAAAATGGAAGACCCGGTTCTATATTTCGGAAAACGGCTGAATGAGCTTTCGGAGTTCATTGATGACAACGGGGTTTATCTATTCATGGTGTTCGCATGGGGATGCATTCTCGCAATTGCCTGGCTTCTGTTCCGCAAACGCAAGTCGCCGCCGCCAGTACCGGCCTCGGCGCGAACGCGAGCAATTGTCGGGATCATGCTCGCCTCTCCTGGTATGTCTTCAGATGCTGACGGTGGCCGCACCCGTTTAATCATGGGTGACACTCCCACGCGCCGCACCGGCGACGGGCCTTAACTTCGCGCGATCCGTTTCAGGGCGGATTGATCTTCTCGAATCCAGCCGCTCAGTCGAGGACCGCTTTCCTGTGACGCCACAGCAAGTCGGGTCTATTAGCCGGAACGATTCAGTTGAACACGCATAATTGACTGGTTTTGGGTGTTCAAGCTTGAAGCGATGCAACTGCATTGCAGTTGGGCAAGGCCGTCAGTTTGTTGAGGATTTCGCGCCACCAGCTTCGATGTTCCTTCCCTCGCACCGCCAGTTTGAGCGTCGGTTTGCCGCCCGCAAAACTCCACACCGCCGCCCGCCCAAAGAGCCGCCAGCGCAGCGTGTTCAATTCGCATTTCTCCAACTGGCCCAGCCGCCGCTGCAACAGCACGCACAGGTTGTAGGCCGCGATGGCCAGATGGTGCATCGCCTCAGTGCCCCAGAACTTTTGCACGCACAGCCGTTTGATCCCGAATTGCTCGCCCAATTCCCGGATGCGATTTTCCAGGTCGGCCCGCCCGTGGTATTGCCGCCACACCCCCAACGCCTCCACGCGGCGCGGCAGGTTGGTCACCAACGCTTGAAAACGATAGCCTGCCACCTCGAACAAGGTCTTGCCGCCAGCCTCAGGCCGCTGGCTGATGCGTTGACGAATCACGATCAATCTGCGGCCCGGTTGCTCCAGTTCCACTTCCTGCACTTCCAGGCCCGCCACCTCGGTCTTGTGCCAATGTTCATCGCCGTGACGGCAAAGCGATTGCACCTTCTGCGTCAGCTTCGCCACGAAAATGTATTTCAACCCCAGCGCTTCGCACGTTGCCTGTACGCTGGTGTCGCCAAAGCCGGCATCGCCCCGCACCAGGCTGACCCGGATGTGTTTGGGCAAGGAAGTGATCGTCTGGCGCAAAAACTCCGCCGCGCCGTTGACGCAGGCGCTGTTGCCGCTGCGCAGCCAATAGTTGGCAATCACTTTGGCTTGCGCCAAGCCGGCGATCAGCGGCCGATGACACGGTTTGAGCCCCTGCCGTGTGTAGCCCGTCGCCACCCCTTCCTGATGACCGTCCTCATGCAGCAGCGCCCAGGAATCCAAGTCCAGCGTGTAACCCTCCTTGAGCGAAGGCAACGCCCAGGCCGCCTGCCGATGCAAACCCGCCAGCGCGTTGCAAGAGCGCTGGCTGAACGCCTCAAAAAATCGGCTCAAGGTGGATTGACTGGCCACCGCTTCGATGCCCAGGACCTGCGCGATGGCCGGATCACTCTGCAACCATGCCACCCGCGAGAGCTTGTCCGCGCCGCAAAGAATGCCGCCCACATAACCCAGTGCCACATCGGTGGGATCATAGGCGTTGGGACTGGTGGGCGCGTGCGGCAAGAGTTCGCGCAACTGGTTTCGGAATCGCTTTTGATGCAGGAAATGCGACCAGACAATCATCCCACCGTGAGCGGTGAGCCGCTGATCGGTGAAGGAAATCCGAATGGACGAAGTGGTGTCTTTGGTGTCAAGGTTCAGGCGCACCGTTTGGTGCGCCTCCTGTCGAGGCTGCGAACTTGAGTTTTTCATTTACCTCCCAAGTCCGCCAAACGGTGCTTACTTTTTCAACTGAATCGTTCCGGATTAGAATTCGCGGCGGCCTCTGTTTCTCGTGATCGGGGTTGTGCGGCAGCTACACCAAAGAAGTCGCGATGAGTTGTAGTGTGTTGCCTCGTCATGAATGCGACACCAACAACCGAATGCCAAACCCTCGATGTGAAAAGCACCGCTGCTGAACTGGGCGTTTGCGAAGAAACAATCCGCCGCCTCGTTCGCCGTAAAGTGCTTCGGAAGCTTCCCGGCCTTCGGCGTATGCTGATTCCGCGCACCGAAATTCACCGCTACTTGAATGGGGGAAACCCGCCGCGACTTTCTTGACTGCGGGACGACAGATTCAGGATTCCTTTCGCCTTCCCCAGGGGGATCGTCATACCGCGTGTGCAGAGGCAGAACCCAAAAATTGGCCAAGAATTGGCCAAGCACGTCTTTCGTGCTTTTTTTGGGCTCTGCGGCCAGAATCGGAACCACTTGATTTTACGGCACTTAAAGTTGGCGCATCCGGCAGGACTCGAATCGGGATTTGACTTTCGCGGCCTTTCGCCAACATGCATCAAACCCCCATCAACAGGGCCTACAATGCATGCCGCCGATTTTCGCCCCATGAACCAAAATGAACGCTCAGGAAACTTTCCTGTCATGCCGGCGTCATGCGCTCCGGCCCATGCCGGCGCCTATGTTGCCGCGCCCTGAGCGGTCTTCGCTGCCTGCGTCGCGCGCTCAACCCTCGCCGAAATCTCCTGCGCCGTCAATCTCGCAGCCGGGTTGTCGCTGAGCTGATCCACCAGGCCGGAGACGGTGGCGAACACGCCAGCCTCCTTCTGATGCTCCATGAGCCACTTCACGAACTGTGCGTCCGCCGCCTGCCCTTGCGGTGTGGTCGTCAGCACCGCCCTCGCTGTCTCGACGCCCTGGACCAGCGCCTCGGTCACCTTCCGATTCCGCACCTGTCGGTAGCCGTGATACAGCCCCGCCAGCGCCAGCGCCAGGATGCTCCCAACCCCCGGTAGAAACGTGTTCGTCACCGATCCCGCCGCCTCGATCGTCGCCAGCACCTCCGGCATGGCGACAAGGTTGGTCACCGGCACCTGCACCACGTTCGTGTAGAACACCGGCACGACGTTGGTCACGACGGCGGTCACCATATTGGTCGCCACCGGCTCCCGCGACAGATAGCCCGCCACCGCGCCCGTGGTGCCATTGGTCACATAGACAAGGTTGGTGCGCTCCGTCACCACCGGCACCGTGTTGGTCACCACGATCGTATTCGTGAACACATGCACCACGGGCGCGTTGGTCCACGTCACTTCCTGCCTGTAGGCCGCCCGGTCCAAGGACGCGCACCCGCTCGCGCACGCCACCAGCAGGGCCAAAGCACCCGCTACCGCCGCCGCCCAAACAATCTTCTCACCACGACTCATCTTCATACTTGCTTCCTTTCCATCCGGACGAGTCGCAGCTCATCGCGGCACTCCTCCAGAACTTTTGTGTTGTTGTCCAGGCAGACGATGAGCTTGGCATTGGCCGCGCTCTGCTCCGCCACTACTCCCCGCAGGCTCTCCTGATAACTGTCCCTTGCCTGCTTGTGGTCCTCGATCAGCCGCTCGTGCTGCAGCACGAAATACCGCATCACGAACCACGCGAACACCCCGAACGCCACCAGGCTGGCCACAAAGAGCCAGCGGTCGTTCATGGCCGCCGCGTGATCCAGGCTCCTGATCAAATCCGTCGAAATCATGTTGGTCATGGCACCATCACTCGCTCCATCAACAGCCGATTCACCCGGAAATACTCCGCCCGGTTCGTCGCCGGAAACCAGGTCGCCTCCCCCGTCACGCTTCCCCAGGACGCCAGGTTCGTGCTTCGCCCAAACACCGGCGCCAGCCTCACCCACGCCTCACCCGCCATCACCGGCGGCACCGGCTTGCTCTCCCACGACACTTCACTGCTGAAGTCCGACTCCAGCCCGTTGGTGCTGTATGCCGTCGCCGCGAAGAACCACCGCCCACGCCACGGCAGCACCACCGACTGCGTCAGCACCAGCCCCGCATTGGTCACGAACGGATAAGACCGCGTATTCGTGCCCCAGTAGAGCCTGTAGCCCAACACGCCCGCCGAGGGAGACGCATCCCACGCCAGCGTCACCCGCTCCGCCCCATCCGCGGCAGCGCACGCCAACATCCACATGGTCCAAACCCACTTCATGCCCTCACCAGCCGCACGCTCCCGCTCCCGCCCTGGATCAACGCGCCATACTTCGCCAGCATCGCCTGGGCGACCCGCGACACAATCGGCCGCGTGTCCTCTTTGCTGTAGGTCGTGCTGCTCTGCGAGCTAGACCCGCCGGCGGAGTCGTGCGTTGCCGAACTCGTCTGCGTCGAGCTAATCCCCTCGCCCGGCGGCGCGGCCGTCCGGTCCACGATCAACAGCTCCCGCGCCATCTCACACACCGCCGATGCCACACCCGCCGGCACTTCATCGTTCGGCACGAAGCTGCTCAACACCGGCGACTGCAACGAACTCGTCACCAAGTTTCGGTCCGGGTCAGGACAACGCTCCCGCGGCCACTGCAATGCCTGCGTTTCGTGCGCCCTGTAGCCGTTGAACTGGAATTGCGTGTCCACCAGCCGCGTCGCCATCACGAGCGCCGCCGCCTTCGTCCCCGACGTCGCCGCCGTCCACGCCGAGGCATACAGGTGGCCCTCGAAGTAGGCATCGCCATCCGCCACGCTCGCGTAGCTATTGGCGTCCACCTTGCCTGTGCCGTCCTCTTTGATCAGTGTCAGTGCCATACGTCAAAACCTCCTCACCAGCTCCACCAGCGCCTCGGCAAACCGCTGCCGCGTGAAAGCAAATTGTTCCGTCCACCACGTCACCACCCGAGCCGTGTTGACCTCGATCGCCACCAGCGTCCCATCCGGCTTCTGCATCAAGTCCACACTCACGTAACCGAAGCCCGCCTGAGTCAGCTCCCGGCTCAGCTTTCGCAACATCTCCCGCTCTGCCTCGCTGAACTCCCACAAACCCCGATGCCGCTCATCCGGCGCAATCCGGTCATCCCGATACACCGCCAGCCGCCGATACCCGTCCGGCGTCTCATCGTTCGCGAGGAGCCTCTCGCGGACCGGCGCCTTCTTCAGCACATACCCGATCATGACTCGCCCACCGAACAGCTCCGCCTTGAACACGCGCCCGTCGCTCTCGTTCACCTCTCGGCACACGATGTCATTCGCCATGTCCCAGGTCACATACCGTGACTGGTTGCGAGTCAGGACATGCCACCCGCTGCCTCCGTCCACGTAGGAGCGCTTCACAATCAGCCGGTCCACGCCCCACGTGTCGAATAGCGCCAACCCCTCCGCCTGGCTCGACACCAGCTTCCATTCCATCACTGGGAAGCCCCGCTCCGCCAGCCAGGTCAACTGCTCGGGACGCGACCAGCGCTTCCCACCAAGCACCCGGCCCGGCATCGCCGCCCGCACCGTCGCCGGCACAACGTCATGACTCACCAGCGCATCGTAGCCGCCCACATCCAGCGCATCGGCCTTCACTCCCGTCCGCACGTCAGCCTCGAACTCCGCCGCTCGCAGCACCGTCTGCGCGTGCAGGTAGCGACCCACCAGCGACCGCGCCGCGACATGGGAATGCAGCAGGATCTTCATGCCCCTCCCGCAAGCTGCGCGCTCACCTCATTCGACCGCCCCGATTCGCCGCCCTCGCCGAATGCCACCACATACCACGTGTAATACACGCCGTATTCCACATCGAAGTCACCGAACGACGTCCAATCCGCAGGAAACTCCACCAGGATGTAGTAATCCTCGCCGAACGCCTTCCGATACACTCGAAACCCCGCCTCGTTGCTGGAGTTGTCCTGCCAAATCAGGATGAAGAACCCGTCTTCAACCGACACACTCAGATTGCTCGGCGCGTTCGGAGCCGGCACCGACGGAACCGCCGACGCCCGCTCCCGCCGCCGATCCGCCAGCCAGGTCGTCAGCCACGCCAACCTGCGGCGCCAAGGACTCCACGACCTACCGCCCGCTCGGATTTGCGGCAGCTTTAGCATCGCTTGATTTCCCCGGCTTGTCCTTCGGCGGCGTCGCTGTTCGCTCACCCGCGCCCGCTCCAGACGCAGGCTTGGCGTCCGCCCCACCAGCAGCCCCGGCCACCGGGACCAGCGGACGCCTCACCCGCCGAATGATCGGAAGCAACCCGTCCATACTCAGATGGCGTTCGCTCCAATCGCGATCTGCTTCCAGTTCGTGCCCTCACTGAACGCCAGGCACGGCACCCCACCAGTCCCGCCGGCGCTCAGGTAAAGCAGCGCGCCTGGATTCCTGCCCGCCGTAATGCCCGCGGCCGTCAACGACGCCACGTTAGTGAACGGCCGGCTCTTCAGGTTGAGCTGCTCGCCGCCACGAATCTTTTGAAAGCTCCACGGAATCTCTTTGCCCATACGTGTATCCTTTCTGCCGAGGCAAGAGCCGAGGGCCTTTCGGCCCTCGACTCTCAACCCTCAACCATTAGCTAGTTATTGTGCGTCACCGCCACGATCCGGACGTTCTTGTTCTCGAACACCCGCGTCCAGTTCGCGCCGTTCTCCAGCTCTGCGTTGGTCGGCGAGTCGCCCGCCACGCTGGCGCTGTTGAACTTCACACCCCGCGGATGCAGGATATAACGGCGCCGGTTGATCAGGTCCGAGTCGCTGGCCAGGGCATCGCGGTAGAACTCCACCCCCTCAGTGCCATTCCCACCTTGCACCGGCGCACTGCCCAGCGGGGCAGCGCCCTTGGCGAACGCGCCCGGCCCGAATAGGTAGGTCGTATAGACCGTGCCATCAGTCGTCCCCGCGCGCGTCGGCAGGTTGTCGTCCACCACCACCCGCCGGCCCTGGAAAGTCCGAATCTGCTCCTTCCCCTGGCTGTCAGGCAGGAAGTCAATCAGATCCAGCTTCCGCAGCGCCGCCTCCGTGGCCGAGTGCATCGCCACCGCCGTCAAGCGGTCGCCGCGATCACCCAACTTCACCGTCGCATCCACGAACGTCGCGCCATTCAGCCGCGTGCTCGCGCTCTGTCCCGCCACCGACTCCGAATGAATCGCCAGCAGGTTGCCGCTCATGCTCGCAGCGGCGAAGATGCCCTTGAGGCAGGACACCACGAGCCCCTCATCCGTCCGCGCCCAATACTCGGCGACCAGGTCCACAATCGCCTGCATCGGGTCATCGCCCGAAATCACCGTCGCCAGGTGATTCACGCTCCACGCCTGCGCGTCGTTGTGAATGCGCGCGATGTCCTTGTCGGCGGTGATCTTGTTCACCGTGAGCGACGCCGAATCGCTCAACAGTTGTCGTGTCGCGGTCAGGTCCTTCCAGAACGGCATTTCCACCGTTCGCCCGCCGCCCGCCGCCAGTTCATCAAACACCGGCGAGTGTTCGATGATGCCGCATTGCCCGAACGCGCTCAGTTCCGCCGTCCGCTCAATCGCGTATTGCTCGAACCGCGTCGGGATGATGATGTCTGCAATAGCCGTCTTGGCCATAATTCAATCTCCGGTTGCGATCCGTCACGCTGTCGCCCGCAGTCGCGCCGCCAGCGCCGGATCAGTTCTCTCCAGCTTCATTTGCTCCGTCAGGTTCCACGTTTCCTTGCGGAACGGATTCCTAACGGACCGATTTCCACCAGCCCCACCGGAGCCGTTGCCGGCGGCACCGCCACCAGCGTTGGATTCAAACAGATGAGGAGCGTCAGCAACCTGCTGCTCCACCCACTCATCCAAAGTCATTGCCGTGCTGCCATCCTTGCCCACGCGCACAGTCTGGCCGTCGGCCTCAAAAGCCGTCGGCACGCCATTCACCAAGCGGAACACATTCCGCGCCCGGGCGGTAATGTCGGGCATCGCCGTCGCCCGCAGCCCGCGTTTGGTCGCTGCCGCAACCACGCCCTGGTCAATCTGGATGCTCACCAGCCGCGAGTTGAGCGCATCGCGCTCGGATGCCACCGCCGAAAGCTGCTTCTCAAGCTCCCCGCGTGCGGCCTTCACCCGCGCCTCCACCACCTTCTCCGTCTCGCCGGCCTTGAGCTGCTGCTCTTCCTCGAGCCGGCGCTTCTCCCCCGCCAGCCGGCGAACCTCATCCGGGTCAATGCCCTCAAACCGCTTCTTCTGCTCGGCGAGCTGGTTGCTCAGGACGATGTTGTTGCTGCGGAACTCGTCCAGCTTGGACTTGTCCACCGCACCATCCACGTCCAGCATCCACGCACCATCACGCTCTACATAGAGCGCCTGCTGCTCCGCCGGGATTTCATCTCTCGATTTGAACTTGTATTTCAGTGCCATAACTCAGTTCTGCACCGGCGCACCTTGCGTCGGAGCCAAAGCCTTCGCGGCAGCCGGAGGCTGCTCACCCCCCTTAATCAGTGTCGCCTCCTCCGAATTTGTTCGACCCTCGGGCAACACTTCACCCCGCCGGAACAAATCGAACATCGTGTCCTGGCTGATCGCTCTCGCTTGCCAGGCCGCAACAATCGCCTGCACATCCTGACTCGCTAGTCCCTTCGTGCTGAAATCCGTGTTGAGCTGCATCAGCACCTGCTCGTCCGTCACATCGTCCGGAAGCTCCTCGGTCGAATTCCACCAATAGACCCACCGCAGCACCTGTGTCAGCGACTCGCTCACACTGAACGCGACACCGCCCAGGATGCTGTATTCCCCGGCCTGCCTCAGCTCAATCGCCGTCGCCGTCTCGCCCACTCGCTTGATGTCCTCCAGCATCCGCGACCCGAGCACCGCCATCTGGCGCTCATCCCGGTCCATCGCCCGCTCGAAGGTAGTCAGTCCTTGTCCCGTGAACTCCAGGAACCCAGCCGCCGCGCCGGGCGTCTCGCTCACCCAGGCCGTGCTCGACCCAATCCGCAGCGACGCCCCTTTGTCAAACCCACTCACCCAGGCCGTCGGCAGGGCAGTGAAATGCAGCCCATGCTTGAAATCAGCATCCAGGCGATAGTGGTCGAGGTTCACCGCGATGATGTCCTCCAGCGGCCCTCGGTCCACATCCGGCCGCGAGTGGCGCGGCCCATGAAACACAAACGGAATCAGCGGCAGCGGCTTGCCCAGCCGTTTCGGAACCCGCGACTCCACCAACACCCACTCCCGCGTCCGTTTCGCCTTGTTCTCCTTCGGCTGCCACAGGTCCACCCGACAGAACGGCATCCCACCATCATCCAACACCAGCCGAAGCACGCGCAGTTGCTCGACCGCATCGACAACGAACTCATCTTCCACTCGCTGTCCGATTCGCCTGACTCCGATCTCCCGCAACACGACCAGCGTCGCCACGTTACGTCCGCGCACACGTTCCACCCGCCAATTGATGATCTGCTCCGCAGCGTAGAACGCCACATACGCCCGCTGCTCGGCCGTGTCCTCCCAATCCACCAGCGACCCCGCTCGCCCCACGCCGATAACATCGCCGACCACCATCTTCGCGTAGCCCGTCAACGATGTGCCCAGCATGTCGGCATCATTTTGAAAGTCGGCCACTGCGCGACCAACTCCAGCCGCCTGCGTCGGCACCTTCACGAACGGCGGCCTCCGAAAAATCAAGCCCAGGTAAGCCTCCGCCGTCCGCGCCGTCGCATTGAAGAACGACGCCCGCTTCACGTAGCTGGCAAACTCATCCGCGCTTTGCGAATCCAGACGCGGCAGATACTTCTCGCCCGCCGCTTTTACCGCGTCCTCACCCGATAACACATCACGCGCGCGGGACCAGTCCAGCGCGCCGGCGTCGTAATCAGGATGAGTCGCATTTACGGCCATCGGCGGAACGATAACACCTGTTATAGCCCGCTTAGACCGCTCACCAACTCACTCGCGCATCACCGTGCACCAAGACACATTTGAGATGCCCCATCAGGCAAAACATTCTCAAAATATTTGTTGACGGGTGTTTCAACTCGCGGACCTCGAATCCGCTGCAAGCTGCTTGCAGACCCACATCCAGTTATTATCATTCGACATATGCACCTCCGCCCGCTGACACAGTGGCTGAAACCATTTTGCGCTACTCTTATAGGTCTCTCCGTTGCAGGCTTTGCCTTTTTGAGGCAATTCTTCCCGAAGGCGCTCGAATGGCAGTTGTTTTTGCTCATCGGCTTACCTGGAATCGCGTGCCTAATCTACCTCATGCCCTTCTACATAGAGGAGCGCAGCTTTAAGAGGAAGCAGGCAAATCTTGAACGCACACTTCGAGAGATGCAGGCAAATCTCAAACACAAAGACCCCCAGAGCCGCTTGGCGGCTCTTGGCGAAGCAGAGATCCTACTGGAGTCCCACAAGTGCAATTTCGAACTCGCCGGCCACTCCGCTCTGGACTGGGTAGACTTGATGAGGCGAACACACTGGCCGCTTATTTACGCGCTCACAAAACTAGCCCGTGGCCGCAATCCGGAAGTGTCTGCCAAGGCACAGCAAGTCCTGAGGCAGTTCGGCTTGGCTAAGGAAACATGGATTACTTCGAGAGCCGCCAAGCCTATCCATGCCACCACTGCTCCCCATCGTGGCGGCGCAACGGAGCCTTATTGCAGTGCGGCCTGTATGGAGAACGGTGGCAACGCGATCTTCGCTGTGTCACTTGGCGCCCAACAAGGACGATCGGGAAAATGCATCACCTGTGGATGCTCAACCCTCACCGGTGAGGCCCTCGCGATTCCAAGACGGGGCGCGATCACCCTCTACTGCCGCGAATGTGTACTTTCGGGCAAGGCCCAGGCTCACATTTCCACGATTACCGAATGCGCCTGGTGCGGCGGTCCGTTGAGCTAATAGCCGCAGGCCAACCCTCTCATCGCCGTCGAACACGCCTTCCGGATTCGAACGTCCGCGGCGCAGCCAGCGCGCCAGGCCCCCCTTAACCCCGGCCTGTCACGCCGGCTGCTTCCGCTCGCGCCACGTCGAGCGCCCTACCGCTTCGCGACCACGAACGCGCGCCACGAAACCAACGCTCTCCGCAATCCCAACGTCCCCGGATCGCTTCGTTCGGGCGCAATCACGATGCAGTAGTCGCGCCAGCCTCCCTTTCCCCCAACAGGCTGGCACGCCTACTGCAATAATTGGAATGCGCCCTGCCACTCGCTCCGGACAAAAACAAAGTCAGTGAACACGACTCCTTCGGGCTGTCGAGCGTCTCGGGTTTTCCTACGCGTCCAGTGCTGCCCGCGTCCCTACCGCCCTGAAAATGCTCTCTCAATAAAAAAAGTGTGAGAGAGCATTTTCAGGTCGGTAGGGCCGCTAGGCGTTGGCATCTCCTGGTCGGCGTTCGTTGGGAGCGTTTTCAGTGTCGCGTCGCTGGGTTTTATTATCAGCGCGTTTCGTTGCCCGTGCAGTGGTGGGTTGCCTGCGGTCGTCCCCCTCAGTTTCGCCCTCGTCTCCCGTGGTGGCAGCCCTTCGTTTGGCAGTGGCTCGTTCTTTCCGGTTGGTTGCCTGCGCGTCGTCAGCGTCCTCCGTGGGCGGCTCAGTAGCCCCTTCAGGGCAAACGCCAGCACAACGCCGCTAAATGAAATCAGCCTCTCCGCCTGTCGCGGAGAGGACAACGAAACCAACAACCATGAAACACAAATGCGCACGACGAGAACCAGGCTCCGCTTGGTCTCGACGTGCGCTCAGACGAACACAGATCACCAGGTCCAGGTAACGCCAGCCACACCGCCCGTGGCGGTGTGGATAACCAGGTGGACGGCTCCGCTCGTCAGGCTCGCTCCGCCGGAGGAACGTCAGCCACTCCGCCCGTGGCGGAGTGGCTAACCCGGAGGACGACTTCGCTCGGCGTGCTCGCTCCGTCGGGACGAAGTCAGCTCACTAACGCTCGACGAACCATCAGTTCGCCCTCCGCTGCCCGGCCCCTGGGGGCCGTGCAGCTCCGGGCTCAAAGCCTCGAAACGAAACCAACCGAACCGTTCGAACGCCAACTCCCGCGTCCAACCTTTTGTATCCGTTCCTACGTCTCACCCGCTCCGGCGCTTGCGGCCCTTCGGGTGCTTCGGGGCCGGCAGGCCGCGCCCCCTTAACCCCCGCGGCCAGCGCCCCTCGCAGGCTCCGCTAACACCCCCCTCCCCCCAAAAGTCACCGCTTCGCGCAAAATGGAGGGGGGAGGGGGGCACGCTCCGCCCCGCTCAGCGCGCCTACGCGGCCCCCCTCCCCCATTTTCGCGGGCAACGTCAACATCAGCTCGCTTCGCTCGAAGACCCAATAGTTGGAACGCTCCGCTATCGCTCCGCTACGACGCGCTGACGCGCGCCTGCCAACGCCCCGCTTCGCGCGGCTCGGCATCAAGCCGATTCGAGTCCGCCGCCTCCGACGCCTGGCGCCCCAGAAGCCAACAGCGCCGGCGTCGCAGACGGCGGAGCAGTTCCGGCCCTCGCGATACGCGAAGGCCGGCTCCAAACGACCCGCCGTCAAGAGCCGTGGGTTGCGCTCGCCCGTCGCTCGCACGCTCGCTAGGGCGTGGCAAGCCACCGCGCCAACTCACGGCACTTGGCTGGCCCCCAGGGCGCCTGACTCGTCGGCTTTTGCGCAGCTCAGCTCCACTCCGCTACGGACCGAACGGCTCCGCGCCGACCCGGTCCTACGCTCCGTTACGCACCGCTGCGCAAAACCGCCGAGACAGGCAGAAGGCAAGTGGCGCCGCCACCCCCGGCCAGCGCATCACCGGTCCTGGCTCCGGAAACGCTCCCCGAGTCGCTGGCCTCCGCTGCGGCCTCGGTCATGCGCTGGCCCCCAAAGTTAGTCTGGCCTCTGCACGGGCAGGCCAACTCGTCCCTGCTCCCCTCCCTCCTCAGCCTGCCCGTGCAGAAGCCAGAAGACCGCGACCCCGCGACCCACGACATGAAGCCAAGGCCGCCAGACTGCGAGCGCTCAGCGCGCTGAGCCTCGCAGACTGGCGGCCAGGACACGCAGCGCCCGTCCAGCGAGCTGAACCGGCGAGCCGGTTCGTCTCGCTGGACCGGCGCAAACCGAATGCGCGATACGCACTGCGTCCCCCCCGCCGGAAGCAGGCATGTACCCCGCGGCGTGAGAGCGGCCAGCTTCTGCTACGGCGGCACGGGAACGAAGACAGCGCCGCCTGCACAGAACTGGCCGCACTCACTACCGCCCCCAATGTTAGCCCCACCTCTGGCCGTCCGTGTTCCGCGCTGGGCCTGACGGCTCACCCCTCCACCCTTGAGCCACGGCCCGGCGCTGCACACTCCCGGCCAGAAGTGGGGACACCGCGACCCCCGCGACCCACCACCATGCGGACCTCGGAGGCAAACACCGCGCGCGCCAGTTTGGACTTCGCTTCGTTCGGGACTGTCATGAAGGATGCTCCCGGCTCCAGCCACAAGAGCAGTTATATGTAGCGCCGCAAAAACCGCACCGGCACCCGCTGCCGCAGGACCCCCGGTGCTGGCGGAGCGCTAAATATAACTGCGTCTTGTGGCCGGGAGCCTGTCGCGCCTGTCACGCTCACTGCTTTCACCGGCCCTTTCCCCCCCGGCCGGTGGCAGTGCGCGCGCCAGTCGCTCCCGCATCCTTCACGCCAGCCCCTCACTCCGCTGATCTGTTCAGTTACGCGCGCGCGGAAAGATCACTCCGCTACGCTTCGTTTCGGGCGAGGCTGAAGCCACGCCAGCGCGAGCTTCGCTCGAGAGAGAAAAGGAGAGCCGCCGTTCTCAGGTCTTTTTCCCGCCGCACGGCGCGGCTCTGTGCATCAGTCCAGTCTACCGCCCTCACCCGCCCGCTCCAGTCAGCAGGGGGCCAGAGCGTGGTGCCCTCCGAAGATTCCTCCCACGCGCCGCCCTGCTGCGCGGGCTACTCGGGTGAAGGGCGATAGGCCGGACTGAGCAGGAAAAAAAAAGACCATGAGAACTACATCACAATTCCAAGAAGTCGGTTCAGGGCTCCAGATCCGTCCTGATGAGCAGGAGAAAGTAAACCTCCAGCCTCCTCTGCCGGGGCTGGACAAAATCGTCAAGCCGTTCCGCTTCGCTCCCTCCCCCTACGTTTACAAGGTTGTCCCCCTCCGCGAGGCCAGGACCCCGGACCAGATGACCCTTTGCGACACCCCCGAAGCCGCCGCCGCCTACTGGCGCTTGCACGTCCCCCAGGCCGACGCCTTTGACCCCGAGTGCGAATGCTTCACCGTCCTCCTCCTTAACACCCGCCGCCGCATCAAGGCCCACCACTTGGTCAGCGTAGGCACCCACGACACCTTGTTAGTGCACCCGCTCCAAGTGTTCCGCCTTGCCATCATGACCAGCGCCGCCGCGCTCGTGCTCCTGCACAACCATCCCTCAGGCGAGCCCACGCCCTCCGAGGCCGACATCAAGGTCACCCGCGACCTCATCCGCGCTGGCCAGCTCCTCAAGATTGAAGTGCTCGACCACGTAGTCATTGGCAACCCCCGCCACGCCTCGCTCCGCGAGCTTGGCTTCTTCGCAATCTAGGAGGCCCGCCATGACCGCAGCACAAGCCCAGTTCCGCACCGACCTCGCCGAGACCGCCGACACCGGCCCCTGGCGCGGTGTTTACTTCGATGGCCCGCAGCCCGACCAAGACCCGGAAGGCGAAGAAATCCCCGTGTGGGTTGTCTACGTAGGCGACGAGGAGGCCGAGCCGGTCTCCACCGTTTACCACGTTTACAGCTTCGCCCGCGCTCAGGCCCTCGCCCAGCGCATGGCCCAGGACCGCCGCCTTGAACTCATCCACGAAGCCACCACCGCCTGATTTATGAACAACACAAACAACAACAACACACAGCACACCGACAGCCCCCAGTGGGATGTCGTTTACCAGTACACCCGCTCGCAAGCGATTGCGGACGGCTTTCAAATCGAGGTGACCAAGACGGCACAGGAAGCGGGAATCCGCTTCCCCGTGTTCATCACCCGCGGAGTCTATGAGCAATGCGTAGCCGTCCCGCCCGGTGTCACCGGCCAGGACGAAGCCGGCAGGCTTTGGGATGTCGTGTGGCTCCTACGCCATGCCATCCTCCGCAGCCGCCCCGGGACCAGTCGCTTGCCCTTTGCGCTCTACGTGCGCAACTCCGACTCGCGCCCGCCCCGCCTCACCAAGCTGATCGCCACCGCTGGCGCGGTGGACGTGGACGACCCCGCCCCCGCCATCACCGTCCTTTTGCCAGCCGAAGACTAACCCCACCGCCCGCCCTCTCCGCTCTGGCGGAGAGGGCCGGGCATCGCACCATGAAAATCCTCGCCGCCCGCAAATACCCCAACCCCCGCAACGGCCCGCTTTCGCAGGCCGATGCCGAGACCCGCCGCCTCGCCTACGCCATCAAAGACCCCCGCAGCCCCGTCCGCGACTTCGAGACCGCCGCTTGCGAAATGGCCGCGCTCATCACAACCCCTTGCTGGCTTGTCCCCATCCCCGACAGCACCGGCAGCACCCGCGCCAACACCATCCTGGCCGCCCACATCGCCCGCCACGTGCCCGGCGCTCAGATTGCCAAGGCCATCCGCCGCACCCGCCCAATCGAATCCCAGTGCACCCGCCACCGCCGCAACCTGCCCGCCACCCCGCCCGAGCAGCACGCCCTCAAAGCTACGCTTTGGGGCCTCTGTCACCGACAGGTTTACTTCGTGGACAACGTTGCCACCAGTGGCAACACCATGCGCGCCGCCTACGCCGCGCTGAACCGCGGCGCCGGTCTGGTCTTCGCCGACGCTGGCGGCCACACCGCCGACCACGACGCCCCCGCCTTCCTATGACTTCCGCCAGGGGCAGCCACCCGGACGCCAGTCCGCTGTGCGGCATTCTACTCTGCCTGCCGGTGGCTGCCCCGCCGCCCCCGGGCCTCCGGCGGCCAGGGCTCCGCCCTGGACCCGGCAGGGTTCGCCACCCTGCACCGGCCACCGTTTTTCGGACGAGGCTCCGCCCAATAAGCGCTAACTTGTTTTGAACCTCTCTTCCTGTAGCCGCCTGCTTCTAGGCGGCTCTCGCAATGACTGCGCAATGCTGCTCCATCCGGCGATCATCTGACGTAGTGCGAATCGCGGCAAGATAGCCGCGGTGACCTGACGAAAGACAAAAGCGAACTCCCGCCAGCGGCTACGGCGCCTCAAGCGCGTAGCCCCAGGGGGAAAGTGCGCGCGCTTCCTGAATTAGCTTCTCGGTGAGCAGGGCCACGAAGAGTTTTCCATAGAGCCAAGCTTGGGCGCTTTCCGGATCGTGCTTTGGCAAATGGCCCAATTGTGCGATCTGCTTAAACCGCTTGAACACCAACTCGATCTGCCATCGAAAACGGTAAAGCTGCAAAACCGCTTCGCCCGAATAGCTCGACGCAGGCAAGGTGGTCAGCACCATTACATATTCGGCGTAGATCAGAGTCTCCGGCTGCAATTGCGAACCGGTCTTGCTCGCTCTACGCCGCAATCGCTTATGGGCTAGCGCAATCGCCGCCCGGCTTCTCCGGATAACGCATAGGCGAGCGGCGATGGGTTTTTGATCCTGCCATGGAACAAGGACCTTCCAGACTGCCGTTTGCCCTGTCTTGCGAATGGATTTGAGATGTTTGAGCACCGGGAAGGTCTTTTGCTCCTGATCCTGCACAGGCAGGGTATGCGGCTTAAACCGCACGGTAATGAATGCTTTCCGGCGGCTCACATAGTGAACCCCGGAAGCATGCGAGTAGCCTCGATCTGCCAAAAGCTGGTCGCCTGGTTGCAACGGAAACTGCTGCAGGTGCTCGCCGGTGCCGACGCCCTCAAGAGGAGTCACCTTGAAGTAATCACATTTCCAGCTTGGCCACTGCAGACTGTAGTGAATCCGCCACAGGCTGCCGGTCTGGCCCGGCTCCTTAATCTCGGTTGAGTCCACCAGGCGTAGCGGTTGGGCGCCGTGCTTTGCTGGACGCAAGTTGCGTTCCTCGAATAAAGAACGGCAGAGCTGAAACAGCCACTCACGGCTCTTGCGCACCCGTTTGAGCAGCGCTACATCCGACAGGGAGGCTAACTTAGCCTGCCGAGCTCGGACCACTGTCTCGCGCATCGACAGTCCGCAGCCCAGGTGCATCAGCAGCACCCGTAAGTAGTGCTCTTCCGATTTGTCCTGGCGCAATCCCTTAGTGGCGCCATGACGTTGGGCCAGTACCCTCCACTCCTGTGGCAGGAATGAGAGCAGAACGTTCCAGTCTTCATCCGCCGCGCTAATGTGTGGCATGCCCGGGAGCCTACCTAAAGCCCCGCCGGCTACGCAACAAACAAGTTAGCGCTTATTAGGCTCCGCCCTCGACCCGCCAGGACTTGCAGCCCTGGACCCGCCTTCTCTACTTCCCACCACCAGCCCACCCACCTATCATCCGGAGCGCACCGACGAAGCTTGTCCAGCAATACCTATGAGCAAAATCAGCCCTATGCCCACACCGCGAAAAGGCCAGCGATTCAAGGCTCGGCGTGACATCCAACTCAGGTCAAGGGTGATCTTCGCCGCTCCTTTTAGCAGCTCATCGCGCGGCACTCTGCCGAGAGGCGAAATCGTCATAATCGACCGGGATCCAGCGCAGGGCGCTACGGCGTTCTCTGCACTGCCGGAGCACTATTCAGAACTGGAGCACGTCTTCGTGCCACCACGGGACAGAGCGCACGCCCGTTACAGCGACTACGTGCTCGTCCTCTACCCCCGCACACTCGCTCGCGAGTTTGTGGCGCTCCCCGACCCCGATACCCCAGCCCACTAATACAGTTCGCTCGCCCCGTATCCCCGACCTGGCCGAATTGCCCACGCCGCCACCGGCCCGGCGCTGACAATGGTGTCCCGTGCGCCGAACGGGACTTGGTGACGCCTCCGAAATAGGCCAGCAACAGAGGCACTCCCCAAGGAGCGGCAACCCCGCGGACTTTCCCCGGTGCCAGGCGACCACGACGGACGCCCCAGCATCGCAGGGCGCATCCTCTCCGTTGGGACCCGCTGCGATGTTGTTTGAGTGTTCATGCTCTTGTTTCTGTCATCTTTGCCCTTCACTTGCGCGGCTTGGTCGGGGGGCCGGGACAAGTGGTGCCCTCCGTAGATTCCTCCCACTGGCCGCCCCGAGTCGCCGCGCTCTTCAGTGAAAGGGCAAAGAAGCCCGAAACAAATAAAAAAACATGAACACTCAAAATCAAAACATCGCAGCTCCCGCCGTCACTATCGCTCCCCGCAATCCCGCACGGGGCGTCCTTACCTTCGTGGTCACCCTCACCACCTTCAAGGATGTCCGCTCCTATCCCTGCCGCTCCCTGGAGAGTGCCACCAAGCTGGCCGAGAGATTCATTGCCGGCGTCACCAAGCCCCGCCCCGCCGCCCAGCCCCAGACCACCCCGGCGCCCGCTGCCGAGCCGGTGGCCGCGTAGGTCACACATCCCTGGCTCCGGCCGGGGATTTTCTTCTGCTCGCGAACAAGACCAACCCCAAACCGCTCACTCCCGCCGCAAGCCTCACGCCGTCACGCCCCCCTGCGTGCGCAGGTGTCGCGCCGTCATTCGGCCTGCTGCTCCCGTTCGCTCCCCCACCCAACCCCCAGTGCTCGACCCCCTTCCGTCCCCAAGGGGGTCTACGCAAAAATACAAACAAACCTGTTGACACTCTTACGGTATCACTCTATTACTTTATTACCGTTATACTTTAATACTATGAAAGAGCAATTGGAACAGCTATCAAATACCGCGATGGACCTAATCAGCACACTCGCCCGCAAGGGTGATGCGCCTAACATTGCTCGCGTCGCAGCAACCGCGAGCAGAATCCAGCAGTTGCAAGAGCAACTCCAACACATCGAGCAGGAGATCCCCCAGATTGAGGAAAAGCTAAAGGCCTTCACCCTCGGTCAGGTACCCTCTGACGCCCGGGCAGGCTCAGCGAAAGCCTTCGCACCCACTAACGGCCACTCCGGGAACAAGAGACTTCAAATCACAGTCGACTGGGGGCGCCTGGGAAAGCCTGGAGGCAAGGAAGTCATTTGTGAGCACATGTCCTCCGACACCATGACAAAATGGGCCGCACGCCTTTACCAGCAGTTCGGGCCTGAGCCCCTCCAAAAGCTCGCCCGCTTCCGCATCAACCGCGGCCCGATGGTATCCACCAACCCGCAAAGCGACTACCGGAACCAGAAGGACGGCAGGATCTACGCCCATCAGCCGATTGCAGACTCCGGCTACGACATACTGACACACAGTCAGACCTCGCAGAAGGTCTCCGATATCCGGAATGCCTGCAAGTCGCTCGGCTTTCCGATCGGCGCCGTGCTGGTCGACGAGGTAGAGAAGCACCCGCCCCTTGCCATGGCCTACTAGAGCCCCCTCAATTTCCTCTGGGAAATTGAGCGCCCCTTCGTCGCCACCAGATACCGCAGTGCGTCGGCGGCATCGTCGCCGCCGACGCCATCCTCGTCGCAATCCGCCTTCAAGATATCCTCCGGCCGATTCGGATCGTGCTGGAGGCTCGGCAGCGTCTCGATCAGCCGCCCGCACCGCCGGTGAATGAACAATCTCGGCAAAATCCCCGCCGCCGGATCACCGAGCTTTCCCCGCACTTCTGCCCACCCATTCACCCGGTCCATATTCGCCGGCCTCAGCGTGACGCCCTCACGCGCATATTGCGCTGCAATAGTCGTTCCGTCGCTCTGACGCGAAAACACATCCGTCCCCGCCACAATCCGCCTGAGCTGCTCCAGCCGCAGCCCATGCCGCGCCAGCATCGCCTTGATTGCCCCCGCATGCCGCTGCGGCAGCCAGAGCCGCTCCGCGTGCTCATCCACCACATAAAGGTTGCCATCCCCATCGGTGCACCCCAGCAGAAACACCGTGTAGTGGGCATAGCCGAAGTCAAAGCTCCCCAGCCATTCCCGGGCCCTGGTCTCGTCGAAATCGGCGACGACATGCACCTCCCGCCGAAAAGTCGTAAAGAACTGGCCGGCGGCCAGGTCCCAGTCGCCGTCGAGCCACGCTCGCCGCTGCCACCCCGTCAACCCTTCCAGCACCCGCTTATACTCCAGGTTGTTGTAGGCGTTGTCGGTCACCCTCGCCGGAATGAACCGGGTTTCAGCCTCTCGGCCCTCAAGATACGGCGCTACAAACCTGCTCCGATACCAAGCATGCCCAATGCCGCCCGGGTTTGACGTCGAATAGATCCGCGGCCGCCACTCTGCAATGCTGGTCCGGCAGCAAGTCGAAATGTCCGTGTATTTCCGGCTCGAAAGCGTCGTTGCTTCCTCAATCCCAATGACCCCGTATTCAAGGCCGAGGTAGGCGTCAATCTCGCGCTCGGTCTGGTAGTGACCCGCGATGATCCGGGACCCGTTGGCAAACGTCAGAATCCCACGATAAGCCGAGAACTCATGCTTCAGCCCGGTGAACAGCCGACGCCGCAGGTCCTCAAATGACTCCATGACACTTTTCCCGATCTTCCTCAAGAGCAGGCACTTCAGGCCAGGCACGCGCTGACAGTCATCAGCGCCCATTTGCGCCAGGAGCCAATGGCTCTTGCCGCCACCACGGGCCCCGCCGTAGCCGACTGCCGTCGGCCCGCCGGCCCGATCGCACAGCCGCGCCGCCGCCGAGGCGGCGAGCTGCCGCGGTTGTAGATACACCCGTGCTGCAATGAAATTGCGCACCTGATCCTCGGGGCACCCGGCCGCCAGCGCTTGCATGAGGAATTCGTCACGCTGCAGCATCGGGCACCTTCACCGCTTCGACATCCACCACCACGGCCGGCGCCGGCTCTGCCTTCGCGCCTTGGCCATACACCCGCTTGATCGCAATCTCCCATTCCACGTCAATCTTGCCTTGGACCTCCGTCGTCACCTCCGTTCGGTCCGTCGGCATCCCGCTGGCCAGCCGGCCCAGCTTGGACGCCAGGTCCAGCAGCCGCGCCACGCCTTCCAGCGTGCCGCACTTGCGCGGGTTCTCCTTCCAGCGCTTGATGGTCTCGCGCGCCAGCTCCAGCAGATCGCACCGGGCCTGCCATTCGTCGGCCCGCTGCTCCTCCTGTCGCTTCACCCAGTCCACACCCTTCGCCCGGGCAAGCGCTTCGGCCGCCTCGCGCTCCACCAGGGCCAGGTGGGCGCCATGCGCCTTCACCCGGCCGGTCCAGTCGAATTTCTGCGACCAGGTCTCCATGATCCGCTGCCCCTTGCCCAGCTTTCCGGCCACGGCGGACAAGGACCGCTCCGGCCCCAGGCTCAAATACATGCTGAACGCGGCAAACGCCTTATCGCTCTCGCGCGGCTGTTGCTCAAAAGGCAGCGCCATTTTCAACCTCCTCCTGCCTGGCCCGAAGCTCGGCGATGATTTCCTTCACCCGCAACCGCTGGTCATGCGGCGGTTTCCACCAGTGATACCGCTCCGGCGAGTCAAACGGGATGCGCAACGTGCCGTCAGCGGTGAAGAACGGCAGCCTTGCCCCCCCTTCGGCCGCTTTTGGCGGCTCCACAGCCGCCCCCGCTTCTCGGACGCTACGGACGCCCTCCCGAAACTCTTCTTGCGTGCTCGCATTATTAACTTCCGGTACAGGAACCTTTTCAAGATACACGCGAGAGTTTTCAACAGGCGTCCGAGGCGTCCGAGATTCCCCCAAAGGAAGCTCTAGCACCGCCGCAGAACCGTCGCCAGACTTCAAAACACCCGTCCGAGGCGTCCGGGACTCATTCTGCCCCTCGCATTCTGCCTTTTGGACTTCGCTGACCCCGTCCGAGGCGTCCGAGCCACCAATAGTACTATAGGTGGCCGCCGGACTTCCAAACACCCGTCCGAGCCGTCCGAGAATCCCGGTCTGGACGGTTTCAGCCACCCTGACCCCGGCGACCCTGACCTTGATCCCCCGAGGGCCGCGTTCCCCCGCCAAGGCATAAATTCGCTTCCGGTGCTCGCGCTCGCCCGGGAACACGCAGCAGCCGTATTTGCCATCGGCGGCAATCCGCAGGTGCTCACCCTTCTTGTCCTGCCCCTTCTCGGCGCAGGCTGGGCAGCGAGCCCGCTTCACCCCGTCGGCCAGGTCAACCACCTTCTCGAGCTTTTTCACGTCCAGGCTCACGAGTTGTCCCCCTCCGTCAGGAATTTCACCCCGCTAAACCCGCGTTGGTTCTTGTCCTCGCGCTTCACGTCATGCCGCTTGGTCACGCCAAACAGCTCCAGCATCAGCCCTTCCAGCTTGTTATGGACCTCGGTAATCGGCAGCGGCTGCCACTTCCGCTCGGGGCAGTAGGCGCCGTAGCCCTCGACCAGCTCGGTCACGGTCAAATCGCCGTAGCTGTCGGCGATAACCCGTTCCTGGAGGAAGTGCCGCAGGCTGTCGCTCTCGGCGAGCAAGGAATCCACAATCCCGCGCTGGCGTTGCGTCAGCTTCAAATCACCGCCCTCATCCGGGATCTCGCTCAGCACCATGCCTGCGCCCATGAGCGCCCAATTTAGAATCCCGCTCCCTTCGGTCCGCACCAGGTAGGCCCCAAAGTCATTGATCTTCCTGGCCGGCGGGGGTGCCTCGTAACGCACGATATTCAACCGCCGGCCCCAGGCCCCAACATCCCCCTGCAACCGCACCCGCAGGCGGGCGTTGGACGTGATCAGCACGTTAAACGTCCCCTGCAGTTGAAAGCTGCCAGTCCCGCCCTTCTGTTCGGCGTCGAACCAATCACCGCCGACCAGGCCCTTGAGCACCGCCGCGCCCTTGGTACTCAGGAAGTCCGCTTCCACGTCCACGCCGACCAGCAGCGTCCGCTTCAGATACCGGAAAAGCTCAAATCGCTCGGCGAGGTGCTTCGTTCGCAACTGCGTCACGTTGGCCATGCCAACGACGCCCTGCATCACGTTGGCAAACTGCGTTTTCCCGCGCCCCGCCTCGCCGTCCAAAATCAGCAGCCGCTGCGCGCGGTTGTAGCCGAGCAGAAACATGCCGGCGAACTTCTGCAACAGCTCGACATCCTCCGGATGCACCGCCGGCAGGACCAGCTCGTTCAGGAACCGCTCGCACTTCGCATTCTCGTCGAACGCGATAGGCGAGCGGTGGCGCGAGCGATACTCGGGCGAGAACGGCCGCAACTCCGCCTCCGCTCCGTTGAAGACGATCACGCCGTTGGCCAGGTGGATCACCTTGCGCCGTTCTGCGAACGGCGTTTGCTGCTCCACGATGCCGCGCAAGTGCGCGATGACGCTATTCAACGTCTTGGCCGTCCGGCGCTTCTGCAGGTCGAAAACGTTGGCCTGCCGGGAGGCTTCCAGCATCCGCCCCGAAATCTTCGTCCGGATGGAGTCATCCGACTCGACCGCGTAAAGCCCCGTGTCGCTAGCGTAGGCGTAGAATGCTCTTTCGTCCTTCTCGAACAGGATTTCATTCTCCGAGGCGTGCAGCCCCGCCCAATACGCCTCGTTGATGCCGGTCAGCGCGCCTTTTTCGTTGGTGTAGAACGGCTCGCCGTAGAGCTGCCGCAGCCTGCCGTCGCCCCCATTAAGCCAGGGCAGTTCCCACCCTGCCGGCCACACGATTTCAGAAAACGCCACCGCCACCGGCGCCGCCTCGACGACAAGACTGTACTCCATGCCTCTCGGATGCAGGCCGTAAATCGTTGAAAGGCGCCTGTCCGCACGCCACTCAAACCGCTTGTGCTCCGGGTTGCAGCTCTCGGGGTAGTCACCCTGCACCCGCAGCCAGACCATGCCGCCGCGGCTTCCGCGTGAGCGCAGCGTGCCGGCCAGTTTCGGATTCACCGCCAGGAACGCGGCCAGGTCCTCATCCGCGTCAAAATCAATCGCGCACAGCCCGCCCGACGCCTTGCCCAGGTAAACCGCAATGTTGGTCGGCTCGACTTCAAACAGCGCCCGGTAAGCCGGCGTCTTGGTCCCCTCGAACGGCCGCTCAACGTAGGTCACCAGCGGCTTCTTTGTGCCCCACTCGCACGGCACCAGAAACACATCATCGCCCAGCAACGCGCCGAACCTGGCCAGCGCGCTGCCGTTCACGGCCTCAACAGTAGCCTCCGTGTCCATCATGCCGCCTCCTTGTAAAACTCGATTGCTTCCGCCGCCACGTGAACACCCTTGAACCACTCTTTGAAATTCAGCCCCGCCAGCGCCCGCACGCGCGAGACCGCCACGTAAGCCTGCCCCGGCTCGCGTGCGGCGCGAATGTCCAGAAAGGCGGAATCCAGTGTCAGCCCTTGCGCTTTGTGGATGGTCATCGCCCAGGCCAGCCGCAGCGGGAACTGGCTGAACGAGGCCGAACTCTCATCCTGCCCGTCAAACCGCCACTTAAACCGCTCGACCCTCAGCGTCTCGCTCCCGCTCCGCACGGCCACGGTCCCGGCCTCGACGGCCTCCACGGTGCCAATCTGCCCGTTGACGAAGAGCGGCTTCCGCCGGCCCGGCTCGTTCTTGTTCACCGTGAACATCACCAGCGCGCCCGGTTTCAACCGCAGCGTTGCCGGCGTCAGCAGATTCTTCACCAGGAACTCGCGTTGGTGCTCAGGCCCGGCCTGCTCCGCTTCCAACACGCTTTCCTCGCCCGGAAGCTCGGAAAGCTGGAACGCATTCCACTTGTCCACCTGGTTGTTGTGAGTGAACAGGCGCGGCATCGTGGCCGGCGGATTCTGGCGCACGCGCGATTGCAGCAGGCGGGCGCACTCGCCCCACACGTGCCCAACCCGGAAACTGGCCAGCGCCCGGACAAAGGACGTTTCATCCTGCCGCCGCACGGTGTCCAGCACTACAGTCTTGAACTCAGCCGCGCCCCAGGCCGGGACCCGGAACGCCCAGTCGTAAGGCTCGCTCTCGCTCGTGCGCACCGGCGGCAGTTGCAGGAAGTCGCCGGTGGCGATCACCTGGCATCCGCCAAACGGCTCATCCCGCCCCCGCAACCGGCGGAACAGGAACTCGACAAATTCAAACTGGCGGCCCGGCAGCATGGACACCTCGTCAATGACGAGCACCTCGCACCGCCGCACCCGGTTGAACCCCGCGAGGATGGACCGCCGCGGGTCGCGCTCAAGCACCGCCAGGTAATCCTCATTCGACTGGCCCGGTTGCGGCCCCAGCATCATCCCGCAGAACCGATGCACCGTCATGCCGCCAACGTTCAGAGCCGCGACACCCGTCGGCGCCGTGATGTCAACGCGGTGAATGTTCGTGGCATGCAGGCACTCCTCAATAAAGCGACGCAGCAGCGTGCTCTTGCCCGTGCCGGCCATGCCGGTCAGGAAGCAATTTCGCCCAGCCAGGGCCGCCGCCATAAACCGGTTCTCCGGTGTCAGCACAGCAGCGGCCGCGGCCTCGTACCCTTCCCATCCAGGCCCCACACGGGCCGCAACCTCACCGCCTGAGACATCAAGGTTCAAATCGCATTGCATAACACTCCACCGCCCGCAAACCCGCCGTCCCCGCTCAGCGGTCCTCTACCATGCCGCACACGGTGCACCGCTGGGACCACTTCGCCCGGACCCAGCTATGGTGCTTGCACACACGCTTGGCGACGTGGCGCTTCGCGCCCTGCAAGTCGCCAAGCGCCATCGCCCCAAAGTCGCCACGCACCACGAACCGCTTGGACGTGTAGGCCCTGCTCGTGGCTAACTGTTCACGCTCGTTCATAGGCCCTCAGTACAGCACCTCATCTGGCACCGCCCCCAGCACGCCTGTCACCCCGAGCACGCCCGCGATCCTGGCCGTCAACTCCAGGTCATTGCGCAGGTAAGCAACCGCCTTCTCGCGCTCGGTCCGCCACAACTCCGCGAAGGCTTTGCCGTCACCATTCTTGCCGCCCAGGCCCAGGTGCTTGGCGACGCTGTCCAACGACCCGCGCGACTGGCGGTCACCGAGCTGCCAGTTATCCCGCAGGTCAACCATCTCGTCGGACCAGTAGCGCCCGCGCCGAACGCCGAACGGCACCTCGACCCGGTGTTTCCAGGACCGCCGGAACAAAAACGGCAGATCGAACTGGTAAATGTTGAAGCCCACCATTTGATGGACGCGGCCCATCTCACCCCGGCACGCCTGCCAGAACTCGCGCAGGGTCTGCGCCTCGTCATCGTGGCCGATGATCTCGCACCGGCCGCCCGCCAGGTGCAGCAGCCCAATGGCCACCACCCGGCCCGTCAGCGGGTCCAGCGCCGCCCGCTCGATAAACTCGCGGCGGTGGCTGGCCTCCGCTTCCGCCAGCTTGGCCGCGATCTTGTCCGGGTCCTTCAGGTTGCCCGTTTTCACCTCTGCCGGGTCGAAGGGCGGCATCATCGCCGCGATCTCCGACTCCGGCAGGGCGCCCGTCTCGACATCGAAGAAGATGGTTTTCATCCCGATCAATAGGGAACGTTGTCCGCCACCTTCTCCTGCTCGTTCTGCCACCACTCCAGGGCGGCCACCAGCCGCTTGTCATCGGCCAGCGGCTTCGGGTTGGCCTTGGCCGCGGGCAGCCAATGCTGAATCAGCGCCTGCACCTGCTCAGGGGCCAGGTCACGGACCTCCAGCCCCTTGCACCGGCCCACGTGGATCTTGGTCGCGCCCAGGTCGCCGCCATCATTGGCCGGCTGCTCCGTCCGCCGGTAGTTACCCTGCGCTCCCCCTTCACTGGCCGGCCCGCCCGTGGCCCGGTCCTTCACGCGCACATACTTGCCCGAGGGCGTCAGCGGCGCACCCGACTTGTCCGGCGTGCAGGCCGCGATGTTGGCGTACGTCTCGGTGTCCTTGTGCTCCTGGACGACCACCAATTGCGCCGGCTTCCCAATCAGGCATTCCGTGTCGAAGTCATCCAGCTCCGCCTTGCTCAGGTCGCGCCCGAACCATCCGCGCACGAACTTCCGCAGGTTCGCCTTCTCATTCAGCGAAGGCGTGAACTGCTTCGACCAGACGCAGAACCGGCTGCCGTCGTCCTTCAGCAGGTCCACCTCGAACACGAGCTTGAACACATCGCGTTCGCCATACTGGCTCTGCTGCTTGCGCAGCGGCGTCGCGTCCACACACACACCCTTGCCCGTGAATTCCGGGCAGGGCTCGAAGTTTGAACCATTATGTTTAATCTTCATTCGTTTACTCTTTTTCCGTCGTTTGTTGTTTCACTGCTCTGCTTTTCCGGCGGCAGCGTGCCGCCCAGAAATCCAAAAAATGTTTCCGCGTCCATCGTCACCAGCCACGGCCGGAACTTCCTCCGGTGTGCCACCACGGGTCTCTTGCCGCCCGCGTCGCGCCGCGCCTGCTCCATCGCGTCCTCGATATTGAGCCGCTCGACCGCCTTCACCTCGAAATGCAGCCAGGCCAGCGTCTCGCATATAACGTCAGGGGAATCTGGCGACCCGGAGAACTGCTGCCCGCGCCGCGCCGCGTAGCCGTGCCCGCGCAGCTCGTCGCGCCACTGCCGTTCGCCACGCTTGCCTTTCTCGCGGCTGTTCACTCCGGGTCTCGCCTCGCGCGTCGCTCGCCTTAGCGGACCACGCGGCAGGTCCTGGCCAGCGCCGCTTCGATCTCGCTCCACTTGAACGCGACCGAGCGCCCGATCTTGTAGTACGGCAGAATGCCGCGCTTCATCCAGTTATCCACGGTGCGCACCCGCTTATGCAGCCGGCGCGCCACCTCGGGTTTCTCGATGAACTCCTCCACCGGAACGCTGTTCGCGCCCGCCACCACCGCTTGATTCGTCTGCGTTGTCATCATTGCTCAATCAATCTTTCCGCTTCGCGCTGCGCTGGTCAGCCCGCCTGACCATTCGCGCGCGCACCTGTTATAAAGCCTTTTTTTCGCGACCAACCACGGACCCAGAAACAGCGCTTGCGCGGTCGCGCACGCTTGCGCAAGCAACCACCCGTGAGCGCACTCCTCGCGCAAAAAAATATTTGAGAAAACTGTTGACGGTTTTCCGGCCCCTTCCGCCGCCGAAAACGTCAACAGCAAGAAAACCCTTGTACCACCGGCCTGATCTTCACTTTTGCCCGCTCGCAAATTTCGATTCATAATCGGCGAGCATAACTCCGCCGCCCTGGCCCGGATCAACGCCGAGTTATTGAATCTTAGTGACAGGTTCGTCACCAGCACGCCGCGCCCAAGACCACACCAGGCCCCGCGCCGCGGACTCCGCCGTCCGCTGGCGCCGGCTCTGTCGCCACCATCACCACTACTGGACAAATGAACAGTACTCATGGACACACCGCACCTGCTCGCAAGATTGCACTCTCGAACGCGGGTGCCGGCTCGCGCCGGCCCCGCCACAAAAAACGCCGCAGGAGCTTTCGGGCCCCTGCGGCGTGCCGGTCTGGTGTCGCCCTACAGCCTGACCCAGAACTGGTCTGGTGGCTTGGGCAATACCAGCCGCCCGCTGATCTCGTCGATGACGTAGGCTACAAAGAGCTTCCGCCACCCGGGACCGGGGCATTCATGGCTTCGTATTATTGGCATACGATTTTCTTTCTAGAACTCCTTGATTCAAGCTAGAGGACCCTGTACAGTACAGGGCGCTATGTAAATCTAGCCTCTCCTGCGCGAGTTTCTTTCGCCGGAGATTGATTGGCCCTGGGTTCGTATCACCGTCCCCAGGGCCAAATTCTTTGCGCTAACTGGCTTGCTCGGCCTTCTCCGGCTCCTCGGCGCTCGCGCTCAACGGCAGGTCAACCGTGGCCACACCGGCCGCAGCGGCCTCCGGCTCCTCGCCAGCCGCCCCGGCTGCATCCGCATCGCCGTTGCTCTTGCCGTTCTCTTTCTTGTTCTTGAGTTTCGGATACCACTCTTTCAGGCCCCAGTCGTCGGTCGGCAGCCGGACGAACGTCAACGAGTTCTTGCCGAGGGAAACAGCCACGATCCGCCGCTGCTCGCCGTCGCTCTTCCTGCTCAGCTCGTCCAGGTCGAACCCCCCCTCCTTGAGGGCCGCATAGATGTCGGTCAAGCTCGCCGGACCCATCCCAGCCTTCTGCCGCATCTCCAGGTATTCCCGCACCACGGTCGTCAAGGGCCGACCGAAGAACGAGTTTCGTTTCACCACCAGGCTCGCGACCCCACTGGTCTGCAAGTCTGCGTCCGAATATCTGACAGGCAGCTTAGCGAACGCGCAAAGCTGATTCACTAACCGCTTTGCCTCGACCGCCGCCGCCTCATGCTCCTCTACCTTCGCTACCATCTCTTCGATTGTCTTGCTAATATGTTCGCTCATGTAATTGCCTTTCATCAAGGTTCGCGACAAAGATACAAGAATCACAATCCATGTCAACAGGTTCGCCCAATATTTTTTTGGCCTATTTCATAGCCACATATTAACATATCAAGATTGATCGTAAGTGATTGATAATACGGTACTAGGGCAGTTATTAACCACGTTGCGCGTAACGTTATTCACACACCACAGAAACACCGTATGTAAAAAAGTTTCGCGCTTTTCAACATTTCTCGTAGCGAAAACAGGCTTCCACCGCACGCATGGCCGACATTGACACTTCGCGTCACTAATCACTTTCCAATGTTCACCACACCAACCCGCGCCGCCACCGATCACGACCAACATGAAATCAATACGCTGATCACCATGCATGGCCAAGGACGCGAACGCAAGCCCATTTTTTGCCCCGGCAACGGGGCTTCCAACGGCCAAGCCGTCCCGCCGCTGCGCCCCGTCCAGATGTCTGGATACTAGCACTCCATACGTCTGGACACGGGCCCGTGCGAATATAGTGCTAAATTCACCCCTAACACTACCTAATGGATGTCAGCACATCGCCTAACACAACCAGAAGGGCAGCCAAGAACCGATCCCAAGCGAAACATGATTGCGCTTCCCTGGCGGGCAGCTCTACGCTTTCACGAGCGATGAAGCCCAAACCCGCCAACAGAAGAAACTGGCGCCAGCGCTGCCGCCAGCTTCGGACCCTGGCAGCCCACAGCCTGAAGCCCATCGGACTACGCTACCAGCGCACCCGCACGTGCCGTTTCAGTCGCGGCAACCCCTTCATCGACACCCTTTTCCAGAGCTCCCGGCTTTGGTTCAGCAAGTGGCACGTCTGCTGCCAGGATTCGCCGGAACTCACCCTCGACCAGGCCGCAACAGAAGTCGGCATAGCCCACGGCAGCGGCAACCGGGTGGCCCTGCTCATCACCACGGGAAGGATCAACCCCACCGCCGCCAAGTACGCAACCATCGTCAGCGCGACCTCCCAGTTCTCTGTAATCCTGCTCCGTTCAGCGGACCTAAAAGCACCGCACCCGTCCCGAAGCGACGTTGCTCGGGTTATCCGCGCCCAGGCCCTACTCGCTCTCCTCGCCGCCTAATCGACGCTAGCCACCAAGCTCCGACGGCCCCGCCGGACAACCGCGCCGGCCCGTGTAACAAAAATCCCTTGCGCTAAATCAGCGCCCGTGTTACAAGGGTTCAATCATGGCTCGCTCATCAACCAGTTTCAGGCCCAAGTGGAAGCTCGGCAATACAACCGTAATCCGCGTGCCCCACTTCCTTGCGCCCGCCGTGCTCCAATACGCTCACGACTTGGACGAGAAGGCAGAGCCCCCCGAGCTGAAGGAGCCCGTCACCGCGTACCGCACTGCCGAAGATGTCGAAGTAACCCAACCAGTTAACGTCGCTTCAGTCCCCAAGCGCTCGCCATTCCGCTACCCAGGCGGCAAGACTTGGCTCGTCCCCTACACCCGATCCTGGCTCGCCCACAAGGCCAACCCGGTGGGTGTACTGGTCGAGCCGTTTGCTGGCGGCGGCATCATCGGCCTGACCGCCGGTTTCGAAGGGCTTGCCGAACACGTGGTCTTGGTCGAGCGGGACCCAAACGTCGCCGCCGTCTGGCACACTATTCTGGGCGGCCAGGCCAAGTGGCTCGCCGACCAAATCCTCAACTTCGAGCTGACCCGCCAGAACGTAACCGCCGTTCTGCGCCGGGAACCTACCAGCCAGCGCGAACGCGCCTTCGCCGTCATCCTCAGGAACCGAGTCCAACGAGGCGGCATCATGGCCGAGGGCGCTGGCCTGGTGAAGACGGGCGAGAACGGCCGCGGCCTCAATTCTCGCTGGTACCCGGAAACACTTGCCCGACGTATCCAGGAAATCGCTGGCGTGCGCGAAAGGTTCTCTTTCGTCGAAGCAGACGCCTTCGAGATTATCCGCCGCTACGCCGACGACGAAAACGCTGCTTTCTTCGTTGACCCTCCGTACACAGTCGCCTCAAAGCGCCTGTACCTCCACTGGCAAGTTGACCACCGCGAACTTTTCGGCCTGCTCGCCAAGGTCAAAGGAGACGCCCTGCTTACGTACGACAACACACGGGAAATCGCATCGCTCGCCTCAGAGTTTGCTTTCGAGACGCAGGCCATCGCGATGAAGAACACTCATCATGCCAAAATGACCGAACTCCTAATCGGCAAAGACCTGGCTTGGCTCAGGAAGGCAAACGGTCGCGGATCTGCCTCTCGAAACGCTCAAGAGACATTGGCGTTCCGCCAGTAAGCCCCTCGACGGCGTTCACCAGCGTAGTAAAGTGCGTCTCGTGCCGCTTGAGCGCAAAACGTCCATCCTTTGAAGGCGAGAACGACACCACAAACCAGACAATCTCGCAGTTCGACAACTCTTTCACTTCCCGCATGTCGCCGAGCGACTCCCAAAACGCCCGGTCAATGACGACCGCCATCTTCTTACCCCACCGGCTAATCGTCGGCACCTTGATTTGCAGTTGCGGCATCAGCCGCTTCGGCCCGGACGACCGGAAATCCGGCCGCCGCTGCACCGCCGGCAACGGGACCCCAGGCCCGGCCCATTCCCGCATGACCTTGAAATCGTTCTCCATGCTCATGCCGGAGAAATACACCGCCTGAAACTCCAACGCGCACCAGCGCAGCGTGCCGCCTTCAGCGTTGACCAACACCTCGTCAATCTTCCCAACTGCGTCCTCCTCCCCCTCTTCCGACTGAATCTCGCCCATCAGAAACGGCAGCTCGGAAATCACCGCAGGCTTTGAAGTGCCCAGCAACGTCTCGCCAACCCACTGCGCAACCAGATTGCCATCGAGAAAACGGCTCGGGCACGTTATCACCGGCTCCCCCTTGCCCTCGACCTGCCCGCCCGCCTCCTGTCCAAGCAGCCTCAGCGAGCAAACGCCACCCTTCTTATTGCACCTGGGCGCCGACTTCCCTGGCGCTACCGCCTTAAACGGGCACGGCTGGCCTTTGAACGGGGCGGAGGAAAGCTCTCGAATCCGCGCCGGGGAAAGCGCGCAGAAGTCGAAGCCATACAGTTCACCAGTGCCGTAACGCGAAGGCATGCCCGTGAGTCTATCCCGTCGGGCGGTCAAATTGAAAGTCCGCATTTCCGCGCCGCCCTCGACGCCACTTCCCAAAATTGATACGCTGCCGCACCGGTCATGAACAAAACTCGACGCAAACGCCCAGCCGCCAACCCGCCTGGAGGCGACCCATGAGCGCAGACGATGGCATAGACAAGCTCATCACCCGCATCGGCGCGGACCTCCAGCGCCTCGAAGACCACCTGAAACACAACGGCGACAAGCGCTGCAAAGTCCGCTTCCCCCGCGGCTTTTTGCGCACCGCCCAGCACTTCCGTGCCCGCTACTGGTTCATCCGGGACGCCAACCTCAAGCGCAACGTCGCCTATTCGCTCATCCTGAGCGATTTCTACCGCTGGGTGCTCAACCGCACGGACCTTTGGGGCACCCCAAGGGAAATGATAATCAAAGAAGCGGTCTGCCTCATCGGCGCCGTGGCCGAGAGCGTCACCAAAGACGCCATGAAGCCCCACTGCGGCGCCCACACCGGCTACAAGAAGCGCACGGCGAAAATGCTCGAACTCCGAATCATCGAGCCGGACCTCCAGGCCCAGCTTGACGCCCTGTGGGACTGGCGCAACAACGAGCACCTGTTCATGCTGGCGGACTGGGAGTACGGGAAATACGACTTGCGGCACTACAATGCCGCCATTCTCACCCTCCGCCACCTGCGCGAGTCGGTCGAAAAGTGGGCCATAACCCAGGACGCCCCGGACTGACCACCCGCGCGCGCGACGAAAATTCAGCCTTCCACTCCCGGCCCGTCCGTGAGACAATCGGCGCATGAACGACACGCCCGAAACCTCAGCCGCGAGCCCATTCCACATGGAGCCGCAAAAGGCTGGTTTCGAGTCCATGGGCCACGACAACGGCTTCCGCTTCTGGTGGGGGTCCGATCTGGCCGCGCTGCTCGGCTACGACGGCCTAAGTTCATTCCGCAAGGCCATCGAGCGCGCAATGGTCACTCTCACCAGCCTCAACGTCCCCATCTTCGACAACATCATCCAGGAACAGCGGGACCTCGATGGCAAAATGGTAGTGGACTACAAGCTCTCCCGCTTTGCCTGCTACCTGGCCGCGATGAACGGCGACCCGAAGAAGCCGCAGGTGGCCAAAGCGCAAGCCTATTTCGTCATGTGGGCGGAAGCGTGCCGCCTCAGCCTGGAGCAGGCCGAGGGAGTGGAGCGGGTTGGCATCCGCGCTGAGATTTCAGAGCACGAGCGCACCCTCAGCGGCACAGCCCACCAGGCCGGAGTCGCCAACTACGCCTTCTTCCAGAACGCGGGTTACCGCGGCCTCTACAACATGGACCTCTGGCAAATCCGCCGCAAGAAAGGCGTGCCCGAGAGGCGCTCCCCTCTGGACTTCATGGGCAAGACCGAACTCGCCGCCAACCTCTTCCGCGTCACGCAAACGGAGGAGAAAATCCGCGCCTCACGCATCCGGGGCCAGGACGCGCTTGAACGCACCGCCCACGAGGTCGGCCACAAGGTCCGCAAGACCATGATTGAGATCAGCGGTCGCCGCCCGGAGGACCTGCCGCCGTCCGAGGACATAAAAGAGGTTCACAAGAAATTGAAATCCTCCCACCGCGAGATTCGCAAGCTCGACAAGCCCGCCGCTCCGCCGCGCCAGCTCCCGCCCCCGTCAGACCAGGCCAGCGCCGCGCCGCAGTAAAGCGGCCTTCACTCTAAAGCAACCAGTTGCCTTTAGAGTGAAATCCTCGCGCTCTCCGCTTCCCCTTGCGCGGCCCACCGTCAGCCCTCGTGCCCGCGTCCGCTGTAGACGCCGTCAAGCCTCTAGCCCTCTGGCCGGGCCGGCCCACCGCGCACGGCGCCCCCCACCCACAACCTTCCGCCCCTCCTCCTCCATTCCGCAGCGATCCGTCCGAGCAACACCAGCACCGCCACGCTTCCGTCAGCCTCGCCCTTCTCAAAGTCCCCCTCGCTCTTCGCCATGCAATTCGTCACATGCGCCAGGCACAACACCGGCAGCCGCCGCGCCGCCGCAAACGCGTAAAGCGCGGCCGTCTCCATTTCCACCGCCAGCAACCTCGCCCGCTTCGCTGCCGCGATCGCTTCCTCCGTCTCTCGGAATGGCGCATCCGTAGTCCACACCGCGCCCTCCTCCACCGCCGCCTTCCCGCCCGCGAATGCACGCCGCGCGAAGGCCAGCACCCCCGGCTGAATCTCGGCGTAATCCGCCGCCGCCAAATAGTGATAGCTCGTTCCCTCATCCCGTAGCGCCCGGGTCGCCAGCACAAAGTATGGCGGCGGACGCACGGCCAGAATCTGCCCCGCTGATGTCACGCTCACTACCAGCCTGCACCCGGAGGCGAACATCTCTTCCGCCACCAGCACCGCGAACGGCGCGCCCACCGCGCAACCCAGCACCCCCAGCCGTTCGCCGCCGGCCCTGAACTCGTAAAGCTCCGTATGGTAACACGCCCAGGCCGTGCTCAGCTTCGCCGCTCGCGTCCTACGCAGATGCCTGACTAAATCGCCATCCGGGTCCAACACGCAAATCTCCGGCACCTTTCCCTTGGCAATTCGCTTCTGCCGCCGCGCCTCGCGCAGCAGGTTCTCCGGCGTGAACACCGCCGCCCGTTTGTGAAACTTGTTCCTCAGTAAAGGGGGTAAACGCATCCTTGTCCTCCTGCGCCAGGCGCGGCACTCAGCTCGCCCCGCGCCGCAGCCTCAGTCCATAGTGCCACGGCGGCAAATCAATCGCCGGCCCCTCGGCCTCCAGCAAGCCCGTTTCCGCTGCCCAACCCGCGATCTGCTCCGGCCTCGGTCGAATCTCCAGGTTCGGCCCACGCGGAGTCGCCGGGTCGTGACGCCAATGAATCACCAGCACCGCGCCCCCTGGTCGCACCACCCGCGCCGCCTCCGTCAGCAGCTTCACCGGCTCCTCGCAATGCAGAATATTGAACAGCAGGCACGCGTCCTTGCTCCCCGCCTCACCCCCGAACCCGTCCGCAAAGACATCCCCCACCACATACACCACGTTGTAAGCGCCCGCCGCTGCCGCCCGCTGCCGGGTCCGCTCGACCATCGCCTCATCAATGTCGAACGTCGCCAACGTCCCCGAAATCCGCCTTGCCACCGGAATCGTGAACGTCCCGTAACCGCAACCGAACTCCACGACATTCCTCAGGCGCACATCAATTCCCAGCCGATCCAGAATCAGCGGCACGTCGAACAGCGTCTCCCAATACGCCTCCTCCGGCATCCCGCTCTCGCGCACCTTCATCGCCTCAAAAGGTGAGAACCCGGTCCGAGTCACGCACGATCTCGTACATGTCCTTCAACGTCGAAAGCGGGCACACCTCCGACCCCGCCGACTCCCGCAGCTTTAGGCAAGTCCCACACGCCAGAAACTGGCCGCCGCCATCCAGCACCGCCCGCGCCTGCCCTTGCACGTCGAATTTCGCGTCGTTGATCTTGTCCAGTTCCACGCCCTTGCTCACGAGGAAGATTTTGACGCCGTCGCCCTGCTTCAAGCTGTAGTTCGCCAGCCGCAGCGCGTTGAACACCGTTTCCGGCTCCGTTTGCGAGAGTATAATGCCAAGTTTCATTTGCCTCGATTGTTACTTCGTTCTCCGTTTCGCTGTGGCCCTGGGCAAGACCACCCGGCGGCCTCTGCCTCCTGCCAGCCCCGCCGACACCGGCAGCCCCGCCAGCCGCCACTCCGGGTAGCCATCCACCAGCCGGCGCACCTTGAATCCCCGCTCCCGCAGCCGCGCCACCGCCTCAAACGACATCACGCAATACGGCCCCCGGCAGTACGCCACGACCTCCCGCCCTCGTCCTACCTCGGCCAGGCGCCGCTCCAATTCCTTGATCGGAATGTTGATGGCCCCCTCGATATGCCCCACCGCGAACTCCTCCGCCGGACGCACATCCAGCACCGTCACCGAACCCTCGCGCTTCCGCCGCAGCAACTCCTCGCGCGACACCGGCTCCAGCGCATCCCGCCGCCGGAAATAGAGCTCCACCACCCGCGCCGCCTCAGCGTAATTCCGCTCCGCCACTTCTCGCAACGACCCCATCAGCCGCACCACCGCGTCATCACTCAGCCGGTAAAACACAAACCTGCCCTCCTTCCGGCTGGTCACCAACCCGGCCCGCCGCAGATGGTGCAGATGCTGTGAAGCATTCGCCACTGCCAGCCCCGCCAATTCCGTCAGTTCCTCCACAGACCGCTCGCCCTGGGCCAGCAACTCGAGCAATTCCAGCCGGTGCCCGCTGCCCAGCGCCCGCGCGACCTCGGCGAAATGCTCATACAGCACCCGCTTGGAGCCCGGTTTCTCGATCTCTGCCAGTCTATTCAACATTCAATTGAATACTAGAATACGGTGCCAGAAACGCCTGTCAAGCCCTTGAGAGTGTTTCTGTCCGCGGCCCGCCCCGGGCCGCGGACAGATGGAAGGTCACGCCGCCGCCTTCACGGGGAACGCCACGATCTTTGCCCGCCGCTCTCTCTCCGCCTTGGCCCGCATCGCCTTCACGCTCCCCGGCGTGATGGCAAACCATGCCTTAGCATCCTGCGGCGTCACCAGCTCGCGGTAATGCTGAAAGATCATCTGCGGGCTATTCCCCGCCTCCAACGCCACCTCGTTCACGTTCTTCACCAGCGCCACGCGATACGAAATGAACGAATGCCGCAAGCCGTTGTGCTGCCACTTGAATTCCCCTTTGCCGCCCTTCGTTGCTCGGCCCGTCCCGATCCGCGCCTCGTTCACCGCCGCCGCCAGCTTGAGCAACTGCCGCGTGAAGTCCAGGAACGGACACACCGGCCCCGTCAGATTTCCCGCTCGCAATGACCGCCCTTCTTCATCATGGCCGGTCTCAAGAAGCCAGGCCTTGAGACTCGGCACGATCGGAATTGTCCGCCGGCTCGCCGTCTTCGCCTTCGCCGCACGAATCTCGATGATGCCCGCCTTCAGCTTGATGTCCTGCCAATCCAACCGCTGAATCTCCTCATGCCGCACGCCGGCAAAGGCTCCGATGGCCACCGCCGGAACCAGCTCCGGCTTAGCCATCGTCAGCAGCTCGCGCAACTCGCCCGGCCGGAAGATTCCGATCTCGCCGTCCGCGTCCTTCACCACCGAGACCGACGCCATTTCGTCATGGTCCTTCGCCAGATACCGCCGCGCCTTGGCGAAATTGAAGAGCACCTGAAACGAGGCCCGCAGGTTATTCCGCGTCCGCGGCGCCAGGTCAAGCGACCGCAGCCAATCGTCAATCATCACCCCGGACACGTCCCCGAGGTAATTCCTGAACCGGCCCTTGAACCGGGCCAGGTCATAACCCAACTGCCGCAGATAGCGCGCGCTGAGCCCGTCCTTGCGCTTCGCTTCGAGGCACTCCTTCACAACCTCCTCGACCTTCTTCACCACCATCCCGTGCGGATGGCGCTTCAGGAAATACTCGATTGCCTGCTCCGGTGTCGCCCGGCCCGCCAGCCGCTGAACGATATGCGCGACCAGCGCCGCCCCTCTCTCCAGCGGAATACCGAGCGGGTCCAGAATCTGCCGCGACCGGGAATAGCAGGCCCAGTCCGCGCTGCTCACTTCCGGCACGCCGGCCACGCCCTTGGCCAGCCGCTTGCCCGCCTCCTTCGCCTCGGCGATGGCTTCCTCCTGTGTCGGATACACTCGCCGAATCCGCTTCCTATCCACCCAGTACGACACCGTGAAAAACTCCTTCCCGCGAAACGGCGTGACATACACCTTCACCTGCGCGGACCCGACCTCCACCAGCCAGCTCGGCGGCCCGCCATCCTTCCCCGGCCGCTCCGTCACCTTCGTCTTGAACTGTTTCAGCTTGGCGACGATCCCACCGCCCTGGTCGCCGCCGTCCTGCATGACACCCGCTGTCATGCTCCCGGCCGGCGCAGCGGTCACTGGAGGGCCCGCTTGCTCCGCCGCCAGCGGCGCGGCGGCCGGTGCGGCAGGTGCAGAAACGCCCGTGGATACAGGCTGATTCGCACGTTGAGCGTTCGGAAAACTTTCGTGAATGCGGCTCGAATCGTCGTTCTGATTCATACCGCCGATTATGTCATGCAGGTGTCATGCGTGCAAGAAAAATCGCACTTTTCTAAGAAAAAAGTGGCGCGTCCGGCAGGACTCGAACCTGCAACCTTCTGATCCGAAGTCAGAAGCTCTATCCAATTGAGCTACGGACGCACCCGCAAAGCCTGCGCTTGGGAAAGTTAGACACGCTCTTCGCTATCTCGTCCCACTTTTCCGCCCCCATTCGGATAATGCGCCAGGCATGCCCACGGCAAGGCGCAACGTAAGCGATGGTGGCGCCCCAAGTCGAGCAGGAAAAGGCCGGCGACTGCGGTTCCCGGCGGCGCCAATGCAGCCTGCGGTGCGCACGCCGCCCCAGAAAGAACCTTCCCCGCCCCAACTGCCCGCCGCCGGTTTTTTATTGTTCAGGCCTTCCGTTTGAGCCAGCCTTGCGGCCAGATGAAACTGCCCACACTTCATAACTTCGTGAACCCTTTGGTGCTGACCCATCCGGGCCGCGCGGCCCTGGTGCTGCTGCTTGCGCTGCCAGGCCCCCCCCTTGCCTCTGCGGATGCCAACACCTGCCGGCTCGCCAATGACCGGCTGATAATCGCTTTCAGCCCCGAGCACGGGGACCTGGTGGAGTTCACCGACGCGCATACGCGCCAGAACTTTGCGGGCACGATGCCCTCCGGAGCGCCGCTCTGGGAATTAACGCTCGCGCCGGCCAACCAGACCCTGACGGCGTCATCCGCGCAGTCCTTTCGCGCCCAACCGCTTGACCGCAAGCCCTCCGGGCTGCGCCTGACCTGGGAAAAGTTTGGACTGCCGGCGGCGCCGGAACTGCGCGTGGAAGCGGTGGTGCGGCTGGACGCCGGGCAACCCATGAGCCACTGGGAACTGGCGGTCAGCGGTCTGAATGCATTGAGCCTCACCCACGTCCGCTTTCCGCGCATCATAAACATCCCGTGCCAAGCCAACGAGCGGCTGGCCGTGCCGGCATGGATGGGGTATCTCGCCACCGAGCCGCGCCAGGTCTTTGCCGGCCCGGCGGGGAACGGGCGGCGGTTCCAATGGAGCTATCCCGGCCATCTGTCCCTGCAATGCCTGGCGTTTTACCAACAGGATGGGCCGGGGCTGTATGTGGCCTGCAACGATACCGCCGGGTTCAACAAAGACTTTGCGTTCTTCGGCGACCGCGAAAACCGCCTGCACTGCGAAATCGCGCACCTGCCCGAGCGCCGCCCGGCAGCGGTCCCGGCCTGGCGCCTGCCTTACGCCGTCCAACTCGGGACTTTCACCGGCGACTGGTTCACAGCCGCCGAGCGCTACCGCGCCTGGGCAACCAACCAGCCCTGGGCCCGGGAAAGCCGGCTGGCGCGCGGCCGGGTGTCCGACTGGGCGCTTAACACCGCGCTGTGGGTCTGGAACCGCGGCCGCTCGCCGGGCGTGCTCGAACCGGCGATGGTTCTGCGGGAAAAACTGGACCTGCCGGTCAGCGTCTTCTGGCACTGGTGGCATGGCTGCTCCTACGACGCCGGTTTCCCGGAATACCTGCCGCCCCGCGAGGGCGCCGAGAGTTTCACCAACGCCTTGACCCGCGCGCAGGCCAAAGACATCCGCACCCTGGTGTATATGAACCAGCGGCTCTGGGGCATGACCACCCCAAGCTGGACCAATGAAGCCGCCGCGCGGTTCGCCGTCAAAGGCCCGGACGGCCAGATTCACCCGGAAGTCTATAACACCTTCACCCGCCAACCCTGCGCGACGATGTGCATGGGCACCGCCTTCTGGCGGGATAAATACGCCGGCCTGGCCGAGCGCGCGGTCCAGGAACTGGGCGTGAACGGCATCTACATGGACCAGGCCTGCACCAGCCTGGCGTGTTTCGACCCCCAGCACGGACACCCCGTGGGCGGCGGCGTTTACTGGATGAAAGGGTTCCAGGCGCTCCAGGCGGACATCCGCCGCCGCTGCGCCGACCGCCGCGAGCCGGTGGTGCTGGCGGGGGAGGGTTGCGGCGAATGCTGGCTGCCCTACCTCGATCTGATGCTCGGCCTGGAAATCAGCCGCGAACGCTACGCCGCCCCCGATGGCTGGGATCCCCTTCCGTTCTGGCCGGCGGTGTACCATCCTTTCGCCATCACCTATGGCAACTACGCTTCGCTGACCATGCCGCCCTACGACGACCTGTGGCCGGCAGAGTCCGCGCCCGCCGAGCCGCTCAAGCTCCTCGACCGGAAATATGCCCGCCAATTCTGCCTCGAACAGGCGCGGGCCTTTGTCTGGGGGCAGCAACCCACCCTGGCCAATTTCCTCCCGAACCAGTTGACCGAGCGCGCCGAGGAATTGGACTTTGTGCTGCGCCTGGCGCGCCTCCGCCACCGCGCCGAAAATTATCTCCTGCGCGGAACCTTCCTGCGCCCCCCGCGGCTCCAGGCCCCGACGGCCACCCTGGACATGTCGCGCCTCTCGATCTACGCCGGGCGGGAGGGAGGCCTGACGGCATTCCAGAAAACCAGCCCGCTGGCGCTGGCCGCCGCCTGGCGGGCGCCGGACGGCAAGGTGGGCATCGCGCTTGTCAGCATCGCGGACGAACCCACCCGCGTCACTCTCCACTTCCCCGCCGACCGCTACGGCCTGCCGCGCCGCGCCCGGGTCCATCTGCTGGATGAAACCGGCCGTCGGCAGCTTGGCACCCTGCGCCAGCTCGGCTCCGAAATGGAAATGGAGCTGCCCCCCCGGGCCGCCCGCATCCTGGAACTGGCGGTTCCGTAAGCGCCGAGCACCCATCAAAGACCCGCCCCGGCAGCCCGCCGCGCCCGGCGAACGGGCAAAAGCGTTTCCCGCCCGCGGGTTTCGCCCGTACCACGCCGCCCGCAGGCAGGCGGTCAGCGGGGAAAAGGAAAGACGCTTGCAGGCGGCGCGCCTTCGCGCGGCGGGCGGTTGCCGGTTCCTTCGGAAGCTGAAATCCGGCGGTTAGAAGTACGGGCTTGCGGGCGCCGCCACCTTGTGGGGCAACCGGTTGGTGCCGCTGACGGAATAGTGCGCTTCGAGGGTCAGGGGTTTGGCAGTGAAGGTCACCTGCCCGTGAACCAGCCCCTGGGCCGGGTCGAAGAAGAACCGCGCCGGCGCGCCTCCGGCCAGAACCAATTGCAGACCGTGGTTGGCCCCGGCCAGGAACACGGTATCCTGCCGCCCCGCCGGGCCGTCCAGGCTCACCGTGAGCTTGCGGGCCGAGGCATCCCACCGCTCCGAGATTCGCTTGCCGCCCCACAGATGGAAAGGCGCTTGCCCTGGCGCTTCACGCAGGTAAAAGAGCTGCAGGCTCCCCCCGGAAATAGCGAGGTCGCTGAACGCCGCGTTCAGAGCGTCGCCCCGCAAATTCCGCGCGAGCCGCCGATGAACGTTGAACAGCACGTAGTCTTTATGCGGCTCGAATCCCAGCGCCTCGGGGGAATGAAAAGCCAGGGCGGTCTTGACGTCCTGGTTCGCCATGTTGGCGACGGGAATCAGCCAGTCTCCCCACGTCTGGTTGCGATACACCGTCGCGAACGTTTGGGGCGCCGTGGCCGCGAACAGGTCGGCGGCATCCACAAACCGCCAGATCCGGGACTCGTACATTCCGAAGTCATACTGGGCCAGGTTGTAGGCCTGGGTGTAGAAGGGTTCGGGGGGGGTGACGCCTTTGGCATGCGGAAACTTGTGCGGAAAGAGGCGCCAGTCAATCTGGCTGTATTGGCCCCCGCCGGTGAGCAGGTCGTAGTTATAAACCAGCGACGCCGGGCAGCGCTCGATATCCTGGCCGCCGGGCCAGATCATGCCCTGGGCGGGAAGACAATGGGCGAAGCCAAAATAGCTCCAGTAATCCGTCAGCGAACCAAAGGAATAGCCTTCGCCATAGATCAGCGCGTCGAAATTGCACACTACCGGCAGGACAAAAGCCCGCGTGCTGTGGCTGACCAGCACCGTATGCGGGCAGCGGCGGCGCAACAGCTCGCGGCGGCGCCAGTTCATCTCATGCAATTCGATCAGGCAATCATAGACCTCGCGCGGATGCCCATGCTCGCGCGCCAGCGTGCAGTTGCCGTAAGCCAGGTTGTCGTCCAGGTAAATGCCGTCCACGGCGTACCGGTCCATCATGCGCGCGAGGTTGGCCAGGCGGTATTCGGCCAGGCCGTTCGGGGAAGCCAGGCAGGTGGCGATGAGGTCGCAGTAGGAGTCCATCTCCGCGGTGTAGCGGCCGCCGTAATTGAACCCCTGCCAGAGGGCGAACTGGCCTTTGGCCTTCAACTCCCGCACCCCGGGCGCGCTGTCATACATCAAATCCGCGTTCTCCTCCCACAGAAAAAGCAGGCCCAGCTCATGCACCTTGTCCAGCACCCGCATGAACTCGTCGGCGGGCGGGCGCGGCAGGCCGGGCGTCCCCACGCGGTGCATCTGGAACAGCGTAAAACCAAACTGGGCGACCCGGCTGATCTCCGCGTCCGTCGGGTAAGGGTGTTTCTCATCCCCGATCCAGGTGAACATGCGCAGGTCGTGCATCCGGGGATGCGGCCGCCGGTTGGGGGCCACGCTGAGGCCGACCCGGAAGGTGAGCGGCTCGCCCGCTTTCAGCACGCGGGGCGGGTCGCCGGGGGCGATCCGTATCAGGTACTGCGCCAGGGAAATCCGCCCCGGGCCGTCCGCGGGCCCGGCGGTTTCCACCACCGCCGTGTCCAGCTTCGGCTGGCTCAGGTGCAATGCGCCGCCGTCGGTAAAAATGGCCAGCGCCGCCGCCGGGCTGAAAACCTGCAGGCAGGAAGTCTCCGCCGTAAAACGAACTGCCTGGCCGGCGGGCGGCAGGCTGCCCCGCACCGCGTCGCTGCCGTTTTCGCCCCGGGTCTTGTGCAGGTAGTGGCTGAGCTGGCCCCGCGCGGAAAGCCGGTACACCAACTCCCGCTCCACGCGCAATTCCCCGCGCGGCGTCAGCTTCACCGCGCTCACCACCACGCCATCATTGAAGAACGTATGCCGCAGCGTGTAATCCACTTCCGGACCGCGTTGGGCCGGGTCGCGCAGCGTCCCCTCCACCCGCAGGACCGCCTGGTCTTTACCCGCGCGCTCGACGACCAGCTTGCCGGGGTTGAATGCCGAAGCGAACCGGTATTGATCCAACTGGAGCTCCGCCGGGCCGCTGGACGCGATGACCTCCCGCCCCTCGCGCACCACCCGGACGGCGCTGACCAGCCCGGTCGCTTTTTGCACGCGGTAAGTAAAGGTGGGGCCGGCCACCACCACCTCGGCGGCCTCTTCCGTGAGGCTCAACTCCTCGGGCGGCAGCGGTTCGCGCAGGACGGCGCGGATGGGGCGGCTGACGGGAGCGGAAAGGGCGGCGCGCGCCAGCCCCGACATTTCAATCACCAGCAACCCCGCGGCCAGCACGCTCCATGTCCGGATCCAAATCGGGCTCGGGTACATCATGCGGCTCAAGCTAATGACCCGCCGGCAAATTGCCAGTATTTTGCGCGCCCCGCCCCCGGCCCGCCCGCCGGGGCGCCGCCGGTTCAGGCCCGCGGGTGGGCGGCGTCGTAGGCGCGCTTGAGCCGTTCCGTGGTCAGGTGGGTATAGACCTGGGTCGTGACCAGGTGTGCATGCCCGAGCAGTTCCTGAACGCTGCGCAGGTCCGCGCCCGCGTCAAGCAGGTGCGTGGCATAGCTATGCCGCAGCTTATGGGGCGTCAGGTGCGGGTCCAATCCCGCGGCCGCCAGGTGTTTCTTCAGCCGCAATTGGAGTTGCCGCGGCGCGATGGCGGCGGCCTTCTTTGGCCCCGCCAGAAAAACCGGGGCGTCACCGGCCGGCGCCTGGGGCAGCAGCGCCCAGTAGTTTCGAATGGCGGCCAGGGCCGGTTCGCCGATGGGAACGAGCCGCTCCTTTTTGCCTTTGCCGCGCACGCGCACGACGCGTTCATGCCAGTCAATATCCTGCGCCGTCAACCCGCACAGCTCGCTGATGCGCAGGCCGCAGGAATATATGGTTTCCAGCACCGCCACATCGCGCCGGGCCGCGAGGACGGCCGCCGCGCGGGCGGAATCGGCTTGCCCGGGGGGCGGCCGGAGCTTGAGCGGGGCGGCCAGCAGATCGGCCATCTGCTCCGGCGTGAGAAACCGGGGCAGCCTTTTCGCGACCTTGGGCAGGGCCAGGTTCCGGATGGGCGACGCCGCCACAGCCCCCCGCCGCACGAGAAACCGGTAAAAGGTCCGCAGGGCGCTGAAACGAAGCTGAACCGCGGCGCGGCTCAGGTTCTGCCGCCCCAGGAAGCGCACATACGCGCGGAAATCATCCCGCTGCAACGCCTCCCACCCGGGCGGCGGCAGGCGCTCCGCCTGGCGCCAGCGGCAGAACTCCTCCAGCGCCTGCCGGTAATTGCGCTGCGTGTACGCCGAGGCCCCGCGATCCGCCGCCAGGTGCTGCAGGAACTTCCCGATCCACGCATCCGGGACCGGCGGTTCCGGGGCCGCCGCGTTCACGACGCCGGGGCCTCCTTCGGTTCGGCCTCGCGCTCGGGAAATTCGAACGTGACCTTGCCCGTCTCGCCCATCACCAGGTACGCCTTGAAGGGACGGCCGGTTTTGGCGGAAACGAAGTCCGCCAGCAGATCCGTACGGCCTTGCGCCAGCAGCCGGGCGGCCTGCTCCCGATCCAGGGGCTGTTGCAGGATGACTTTGTTGAGCTTGAATTTGCACGGCCGCCGGGCGGCCTGGGACTGTTCGCAGACGTATGCCGCGTCGCCCTCAAACACCCGCTGGCGGCATTTGGGGCACGGGCCCAGCGGCTGCTGGCCCGTAAAGTCAAGCCGGGGCGCCGGCGCGGCGGCGGGGGCGGGTTTGGCGGCGCGGGCGCGGGATTTGGCCGCCCGCGGCTCGAACTCGAATTCCACGCGGCCCTCCTTGAGCACCAGGTAGGCCTTGAACAACCGCCCCTTCCGGGAGGTGAACTTCTCGAGCAAATCCGTCTTGCCCGCCGCCAGCAGCTTTTGCATCTGCGCCCGCTCAATCGGGCGCTGCAGGATGACCTTGCCCGACCGGAAATCGCAGGTGCGCGCGGCGCCGACGGAATTCTCGCACGTATAAACCCGCGGCGTTTCAAACACGCGCCCGCGGCATTTGGGACACTGGCCGACGGGTTCCTGGCCGGTAAAATCCGCTTTCGCCGCCTCGCCCTCCGCGTCTTCCTTTCCGGGGCCAAAGTCAAACTCCGGCTTCAGGTCCGGCGTCATCCGGATCTCCGCCGCAAAGGGCCGCCCCTGCTTGCTGCGAAACCCGGTCAGCGGCCCGACCCGGCCCCGCGCGATCAGTTCCTCCACCTCGGGAATCTCGAACTGGCGGCCCGCCACAATCTTCCAGAGGCTGAACTCGCACTTCTGGCATTGGAACTTCTTATAGTTCTCGCGGATTTCCCCGCCGCATTTCGGGCAGGGCGTTTTCAGGGCGCCGAAGTCCCCGGGCACGGTGTCGCTCTCATGCTGTTTGGCCTTGGCGACAATCTCGCGGGTCATGTCCGCGATCTCCTTCATGAACTCGGCGCGCTGCATCTGCCCGCGCGCCATGCGGCGCAGCTTGAACTCCCAGTCGCCCGTCAATTCCGGGGAGGACAGCTCGGGGATGGCCAGCCCGCGCAGCAGGGCAATCAGCGAAAACGCCTTCGCCGTCGGCTGCAGGTCGCGGCCCTGGCGAACCAGGTATTTTTCGTAGAGCAGGCCCTCGATGATCTGGGCGCGCGTCGCGGGGGTTCCCAGCCCCTTGTCGCGCATCGCCTCGCGCAGCTCTTCGTCTTCGACGAGCTTGCCCGCGCCCTCCATCGCGCTGAGCAGGGTCGCCTCCGTGAAGCGCGCCGGGGGCTTGGTCTGCGCGGCGACAACCTCGACGCTGGCGGTCCGCACCGTTTCCCCGGGCTGCACGGGCGCCAGGTTCGGAGCGTCGTCGGGCTGCGCGTCCTTGCCGTACACCGCCAGCCAGCCCGGGTTGACCAGGACCTTGCCCTCGCTCTTGAAGGGTTCGCCAGCGACGCGCGTGATGCGCGTCGTCACCAGGAATTCCGCCGCCGGGTAAAACACGGCGAGGAACCGCCGGGTGACCAGGTCATACAGCTTCGCCTCCTGCTCGTTCAGGTGCCGGGGCGCCTGCGAAGTCGGGATGATGGCGAAGTGGTCGGACACCTTGGCGTCGTTAAAGATTCGCTTGTTGGGCCGGACCCACTCGCGCTGCAGGATCTGGCTGGCAAAGGCGCCGTAGCGGGTTTGCTCCAGCATCCCCAGCGTGCTCCGGACGGTCGCCAGGTAGTCCTCCGGCAGGGCGCGCGAGTCGGTGCGCGGATAGGTGAGCGCCTTGTGCTTTTCGTACAGCGCCTGCGCCAGCCCGAGCGTGGCCTTGGCCGAAAAACCGAACCGCCCATTGGCCTCCCGCTGCAAACTCGTCAAATCGTACAGCAGCGGCGACAACTGGGTCGTGGGCTTGCTTTCCTCCGTCACCACCCCCGGCTGGCCGAGACATTTGGCCCGGATGGCCTCCGCTTGGGCGGCGTCCCAAATCCGCTCCGGTTTAAGGTCGGGATCGCCGTCCTTTTTGGCAAACCGCTCATCAAACCACCGGCCCGGGTATTCGCCCGCCTGGGCGGCAAACGTGCCGTGAACCTCCCAGTAATCCCGGGGCACAAAGTTCTTAATCCGCTCCTCGCGCTCGACCAGGATGGCCAGGGTCGGCGTCTGCACCCGGCCCACGGTCGTCAGGTGAAATCCGCCCGTCCGCGAGTTGAACGCCGTCATGGCCCGCGTGCCGTTGATGCCCACCAGCCAATCCGACTCGGAACGGCACACCGCCGCGTCCGCCAGCGGGCGCATCGCGGCGTCCTCCCGCAGTTGCGCAAACCCTTCGCGGATGGCCGCCGGGGTCATGGACTGCAGCCAGAGCCGCTGGATCGGCTTTCGGGTCTTCGCGTACTGCACAATATAGCGGAAGATCAATTCCCCCTCGCGCCCGGCGTCGCAGGCATTGATCAGGGAGGCCACGTCCGGCCGCTTAATCAGCTTGAGCAGCACTTTGAGCCGCGCCGCGCTCTTGTCAATGGGGCGCAAATCGAAATGCGGCGGGATGACCGGCAGATGCGCAAACGTCCACTTGCCGCGCTTGACCTCGAACTGGTCCGGCACGCACAACTCCAGCAGGTGCCCCACCGCCGCGGAAAGCACATACCGCTCGCTTTCGTAGTAGTCGCCCTGTTTCTCGAAGCCGCCCAGGGCCCGGGCGATGTCGCCCGCCACCGACGGTTTCTCGGCAATAATTAATGCCTTGCCCATATAACCCGGCACACTAGCACTTTAGCCACGGTCGTGGCAAATCAATGCGGGAGGACGGCACGCGAACCCGCCGGGCGCGCCGGTCAAAGCGGGGCCATTTCGTACATCAGGCAAACCAGGCCAACCACCGAAATCAAAGCTAAAAACACCGCCACCCCGCACCAAATAATGATGCGCCCCTTCTGTCGTCTTATTTGCCGCAATTCACTGCGGGAAAGTGGCCTGCGATATCCAGCCATATCCCCACCTTAACATCTTCCTGAAAAAACGCAATATCTTCGTGACGCCAGCGGAACCCTCCGGCCGACGGCTGAAAACCGTCCACAACCCCAATCCCCCCGACATACTCGAAATCCGCCGAACGAATACCCTCTCCCTCGCCAGAAACCATAAGGCCGCTCAACCCTACCCTATCACCCGCTCCTCTTTTCTGCCCTTATCCATACTGTCCATTTTTTGGACACTGAACTGAATCCTGGCCCTGCAAACCGTCTTTCCATCCGTTTTGCCTCCCCAATCACATAACTCCAGTCTTTTCAGGCTAAACCATACCTGCCTCCTGCCCGTGTACAAGGGGTGTACAAGGGATGCCCATCGGGTGTACCAGCTAAAATCCTATGAACTTCCGGTGAGCATCCCTTGTACACCCCTTGTACACGGCGTATCGGGAGGGGAGCGGAACGGAGATGAACGGGCGTGGAAAGGGGCGGGCGCGGGGATATGGCGTCCGGGGACGGAATTGGGGGAGCGGGGAGTTCGTTGGGCGATTGCGGGAGGAGTTGGGTTGTTGCGGAAGCGGTTTGGTCGTAGAGTGGCGGGGCATGAAGAATGGTTTTCGGGCGCTCCCGCGGAGTTTTTATGAGCCGTCGGCCCGGACGGTCGCACCGGCGTTGCTGGGGCATTGGTTGATTCGCAACACCGCCAACGGGCCGTGTGGAGGCGCGATTGTCGAGACGGAGGCGTATTTGGTGGGGGATCCCGCCTGTCATGGCGCCGCAGGGTTGACGGCGCGGAATCGCGTAATGTTCGGCGCGCCGGGGCATGGATATGTGTATTTGATTTACGGCAATTATTTCTGCGCCAACGTGGTTTGCCAGCCGGCAGAGGTCGCCGAAGCGGTGCTGATTCGCGCGGTGGAAGTTACTTTTGGAGAGGACTTTATGCGTGAGCACCGGTCGGCCGAGAGTGCGCGGGAATTGACCAGCGGCCCCGGCAAGCTATGCCAGGCGATGGCTATTGACCGGGGACTGGACGGCGTTGATTTGTGCGACGCGGCGGCACCGTTGTTTGTGGCCCGGAACCCGGCGGTGGCGGGATTTCGCCGGAAACGGGGCCCCATGATCACCACGGTGCGGGTGGGCTTGAAAAAGGCGGCGGACGCGCCGCTGCGGTTTTACCTGGCGGGCAGCCTGTTTGTGTCGCGGCGGCACCCGCCGACGGCGAAGCAGGTCGGTTAAGCGGACGCAATTAAGCTGGACAGCGGGGCTGTCGCCGTGCATTTTGCGCGCCGACACCTCACTTGGGGCTAATCACCTGAAATGGAAGAGAAGATTTTATCCCTGCTTGGCCGGGCCAACTCTGTGCCGCTGAATGCCGCCGAATTGCGGGCGCGGCTGGGTTTCCGCCGCGACCGCCGGGAAGACCTGGCGCGCCTGCTGGCGCGCATGGAACGGAACGGCCAAATCATGCGCAACCGGCCGGGCAACCGCTATACGCTGCCGCGGGCGGCGGAACTGGTGCCGGGACGCATTCGGATGAACCGGCAGGGAACGGGTTTCCTGGAGGCGGACGATCCCCGGATCCCGGTCATTCGCATTCCCGGCCCGGCGACGGCGCCGGCCCTGCATGGGGACCGGGTGCTGGTGCGGCGGGAGGGCGCTCCGCCGCGGGCGCGGGGAACGGGCGCAAAAGAGGCGGCCGGCCGGGTCGTGCGCGTCCTGGAGCGGGCGCGCACTCAATTAGTCGGCACGCTGCGGCGGAACCGGCAATCCTTCTATGTGCTTCCGGATGACCCGCGCATCGGCCACGAGATTCACGTGCCGCCGCCGCGCCAGACCGGGCGCCCGGCGCGGGTCAACGATAAGGTTGTCGTGCGTTTGGGGGAGTGGACGCCGCGCCAGGCCGGGCCGGCGGGCGAGGTCATCGAGGCGCTGGGGCCGCCGGACGCCGCGGGAGTGGACATGCTTTCGGTCATCCGCCAATACCAGTTGCCCTTGCATTTCCCCCGGAAGGTTCTGGCGGAGGCGCAGGCGCTGGGGCGGGAAGTGACGCCGGCGGAACGGGCCGGGCGGGTGGATTGCCGCGCGCACCCGGTCATCACCATAGACCCGTCCGACGCGAAAGACTTTGATGATGCCATCTGCCTGCAGCGCGCCGGGGCGGGACAGTGGAAGCTGTGGGTGCATATCGCCGATGTGTCGCATTACGTGCGGCCCGGCAGCGCGCTGGACGAGGAGGCGGCCCGGCGGGGGAACTCGACGTACCTGGTGGACCGGGTGGTGCCGATGCTGCCCGCGGCGCTGAGCGAGGAGTTGTGTTCGCTCAAGCCCCAGGTGGAGCGGTTGACCCAATGCGTGGAGTTTCTGCTCGCGGCGGACGGGCGGGTGCGCGCGACGCGGTTTTATTCCGCGGTGATTCGCTCGCAGCGCCGGTATGATTACGGCGAGGTGCTGGCCCTGCTGGCGCGTCCGCCCCGCAACCCGCTGGAACAGATGCTGCACGACGCCCATGCGCTGGCCGGGAAAATCCGTCAGGCGCGATTCCAGGCGGGGGCGCTGGAGCTCGATTTCCCGGAGCTCAAGATCCGGCTGGATGCGCACGGGCGGGTGCTGCGCCTGGAGCGGGAGGCGAGCGACGACGCGCACCAACTCATCGAAGAATACATGCTGCTGGCCAACGAGGCGGCGGCCGGGCGGCTGAGGGCCCGGCCGGGCCCGGCGATTTACCGCGTCCACGAGCCGCCGGAGGAGGCGCGGCTCGAGGAGTTTCGCCAGGAAGTGCGGAGCCAGCATATTCCCTGCGGCCGGCTGTCGAACCGGCGCGAGGTGCAGAAGCTGCTGACGCGGCTCGCGACGCTGCCGATCGGCCCGGCGCTCAAGATCGGGTTCCTGAAGTCGCTCCCGCGCGCGCGCTACGCGGTCGAGCCGCTCGGACATTACGGTTTGGCCAAGCCGAATTACACGCACTTCACCTCGCCGATCCGGCGCTACGCGGACCTGATGGTTCACCGGGCGCTGTTGGGGCCGCCGGGGCAGCCCGTGGCGGCCCGGCCGCTCCCGGAAATGGCGGAGCATCTTTCCGCGACCGAGCGCAATTCCGATGACGCGGAGCGCGACAGCCGGGAGGCGAAGCTGTTCGCGTTTCTGGCGGCGCAGCTTCAATCCGCGCACCGGGAGCGCTACGAGGCCCGGGTGATCGAGGTGCGGAGCTTCGGATGCCGGGTGGATGTGCCGGGGCTGGGGCTGAGCGGGCTGGTGCCGGCCGCGGGCGCGGGGGCCGGCAATGGGCCGCCCGACGCCCGGCGGGGCCGGCCGCCCCGGCACGGTGCGCGGTGCGGGTTGAAGCTGGGCGACACGGTGGAGGTGCGGGTGGCGAAAGTGGACGCCGGCCAGCGCCAGGTGGACTTTCAACTGGCGGAGCCGGCCCGGGAGCGGCGGCCGAAGCCGGGGAAACCACCGGGAAAGGCACCCCCTGTTTCCAGGGCCGGCGGTCCCCCGGCAAATCGCCGCCTTAGGTAAGCGTTTTTACCGTCTCGACCTGCTGGACAAGCCAGCCTTGCTTGACCTTGACCAGGCGCAGGCGCAGCTCTTGCAAGAAAGACACCTTCTCGCCGGATGCGTAGGTCACGTCGGCTTCACCCGTGGCATAAACCTCGGCCATTGTCCGGTCCGGGGCAAGGCTGATTTTGAGGTCGGGCAAGCGGAGGCGAAGGCTGCGGCAAACCCGGCGGGAGACCGTCAGCAACTGCATCACTTCGTCCCGCCCGCTCAAGGTTGCCGGGGCTCCGGGCACGCGCAGCGTCACTTCAATATCCAGGGCCAGGAACTCGGGGAGCGAACTGGCGTGCCAGGCCTGGGCGGCCAGCCCCTGCTCCGCGGTGAACGACGCGGCTTTGGCCATCTCCTGGAGCTGGCGCCGGATGACCTGTTCCGGGTCGGGATGAAGCGCGCGCCAGGCCCAGATCCCCAGCGCGGCCAGGGCCGCCACCAGCAGGATGCGAATCGTCCATTCTTTCATGATTTTACAGGAGCACTTTACCGATGATGAGCGCGCGCGCCGCGCGGCCTTGCTCGTGTCCCTCCCGGGGATTGTCCCGGTTGTCTCCGACCAGGTAGTATTGATCCGGCCCGACCGGGACGGGGTTCTGATTCCAGTCGCAGGGGAACTTGACGTAGGGTTCGGCCAGCGGCTGGCCGTTGATCAACAGCCGGCCGTGGTGGAAGGCCACGGTTTCACCCGGCAGGCCGACGATCCGTTTCAGGTACAGCCGGTGCGCGCCCGCCAGCAGGCGGACGGCGACGACATCCCCGCGCCGGGGTTCGTGGAACAGGTACGCCAGGCGGTTGACGAAGTTGACGCCGTTTTCCTGGTACGTCGGCAGCATGCTGCCGCCGCTTACGCGCACGGGCAGGAGCACGTAGCGGAAGAGGATCAGCGAGGTGACGGCCAGCAGGATAATGCGGACCAGCGTGCGCCGGGGATGGCGCCCGATGAGCGCGCGCTGCCCCCAACCGGGCGCGGTCTTTGCCTCGTTGCTGGTTGCCATGCCAAAAAAGCGATGGGGCAAGAGTGGGCCGGTTCCGCCGCCCGGGCAAGCCCGAAAAAGATTTCCGGCGGATTCATCAACGTTTTGGCTTGAGTCACCCGGCGGGCGGCGGTAGGAAGAGACCATGTCGAAACGTTTGCCTGCTCTTTCACGTCGTGAGTTTTTCGTTCGCACCCTGGTTGGCAGCGCGGCGCTGGTGCTGGCGCCGGAGCTGTTGGCCGCGTCCCAACACCGGGATCCGAATGTCTGGGCGCTGCTGTCCGACATCCACCTGTCCGCGGATGCCAGCATGGTTCAGCGCGGGATCAACATGACGGATCATTTCACCCAGGCCACGCGCGAGGTGCTGGCCCTGCGCAAGCGCCCGGCGGGGCTCTTCATCACCGGCGATTGCGCCTTTAACAGCGGGCAATCCGTGGATTATGAGCACCTGGCGCGCCTGTTGCAGCCGCTGCGGCAGGGACAAATCCCGATCTGCATCGCCATGGGCAACCATGATAACCGCGAGCGTTTCCGGGCGGTCCTGGAAGCCGGGGGCGCGCCCCCGCGACCGCTGGTCGACCGGCAGGTTGCGCTGCTGCCGACGTCGCGCGTGAACTGGATTATCCTGGACTCGCTCGAAAAGACCCTGTCCACGCCCGGATTACTGGGGCCGGAGCAGTTGGATTGGCTGGCCCGGACGCTGGACGACCATCCGAAAAAGCCCACGTTAATCCTGGCTCACCATAACGTGGGCACGACGGCAAAACGCAGCGACCTCAAGGATTCGGAGGCGTTGTTGAACATCATCCGCCCGCGCAAGCAGGTGAAGGCGTATATCTACGGCCACACCCATTCCTGGCACGTGGAGCAGGACCCCAGCGGTATTCACCTGATCAACCTGCCGGCGCTGGGCTATGTCTTCCGCCCGGAAGACCCTTCCGGGTGGGTGCTGGCGACTTTGAAGCGGCGCGGGATGCGGCTCGAATTGCGGAGCATGGATCCCGCGCACCGCGCGCACGGGCAGGTCGTCGAGCTGAAGTGGCGGGCCGCGTAGCGCCCGGCGTTCGGCCCCGGCCCCGCTCCCAACTGCATGCGTTTAATCGGCTACCTGGCGGAGGAAAAGGCCGCCCGCACGTTTGCGGATTTTCTCTATGTCCGGCAGATCGAGACGCAGCTCGAGTTCGAGCCCGCGGAGGGATGGGGCATTTGGGTGGCGGACGAGGATCAGATCCAGGACGCGGAGCGGCTGCTGACCGAGTTCCGCAGCAATCCCGCCGATCCGCAATACCGCGCCCAGGCCCGGGAGGCGGCTGACCGGCGCGCCGAGGCCGAGAAACGCGAGGCTGGCTATCGCAAGAAACAGCAGGAACGGCGGCATCTCTTTCAAGCGCCAACCGCCTACGGGTTCGGGCCGCTGACTTTTGCGCTGATGGTCATCAGCGTCACGGTTTTCATTTTGTCCGGCATGGGCAAGGATTTCCGGCCGATTCAAGGGCTGTTCATCCGGAACTTCGTCGCCGGGGGCTCCGCCGGGGCGGGTCTGCCAGAAGTCCTCCAGGGCCAGGTGTGGCGGCTGGTGACGCCGATCTTCATTCATTTCAACCTGCTCCACATACTCTTCAACCTGCTGTGGCTGCACGATTTGGGAAGCATGATTGAGGGGCGCCAGTCCACCGGCATGCTGGCCCGCCTTGTGCTGGGGTTGGCGGTGGTATCGAACCTGGTGCAATTCTGGTTCGGGGGGCCGGTGTTTGGCGGCATGTCGGGGGTGGTCTATGGGCTGTTGGGCTACATTTGGATGCGGGGCAAATTCGATCCCGGGTCCGGCCTGTATCTGCATCCCACGACGCTGACGATGATGATCCTCTGGTTCTTCGCCTGTTTCACGCCCATCGTGCCGCACGTGGCCAATGCGGCCCATGCGGGGGGCCTGGTGATGGGCATTGCCTGGGGCTACCTCAGCAGCCTGCGCTACCGCTGAGCGGGCTGATGGCCGGAGGCGGGCCGCGCGCTCCGGTTGCTCCCGGCCGCCCGCGGCGGGCGCAAAGGGGCCGCGGTTGGGGCGCCGCCGGTCACCGCGGGCGAATGAAAGCTTTACACCCGCCTCTGGGCTGGGCAGGATAAGTGGATGGAAGTAGCATCGCTTCGCCAGAGCCGTGCTGAGGGAAACCCGCGTCAAACAGACTTCGGGTTCAAGCCTCGGGTCGAGTTGGAAGCCGCCATTGAGCGGTCGCAGCGGTATTTGCTCGGCGAGCAGAAAGCCGAGGGTTACTGGATCGGCGAGTTGCTGGTGGATGCCACGCTGGTCTCGGACATGGTGGCCTACCATCATTGGAACGGCCAGGTGGACCCGCAATGGGAGCGCAAGGCGGTCAACCACATCTTTTCCAAACAACTGCCCGACGGCGGGTGGAATATCTACCACGGCGGCCCGGCGGAGGTGAACGCGACCGTCAAGGCTTATCTCGCGCTCAAACTGGCCGGGGTGCCCGTCACCGACCCCCGCATGCTGCGCGCCCGCGAGGTGGCGGTCGACCTCGGGGGGGTGCCGCGCATGAACACCTTTTCCAAGCTGTACCTGGCCTTGCTGGGGCTGTATCCCTGGGAGTACGTGCCGACCATCCCCTGCGAAGTGATCCTGATCGGCAAATGGTTCTACGTGAACTTCAACGAGATGAGCTCCTGGAGCCGCTCGATGTTCGTGCCGCTGGCGATCATCAATCATTTCAAGCCCACCCGCAAACTGAAGAGCGGGGTCAAACTGGACGAGCTTTACCCGGAGGGCATCCACGAACGCGACCTGGCGCTGGCGCCCGACCCGGAACGGATTACGTGGCGCAACTTCTTTCTCTGGCTGGACCGGGTGCACAAATTCGCGGAATGGTTCGCGCAGCATGGAATCCATCCCTTCCGCAAGCGGGCGTTGCGCAAGGCCGAACAGTGGATGCTGGAACGGTTCGAGGGGTCGGATGGCCTGGGGGCGATCTTCCCGGCGATGCTCAATTCCCTCATCGCCCTCAAAGCGCTGGGCTACCCGGACGACCACCCGCAGGTGGCGCGGGCGGCGGCGGAATTAAAGAAACTCGAGCACGAAACCGAGCAGAGCGTCCGCATCGAGCCTTGCCTGTCACCGGTCTGGGATACCGCCATTGTCAGCATCTGCCTGCGCGAATCCGGCGTGCCCGCGGATCACCCGGCGTTGAAACGCGCCGCCGAGTGGCTGATGGCCCGGGAAATTCGCTTCCGCGGGGACTGGATTTACAAGAACCCGGCCAAGGTCGAGCCCAGCGGGTGGGTGTTCGAGTTCGACAACAAGTGGAACCCGGACGTGGATGACACGGCGATGGTGCTGCTGGCGCTGCGGCTGGTGGCGACGGACGACCGGCAGAAGCGCGACGAATGTTTCCAGCGGGGCCTGACCTGGATGATGACCTTCCAGTGCAAGGACGGCGGCTGGGCGGCTTTCGACAAGGACTGCACCAAGGGCGTGCTCGAGAAGGTTCCCTTTGCCGACCATAACGCCATGCTGGATCCCGAATGCGCCGACATCACGGCGCGCATCCTGGAGTTGCTCGGCTACGAAGGCTGGAGCGTGGAGCATCCCCAGGTGCAGCGGGCGCTGCGGTTCATTCGCGAGCGGCAGGAGGAAGACGGCTCGTGGTACGGCCGCTGGGGGGTCAATTATATCTACGGCACCTGGCAGGTGCTGCGCGGGCTGCGGGCCCTGAACCTGGATATGCGCCAGCCGTGGCTGCTCAAGGCCCGGGACTGGCTGGAGAGCGTGCAGCACGAGGACGGCGGTTGGGGGGAGCGCTGCAACACCTACGACGACCCCGTCTTCAAGGGCCAGGGCCCCAGCACCGCCTCGCAGACCGCCTGGGCGGTGATGGGCCTTTGCGTCTTTGGCGACCCGGAACGCCCCAGCCTCCAGCGGGGTATCGAATACCTGGTCCGCACGCAAAATGCCGATGGCTCCTGGACCGAGCATGAAACCACCGGCACGGGCTTTCCGAAGGTATTCTACCTCAAATATGACATGTATCGAAACTCCTGGCCGCTGCTGGCGCTGGCCACTTATCGCCAACTGCTGGCGCCCGACAGCGCCGCCCGCCCGGCATGAGCCGCGGCGGTGCGGCCCGCGCGCCGAAGCAACGCGCCGGACAAGCCCGGACCGCCCCGCCTCCCGTTTGCGCGCCCATGGTTGAGCAGACCGCCCAGATTATCGCCAATGAGCGCGACACCGGCCCCTACTTCCGCCTGCGGGTGCGCGCCCCGCTGATTGCGCCCCGGGTGCAGCCGGGGCAATTCGTGCATGTCCGGATTCTGCCCCTCAAGCACGCGCTGCTGCGGCGGCCCTTCAGCGTTTTCCAAGTGGCGGGGGACACCTTGTCCCTGCTCTACAAGACCATCGGCCAGGGCACCGAAGCGCTGGCGCGCATGCGGCCCGGCGAGGAACTGAGCCTCCTCGGCCCGCTTGGCCACGGCTTCACGGTGCCGCGTCCGGACGGCGAGATTCCTCTCCTGGTCGCCGGGGGCTACGGCATGGCCGCACTCTACCTGCTGGCGCAACGCTCGCCCCGGAAGGGACTGGTCTTTGTGGGAGGACGCCAGCGCGCTGACATTCTTTGCGAGGCGGAATTTCGCGCGCTCGGTTGGGAGGTGCGCGTGACGACCGAGGAGGGCAGCCACGGCGAGAAAGGCGTGGTGACGGAGCCCTTGCGGACCGAGCTCCAGCGGCGCGCGCCGGGGCGGAAACTGTTTGCCTGCGGCCCCACGCCGATGCTGCGGGCCGTCGGCCGGTTGGCGGCGGAGCACGGCCTGCCGGCGGAACTCTCGCTGGATCAGCACATGGGATGCGGCATCGGCGTATGCCTGGCGTGTGTGGTCCCCATCAAGACCGCCGGCGGCTGGGAATACCAGCGAACCTGCACCGAAGGGCCGGTCTTCGACTTTCGGCAAATTGCCTGGGAGGCGGCCGAATGAACCTGGCCGTCCAAATCGGCGGCCTGACGCTGCCCAACCCGGTCACTGTGGCCTCGGGCACCTTTGGCTACGGCGTTGAATACGCCCAACTCCTTGACCTGAACCAGCTCGGCGCGGTGGTCGTTAAGGGAATCCGGCGCGACCCTGTCCGCGGCAACCCGACGCCACGGCTGGTCGAGGTCACCAGCGGCCTGATCAACGCCATTGGCTTGCAGGGTCCCGGCGTGGACGGCTTTATCCGCAGCTACTGGCCGTTCCTCCAGCAGTTGAAAGTGCCCACGATCATCAACATCTGGGGGACCTCCGTCGAAGAATACGCCGAAGTGGCCCGCCGCCTCGATGCCCTCGGCGGCGTCGGCGCTTTGGAGTTGAACGTCTCCTGCCCCAATATCAAGGAAGGCGGCGCGCAGTTCGGCACCGACCCCGCGCTCCTCCGTCAGGTGGTGGCCGCGTGCCGGGCGGCGACCCGGCTGCCGTTGATTACCAAGCTGAGTCCGAACGTGGTCAGCATCGTCCCCTACGCCCGGGCGGCGGAAGCCGCCGGCAGCGATGCCCTGTCCATCATGAACAGCTACCCGGCGATGGCTATTGATGTCGAAACCCGCCGTCCCGTGCTGGCCAACGTCACCGGCGGCTTGTCGGGCCCGTGCATCAAGCCCATCGCCCTCAAGCTGGTTTGGGAGGCCGCCCAGGCGGTACGGATCCCCATCATCGGCATGGGCGGCATTCAGAACACCGCGGACGCCCTCGAGTTTATCATGGCCGGCGCCACCGCCGTCGCCGTCGGCACGGCGAACTTCTACGCCCCCCAAACCGCCCTGCAAATCATCGCCGGCCTGCGCCAGTTTATGCGCCAGGAAAACCTCGCGGACGTGCGCCAGCTCATCGGCTGCGCCCGGGCGGGCAAAGGCCGCGCCCCGGAAGCAACCGTCCGCCGCCCCTGACTAGCGAGGCGTTTCTCCGCGCGCCCGGCCCGGCGCGGCGCGCGACGGGGCCGGTTGGGGTTCCGCGTTGTCCAGGGAGGCGCGCAGGATGGCGAAGTTGGCTTTGGCGGATTGCGGCGTGACGGGCTGGCGGGCCCGCTCGTCGGCGTGCTCCACCAATTCGGGCGGCAGGTCCTTGAGGAACGGCGAGGGATGGCACGGCACGGGGGTGCCGTATTTTTTCCGCGCGCCGCAATGGCTGATGGCAAGCGTTTGCATGGCGCGGGTGATGGCGACATAGAACAGGCGGCGCTCCTCGTCGAGCGTGCCGTCCGCCTGCGCGCGCGAATGCGGCAGCAGTCCGTTTTCCATGCCGACCACGTAAACGTGCGGAAACTCCAGCCCTTTGCAACTGTGCATCGTAATGAGCGTGACCCCGTCATTCGCGTCCGGTTCTTTTTCTTCCTCGCGCCCGGCGTCCAGGGTGATCTGCTCCAGAAATGTCTGCAGGCCCTCGAACCGGGACGGCGGGGCGCTGGCGGATTCGTCGAGAGTGGCGATGAGGTCTTTGAGGTTCCGGAGCCGGTTCTCCGCGGTTTCGGGGTTCTTTTCGAGCCGGCGTATTTCCGCGAAGTAGCCGATCTCGGTCAGGAAGCCGTTGGCCCAGTTCTGCAGCGCCCGGGGATCGCGCGCCCCGGGCTCCCGCGGGGCCTGGAGCTGCGCCTGCGTGCGCTCGATGAGTTCGACAAAGCGGGCGATGCTCTCGCGCGGGCGGGAGGGAAAGGAGGTCGTCACCGCCGGGTTCTTCATTGCCGCAAAGACCGGGCATTTGCGCTCGCTGCTCGCCGCCAGCAGGCGCTCCATCGTGGCGTCGCTCAGGCCTCGCGCCGGCACGTTCGCGATGCGCAGCAGACTCACGTCGTCGCTCGGATTCAGCAGCGCCTTCAGGTACGCCAGGAAGTCGCGAATCTCGCGCCGGTCGAAGAAGCTCTGGCCGCCGACCAGGCGGTAGCGCACGCCGGCCTGGCGCAGGGCGGTTTCCAGCGGGCGCGACTGGGCATTGGTGCGAAAGAGAATTGCCTGGTGGGCCCAGGGCGTGCGGTGGGCGAGCCGGGCAAACTCGATCTGCTCGGCTATGGTGCGCGCTTCCTCCTCATCGCTGGCAAAAGCATGCAACGTGATCTTCGGCCCATCGCCTTTTTGCGACCATAATCTTTTGCCCCGGCGCCGGACGTTGTGTCGAATGACCGCGTTGGCGGCGGCGAGGATCGTGTTGGTGGAACGGTAGTTTTGCTCGAGCTTGATAACCCGCGTTTCCGGGTAATGCTTCTCGATCTCGAGCAGGTTGGCGATTTCCGCGCCGCGCCAGCCGTAAATGCTTTGATCGTCGTCGCCGACCACGCAAAGGTTGCGGTGCTCGCGGGTCAGGTCATGGACCAGGCGGAATTGCGCGGCGTTGGTGTCCTGGTATTCATCCACCATCACGTAGCGGTAGCGGGCGCGGCAGGCTTCCAGCGCCACGGGCTGCTCGCGGAAGAGCCGCAGCGTGAGCAGAATCAAATCGTCAAAGTCCACCGCATTGCAGGCGCGCAGGGCCGATTCGTAGCGGGCGCGGAGGTGCTCGGCCAGGGCGCGCCAGCCGGGGTCGGACAACGCCGTCGCATGCTCGCCGCCATTGCGAAGCCGGCTGAGCCAGGCCAGAATTGCCGCGGGATCAGCCTTCGCATCCGGGGTGGAAATCTGCGCCAGGATCTTTTTGAGGACGCCAAGTTGCTCCGCTTCGTCATAGATGACGAAGTTGCGCTTGTAGCCGAGTTTCTCGATGTGCTGCCGCAAAATGCGCACGCACAAGGAGTGAAAGGTGCAAATGGTGGGGGACAAAGGGGCCGCGGCGGGCGCGGAGGCCGGGGAGCCGCCCGGCGCCTCGCCCCCGGGAGTTCGCAGCCGTTTGCGGATCAGTTGGGCGACCCGCTCCTGCATCTCGCGCGCCGCCTTGTTGGTGAATGTGACGCCCAGAATGTGGCCGGGGGCAATCCCGCGCTCGATGAGATGCGCCACGCGATGCGTAATCACCCGCGTCTTGCCGGTTCCCGCGCCGGCCAGGATCAAGACCGGGCCGTGAATCGTCTCCACGGCCAGTCTTTGCTGCGGGTTAAGCGTGTCCAGATGGCCCATCGCCGCGCAGTTTAGGGCGCGCGCAGGCGAAGACAAGCGGATTGGACGCACCCGGCGACCCGGGCGCAAAAGCGCGGCGAACTTCTCGGCGTGACAACCGCGCGGAAAACGGAGTAGCCTGCGCGCATGTCGCAAAACACTCTTACGCTTGGCCACTCGCCCGACCCGGACGATGCGTTCATGTTCTACGGGTTGGCCCGCGACTTGATTCCAACCGGCGGCTTTCGTTTCCAGCATATCCTGCAGGATATCCAAACCCTCAACGAACGGGCCACGCGCGGCGAGCTCGACATCTCGGCCATCAGCATTCACGCCTATGCCTACGTCAGCGGGCATTATGCCCTGCTGCCGAGCGGCGCGAGCATGGGCGACGGCTACGGCCCCATGCTCGTGGCCAGGGACAAGCTTTCGGCCGCCGAGATCCGCCGCAAACGAATTGCCGTGCCGGGCACGATGACCAGCGCCTTCCTCGCGTTGCAGCTATGGCTGAACCAGCCCGCCTGCGAACTGGACTGCCTTGTGGTCCCGTTCGATCAAATCTTCGCCGCCGTCCGGGACGGCCGGGCCGAGGTTGGGTTGATCATCCACGAGGGCCAGCTCACGTATCAGCAGCAGGGCCTGCAAATGTGCGAGGACCTGGGCGCCTGGTGGGGCCGAACCAACGAAGGCTTGCCCCTGCCCCTGGGGGGCAATGTCATCCACAAGCGCTTCCCGCCGGCCATACGCCGCACGGTGTCGGATGTGCTGACAGCCAGCATCCAATACAGCCTCGATCATCGGCCTGCAGCGGTACAGCATGCCCTGCAATACGCCCGCGACATGGGCCTGGACCTGGCCGACAAGTTCGTCGGCATGTATGTGAACCACTGGACGCTCGACTACGGTGAAAAAGGCCGCGAGTCCATCCGGCGGTTCCTGGGGCAAGCGGCGGCGCGCGGACTGATCCCCCGGCAACCGGAACTGGAATTTGTTGCCTGATTAGACCGGGCTGCGCTCGCATGAACGCGTGCCGCTACCGCGGCCGGCGATTGGCGCCTTGTTCACCCGCACCGCCCGCAACCTACCCTCCTCTCCGGCTGCAATAACCGCCGCCGGCAAAAAGAATGGGGCCCGGTGCGCCCGGGCCCCTGAATCCAAGCAAGCGATTAAATTAATACCGCTCGCGACCACGCCCGCCGTAACCACGCGATCCGCCAATCGGGCGTTCTTCGCGAGGCCGGGCGATATTGACGGTCAGTTTTCTGCCCGCCAATTCCGTATTATTCAAGGCCTGAATGGCCTTTTCCGCCTCCTCGGGCGTGCTCATGGTAACGAACCCAAACCCGCGCGGACGGCCCGTGGCCCGGTCCATCATCAGATTGGCTTCGACGACCGTGCCATGGACGGCAAAGGCGTCCTGCAGATCGTTTTCGGTGATGTTGAAGGAAAGGTTTCCTACAAACAGTTTTGCACTCATTCGATTCTCTAACTACTGTCCTAGACTAACTATTGCTCTCGCCAGACTGTTCCCGCTCATCGGGTTTCAAATCATCACTGAACTGAGTTCACCTGAAGATTTACCATGCCATGGGATTGACAAGCTATCTACAGACATCCAGAGACTGGCAGTTCCCAAATAAATACGCAAGCTCTTTTTTAGCTGCGATTCGGTTCAAGGCGCATCTTCGTTTTGAACTGCGTCCCCAGGATAGCGGACGCTGATGCCAACGCCCGGCCTGGGACGCCTTTCCCGGGCCAACCCTGTCAGCTCTTCAGGAACTCGGCCGTTGCGTTTGTCAGGTCCCGCACCTTGACCCGAGTGGGCGGGGAATATTTACCCTTGGAATTAGCCTCGGAGGGTTGGCAACTCGCGCTTACCTTGATCAATGTGCGGCGCTTGACAGAGTTGACGGCGGCACTGCTATCCTGCGGCATGATTCAACCCGGATACCGCGAGGCGATCGCTGATTATATCCGCGCCCAGGCAAAGCCGCCGGATAAGTTCAGCCACCAACCGCGGCTGTACCGCCTCGCTCGGCGGCTGGCAGAAGACAAACCCTACGATGACGACATCCTGTATGCGGCGGCCTGGATGCATGACCTCGGGGTCTTCGTCGGGCATCGGCCGGAAGAACCGGCGGCGCTTGCGGCCTGGGACCACGTGGCGTATGCGGCCAGAGAAGTGCCTGCGATTCTCCGGCAATTCGGGTTCCCGGAGGACAAGATTCCCGCAACCCTTGAAGCTGTCCGGACGCACTTGCCCACGTGCCAGCCGACCAGCTTTGAAGGCACGCTGCTGCGGGATGCCGATTTGCTGGAACAACTCGGAGCCGTCGCGGTTCTCCGCGTCGTCAGCAAAGTAGGCCGCGACACGAGGTTCGTGCGCCATGCCGACGCTGTTCAGGCTCTGCGGTGCAACCTGGAGCGCCTGCCTACACTGCTTGAACTGCCATCTGCGCACCGTCTGGCCGAACCGCGCGTCAAGGCTCTCAAGGCTTTTCTGGAGGCTGTTGAATCCGAGGTGGATGGCGGCGACTTGTAATCCAGAGCTTTCGGCAAGCTGAATTTTCTCCTTTCCCCCATGACGGCCAGCCCCAATACCTTCGTTCTGCTGGAGAAAATCCGGCAGCAATCCCCCGTGGTGCATCACCTGACTAACTGGGTGACCATTTACGACTGCGCCCAGGTGCTGAAAACCCTGGGGGCATCGCCGGTAATGGCTCACGCGCGCGAGGAAGCCGCTGAAATGGCCCAAATCGCCTCTGCCGTGGTTTTGAACATCGGCACCTTGACAACCGATCTGGTTGAGGCCATGAAACTGGCCGCCCGGAGCGCTAACCAGAAAGGCATCCCCGTGGTTTTGGATGCCTGCGGTGCCGGTGCAACCGCCTTGCGCGACCGAAAAAGTCTGGAACTCCTCAACGAAGCCAGGGTAACCGTGATCAAAGGCAACGCTTCCGAAATCGCCAGGATCAGCGGCGCGGACGTCAAAACCCGGGGGGTGGATGCGACGGAAATTAGCGCCGACCTGGTCTCGCTGGCGCAGCGATTGGCGGACCAACGCCAGGCCACCGTCGTAATCACCGGCCAATGGGACATCGCCACCAACGGGAAAAGCACCTATCTCGTCAAAAACGGTCATTCCCTGATGACGCGCGTGGTCGGAACCGGTTGCATGGCGGCTTCGATCATCGGGGCTTTTGCGGCGGTGGAACACGATGCGACGCTGGCCGCCGCCTGCGCTCTGGCGTGCTTCGGTATTGCCGCTGAAATCGCTGCCGAAAAGGCCACCGGCCCGGCCTCTTTTAAGGAGCGGCTCTTCGATTGCCTTTATCGCCTGGACTGGCCAACCGTGGATCATCGGCAAAGAATTGACATTCTTCAGCAGCCGCCCACGGCGCGGCAGGACAAACCGTAAGCCTCAAATCTATCCAGGCACCGAAGCCTCCCGAAATCTCCTTGCTGGATTGGGAACGCATCGCCAGCAACGCCCCGGCAGAACCAGCCCTGCTCACCCTTATGCCGGACTCCGGAAACGGCATCTCCCATCTCCGCCAAAGCGGATCAGCTTGCCCAGCGGCCGCATAGAGTGATTCACGAGGCCGGCATCCCGTCCGCAGCCTTTTTACGTTCCCGGATTAGCGGTTGCAGGGTGAACAAAAGAAGCCTTAATTAGCTTGTCGCAGCCGCCCATTATGTGATTATTTGCTACAGAATGAGCACGATGTCCGTCTTTGGCTTTCTTACTCGCCCCCCAGCGATAGAATAGGAACTGCTCCCATGCACCCGCCTGCCAGCTCTTTCCTGACCCGACGAAGATTTCTCGCCCGCACAGCGATGGTGGCAGGCGCCTGCGCCCTGCCTGGAATGCCTGGGCAGCCAACAGTTTGCCTGGGAAACATCCGGCCCTTCGGGCGCAAACTGCGCGACCGGTTGTGGATGTGGGGGCACGATGCCGGATCGTTGAAGAACTCGTTTGGGATTGGCAGCCAGGGCGGAGACATTCTCCCGGGAGCGGCAATCAAGTATATGGGCATTCCCAATGTCTGCATGGTGCGCTTTACGGGCACGCCGCGACCACCGTTCGAGGACTACGCCCGGCAATTCGCCCACGCCCGGCGATTGACGTGGAGCTTTGTGGACGGAGACAGCGGGCATACCACTGAGCAAAAGAAGCAGTTGGCGCTCGGCTTAGCCGCGAAGCTGCCAAACCTGGTCGGGTTGGATATGGATGATTTCTTCCTCGGCAACGCGGTTCCAAAGACCGAAGGCGGAGAAGCCCCTGCGCATCTGAGCGTCGAGCAGGTACGGCAGATTCAGCAGGAACTGGCAAACCGCAAACGCCGGCTCGAATTGTCCCTGGTGCTCTACTCCCACCAACTGCACCCGGCAATCCAGCGGCATCTTGAGAACGTGGACGTGGTGTATTTCTGGACGTGGCAGGCTCGGGACCTGTCAGCCCTGGAGCGGAACTTTGCCGCCTATCGCAAGATCAACCCAACCGGGCGGACGCGGCTGGGGATTTACATGTGGGACTTTGGCGCCGGCCAACCGATTTCGACGGAAGCCATGGAGCATCAATGCCGTCTGGGCTGGCAGTGGCTGAGCCAGGGGCAGATCGAAGGCCTGATCTTTCATTGCACGCCGTTGTGCGACATGAACCTGGCAGCGGTAGAGTGGTCACGAAAATGGATCGCCCGCCACGCCAGCGATCGGGTGGGCGGCTGAAGATTCGGGGCGCAAAAGTCCGGGGCGTCTTTCCCTGCAGGATGCGTTGCCTGCATGGTTGTCAAGCGGGGCTAAAACCGTTAAAAGATGGGGAACATGTCCACAGTCGCAGAACAACTACGGCAGGGGCGGGAAGCTCGCAGCCTGACGGTGCAACAGGTGGCGGAGATCACCAAGGTGCGGAGCGACCATATCCGGGCGGTTGAAGAGGGGAATTATGAGGTGTTTTCCGCGACGGTTTATGTGCGTGGTTTTGTGCGCAGTTATGCGAGTTTGCTCAAGCTGGATGTGCCGCAAATCATGGTGGCTTTGGATCAGGAACTGGAGCGCAGTGCCAAGTTCGCCGAGCCGCCGCCGCTGGCCAAACGCCCGCGCAACCTGGCAGACTTCCTGATGTTGCAGCTTTCGCAGGTGGCGTGGCGTCAATGGCTGATCGCCCTGGGAGCCGTCGCGCTCTTTATCGCGGCGCTCTGGGGCTGGGTCGCCTGGCGGCATCATGATCCGTTGAAGAAGGTATCACCCGGACGGTATCCATCCGCCCCGGACAATTGGGGAGAAACGCTGCCGCTGCCGCCAGCACCGCGCAGCCCGGCGCGTTGAGGAAAACCGCCCCGGCTCCCGTGGGCGGCGGCAATCAGAACCGCGCGGCCAAGGCAATGGCCAGCAGCACTATCACGTTGACGTAAACCGCAGCCAGCACGTCGTCCATCGTCACCCCCCACCCCCCCGGCAATGACTGGCTCTGGCGCACCGGCCAGGGCTTGAGAATATCGAACAAGCGGAACGCGGCAAAGACCGCCAGCGTCAGAGGCCAGGTCCGCGCGGAGAAAAATGCGGATAGCGCGGGCCAGGCCCCGGTGTGCCAGAATTGAACCGCCATCCAGCCGAGAAAACACAGGGGCATGGCCGCAATTTCATCCAACACGACGCTCCCGGGATCAGTCTGCCCCAGGGACCGCTCGGCAGCACCGCAAAGCCAGACGGAGAGGGCCAGGGCAGCGAGGGTACCGGCAAGAAAAAGCCAAAGATGCCCTGTCAGGAGCAGCAGCCCGAACCAGAGCAGTCCCAGCAGCGAACCAAAGGTGCCCGGGGCCAGGGGAATGCGGCCAACGCCGAAGCCTTGCGCAATCCAAAGTTTCACAGGTCCTGAAGGTAGATGGCGCGATTGCGCCAGAGATAAAGCCAGCCGGAGAGAAAGGTCAGCCCCACGGCAACCCATTTGGCCAACTCGGTGAACCATTGCGCCCACGGGGTTGGGCCGGGCCACGGATAGCCAAAAACAACCCGGCCCACCGCGCCCCATTCCGGGTAACTGGCTACCACAAAAATGGAGATGATGGCGACGATCTGGGCGACGGTCTTGTATTTGCCGCAGCCCTCCGCGGCCAGCACCACGTTCCTGGAAGCCGCCAGCAAGCGCATCCCCGTAATGGCCAACTCACGGGCAACAATGATAACCACCATCCACGCCGGCATCCACCCCAGCCCGACAAACGCGATGAAGGCGGAGCAAACCATGATCTTGTCGGCTAGCGGATCCATCAGGATGCCGAAATTGGTGACCAGCTTGCGGCGCCGGGCGATCACCCCGTCCAGGTAGTCGCTGAGCGCAGCGGCAATGAAGAGCAGGAGGGCAATCGTGCGGTGAAACTGGATCGCGGAAAACATTACCGTCAAAAAGGCGATGGTCAGCAGAAAGCGGGAGATGGTCAGTTGGTTGGGCAGGTTCATTCCGTGGCGGGCGGGCGATGGGCGGTGGCGGGCGTAATCATTCGGTTTTCGAGCTTTATGTAAACCCTCCCGCGCCGCTTGCCAATCCGTAATTGCAGCGCACTCCGGTACGGGACAAAAAAACTCTGGCTTCAAAGCGGCAACTGGTTCACATTTCCCGCGGCTTCCGTAGTGGAGCCTCCTTTTCTACCATGAAAGCAAAAATTGTAGTCATGCCGAAGCAAGCCGTGCTCGATCCGCAGGGCAAAGCCATCCAAAACGCCCTGACCCAGATGGGCTATCACGGGATCGGCGCCGTGCGGGTGGGCAAATACCTGGAAATCGAGCTGACGAACTCCGACCCGGAAGCCGCGCGCCAGCAAATTGACGCCGCCTGCCACAAAATCCTGAGCAACCCGGTGATTGAGGATTACCGGTTCGAGATCGAGTAAGGAGGCCTGTGCCGATGAACTTTGCGGTCCTCCAATTCCCCGGCTCCAACTGCGATCAGGATGTCGTTCACGCGCTGCGCCACGTGCTGGGGCATTCGGTTGAGCTGCGCTGGCACAAGGAAGCGTCCCTGGGCGCGGCGGATGCGGTGGTGGTGCCTGGCGGCTTCAGCTACGGCGATTACCTGCGCACGGGGGCCATTGCGCGATTCAGCCCGGTGATGGAAGCCGTGCGGCAGTTTGCCGCAGCGGGCGGGTTGGTACTGGGCATCTGCAATGGCTTCCAGATTCTATGCGAAGCCGGGCTGCTGCCGGGAGCGCTGATCCGCAACCGCTCGCTGCAGTTTCGCTGCGAACACATCTTCCTGAAGACCTCCACTCCCGACTCGCCGTTCACGAACCGGATTCCGCCGGACAATCTGCTGCGGCTGCCGATCGCCCACGGCGAGGGCTGCTATTATGCCGACGCGGACACCCTGGCCCGGTTGAAGGCAAACCACCAGATCCTTTGGCGCTACGTCAACGCCCAGGGCGAGATCACCGCCGACGCCAACCCCAACGGAGCGCTCGACCACATCGCCGGCATCTGCAACGAGGGGCGCAACGTAGCCGGCCTCATGCCGCACCCGGAGCGCGCCAGCGAGCCCATCCTGGGCAGCACCGACGGCCGCCTGATCCTCGAAAGCATGATCGCGGCCCTGGCGTCCCGGCCGACAGCGGCCGGGTAAACCCGCGCTTTTGACCGCCCACACAACCACATCCTCCCGCTTTTGGAATCCTCATGACTGACCCCGCCATTACTCCCGAGTTGGTGCAAAAGCACAACCTCACGCCCGAGGAATACGAGAAGCTCAAAGCGGTGCTGGGCCGCGTGCCCACCTACACCGAGCTGGGCATCTTCTCAGTGATGTGGAGCGAGCATTGCTCCTACAAAAACACCCGCCCGCTGCTCAAGACCTTCCCCACCCAATCGCCCCGGATCCTGGTGGGCGCCGGCGAGGAAAACGCGGGCATCCTCGACATCGGGGACGGCCTGGCCATCGCCTTCAAAATCGAGTCGCACAATCACCCCAGCGCCGTCGAGCCTTTCCAGGGTGCCGCCACCGGCGTGGGAGGCATTGTGCGCGACATTTTCACTATGGGTGCGCGGCCGGTATGCGCCGCCAACTCGCTGCGGTTCGGACCGATCACCGCCGCCGGGGAACCGGGACCGGCCGTCGCCAACAACCGCCGCCTGTTTGGCGGGGTGGTGGCGGGCATCGCACACTACGGCAACTGCTTCGGAATCCCCACCGTGGCCGGCGAGATTTATTTCGACCCGTCTTATGAAGGCAACCCGCTGGTCAATGCGTTCTGCCTCGGCGTGCTGCGCCACGGACAAATCGTCCGCGGACATGCCCGCGGCGTGGGCAACCCGGTTTTCTACGTCGGGCCGGCAACCGGGCGCGACGGACTGGCGGGCGCGGCCTTTGCCTCGCAGGACCTGACGGCGGAATCCGCCGAGCAACAACGGGGAGCGGTGCAGGTGGGCGACCCGTTCATGGAGAAGCTCGTGTGCGAAGCCTGCCTGGAACTGCTGGCCACGGGCGCGGTCGCCGGCATCCAGGACATGGGCGCGGCGGGCCTGACCTGCTCGACCTGCGAAACGGCGGCGCGGGCCGGAACGGGCATCGAGATCGAGTTGGATAAAGTTCCGCAGCGGGCGCCCGGCATGACGAGCTACGAGATCATGCTCAGCGAATCCCAGGAACGTATGCTCATCATCGTTCACCGGGGCCGGGAAGCGGAGGTAAAACGCATTTTCGACAAGTGGGACTTGCCTTGGGCGGAGATCGGCGTGGTGACTGATACGGGCCGCATGGTCGTCCGGCACCACGGCCAGGTCGTGGCCGATATTCCGGCCCGCAAGATTGCCGACGAGTCCCCCGTGTATGAACGCGTCGCCCGGGAACCGGAGTATTTGCAAGCGGTGCGCGCCTTCTGCCTCGACGGCGTGCCGGATACAACCAACCCGGCAGCGCATCTCCTGGCGTTGCTGGCCTGGCCCACCATCGCCTCCAAAAACTGGGTGTACCGCCAATACGACCACATGGTGCGCAACAACTCGGTCGTCGGCCCCGGCAGCGACGCCGCGGTGCTGCGAATCAAGGAAGACTCGGTGCCCGCGCCCCCGAACGCCGCCTCCGCTCTGCGACCCGTGCCCGAGAAGTTTATCGCCCTCTCCGTGGACGGCAACGGCGCCTACGTCTATCTCGATCCCTACGAAGGTAGCAAGATTGTCGTGGCCGAGGCCGCGCGCAACCTTGCCTGCACCGGCGCGATGCCGCTGGGCGCGACGGACAACCTCAACTTCGGCAATCCGCATAACCCGGAGCTGTTTTGGCAACTCAAGGAAAGCGTGCGCGGCCTGGCTGACGCCTGCCGCGCGTTCAACGCCCCGGTCACGGGCGGCAACTGCTCCCTGTATAACCAGCATCCGAACGGCCCCATTGACCCCACCCCCACAGTGGCCATGGTCGGCCTGATCGAAAACCCCGAGCACATCACCACCCAATGGTTCAAAGACGAAGGTGACGTCATCCTTCTGCTGGGTGAATTGGTGGACACGAGCGACCCGTTGCTCGGCTTGGGTGGCTCGGCCTACCTGCAGTTGATTCACGGCATGAAAAATGGCACGCCGCCGCGGTGCGACCTGGCCCGGGAAAAAGAGTTGCACCTGGCCTTGCGGGCGCTGATTCATTCGGGCGTGGTCAAGAGCGCCCACGATTGCAGCGAAGGCGGCCTGGCGGTCGCGCTCGCCGAGGGCTGCATCAGCCAGTCGGTGGCGCGCGCAACCCCGCGCCTGATCGGGGCGCAGGTGGATCTCACTCCGCTGACCGAAGCCCCCGGGCGCGACGGCATCCGCCTGGATGCGCTGCTGTTCGGCGAAACCCAGGGCCGAATCCTGATTTCGGTGGACGCGGTCAATGCCGCCAAGGTCCTCGCCCAGGCCCGGATTCTCGGCGTGCCCACGGCGCGCCTCGGCACCGTGGGCGGCGACGCGTTGCGGCTCCAGGTCCCAGGAGCTGAATTGAACTGTCCCGTGCGGGATCTCCACGACCGCTGGTGGAATGCTATCGCCGAGGCCATGCACTGAGAAAAGCAAGCCGGCTCCATGCAAACTTATCCTAAACACTATTGCGGTGTCTTTGGCGTCTATGGCCACCCTAAAGCCGCCGAGTTGACCTACTACGGCCTTTACGCGCTGCAGCACCGCGGACAGGAAAGCGCGGGTATCGTCACATCCGACGGCCGGCAGTTCTACACGCATAAGGGTATGGGCCTGGTGCCGCAGGTTTTCCGGGGAAACGTCCTGCAGGAAATGCCCGGCCTCATGGCCATTGGCCACACCCGCTATTCCACCACCGGCTCGTCGCACCTGCGCAACGCCCAACCGCTCACGGTGGATTGTGCCCGCGGCCAGATCGCCATCGCACACAACGGCAATCTCACCAATGCAGCCCGGCTCCGCGCGGAACTGGAAGCCCGAGGCTCAATCTTTCAAACCACGGTGGACAGCGAAATTATCCTGCATCTGCTGGCCCAGCCAACCCAGCAGGGCGAGCCCAACAACCTCGTGCGCAGCCTGCACCGCATCGAAGGCGCCTACTCGCTGGTCATCATGACCGAAAGCGAGCTGATCGGCGTGCGCGACCCGCACGGCTTCCGGCCGCTGTGCCTCGGGCGGATTGATGGCGCCTGGGTGCTGGCCAGCGAAACCTGCGCCCTGGATCTGATTCACGCCCAATACGTGCGCGACGTGGCGCCGGGCGAGATCGTGGCCATTAACCGCGACGGCCTCACCAGTTGGCAGGCCTTTCCGGACCATACACAGCGCGCCTTCTGCATTTTTGAATACGTCTATTTCGCCCGCCCCGACAGCGCCATTGCCGGCCGCAGCGTTTACCAGGTGCGCGTCGAGATGGGCCGCCAACTCGCCCGCGAATTCCCGATCGCGGCGGACATCGTCGTGCCCGTGCCGGACAGCGGCAACTGCGCCGCGCTCGGCTACTCGCTCGAATCGGGCATCCCGTTCGAGATGGCGTTCGTGCGCAACCACTACGTGGGCCGCAGCTTCCTCCAGCCCTCGCAACTGATCCGCGACTTCGATGTCCGCGTCAAACTCAACCTGATCGAAGAACTGGTAAAGGGCAAACGGGTGATCGTCGTGGACGATTCCATCGTGCGCGGCACCACCTGCCGGACCCGGGTCAACAACCTCAAAGAAGCCGGCGCGCGGGAAGTGCATGTGCTGGTCAGTTGCCCGCCGCACCGCCATCCCTGCGTCTATGGCATTGACTTCCCGGATCGCAACAAGCTGATGGCGGCAAACTATTCGTTGGAGGAGATTCGCTCATACCTGAACGCCGATTCCCTGAACTATCTCTCCCAGGCCGGCCTGCTCCAGGCCACCGGCCTGCCGGCCAACGCCTTCTGCATGGCCTGCTACGACGGCCATTACCCGGTTCATTTCGACCCGGCGGTGGACAAACACATTATCGAACGCCGCAACGGCCACCGCCCCGGCCTGGCCGAAGGGCTCGCCCGGGAAAAGGCGCAACCCCGGTTGCTTTAACCGGGACGGCCCGGGTTGCGTCCGGCTACGCCCCCTGCCATAATCGAAGCCGCCATGTCCTACGACCGCGCAGACTTTGATTACAGCACCGATGCCGACCCGCTGCCCAAAGGACACGCCGGCACGCATATCGGCATGTTCCTCGCCTGGGCCGTGCAGCACGGATTGGTGAGCGACTTTCACCGCCAGCATTCCGCGGCGCTCCTGGCGCGCTTGCAGCGGCGCGAGATCACTGGCCGACAGTTCTTCGAAGCCGCCTGCCCGGGACGATTCTCGGAAACGGACCTGAACGACGAGGGCAACCAGTTCGTGCAGTATTACTACGTGGACGAAGCCGGGCGGCGCGGCGAATACTTCGCCGATTACAAAACGACGCTGGCCGCGCGCCTGCCAAGCTTCTGGCACGTGGCGGATACCTGGGAAAACTACGAGAAAATCGCCGCCGTCATCACCCGGCGCTACGAGCAGTGGAAGAACCCGCGCGCCCGCAAGCGCTGGTGGCAGTTCTGGAAATCCCGCTAAGCCGGGCTCACCCCGCCCAACCCAGTTCTCGCCGTCGCGCCCACAGCTCGCTCGGCTTCAGGATCCCCACCGGGGTGATGATGCCGGCGATCAACTCAGCCGGAGTGACATCGAACCCGGGATTCAGCGCCCCGCTGGTGGGATTGGCCACGCGCACATAGGCGCGCCGCCCGGCTCGTGCCCGGCCCGCGCCTGCCGGCACGCCCCACGCGCCCAAGACCTCCTCCTCGTGCCGCTCCTCAATCGGAATGTCCCTCCCGGACTTCAGCTCCCAATCAATCGTGGAAAGCGGGATGGCCACATAGAAAGGAATGCCGTGCCGCCCGGCCAGCACCGCCTTGGTGTAGGTGCCGATCTTGTTGGCGACTTCGCCCGTGCGGCCCAGGGTGCGGTCGCTGCCCACGATGACGAGGTCAATTTTCCCCCGCTGCATCAGGTGACCGGCGGCGTTGTCGGCGATGACCTGGTGGGAAATGCCCTGCTGCGCCAACTCCCACGCCGTGAGGGTCGCGCCTTGCGAGCGCGGCCGCGTCTCGTCACAATAGACATGGAATTTCCGCCCCTGCGCCTGCGCCGCGTAAAGGGGTGCGGTGGCGCTGCCAATGTCCACAAAGGCCAGCCAGCCCGCATTGCAGTGGGTGAGCACGTTCATTCCACTGCGTATGAGCCGGGCGCCATGCCGGCCGATGGCTTCACAATGCCGCACATCCGCGCTGGCAAACTCCTCCGCCGCCGCCAGCGCCAGGGCCTGCCGTTCCGCGATCGTCCGGCCCCGGCGCATGAACTGGCTGACATAGTGAATCGCGTTAGCCGGATCAACCGCCGTGGGCCGCGCGGCTTTCAGCGCGCGGGAAACCACGCCCATGTGGCGCTGGAAGTCGGCCAGGCGCCGCCCCCGAAAAGCGTGCGCGCCCTGGGCCAGGCCATACGCCGCTGTGGCTCCAATCGCGCCGGCGCCGCGCACAACCATATCGGTGATCGCCCGCGCGGTCTGGCGGAAATCGCGTGTAGCCACAATCCGAAACTCGTGGGGGAGCAGCCGTTGCTCAATCAGCCGAACAGCGTTGCGCCCGGCATCGAACGTGACGGTGCGGAAATGACGGGTGCGCCCATGGACAGTGACGTTCATACGAGCGGGCTCCTTTCGTCGCCCCTGGCCTCCGGGGTTCTCCTCCCGGCGGACAATCGTTTTCTAGTAGTGCGGATTTGCTGCATAGGAACCCTCAAATCGTTTCAAGGCGCTACGAACAAGTCAAGCCGCCGAACAAACCCGCGCGCGGCGGGGCTTCATTCCCCTCCCAGCGCAACCCGCGCCCCCCGCGCCACGCATCCCCCTTTCCGCCGGGCTCCCCGCTGGGTGATCCGGAACGGCCTCGCGCCCGAACTTTAACGGGCTTGCCAGCGCACAGGTAATCCGCTATGGATGGGCGCAAGCATTGTATGCAAAAGCGTAGTCCGGTATTGGTAGCCGAAGATGACCCTAACGACGTCATGCTCCTGTGCCGTGCCTTTCGCGAAAACAAGGTGCTGAACACCTTGCAAATCGTGCATAACGGCGAGGAAGCGATTAACTACCTGGCGGGCCAGGGCCAGTTCGCCGACCGCGCCGCGTATCCGTTCCCGGTGCTGTTTCTGCTCGATTTGAAGATGCCCGTTAAAGACGGCCTGGAGGTGCTCCGCTGGCTGCATGAGCATCCGGAAATCCCGACCAAGCTGCCCGTGGTGGTGCTGAGCTCGACCGAACTCCCGAATGAGACGCAACTGGCCTACGCGCTGGATATCCAGGCGTGCATCGTCAAGCCGATCAGCTTTGCCGACCTCCGGGAGAAGGTGCGAATCCTAAAGGAGTATTGGCTGGACTACGAGGCCGACTTCACCGCCCCGGTGGCCTGAGCGTCAAAAAACTTCGGCGGCCAGGCCGGTGGTTTGCCGGACGGTCTGCGCGATGCGCGAGAGCACCCGGAGCGGCAAATGCCCGCTTTCCGAATTGGGCGACGGGCGCGTGGCGGAATAAATCTGCACGAGGGAAATCTGGGCACCGGCGCGCCGCAGCTCAATCAACCGCTGGGCATATTGCTCGATTTCCTCCGACGGCGGTTCTTCTTCGTGAATGGCGGGAAAAAGGCTTTGGATAACCACCGGCCGCTGGCGGGCCAGCAGCAGGATGTTGGACAAAATCTTCTCCAGCGGCACCGCCGGCCGGTTGACCTTGTTGATGTAGTCCTGCGTGCCGCCATCGAGCTTGGCCCACACCTCGTCGCTGCTGGTGAGATGCTTGAGCCCCCGCTGCACGTGCGGCAGGTCCAGGCCGGTCGCATTGGTCAGCAGCACCAGCTTGAAAAACGGGGCGCCGCTCATGGCGCGCACATGCACGACCGCCTGCAGCGCCTCGGCAAACCGGGGCGAAAGCGTCGGCTCGCCGTCGCCGCTCAACGCCACGTGCCGCAGTTGCAGCAGGTCGTCCGGCAGCGCACGGTAGGGGGGCCGCTCGCGCAGCCGCCCGCTGCGCACCAGGGCCAGCGTCTTCTTCAGTTCCCCGGCCATGGCCTCGACCTCCACCAGTTCCGCCGGCCGCTCCTCTCCGCGGTGCACTTCGCAATAGACGCACCGGAAATTGCAGCTCTTGTCGGGCGTCAGGTTGATGCCGACCGACAAACCGCCGGCGCGCGCGGACACCACCGCATACACGAAACGATTGTCCAAAAAATCGCGCGGCGAGCCAAAGGCGGTTTCCTGGCCGCCGGGAAGCCGCTCTGGCCCTTTCCGCTTCTTTTCCGCCGGCCCAACCGCAGTTGTGGATTTTGGAATGACTTCTTCCACAATAACCAGACTACCTTGGCCGCCCCGCCCGCGGCTCTCTACACGATGCTTGCTAAAGAATAGACATATATTGGCAGCCCCTCCACTTGTTATCCTGTAATTAGCTTCGCTGATATCTGAAGTCCCCGGCACGGGCGGCCGCGGCTACGGCAGGCGATTTGCGGGATTTACTTTTGCCCCGGCAACGGTTCAAATGCGCGCAGACCAACATGGCCAACTCGATCGCAGAACTTAAACAGGCCGCCATTGTCCGCACCCTCCGCGGTTGCCAGCTCTTTGCCGGCCTGGAAACGGCGGACTTGAAATCCATTGCGGCCATCACGCGCGTCAAGCCGCTGAACAAAGGCGGCTGCCTCTTTCGCGAAGGCGCCCCGGCGCAAGGGTTTTATATTGTGCAGAAGGGCGCCATCAACGTCCACCGCGTCAATGCCGCCGGCAAGGAACAGGTGATCCGCGTCTTTCGCGACGGCGAATCCTTTGCCGAGGCGGCCCTCGCGACCGCGTCCGGCTACCCGGCGGACGCGCGCGCCCTGGAATCCTCGCAGGTCTTGCTGGTGGAAAAGACGGGGTTCCTGTCCCTGCTCAAGCAGCAGCCCGAATTGGGGCTGCGGATGCTGGGCTCGATGAGCCAGCATCTGCGCTCGCTCATCGCGCAACTCGAAGACCTGACCCTCAAAGACGTCGAAACCCGCCTGGCCAACTGGCTGATCAAACGCTGCCCCGACCCCGAATCGGACCGGCCCGTCGCGGTGGAACTGAAGACCACCAAGCGCATGCTCGCCGCCGAGTTGGGCACCGTCAGCGAAACCCTCTCCCGCACGCTCGCCAAGCTCCGCCAGCAAAACCTGGTCGCCGTGACCGGCCGGAACCTCACCGTCCTGTCCCCGCTGAAACTGCGCCAACTACTGCGCCGCAACCTGGGCGAATAGGCCTCGGCTTCCCAACACTGAAACCCCGCCCGTCTTTCAGCCTTTCATCCCACACGTCACTCTCCACCCGTTGGTCCTCTGTCTTCTTCCAGCCAGCCGCTTGGCGGTCTTGGGATTAAACCCTTTCCGCCAGCGTCGCCGCCACTGCTGGCCGTTCCACACGTACCAAACCCAGCCGCCGCAGCGCCCACTTTTTGCTGCAAAATCAAAGCACTCGCCCGCGGGACCGTATAAGGCACAGCGGCTGCACCAGCCATCCGACACGATGCCCGGCGCCAGCGTTCGCCTCCTCCGCCTGGCCCGTTTGGCGGCGGGTGTGTTCATGTTGGGGAGGGAACAAGAGCGTGCCAGCCACAACGCCTGGGTCGGACGAGCTCCTCCGTGGCGGTTTCACCCGATTCGGAACCTGGCAGTCTTTCACCCTGCAGGATACCGCGCTTGCGTCCGCGCAAGGCCCTGGAACGCAATCCGGTGGTCCTGCCAGGGCCAGTGACCAAATTTCCATCGTGCCGGCGCGCGGGCGTCCCCGCCCGCTTAAATCGTTTGCACTCCCACGCGAAGAGGAAGGTTTTGGGCGTTCCCAGGCCCAAAGCGGGCGAGGACGCCCGCGCGCCGTCGGCTTTGTCACCGTCCGTGGTGGTCCAGTCGCGCCTGCCCAGGAACCGCCCGGTCCGGCCACGATGCTGCCCCAGCGGGCTTGTCAGATTGACATGCTCGACGGTCCCTCCAGAATCAGCTTTGATGACGCCAAAGACTGTACTTGCTTCGGAGCACGCGCTGGCGCGCCGCTGCCCAGCCTGCCCGCCACGGAAAAGGAACGCCAAAGCACCCATCCCGGTTCAGGGTATAATCGCACTGGCGCTCGTGCTGGCGGACGGGGGCCGGGCGGCTGTCCCGGAATCATATCGCACCTCGTGGAGCCGTCCCGAGGTTAACGCACGCATCGAGCGCGGCATCGAGCAATTCCGCAAAGGCGATTGCCTGCTGGAGGTGGTGGATGCGGCTGGCAAGCCCGTGCCGGACGCGCGGGTTGAGGCGCGCCAGACCCGCCACGAATTCCTGTTTGGCTGCAACGCGTTCGTGCTGGGCCAGTTGAAACCGGAGGACCTGGAGCAGCGCTACGAAGCGGCCTTCGCGCGCCTGTTCAATTTTGCCACCGTGCCGTTCTACTGGGAAGGCCTCGAACCGGCGCGCGGCGAACTGCGGTATGCCGAGCCGGCGCGCGACATCTGGCGCCGCCCGCCGCCCGATCGCTTTCTCCCCTTTGCCGCGAAGCACGGGATTACGCTCAAGGGCCATCCGCTGTTATGGCACGCCTACAATCCAGCGTGGTTGCCCAAGGATGCAAATGAGTTGCGCGAACTCTACCGCAAGCGGTTTCGTGAAATCAGCCGCCGCTACGCGGACAAGATTTCCATCTGGGATGTGGTCAACGAGTCGCTGGTCTGCACGACCAATTACCCGCTCTACACTCCGGCGCGCGAGTATGTCGGCTGGGCGTTCCAGGAAGTGGCGCCGCTGTTCCCGCCCCAGACCATCCTGATGATTAATGAGGTGACCGGCTTCAACTTCCGTCCGGTCGGAACCAACCCATACCTGGCCCAAATCAGGCAACTGCTGGACCAGGGCGCCGCGATTCGCGGGATCGGCTTTCAATACCACTATATGCGCCGCGAGGCGCTGGATAAATACCTGGCGGGCAAGGATTGCAGTCCGCAGGGGCTACTGGACTTGTACGAGGAGGCCGGACGATTTGGCCTGCCGCTCTACATCACGGAAATCACCTTCCCGTCGGCGGGGCAAGACGGGGAAGAACTCCAGGCCGCCGTGGTTCGCGATCATTACCGGCTCTGGTTCAGCGTGCCCCGGATGGCGGGCATCACCTGGTGGAACCTGGGCGATGGAACCGCGGTAAAGGGCGAGAATGAGGCCCTGGGCGGCCTGCTGGACGCCCAGTTTCAGTCCAAGGCAGCTTATCGCGCACTCGACCAGCTCATCAACGAAACCTGGAAAACGCGCGCCCAAGTCCAAACTGACCCGGAGGGCAAAGCCCGATTCCGTGGCTTCTACGGGAAATACCGGGTGGTGGTGCAGCGTGGCGGCCAGACCCGCGAGCTTGAACTGAGCCTCACCCGTGGCGGGACGACCCCGGCGCGGGTGGTACTGGAGTAACACCGAGCTGCGCAACCGGCCGCCGACTTTGCGCTTGAAGCACCTCGCCAAAGAGCGCAGGCTTTACGCATGAAAGCATTTTCTCACCCACTTCAAGCCCACCGCCAGCCGGCAGTTCTCTGCGTATTGTCGCTTTCCTTGCTTGCGGCGCTCATCGCACCCGGCGCGCGGGCGGCCCAATCGTTTAGTCTGGCGCCTTTGTGGAGCATCCCGCCACTGACAACCTACGAATGGGCCAGCACCAACCACACCCAGCGTAGCATCGCCTATAATCCGGCCACCGGTCATCTGCTGACCGTGAGCCGCTATCCGGCCACCAATGCCGCGATCTACATTCTCGAGGGCCGCACGGGCGCGCTCCTCGGCGAGCTCGACACCAATGGCCTGTTCCTGGAAATCAACTTCCCGGTCAACTGCGTCGGCGTCGCGTCGGATGGCGTGATTTACGCCTGCAACCTGACGGTGGATTCCACCAATACGCCCGCCGGCAACAATGGTCCATTCCGCCTCTACCGCTGGGCCAGCGAGAGCGCGGCCCCGACCGTGGCGTATGTCGGCGATCCAAGCGATACGGATACGAACCTCAACCACCGGCGTTTCGGCGACAGCCTGGCCGTGCGCGGCAGCGGCAGCAACACGGAGCTGCTGGCGGGCACGCGCGCCGGCAAAGTCGTGGCGCGGTTCAGCACCCCGGACGGTTACAGTTTCCAGCACCAGAAACTCGAGGCCCCCGACCTGCAAGGGATCAGCGCCATGGTGACCATTGCATTCGGAGCCGGTAACACCTTTTGGGCCAAGGCGGAGAACAGCGCGGCCACCAATCAGCCGCTGCAATACTTCAGTTACGACACCGGCGCCGGCACCGCCACGCTCATCCAAAACCACCTGAACATTCCTGGCGGCCCGCTCAACTTCGATGCCAGCCGCAATCTCCTGGGTGTCGTGCGCGGCATGGGGCACGAATTCCGGCTGTTCCGACTTACGGCCAAGGGCTTCGTGCAGCAGGACGCCACGATCCCCTTCCCGGGCACCCATTCCAACGGCAATCTCACCGGCGCCGTGGCCTTCAGCCCGGACGCCGTCTTCGCGCTCGAGTCCAACAACGGCCTGATGGCCTTCAGCCTCTCCACCAACACCCTGGCACCTTTCCCGGTGGAGATCACCGCGCCCGCCGGCCAACCCACTCTTACCTGGCCCTCCACCGCCGGCTTCCTTTACCAGCCTCAGTACAAGCACTCGCTCGCGGACGCCAACTGGTCCGACCTGAACGGCGCCACCAACGGAACGGGAGCCGATATTTCCGTGGTGGATCCGTCCCCTGCCAACGTGCAATTCTACCGCGTCCGCGCCGATTGAGGCCCGGGTTTAGACGATGTATGACTGCTGCGATTCATTCTTCCAACCCCGCCGCGCCGCACGCCGGCGCAACCCGGGGGCAAACCACGAAGTCCGCCATGCTGATCCTGGCGGCGGCCGTCACTGTGAACTGCTGCGCCGCCGAGTTGCGCATCGGCACGGCCGCCATCAGCATCACCCCGGACCAGCCCGTGGCCCTCGACGGGCAGTTCAACCTGCGCGTCTCCCGGGGCGTGGACAACCCGGTCACCGCCACGGCGGTGGCCCTCGAGGCGCGCGTGGGCGATCGCACGACCGACCAGGCCATCTTGCTCTCCGCCGATCTCGTGGCGTTCCGCTCGTTCATCCCGCCGCGGGTGCGCGAACGCTTGCGCGCCCAACTGCCCGGCTTCGATCCGCGCAAACTGGTCCTGACCGCCACGCACACCCACACCGGGCCGGTTACCGAAGAAGGGAAATACGACATTCCGAAGGAGGGGGTAATGCCGCCCCGGGAATACGTGGAATTCCTCGTGGCGCGGCTGGTGGACGTCAGCGTGCGCGCCTGGAACCAGCGGCAGCCGGGCGGCGTAAGCTGGGGGCTGGGGCAGGCCGTGGTGGGCCACAACCGCCGCGCCGTCTATGCCAACGGCACCGCCCAAATGTACGGCGCCACCAGCACGCCCGAATTCCGCGGCATCGAGGGCGGCGCGGATCACGGCCTGGAATTGCTGTTCTTTTGGACGGCGGAAAAGAAGCTCCTGGCGGCCGGCGTCAACATCCCCTGCCCCTCCCAGGTGGTGGAAAGCCGGACCACGATTAACGCCGATTTCTGGCACGATGTTCGCGAACGGCTGCGCGCCGCCGCCGGGGCCGAACTCGGCGTGCTCGGCTGGCCCGGGGCGGCCGGCGATCTCTCCCCCCACTGGCTTTACCGCAAGGCCGCCGAGGAGCGCATGCTCAAATTGCGCGGGCTGTCGCGCACCCAGGACATCGGACGCCGGATTGCGGGCGAGGTCCTCGAAGTCAGCGAGCTGACCCGCAGCGACATCCAGCGGGAAGTCCCCTTCGCCCACGAAGTGGCGGACCTGGTGCTGCCCGCGCGCAAAGTGACCGACGCGGAAGCCGCGGAAGCGATCAAGGAAATCGAGGCCCTCAAGGGAAAGAACGACGCCACCCGCCGCATAGCGTGGCACCAGGCCACCGTGGACCGCTACCAGGCGCAAGGGGACGCGCCCACCGTTACCGCCGAGGTGCATGTCCTGCGGATCGGGGATATTGCCATCGCCACCAACCCCTTCGAGCTGTTCCAGGACTACGGAACCCAAATCAAGAGCCGGAGCCCGGCCTTGCAAACGCTGGTGATCGAGCTGACGGGCGGCCCGAGCGGCTACCTGCCCACCCCGCGCGCCGTCGCCGGCGGCGGTTACAGCGCCATCGTCCAGAGCGGGCAGGTCGGCCCCGAGGGCGGGCAGGAACTCGTCGAGCGCACCGTGGAAATCATTAAACGCTTATGGAGCAAACCCGCCCCAACGCCCTCGCAGCCCTGAAAGCCAATCCCGCTTCCCCGCCCAAACCACGTCCGCGCACAATCCTGATCGCCGTCGTCTGCGCCGCCCTGGGAATCGGCGGCGCGGTTTCACCGGCGGCGCCCGCCCGGTCCTCCGCGGCGCGCTGGCAGCTCGGCGCTCCCATCATCACCTATTGGGCCGGGCCCGGTTCCCGAACGGCGGTGAATGAACAAGCCGCCGCGCAGCTTCGCGCCGGCGGCTGGAACCTTGCCTGGACCCAGCGGCCCGAGGATCTCGATCTCTACCACCGCCACGGCCTCCGAGTCATGCTGGAGATCGCAACGCCCGACGTGGCGAATTGCGCCAAAAGTTTTGTTACCCGTGGAGGGGGGGGGGCAGAAGGGTGGAAAAGGATACGTTGCGCCAAAAGTAACTGTTACCGTGGATGGATGGATCAGACTATGAGTCAGAGCACACGAAGAGAACTGATAACGAAGTTGCGGTGGCGCTACCAGAACGCCGGCGCACAGTATAAGCGCAAGCTGTTGGATCAAGCTCAGGAGCTGCTGGGGTATCACCGCAAGGCGGCGATTCGGGCCTTGCGGGCGGTGCCAGTGGTGCCAAGGGGGCCGCGGATTATCACCGGGCGGCCCTTGAGCTACGAGCCGGGGTTGTTGCGCAAATGGCTGCGGCCCATCTGGGCGGCCACCGACTATGCCTGCGGCCAGCGGTTGGTGGCGATGCTGCCGGAGTGGATTCCGGCTTACGAGCAGCATGAGCGGAGGATGCCGGTGGAGGCGCGGGAGAAACTGCTGCAAGCCAGCGCCCGGACGCTGGATCGGCTGCTGCAGCCTTTGCGTGCGCGGGGCCAGGGCCGCTCGCTCACGCGGCCGGGCACGCTGCTGCGCCAGCAGATTCCCATCCGGGGCAGCCTTTGGGAAGAGGGAGCGGTGGGCTGGCTGGAGGTCGATACGGTCGCCTTGTGCGGCGGCAGCGTCGCCGGGGAGTTTGTTTGGGTGGTTGACGGGGTGGAGTACGTGACCACCTGGGTGGAATTGCGCGCCATCTGGGGTCGAGGCCAGATCAACACGCTGGGTGCCCTCCAGGACATCGAAGCCAGTTTGCCCTTTGCCTTGCTGGGGTTGGACAGCGACAACGGCGGGGAGTTCCTCAATCACCACGTGCTGCACTGGCTCCAAAAGCGGCCACGACCGGTGTTCATGACCCGCAGCCGCCCCTACAAGAAGGACGACAACGCGCACGTGGAGCAGAAGAATTGGACCCATGTGCGGCAGTGCTTTGGGTATGAACGCTACGACAAGGCCGAGCTCATCGAGCCGATGAACGCACTGCTCAAGGGGCCCTACCGTCAACTGCGCAACTACTTCCACGCTTCGCTCAAACTGGAACGAACCCAGCGCCAGGACGGCAAGGTGCGGCGCATTTACGGAGCGGCCCAGACTCCCTTGGCGCGGGTGCTGGCCTGCCCGCAGGTCAGTCCGGTCACCAAAGCGCAACTGCGGCAGGACAAGGAACGACTCAACCCCTTTGCGCTCAAGCAATCGGTGGAACAGAGCCTCAAGCAAATCTCGGCCCTGCGCCAGGCAGCCGTCCCCAACGCACGAGCGGCCTAACCGCTGGACACAACCGTGCAGCAGATTGTGAATAACTCTCTTAACCAGCCCTCCCCCCCAGCCCCCCACCACGGCAGTCCCTGGTTTTCGACCGCAGGGGGGCGCGAGCTAAGGCTCGCAGCTCGCCCCCCTGCTCGTTTTAGCTTGCTTCGGACCCGCAAAACCACTAACCTAAACAATCACCGCCGGGTAACACCCCTTTTGGCGCAACGATACCACCTTCAGGTATCCCCTCGGGTAACAGTTACTTTTGGCGCACGGAGCGTGGAAGACCCCGCGCAGGCCCAGGCGCTGGCGGCGCTCATCGCGCGCGTGCGCTCGCATCCGGCGCTCTATGCCTATTACCTTGTGGATGAGCCCGGCGCGGGAGCGTTTCCCAAACTGGGGCGGCTCGCCGCCTGGCTGCGCCAGCGCGACCCGGCGCACCTGGCCTACATCAACCTCCTGCCCACCTACGCCAGCGACGGACAGCTTCAAGTCAGCGACGATGCCGCCGAACGCGCCCGGGTGGGCTGCCCGCAGGACTTCGCCGGCCTCCAGGCCGACGACTTCACGGCGCTGCGCTACCGCGAACACCTCCGGCAGTTTGTCCGCATCGTCCAGCCCGATCTTCTCAGCTACGACCACTACCACTTCCTCAAGTCCAGCGACGGCCCGCAGTACTTCCTCAACCTCGCGCTGATCCGCGCGGCCGCGCTGGAAACCGGAAAGCCTTTTCTGAACATCATTCAGACCTGCGACTCTCCCGCCGAGGGCTGGCGCGCCCCGGGTGAAGATGAAGTGCGCTGGCTCACCTATACATCCCTGGCTTATGGCGCGCAGGGCATCGCCCATTTTCGCTACGACACCGGGCTTTGGCGGGACCCCAATGAGCAGACCATTCCCTTGCCGCTTTACTGGGCCGTGGCGCAGCTCAACCGCCAGTTCCTGGCCATCGCCACGGAACTCCAGCCGCTCAAATCGCTCGGGGCTTACCATTGCGGGACCATTCCCCTGGGCGGACAGGCACTGCCGCCGGAAAGCGCCTTTGCGACGGAACCCGCGACAGCGGAAACCTTGCTGGGCTATTTCGGAAAATCCGCCCGCCGCCCCACGCACGTGGTCGTGGTGAACCTGAACTATAAGAACGCGGCCCCCCTCACCCTGAACGGCCCGGGACCGCTGGAAGTCTTCCACCCGCCCACGCGAGCCTGGCTCCGACCAGAGGGAGGCCGCCGCATCAAGCTGAATCTGCCCGCCGGCGGCGGCGCCCTGGTCCGCCTGAGGAAATAAACCGCTGTTCCCCGGCGCAAGCCCGCCAGGCGCGAGACAGGAGTTGCCGGGCAAGGGTGCGGAGACGGGCTTTACAGGGCGGGGCGCGGGGGCTAACGTGGCGCCGGGTGGACGTAGAAGGGCGGTGGCAATCGCCTTTCCCAGCCCATGACTTTCTGCCGCCTTAAGACAACCGAAAAATGGCCAGGCCAAAACCAGATTGCCCGCCGAACGCCCCGAAGCCCACGCTTCTGGTAATGGAGCTTTGGGGCCTGGGGGACCTGGTCATTGCGACTCCCTTCCTGCAAGCCGCCAGCCGGTCCTACGCGGTGACGCTGGTGGCCAAGCCGTACGCGGTGGACCTGCAAAAACGCTTCTGGCCGGAGGTGCGGGTGGAGCCTTTCGTGGCGCCATGGACCGCCTTCAAACACAAATACCGGCTGCTGCGCTGGCCCTGGCGGGAGATGCTCCGGCTGCAACGCCGGCTGGTCGCGAAGCGCTTCGATTTCGGCCTGTCGGCGCGCTGGGACCCGCGGGACCACGTGCTGCTGCTGCTGGCGCAAGTCCGGCGGCGGCTGGGATTCGCGCGTTGGGGAAGCCAAATGATCCTGAGCGCGACCCCCGCCCGCCCGGACCCGACCGAACACCGCTACGAGCATTGGCGCGTGATGGCCCGGCAGTTGGGGATCGAGGTGCCGCCGCGCGCGGCGCTGGCGTGGCCCCGGTCGAACCCGGAAGGCGGGATTCTCGTGCATACCGGGGCCGGCCAGCCGGTGCGCGTCTGGCCGCTGGAACGTTACCACACGCTGGTTGCCCGGCTGCGCCGGAACCACCACTCCGTGCAAATCGCCTGCGACCCCGATCAGCGGGAATGGTGGGTAAAGGCCGGGGAAACAAACGTGGCAGCCCCCCGCACGGTGACGGAACTGTTCGCGCTGGTGGATCGGGCGGGCGCCTTCATCGGCAACGACTCGGGCCCCGGCCACCTGGCGGCTTTCTGCGGCGTGCCCACCTTCACCCTGTTTGGCCCGCAAATGGCTGAATGGTTCGCCCCCCTCAACCCCGCCTCGGAGTGGCTGGAAGGCAAGGCGTGTCCCTACAAACCCTGCTCGGATTATTGCCGTTTCCCGACGCCGCATTGCATGTTCAACACGCAGGAAGACGAAGTGGGCGCGCGGGTCGAGGCGTTTGTGGCGCGGGTGTTGCGGCGCCGGTGAGGCAGCGCGCCGCCGGAGGTTATCCGGGCAGCGAACGAACGGCCGCGGCGGGAACGGCGGCGGGCGGCGGCGTTTCGGCTTGCCTCAGGGCCTCGGCCATGGCGGTCAGATGGCGCGTGAGGGTGAAGTGGCGCAGGAAAATGTCCCGAAGTTCCTCGCCCGTTTCGGAGGTGATCAGGGCCAGGAGACGGTCGGCGGCTTGCTCCGGGGCGCGAATATCAACCAGGCCCGGGTAATTCGCCGGAAACAACTCCGGCAACGAACGCCAGCGGGTGGTAAGGATGGGCAGGCCAAAGGCCATCGCCTCAATCAGATTCACCGGCTGGTTTTCGTTCTCATAATACGTCGGGAAACAGAAGAGATCGGCCTCGCGCAGCCACTGGTTCTTCTGCGCGCCCGAAACGAACCCGAGATACTTGACGCAGGCGGCGAGGTCGGGCCGGGCAATCCGCTGGTCGAATTTGACCCGGGCCTCATTCGTGACGAAACCGCCGGCCACCACCAGGCGGAAAGCCACCGGCGACTGGCGCTGCTGGAGCCGCTCGTTCGCAAGCGCCACCGCGCTCAGCGTGTCGAACAATCCCTTCTCCGGAGTGCAATGCGCCAGGTACAGCACCTGGATCAAATGCGGTTCCGCGCCGGCCAGCCGGGCTTCGTCAGCTTCCAGGGGCTGCCGGGACAGGAGCTTTTGGCGGGCGGCAAAACGCGCCTTGCGCCGCGGCAAAATCTCCCCGGCAAACGCCGGGCAGGGATCCGCAATGCCATTGCTCACAACCCGGATTTGGCGGGAAAAGAGCTTCTCCGCGTCCGCGCGGTTGTATTGGGAGAGCACGATGCTCAGGTCCACCTGCTTCATCAGCCGGTACGTGAGCACGCGCCAGCGCATGGACACCGCCAGTTCCAGCCATCGTGCCAGCCCCGCCGCGTGCCAATGCAGGATCACCCGCTTGAAAAACGGCCGGCACAGCAGCATGACCAGCCAATCCCGGTACAGGGCCGACCGTTTTCCCGGGGCGGGAATGTAATAGAGATTCGTGACGCCGTAGCGGAAACGGCACCAGATGGCCTGCAAACAATAGCCCAGCAGCAGGATCAGCTTGCTGACCCGCAAATCGCCAATATCCTCGAGCTTCTGCGACAGCCGCGCATTGACATGGTAACACTCGATGCCGAAGGAAGTCTCCGGCCCGGAACCTGCCGCCCGCCGTTTCCGGCGGCGGTGGTCCCCGCCCAACCCCTCCAACAGAAGCTGCACCATGTAGCTCTGGCCATGATGCGGCGGCGGTGTGTGGGCGAATATTAACAGTTTCATGCAGCTCAACGCGAGAGCCCGGCTATGCCATCTCTGAATAAGCTAACACCCTACCCTACCTCGAATCCCGGCATCTGGGAAGTCTTTTATTGCTTCCGCCAACGCAAGCTAAACGCTGCCTCCCGGCGGCATCCCGTTCCCGACGCAACCAAACCCAGGCAGGAACCTGTGAGCAAAACCCAATTATAGTAATTAGCCAGTCCATCCGGACCGCCTCCGGACTGTCCAATTATTGGACACTTCCCTGTTTCCGAACTCAAAAGCCAATCCGAACGCCATTTTCAATCTAACTTACGCCATTCCAGCCTCATCCATAGCTGGCAGCTAGTCGTGTACAAGGGGTGTACAAGGGATGCTCATCGGGTGAACAAGCTTAAATCCTATGTACCTCCGGTGGGCATCCCTTGTACACCCCTTGTACACGGCGCTTTGGGAGGGGGTTGGAACGGTATTGGGAAGCTCTTGCTGGAGGAAAAACGCTGGATTGGGGGCTGGCGGGTTGGCTCAGCGGGGTTCGTGCCTGGGCTCTTTGACCGGCAATTGGCCCGAAGGCGCCGGCAACAATGGGCCTGGCCGGTTTTGCGGGAGTTGGGGCAAGCAGTGCTTGGAGAACCCGGTCGGGTTTGCCATACTCGCCGGCGTGTTCATCCGCCTGTTGATGATTGCTGCCATGACGTTATCGGCCCCTGCCGCATCCGATCGAGTTGCGCGGTTGACGCCCCAACTCGATGCGCTGTTTCAGAACTTTAACCAGCCGGAATCGCCCGGCGCCAGCGTGATGGTCATCCATCGCGGGAAGGTGGTGGTGGCGAAAGGCTACGGCCTGGCGAACGTGGAAGAGAAAATCCCGTGCGGCCCGGAGACCAATTATCGCCTGGCCTCCGTGACCAAGCAGTTCACCGCCATGGCGGTGTTGATCCTGGCCGATCGCCGGAAGCTGTCTTTTGAGGAATGTCTGACCGATTTCTTTCCGGAGTTTCCCGCCTACGGCCGGCAGATCACTCTGCGCCAGTTGTTGAACCACACCTCGGGGCTGCTGGATTACGAAGACCTGATCCCGCCGGGGACGGAGCTGCCGGTGCTGGATCGCGATGTGTTGCGGTTGCTGATGCGGCAGGACAAGACGTATTTCCCGCCTGGCACGAAGTATCGTTATAGCAATTCGGCCTACGCGCTGCTGGCCGAGATCGTGACGGCGCGCTCGGGCCTCACGTTTGCCCGGTTCCTGCAGCAGAACATCTTTCGGCCACTGAAGATGAAGGGGACGCTGGCCTACGAGGGGGGCGTGTCCGTGGTCGCCAACCGCGCGTATGGCTACTCGGCCGCGGCGGGAGGTTTTAAGCGAACCGACCAGAGCCTGACCAGTTCCGTGCTGGGCGACGGCGGCATTTATTCCTCGGTGGCGGATCTCTACCGATGGGATCAGGCTCTCTACACGGACAAGCTGGTGAGCCGGAAATTGCTCCAGCAGGCTTTTGCCCCGGGCCCGGCCACGGATTTGCCGGACACCCGCTATGGTTTTGGCTGGTATATCAGCCAATATCGCGGCGCGCGGGAAATCTGGCATCGCGGCAGCACGATCGGCTTTTCCACGCGCCTGGTGCGGTTTCCCGAGCAGCAGTTCACCGTCATTATTCTCACCAACCGCGACGAGGCCGGGATAACGGAGTTCGCGCACCGGCTGGCGGACTGGTACTTGTTTGACCGGCCGTGACGATGCGCGGGGTGGCGCGGGGGCGGCGCGCCCTGGCTGGCGTCCGCCGGGGCTTCAGAATGAACGCCGGTTTCCGCGGTTGTTGGCCAGGCCCTGGTTCCGGGCCAGCGACGCGAATATGCCGGCGAAGCAAAGGATGGAGAACACGATGAAGCCGGTCCGCATGGAGCGCATGAGCTGCGGGTAGTTGCCCGGGTGGATTTTTTCCTGCCCCATATAGATGGCCAGCAGCATCAGGGCAATGGCCATGCTCAGCGTCTGCCCCACGTTGCGCATGGTGCCCAACATGCCGGAAGCGTTCCCCAGTTGCCGTTTCTCGACCGAGCTCATAATGGCGTTCGAGTTGGGGGAGGAAAAGAGCGAGAAGCCCGCGCCCATCACCACCAGTATGACGGCGATAAATGTCACGGAGGTCTGTTCCACCAGGAAGCAAAGCAGGATCAGGCCCAGGGCGGTGATGGCCATGCCGATGGAGGCCAGGACGCCCGGGTTATGGTGGTCGGAGAGTTTTCCGGCGGCGGGCGACATCAGCGCCATGGTCAGCGGCATGGACATGAGGAGGAACCCGGCCTCGCGCGCGCCCAGGCCCTTGATGTACTGCAGGAAAAGGCTCAGGAAGAACCCGACGGCGCTGGTCGCGGCGTAATGGATCAGCGCCGCCAGGCTCGACAAGGCAAAGACCCGGTTGCGGGAGATCAGCGTCAGGTCGAACAGCGGATGCACCGCCCTTTTTTCCCGGATGACAAACAGCGGCATGAGCACCAGGCCGGCGCCGGTTAAAACCCAGCCGGCCGCCGCCGGCAGTTTTGAAAACCCATAGACCAGGGCCGCCATGGAGAGGCCATAGAGGACGGAGCCGGGCCAATCGAAGCTCTCGCCTTTGGCTTCCGCCCATTCCAGTTTCATCTTGCTGCGGATCAGGAGCAGGCTGGCGATTCCCAGGGGTATCAGGAAGGCAAAGATGCTTCGCCATCCCAGGTAGCGGGTGAACATTCCGCCCAGGAACGGCCCCGACGCCAGCCCCATATAGACCGCGGTGACGTTGATCCCCATGGCCCGGCCGCGTTCCCCGGGAGGAAAAACCGAGGTCAGGATGGCCATGCTGGTGCCGAACATCATTGCCCCGCCGATGCCTTGCAGGATGCGGACCCCGATCAGCCATTTGATATCCGGCGTGATGGCCAGCAGGAGCATGGTCAGGGTGAAGATGACCAGGCCGGCGGTGAACACCTTTCTCCGGCCCAGGATGTCCCCCGCCCTTCCCGCCGGGAGCAGCAGCATCGAAATCGCGAGCATATAGCTGTTGATGATCCAGCTCAGCATGACGGCGTTGAGGCTGAATTCCTCGCCGATGGAAGGCAGCGCCAAATTGACCGCCGACCCCATGAACGGCGTTAGAAAGGACGCGAAGGCGGTGACCGTCAGCACCGAACGCTTAAGCTCTTTTTCTGTCATTCTCCGTTGCGACGGCCAACCCGGGCGGCCTCCGGGCCGTCAGTGATCCACGCAAACTCCCTCATGGCCCGAAGCGGAGCAGGTTTGTCACCAGGCCGGTGGGGCGGGAAATGCCGGCGGCCCCGGCGGCATTGGGGATGCTTGCCGGCATCGGCTGGCCCGTCCCCATGACGGGATATCGCATTCGGCCCATAGTGATTGAGATTATTTTCACGCGCTGGTGTGACGGCCCTTATACCATCAAACATGAGGATAAAAATAGCAATAACCTGTTTTGGCGGCCGGCCCGGCCTGGCGCCGGCAGGCGCCGCGGGCGCGCGAAAAAGCCGGTGGCCGGCCGGCGCAGACGAATGGCGCAAGCGATGCCGCCGCGGCCGCGGTTTCCCCTCGTTCACCCGGGCGCGGGAAAATTGCGGGCCGCGCCGGGAACCGCCAATCCAAGCGGGATCGGCCCGCGGGGCAAGTCAGGCGGTCTGGATTCGCGCCAGCTCCTCCCGGTAGGCGGGAGGCAGTCCCCAGAGCCGGGCTCCTTCGACGAGCTGCTGTTTGTAGGCGGCGTTGGGCAGGGGCGGATGGGGCTGGCGATTGGCAAAGTAAAGCCAGACCCGCAAGCGTTTGCCCGGGTCGCCAGGGCGGCAGACCTGGCGTTGTTTGCGCACGTAAGCGTTGTCCGCCAGCGGCCGTCCGGGGCGGTAGCCTTCGCTTTCATCCAGGCGCTGCAGGTCGGCTTTGGAAATCGCAAACACGACTCCCCAGATGTTTTTGCCCGGCGCGGGAATCCCATCGCAAGTCCCGCAGCCCCGGTCCCGGGCCAGGCGGGTAAAGGCGAGCTGGTGGTTGGGCAGTTGGGCCACGGTCACGAAGCACGCGGAGGGGCAGCGGCGGACGAACTGCGCCGGATCCATATTGGAGCCATAGGCAAAGTAGAGCATCTATCCCGTGTTCGGCCCCAGCCTAGCGCGGCGCCGCGCTTCGTCAAGGAACGGATTTGTGGTGGCTTGCGCAGGGACTTTGGCCTACCGTTTGCAGCCTATGAGACCGGTTCCGAAGTCATGAGCAGGCTGATCGCCATCGTCGGGCGGCCCAATGTGGGCAAGTCCGCCCTGTTCAACCGCATTGCGGGGCGGCGCATTGCCATTGTGCATGATCAGCCGGGGGTCACGCGCGACCGGGTTGCGGCGGAGGTGGAATGGCAGGGGCATCCGTTTACGCTGGTGGACACCGGGGGCATCGGCCTGCTGCGCCGCGAGAAAGCGGAGGACGTCATCGTCAAAGCGGCGCTGGAGCAGGTCGAACTCGCGATTGAAGCCGCCGACGTCATCATTCTGGTCGTGAACGTGCAGGAAGGCTTGCTGCCGCTGGATCGCGAGGCGGCGGCCCGGTTGCGGCGGAGCGGCAAGCCGGTGCTGGTGGCCGTCAACAAGGCGGATACCGATCGGGCGGAGAGCGGCGTGCCCGAGTTCGCGGCGCTGGGTTTCCCGCAAATGTTTCCGGTCAGCGCGATCCACGGGAAAGGCATTGAACCGCTGATGCAGGCGGCGATGAGCCGGCGGCAAAGCGGGGCCAGCCCGGCGGCGCCGGGAGTTGCGGCGGAAAGCCCGGGCGAGGTTCCGGGAACGGCCGCGTTCTCCGCGCCCGGCGGCGCGCGTCCCGCCGCCCTGAAACTCGCCATTGTGGGCCGCCCCAACGTGGGCAAGTCCTCCATCATCAACGCGCTCACCCGGTCCGAGCGCGTGGTGGTGAGCCCCATTCCCGGCACCACCCGGGATGCGGTGGATGTGCCGTTCGAGGTCGAGACCGAGGGCGTGCGGCAGTCCTACGTGTTGATTGACACGGCGGGGCTGCGCAAGACCCGGCGCGTCGGCGATTCGATCGAGTTCTTCAGCGTCAAGCGCGCGGAGGAATCCATCGCCCGCTGCGATATCGTCATCCTGGTCCTCGACGCCGAGGCTGGAATTACGGAGCAGGACAAGAAGATCGCCGACCGCATTGTGGAGAACCACCGGGCCTGCATTGTGGTGATAAACAAGTGGGACCTGATGGATGACGCCGTTCGCGCGGCGCGGCGGCAGGAGATTCGCCGCCGGCAGAACCCGAAGGGCCGGACGGCTCCGAACGTGATGACCACGCTCGGCGAGTTTGGGCAGTGGGTGCAGGAGCGCTTGTTCTTTCTCGATTATGCGCCGGTCATTTTTACCTCGGCCAAGTCCGGATTTCACCTGGATCGCCTGCTCGAAGCGGTGCGCTACGTGGCGGCGCAGTTGCAACAGAGCATTCCCACCGCCATTCTGAACCGCACGCTGCGCGATGCCGTCGAACAGCGGCAGCCGGTCAGCGCCCAGGGGTATCGCCTGAAGTTCTTCTACGCGACCCAGGTGCGGCAGGCGCCGCCGACCTTTCTGCTCTTTGTGAACCGGGACGAGTTGTTTTCGGAGCCGTATAAGAAATACCTGGCGAACCAGATGCGGCAGGCCTTCGGTTATGAGGGCTGCCCGATCATTATCGTCGCCAAACCGCGCCCCAAAACCATTGCGCCGGTGCGGAAGTTTCGGGGGGCGGGCAGGCAAAAAGCGGGTTAGGGGGCGCAATTTGTTTGCGGATGGGCCTGGGCGCCGGGAAATGGGCGTTTCGGGGCGGCTTCAGGGGGGTAATTTGGGTGATTTTCCTCAGGAAAACGGCGAAAAACTTTTTTTGCAGAAATGGCTTGTTTCCCCAACCCGTGGTAGTAGAGTTCAGAGTGTTACCCAACTAATAGGGTAGGCACAGGGTCGCGAGTCGGAGCTGGATTGCCTGCCTGATTGATGAATTTGAACCTAATCGCCGGGTGCTTTGCTGAGGGGGCTCAGCCGATGCAACCGGCAACGCAGAAGGAAAAAGATGATAGTTGCCAACGAACAAGGTTTGTCCAAGGCGCGTCCTGCGGGACGCCGCCGGGCCGCAGCGGTGACGGGTGCCCGCACTCCCAAAAAGCGCGCGAAGGCCGCGGCGGGGAAAACGCTCAAAATCGAGCGGTGGTTCAGCGATCCCAAGGTCAGCCCGTTCGACCAGGTTGAGTGGGAGCGGCGGACGGCGGAAATCACCGACGACGGCGGCAAGGTGATTTTCCGGCAGGAGAATGTCGAGGTGCCCAAGGCGTGGTCCTTGCTGGCGTCCACGGTGGTCGTCTCGAAGTATTTCTATGGCGAACAGGGCACCCCGGAACGGGAAACTTCGGTGCGCCAGCTCATCCACCGCGTCTGCCGCACTATCGCGGATTGGGGGGTCAAGGACGGTTATTTTACCCGGGCCGAGGGCGAGGTTTTTTATGATGAGATGACGTGGTTGTGCCTGAACCAGTATGGGGCCTTCAACTCTCCGGTCTGGTTCAATGTCGGGCTCTACCACCAGTATCACATTGGCAACAGCTCAAGCCGCGGCAATTGGGTGTGGAATCCGAAAACCGGCCAGGCGGAGCGGGCGGCGACCCAATACGAATCTCCGCAGTGCAGCGCCTGCTTTATCCAGTCCGTCGCGGACAACATGGAATCCATCATGGAGCTGGCGCACAGCGAGGCGATGCTCTTCAAGTTTGGCTCCGGCACCGGCACGGACCTTTCCCCCATCCGTTCGTGCAAGGAGAAGCTGAGCGGCGGCGGGCGCCCCAGCGGGCCGCTTTCGTTCCTGAAGGTCTATGACCAGGTGGCCAACGTGGTCAAGTCGGGCGGCAAGACGCGCCGCGCGGCCAAGATGAACACCCTGCGCGATTGGCACGGGGACATCCAAGAGTTCATCGAAGCCAAGATGAAAGAGGAACGCAAGGCGTGGGCGCTAATTGAGCAGGGATATGACGGGTCCTACAATGGCGACGCTTACGGCAGCGTGATGTACCAGAATGAGAATCTTTCCGTGCGCGTCAGCGACGCGTTCATGGAAGCCGCCGAAGCGGGGCGGGAATGGTGGACGCGCAGCGTCACCACCGGCAAGCCGCTGGAGAAAAAGGACGCCCGCCTGCTGTTGCAGAAGATCGCCGAGGGCACCTGGGTCTGCGGTGACCCGGGGCTGCAGTACGACGGGGCCATTCAGAAGTGGCACACCTGCAAAGGCACCGAGCCGATCCATTCCACCAATCCCTGCTCGGAATACGTTTTCATCAATAACACGGCCTGCAATCTCGCTTCGCTGAATCTGGTGAAGTTCAAGCGCGCGGACGGGATTTTCGATGTCGCGGCCTTCAAGGCCGCCGTGCGGATTTTTATCACCGCGCAGGAGATCTTGGTTGATAACGCGAGCTATCCGACCCGGCAAATTGCGGAGAATTCCCATATCTTTCGCACGCTCGGCCTGGGCTACGCCAACCTGGGCTCCCTCATCATGAGCTATGGGCTGCCCTATGACTCGGACGAGGGGCGCGCGCTGGCGGGCGCCCTTACGGCCATCATGACCGGGCGGGCGTATGAGCAATCGGCCGAAATTGCCGCCATTATGGGCGCGTTCAAGGGTTATCACGACGCCCGCTGCGCGCACGTGACGGCGCCGCTGGCAGCGGACAATGTGGACTCCATGCTCGCGGTCATCCAGCAGCATCGCGACGCGGTCGAAAAAATCCAGCCGAGCCGGGAGTTTGATTATCTCAAGGAAGAAGCGCGCCAGTCCTGGACCCAGGCGCTGGCCCGCGGCCGCGCGGCGGGCTATCGCAATGCGCAAGTGACGGTCCTGGCGCCGACCGGCACCATTGCCTTCTCGATGGACTGTGATACGACGGGCATCGAGCCGGAATTGGCGCTGGTAAAATTCAAGCTGCTGGCGGGCGGTGGGAGCTTGAACATCGTCAACCGCACGGTGCCGGAAGCGTTGCAGCGCCTGGGATACAACGCCGCGGAATCCGAACGGATCATTGGCCATATCACGCAATACCATACGATTGAAGATGTCGTGGAAGGCGCGCAAACCATCACGAGCGGGTTGCGCCCCGAACACCTGCCGGTCTTTGACTGCGCCTTCAAGCCCAGCCGCGGGCAGCGGAGCCTCCCTTACCTGGCGCATCTGAAAATGATGGCGGCCGCGCAGCCGTTTATCAGCGGCGCCATTTCCAAGACCGTCAACATGCCCAACGAAAGCACCATCGAGGACATCCGGGATGCCTACGTGCAAGCCTGGAAGATGGGGCTGAAGTGTGTGGCCATCTACCGTGATGGTTCCAAGCGTTCTCAACCGCTCAGCACGAAGCGCCTGGGCGAAGGCGAAGGCAAAGCTGAAACGGGCAGCATTTTCGCGCTGGAGGACCGCATCAAAGAACTGGAGGCCGAGATCACGCAACTCCGGACGCAGTCCGGCAAGCCGCTGCGGCGGCGCCTGGCGGATACGCGCACGGCCATCACGCACAAGTTTGATATTGCGGGCCATGAAGGCTATCTGACGGTGGGGATGTTTGAGTCCGGCCAACCCGGAGAGTTATTCATCACCATGGCCAAGGAAGGCTCCACGATTGGCGGGCTGATGGATGGCATTGGCACCCTGACCAGCCTGGCGCTGCAATACGGCGTGCCGCTGGAAACCCTGGCCCGCAAGTTTGCGCATGTGCGATTCGAGCCGTCGGGATTCACCAAGAACCGCGACATCCGCAACGCCGCATCCATCATGGATTATGTGTTTCGCTGGATGGCGATCCAGTTCATCCCCGGCTTCCGCGAAGCCCATACTTCGAACCAGAACCAGCCGGAATTGGCTATTCCCGGGCTGCATGAGGCGGAGAAGAAAAAGGTGAACCGCCCCGTGCGCGAACTGCCCCTTGCGGATGACACGGAGATCCTGGAGCTGAAATCCGGGGCCGATGGCAACGGCAAGGGCCATTCGCCGGCGCAACCCGCCCCGGCCATGCGGCCTGCCAAGACAATCAATGAACTGGTGGCCCATTTTCAGCAGGACGCGCCAGCCTGCCCCAACTGCGGCAACGTGACTGTGCGCAGCGGCGCCTGCTATCGGTGCCTCAAGTGCGGCGAAAGTCTTGGTTGCTCCTGAAACCCGGCGAACGATCGCCGGGGATGGCCGTCAGGAATTCGGGGCGGGCCTTTTGAGCGCTTCGGCCAGCAGTATTTTTTCTTCCGGCAGCAGGCTGGAATCCTGCGCGATGCGCAGGTAAGGGCTGGCTTTGTTGCCCTCGCCGACGGCCGTCAACAGGATCCCATAGTAGAGCGCTACGGACGGGTTTTCGAGGTCTTCGGGTTTTAGCTTTTGGAGCACAGCCAGGCCTTCCCGGGTTCGGTTTTGCAAATAAAGCGAATAGGCGTAGGTGGAGGCGATCACGGCCTGTTCGGGGTGCTGGGTGAAGAGTTCCCGGGCCAGTTCGTGCGTCCGGGGCAGGTTCAGTTTGAGCAGCAGGGAGGTGGCCGCCAGGTTGTTTTGAGCAACGAAGTTTTGCGGGGCATAGTTGGCCATGCTGGAGTACACCTTGTTCAGCCCCAGCGTGTTGCCGGCCAGGGTATAGGTTCGTTCCAGCTCGCGCAGCGCCCACTGATCCCTGGGGAAGCGCTGCGCGATTCGCCAAAGCAAATCTTCCCGGGCCTGCTCCTGCCCCCACTTGGTGGCCAAAGTCAGCAAAGTGGTTAAAGACCCCAGGCGATCCCCGGCATTGCGAATGGCGGTGCGCCAGTGGGCGTCAGCCGCCAGTTTCTGATTGAGTTCCGTCACCGCGCGGGCAAGAAAAGCAAACCGCAGGAATTCGCGGTCGCCCCAATTCTGTGCGGAAAGGGCCTGATCGAGGCCGTGCCAATCCTTCCTGGCCATATAGCAATCCGCCACCGCCAGAAGAACCGGTTGTTCAGCTTGCAGTTTGGCCGGACAGGCCAGCAGCCAGGTGAGCGCGTCATCGGCCAGGCCGCGCTCGACCATCCATGTCGAGAGCGCATAGACTTGCGCCGCGTTGGTGGTGGCATTTCTTTGCTGCGTGCGAAGATAATCCTTGAACCCGGGGCTTTGCGATTGGCGAAGGATGGCGAGATGCTGCAAACGGTCACCCATCACCACCCGTGGATCCGCCAGAAGTTGCCGGGAAAATCGGGCCGCCCGGGAGAAATCGTTTCGTTCGAGACTCTCCGCCACCAGCCAGCGTAAGGCGACATCCCCTACATTGGTGCTGGCACGCAAGCGTTCGAGCGTCACCCGCGCCGCAGACGGAACGCCGGCTTTGGTTGATTCGAGTTGCAGGACGGCGAGGTTTAGCTGGTGCAATTCATTCGTAGGTTCAAGCCGGCAGGCTTGTTCGAGGTGTTTGGCTGCGACCGTGGTTCGCTTGAGCCGGAGTGCCAGTTCGGCCGAAATCGCGTGGTAGGCGGCGAGGTTGGTCGCGGTTCCTTTCAGTTCCTCCAGGATCTGGGTCGCCAGGGGAAAGGGAGGGCTTTGTGAATGCAGCGCGGCAGAGGCGAATTGAAGTTTATGGGGGATGCTAGGCTCCGCCTCGACGATTCGACGCCACCAGTCCAAGGCGTCCGGGGAATGGGTTTTTTCGGCCAAATCGGCCATAATCCGGCATGCCTCCAGGTTGCGGGGATTTATCTGCAATGCCCGGCGGGCACTCAGCGAGGCATTGTTATATTCCTTTTGGGTCAAATATGCCTTGGCTTGTTCCACCAGCCGGATCTCCTGGTGCCGCCGATAAGCGGGTCGGGCCCAAAACCACAAGCCAAGGCAGCCGACCGCCACGATAATACACGCTAGGACGATTTTTTTCATAAGCTCGCTGCTCTATAATTAGATTCTCAAGCCGAGGATTCGTCAATCAGAACCGGGTCTGCTGAGTGGCGTTCCCGTAATCGTGCAAACGCGTTTCACTCTGCAAAGTTCCCTCCTTGGCGGTTCGCTGGTGTGTGATAGGAAATCGTCTTTAGCGCGTGCGTCCGTCCTGGGAGCGGCGCAAGACAGTCGTTCGCCTTGTCTGGGGGCCGCTGCTTTATTGCCAGAAAAACCCTAAAACAGGGCTTGCCAAGTCACGGTGGTGCTACTAGGCTCTGTTTTCCTTTTGGGAAGACCCCATTAAGGCGGGCGGCCGAATGAACGCCGCTACCAAAGAACAAAATGATTTATGGCCGTTAAAATTCGTTTGAAGCGGATCGGGACGAAGAATACACCCGCGTACCGCATCGTCGTGGCTGATTCACGCAGCCCCCGCGATGGAAGATTTATCGAGGAACTGGGCACGTACCTGCCGCAAAAGAAGAGTGATAAGTTCACGCTAAAGCTGGACCGCGCCCAATACTGGGTCAGTAAAGGCGCGCAGCCGAGCGAGACTGTCGCCAGCTTTATAAAGAAAGCGACAAAAGCCGCGGCGGCAGCAACGGCCTAAGCAAAGCAAGCGCCGTCGGCTCCATGCAAGCGTTCCTTGAATACGTCGTCAAAGGGTTGGTGCAGAACCCGGAGGCGGTGACGATTACGCCAGTGGAACGCGAGGGCACGACGGTTTATGAGTTGCGCCTGCATCCACAGGATGTGGGGAAAATTATCGGGCGTCAGGGGATGACGATCAATGCCATCCGCTCTTTGCTGCTGGCCGGGAGCGCCCGGAAAGGGCAGCGTTGCACCCTGGAGATTGTGGAAGATCGGCCGGCCACCTGACGGTGTTGGAACCGAAAGGCCGGGCCTCTGCGCCGAGGGGCCGGTGCGGGTGCCAACCCGACGAGCGCGAAGCGGAAGCTGAAGATGAAGATTGATGTGTTGACGTTGTTCCCGGGGATGTTTGTGGGGCCGCTCGACGAAAGCATCATCCGGCGAGCGCGGGAAGCGGGGCGGTTGGAGTTGGCGCTCCATAATCTGCGAGATTACGCGCTTGATCGCCATAAGACGGTGGACGATCGGCCTTTTGGCGGCGGGCCAGGCATGTTATTGAAGCCGGAGCCGCTTTTTGCCGCCGTGGAAGACCTGGCATGTGAGAATACATGCGTCCTGCTGGTATCGCCTGCCGGACGGCGATTTGACCAGTCGATCGCGCGGGAACTGGCAAGCCGGGAGCATTTGCTCATGGTATGCGGCCACTATGAAGGCTTTGACGAACGAGTGCGTGAACGGTTGGCGGATGACGAGTTGTCCATTGGCGACTACGTTTTGACGAATGGCGCTTTGCCGGTAATGGTTATTATTGACGCGGTTACCCGATTGCTGCCGGGAGTTTTGGGCGATGAAGACAGCGCCCGGGAAGATTCGTTCAGCCAGGAACTGCTCGAATATCCGCAATATACGCGGCCCGCGGAGTTCCGCGGCATGAAAGTCCCGGAAGTGTTGCTATCCGGCAACCATGCAGAAATCGCCCGCTGGCGTGCAGAACAGGCGCGACGGCGAACCCAGGAACGGCGACCGGACCTGTTCGCAAAGACATTTTATGAATCAGGCATTACTTGATAAGATTGAGTCGGCACAATATCGCAAAGACGCTTTGGATTTCGGCGTAGGCGACACCGTGCGGGTGCATACCAAGGTTGTGGAAAGCGGCAAAGAGCGCATCCAGGTCTTTGCCGGAGTGGTGATCGGCCGCCGCGGGCATGGGTTGAATGAAATGTTCACGGTTCGCCGTATTAGCTATGGCGAAGGAGTGGAGCGGGTATTTCCGCTACATTCCCCACGCGTGGCGAAGGTGGAAGTGGAACGCAAAGGCGCGACCCGCCGCGCCAAGCTCACCTACCTGCGCAAGCGCGTCGGCAAGGGAGCAACCCTGGTCAAAGAAAAAGAAACCCGCACTGCCGCCACTGCGTCCAGGGGCGTGAAATCCTAGCGGCGTCCTGGTCGTTAGCAAGCGTGGCTGTGGCCTCGTTTTTTACGGGCGTGAAATAAGTTGGTAGCGGTCAGGCCTTTGCGGGATCACCCCGAAACCCTTCCTGGCCTTGGCGCCCCTTCAACCAAGTGACGACCTCAGCGGGGAGAACTACGCTTTCCTGCCGAGCCTCGAGGTTCTTGATCCGCGCCAGGAGCATGCCCGCCGGATCTCGTTCCAGTTTGAGCGTGTACGTCGCGTTAAGTTCCTGCGCGCGTTTGAACTGCCGATCTGGTTTAGCGGCGGTCAGCGAATAATCCACAGCTAGACCGGCAGCCCGTAAGTCGTGGATCACTTTCAGGAATTCGACTCGCAGATTCTCATCTTCGACTAGGCAAAAGACGTCCAGCGCAGCGGTAAACTTTGGCAACAATGCCCGCGCCCGAAGCAGTTCCAGCAGCACCACATCGCCCATGCCGAAGCCCAAGGCGGGAAGATCCACGCGCCCCTGGCTAATAAGTTTGACGAGGTTGTCGTAGCGGCCGCCGCCGGCGATGGCGCGAAACTCACCTTTGCGGTCGAACGCCTCAAAAACGACGCCGGTATAATAAGCCAGCCCGCGAATGACGTGGTAATCAACCTTCACGTAATCCCTGAGTCCGCGAGCGGCAAGATTGGCCAGTATGGCTGTCAACTCGGCCGTGGGCTCGCCTTGCGCGATAAAGGAAGACACCTCCGCCAGAGAAAACCCGAGGCGTTCGAGCTTTTCGTTGCTTTGCTCCGGTGCCTCGCGCTCCAATTTATCAATGATTTGATAAAAAGCGTATTCCTGCGTTGCCGCGCCGTGCCGGTGCCGGAAAAACACCTGCCAGGCGTTGCGGCTGCTGAGGCGAATGACGAAATCCTCGTGCGTTAATCCAAAAGAGCGGAGCGTATCAATCAAGAGTGCAATGAGTTCCGCGTCAGCGGCAGGGTCTTTTTCGCCAACAATGTCGGCGTTGAACTGAAAGTGCTCGCGCAAGCGCCCTTTTTGCTGGCGCTCATAGCGAAAGAGTTGCGGCAAGGCGAACCATTTGAACGGCTTTTTGTACCCCCGCTCACAGGCGGCGATCATGCGCGCCAGCGTGGGCGTCATTTCCGGGCGAAGAGAAACCTGCCGTTCGCTTTTATCGGTGAAATGGTAGAGTTGGCCGACGATTTCCTCGCCGCTCTTAGTGGTGAAGAGTTCCAGTGGTTCCAGTGGGGGACCATCGTATTCGTGGAAACCGTAGCGCCGCGCCAGGCTGCGCCAAGTATTGAAAATATATTGGCGTGCATTCGCACTCCACAAGCCGGGTTGCGGCAGTGGTTCGGGATAAAAATCGCGAAAACCAGGCAGACGTTCCATAAATGACCAGAGAGTATGAAGTACCCCTCAAAAAGCAAAAGCAAACCACGCGCGAGGCTGATACTCATGGGGATACAGAATGGGTCAATACCTGAAAACTGGCGTCGCCATGTTTGTGCTGAACTTCAGTTGGTTCCGAAGTTCACTGGCGGGGGCAACGGAGAGACGCGCGGAGCCTCATATCAGCGTACTGGTGAGACGCGCTTGACGAACGACTCGGCGCAGCCAAATCCCCCAACGACGCTGTTGATTTGCACGACGGATAGGTGTGGAGCTATCGGAGGTGCCGGAAGGTATCAGCGCAGGAAGTTCGCAGTTTACTGGCAGTGGCTCTTTCGCCCTGCTTAACTCCTTCTACTTCCGACATTACGGATGGAGGCGAGGGTCGGAATCGAACGAATTCAGGCGATTTTTGCCGCGCTGCTCCATCCGTCTCCAACTCCCGCATTCACAGCTCAATCGAATGACAGGCTACGAAAACGCCGATAAAATAAGGTCAAAACGCACTCGTCGTCAAGCCTGCTAAAACTCAGTTACTGCTCACAAAAAAATCTGTGCGAACTCATTTACTGGTGAGTTGCTGGCACTTTTGCTGGCACTTCTGTCGTCAAAAACGACCAAAAATTGGAGGCGAGGGTCGGTTTGCGACCATTAACGGGCCGATTTGGGATATTCGTGTTTTTGGACCGAAAATCAGCGCTGAAACCCTCAATTCTGCTGGCACTTTTGCTGGCACTCATTTCACTCGAAAACCTCGGGTATACTGCCATACGGCGCTGATATTTTCCGTCGTGTTCATCCCGTGTCTGCCCGCGCCTCTGGTTGCTCCGCGCAACCTCGCGCCAGCGGCCGAAACATCTTTTCGTCCGCTGTCACTTCGTTGCTGATGCTCCGCCGCCCGCCGGCACGGCCAGACACGGGTGCGTTTCGTCAGGAGCGGGGCTGCTCTCCCGGTCCGGTGGTGAAGAGAGCAGTCCCGCTCCTTCGGAACGAAACGCAAAACATGAACACAACGGAAAACCTCATCACCACTGGATGCCCCACCACCGCTCTGCAACCGCAGAACAAAATCGTCAAACCCATCAAATTTCCATCCCAACCACAGGAATGGAAAATCGTATCCCTGCGGGAATGTCCCACACCCGACACCATGCAACAGTGCGAGACGCCGGATCAGGCAGCCGCCTATTGGAAAACGCATATCGCGACTCATCCCTACTTCAATTCTGAATGTGAATGTTTGGTGGTGTTCATCCTCAACACCCGCCGTCGCATCAAAGGCCACTATCTCGTGTCCATTGGGACTATGGATACCATTCTCTGTCATCCAAGGGAGGTATTCCGTTTAGCCATCATGGCGAGTGCCGCCGCCATCATCATCGCGCACAATCATCCGAGCGGTGAAGCAACCCCGTCCGAAGCCGACATCAAAATCACCCGTGACCTCATTCGAGCGGGTCAGCTTCTGAAAATCGAAGTTCTCGACCACATCGTCATTGGCAATCCGAGCCATCAGTCGTTGCGATCCTTGGGTTATTTCTACTCCTAGCCGACAACGGCTTCCTAAATATGGAAGCCCATTTTTGCCGAAAGCAGGCGGGCGCACCGGCTTTTGAGCTTGGGCAATCAAGAGATTGTGTTTCGTATAGAAGGCATCTGTTGACACAATGTCCCGCATATAGGACACTAAAACCGTGCCAAAAATAAGTTCCATTCCATTACCCGCCGCTCACGCCCTGCGAAAGCTGGGGCGCGACCTCGCCCTAGCGCGGCGGAAGCGTGGAATTTCCACCAGCGACATGGCCGCCCGCCTGTTTGTCGGACGCAACACGCTCTGGCGATTGGAGCGCGGCGATCCGACGGTGGCACTCGGCACATTGGTCACGGCGGCGTTCATTCTCAACCTGCATGACCGGCTGGCCAATCTGGCCGCGCCCGCCTCGGATGCTGTCGCCCTCAGTCTGGATGAGCAACGGCTGCCGAAACGTATTCGCCGCAAAAAATCATGAGCTTGGAAGTCCATGTAGATTGGCAGGGTGAAAGCCATTTGGTTGGACGGCTCGATGTCGCCGAGCGCAGTGCCTCAGTGTCGTTCGAGTATGCCACCGAATGGCTGCAACGCCCCGATGCCTTTGCGATTGATCCGACCTCGTTGCCGTTGCAGCGCGGCGTTCAACACGGCAAATCATTGTTTGGTGCGATTCAGGATTGCGGTCCAGATCGGTGGGGACGGGTGTTGATTGAACGGGCGGTGCGCAAAAAGGTCATGGCGCAGAAGCCGTATCGGGATATTGATTACGTGCTCGCCTTGGACGACGCGGCCCGCATCGGAGCATTGCGCTTCCGAATCAATACCGAAGGTCCGTTTCTTGCCCCGACGAGCGGCAAGCTCCCGCCATTGGTGAAGTTAGCCGCGTTGTTGCGCGCTACGGACGCCATTCATGGCGAAACGGAAACTGCACAGGATTTGCGTTTCCTACTCGGAGCAGGCTCACCCTTGGGCGGCGCGCGCCCCAAGGCGGCCGTCAGCTTGCCAGATGACCGACTGGCGATCGCAAAATTTCCCAAACCGGATGACACGCGCGACATTGGCGCTGGGGAAATTCTTGCCCTGACGCTGGCGGCACAAGCAGGTATTCGAGTCGCGGAACATCAACGCGTGGCGGTGGGCATGCAAAGTGTTGCAGTCATCACGCGCTTCGACCGAAATGGCCACCAACGTGTTACTTTCATTTCGGCAGCCAGCTTGCTTGGTCTGCCTCAAGGCGAGGCGGGCGCTTACACCATGCTTGCGGACGGCATCAGGCAGTTCGGCGATGATGTTCCCGGCGACCTGCGCGAGTTGTGCGGCGACTGGTCTTTTCACTTTTGGCCAGCAACTACGACGACCATCTGCGCAATCATGGCTTTCTGATGTTTCATCCGGGACGCTGGTCTCTCTCCCCGGCCTATGACCTTAACCCCGTGCCCGAAGTTGACCGCGTTCACATGGGCAAGACCGCCATCACCGAAGAACAGGAAGAACCGACTATCGCCGTCGCGCTTGCCGCCGCCGAGCGTTTCGGACTCAAGCCCGCCGAAGCGAAGCGAATCCTCCGCGAGGTGTTCACCGCCGTGGCTGGTTGGCGCGCTACGGGGCGAAAACTGCGCCTGACCGCAGGCGTGTTGGACACCTACGCCAGCGCCTTTGATCACACTCTGATGACTGAGGCGGCTCAAGTGCTGGGCGTTTAGTCTGGGCTCGGTTTTTCTTTTTCAGCAGCGACACTCACGTCAATCGCCGTGATCAACGGCTGTCCTTCGGTCACAAGTGCCCGCTGATGGGCGGGCAGTGCTCCGAGGAACGCCAGTTCCATGCGCTGTATGGCGGTCTCGATACGTCTTAGAGTGTGGCCGCGAAGTGTGACTTCATGAGTGGCGAAAACCAAACGCAGCCGCTGCTCCTTGCCCTCGTTCTTGAGTTCGGCGAAGGCGAATTGATCGAACGGCAGCAGGAGGCTTTGTTCAGCGGATACTTCGATTTTGACCGCGCGAGCGTTCGGGTCGCTCGCCCAACATTCGGGTGTTTTTGTGCTCATGGGTTTCAATGGGTTGATGACGATGACGAGAAATTTTCAGGCGACAGAAGTTGTCGGCGGCACGACGGCCAAAGCGCAGCATGTAACCATGCAGCCGATCCCAGAGGCGCACACCACGACGAGGAGTTAGACCAGTCGCGAGTTCGAGCGCCAATGGTCTATGACCCGAGCGCGTGACGTTCTCGCGCAACTGCTCTTTGTCCGGAGTGAATATGCGGATGCCGCGCCGACCGCGAGAGATCGTCACATACCATTGCTGTGCATGCGTTGCCGCCTTGATAGATGAATCGGAAAACAGAACATAATCCACCGTCTTGCCTTGCGACCCGTAGGACGTGACGGCGTATCCCGCCAGGAATTCGCGGAAGTTCGCGTCCAAGACTCGGCCATCGGCCAGCTCGATGCTGCCATCGCCACGAACTGACTTCACCGCGACCAGCTCTCCGTTTGTGACCCTTCCGCCGGATGACAGTCGGCGATTGGCCTTCAGGTGCAGGCGGTCGCCGGAAGCGACTGCAATCTCGCGAGCCTGACAGACCGAAATGCGGTCGAGCATCTTGTTTGAGACGGTGACAAATCGTCCGCCGACTTCCACCAGTAGCCCGGTCTTGAGAATTCCCGACAGTTTGCCTTTCGATCCGACCTCGGCTTCGCGCACCTTCTGGTTGAACACGATGACCGCATCTGGCGGATAGAATCGTTCATCACGCTTTTGCGCATTGGTCAAGTCCACGCGTTCAAGCGCTTGAATGGGGGTGTCGCTCGCGCCCAGCAGTCCCTTAGCTTTTAGTGCTTCGCGCACACGCGCATTCACGCGATGCACCTCGCCCCAAGTCTGCGATACGACGACGGCTGATGCGCTTTTTTCCGCGAGACAAACATATTCCTCAGCAAGCTTGTCAGCTTGTTCGCCGAGGCCACAACCGACGACCGCGCCCATCTGGTCGAGACGCTTGAAGGAGTCCGCCAATCTTCCCGCCGCTGCCGCTTCGACCGCACTGCGATACCGCTTGATGCTGGCGCGTTCGCTGTTGTCGCGAGCGAGGCCGGGGCCTTGTCGGCGAATCTTGTGCAACTCCACCGGCTTAATGCCGGCATGACGCTCAATGGCGAGCAAAGCATCCGATGCTTCCACCGCACCGTGCTGCCGCGTGTCACCCGAAAGAACGATCCGGGCATTTCGTTCCTTGGCGAGTCGGAGCAACGCCAGCATTTGCTGTCCACCAATCTGGCCAGCTTCATCAACGACGATGACGGCTCTCTCCGGTAATTCCGCTTTGGTGAGAAAGCTCGCCACCGTCGCCGGCGATGGAAACCCAGCCTTCTCCATGTCCACTACTTGCTGACGTTGCGGCGCAAGCACAGCCGCCGGACGGCCCGATTGCTTGATTTGCTGAACCAACTCATGCAGCACGAAACTTTTTCCCGTGCCTGCACCACCGCGAAAGATCGAAACCAGATTCGTCGAGCCAAGCAATCCATCGAGCGCCTTGCGCTGCTCGTCATCAAGCTTTGGGTTGGCAGGCTGAGGATTCAGAACGAGCGGCCAGCAGTCGCCGACGCCTTCCTTGGCGGTCTGAACAATCTCCCACTCACGCAACAGCACGTCGCGCTTGGTTAATTCACCAGGACGAGCCGCATCACGGATGTAACCGCGCCTTTCAGTGAGCTGCTTGAGTTCAGCCAGAGAGAAATCTTCGCCGCGCGCCCGCCCCAGCGCTTCTTGCCACACTTGACACTCCAGCACGACCGAGTTGCGGTCAAACAGATGCTCCTCCGCCCATTGCACTGCCTCGACAACGGAAATGGACGCGCGTCGTTTTGCATCATCACTCGGGCTTGTCGTCAAACCACGCAAAACTTCCCGGTCCGCTTGATTTAGTTGCGCGCCCCAGAGCGACCGCAATTCATCACGGCTGAGATCCTTTTGCTTCCGCGTTCGTTTCTCTGTTGCCAGTCGCGCCCGCAAATCGGCGATGTTTGAACCGGCCAGTTCGGGTTTGTCGGCCAGCAGCTTGGCCAATGCCTTATCAATTTCTGCGTCGCGCTTGGAAAAGCGGTCGCACAGTTCGGCCGGAATTCCTTCTATATGGAAATCACCGCGTGGCAGATTGCGAATGCGATACCCGAAACCACGCAACTCGCGGGCGAGTTCATGGTAATATGCGTTCTCTGCAAACTTGCGGGCACGCAGAAGTTCGTAGTTCTGGAGCGCCTTCCACCGATTTTCCGAATCGTCGAAGGTCGCGTTGAAAACGATGCAATGGGTATGCAGGTGCGGATCGAGCGCACGCGAAGTGTCATGCGTGAACAGCGCGGCGGCAAAATTGCCAGTGCGCCGGTCTTTCTGTGCTCCACCAGTGCGAATCCGAGTGGAAGCAAACGCCTCGAACTCGTGCAGCGCCGACTTCACCGCCCGCGCATGAGCATCCAGCACCCGCGTGTCCTCGCCGAGAAATCCGGCCAGTGAAACCGACTTCGGCGGCGAAAAAGTGAAGTCGTAGAAAATCCGACGGTTTGCGGCGCTCCCGTCGCCAACTGCCCGCGTGGTATTCAGTCGTTGGGTCAGCGTTTCGCCTGTGGCGGGATGCTGATTTTCGCACAGTCGCAGGAAGTCTTCCGCCCGAACGCGACCAACCAACCCCAGCCGCTCCGCCCCGAGGCCCTGCCATTCACCGGAGACGCGCTGTCCCTCGTCGTAGTAATCGCCGATGCAGAGGTGTTCCTCAAAGTATTCCCGCGCGTTTGCGAGGTTGTATTGCGTCTTGGCCGTGACCACGCGCAAAACGATAAACAATACCTGTCAACGGATTGTGTATCACATGCAGCTTTAACAGTTTGGCCAGATTGTGTGGCGACACTTTGGGAAATTGGCGCAGCCTAGAAACTGTTTGCCGCTGCTCTTGGCTGTGCGGGCGACCATTTTGCCGCCGCATTTGGGGCAGACATCTGTGGATTCGTGACGTTGCCTCAAAGATTCAAGGTGGTCTGATTTGGTGAGCCCACCAGTCGCCTTGAATTCTCGCAGCCGACCCTCAATGTCCATCACCTGCTGTTGAGTGAGCACAGGGCTGTTGATGCTGGTAATATAACTGCCCAAACCAGTGCAAAGCACGTTTGCTGGCATGGGAGTTTTGAACTCGCATTCTCCGACAAAAAATACCACCGAGTGAAAATGGTGGCGATCCAGTTTGAGGAAATCAGCTAAACATTCGATGTGACGGTAGTTTTGACGAAGCGGATTCTGGAATCGGTTTTTGTGACCGTAAACACTTTGACACCAAGTGGTGTCCTTTTCGCCGCCAAAAATCCAACCTTGCATATTCTTCGTCTCGATTACGAAGATTCCAAACACTGAGACCAAGACATGGTCTATCTGGGTCGTGCCGTTTTTAGACGGGATGATCAAGTCATCAATGCGACGATAGACAGTTTCATCCAAGCGCAGCCACATGCCGAACGTGGTCAGCTTTTCCCCAAACCAGCCTTTGATCACATTAAACATGCAGCATTTGAGTGTTTCCACTCCTGCTTTACGTGGCAAGCCCGATACGCTGTTTGGCGATGTCGTGAATTACAGCGACCATGATCTGGAAATCGTGGCGGACAATCAAGGGACTGGCCGCGCACCCTGTGTAACTGATACATCCGCCCACCTTCCGATTGTGTTGAACTGCTGGGGTGAGCACGAGAACGATTCAAAAGCCAGGCATCAATGGTTGGCGCATCTGCCGCACCAACCGGAAATACGCTCGCGTCGTCGGTGACCCGTTTCGCAGGGTGGTGGAAGATTCATTTACCATCGGTGTTAAGGAAGCTGCGGCGATCTCGGCTTCGGCGAATCCTGGATACACTCGATCCCGCGTTCCCAAGTTCGGCTGGCAGATGCGTTGCCAACAACTTTCCACCAGCATCGTCAAACACTCGGTCACCAAAACTCAATCCGGATTCACATCTAACTATGCAAACACCCACCACGACTCAACTCCACACCGCCATTGAGGTGCTGAAGAAGCTTGGAGAACGGCTAAACACCCACGCTGAGAACTCGGCCATGCAGCTCGCTGAGTCACCCGTCACCGCACATCAGGCCGCGCAAACCGGCGTGGGCGCGATTGAACAAACCACCCGCATTGAAGGTGTCGTCACGCAATTGGAGCAGTGGCGCACGGAACTCAATCAACAAAGGAGGCAGTGTGTTACCCATCACGTTTAAGGAAGGACAAGCCTTACCCCTTGTTGTCACAAGGATTTTGCGTCCGCGAATGAGTCGCGAGGTGGACGCGCAACAAGCGCGCATGAGCGGCAGCCAGCGGCCACGGCAAGAGTCAGTCCGTGTCCGTGAATTGGCCGTGGGCGGTGCGCAGTTGCGCCGCAATCTGAAGCGCGAACAGGTCGCGGACGCATTCAGCCCGCGCCCTCAATCTTGGCAACGAATTGTCCGTGTCCGTGAACTGGCAGCGGGCCAGAACAGTCGCGATCAGGCAACGGTCACGGACGTGATTCGTTCCAGTTCAGTCCAGGACGACAAAATGTCCGCGTCCACGGACACGCCGCAGCCGCGAGCGAGTCGCAAATCGTCCGCGAATGGGACGCTGGCAGTTCATCGACTGTCTGTGTCCATAGCGCCGCCCACAGAATTCCCCGTCCGGATTCAACACGCTCCCGCTCATGACCTCATTTGATCCAGCCAGTGTGCGGCAAGCGGTCGCGGAGTTTACGCCGCGCCGTCCCGAGAAGTTCCAAGACCTGATGCCGGCCAAGGAGGTCATCGTTGAACTCCGGCAGAAGCGCGCGTCGTATCGGGCGATTGCCGAGTTGCTCACCCAGCATTGCCTGCCCACGAGCAAAACGGCGGTCGCGGTGTTCTGTCACGAGGTGCTGGGTGAAATCGTTCGTCCGCGCCGCCGTCCCGGACGCAAGCGTCCCATTGTCCCCGCAGTTGCCGATGCCGCGTCCGCGTCCGCACCATCACTCGCCACTCAAACTCCCACTGAACCGACCGGCAATGGCAGCGGTGAAGACTCGCCATCGCGCAGTCGCGGCCCACGCATCGCCCAGGTGCGGATGCTCAAACCCCAAACCTCATGAAACGACTCGATTTGATCCTCAATGGCAAAGGTGGCGTCGGCAAAAGTTTCTTCGCTGTGAACTTCGTCCAATTCCTCAAGGACAAGGGCATCGCTCATGTAGCGATTGATTCCGACAACGAGAACTCGACGTTGAAGCGATTTCACCCGGATGCCCGTTTTCTTGACCTCGACAACCGACGCGAAATGGACGGGATTTTCGCCGCGCTGGAGAAGTCGCAGCTCGTGGTGATGGATTGCCGGGCAGCCTCGACCGACCTGTTCATTGATTACTTTGCAGAGATTGATTTGCCTGCCGTTCTCGCGGCAATGGGCGCGAAGCTCACACTCATCATGCCCGTCAACCACGAGGCGGACAGCGTGGACCAGGTGCAGCGGCTCGCCGACCAGTTCGGGAAGCAGCCGGGTTACGTCGTGGTGCGAAACGCCTCGCACAGCGACAGTTTCACGCTGTTCGAGGCATCGGAAGTTAAGGCGCAACTCAAAGACAAACTTGGTGGACGGGAGATCGCGATGTCACGATTGCAGGATTGGCTGGTCGAGGCTCTGAATGCTGAGAACGTCACAATCTCTGCCGCCGTGAAGCACGCGTCATTCAGCTTGCTCGACCGGCAACGTCTCCAGACTTGGCAGCGCAAGCTCTACGCCGAGATTGAATCCGTCTCCGAACTGCTCTTGCCAACCAAGTAGATTATGCCCGAGCCCGAACAGCCTGACTTCGACGACGAATTTGAGCGGGCCATCGCTGATTGGCGCGAGCGGCATCGACTCCGGGAGGACGACGCCGTGTTGCTGCTGGTGGACTTGTTCCGCATCCATCAGCGGCATTGGGATCAGTTGCGCCAACGCGAGATGCCGGCACTAGACCTCGTGCGGGCTGACATCGCGAAGCTCACGGAATCGACACGAACATTTCAGGCTCAATCGGCAGCTTTGCTTGAAGCCTTGCGAAAGCTGCCCTCGACACATCTGGCGGCGCGTGTCACCCGCACGGCCGCATTCTTCGCCGCGTTGGCTAGTTTGCTGGCGGGTTATCTGATCGGGAGGTCGTGGCCGTGAAACTCGACTTCATTCCGTTCAGCCCGATTGCCTTTCCGCCCGATTTGGAATGGCTACTCCGTCATCCGCAATACTACATGCTCGCTGGGGGAATCATGCTGGCGCTGCTTGCTGCGTGGTTGTTGTTCAAACCTGGCAAAGGCGGATTTGTGGCGCGGCTCGGCGGATTGACATGGCGACGAAATCAATTCTGTCGTGGCTGGCTCATCACTGGCGACACTGGCTCGGGCAAGACGAGTTCCGGTATCAATCAGCTCGCACATCAAGTCTTCCAGAATGAGCCGGCTTGGGGTGGGCTGTGCATCGACGAAAAGGGCGTCTATTGGGAAACGCTGGCGGCAATGGCCCGCCACTACGGGCGCGAACATGACCTGATTCATCTGCAAATCCGCGCCGATGACACCGACGTGCATTGGAATCCGCCGCATCGATACAACCTGACCGGCGACCGCAGCATTCCGTTCACGACCTATGCCAAGTTCATCGTGGACACCGCCACTAGCCTCGGCCAAGGCGGTGACAAAGGGTTCTTCAAAAGCCAGGCACAGACGCACATCGCACATGCGCTTGGGAAACGCTGATTTGGAATCGGATCGTGCGGATGCGCTACCCGGAGTGGGTGAACACTCCATCGTTTGTCGTCAGTCAGTTCGATATGAAGGGTTTGCCAGCGCGTCCGCACACCTTGGATTTCGTGGACAAGATCAAGGTGGAAATCCTGCTGGAGCACAAAATCACCGGCAAAGCATAGCGCCTTCGGTAGCCGGTTTGACCAAGGAGGGTCAGCATTCCTCTTTATCCCGAAACAGAACCGGTTCTGGTTCTGGTTCTCGCCGTGGAGCTGGGCCAAGCGGGAGGATCACCCCCGAAATATCATGCACCGGGCGGGTGCGACGGCGGGTGAACATCCACACGAGGAAAACCACACAGCAGAATGCGAAGGCCATGAACAAATAGTGACCGTGTTCCTCGATGACTCCATCGAGAAACCGCGTCACTTTGAGCACGTAATGGGTTGGATACTCCATAAACTGGTGTTTTGTTCGTTACTTCTTTTGCCAACGGCCTGATTTCCACGTCGCCGCCAGCGGTTGGTTCTTTGCGGCGGCTTCCAATGGACTCTCCAAGAATTTCACCAGCAATAATGAGACGTCTTCCAGTGTCGGACATTCACCTTTCAGGCCGGTCTTCAGCCAAAACGCCTGCCAACCTCGTATCTTGGCCGGGTCGGAACTGAACATCGGTGTCAAACCCGCAGGCAAACCCGCTGGAAAGGCTGTGCCCCGACGCTCAAAGGTCGCTGCAATTGACTTTGACAGCAATTCACCGTCGAACGGGAATCTCTGCGCGAGGTAGTGCAGGTCGAAATAGTCTTTGAACCGCGAATTCAACATCCCCAACTTCACAATCGCTTCAAGTTTCTCGGCCACGACCGTTTCACGCGCGTAGGCGCGCAACTTGGGGGCGGTCATGTCCAGCAAGACCGGGAAGGTGATTTCCTCCGGTGCAACCGGCAGCGCGTCGCCGAAGCCCACGTCCACCTGCACCGGCACGACGGCATTGCCGATTGTGGCGCGCAACTTGACCCTGATGCCGGCGTATTCGTCCTGGGCGCGAATGTCCTCGCACGCCACGGAACGCGGATCATAAACGACTCCATCCGCTTCCACTTCAATGCCGCACAATTCGCGGAAAACCTCCGTCAACCGTTCCGGCGTCGGCTGTCCAAAGCCGAGCAAATCCAGATCGCGGGTAGCCCGGTGCAGCGCTGAATCCCAAACCGCGAACAGCATCGCTCCTTTCAAAATGAACTGGTCACGGTGGCGGGAACGGGAAAGGCGATACAGCAGTCGCTCCAGCGTGAAGCGCACCAACAATACGTTGTAATCCTCGCCGGTCTTGGCGCGAAGCTGGGCCAGCCGGGCATGGATGGAGGCGGCGAGGTTTTTCATGCGAGGCTGTCAAAATAGGGTCGCATCACGTTCAGCACCCGGCAGATTTTGGCGTGTTTCCAAAGTTCGTCTGCCGTGACTTTTTTGCTCCGCCAAGCGTCACGCAGCGCTTCGACGGCGATGTTCACCCCGATACGATTCCGAAAGCGGAAACAGTCGGCCACCGTCTTGGCGACGCAATAAACCGGCACGCTCACGCCTTGAATGTCGTGCCGCTCAATCCCCGCCGTCATCATCTGCCCCGAGAACCTCACCGGGCGCAGAGCCGGTGCGCCAGACTTGGGTGGCCGTGCCCCACGCGGAATGGCGATCCATACCGCAGCGGGATTCTCGGTGGTCAGCCCGTGGAAACGTAGCGCAGACAGCAGGCAAATGACTCCCTTGGGCGAAAGCTTCGCAGCTTCGGCCAGCGAATGGTTCTCGGTGAGGTTCGTTCCAGCGGCCACATAAAGCCCCCGGCCGGTCTTGAGCAGTTCGCCGCGCTCCACGAGCTGCTTGAGATAGACACGCGGAACATTGACTGATTCAAGGTCGCGAGGCCGCAGCACTCCCAGCTTGCGCGTGAGTTTGAGCACTTTGCGATGATGAGTCTCAGCCATGCAGGGATTATTACAGAATGTATGCAGTTGGCAATAAGTGAATACACTCTGTAACTCCCGAAAAGAAAACACGGAAGTCTGCCGTTGTGACAAACTTCCGTGCGCGGAGGCGGTGCTCACTGGAGAATCAAACCCCAACCGCTTCGCCGCGGGTCTGCTGTTGTTGCCCCTGCGTCCGGGCAATGGTGCGCCTCGCGGTTCGAGCGATCTGCGCGATGACACTCTCCTTCTGGTCCTCCGGAAGGTCCTTCACGAGCAGGTCGTAGGCGCGTTTCAACTCGGGATTGCGGTTGATCTGTTTGAGCACGCCTTCGCGGATGCGTTGCTGGCGGTCGAGTTCGCGCACTTCGTTCAGCACGACGCTGCGCTCCAGCCGCTCACGGGGCATCGCTTGGACGTAGGCCCAATATTTGGGGTTCTCTTTGATGTAGGCATCAATCTTCGCATCCACTTCGGGATTGCTCCGGAATGTGGGCTGTTCGGTCGGGGCGGCATTGCCGCCGGCGCTCGGTGGCGCTGAGGATTTCGGTTTACTCATAACGATTCGTGTTTTGTTGTTGGTTAGCGCGGCATTTGCCGTGTTCGCCAATGAGAGGCGATGAATCACCTCACACCGGCAAAGTGTTTCAAGGTTTGGGCGGTGTGGTCGGCTCGGTTGTGAACGTGGTCACGTCGTTTGTAGCCGGTGCTGCGTTGGACAGCTTTTGCAGTTCACGGTCAAACTCCGCGATTCGTTGCTCGTTGGTGGCGAGGCGAACGCTCAAGAGCGCGTTGTTCCGGGCGACGTTCTTCATCTCGCCCAGAAACGACTGCAATTCCCCGTAAGACTGTGCGAGTTTGGCGGCTTCGAGCATCACGCGCGCGGTCGTCTCCCGCTGGCGATTCATCTCCGCAATCAAGGCGTCATTCGTAAGCGGTGGTGTGTATGCGGCATCCGGCGGTGGGTTCAAGAGGTTGGCCGTGTTCTGTGCGCCGGGATGAAGATTCCAACGGGCGGAGACCTCGATGCGATACACCGGGTGCTGCTCGTGCATCGTTTCGGGATGATTCGGGTCAACGTAGCGACCGAGATGATAAGCCCGAACAACTTCGCCGTAGCGGACGGTTTCGACCGGCTTGACCGCAGGCGGCGGTGTGGGACGAAGTGCAACTTGCGGGCGTGAGGCGCAAGAGGCGACGAGAACAAGTGGGAGCAAGGGCATTGGGGCACTTTATGTGCGGAGGGGTGCTCCGTTCTTTCCGCTCTTGCACGGCGGGCATCAAGAGCGGGGATTGCGCGGCGGCACAGAGAATGTTCCGCTAATCGTCGGGATGGGTAAAGCCGCCGAACTTGGGAAGAATCGTATCCACACTTACGAAACAAAGGTGCGTTTGCTGCGCAATAGGCTCGAAACAGCCGTCACAACGCGGATTCCCGATACAGAAGTCAATGGACACCCAACGCGGCGGTTGTCCAACACGACGAATATCGCATTTCATGGAGTTGAGTCTGATGCCTTGCTGACCATGCTCGACCAAGCCGGCATTTGTGCATCAAAGGGCTCTGCCTGCCTTGGCAATTCGGATGGGCCATCACATGTCCTCAAAGCAATGAAGCCGCACGGATTAGCCTCGCGGCAGTCATTGCGATTCTCGTTGGGATTCAACTCGCGCGAAGATGAAATTGATGCCTGCGTTGAGGCACTCATTCGGAGTGTCGCCGTGCTCCGCAGCTGATTGCACACGGTTAGGGCGGCGGTGCGGCTTTCAATGTTTCGACGGTTTCCGTCAAGAAATTTGAATCAACAAAGGGGACTTGGGCATAGATCAAAGACTGCTCGCCTTCGAGCTTTGCGGCCAGATGGCCTTTTCCGAGCAGTCGCTCCGCCCCTTTCTCGCCCAGGGCAATTTCAGACGTGCCTTCACCATCCACTCGCAACACCAAGCGATTGCCTAAATTTGCCCGAAGCTGCATCGGCATCACATTCGCGTCAGGACGCTGAGCGGCGAATACGAGTGAGATGCCCGCAGCTCGCGCTTTCACGCCCAACCGACCGACAATATCTGAAACAGACTTGGCGTATTGCTCTGTCAGCATCCATTCGGCGAATTCATCGTGGATGACCCACATGAATGGCAAGCGTTCGGTGGGATTTGGTCTCTTGTTCAGGTCAAAAATGTTGGAGACTTTATTTTCTTTGAGCACCGCGTAACGCCGGTTCATTTCCCCAACGAGTTCGTTCAGAGTGAGGATGGCATTTTCCTGGTCTTCGATGATGCCGCCTTGCAGGTGGGGCAGGCCATCGAACGCGAAATAATCCACGCCGAGTTTTGGATCGATCAGAACAATCCGGGCCTGTTGGGGCGTGTTGGTGCAAGCGATGCCCAAGATGATGTTCTGCATCAGCACCGACTTGCCGCTGCCTGTTGACCCGGCGATGAGCGTGTGAGGGGCGTTGGCCCGTGGAGAGACGAACAGGTGGCTGCTGTCTTCTTCCTTGATGGCTATCAGCAAATCGTGATTGCCGTTGGAACAATCTGGCTTCCAGGTCTTCCAGACCTCCGGCAGGTGCAGCACGCGGCGATTTGGGCGCGCGATGGCGATTGCGACAATTCCCGGCTCGGCGCGCACTGAAATCACGTTCAGTTTGTGTGTTGTGAGAAATTCCGAGCGGCGGCGAAGCACCTGTTCAACGGTCAAGTTTGCGCTGCCCTGAAACTTCAGCAGCGCGGCGTTCGGAGTCAGGGCGCTCGTCAACAGTTTGGATTGAAGCTGAAATTGTTGGAGAGCGCCTTTGCAGAGATTCTCAATCTGTTTGAGCCACTCCGCGTCGGCGGCATTGTCTTGTGTTCCGCCCTCGTAATTGGTGAGGAGTTGAGTGATTTGCGGATACGGCCACGGGCCGACTGGTGATGGTGTGGCGGGTGGTGATTGGCTTGGATCAACCGCAGTTGGCTTTGGCGTCATGGTGGTGGAAGAATTTGGCGGAACGGGTTTTGGCTGCGGCTCTTTGCCGGGCTGCCCAGATGCGCCACCGCCATTCTCCGATTCGTCGTCGCTTGACTTGCGGCGTTGAACTATTTGCACGCGATCCGAAGGTTTCCGATAAATTTGTTCCTTCCAGTGGTCATCGCCCGCCACGGCTTTGCGAATTGAAACGGGATTTGAGTCTTTCCAGTAGCTCAAGACCAGTTCTCGCAGTTTGGCTCGCGAGAACACTTCCTGGTAGGAATGCTCTGCCTCGGCGACATCGGCAAAATCCGAGCATTCGCCGGAGTCTGAAGGGCCGGAAACGAAAACATGTGAATAGCCGCGTAGATGGATGCCGCATTCCCCATCGCGCACGGCCCTGCGCCATGCCGCCAAATCAATGGGCGAGTTTGCGGGAAACTGAATTCCGTTCAGCATCAAATCGGAAAAACGCGACAACCACAAATCACGGTCGAGACGCTTGGGGTCGCCAAATACCGCGTCGTTAATTCGCCGAACTGTGTCGCGAAGCTGCTTTTGCGACTCTTTACGCTTCGTCGCAAGACTCGCCACGTCAATGTATTTGGACTCGGAAATAATGACGGCAAGCTGAAGGTGGCCTTCGGGTGTCTGCTCCGGGGAAATTGCCAAAATGTCCGCAATCTGCTCCTCTCGCTGCCCAAGCCATTCGGCGTAGTCGTCCAGAAAATACCAACCGAAGCGCCGGTTCTTGCCCAATTCATGACGGATCATAAATCGGCTAAGAACGACCCCCATGAGTTCGCTGGCATTGCGCCCGCGTTTTGCTGCGCGCAGCACAATGTCGCCGGAAATCTCGTTCGCGTCGTTGATGAACTTGTCCGTGAGTTCCCGACATTCGGAATCCGTAAGCTCAAGGTTCAAGTCCTTGACTCGCCCACAGACCATTGAACGCAGCAAACTCAACGGCGCGGTGGAGGAAATCAAAATGTTGCGGCCTTGCGTCGCACCCTGCTTGTAGCGGATGACTTTGACGCCCTGATTCAAAAGCTGCCGACGGTCGAGCAATTCATCAAAGTTGACCACCCAATTGCCGAGGTTGTGAACTTCACGGAAAATCTCCCGTGTCTTGTTCTCGTTGAAATCAAGCTGGCGGGCTGGAAGTAAGTGCTTGGATTCATTGCCATCCCAATCGCCCTTGATGAAAGCCGTTAGCGCCGTGATAAACGCCCAACCTTCCTTAGTTTGCACCGGGCAGCAAAGGTAAACGACCGATTTCATGTCGTCCGTGGCGGAGGGGCGGCGGCGCGACCAACGCGCGGGAATGAAAGATGCCGATTCCACCGAGACGCATGTTTCCGAATACCATTCAAGTCCAGCGTGGCGCGCGATCACGTCCTGCAAGAAAACCATATCCGCCGGCGGTCCGTCTTTCGGATCGGGCACGGGAGCTTGGTCCGCCATGATGCCAATCCGTTGGCACGCCCAAGGAAGCGCTGCTCGTAAGCTTGAATGAGTGCGGTGGCGTTGACCTCGACCGCATGGCGGGCTTGCTGAACAAGCCGGTCGAAGAATTCCTGCCCGACTTGAAGGGGCTGATCTTCCGCAACCCACAAACAAACGAGTGGGAGACCGACGACCAATACCTTTCCGGCAACGTGCGGGAAAAGCTCGCGGTCGCAGACGCTGCCGCGCTGACTGATCCGCGCTTCGCCGAAAATGTCGAGGCACTGAAATCCGTGCAGCCAGCAGACTTGGCGGCGACCGAGATTGACGTGCGCCTGGGGTCAGCTTGGTTGCCGTCCGAGGACGTAAAGGATTTCACGCATCAGCTCCTGAACGTTCCATCTGGCGTTCAGGTCGGCCACGTCCAAGCGCTGGGCACATGGCACATTAACGCGAATTGGGAAGCCAAGGGTGCAACCGCCAACACGACCGATTGGGGCACGGACCGCTACACAGCGCTCGAACTCATCGAAGACGCACTGAATCTCAAAACGCCCACGGTCTATGACAACCGCGCCGAGTTGAGCCTTTGCTCGGTCACGCTGCTTATCGTCCACCTCATCATCAACGGGAGGATTCTCCTCCAAAGTGCGGCGGCGCGGCGGTTCATAAAGTGAATCGCGGCCCGCCAACAGCCTGGCATCAGGCAATAGCAGCGGCGGTAGCGAAATATCGCCGTTCAAATCGCCGAGTCGCCAACCGTGAAACGTGGCATTGATGCGCTCGAACAGTTCTTTCACTTGAGAGCGCCGTTCGCCCACAACTTCCTGCAAGTAACGGGAACGAGCCAGCGAACGCCGGGCAAATTCAGCAGTGCGGCGATCGATTTCATCTGCTAGCGGCTGAACCAATTCAAGCGCCCGAGCCAGTTCATCCAGCCGATTGCGAACGCGAGCCATGGCCACTTCTGGTTCAATGGCATCGCGCCGCATGACCTCATGCTGCATTTTGTGCAAAAGCTCCGTGTCCGTTAGCAATGTGCGGATGCGTTCACGCGCTTCATCCAAGCGTGCCGGCAGTTGGGCGCGAACAAGTTCGGCGTAACACGTGCGGCCAACTTGTTCGGCGTATTCGTCGAATACGACCCCGTAAATCTCACCCAAAGTAGTGGCCTGTCGCTGTCGCTCAACCAGCCGCTTCAAAGATTTTTCAATGCCACGCAGTTCCCCAAGTCCGCCCCGGGCGAGCGTGAGGCAGTTGTCCAGATGAGCCAGCGGGGATTCAGCAAACGCCCCTTGGTTCGCCAAAGCCGCGCACACACCCTGAAGTTTGTCGGTGAAGACCACCGCATCCGGCCGGGCAATTCTCCTTAACGCCTCCAGCAAGGTGACGCCGTGTGCATCAAAACGCACGACGCGTTCCCAGTTCGGAAGTTGCTCATCAAGCACCCAGCCGACCTCCGGCTGCGCCAGATGATCCAGCACGCTGCGAGCTTTCTCACGCAATGGCAATCCAGTGAAGTGCTCACGAATGTCGCCTCCAGCTTCGCCTTCATCTGGGAAAAATGTCGGATGTTGCGCCAACACTTCACTGACAATGGCTAGAGCCTCCTCGCGGCTCATCCCTTCGTGCCGCTCGGATGCTTCTCGCTCCAGGGCATCCAGCACGTCGAGGTAAACCGCCGCGTTACCGCTTGCGAGCACCCGGAAGAATCCAGGGCTCACTTCGCGGAACAGTTGTTCGGCAAAAGAAATCATCTTTGATAATGTATCAACCGGGTGGGACAAGGGCGGTCCTTCCCAAAAAATCGAAATGGTCCCGGTTCAAGCGAAGAACATGATGCGAAATATTTTGCCAAACGACAATCGCGCGATTTGGCTGAAGCGCAGCCACGCCTTGAATCATTGACCTTCCGCTCCATTTCTAAAAGAAGACGCCCGCGAGCGTTCGGCTGGCGGGCGCAACTGATGGGGAATTGATGGTTATCCCACGGATTGTCCAAGGCGGGCAACCCGCTCTCGCTCGGAATTGATCGGCGGAAGTGGAATGATTTGATCCGCCGCCGCCTGTTTTTCGTAGCTTTCCAGAGACGGAAGTTTGACTTGGGCTTTGCGCGCGTAGGCGCGATGCACGGCCTTGCTGTTATGGCCGAGTGCTTCTTGGGCGAACCGTTCCGGGTAGCCGCATAGCTTCGCCCGTTCGGCCCAGGCGTAGCGGTAGGAGTGGAGAGAAACGCCTCTGATTCCCAAGCCCTCGCAGCGCTGCTTAAACTCCGTGGCGCGGTCGCCGCAGCGACCGGTGTGCAGATACGGGAACAACGGTCCAACCACGGGCAGACGGCGTAGAATAGCTTCAAGTTCATCGCCAAAATGAATCATCGCCAGACTGCCGGTCTTTTGCCGGGTGTAGGCAATGGTGCGATTCGACCAATCAATGTCTCCAGCGTTGAGGTTGGCGATGTCGGTCTGCGAACCGCCGAGATGCCAGCAGAGTTCATAGAAATTCTGGCGCTCGGGATTCTTCTCCCGCTCGATGATTCTTTGATGCTCCACAAGGGTGATGGCACGTTTGGGCTGGAACTTCACCGCCGGCCAGAGGCGCTTGGGAATGATCGGCCACGGCAGCCAGTTCATTGCCAGACAAAAATTGTGCAGCTTCCGCAGGTGAACATTCGTGCTGACGGTTCCGGCTTTCAGGCAGGCGAACAGCTGCTCGGCTTGCGTTTCGAGAATGACGTGGCTGCGGATTAAATCGAAGGCGGATTCCTTGGCCGCGCGCACCCAGCGATCCTTGGTCGAGCCCTCCTTGCTTTCGATGACCGCGTTGAAGGCATCCTGCCAGGTCCGGGTTGAGACCCCGGAGTCTGTTCCGGCAAGATACGCCTTGGCGATGTGGAGATTGAGTTGCGGGGCGCGGAACGATTCGTTGCGGGCGTTGAGCAGGGTGGTCGCTTCGGCGCGGTCCTTGGTGCCGAGGCTTTCCTGTTTGCCGGTCTCTGAATCGTGGGCGTAGAACATGCCGCCTTTTTTGCGGCGATAGAGGCGGAAGCGGTTTTTCATGGCTCGAATTTTTTGTTCGAGCCTGTCAGCCGGAGACGAAGGACAGGTGTCTCAATGACACCAAACGCACAGCCAATTGCGTTTCAGCGGGTCGTGCCGTGGTGATCGCGGAGTTGTTATTGAGTAGTTCCGGGTCACAAATCTGCTGGCACTCTTGCTGGCACTTGAGAGTTGTGAAATGCGTAACTCCTTATCCAAGCGAAGCTTGGAGATGGAGGCGGAGGTCGGAATCGAACGAAGCTTTCTCCGACAACCAACGGCACACCCTGATTTTCAAGAGCAATTCTAGCCTTATTTTACAGGGGTGCAAGCACTATTTCACTCTACACCCCAACTATCTTTCGTAACCCGGTAACTACCCGGTTTCTACTCGGTCGTTGAAGGTTTCGTTGAAGGTTTTCCAACGGTTCGAGCTCTTAGACATGGCTGGGTTGGGGCTGCACAGTTCTGCTCCGAAGCGAGAGGTTGCTTCGGTGCGGGGGCGTGGGTAAGGTCGTGGGAATGGACAGCGCGCAGAGAATCAAGCCTCGGGACCTGGTTGTCGGCAGACGGTACCTGCATCGCAATGGTCTGTTTATCCGAGAGATCGAGGAGATCGAGGGGAACAGAGTCCATTATCACGACCAAGTGGCGAAGACTGGTTGGTCGTGCAGTAATAGTGCGTTTGTTCGGGCGTGTCCTACGGTGGCCACACCGGAAGACGAGGAACGGGTGGCGGAGGCGGAGCGCAAGCTGGCGCGGCTGAGATAGGGACCGTCTGTGTGGTGCGTAGGCGTCTTGCGCAGGAGGCCTGCCCGGCCCGAGGGCTAGAGGCTTGGCAGCATGCGGAGGGACGGCGCGGGTAGGAGGCGCGAGAGGCGGCAGAGCAAGAGCGGCGGATAGTCAGGACTGCACCCTAAAGGCAACTGGTTGCTTTAGAGTGAGGGGACCTGTGACACCGCGGCAGAACCTGCCGTTGACAACCCGGCGAACGGCTGAGATAACCGCGGTCAACATAGTTGGAACGGTCGCAGCCATAACCGAAGGCGATCCGCGTTGTTGAGAGTGAAAGAGCCTCCCCCAATACGCTTGGTTAACCGCGACAGCGCCACGAGGCGGGCAAGGCGTTTGGCTGTTCAGTTTGATGTACGTGAGCTTCCCTTCGCTTTGAGAAGGATTCGTAACGGAGAAGCTGTTTCAGCGTTCATGAAATCATCGGCACTACGGGTGCTATGGTTGGCGTGTGAGGTTCTGGAATTTGCGGCCGGAACGGACCTGGCCCAGTAAGTCAGCGATGAACCTGCACATCTCGCGTGTTGTCGTCAACCACGACAAAAAACTCCATGTCTGGGGAGCGGGGTTGGCGGCTGAAACAGAGTATCCACTTTTTGGAAACAGCCGGGTTGGTAGAAGCGCCTTCGAACACAATCCCACTACATACATAACCTTGAGTATTGATCCTTTTGTTCGCTAGCGCAGCAAGAGCGAGGCTCATGACATCATTCGTCGCAAGATTCGGTACGGCTCCAGCAGAGCTGTTGATTACAACGTGTACGGTTGCCTCTGCCGGCTCCCGAATACGTGCATGGGGAGCACCGCAACCCGAATACAAGAGCAGCACCAGCACTGCGCCGACAACTTGAACAACTAACGTCTTCATTTCCTGCGCGCGTTGCACTGGTTCCTATAGTATGAGATCTTCACATCCTCAGCTGTGATCTGGGCGTTTATTTTATCAATGCAATCCTTATCGTCTCCGCATTCCGAAAGAGCTGCTTGATAGCATGCCTTCGTCGCGATGTGATCGGTGAGCTCCTCTTGGCAGAGATCCCCCATGTCTCTCGGTTTCACAGGAGTGACACCGCACTCGCAGTCTGGACAACTCGTCCTTGGTAGATGCATACGTTCGTGTGCGCCAATGCATTTTTTCAGGATCTGCTTTGCGCGTTGATTCTTCTCATCGTCCGCCGCCCACATGCAAACAAACTTAACCCCCCCGCAACAGACAATGCCCCCAGCGTCGACGTAACGATCTCCTGCTTCCTGCATCTGTCTAAATTTCTGACAGGGGTTCAGGCAGTTCATTTGCATGCAACCGCCCCTCGCGACCCTTCCTAAGGCGTCGATCAGAGCCACTGGAGCGTTGTTTACAAATGCGTAGAGGCTCAAGCCACCCTTCTCCTCAACCGGGTCCCGGCTGAGCCACCTTCCGTCCTTCTCGTAGCGATAACCGTAGTAAAGCAGGTCGGTCTCGTCGTCTTGATACTTGGTGGAGAACCGGAAGGGGTTGAGTTTGGCCATGGGGCCGGTGGCGCGGAGTAGTTCGCCGAAGGGGCTGTATTCGTAGGTGGCGCAGTTGGTGC